>ERZ808240.17-NODE-17-length-218283-cov-13.892672_pt1 | contig 218283 bp, 198 predicted proteins | sample MGYA00521084_ERZ808240 | MGnify/ENA primary metagenome ERZ808240 (study PRJEB31516, sample SAMN03275571) | gut metagenome | biome: mammalia-associated habitat; material: feces | host: Papio cynocephalus | place: Kenya | collected 2012-08-06 ...
AGCCAGAGCCTGTTGTGGAAGCCGTTCCTGAACCAGAACCAGAGCCTCAACCAGTACCGGAGCCTGTTGTAGAAACTGTTCCTGAACCAGCAGATGTTGACAGCCAGTTATCCGATATGGCTAATTCTATTGTCTCGGAAGAAAACGAAGAACAACTATTATCGGCTGCAGCAGATTTACTTAAAAATGAAGAAAACTCAGCAGAACCAGAAGATATTGAGATTATTGATGAAATGGATCATTCCACACCAGAAAATAATGACGATGTTTTGGCTTTGCTTAAACAATTAGATGTGTCTGAAAATTTAGAACGGATGCAGTCAGCAGCACAAGAAGATATTGCAGACGTTATCGAACAGACAGAGGCAGAAAACGAACTTGAAACCGCCATTTCAGAAGAGAAGCTTGACACCTTCATTCCGGAAGAGGAGCCACAGGAAAGCGTTGATCTTTCTGACCTTGAACCTGCCGTTGAAGAGGCTGTTTCCGAAGAAAGTGCTGTTAGAGATGCCATTCCTCTGGAAAATCTTGACGCACTTATGCCGGAAGAGGAACCGCAGGAAACTGTTACTCAGTCTGATCTTGAACCTGTGACTGAGGAGCCAGTTTCCGAAGAAACCCCAGCTCAAGATGCCATTCCTATGGAAAATCTTGACGCACTTATGCCGGAAGAGGAACCGCAGGAAACTATTACTCTGTCTGACCTTGAACCTGTCATTGAAGAGGCTGTTTCCGAAGAAACTCCAGTTCAAGATGACATTCCTATGGAGAATCTTGATGCTCTTATGCCAGAAGAGGAGCCACAGGAAAGTGTTAATCTGTCTGACCTTGAACCAATGACAGAAGAACCAAGGGAAAGCACGGCAGAACATGTCATGGAAATTACCAATGACATGTTTGACATGGGCTATGATCTGGATGATGAGCCACAGTATTCTGAAGAAAATATTGATTTGAGTGCATTCCAGGGGAGTATAAAAGATGCAGAGGAAATTAATAAACCAGCTTCGGATGCTCTTGATCTGGATGCAGCAGAGGCCGGATCGACTTCCAGTTTGGATATGTCTAACTTAGTTGCGGCCGCCATGAATACATTAGCACATCATGAACAGGAAAACAGCCTTGCTGCCAAAAATGAAGATACTTCTGAGGTTAATTCGATAGAAGAGACAGATGGTACTTCCACTGTGGAAACAACAGAGCTAGAGCAGCCGGATCCGTCAAAACTGGAGAAAGCTACACTTGACTTTAGTGAAAACGACGATGAATCTCCAGAGGCAAATCTTGATTTTGGCGAAGACGAGGATGAAGCTTTATCCAATTTAGATTTTGTAGTAGAAGAAGAACCGGAAGAAGCAAATTTAGATTTCGAGTCCGATTTTGAATTTGACCCGGATGCGAATTTAGATTTTACAGAAGAAGAGGAAGAAGATCCGAACTTTAATTTGGATTACAAAGAAGAAGAGGATCCATTTGCGGAAACTTCATCTGAATTTGAAGAAGAAACACCAACTCTTTCCTTCGAAACAAAGGAAGAACCGGCACAAGAACCTCAACTTGAACCAGACTTGAAATTCGAGTCTGAACTTGAGCCGGAACCACAGCTGCAGTTCGAACAAGAGCCTCAATTGCAGCCGGAAGTAGCCGATTATCAATTTGAAGCAGCACCGGAACCTGCTTTGGATTTTGAAGCCGATCTGGATGCCGAAAACACGATTGAAAGTCTGATTCCTCCGATGGATGATACATTATCCCATCAATTAGACGAAGTAATGACAGAATCTCACGGAAATATGACTTCTCCTTCTGTTGATGAGACAGTTGTAGAAAGTTCTGCAAGTCAGGCAGAACCTGTAGAAGAAACGATGGAGCCTAAAAATACAGCGGTTTCTTCTGTGACAGAACCAGAGACACCGGAACCTGCACAGGAAGAAGTTCCATTTATGCTTCATTTTGAACCTGTTAATCCGGATCAGGGAAGCTCTTTTACCGAAGAAATGAATGATTTTGATGATGTATCTTCTTTGATCATTGAGGATTACAATGAAGTTCCAACGGTTTCTAATTTGGAAAAAGACCTGAAAAAACAGGAAAAAGAAAAGAAGAAAAACCGGAAAAAGAATGCAAAGAAGAAAAAGGATGAAGGTTTCTCCCTTTCTTTGGATGAGATGGGCGAAAAACAAGACGGCGAACCAGAAGAAGAAAAATTCAAATATTCTTCCAGCATGCCAATCCGTTCTACCAATATGCCGGAGGTTCCTAAACCAAAAGAAGAACCAGCAAAAGAACCGGAACCGGAAAAATTTAAATATTCTTCCAGTATGCCGATTCGCTCTACCAATATGCCGGAAGCTCCTAAATCAAAAGAAGAACCGACAAAATCAGCAGATACTCAGGAAACTTCCGCTCGAACTGCCGCAGCCGGCTTGATGGACGAAGTATCCAAAATCCAGCCGGTCACACCGGAAATGCTTGCGGAAGAAAGAAAAGAAGTGGAGCATCTCGAAGATGTTCATACACATCACGAAGAAAAAGTATATGCAGAAAAGAATATCTACGACAATGGTACATTCCAGCGCGAATACTACCAGTTGTATTATCAATAAACGGAATCTACACAATTTTGATGTTTCCTGCATATTATAAGGATAGCAGAACCATAATATCCCATATATAGCACTCTATATATGGGATATTTTTTAGCCAAATTTTATATTTTTTTTGAGAAATGTTATTGACAAAGAAAATAGCAAAGTTTATAATATTTTTAATCCCGATAAAAATGATAGGAATTAAAATAGTCGGACTTTTCCCAATCCTTTTTATCTAGGGAAAACAACTGTAATTCCACTGTTCAAAGGAGGATTGCAATGAAAATTTCTACGAAAGGACGTTATGGTTTACGCGCAGTCATCGATATTGCGATACATGGGGATTCCGAGCCGGTTTCCTTAAGCGATATTGCCGTTCGTGAAGACATATCCATCAGTTATCTGGAGCAGTTGATTGCCAAATTGCGCCGGGCAGACATCGTAACCAGCGTTCGAGGGGCAAAGGGTGGTTATTCGCTTGCCAAGCCAAAAAATGAAATTTCTGTTGGAGATGTACTAAGAGCATTAGAAGGAGATCTTGCACCGGTAAACTGCTCAGAAGTCATTGAAAACGGAAGTCCCTGCAAAGAATCCAAACAATGCGTTTCCAAACTGGTATGGCAGCGCATAAGCGAGAGTATCAACAATGCTGTAGATAGTCTTATGATTTCCGATTTACTCGAGGAATCAAATTCAGATAAAATCTGCGGCTGTCAATAGAGAAAGGAGATCACAATGAGTAGATTTGTGTATTTAGATAATGCAGCAACAACATCAACAAAAAAAGAAGTCGTTGATGCTATGTATCCATTTTTTACAGAGAATTTTGGAAACCCATCGAGTGTATATGATTTTGCCGCCAAAAACAAAAAAGCGGTAAATGACAGCAGACAGACAATTGCCGATGCGCTTCATGCCGATGTACGTGACATTTACTTTACCGCAGGTGGAAGTGAATCCGACAACTGGGCATTGATTGCCACTGCAGAAGCATATGAAAATAAAGGAAAGCATATTATTACATCCAAAATTGAACATCATGCGATTTTACACACATGTGATTATTTGGAATCCCGTGGTTTTGAGATCACATATATTGATGTCGATGAAAATGGTATTTTAAAATTAGATGAATTGAAAAAAGCAATTCGCCCTGATACAATTTTAATTTCCGTTATGTTTGCGAACAATGAAATCGGAACGATTCAGCCAATCAAAGAAATCGGTGAGATTGCCAAAGACCACGGCATCTTATTCCATACCGATGCAGTTCAGGCATTTGGTCAAATTCCGATCAACGTCGATGAACTTCATATCGATATGCTGAGCGCCAGCGGACATAAACTCCATGGACCAAAAGGAATCGGATTCTTGTATATTCGCAAGGGCTTGAAACTTCGTTCCTTTATTCACGGTGGTGCACAGGAAAGAAAACGCCGTGCCGGAACAGAAAATGTACCAGGTATCGTAGGACTTGGAAAAGCCGTTTCTATCGCTGTAGAGACTATGGATGAGCGAATCAAGCATGAAACCGAAGTCCGCGATTATATGATTGAAAAAATCAAAAAGACCATTCCGTATTGCCGCTTAAATGGTGACCACACAAAGCGCCTTCCAAATAATGTAAATTTTAGTTTTCAGTTTGTTGAAGGAGAGTCTTTGTTGATCATGTTAGACATGGAAGGAATTTGCGCATCCAGCGGATCTGCTTGCACTTCCGGATCTTTGGATCCTTCCCACGTATTATTGGCAATTGGTCTTCCTCACGAAATTGCACATGGTTCCCTTCGTATGACTTTAAGCGAAGAAACCACCATTGAAGATGCCGACTATGTAATCGATAAATTGCAGGGCATCGTTGCAAAATTGAGAAGTATGTCTCCATTATACGAAGATTTTGTAAAGAAAAATGCAGCAAAATAAGGAAAGGATGGTATCGTAATGTATAGCGAAAAAGTAATGGATCATTTCAGTAATCCAAGAAATGTAGGAGAGATTGAAAACGCAAGTGGTGTTGGCACCGTTGGAAATGCAAAATGTGGTGACATCATGCGTATGTATTTAGATATTGACGATAATGGTGTAATTCAGGACTGTAAGTTTAAAACTTTTGGCTGTGGTGCTGCCGTAGCGACAAGTAGTATGGCAACCGAGCTGGTAAAAGGAAAAACCATTCAGGAAGCAATGGAAGTAACCAACAAAGCCGTTATGGAGGCATTGGATGGACTTCCTCCGGTAAAAGTTCATTGTTCCCTTCTTGCCGAAGAAGCAATTCATGCAGCCCTTTGGGATTATGCTGAAAAACATGGTATTAAGATTGAAGGACTTTCCAAGCCAAAATCCGATATTCATGAAGGAGAAGAAGATACCGAAGAAGAGTATTGATTCCAGATTTTGTAAAATATCAAAACACCGTAGATTTCAAATTATGAGTCTACGGTGTTTTTTACTTTTTAAGTAACTATTAAGATCTCAATGTATGGAACTCAAAGTCTCTTACGTGCAAGCACTACGATTCATTGAGTTCCATACATTGGATCCTGAATAGTTACCTTTTTAATCAAAAAGAATGAAATTTGCGTACATGATCCTTTACTGACACATAACCGAAAAATCCAGCTTTTTGCGCCAACATGGCAGCACGGTCAAAATCGGCCGCCACGCGGGAAATATCGTGAGCATCCGATCCAAAAATAATATTTTCGCCTCCAAGTTCCCGGAATCGTTTTATAATCTCAAAACACGGATTTGGCATAATTCCACCATTTTTATATCCGGATGTGTTGATTTCCAGAATAATATTTCGCTCAAGAATAATCTTTAAGATTTCATCAATGAGCTCTGCATATTTTTCATAGTGATAAAACGCATAACCGGAAGGAAGATAACGTGTAATATAATCCAAATGTCCAACGGTATCAATCCGAATCTCTCCCAGATTTTCAAGCTGCTCGTAGGTTGTTTCAAAATATCGTTTCAGTCCGTTTTCTTCTCCATAACTTTCCCAGAAATCCGGATAATACGGATCCATATTTTCTACCAGATGAATGGATCCGATACAATATTCCAGATCACTCCGTTTGCTCAATGCCACATTTTCCTCATAGGCATCGGATTTTAAACCAATTTCCACACCGGTATGAATTTCAATCCGATCTTTATATTTTTCACGCAGAACAGCAATAGTTTCCCGATATTTCTCAAAATCAAACTGGAACGGTTTTTCATCTTTTCCAAGCTCCCAGTCATAAGTAGCCGGAAACCGATAATCCATATGATCGGTAAAAGTAATTCCTCGGAGTTTTCGCCGGATCGATTCCCGAATCATATTCTCCATCGGTTCTTCACTATCCGTTGAAAACTGTGTGTGCATATGTGCATCGTATTGAACCATATTTTTTCCTCCTAATAAACTTCCTCAATACCGTCGATATCCGGAGATACCACCATGGAATAATTTGTATAATAAACGACAAATCCAGGTTTACTTCCATTTGGTTTCTTGACATTTTTCTTTTGCGTGTAATCAATCTCCACTTTATCCGAAGATGCTTTTTGTGAAAAATGTGCCGCCAGGCTTGCTGCCTCTTCAAATGTCCGTATCGGCGGTTCTTCATTATTACACTGGACAATGACATGCGAACCCGGTGCCTGTTTTACATGGAACCACCAGTCATTTCCGGTCGCCATCTTAAACGTCAGCATATCATTCTGGTAATTATTTTTTCCCACATACATGTCATAGCCATCACTTGAACGAAAGTGAAGCGGCTTACTTTTTGGCATCGCCTTGCTATTTTTATTTTTCTTTCCCGCATGACTTTTCATATAACCGCTATCAATCAGTTCCTGTTTAATCAGCTGGAGATCTTCCTCTTGTCTGGCGATATCAAGCGCCGTAAGAATGGTTTCCAAATGATCGATCTGCATCTGCGTTTCTTCAATCTGAACCGTAACCGCTTCGAAAGTTCGCTTTAACTTATTGTAACGGTCAAAATATTTATTGGCATTTTCTGCCGGTGTTTTCGTTGGATCAATAGGAATCGAGAGTTCCGAGCCATCATAATAGCTCGTACAGTGCAGCACCTTGTCCTCTGGCGACAGCTGGTAGCCATACGTATTAATATGTTCGCCGTACACTTTAAAACGTTCCCGTTTTTCGGTATCTTTTAACTGCTTGCGCTGAATATCGATCTTTTTCTGGTCACGTTCCAGAAGATTGGTTACATTTTTACGCAAATCCGCGGATTTCTGGCGGATCCTCTGAATCATTTCCTTTTCGCCGTAAAATACTTCGATCATCCGGCTGACCGATTCAAACGGACGGTGTTCATATCCTTCCGCTTCATAGCGTTTCATTTCAAAAGCCGAAAATTCAACCGGTTCTCCATTATGAAAGACAATTTCCGGTTCGAAATTTCCCTTTTTTACATGTTCCATCAAATCACGCAGAGAGGAGAGAAGCGCGGACAATTGATTCCCATTGCAGGAAGCGAAAGGAGCATCCCCATCCAAATGACAGCGGTAAGCTACCTCCTGCGCCATGGAAAAACTAAATCCGGTAAGATAATTACACAATCCTTTTGCAATTGACACCGGCTGTTTTGTCAGTTCTGTCATCCACAATTCCGTCGTAAGTTCAAAAGGATTATGTTTTTCGCGCGTATTTGGGATAAAATACGTCCTTCCCGGCAACACTTCACGTACCGAGCTAACCAGAGCCGAAACATGCCGGATACTGTCCACAATCTTATTTTCTTCATCCAAAAATATAATATTACTGTGTTTTCCCATAATCTCAATTACAAGATTGCGGTGTACCAGATCTCCAAGTTCATTTCTATTTTCAAATTCTATAAAAATAACACGTTCCAGTTCATGCTGATAAATACGGCAGATCCGTGCACCACTTAAATGTTTTCTTAACAACATACAAAAATTAGGAGCCGTAAGAGGTGCCACTTTACTCTTATCCGTCAAATAAACAAGTGGGAGGGAAGGACTTGCCGATAAAACCAGCCTCCACGTCTGCCGGTTGTTTTTTACAGCAAGGATTAATTCATCCTGCTCCGGCTGTGAAATTTTTTGTAAATGACCTCCTGTCAATCGATCTGACAATTCTTTTGTCAGGGAAGCCATCAAAAAGCCATCAAAAGCCATATCAAATTCCTCCATCTTATATTTCTTCTCTCATTATACTATAATCCGCGGACAGGGTCAAACTTCAAAATTTCAAAAAAACTCACAGAAATCTTGACTTATGCGCCTTTCTCCTTTATAATAATACGGAATGCATAGATTCATTTTTAAATTTTGGAGGACGTTATGATAAGAAGTATGACCGGCTACGGCCGTTATGAAGCTGAAAATGAAGAATCCAGACTGGTTGTTGAGATCAAGTCGGTAAACCATCGTTACTGTGATATTTCCATACGACTTCCAAAAAACCTGAATCCTTTTGAAAATATGATTCGCAAGCAATTAAAAGACCGAATCAGCCGTGGAAAGATTGATGTATTTGTAACCTATGAAAAAATTTCCAAAGCCGAGGGCAGTATTACCTACCATCCCGATATGGCACAGGCTTATGTTCAATTGATTCAGCAGTTGTCAGACGATTTTTCTCTGAAAGCCGGTTTAGATGCTGCCATGTTATCCCGGTACCCGGATGTATATACGATGGAAGAAGCACAGGTTGACGAAGAAAAACTTCAAAAACTGGTTTGTGAAACGGTAGAAGGTGCATTGACAAACTTTATTCACTCCAGGGAGATTGAAGGTGAATTATTAAAAGTTGATCTGCTGAAAAAACTTGAATTTTTAGCGGAACTTGCAGAAAAAATTGAGAAACGCTCTCCGGAAGTATTTGCCGAATACAAAGAACGGCTTACTGCCAAAGTTAATGAAACACTGGCAGATGGCAATTTAGACGAAAGTGTTCTGGCGACAGAACTGGTCGTCTATGCAGATAAAATCTGTGTGGATGAAGAGTTAGTACGCTTAAAGAGTCATATCAGCCATATGCGTGACACACTTGAAAAAGAAGAAACCGTTGGCCGTAAACTGGATTTTATTACACAGGAATTAAACCGCGAGGCAAATACGACATTATCAAAAGCCAATGATATTGTTATTGCGGATTTAGGTATTATGCTGAAAACGGAAATTGAAAAAATCCGTGAACAGATACAAAATCTTGAATAGTTTTGGGAAAGGACGACACTCATGGCTTTTATCAATGTTGGATATGGAAATATTGTTAATACAGAAAAAATCATCAGCGTGATCAGTTATGAGGCAGCCCCTATAAAACGCATGGTTCAGACAGCAAAAGATGCCGGACTTGCCATCGATGCCACCTGCGGCAAAAAAACAAAAGCTGTCATCGTTATGGAAAACCAAATGATCGTATTAAGTTCGCTATTACCGGATACGATCACAAATCGATTAAATAATAGTTACGTTACTAGTTAATAAAAATAGATAGGAGATTACAATGAAAAAAGGTATTCTTACTGTTGTTTCGGGATTTTCCGGAGCAGGAAAAGGTACGATCATAAAAGAACTTCGAAAAAAATATGACTATGAGCTGTCGATTTCCGCCACAACACGTAAACCACGCAAAGGTGATGTTGATGGTGTCGATTATTTTTTCAAAACAAGGGAAGAATTTGAACAGATGATCGAAGAAAATAAATTGATCGAATGGGCAGAATATGTAGGAAATTACTACGGTACGCCAAAAGAATATGTAGAAAAGCAGCTGAAAGCCGGAAAAGATGTCCTCTTAGAGATTGAAATGCAGGGCGGTATGTTAGTAAAAAAACAATTTCCGAATGCCATGCTTGTCTTTGTAACTCCGCCAAGTGCAGAAATATTAAAAGACCGGCTGACCGGCCGCGCTACAGAAAGTGCAGAAGAGATTGAACGCCGTCTGCACCGTGCCTCTGAAGAAGCAGATTTTATGGAGCAATACGATTATATTCTCGTAAATGATTCGCTGGAAGAAGCCGTAGAAGAACTCCATCGCCTCGTTCAGTCGGGACATCATAAAACCGCATATTGCGCTGAGTTCATCAAATCAATGACGCAGCAGTTAAATACATTAGTAGGTAAATAAAGAAGGGAGAGCAATATGAATCAGACAGATACAGAACGGGAAGAAGAGAACATAAGCGAAACTGTCGAAACCCCTGCGAAAAATGTGAAAAAAGAAAAGAAAAAGCGTTCGAAAGTCAGTTATGCGATAGAATATGCCATTTATGTAGCATTGATTCTCTTATGTATATTCTGGGTGCCGGAACATGTTCTTCAACGAACCGTAGTAAAAGGGGAATCCATGGAAAATACACTTCATACAAACGAGAGTTTGTTGGTGGAAAAAGTTTCCTATCATTTTAAACAGCCATCACGCTATGATATTATTGTATTCTATCCATACGGAAAGAATGGCGATGAAGTTCCTGAAAGTATGAAAGACCAACTGGAAATTGACAATACGGCTTCCGGAGACCAGGAAGAAGATTCCGAATTGTATGTAAAACGTGTATTTGGTCTTCCAGGGGAAAAAATCCAGATTATTGGAAATGACATTTATGTCAATGATAAAAAGATTGATGACCCTTACGCAAAAAATGTGATGAAAGACGAAGATGCCGGTGTGGCATCCGAACCGATTACATTAGGCGAAGATGAATATTTTGTTCTTGGTGATAACCGGGAAGTAAGCCTTGACAGCCGTGAACTTGGTCCGATTAAAGAAAAGAATATTGCCGGCCACGTTGTTTTGCGCATCTGGCCGCTCAACAAATTCGGAACACCATAATGAATGGATACAAAGATAAAAAACAGAATAGAAATCATATGGAAATTTGAAAGGAGATCTTTATTATGTTACACCCATCTTATAATGATTTAATGAACGTCGTAAATAGTGATGTTGAACCAGGAGAACACCCTGTAGTCAACAGCCGTTATTCCATCGTACTGGCAACCGCCAAACGTGCCCGTCAGCTCATTGCCGGTTCCAAACCTCTGGTATCGGGAAAATATCCCAAACCTCTCAGTATTGCAATTAAAGAATTGTCCACTTCTGCAATTAAAATTGATACAGAAGAAGAGGCGCGTGCAAAGAGAGAAGCTGCTGCACTTGCTGCAGAGCAGGCTGCTACAGCAACAGAAACCGCAGATTCTGACGAACCGGAAACAGAGGTTACTGAAGAAACAGCAACAGAAGAAGCAGATACCGAAGCTTAAATAATTTTAGAATGCTTAATACAGGCAGCCAGTCCTTGGATTCGTCCGGGAATTGGCTGTCTTTTTTCAAGAGAATTAATTGTGTAAGACCCTTTATTGTATTATAGGGAACTTGACTATATGGGCAATAAAACAGAAAATGGATAAGTTTTTATATGTCATATGTTTTTCGATATGAAAAGGGGGTCATTCCCGTTACAGTGCGGAATTGTTTAATAAAATGGCTGCCAGAACAGAACCCTGTTGCTAGGGCCACGTCTGTCACAGTCATAGAAGTGCTTACCAATAACACACAGGCATGTTCAATGCGGTAATTGCGCAAATATTCAGAAAAATGTTGAAAAAAATGCTGCTGGAAAAAAGTGCTGAAATAGGTCGGAGAAATACCGACAGCTATAGCAACATCTGGAACTGTCAACTTATCCATATAATGTTGGCTGATATAAGTTAAGATTTCTTTGCACAAGTCACTATGTCTGGTGGGACGCAGCGATACAAAGGAATTTGTCTGCGTAAGCCGTACTATTAGTTGCAGGAGTAATGCTTTTGTTGTCATTTCATAGGCGAGAGGCAGCTGCTTGTGTATCTGAATGATCTGTCTCACAATCTGCAGCGTGATAGAATCTTTAGAAAGATAAAGGGGGAATCCTAAATTTCCATCAGCCAGAGAGCGAAGATATCTACGCTGGTCGTGATCCTCTTGTACAAATAGTAGATGCTGCAAAGGGAAAATAAATATATCACATTGAGCATCGGAAGTAATCCCCCGAAAACCGTGAAGCTGCCCTGGATTAATACAGACTACCATTCCTTCATGTAGAATCATGGAATTTCCATCTAATGTTAATTCAATTTCGCCAGAATTGATAGACAAAATCTCTACATCCTCCTGCCAATGAAAAGCAGCAGAAAGCGATTGTCCGTTATTTGGCATCTCATATAAAACGAATGGGAAAGTATCACTTCCTCTCAATCGATTTTCTTTCATTAATTCATTCATAAAATATTCTCCAAGAATTATGCTATTTTTTATCACTAATACGCTATACATATATAGTATATTAGCAGTAAAATGATATAAAGTCAATACATAAGCAAAGGAGATAAAAATGGATTATAAAAAAATGAAGCGGGAGTATCTGAATGGCTGGCATACATGGAATGTGCGCAGTGTACTTTCACATGTTCATATGCCGGATGGTTTTGCCCTTAATGTTGCTTTCAAGGAATACAGTAGCGGGCACTATCTAAAAGAAACGCTTATAGGGCGCTTTGAGGGTGCTTATGGTCGGAAACCTGTTGAAACAGCGTATCCTGGTTCCCACGCGTTTGATGAGAGTTATACCAAAATGACGTTGAAATGGTGTAATATGGAGATATGCGTGGAATCGGCAGTAGAAAGAGATGAACTATTTCTTTTGATTACACCAGTAACAAAGCAGATTCGTCCGGCGATGTTGGTATTAGAAAGCGGATTCCTTTGGGGACGTAGTGGATGGGTTGAAAGGCGAGAGGAAACACTGGTTGCCCATGGACCTAAGGGGGACAGGGTTATCTATACCACAGGCAATGCGGTGTCAGATCCCAATATTCCGGTACAGACAGCCTGTTTATCTGTAGTTTTGGATTCACCAGTGGCCTTTTCAAGCGGAAGTCCGAAAGACTGTGCATCTGTGCAAAAGTTGATAAAGGCTCATAGACTTGCACATGATGAGAAAACAACTCGTTATGGTTTGATGCAGGAAATGTACAAAGCAATGGAAAGTGCGCTGGCATGGGATACTATCTATGATGCTAAAAATAATCGTGTCGTATCGCCTGTCAGCAGACTATGGAGTATTGACAGTGGTGGATATGTTCTATTCTGCTGGGATAATTTTTTTGCTGGGTTTATGGCATCCCTCGGCAATCCGCAACTTGCTTATAGCAATTTACGAGAAATTCTCAACGAACAGACAGATGATGGATTTGTTCCCAATTTTGCCTATGCTACCGGACAAGTTAGTGCAGATCGCTCACAGCCGCCAATTGGCAGTGCCATGCTTTTAGAAACTTATCGCATATTGGGAGAAAAATGGATTGTGGAGGATATGTACACGGATCTTCTAAAATGGAACCGATGGTTTGCAGAGCATCGAATGAATCCAGATGGTGCGCTGTGCTGGGGGAGTGAGAAGATACCTGTTTTATACGGAAACCGCTGGGAGACAGAAGGTGTTCACGCTACCTACGGGGCGGCATTGGAAAGTGGTTTGGACAATTCTCCCATGTATGATGATGTGCCGTTGAATCCTAAAACTAATAAGCTTGAACTAGAGGACGTGGGGCTGACAGGCTTGTATATTTTGGATTGTCGTTCGCTAATGGAATTGGCACAAATCATTGGACGCCAGAAAGATATTCCAGAATTACAAAAAAGAATGAATCAGGCATGCAACGGTCTTGAAAATCTTTGGGACGAAGAAAACGGGTTTTATTATAACCGCCGCACAGATACGGGCGAATTTTCGCGCCGTATTTCACCAACCAATTTTTATGCGCTTTTTTCTCCTTATGTATCATTGGCGCGGCAACGGCGTATAGCTGATGAACATTATTATAATCCAGATGAATTTTATGGCGAGTGGATGATGCCTTCTATCGCACGCAGTGATGCAGCTTATTCGGAGCAAGATTATTGGCGGGGACGCGTATGGGCGCCACTAAATTTTCTAGTATATCTGGCTCTGACGAGAACCGGGCTGGATGATGTCCGTCATGATTTGGCAGACAAATCAGCTACTCTTTTTATGAAAGAATGGAAAGAACACAGACACGTACATGAAAATTATAATAGTATCACTGGAGAAGGCTGTGATACTGGAAACAGTGATAAATTTTACCACTGGGGAGCATTGTTGTGTGTTGTTGCACTTGCGGATGCCGGATATATAAGTGATTTGGGAAAACCTTTAAAAAAGCATGATGCAAAAGGTGACCATGTAGATGTGTAACGTATGAGGAGGATGTATTTAGAATGATTTACTATGTGAATTCAACGGCTTTATGGGACGGGAATGGAAAGAGGGAAACTCCTTTTAGACAAATAAATGATGCGGCCAGAATTGCAAAGCCTGGTGATGAAGTCGTGGTAGCGCCAGGCATATATCGAGAATACGTAAATCCATTAAATGGAGGCACGAAAGATAAGAGAATTGTATATCGTTCTGAAGAACCTTTTGGTGCAGTAATCACTGGTGCTGAATTAATTACAGGATGGAAGAAATTCAAAAGAAATGTTTGGACAGTGAAAATTGATAATAGTGTGTTTGGTTCCTATAATCCATATACAACCGTTATCTGCGGCGATTGGTGTTCGAATCCGGCGGTTAGACATACTGGTGCAGTCTATTTGAATGATCAAATGATGTACGAAACTGCAGATTTAGAGGAATGTCTTGAGGGAGCGGTCGTGGCATACGCCTGGACACCAGAGGAATCCTGCTTTAAATGGTATTCAGAGCAACATGGTAACAAAACTATTTTATACGGGAATTTTCAGGGGAAAGATCCCAATCGAGAGAAAGTAGAGATTACGGTCAGACGTAACTGCTTCATGCCATCGGACACAGGTATAAATTATATTACGGTCACAGGATTTTGTATGGATAAAGCGGCCACAACATGGGCCCCACCTACGGCTTATCAAGATGGAATGATTGGACCCCATTGGAGCCGAGGATGGATCATTGAGGATTGCGAGTTTAGAAATAGCAAATGTTGCGGTATCTCACTTGGTAAATACTACGATCCAGATAATGAAATGTATTATTATACAAAACATATCAAAGAGGCAGGTCAAATGCAGAGAGAAGCGGTATGCCGTGCTCAGCATCATGGATGGGCAAAGGAAAAAATTGGAGGTCATATTATTCGCCGTTGCAGTATTCATCATTGTGAGCAAGCTGGTATTGTAGGTCATATGGGCGGTGTTTTTTCTTTGATTGAGGACTGTCATATACACCACATTTGCACATCAGGACAAGTGTGTGGCTGTGAAACGTCAGGAATTAAGCTGCATGCCGCTATTGATGTATGTATCCGACGAAATCACATTCACAATTGCATTACGGGAATTTGGTGCGACTGGCAGGCACAAGGGACACGGATTACACAGAATCTGTTGCATAATAATTACTGCCCGGACGGAGTTGAACAATTGCCGGGAGCAATGTTCAATAATGATATATTTATAGAAGTAAGCCATGGGCCAACAGTGATTGATAATAATATTTTGATGTCAAAGACTTCCGTTATGATTCCGAGTCAAGGTGTCGCCTGTGTCCATAATCTTATGCTGGGATCTTTTGGATGGATTAATGCTGGTGTGGATAGCATTGTAAATAATCAGCGGGAACCGCGTTATACTCCATATCACATTCCGCACCGGACAGAATTAGCAGGATTTATGACAATCTTGCATGGGGATGATCGAATTTATAACAATATTTTTGTGCAGACGTGGCCGATTGCTCATCCAGAGAGGACTTCTGCGGACATTGATTATGAGCGTGTCGGAACAGAAGGGTTTGATATTTTTCCCGCTCATGACGAGTGGATCAAAAATTTTATGATGGATGAAGAGCCTGATATGACAACTTTAAAACCGTATCATTTCGGTCATCTCCCTGTCTGGATTGAAGGAAACGCTTATTTCAATGGGGCCGATGTAAGCAGACACGAAAATAATCATTTGGTAAGCAACTGTGAGAATGTTTTCGTGGAACTAATTGAGCGAGAAGGAAATTTCTATTTAAATACAAATCTTTATACGTATATGCAGAAATTTCGCAGTAGAATAATTACCAGTGATATTCTTGGCGTTGCCTTTGAACCGGAACAACGCTTTGAAAATCCAGATGGGAGTGAAATTATCTTTAATCGAGATTTCTTTGGTGCTCATCGTGGAATAGATACACTACCCGGTCCATTTGCAAATGAGATACACTTTGAAAAGAAGATTTGGTAATCAAAAAAATATTGGAGAAAAATGATATGAATGATACATATTTGCAGTATAAATATTGCCTTAATAAAAGGTACCAAAAAATTGATGGTTTCGGAGGTGCTTTTACTTGGTACTCGGAACGGGTGTTTTCCAGTGAGAGAAATACCACTAGTCTGTTAAACGCATTGTTTGCGGACGCAAAGCTATCCATTATTCGTTTTAAGAATGAGTATTCCTATTACACGGCAGGAAATGCCGAAAATGCAGACGTGATGCTCCATATTTATAAAGCGGCGGTTGAGAAAGCAGCGGCCTATGGAGAAAAACCAATCATATTGCTTTCATGTTGGTCTCCACCGACATATTTAAAGTCTAATCATGACATTATTGGCGGGGGAACACTTGCAAAGCATGAAGATGGTACTTATATGTATGAAGAATATGCTCGCTGGTGGGTAGAATCGGTGCAGTATTATAGTGCTCAAGGTGTCCGGATTGATTATATTTCTATCCAGAATGAATGTGACTATACGGCTGAATGGGACGGGTGCGAATTTAATCAAGAGGAAACAAGCACTCAGGCATCGTATGCGAAAGCCTTTCTGGCTGTATATAATGCAATGAAAAAGAAATTTGGGGACAGAGCCCCAAAAATGATCGCACCAGAAACTATGTCCTGTGAGCCAACAAAACTATATGCTTATGTGAAAGATATTATTGCTGTAGCACCAGAGAGCATTTATGGAATCGGGTATCACCTTTATATCGGTGGTGTTTCAGATGAAGATAACAACACAGTGCAGTATGATTCCTTTAGTCAGAATTTTACAGATATAAAGAAATGTTTCGATAAATATACTTATGCACGTTGGCAGACAGAATTTTTTCGAGGAAAAGGACTTCAGACTGCTGCATTGATTAACAATACCATGGTACAGGCAAATATGAATGGATATATTTACTGGAGTGCGGTTTGGATGGACGAGTCAGCAGAGTTGGAAGCACGAGAACTAATCAGTTTTCAAGATGAAAATAAAGTAAATGTTGATGGATGGAGTTATTGTGCAGATTACTTTGCTCTACGGCATTTTTCTGAGTTCATTCGTCCGGGGTATACCCGTGTGGAGGCCTCCATGCAGGGAGGAGATGACTTCAGAACTTCAGCGTATTTGAGCGAAGATGGAAAAAAATTGGTGCTAATTGTAATAAACTTGAGCAAGACAGAAAAGATTCTGCAGATTCCGGGAGATAAAATTGTGAGCAGTTCTTTATATCAATCGGTACTTGGACTGGAGGATTCTTCGAGCAATATCCTGTATGAGAACAAAGGAGCGCTAAAGACAGATAGTACAGCGAAAATTCCAGGTGAAAGTATTACGACCATCGTACTTATGCTGGAATAACAGCATGGATCTATTAACTACCCTTTTTAGAAAATTACAATGAGTTGAACTAATAAATTTAACTAAGTGACATCGGAGCTAAATAGTTTTTTAATAAAGAGTTGACAAACGCACGTTCTCGTAGTATGATAGTATCATAAACAAATGTTCGGATTATTTGTTCGGATGTTATGTTCGATTTATTAATTGTTATGTTTTACTATTCTAAGGAGTGATTTGTTATGAACAGAAGAAAGAAAATGTCGATTTTACACTGTCTTTTAGTTTTTTTTATTATTCTCGGATGCTTTGCCATATTCCAGAATATCAGCGCCAAGACAACCTCATCATCTAAAATGACCGTCAGCAGATATGAATCTATTCTTGTGTATGAAGGAGATTCCGTTTGGTCAATCGCAAAAGATCATTTGAAAAATGCCGACGAAGAGCAGTTAACCTCTTATGTAGAAGAAATTAAAGAAATAAATAATATTTCTCAGGAAGGAATGATTTACGCCGGACGTTATCTAGTTATTCCAATTTACGAAGAAATTCAAGCGATTTAAATATACGGATAACAAGATAGAAGAGTAATGTATTTCTCCCATGCCATAATTGTGCCAAGAAGACTTGCTACAATAAAAGCATAAAATAAGATGTAACAAATCTGTTACATTACATAAAGATAATATACTACAAAGGGGCGAACTTACAATGAACACACCAAAAGCGACATCATTTCGAAAAATACTTTTCTCTTTTCTAACCTTACTTTTGTTAGGAATCTTTTTCCTTCCTGCTACCAGCCAGGCAGCAACTTTAAGAGTAAAGTTAAATGGTAAAACTACTTATTATAAAAAAACACAGTCTACCGTAAGATATCAAAACAAAACTATTACAAAAAGTTCACGTAAAGGTCTTACCATTAAGAATACACGTATGGTCCCTTACAAAGATGTTTTTAAAACTGGGTTAAAGGTAAAAACATCTTATCGTGCCTCTAAAAAACGACTTACTTTTTCACGCAACGGAGTTAAAGTAACCCTTACTATCGGCAGTAAAAATGCTTATGTAAACGGAAAAAAATACCGGCTGAGTGCAGCTCCGACAAAGATAACTTACGTACGTAAGCGAACCTCTACGGTTTTAGTTCCGGCAAAATTTTTATGCAAACATCTTGGATTCCAATATAGTGCAAAAGGATCTATCATAACCATAACAAAACAGTTCATGTACTCCTATCAGGGAAAAGATAAGAAAACCACCTCTTATTCTAATTCCTTTACCTTTAATGAAAAATCCAATAAGTTAACAAGCATGCCGGCTCTTAAAATATCCGGTTCGATGTATTTACCCGCAAAAGAATCATTAAGTAATGTTATGGGATTAAATTACAATTATAATCCAGATACTCAGACACTTGAAGTAGAAAACACTGTTACGAATAAAAAGGTAGCATTAGTCTTAAATGAAACAGCAATGTCTGTGAATGGAGAATCCGTTTCTCTTTCCACACCGATGTATCTCGTCACACGCAAAGACAAAAAAAGTGAAGTTTTATGCATTCCTGCAAAAAAAGTACTAACAGCCCTTGGATATTCCTATAAATGGGATAAAAAGAAAACATTGATCTCTGTTCATGATTTGATCTATTTTGACTGGACAGCCGATACAAAAAAAGCAACTGATGCATCTGTCAATTACATTACCGCTGCAAAAGCAACTTATAACCCAGCGATACAGTGTATTTCTTTTGAAATCAAAGGTACAAAGACAGACATTATGGATCAGGTTAATGTTTCGCGAAGTGGAAAAGTAATTACTGTTACCATTCCAAAAACTTCTAAATATTTACTAAATCAGTTTTCTTATACAAAATTTGTATCTGAAATTGAAAAATTTGAAGTGGTAGAAGATGGAAGTGATACGATCACAATGCAGATTTCCTGCTTTGGGGAATCGGATTTTGCTTATTCCTCTTTGGATGGAACACTTACAATTAATATCATGGGAGAGTATGTAGGAAATTATGCCTTAAAATTAAAAAAGCCTACAGGAGTAACGATTAACTCTGTAAAAAATGAAGATTTGTACCAAAGCAATAAATTTAAGATTATTGTTCCCGGAAATCAAGTTGACTTTTATAATCAGAACCCGATTGCAATCAGCAGCAATGTAGTTACCGGTGTTTCTACTGCTTTGGTAAACGGTAATACAGAAATCACAGTCAACACCTCAAAACTTCAGGGATATAAGATATATGAAAAATCCGACTCCTTTGTAGTTTCGATTGGAGATCCTCGTACGATTTATAAAAATATCGTCGTATTGGATGCAGGACACGGTGGATATGATTCCGGAGCCACGCATAATGGAACCAAAGAAAAAGATCTTAACTTTAAGATTATTTACACCTTAATGAAAGGTTATTTTTCCTCCAATGCTCCGGAAACTAAAGTTTACTGGAGTCGAAGTTCCGATGTATTTGTTACTTTGTCTAAACGTGCTGCTTTTGCAAGTAAAGTTGGTGCAGATATTTTTGTCAGTCTGCATATGAACTCTGCTTCTAGTTCCAGTGCTAACGGAACGGAAGTGTATTATACTGCGACAAATAATGCAAGCAGTTTTTCAGGAGTAAACAGTAAGATCATTGCTACCTTATTTAAAAACAACCTGGTAACAAGACTTGGAACCACGAATCGTGGAGTAAAAACTGCTAAATATTATGTCACGAATCACAACACTGTACCGGCCGTTTTGATTGAACTTGGATTTATTTCTGGAAACCGTGATTATGCAAACTTAACAAATCCGTCATTCCAAAGTAATTCCGCTAAGATTATATATGATACAATCAATGAAATATTTACAACCTATCCAACAGGACGTAAATAAAACAATCGATTAAAGAACCGGAACTCCTTTTTTCATTATGATTATGTATGAAAAAAAAGGAGTTCCTGTTCTTTTTCATTAAAATTATTTTTCTTTTCGCAGAGAAACTGCCTTTGCAGCCATTCGCTTTCGATCTTCACCAAGCGCCGCATAATGCTTTCTCGTCGTGTTTACATCATTATGACCTAACACTTCAGCTACAAGATAAATATCGCTTGTTTCGCGGTATAGTGACGTTCCATAGGTACTTCTAAGTTTATGCGGTGTAATATGTTTGATTGAAGTAATCTGGCTTGCACAATCCGTCACCAGATTTTCTACCGACTGCACACAAATTCGTCTTTTTTGTGCAGAGAGGAAGAGTGCATGTTCATGTCCTTCCTTGGTAACAATATGCTTGCGTTGTTCCATATAATTAAACAATGCCTCCGTCACTTCATCGCCAAAGTAGACAAAATCTTCCTTTCCACCTTTTCGTATAATGCGGATGCGGTTATTTTTAAAATCGACATCCTCGACATCCAATCCCACGCATTCTGAAACACGAATACCTGTTCCAAGCAGCAGAGTAAAGAGTGCCAGATTCCTCACTTTATTCTTTTCAAAATAAACCTTTTTCATCCCGGACATTTTCTCGCCGCCATGTTCGACATAGTCTAACAGCTCCGCAACTTCATCGTATTCCAGACGAATAATTTCTTTTTTATGAAGTTTTGGCATATCAACGATCAGAGTAGGATTATTAGAAATCAATTCCCGTTTATAATAATAGGCATAAAAACTTCGTAATGCGGCCAATTTTCTATGTAATCCCTGTTCCTGGTTTGTATGCGTTTTTCCCTCGTCATCCACATATAACTTCAAATATTCTAAATATTCTTCAATATCAACTGCCTGTAATTTTTCAAGATCCTGCAATTGAATTTCTTTAATTTCCTTATTTTTAAAATAAGGATTCGACTGGATCAAAAAACGAAAAAACAACCGGATATCATACACATAAGATATTCTTGTTTTTGCTGATGTATTTGGTTCGATTGCTCGAAAAAAATCTTTGCTGAAACGTGGCATCGTATTCAGCACCTCACGCAGTTTCAAGGTATTTGCATTTATGTTTTCCTCATGATAAGTTACACGATTCTTAGCAGCCATGGGCATTTCCTCCTTTTAAAATAAGTATATCACATTTTTTTTAATTTGTATACCTCTTTTTGAAAAACTGGAGTTTGTCCAATAGAGTTATATGCAAGATACACGCACTCCCTCCGCTGACTCCACATAGCAATCCCGCCAATCGAGTGCTTCCACGGCTTTTAGTATTAAAAAAAGACATATCGCAATGGGTATGTCTTTTCATTTTAATCCTGATTATTTTGAATGATCTTTTGCAGTTCAAATAATTCCTCAGTCGTTAATTTTTTATTTCCAATATACTCTTGTATAAAACAGGTAAAAGAATTATGATACAAATTCTTCATTAAAACCGAAGTTTCAATTTCCTGAACATCTTTTTTGGATATCGCCGGACGACATAAAAAACCTGGATCCTCGCGAGTAATTGCGCCTTTATCAATCAAACGTTTGATATATGTATAAGTCGTATTTTTTTCCCATCCAATGTATTCTTTAATAATTTTCGAAATATCTTTTGCAGCGAGAACTTTGTTGCTCCACAGCAACTCCATAACGTTTAATTCCCCTTCATGTAAGCGTATTTCCTTTTCTTTTTGCTGGCTCATTTCTTATCATGCCTCCTCCTAAGCCATATTTGCGTTTATTCTTCAAGTGTAGAATTGCGCACGGCGCACAAAATCAAGAAAGTAATTTTATTCTACTACAATAGAACTCTAACGTCAAGGGCATTTTTCAACAATTTTATGCCAATGTTTTTAGTAACTTTTCAAAATAATCCGGAAGCGGTGCTGAAAATTCCATATATTCTTCAGTTGTAGGATGAATGAATCCAATGGTAGCCGCATGCAATGTCTGCCCCTGCAAATTCTTAAATTTGCTATTTACAGGTCCATATACCTCATCGCCTAAAAGCGGATGTCCGATATGTGACATATGAACACGGATCTGATGTGTTCTACCTGTTTCTAATCGACATTCAATATAATTGAATTTATGATTCAGGTGATCCAAAACCTTGTAATGTGTTATCGCTTCTTTGCTATTTTTTTCCGTTACCATACGTTTTTTGCGGTTTGTCGGATGACGGCCAATTGGCGCATTAATTGTCCCCTCGTCTTCTGAAAAATTATTGTAAACAATAGCACGATAACTTCGCGTAATCGTATGTGCACGTAGCTGATCTGCAATTTTCTGGTGTGCCTTATCATTTTTACAAACAATCAATGCTCCTGTCGTATCTTTGTCGATACGATGAACGATACCCGGCCGCAACACGCCATTAATCCCGGACAAATTGTCTCGGCAATGATACAGGACTGCATTGACCAATGTATCTTCATAATGTCCCGGTGCAGGGTGAACGACCATTCCCTTGGGCTTATTGACCACCAGAACATCATTGTCTTCGTATAAAATATCCAACGGAATATCCTGCGGTTTGATCTCCAGCTCTTTCGGATCCGGAAGCGAAACATTTACGATATCTCTTTCCTGAACCGCTGTTTTGGTTTTTGTTTGTATATTGTTATTAATAGTAACTCGGTTTTCTTTGATCAGTTTCTGTATATAGGATCGTGACAGATCCATACATCTCCCGGCAATATACTGGTCCAGACGCATTCCGTCCTCTTCTGCCGTTACTTCGTATTGCAACTCTCGTTTCATGCTCCATCAATCCTCTTTTTCAAAATCATCTTTATAGCAGAATATCAATGCATATAAAAGCAGCACCGCAGCAATGGTAACATAACAGTCTGCCACATTAAAAACCGGAAAATTAATGGCCGAAACATAGATAAAATCCACTACATAATGATGCCAAAAACGATCGATACAGTTTCCCGACGCACCTGCTGCTAACATGCAGAAAATAATTCGTAAAAACAAATATCGTTTTTCAAAGGCTAATTTGAAATAAGCATAAAAAATAACACCTAAGATCAATAGAGAAAAACATCCGAGGATCCAGGTACTATTTTGAAAAAGCCCCCATGCAGCTCCTTTATTTTCCAGATAATGCAATTCTAAAATATTGGGAATGATTGTAATATCATTCCCAATTAAATACATAGATGCTATTTTCTTTGTCAATTGATCTAAGAAGGTAAGGAAAACAAAAAGTACCGCCATCGTAATATGGGTTTTTCTTTTTGAAATTATCGTCATTGATCTTTATTCCTTTCCATTATACAAATTGATTAGAAATCCACCGATCCTAAAAACTCAAAAGGGTCATCCGTTTTCTTTTCTTTATTATTCATATTCAGATCCTGAAGCAGGGAATCAAGCGTCGGAACAAGGTCCTCATTTTTTGTTACCTTATCTTCCGCTTCAATCTGCTCCATCGCCTTTGGTTCTTCTTTTTCTTCCGGCTCATCATCCATAGACGTAAATGTTACATCAATCGGTTTTACCGGTGTCGCCTCCACAGGTGTAGTAACTGCTGTTTCCGTCACGGTTTTAACAGGCTCTTCCGGTGTTTTAACAGTTTCTTTTATCTCTGTCTTAGATGTTTCCGCTGTTTCTTCCACAGACTTTTCCGACTGTCTCTCCTCTTGTGGTTCTTGAGGCTGTACTTCCGGTTCCTGCTCTTTCACTGCTTCTAACGTATCACGGAGATCAATCGTATCTGCACTTAAAATCTCTGCTGTACGGTCTTCCTCTGACATTTCCGGCACTTTCGGAGCTGGTTTTTCTTCTTCTTTTACCGGTTCTGCAGCCGCAGTAACTTCATTGTCCGTTGCTTCTACCGGAGTGCTTTCTGCTGTATCTTCCTGGCTGTCAGTTACATTTACCGCCTCTGCCGTCGTTTCCTTTGTCGAATCAGTTTCCTTTTCAGCTTCTTCTGGTGTATCCAGATCTTCCGGTTTATGGATATCAAATTCCGATCCTTCAACGAGCTGAAGCTGTGCACTGGCAGCCTCTTTTAACTGTAACTTATACTGATTAAACTGCTGAATCAATTGCATCGATTTTTCGCGGATTTTCTGATACTCTTCCTCGGCATTGTTAATAATCTTATCTGCATGCAGATGTGCTGCTTTCTCAATGGACTCTGCCTTCAAAATGGCTGCATCTTTTGTCTCTTTTGAAGTCTTTTCAGCAAGAATCAGTGCTTTCTGCAATGTTGTCTCGATGGAACGATAATACTGCACACCGTCGCTTAATGTCTTAATCTTGCTAGTGAGGTCGTCACGTTCTGCCTGCATCTCACGCTCTTTATTGCGAAGCTGTTCTGTCAACTTTGCATTTTCTTCTGTCAATTGTTTATAATTGTCAAATACCAGTTCAAGATAAGCATCCATCTCATCTTTTTCGTATTTTTTTCGCTTTGCTTCAACTTTTTTATTTTGTAATTCAATTAAAGATAACATACATATTTCCTCCTGAATGCATCATTAAAATTCACGGTTAATGGTAGGCATGGCATCCGACTGCTCTTTGACATGGTCCAAAGTATCTCCACTGATATCTACCTGCTCTGGCGTAAAAATAAAAACATATTTAGAAATCTGGTGATATTTTCCATTAATTGCATAAATACAACCGGAAATAAAATCCATAATGCGCTGTGCGTCATCGGCATCAAAGCCTTCAAGATTCACAACCACCGGTTTGGACTCCAGCAGTGTGTTACATATTTCCTGTGAATCTTCAAAAGAGGATGGAAATATAATCTTTACCTCTGAAATGGTTCGGTTCAAGGAAACTACTTTGGGTTTGGATCCACGGAATCCACCAAGTTTACCTTTTTCTTCCTGAGGTTCTTTTGCTGCAGTATTACGGGTGCTTCTGGCAGATGACGTACGCTGCGGTGCCTCTTCTTCATAATCATCTACATAACTTTCAAATTCATCTTCTTCATCCATACCATCTAAATTAAAAAAATTAATAAGTCCTTTTAAACTCATACGATCAAACCCTCTCTATCTGTATCTTAATATTGTCTGCTTCCAAATATACCGGTACCAACACGGACGTAAGTTGCTCCTTCTTCAATAGCAACTTCATAGTCTCCGGTCATACCCATAGAAAGCTCATTCATACTAATATTATCAATGTTTTTGGCGTTGATGTCAACTAGTAATTTACGTAAATTTTGAAAATGTATCCGATTTTCCTCAGGATCTTCCACAAATGGTGCGATTGTCATAAGACCACGTACCTTAATGTTCGGAAATTTGGCAATTTCACGGATTACTTCTTCCGTCTCATCCGGCATTAAACCAAATTTTGACTCCTCTTTGGCAACATTTACCTCGATCAAAATATTAGCTTTTTCGCCTATTTTTTCATATTCTTTCTGAATCTGCTCTGCCAATCGGAGAGAATCTACCGAATGAATCCGGGCAACTTTTCCGGCAATCTGGCGAACTTTATTGCGCTGCAGATGACCGATCAGATGCCATTCTACGTCTTTCGGAAGTTCCACTTCTTTTTTTACAATTTCCTGTACTTTATTTTCACCAAAAATCGAGACACCTGCCTGCATCGCTTCCTCCATCATCTCAATCGGTTTTGTTTTACTGACTGCGATCAGGGTAACATCGCTTCGGGAACGTCCGCTCCGCTCACAGGCTTTTTCAATCTTTTCTTCAACTTTTTTTAAATTTTCTGTTACCATTTTTCTTCCTCCTAACGGCTGATTTATTGTATAAAATCATTTTCATTTAGCAGTTTTGGATTTACCACAATGTGGTCATAATTAGATATTCCTCCGCTCATATTTGGCGATACGATCGTATACTCATTATTTTCGTATATTTTTTCAATTTTCCGAAACTGACAGTATCCGGTATTTACGCAGTAAACCCCTTCCACACTTTCCTGCGTACTTAATGTAACCAAATCTGTCGTAACCGGATCTACGATCGTATCTCCGGGTGCCAGAATCGTATCATTGACATAATACTTATCGTCTTTCATACTTGCATTTTCAACTGAAACAAAAGTTTTTATTTCTTTTCCGGACTTATCGTAGGTCACTTTTAACACGCCCGGAACATTTGCCTCTTCTATTTTTTGTGAACCATTTGTTACATACTCTTTTGGTATCACCGTCATTTTCTTCTTGATAATAGAAGAATTTGGAATTTTATATCCGGTTGCCGCATTGAGATTTAACTCAATATCAAGATAACGATCATTCAAATATCTTCCCATATAACGTCCGGAGGACAATACAGCAAACTGTGTTCCGGCATTTTCCTGAAATGTAAGGGAACAGTTAAAGGACACCTGATCTTTTTTTACCGTTATCCGGACAGTTGCCTGGTCTTTCAATTTCTGATAAAGCGTGTCGGTAAGTGGAACAACTATTTTCCAATCATCACTTGTTACCAGTTTATAGACCGGTACATTTGCCTCGACTTTCTCAGCAGAACTCAACTGGTCTCTCTCAACAGAGGCCGTATCTTTAAACAGATCCGGATTGATCCGGTCCAAGGTAATATCTTCATAACCATCTACCGAATACGAAATCACCCCCGGATTTGCCGCCTTTGATTTCACAATTTCATCGGATTTAGAAGCTTCTGACAGCTGCTTTTTTATATCGCTGTACAGATTACTCCGGCTTTGTTCAAATATTGTATTTTCAATATCATAATGGAAATCTTTTACTGTATAATAACTTGCCTGATTGTAATTACTGTAATAATCACTGATCACTTCACGCAATTTCTGTATATCGGAACTGGTCGTTTGGTGATCGGACTGTACCTGCTCTAAAAGATCGTTTACCGTTCCGTTTTTGTCAATTGTATAAACGACTTCTTTTTTTCCCACTTTGCTTTGGTCTGCATGATAAAAATTGATATATCCTGCCTGCTCAGAATACACAACCGATTCTTCGCGTAATATAAAACCTGTCAGTGTACTGTCATCAGCGATACTGGTTTCATTTACTTCATAAATGCTGATATGTTCATCATGAAAATAATTCCAGGAAATAACAACGACATACACAATAATAATGAGCAGTATCAGCAATGCAATATTCGGTTTAAACGGTTTTCGATATTTAACTACTGTTCTATTTTTTTTCAAAACCGGAATGCTTCCTTTCTTTTAGATGATACATCATTTTTCATGAATAAAAATATGCGTTTTGCAAATAACTAACATTACTACAAAAGGAGGTTTCTCAAATATGAAAACAATTGACTATATTGCACTGACACTTGTCATTATCGGTGCCATCAACTGGGGATTGATCGGATTTTTTGGTTTTGACCTTGTCGCTTTTATCTGCGGCACAATGTCCATTTTATCCCGAATCATATATGCTGTTGTCGGCATATGTGGTCTTTATGCGATCAGTTTCTGCGGAAGATTAAAAAACTGACCTTTTACTGGCGAACCAACTCACGCCAATCCAAATCACCGCGTTCCAAGGCTTTCACAAGAAGCTCCGCTGTCGCAACATTGGTAGCCAATGGAATATTGTGAACATCACAGAGCTGAAAAAGTGTCGTCACTTCCGGTTCGTGAGATTTTGGCGTGAGTGGATCGCGTAAAAAGATAACAAGGTCGATATCATTATTCTCAATCTGCGCGCCAAGCTGCTTCTCACCTCCCAGATGTCCGGCAAGATATTTATGGATATTCAAATTTGTAACTTCTTCTACTAGTCTTCCCGTCGTAGCCGTTGCAAAAATATCATGTTTACATAATATCCCACGGTATGCAATACAGAAGTTCTGCATTAAGATTTTTTTTGAATCATGCGCAATCAATCCAATGTTCATATATATTCCTCCTTAGAAGTATCATTTTTTCCAAGATAAATTATTTTCCAATGCCAGACTTTCCACAAAACTGCTGCTGTTTCCACGCGTCGGCTGAATCTGTATATTGATCAATATTCCAATCGCCATCGAATTACTTAACATAGAGGACAATCCATTGCTCAAAAACGGAAGCGGAAGTCCGGTATTTGGAAGCAGTGATGTCACTACGCATATGTTAAAAAATGTCTGGAAACAGAAAAGGGAGCCAATTCCAAGAGCAATCATCATTCCGAGATAATCTCTGGCATGTTTGGCTGCGATAAAGCATTTAATAATAATGATCGACAACAAACCTAATATGATCAGGCAACCAATAAATCCAAATTCCTCGCTGATCGGAGTCCACACAAAATCACTTTCGATAACATCAACTGAATTATAATTCCGGTTTTCGCTCAGACCATCCATCAACAGTTTTCCATACAATTTTCCTGAGGCAATCGACAATACCGAATTATTCTGCTGGTACATAATACCAAGTGCCTCTGTTTCCGGATGCAGCCATCCGGTAATACGTCGCAGCTGATAATCATGAAGCAGTTTCTGCCCCGGCTGCTGAATATACCATATCAAAAATCCGGCAATTGGAATCAATACTGCTACCACCGGACCAATGATCTTTTTACTCATACCCGAACACAATATCATCATCGCAAGTACAACCATAACAACAACGCCCGATGAAAGGTCGGATTGTACCAAAATAAACGCTGTCGGCAGTAACGCAATCGCACTGGCCAGAAAAAATGTTTTAAACGAATCCAGCCGCTCACGATATGCCAAAAAGAAAGACGCCAGCGTCAATATCACGACTATTTTACATACCTCCGACGGCTGAAACATAACTACTTTAAAATCCAGCCAGCGGTATGAATCCGTATGCGCATTGGAACCAAGTGGAGAAAATCGTGTTCCGGCAACCATCAATGTCGTAATAATATACAAAATGGGAACATACATACATAATGTGTGGTAATCGATCAAGGAAAAAACAAGGATTACACAAAGCCCCATTCCGATTGTAAAAATTTGTCTTTTAGCAGAACCCACCTGTCCCGAGGACGGTATAATTGATAATATAAAGGAACTGATCAAAAACAAAATAAAAACTACCACTACTAAAAGAACGTCAAAACGTTTGAAATTGTAATGTTTTGATAAAAACCAATTTGACACCCGTTCTTTTATATTTGTTATTGTTACCATGTCTGCCTGTCACCACCATTACTTGGTTTGTTTAATACTCAAAATCGGAATATTTGCAAAGATTGCATTATTTCCCTCGGATTCGTTTTGTTCGATTTTTATATCAAGACCGCTCTGGTCAATTTCAACATACTTGGAAAGAACATTGATAATGTCTTTCTGAATCTGCTCCATAATATCCGGAGAACAATTCGCACGATCGGAAACCAAGACCAGCTTCAGTCTGTCTTTTGCTACATTTCCGGAAGATTTTTTCCGGAAAAAATCTGCAAATTTCATAATTTTCATCTCCTTTTAGTTGTTTTTAAATTTACTCTTTATCTTTGAGAAAAATCCTGTTCCTTTTGAGAGATCCAACAACGGAACTTCTTCCCCCATAATGCGTTTGCATATATTTTCATAAGCTTGTCCTGCAAGGGATTTGCTTCCGACAAGAGGTTCTCCCTGGTTTGTCGAAACAACGATATTTTCATCATCCGGAACGACTCCGAGTAAATCAACTGCAAGGATTTCCACAACATCATCACTAGACATCATGTCACCGCGTTTTACCATGTCATAACGAAGACGGTTTACAACCAATTCTGTTTTCTTAATCTCATTGGCATTGAGAAGTCCGATAATACGATCGGCATCTCTTACCGCAGACACTTCCGGCGTCGTAACCACGATCGCACGGCTGGCACCAGCGATGGCATTCATAAATCCCTGCTCGATTCCCGCCGGGCAGTCAAGAAGTATGTAATCAAATTCATCCTTTAACTGATCTGTCAGTTTGGACATCTGCTCCGGTGATACCGCTGTCTTATCTCTTGTCTGCGCCGATGGCAGAAGATATAATGTCGGATATCTCTTGTCCTTGATCAACGCCTGATTAATACGGCAGTTTCCTTCAATGACATCTACCAGATTATATACAATACGGTTTTCCAATCCCATAACCACATCTAAGTTACGAAGTCCTATATCTGTATCGATCAGAACAACTTTCTTTCCTTCTTTTGCGAGTCCTGTTCCTACGTTTGCTGTCGTCGTTGTCTTCCCAACTCCACCTTTTCCCGATGTAATAACTATTACTTCACTCATCGTATTTACCTGTCCTTTCCTTCATTAACTCTCTATCATAATATTTTACTTGAATTGACTAAAAATTGCAATCTTTTTTATAGCGAAATCCCATCTAATACTTTTCGGTTTAATGGTTCAATATAAATATTGCCATCTTCGGCAAATGCAATCTTTGTCTCCAATTTTACTTCTGTTTTTTCATCCGGACTTCGCGCAATAATATCCGCGATACGTATCTGTGTCGGATTCATCTGCAGAGCAACGACAAAACTGTTTTCTTTTCCCGAAGCACCGGCATATACCGTTCCGAGAAGTTTTCCCAAAACAACAACATTTCCTGCTGATACCACCTGGGCTCCGACATTGACATCCCCGAGAATGACAATGCTTGTCTCAAATTCAAGCACCTGGCCCGAACGAAGGGTTCCTTTGTAAAACTGGCCTGTGTTTGATTTTAATTCCGTCAGTTTTTCTTCCAGTGTCTGAGCAAAATGCGCTTCTTTTTTCTCGTCATCATCAATCAAACAGACAATATCAAGTTTCGAATGTTCTCGGATGCATTCCATCAATTCATATTTCTGCTCTTCGGACAATTTACGTCCTTCGAAGGATAATGCGATCTGCGCCGCTCCTAAAAAATCGGAAGAGGAAGTGAATTTTTCTTCCACCTTTTCTTTTAATTCAGAAAATTCCATCTTGTCATCCAAATGAACGATAAGACCTGATTTATTTCCTTTGATCACTACCGGTTGATTCATAGTTCTCCTCACTTTCTCTCCACTGATTAGTCTGCCACTCTTCCGGAATTGCTGACCGGATTTGTTGCAGATTTCTTCAACAACTTCTTTCTTGCCTTTTCATCAAAGTAATATTGGTACACATTGCTCGCCAGAGATGCCGCATTGCTTGAAGTAAATGCATTTGGCATAACAACGGTAACCGAAATCTTTGGCGAATCATACGGTGCATATGAAACGAACAATGCATGGTTTGGTTCATTTGCACTAATCTGTGCCGTACCCGTTTTACCGGCTACTTTTACCGGCACTTTCTGAAATACACTCTTTAAACTTCCGTTATTTACGACCATATACATACCTTTTTGAATCGCACTCAAAGTTGAACTCTTGATATCAAGTTCGTTACGCACTGTAGCTTTGTTGTTCTTTACCTTATTATTCTGTGCCGGATCAGCCACTTTATCCACCAAAGTAAGATCATAGCAAGTTCCGCCATTTGAAATTGTCGATACATAACGTGACAGTTGAACCGGTGTATAGCTGTTTGTACCCTGTCCGATTGCCGAACGCACCGCATCGCTGTCTGACACATGTGGCTGTGCCTCTGTCAATTCCACACCGGAAAGGTCAGTCAGACCATATTTATCTGCATATTTTTCCAGTTTTTTCAATCCGCGCTCATTGTTTACTGCTGTTCCTGTCAATCCACTCAGACGATATCCCATTTCATAAAAGAAATAGTTACAGGAATGCTGAATTGCCTGCGACACATTGATGGTTCCGTGGCTGTACGTACTCCAGCACTTTGGTGACGGATTAATCTTATCAAACACTACGCGGTCCGTTACTGTCGAATGTGGATCAATAACCCCCTCTTCGAGCGCTGCTGTCGCAGATACCATCTTATAGGTGGATCCGGGTGCCGTCTTCTGCTGTGTCGCTCGATTCAAAAACGGCGAAGCAGAATTGGAATTGATTTTTGCAAAATATTCACTATCGACCGAGTTGGCAAATTTATTGTTGTCATAACTTGGATATGATACCATCGCTTTTACTTTTCCGGTATTTGGATCCGTAATAACAACCGATGCAGCACACGGAGTAAGTCCCAATTCGCCCGGCGTAATCTCCAGCGATTTAATCTTTGATTTCAAAAACTGAAATGGCGAGATCATTCCTGTGCGGAGTTTCGCAAGCATTGTTTTGTTTTTCTTTAAATACCCCTGTTCATATAAAAGCATACATACCTGTCTTCCACTGATCTGATCGTTGTAGATCAGCGTGTGATATACCTTTTTATCATACGAACTGTCATCGTTCAATTCCTCAAGAATGTACTCAACAATCTTCGAATAGATTTCCTCTGTGCTGTAATAATCGTCTCCGACATTGAGCATTTCCAGATCAATCCAGTTGTGAGAGATCGCATAGATCAAAAACTCACTCAGACTAATCTTTTCATTGGCATATTGATTGTACATATCATCAGATTTATCCATTTTATCCGTCGCGATCACTTCATTTTTTCGAAGCATTGAATAAATGTAATCCATATATTCTGCATTTGTATCGGACATGTTCTTTGTCGTCGTTTTATTGTTATAAGACAAATATCTTTTTACTGCTTTTAAAGAATTCTTTTTCTCTCGTGTAAATGTCTGATATACACTTTTTTCCAAACTCGACGCATCTGCATTGGAAAATTTTGTAATGTCAACCAGGCTGTTTTCAATGATGGCACAATAGACATCATAGATCGGCACACGGATATTTTTTGCGTCTTTTCCTTTGGATCCGGCGCTTTTACTATTGTTCAGTTTAGAGATCAGCACACCCGCAATGGCTTTTTCCGTCAACTGGTAAACCGCACTCTGCAGATCCGCATCAATCGTAAGATATATATCTTTTCCTGCAGTCGCATCTTTGTGATCCTTCGTCTCTACGACACGGGAACTGCTGTCAATGACAAGCGTTTCACTTCCCTTTTTTCCTCGCAGCTGTTCTTCAAACGTGCTTTCAATACCGGACTTACCGATCTGGTCGGCAGCCGTATACGTATTGTCCCCGTTTTCCTTCATGGAAGCCAGCGTATCCGAAGAAATCAATCCGGTATACCCGATAATATGAGAAAAATAGGTGCTGTCATAATACACACGTTTTGCCTCTTCACTGACATCAACACCGATCAGACTGGCAGAATTTTCCTTTATCGCTGCCACCGTATTTAACGAAACATCGGAACTGATCGTAATTGGCTCATACTTTTGGTATGTATTCATCATCAGTGCATAACGGATCGCCATGATCTTAAGAGCCGTTGCATCGTCATAATCCTGCTCATATTTTTCCTGCGCATCTGCTTCATTTTTATTTTTTTCCGTCAGCGGATCAAAAAAATGAATGGCATTGACCGCTGTCGATGTTCGGATATAACGGAAACATTCTTCTGCCGTCATATTTTTCTGTTCGTCTGTCAACTCGTCCACCGATTTGCAGAAATAAATCTCTCTCTTAAATCGAAGCTGCGCATTTTTGTCTACCGTAAATTTCAATCTTCCTTTTTTGTCAATCGTAATCGGAAAATCCACGGTTACTTTATCTCCATTTTTTTCAATGAGATTAATACATTTTAATATCATCTCATTCATCTGTTTATTGGATTCAATCTCACCGGTATCTTCCAGTGTGATTGCATAGCTTTGTTCGTTTGACGCAAGAAGTTTCCCATTGCAGTCATAAATCTTACCACGGGAACTTTTTATCGTCTTCTGCTTTTCATTTTTTATCGTCGCCTGCTCATCATACGCTTCTCCCTGTACGATCTGCAGATAAAACAAACGTCCTACGAGAATACTAAATAGCACAACATAAACAACAATTAAAGTAAAAATACGTGAACGCATTAATGTTTTTAAGTAATCAATAATTGAAGAAAACATTGAACTACACTTCCTCCCTTCGTTCGGTCGATAAATACTTTTCCAGGCGGTTTAATACGCGGAACACAACCACTGAAACCACTAGTGTATAAATCAATTCCGGTAAAATAATATGGGAAAAATAGAACGTAAAATGCAATTTCCCACGTACTAAAAATTCCGTGATATAATAGTAAAAGCCATAAACCAGATCACTTAATCCTACCAGTACACAAGGCAGTATGTAATTATCCGTAAAATAGATCTTCTGACAATAACCACACAGAAATCCGATGGTCATAAATATAAAGGCATACAGTCCGATGACACTTCCGTACATCATATCCAGCATCAATCCGCAGACAAGCCCAATGACCTCCCCGGAAGTACGCCCACGCATGTAACTGTAACACACGGTCAGGATCAATAATAAATTCGGCACCACATTTGCTAATGCCAATTTATGGAAAACTGTCGTCTGTAGCAAAAAGGCAAGCAAAATAATGATGATGGTTGAAATACGTCTTTTAATCATAGTTTTTAATGTCCTCGATTTCTGAAGAGTCCTTCAACGTGGTAATGATCAATACGGTTTCTAATTTATCAAACGATACGACTGGCGTAAGATGACCGCTCTTTGACAATCCATCCGATTCCTGCGTAATATCTGAGATATAACCTACAAGCAGTCCCGGAAGGAATTTGTCGCTAATGTGTGAAGTAACAACCGAGTCTCCGTTTTTCGCGGTCACATTATTACTGATCATTGTAACATCGATGTAACCTTTGTAAATACTTTCCATATTTCCTTTTACAATACAAGTTTCTCCTGTATTTTCAAACATGGCACTTACATTGCTTTTGTCATCTATGATTGCGCGGACTTTGGCATAATGGTCACCCACTTCGGACACGATACCTACCAAACCGTTTCCTGCGATCACATTCATGTCGACAGCGATGCCGTCTTTCTTTCCTTTGTCGATGGTAAACAAATGAAACCAGTTATTTCCATCTCGTCCAATGACTGTCGCTGCCACTTTCGGATAATCCGGATATTTCTGATCCAATTGATACAATTCACGGTAATTATCCAAGTCGTTATTTTCACCGGCTAGAATTTTATTATCATAACTAAGTGCATCAATTTTCTCTTTTAACTGTTTATTTTCAGTCAGAAGATCTTCTTTGGAATGAAGAAGATCCATCTTATCCGAAATTGCTTTTCCTACTTTGTTAATTCCACTCTGCATCGGAGACATAATATCTCCTACTGTCGCTTTCACACCGCTCAACCGGTCCGAAAATTTAAAACTGAGCACTACGAGAATGGCACAAAGAATGCTGCAAAAAATATAAATATATTTGGGATGAATTCTTGGTCCCTTTCTTCTCTTTCTTTTCATCGCCTGTCTCCATTCTGCTTATAAAGCAAGTTTTGCAAGCTGTGGGTCTTCGATCACTGCACCAAGCCCCATGATAACTGTACTTTCCGGTTCTTCGCACAAATTTACCTTTAACCCAAGTTCATCGTAAATAAACTGCCCAAGATCTTGAATCCGGCTGGAACCTCCGGTCAGATAAAGTCCGGACTTATAAATATCCGAAGAAATTTCCGGTGGTGTGCGCTCCAAAATGATCTTAATGGAATCCACGATACTCTGGAACAACTCTGCCAGTGCTTCATGCACACATTCTCCGGTTACTGTGATTTCACTTGGAAGTCCGGTTACCAGATTTCGGCCGCAGATGTCCATCTGTGCGTCGGTTACGTAAGCAGATGCAATATTTTTCTTGATTGCCTCAGCACTCTTTTCCCCGATCACAAAGTTCATATCTTTCTTAATCTTATTGATGATCGCTTCATCGAAACGGTTTCCGCCAACCGGGATCAAGCGGCTGAGCACGATACCTCCGAGTGAAAGAACCGAAATCTCCGCCGTATTGGCACCGATATCTACCACAAGAGTACCAGTGGATTTTGTAATATCAAGATTCATTCCCAGTGCATCTGCAATCGGTTTTTCCACAACATGAATTTTTTTCGATTTCAGGTTTGTATTGGCAATGAGATCAAAATAAGCTCTCTTTTCTACTTCGGTAATATCCGTCGGAACAGCGATATAATATTCTGCTCCTTTGAATCTCTTTTTCCCATTAAGTTCCGCAAAAAAGTAATCGATCAAAGCCTGCATATTTCCGATATCCGCGATAACACCATTTTTGATTGGATAGGAAACATCCAGATTTTCCGGTGCTTTTTCATACATTTCAAAAGCCTCGTCGCCAACAGCAAATACATGATTTTTTTTGTAAATGGCGATCACACTCTTTTGATGTAAGATCACACCTTCTCCATTTTTATAAATTTTAATTGAACTTGTACCAAAGTCAATTCCGATTGCTTTTCCTAGCATTTTCTTCATCCTCTCTATGTTTATAGTCCTTCATATGTGCCCTCTTTCTTTCAAGCTGACATATTGATAATCTCCAAGAATCAAATGATCCAGTAATGAAATTCCTATCATTTCTCCGGCTTTTTTCATACGTATCGTCGCATCCAGATCGGCCTGACTCGGGGTCGGATCTCCACTTGGATGGTTATGTATCAGTACAAAACAGGATGCATCGTATTGAAGCCCTTTTTTCAAGACTTCTCTTGGATGCAGAACACAAGTTGCAACGGAACCACTGAAAATCCGCTCGCAATGAATCAGCCGGCAGCGGTTGTCCAAATACAGCACTCTTGTCTGCTCTGTTTCCAGTGTGCGCATCTCTTCCATAAAGTATTTTGCGATATACTCCGGCGAATCAAACCTCTCGCGCTCCGGTTTCCGCTGTCTGGCAAGCCGTTTTGACAGCTCAGCCATGCATTGCAGCTGAATGGCTTTGACTTCTCCGATGCCACAAACTTTTTTCAACTGCTTGTCTGTCAGATAATAAAGCCCCATCAGGCCCTTGTGCACCGGGTGCAATGTAAGCACTTCCCTTGCCAGTTCCACACTGTTTTTTTCATGGGTTCCTGTTTTCAGTAAAACAGCAAGCAGCTCGGCATCGGACAATGCCATCACTCCTTGTTCTTTTGCTTTTTCATAAGGACGTTCCGATACCGGAAGTTCTTTCATTGTGCAAAATTGTTGACTCATACAGCCTCCTAACTCTACACATTGTCTACCCATACATAAATTATTTTACCATACATTTTCAAAAATGTATATATAGAAGCCAATAAAATTCACATACTTTTCGCAATTTATTTTGGTAGTTCGACAATTTTTTCGTCTACCATCTTCTGAAGCGACATTAAAATTCCATATTTTCCATGCTGCCACGTAAGTCCACCTTGAAAATACACACTATACGGCGGTTCGATCGGGGCATCGGCACTCAATTCGATGGAGGATCCCTGAATAAAATTTCCAGCCGCCATAATAACGTCGCTGTGATATCCCGGCATCGCATACGGTTCCGGTGCCACGTAACTGTCCACCGGTGATCCCGCCTGGATTCCCCGGCAGAACGCAATGATCCGCTCCGGTGACCCAAGGGCAACAGCCTGAATGATGTCATTTCTCTCCTCATCTTTTCCCGGGCTTGTCTCAAAGCCAAGATTTTCATAAAGATTTGCTGCAAAAATCGCAGATTTCAATGCACTTGCTACGACCTGTGGCGCAAAAAACAGTCCCTGATAAAAAGAACGATTCACTTCCAGCGAAGCTCCGACTTCTTTTCCCAGTCCAGGTGCCGTAAGACGATTTGCCGCCAGTTCAATGATATCTTTTCTTCCGACAAGATAGCCGCCCATCGGCGCAATGCCGCCTCCCAGATTTTTGATCAGGGAACCGACCACAAGATCTGCACCGACATCCGACGGTTCGATCCGGTCTACAAATTCTCCATAACAGTTGTCTACCATGCAGATCACATCCGGACGGCGTTCCTTCACAAAAGAAATGATCTCTCCGATCTGTTTCACGGACAACGTTTTGCGCATCGCATACCCTTTGGAGCGCTGGATCGTAACCAATTTGGTTCGCTCATTTAATGCTTTTTCAATGCCTGAATAATCGATGGCACTGTCTTCCAAAAGATCCACCTGTGCATACGTGATTCCAAATTCACGCAGGGATCCCGGCTCGCTTTTTCCATTGATTCCGATGATCCCCTCTAACGTATCATAAGGCTTGCCAACCGGCGATAACAGTTCATCTCCCGGTCGAAGAATGGACGAAAGTGCCAATGTCAATGCGTGGGTTCCACAAGTAATCTGTGTTCTTACCAAAGCATCTTCGGCATGAAAAATATCGGCATACACCTTTTCCAATGTATCACGTCCACTGTCATCATACCCGTATCCTGTCGTTCCATACATATGCTCGGCGCTGACACGGTTTTTATGAAACGCCTGCATCACCTTTAACTGATTATACTCTGCCATTTCATCGATGGCTTCAAAGCGCTCTTTGAGCGATGTACAGATCTTCTCTCCATATTCAAATACAGGCGCACTGATTCCCGCCTGTTCATACATCTTTTTTCGTTCTTCTGTCTCCAGCATAATATTCTCCTTCTTTTCGTTATAAAATTCCCTTCTCTTTTGCCAGCCTTATGATTTCTTCCACAATGTCACTCTCCGTGGCAAACTGATCTTTGTCAATCATTTGCACGTCACGTTCCCGCCGAAACCACGTAAGCTGCCGCTTTGCAAAATGTCTGGTGTCTTTTTTTATTTGTTCGATGACCTCTTCTTTGGAACAGTTTCCCTCAAAAAATGGGAACCATTCTTTATAACCGATTGCCTGCATCGAAGTCAGTCCTTTTCCATATCCTTCGTCGTGAAGTCTGGTCACTTCCTCCACCAGTCCCTGTTCTGCCATCTGGTCCACCCGCTGGTTAATGCGAGTATACAGTTTCTTTCGGTCCATCGTCAGAACGACATACAAAAAGTTATACGGTGACTCATTCTCTCGCTGTTCTTTATTGTGCGCAGAAATCGGATTTCCTGTCTCTTCATAATATTCAAGTGCACGTATGACCCGCTTTACATTGTTTTTATGAATGGCTTCTGCAGATTCAGGATCGACTTTTTTTAACCGCTCATGGAGCACCTCCGCGCCTTTGTTCTTGGCAATTTCTTCTAATTCTCTGCGATAACTGCTTCCTTCGTGCTCTTCCTGAAACTGCACATCATACAGCAACGCCTGAATGTAAAATCCGGTTCCTCCGACGACGATCGGAATGTGTCCGTTTTGGTAGATCTTTTCCAGACTTTTTTTCGCCAGCTGCTGAAATTCATATACATGAAACGGTTCCTCAACCGGAAGAATATCCACCAGATGATGTGGTACTCCCTGCATTTCTTCCGAGGTGATCTTCGCCGTCCCAATATCCATTTTTTGATATACCTGCATCGAGTCCGCCGATATGATCTCTCCGCCGATTTTTTGTGCAAGCTCGATCGAAGCTTTGGTTTTCCCGACAGCAGTCGGACCAGTCAAAATAATAATAGGTTTTTTCATCCTGATACAATCCTCTTAAATTTCTTTTCAAATTCTTTTTTCGACATGGAAATTGTGGTCGGTCTGCCATGCGGGCAGTGATACGGATCTTTCGCATGCAGCATCTTATCGATCAGTTCATTGGCTTCGGCAAAGGACAGCGTATGATTTCCTTTTACCGCTGCTTTACAGGAAATGGTAGCACAACGGTCTGTAATCTTTTCAATCCGGTCTGCCATCGGATTTTCAATCAATTCATCCAAGATACTATAAAACAGATCTTTGCTTACCAGGTGCAGAAAATGCGACGGAACAGCCACAATTGCGTATTCATCCCCACCAAATTCCTCAATCTCAAATCCAAGTTTGGAAAATGCTTCTTTGCACTTACCGAGCATTTCCTTCTCCTTGTGCGTAAGCGAGATCAAAAGCGGAGTTACCAGATTCTGGCTGTACACATGATTCTCCGCAAGCTCTTCCATCAACTGCTCATACAAAATCTTTTCGTGTGCCGCATGCTGGTCAATGATCAGCATTTCTTCTCCGTATTCAATCATCCAATATGTTCCAAACACTTGACCGATCAAGCGAAACTTAATACGGTCCTCTTCTGCCAGCATCTCGTTTTTGAAAAAGGACTGCTGCTCGTATTTTACCTGTGGCTGCTCTTCCCGCGGTGGGATCACCGACCTGTTTACCGGCAGAGGTTCTTGTTTCGCTTCACTTTTCCCAGTTTCTTTCACTTCTGCTTTTTTTGTCTCTTCGATTCGTTTTCGTTCAAACGGTTCCGGTGCCGGATTCTTAAGCGGTTCCGGAACCTGTGCAGATAACGGTTTCTTTTCTTCTTTTCCCGGTACTACTTTCGGAATCAGTGTCGCCTCATGCAGCACCTGATGAATCTCTTTCTGAAAAAGTTCAAACACTTCTTCCTGATTCATAAAGCGGACTTCCATTTTCGTCGGATGTACATTAACATCCAAAAAAGCACTGTCAATTGTCAAAAACAATACCACGAACGGAAATCGGTTTGTCATCGTAAATCCTTCGTACGCAGTCTCAATTGCTTTCGTGACAATCGGACTTTTGATATACCGTCCATTGATATAATAATACATAAAGCTTCTTGTTCCTCTGGAAATCTCCGGCTTCCCTACAAATCCTTCCAATTTCATTCCGTTTTTTTCCACGCAGATCGGCAAAATTGCTTTTGTGATATCCGATCCAAACTGCTGGTAAATATTGTCTTTTACATTGCCGTTTCCCGAAGTCTGTATTTTGGTTTTTCCATCCCAGATAAAGCGGAAACGGATTTCCGGATGCGACAATGTAAAATGCAGCATCACTTCACTGATATAGCCGCCTTCTGTCGTTTTTGTTTTCAAAAATTTGGCCCGGACCGGTGTATTGTAAAACAGATTTCTTATTAAAAAAGTGGAGCCATCCGGACATCCTACTTCTTCGTTTGCGACCTCTTTGCCACCATGGATCTCATAACGGCATCCGATCAGATCCTCTTCACGTTTTGTGATCAATTCCACCTGCGCCACAGCCGCCACACTAGAAAGAGCCTCCCCACGAAATCCCAGACTGTGAATCGTAAGAAGGTCTTCTATATTTTTTATTTTACTTGTCGCGTGGCGGGTAAATGCCATCGGAATTTCTCCTCTTGCAATCCCGCATCCGTTATCTGTAATTCGTATAAAGGAAATGCCGCCCTCCTTGATCTCGACCGTGATGGCATTCGCCCCCGCATCAATTGCGTTTTCCACAAGTTCTTTTACAACGGCAGCAGGGCGCTCTACAACTTCCCCTGCCGCGATCTTATCGATCGTAGATGGATCCAAAAGCTGTATCATCCAATCACACTCCTTACCATTTATCTTTTAATTCGTTCTGCCATTTATATACCAAATTCATCGCATCCATCGGTGTCACACGGGAAAGGTCAATGTCCCGCAGTTCAAATAAAATATCTTCCGAATGGAAAGTGGTCACCGCATCAAAGATGGAAAGCTGATTCATCCCGGAAGAGACCTTTTTCTCCGGCAGTTGCTCCTGTTCCTGTCTCTCCGGAATACGGATCACAGACAAACCATCTCCGCCTTCGAGTTCTTCTGCAATTTCTCTGGCGCGGACCAGCACACTTTCCGGAACACCGGCAAGTTTTGCCACTTGAATCCCATAACTTTTATCTGCTCCACCTTTTACGATTTTACGGAGAAATACAATATCTTCCCCATCTTCTTTTACGGCAATACAGTAATTCTGAACGCCTTCCAGTTTTCCTTCAAGCTCGGTAAGTTCATGATAATGGGTTGCAAATAATGTCTTCGCCCCAATATTCTTTTTATCTACAATATGTTCTACCACTGCCCACGCGATGCTGAGTCCATCAAACGTAGACGTTCCTCGCCCGATCTCATCTAAAATGATCAGACTGTCCTTTGTCGCATTGTGTAAAATATTGGCAACTTCTGTCATTTCTACCATAAATGTACTTTGTCCGCTCGCCAGATCATCGGATGCTCCTACACGGGTAAAAATACGATCCACCACAGAAAGGTCCGCCGACGCAGCCGGAACAAAACATCCAATCTGTGCCATCAACGTAATCAGTGCTGTCTGACGCATATAGGTAGATTTTCCTGCCATATTCGGTCCTGTGATGATGACAACGCGGTGAGAATCCTCATCGAGATAGGTTCCGTTGGAAATAAACATATCGTGGTCAATCATCTGTTCAATGACCGGATGACGTCCTTCCTTAATATTGATGATTCCCTCATCATTGAGAGTCGGACGCACATAATTATTCTTTTCCGATACAAGTGCAAGACTTGCCATCATGTCTAACATCGCAATCGCCTTCGCCGTACGCTGGATACGGTCAACCTGTGTAAACACATGATCTCGTATGCTGCAGAATAACTGGTATTCCAGATTATACAATTTATCTTCCGCTCCCAAAACGACATCTTCTAACTCTTTTAATTTTTCTGTCGTATAACGTTCTGAATTTGCAAGTGTCTGCTTGCGTACCCAGTCAGCCGGCACAAGGTCTTTATAGGAATTTGTCACATCCAAATAATAGCCAAATACACGGTTGTATTTCACTTTCAGATTTTTTATTCCTGTCTTTTCCCGCTCTTCGGCCTCCAACTGGAGAAGCCAGTCTTTCCCCTCGGATTTGGCTTTGCGGAGTTTGTCCACCTGCTCATCATAACCATCGCGGATAATCCCTCCATCGTGCATAGCAAGTGGCGGTTCTTCTGTGATTGCATCGGTAATCCGTTTGCAAATATCCTCTAAGGGATCTAATTCATCTAAAATTTCCGCAAATAACCGGCTTTTAAAATTAGAACACAAAAAACGGATCGGCGGCAGCATCTCCAATGAACTTTTTAATGCAATAAAATCTCTTGGGTTTGCTGACTTATAACTGATCTTACTAAGCAGTCTCTCAAGATCGTAGATCGGATTCAGATATTCTCTGAGTTCCTCCCGTGTGATCATATTTGCATTTAATTCATCAATCGCATCAAAGCGCTTTAAAATCTCTTCCTTTTGAATAAATGGCTGTTCCAGCGTACTTCGAAGTTTTCGTGCTCCCATCGCTGTCCGTGTCCGGTCAAGAACCCACAAAAGTGAGCCTCTTTTTTTCTTTTCCCGAAGTGTCTCTACAAGTTCCAAATTTCGGCGTGTATTGCGGTCTAACAACATATATTTTCCCACTTTATAGGGAATCAGTTCCAAGATATGGGCAAGCGAAGTCTTCTGTGTCTCTTCAAGGTACTCCATAACCGCACCTGCCGCCGTAATTCCTACCGAATAATCTGCCAGTCCCAGTCCGTCCAATGTCTGAACGGAAAAATGACGGCACAATGATTTTTTACAGCATTCTTGATCAAAATAATGCGGTGCCAGAGAGGAGATGGAGATTCCAAGCCGCTCTTTCAAATCTTCAATATCAACTCCGCTAATATAAAAAGACTCATTGCAAATGAGTTCACTTGGCATAAATTTATTAATTTCATCAAGAAGTTTTCCGAGGTTGTCTACTTCGGTCAGACGATATTCTCCTGTCGTCACATCAACAACAGAAATGCCAAACAAGTCATCCATCGCAACAACACCCATCAGGTAATTGTTCTTAGATTCATCTAACGCTTCCAGATTGCAGTTGGTTCCCGGGGTAACAATCCGCACAACTTCTCTTTTTACAAGTCCCTTTGCCAGTTTTGGGTCTTCCACCTGTTCACATATTGCCACTTTATATCCTTTGGAAACCAAACGGGTAATATATCCTTCTGCAGAATGAAATGGGACACCACACATGGGTGCCCTTTCTTTTAATCCACAACTCTTTCCGGTAAGAGTTAATTCCAATTCTTTTGATGCACATTTCGCATCTTCAAAAAACATTTCATAGAAATCACCCAGACGGTAAAACAGGATACAATCTTTGTACTCATTCTTTGTCTCAAGATACTTCTGCATCATGGGGGTAAGCTGTTCTTCCATTGGTCGTCTCCTTCTTTATCCTTCCTGTGTGGAAGTCTGATCCGGTGTTTTTTCCGGTTCCGGTGTTTTTTCTGGTTCCGGCGCCTTCGTTGGTTCCGGTGCCTTTGTCGGCTCCGGTGCTTTCGTTGGTTCCGGTGTCACAGTCTCCTGCGGTGCCTGAGTTGCCTGCGGCGTATGTGTTGGTGTATGTGTCGCAGGTGTTTTTGTAGTTTTTGGTTTCTTTGTCACTTTCGGGCGTTTTGTCGGTTTTGGTGTTGCCGTAGCCTTCGGTGCCGAAGTTGTTCTTGGAGCCGGGGTTGCAGTCGGCTCCTCTGCCGGTTTCTTCGTACTCAGATAAATTGTACTGATATAACCCTGCGTTCCATTTACTTCTACCTTCGTCCACTCTTTTCCATATTCTAGAATCGTCACTTTATCTCCTGTCTGAAGCTTGGCAATAACATCTGCCGTCAAAGCAGCCTCACTTCGAAGATTAACAACGGTCGTCGCATAAGCCACCTTTGCATCCTTCAGATCATCATCCACGTCTTCCTCGTCATCCTGAAAATCTTCTTCATTTCCACTGACAATCGCAGAATCATATGGTGCCGGGGTCTCTTCGGCATCCACAGCCTGCTCGGTCACAACAGCCGGTTTGTCCTCGAGATCTCCGCTGTCAACCACTTTCTTTCCAAAGAAAAACGTCTTTCCTACAAAAACCAGTCCGATCACGAGAGCAATCCCCACGATACCAGACCATATGGCCATAATAAACTCAAATCGAAATTTCTTATCCGTTTTCAATTTATCAAAAAAATTCGTTCCTTTACCTTCACTCATTTTTCTCATTCTCCTTACGCATTATGTTCAAAAGTACTACCTTTCTAATTATAACCATAGAACAAAAATTTGTCCACATAAAATTTAAAGAATTTTGCATTTGTTAGAACAAATGTTTGACAATCGTTTTAAACTGTGTTACTATAAATACAAACAATTGTTTGTATTTATCATTTAGCATGATAGGAAAGGAAGGACAAATCATATGGGAAATGGTCGTATCTCTGCAAAACAAAGCGAAATTCTTGAATATATTAAGGAAGAAATTTTAAGCAAAGGCTACCCGCCGGCAGTCCGTGAAATCTGTAATGCGGTACATTTAAAATCCACTTCTTCCGTTCATTCCCACCTGGAAACACTGGAAAAGAATGGATATATTCGAAGAGACCCTACCAAACCACGTGCAATCGAAATCGTCGATGACAATTTCAATATCACACGAAAAGAAATGAGAAACATTCCGATCATTGGCGACGTCGCAGCCGGCCAGCCAATCTTCGCCGAACAAAATATCAGCGGATATTTTCCTATTCTGGCAGATGAACTGCCTAGCGGAAATTTATTTATGCTCAATGTACGCGGCGAAAGCATGATCAATATCGGCATTCACGACGGCGATAAAGTCATCGTCCGCGAAGCCTCCACTGCCAAAAACGGCGATATCGTTGTCGCCCTTGTCGACGACTCCGCCACCGTAAAAACCTACTACAAAGAAGACGGCCGCTACCGTCTCCAGCCGGAAAACGATACCATGGATCCGATCTACGTAGACCACGTACAAATCCTCGGTATTGTCATCGGATTATTCCGTTTGTATTAATAGGTTCGGTATTACCCCTATGGCATCATATACTATTTTGTTATGGTGCTAATATTAAATCAATTACTGATTATACCTTTATGATATTTTCACTAGAATAATGGTATGCCATATAATAGCTAATGCTATTTTGTTATGGTGCTAATAAAAAATAAGACCATTGTTTCACAATAAGGGATTTAGAATCCCGTCGGTGCATAGAGAGCGTATTTTCTGTCCTCATGCACCGCTACGTGGATTCTTCTAAGCGAGAGCGGTCCAGCAATGTGAAAGAATGGTCTTATTTTTATTATAAACATCATAGCAAAATACATTACGCCATAAAATCCAACAACGACATCTGGTCTGTCTCCGGAAGATCACCTAAAATTCCCATCTCCGCCATCTTTTCCACAACCGTTCCGGAAATTTTTGCACGTAATTTAAAATTCTCACGGGAAGAAAACGGTCCGTGTTTTGCCGCTTCGACGACACCTTCAGCCGCTTTTCCACCCATTCCGTCGATTGTACTCAAAGCCGGCATCAATTTTCCATCAATAACCTGAAAATGATTGGCTTTCGCACGGAAGATATCGATCGGCATAAATTCAAAACCTCTCGCATACATCTCCTGTACAATCTTCATATCATTATAACTATCCTGTTCTTTTTTGGATAACTCATTATAACGTTTCTTGTAATCGCGCATTGTCGTTTCCAGTTTTTCCCTGCCCTGACACATCAACTGATAATCAAACGCCTTGGCACGGATACTGAAAAAGGCTGCATAATAGGCAAGCGGATAAAAAACTTTGAAATACGCGATACGAAATGCCATCATGACATAGGCAACGGCATGCGCTTTCGGGAACATGTATTTGATTCGTTTACAGGATTCGATATACCAGTCCTCGACACCGGCTTCGCGCATCGCCTTTTCCATATCTTCCGTAAGACCTTTTCCTTTACGGACACTTTCCATGATTTTAAAGGCAAGTCCATTTTCAACTCCGGTATGAATCAGATAGGTCATAATATCATCACGGGTACAAATGGCGGTAGAAAGCGTACAATTTCCTTCCTTAATAAAATACTGTGCATTGTTCAGCCAAACGTCCGTACCATGTGACAATCCGGAAATACGTACCAGATCCGAAAAGTTCTTGGGTTTCGTGTCACGAAGCATCTGCATAACGAAATCTGTTCCAAATTCCGGAATACCAAGACTTCCAAGATCACATCCCATCAAATCTTCCGGTGTAACCCCCAGTGCCGAAGTATTGGCAAATAATGACAAAACTTCCTGGTTGTCCAGAGAAATCGTTTTTGCATCAATTCCTGTCAAATCCTCGAGCATACGGATCATGGTCGGATCGTCGTGTCCGAGTATGTCAAGTTTCAATAAGTTATGATCGATAGAATGGTAATCAAAATGCGTCGTAATAATCGGTGTATTCTGATCATTTGCCGGATGCTGCACCGGTGTAAACGTGTATATTTCCCATCCAAACGGAAGTACAATAATTCCTCCCGGATGTTGTCCGGTCGAACGGCGGATTCCTACACAACCCTCAATGATTCGCTCAATTTCTTCATTCCGTTTATGCTGTCCACGTTCTTCAAAATAGTTTTTAACATATCCATATGCCGTTTTATCTGCCAATGTCGCGATTGTTCCGGCTCGGAATGTCTGACCGGCCCCGAAAATAACCTCCGTATATGCATGTGCCTTACTCTGATATTCTCCGGAAAAATTCAGATCGATATCGGGCTCTTTATCGCCGTAAAATCCAAGGAACGTTTCAAATGGAATATCGTGACCTTCTTGAATCAGCTGTTCCCCGCAATTTGGGCACTTCTTCGGCGGCATATCGCATCCGGAACTTCCGGCATATTTTTTTACATCCTCCGAATCAAAATCCACATAGTGGCATTTTTTACAGTAATAATGTGCCGGCAGCGGATTTACCTCCGTGATACCGGACATTGTCGCCACAAACGACGATCCTACCGATCCTCGCGAACCTACCAGATATCCATCTTCATTTGATTTCCACACCAGTTTTTGTGCGATAATGTACATTACGGCAAATCCATTTTTGATGATGGAATCCAATTCATGATCCAGACGATTCTTAACCTGCGGCGGCAAAGGATCCCCGTACATACTGATTGCCTTATTATAGCAAATGTTTGTCAGTGTCTCATCCGACTTTGGAATAACCGGTGGACACTTGTCCGGATAAACCGGTGACATTTTTTCAATCCGATCCGCGATCAGGTTCGTATTCGTAACGACAACTTCAAATGCTTTATCCTGTCCAAGATAGGAAAATTCTTCTAGCATTTCTTCTGTAGTCCGAAGAAAAAGCGGCGGCTGGTCATCCGCATCTTTCATCTTTTTCCCGGCAAATATGATCTTTCGGTAAATTTCATCTTCCGGATCGAGAAAATGAACATCGCAGGTCGCACAAACCGGTTTATTGTATTTTTCACCAAGTGCTACAATTTTGCGGTTCATATCTTTCAGATCCTCGAAACTGTGAATGTTTTCCACACGTTCGCTCTCAATCATAAACTTATTATTTCCAATCGGCTGGATTTCCAGATAGTCATAAAAATCCACCAGTTCTTTGATCCGGCTTTCCGGTGCCTCATCCAAAAGTGCACGATATAATTCTCCGGCTTCACAGGCAGACCCGATAATCAGTCCGTCGCGGTATTTTAAAAACATACTTTTCGGCACTCTCGGTTTCCGGTAAAAATAATCCAGATGTCCCATGGAAACCAGACGGTAAAGGTTAATTCTTCCCGTCTCATTTGCCGCCAGAATAATAGCGTGAAAATATGGTTTCTTTTTCACAATATCCACAGAACCATTGGCAAAATCTGCTACTTCTTTTAAGGTATGTAATCCTTTTTCTTCTAACATCTCCACAAATTTTTCAAAGATTTCCGCCGTTGCACCGGCATCGTCTACCGCACGGTGGTGATTTTCCAATGAAATTTTCAATTTCTTTGCAATATTATCTAGTTTATATTTGGCAAGTTCCGGGAAAAGAACACGCGCAAGTCCCACCGTATCCACAACAGTAAAATCCGTTTCGATTTCCTGTTCTTTGGCCTTTTGACGGATAAATCCGTGATCAAACCCTGCATTATGAGCAACCAGTGCATTGTCACCGATAAATTTCAGAAAATCCGGAAGAACTTTTTCGATAACAGGCGCATCTTTCACCATCTCATCCGTAATGGAAGTAAGTTCTGTGATTCGCTCGGGAATTTTCCTCTCCGGATTCACAAACGTACTATATTTTTCACAAATCTTTCCATTCTTTACGCGAACTGCACCAATTTCAATAATTTTATCGTGTTCAGAGGAAAAACCTGTCGTCTCAAGGTCAAACACGACATATTCGTCCCGCAGACTCTGTCCCTTTTCGTTGTCGACAGCAAGGTCATTCAGATCATCAACAAGATATGCCTCGCAGCCATAAATCACTTTGAACGGATCATCTTCCGGAAGTTTCAATCCCTCCAGCGCATGATTGGCATCCGGAAACGCCTGTACAACGCCGTGATCCGTAATGGCCACTGCTGGATGTCCCCACTCGTGAGCCCGGCGTACCAGCTGGTCCACGTGAGTAATACCATCCATATCACTCATCTGCGTATGGGCATGAAGTTCCACTCGCTTCACCGGCGCATGATCTTCTCTTCCGACACGGAATCCTTCAATCTCTTTCATTCCCATAATACTTCCGATTCGGATTTCCTTATCATAAGAATCGAGACTTGCAACTCCCTTTACGCGGATAAAATTACCTTTTTTTACCATATCGAAGAAATTTGTCTCCGTAATCTGTTCATTTTTAATAAATACTTTACAGACGATCGTATCAGTGTAATCCGTGATCGCGAAGGTGACAATCTGCTTCTCTCCCTTGATCTCACGGCTTTCCACATTTCGTATCATACCATCGATCACGACTTCCCCGATCTCATCCTGAATCTCTTTGATCGGCACAATGGTTCCCTCACAGTTACGGCCATAAAAAACATCAACATCCCGCATATTTTTTTTGCGGTACACATTCTTTTTCTGTTCCTGTTTGATTCTTGGTGCCTTCGGCTCCTCTTTTTTCGGTGCTTCCGGTCGTCTCATAACAAAGGTCTCCGTCTCTTCCATTTTCTTTCGTTCGTATTCTTTGAAACGGAATTCTATTGTAATATCCTTTCCAAATCGCGTCAAAAATAAGGCGTGGAACCAATCCTGCACCTGTTCCGCACGCCTTCTTGCCAAAAACGAATCCCCACATGTGATGTACAGAGAATCTCCTTCACACTCAAACGGTTCTTCACAAAATTCAATGGCATCTACATAATCAATCTCCCGGAGTTCCTGTTTGATATCCGGCTCCGTCTGCTCTAAAATCTGTGAAAGGGTAAGTTTTCCAAGATCCGGATACTGCATCTGTATCTGCGGATGAAATCCCATAGGCCGGAAAATCTGCTTATACAATTGCTGCTCCATCTGATGGATCACCCGGTATGGCATCCACTCCCCGTTCTGGCAGTACACAAATACCATATTTTTCGACCGGGAAGCGCTGATGCGCTCTACCATCACCGATTCATATGTCGTTTTCAATTTATCTTTACAATCAAGTTTTGAAAATGCACTCAAAAACTTTTCCATCGTTCCCTCTCCTATCCATCTGAATCATTGGAATTTATTTCCAGTTTTCAAGTTCTTCCCGTAATGCATCTAACAATTCGGATTCCGGCATTTTACGGACAATTTCTCCTTTTTTGATCAAAAGTCCTTCGCCCTTTCCGCCGGCAATTCCGATATCAGCTTCTCTCGCCTCACCAGGTCCGTTTACAACACAACCCATGACTGCTACTTTCAGATCAAGATCAAAATCCGCAACCATTTTTTCCACTTTTGTAGCAAGTCCGATCAGATCAATCTGGGTACGTCCGCAAGTTGGACAGGAAACGACACTAATGCCGCCCTTTTTCAAGCCAAGTGACTTTAAGATTACATTGGCTGCCCGAACTTCCTCGAGCGGATCTCCGGTCAGCGAAACACGGATCGTATCTCCGATTCCCTGATACAAAATATTTCCAATGCCAACTGCCGATTTCAGTCCGCCGGTAAACACCGTTCCGGATTCTGTAATACCTACATGCAGCGGATAATCGGTCTTTTCACGGATGCACTCATGCGCTTTAATTCCATTTAATACATCCGAAGACTTAATGCTGATAACCAGATTTTCATATCCCATATCTTCAATAATATGTACCTTATCAAGTGCACTCTCCACAAGTGCCTCCGGTGTTACGCCACCATATTTTTCCAACAAATGCTTTTCCAAAGAACCGCTGTTTACTCCGACACGGATTGGCACCGCATGTTCTTTACAGGTGTCTACCACTGCCTGAATACGCGATCTGTCACCAATATTCCCGGGATTGATACGGATTTTATCTGCCCCGTTTTTCACCGCTTCGATAGCCAGCCGGTAATCAAAATGAATATCGGCGACAAGCGGAATGGAAATCTGTTTTTTAATCTCGGAAATCGCTTTCGCTGCCTCCATCGTCGGCACTGCCACACGGATAATGTCACACCCGGCCACTGTCAGTTCACGGATCTGGCGCACCGTCGCTTCCACATCCTCTGTTTTTGTATTTGTCATTGACTGGATGGCGATGGGATGATCTCCTCCGATCGTCACAGAGCCAATTTGGATCTCTCTCGTTTTCATCCGCATAGTCTGCACCTTCTTTAATGAATTATTTTCAAAATATCGTTGGCCAGGATCACTACCATAAGTCCCATCAGCAGCATAAATCCGCCAACATTGACGTAATTTTCAAATTTTTCCGGCAATGGTTTCCGGCGAATTCCCTCAATGATCAAAAACAGCAGTCGTCCACCGTCCAACGCCGGGATTGGCAATAGATTCATCACACCAAGGTTTGCCGTTAGCATAATACCGAAACTCAAAATATTTAAAATGACGTATTTGATACCGTCTGCCTTACTTTCCTGCACTACATTGCCGACTGCCTGCACAATTCCGACCGGACCAGATACATCTTTGGCACTCACACGGCCTTTGATCATCTGTCCCAGACTTTCCACGGTCGTACAGATCCAGAATTTCACTTCATACGCAGAGTATTTGATCAGATTCAAACCACCGATCCGCTCTCTCGTACCATAGGCAAATCCCATGCGGTAACTTTCATTTCCTTTGTCATCTTTTACCAATTTGGGGGTTACTGTCTGGGTAATCTCTTGTCCGTTTCGATCCATTGTGATCGTGACCGGGGCATCGGAAAGAGGATGAAACATGAGATAATAACTCAGTTCACGATTCACTACGATATGTTTGCCATCAAACTCTTTTATGACATCCCCATCCTGAAACCCTGCTTCTGCCATCGGCATCCCCGCCTCTAGATTGGAAATTTCTGCCTTGTCATATCCTGCCATTCCAAGAAGAATCAATGCCAGAACAAACGCAAGGATAAAATTGAAAAACGGGCCGGCAAAAATGACTGCCATACGTGCAAGCACGCTCTTTTTTCCAAATGCACGATCGTCCTCGATATTTTCCATTTCGCCAAGCATCATACAAGAGCCTCCAAATGGAAGAATTTTCCAAGAGTATAATGTATGGTCTTTGAATTCTTCATGCTCTTCAAAATAATTGGTAGAACCAAAAAACTTTACACGATTTCCCTTGTCTGTTTTTGCAAAAGAAATGATTCGCGGCCCCATTCCCAAGGAAAACTCGATCACGCCGACTTTATTTGCTTTTGCCACCAAAAAATGTCCCAATTCATGGAATAATATAATCGCGCTAAACAAAAGAATGGCGATTAAAATATTACTGATTCCCATAATCAACCTCATTTCTATTATTTGATAATGTTATGATCCTTTTCTAACAAAGTATATGTTTCCTGCTCTGTTTTCAGTATCTCTTCCAAGGATGGATTTTGTATTACCAAATGATGATCCATCGCATATTCGATCCACCGGTAAATATCCGTAAAAGAGATTTCACGGTTTAAAAATTTTGCTACCGCATATTCATTGGCTGCATTCATTACGGTCGTCATCGAACCGCCTCTGCGGAATGCCTCCGAAGCCAGTTCAATCCCGCGGAGTGTCGGATTTGGCTTTGCAAAATGGATGCTCTTCAGCTGCTCAAAACTCAAACGTTCACCGCCAAGAAAAGCACGCTTTGGATAAAACATAGCATATTGAATTGGCAATTTCATGTCAGGTGTTCCCATCTGCGCAATGACAGCGCCATCCTGAAACTGTACCATCGAATGGATCACACTGTCCGGCTGCACCAGAACATGAATCTTTTCAATCGGAACTTGAAACAGCCAGCAGGCTTCGATGATCTCCAATCCTTTATTGATCATAGTAGCAGAATCAATGGTAATTTTTTTCCCCATCGCCCAATTCGGATGCGCCAGTGCCTGATCTACCGTCACATCCGCAAGCTGCTCTGCCGTGAGATCGCGAAATGGTCCGCCCGATGCCGTCAATAAAATCTCTTCGATCTCATCATGGGCACCACTTTGCAGACATTGAAAAATGGCGGAATGTTCACTGTCAACCGGATACAGATTTACTTCATATCTGTTTTTATAATCCATGATCAAATGCCCCGCCGTCACTAATGTTTCTTTATTTGCAAGTGCAATATCTTTTTTCTTTTCAATCGCTTTGATCACCGGCTGCAGCCCAATCATACCAACCATCGCAGCCACCACAAGATCTACTTCTTCGTGTGTGGCACAGGCAACAAAGCCGTCCATTTCTGCTGTAATTTCCGGTTTTTCCATTCCCTTTTCCAGTAATCTCTGCTCTAATTTTTTTGCACCTTCTTCGGATTTTACAGCTACAATCTGCGGATGAAATTCCGCAATCTGCTCCACCAGCAGTGCAATATTATCCCCTGCTGTAAGCGCTATTATCTGAAATTCTGACCGGTTTCCCCGAACCACTTCCAGAGTCTGCGTTCCAATAGACCCGGTCGAACCAAGAATACACAGTCGCTTCATCATTTTTTCCTCCCTTGTTTAAGCAATAAATAATTGTATCATATAATATACTAACGGTGCGGTAAAAAGAATACTGTCAAAGCGGTCCATGATTCCTCCATGTCCCGGAATCAGGTTACTGTAATCTTTAATACCATAATTTCTCTTAATGGCGGATGCTGCCAGGTCCCCGATCTGTGAAACGATGGAGCAAACAGCACCGCATATTAGCAAAAGGATGTGTACATTTACACCAAGCAGTGTATCCACTCCTTCCGGAAGGAAAAAGGAATATACTAAAGCAAGCACTGCTGTCCCCAGCACGCCGCCCACACATCCTTCGATGGTTTTCTTCGGACTCAGTTCTGAAAAATGGTGTCTGCCAATGAGCATCCCGGTAAGATACGCAAATGTGTCCGATCCGGAAGCCCCAATGATAATCAGCCACACGAACCAATTACCATATGGAAGTTCACGGGTCTGATATACAAAAGAGATCAATACAGCCACATAGACCATCGGCAAAAATGCCAGTCCGACTTGTTTGGCATCATATTTTGGATAGGAAAATACATAACTCGTTAAAAGCAGAATCAGCATAAGCACGATCCAAAGGGTAAAATACTGCTGTTTTTCAAAATATAACATGACATAATAACTCGTAGCAGCGATATAACTTACCGCCCCCAATGGGGTTTTATGCAGGGAATCGACTTTTAATATTTCATACGTACCTCCGATTGCTACAACCGCACTGGCTGCCAGCAAAAAATCGCCTCCTGTTACAAGAGCGATTGCTGCAAATGCCAATAATATGACTGCACTGATAAATCTCTTGACAAACATAACGAAACTCCATTCAACTCTTTATTTTACTCCGCCAAACCTGCGGTCTCTCTTGTTATAATAAGCAATTGCCTTTTCCAATTCTTTTTTATTGAAATCCGGCCAAAGCACATCCGTAAAATAGAACTCGGTATATGCCAACTGCCATAAAAGAAAGTTTGATAAACGTTCTTCCCCGCTGGTGCGGATCAGCAGATCCGGATCCGGAATTCCTCTCGTATCCAGCTGTGATGCAAAGAATTCTTCGGTAATCTGTTCGGGATCTAAGTCTCCCTCTTTTGCTTTCTTCGCTACATTTCGGATTGCACGAAGCATCTCATCCCGGCTTCCGTAATTCAACGCCACTTGAAAATGTAGTCCGGTATTGTTTTTGGAAACTTCTTCCAGTTCCAGAATGCTCTGTTTCAGATCCTCCTCTAACGGAGTAATGTCACCAATCACGCGGACACACATATTGTTCTTGGTACTTCGTTTAATGCAGTCTTTCAAGTAACGGCGAAGCAGTTTCATAAGGGCATCCACTTCGTCTTTCGGGCGTTTCCAGTTTTCCGTCGAAAACGCATATACCGTCAGATACTTAATTCCCAGATTCCAGGCATCTTCACAAATCTGCTCAACGGTCTGGCTTCCCGCAACATGTCCCGCTTTTCTCGGAAGCAGACGCTTTTTCGCCCAGCGTCCGTTTCCGTCTAAAATAATCGCTACATGTTCCGGTACCTGTAACTTTGTCTCACTCATAGACAACTCCTTTTATACCGTCATTACTTCTGCTGATTTTGCTTCTACGGCATCATCAATCTTTGCAACAAATTTATCTGTCAATTTCTGAATCTTATCTTCTAACTGTTTCTGCTCATCTTCTGAAATCTCGTTTGCCTTGTTTTCCTTTTTGATCGTATCATTGGCATCACGACGCACATTGCGGACAGCCACTTTGGCATTTTCGCCTTTTTTCTTTACATCTTTTACCAACTCTTTACGACGCTCTTCGGTAAGTTCCGGAAATACCAGACGAATTACTTTTCCATCGTTTGCCGGTGTCAATCCGATATCCGATGCCAGGATCGCTTTCTCGATGTCTTTGATCAAACTTGCTTCCCATGGCTGAATCTGGATCATACGAGCTTCCGGTACAGAAATGTTTGCCACACTCTGCAAAGAAGATGGTGTTCCATAATAATCCACCTGAATTTTATCCAGAATATGTGGGTTCGCACGTCCTGCACGAATGGAAACATACTCTTCCTGCAGATTTGATAATGTCTTTTCCATTTTGTCTTCATATACTTTAATGTCCATGATTAATATCCTCTCTTTATCTGATTTTCTAACTTATACCGTAATGACTGTTCCGGTACATTTTCCATTGACGCAGTTGATAATGCTGTTTTCTTCATTTAATCCAAAAATGCACATCGGCATCTTGTTTTCATAGCACAATACCGCAGACGCCAGATCGATCACTCCTAATTTTTCATCGATGATCTTGCTGATTGGCAGCGTATCGTATTTTTTCGCTTCCGGATTGACATTCGGATCACTGTCATAAACACCATCAATGGATTTGGCCGCAAGAATCACATCCGCACCGATCTCGATGGCACGAAGTGCTGTCGCAGTATCGGTAGAAAAATACGGGTGTCCGGTTCCTCCGGCAAGGAAAGCCACCTGTCCCTTTTCAAATCCGGCTTCCACTTTATCCCGGCTGAAAAGTTCCGTAAAGGCTCCACATACAAACGGTGTATACACCTGTGTCTTCATTCCGACATGACGGCAGATCTCTGACATATACAGGCAATTCATGACGGTTGCCAGCATTCCGATCTGGTCCGCCTGATTTCTCATAATCGTCTCACTGGTACGTCCGCGCCAGAAATTTCCACCACCGATCACGATAGCGACCTGGCATCCGTCCTCTACCAATTCCTTAATCTGACCGGCAACCTGAATACAGGTAGCCTCATCAAATCCGGTTCCTTTGTCACCGGAAAGAGCTTCTCCGCTCAGTTTTAACAAAACTCGATTATATTTCATAACAGTCTCCAATCCATACAATATATTTTTGTCCTATTTTATTCAAAGAATGAATCCAGATCGACATCTGCATATTTCAATGAACAGAAGCCGTCCAAAACAGCACCGCTGTTGATCTGAATGGATTTTGCTACTACATTCCCTTTTACTACTGCTGTAGAATCAATAACCACCGGACCATTTACATCGATGTCGCCTTTTACGGCACCTGCGATTACAACAGAGGAACTTGTGATAGATCCCACAATTACAGTTCCAACATCCACTTTTACACTTCCACGGCTCTCCAGATTTCCTTCCAGACGTGGAGTATTTACATAAATTTCAGAAGCAAGACTGTTTCCTGCCACACGACCTGTAATCGTCAATTTTCCCTGACATTCTACATCACCTTCAATCACACCTTTTACCACAAGGGCTGTATCGGATTTAATACCACCACTGATCGTGGTTCCTTTTGTAATTACCGTTGTCTCTTCGGAATCAAATCCTTCTGTCTTTGTCTCTTCAAAATCACTCATTTTTCGTTCCTCCATACTATTTTTTTCTTCTATGATTTCTTCGTCTTCTTTTTCTGCTTCTGTTTCCGGTTCTTGTAACTCTTTCGGCTCTTGTGTTTCTTCCGTCTCTTCCGGCTCAACTTCCTCAGGTTCTTCTTCTGTTTCCCGGAATCGGGAATCTTCCTGAAGAATGTTGCTCAATTCCTTCTGAATTTCTTTTTTCATATCTTCTTCATCAATCTGCATTTCATCCGTCTCCGGTGTTTCATCCACCTCAGCCGTTTCCTCTGCGGATTCTTCTGAAGATTCTGTCTCTGGTTCTTCCAACACTGTCGCCTCTTCTTCCGGTACCGCAGTCTCTTCTGCATTCAGATCATCGACTTTTTCTTCCAAAGAATCGCCAAGTTCATTTACAGATTGTACAATATCTTCTTTTAACTCTTTAAAAAAGCTCATGCTATATCCTCCTGTTGTTAATCTATCTCTTACGAATGATGAATGGGAATTGTATTTTCATCAATCGGAAGTATCTCATATCCATCGTTTATCAATCGCTCCAAAATTTTGTCCAATGATTTCGAGGTCATCTTACGATCCGCAGAATCATACATCAAAACAATTGATGTATCATACAAGGCCACGCCATTCATAACACTGTCAACCATCTTATTGACCGAAACATCGTCCGTTGTATTATTCGCAGCAATCACATTCCAGTCAAAATACGAAGCCCCCTGCGCATTAAAATAAGCATCCAGGTCCGTCATCTGCAATTTTCCTGCCACTTCCGTACTTCCGCCCGGAAAACGGTAATACAATGGTTTAATCCCCGTCGCAGCCGTAAGACAGTTCGATATTCTCTCATAATCAGCCTGAAAAGCTTCCATGGACTGGTATATTTCTTTATACTGGTGAGAATAAGAATGCATTCCCAGTGTGTGACCCTCTTTCACAATGCGCTGATACATCTTTTTGGAAAAAGCATCATCTCTGCCAATGGAAAAAAATGTCGCCTTCACTTTCCGTTTTTGAAGAATGTCTAATATCTTTTCTGTTTCTCTGCTTGGTCCGTCGTCAAATGTAAGATACACCTTTTTCCCTGCCCCTGCACGGACTGCTCCGCCGGTCGCCGGTTTCTCTTTTGCCTCAACGACATCTCCGGAGCCGGAATCCTGCTGTGACACCTCTTCCGACAATAACGTATTCAATTTATTTTCCATCTGATTCACACGAACCAGGAGAAAAACAGACAAAACCAAGGGAAGTACCAGGCATACGATACAAACCACAACTATAATCTTTTTGATTCGTTTGACTCGTTTTTTGCGTTTGTTCTGATACTCTTGTGTACTTTCACTCACAACATTTTCTCCTTTCAAGCTTCTTTAGCTTTCTTCTTTTCGCAAAACCGTCTCTACAAACTTTTCCTTCTTTTCTCTTTTTTCCTGATATAGCCTTGCATCACTTTCAATCACAGCTTCTTCCAATGTCATATCATGAATGCCGGAAATAATACAATATCCGCAACTCGCCCACACATTATATGGGAGCTGGCTTGTATGATTAAATTCTGCCAGATATTCATGAAAACGCTTCAAAAACTCTTCTGCCTCTTCCTGTTCGTAATTCAGACCAAAAGCGGAAAATTCATCGCCTCCGATACGGGCACACAAATCCCCATCCGAAGCTGCGTATTCCATCGCATTGGCAATCGTCTTCAAAGCAAGATCTCCCTGCGCATGTCCAAACTGGTCATTCACAATCTTTAAGTTGTCCATGTCAATCGAAAAAATCACCATGCTTTTATGCGTCGTAATGCTTTTATTATACATTTCTCTCGTTGCATTTTCATATCCACGCCGGTTCAAAAGCCCGGTCAACGCATCATGGATATATAAGTTATTCAATTCTTCCAAAAGGGCATGCGTTTTCTGTTTCAATCGTAGATTTTCCAATGCGTTTCCCAGAATCGCGATCCAGCTGTGGAATGTCTGCTCACAACTGTGTTCTCCCTGATAACTAATGGCAAAGTAACCAAAAGTATCCTGCAGATTGTGCAGCGGGAAGAAATAATAAACCATCGGTTCCTGCGTCGTCGCTTCTTTGGGCAGAAGCTCGGTCGTTTCAAAGCACGCCGTATCAATCACACGACGGTTCAGCACACTGCCGATTGCTTTCATCTGTGGTGGATATCCTGGTTTTTTAGAACAATATTTCGGATAAATTTTACCACGTCCTTCCCCAAGACAAATGAAGAAATGTTCCACAAAATTATCCTCTGTCTCTAACAACCGCACATGTTCTACCAGATTTTCTGCACTTGCTACATCTGACATTTCCACAAACATGTACGTATTATTTTGAACAAGATCCAAAAGTTTCTCATGTTCCTGACTTTGGCGGACCCGTTTTTTCAGCATTGCCTGAATATCCATGCCCTCGCATCCACAGGAATTTCGGATTGCAATCTTGGTTTCCACAGCCTGTTCCTTCGGAACTTCTTCACCGTTCATCATTTTCTCCAATGATTCAAATGCTTTCTGGCTCATCTTTTCTACCTGCATTTTCACTGTCGTAATCGGAGGCATATTGATCGTAGATTCCCAGATATCGTCATATCCGGTTACTGCAATATCATCTGGAACCATGATTCCCATACTGATCAGTTCATTGCACACAGCCAATGCCATATAATCATTGGCACACATAATTGCCTGTGGGCGTTCTTTCAGATCAAAAGCAAAATATCTGGCCGCCAGTTTTGCCCGGTCACGCCAAAAGTTTCCGTAATAAACCATACTTTCATCGTACGGAATATTTCTACTTTCCAATCCCTGTTTGTATTCATTTAAACGTTCGATGGCATCTGGGTGATCTTTCGGACCGCTCAAAAATGCAATTTTATCAAATCCATGTACATCTACAAAGTGCTGTACCAGTTGGCGAATGGATCCATCATTCTTCGACAAAACGCATGGATAATCTTCCCACGGACGTCGAAGTGTAATCACCGGCACCTTGGTCCTCTCTTTTATATATTGAAACATTTGTCTTACCGCATCTTTATTTTGAAACGTGTCATGGCAGATGATAAAACCATCAAAATTCTCATATGGGATCAAATTGATGATATTTGCCTCTCCGCGTCCGTTTTTCGTATCCACACCATAGGTTAAGAAAAAGGAAAAGTACGCAAGATTGTATCCCTTTACGCGTGCATTGGATGTCAACACACGGCAAACCTGCTCCTGATAATGATCTGCCACATCACACAAGATCACACAAATATTTTTTCTTCCGTTATTAAACATAATTGAATCACCCTCAATACCAAGCATTTTTTCGTAAGCATACCTATACATTTCTATTATACATGATTTTTACAGAAATGCCAACATAAATTTTACTTTCCACTCCAAAAAAAGCCATTGACCGCTGCAATCTGCAGCCTGTCAATGGCTTATGTTTATTTATAGAATATTTCCTTTAGAAAATTATTTCAACTGGGAAGCAACTTCTGCTGCGAAGTCTTCATTTTTCTTTTCAAGACCCTCTCCAGTCTCAAAACGTACGAACTGCTTCAATGTGATATTACAGCCATTTTCTTTTGCTACCATATCTACATATTTTGCAACCGACTCTTTGTTCTCTGCCTTAACATAAAGCTGCTCTGTCAAGCATACTTCCTTCAATTCTTTGTTAAGTCGTCCGATGATCATCTTCTCAATGATCTCATCTGGTTTACCAGCATTCTTAGGATCGTTTTTCGCCTGAGCCAAAAGAACTTCTTTCTCTTTCTCTTTGTATTCATCGGATACATCTGCAGAAGAAAGATATTTTGGGTTCATAGCAGCAACCTGCATAGCAACGTTCTTCAAGCATTCTACAACGGTGTCACTTGTATTGTCTGTCTCAGCAGCGACCAATACACCGATCTTTCCGCCTGCATGAATGTAATCAACAACGATTCCATTGTCACAGGAAACTTTTTCAAAACGGCGGATGTTCATGTTCTCACCGATTGTAGCGATCATGGAAGCCAATTCTTCATTTACGGTCTTGCTTGTATCAGCAGCCCATGTCTCATTTAAAAACGCTTCAATATCAGCAGCATCTGTATCAATTGCCTGTGCAGCTACCGCCTCTACAAATGCCTGGAATTTTTCATTCTTAGCAACGAAGTCTGTCTCACTATTTACTTCTACGATAGAAGCTTTTTTCTTATCAGCACTGATATTTGTCTTAACAATACCTTCTGCAGCGATTCTTCCTGCTTTTTTCTCAGCCTTTGCCAATCCGTTTTCACGAAGATAGTCAACTGCTTTATCCATATCACCGTCTGTCTCTGTAAGAGCTTTCTTACAGTCCATCATTCCGGCGCCTGTCATCTCTCTTAACTCTTTTACCATTGATGCTGAAATAGCCATTTTCTTGTCTTCCTTTCTTTCTTGATTATTCTTCCACTGCTTCTTCTGTAACATCAGCTTCTACAAATGTCTCGCCCTGTTTTGCTTCAATTACGGCATCTGCCATCTTAGAAACAATCAGTTTTACGGCACGGATTGCATCGTCGTTACCAGGAATTACATAATCTAATTCTTCCGGATCACAGTTTGTATCAACGATACCGATCAATGGAATACCAAGAATGTGCGCTTCCTGGATACAGATTCTTTCTTTCTTAGGGTCTACAACAAAGATTGCGTCAGGAATGCCTTTCATATCTTTGATACCGCCAAGGTTTTTCTCCAATTTAACCCATTCTTTTTTCAAGTTGATAACTTCTTTTTTAGGAAGTACATCAAAAGTTCCGTCTTCTGACATCTTTTCAATTGCTTTCAGACGTTTAATACGTGTCTGGATTGTCTTGAAGTTTGTAAGCATACCTCCAAGCCATCTCTCATTTACATAGTACATACCGCAGCGCTCAGCTTCTGTCTTAATAGACTCCTGTGCCTGTTTCTTTGTACCTACAAAAAGAATGTTTCCGCCATCTGCTGCGATGTCTTTGATCGCATTGTAAGCTTCATCTACTTTCCCTACAGATTTCTGAAGGTCAATGATATAAATACCATTTCTCTCTGTGTAGATGTACTCCGCCATTTTAGGGTTCCATCTTCTTGTCTGATGTCCAAAATGAACACCTGCCTCTAATAACTGTTTCATTGAAATAACACTCATTTTTCTTACCTCCATATGGTTTTTTTCTTCCGATGACTTCTTCTTTCAGAAAAACCACATTCGATGCAGCACCTTTTCCAAAATCCGTCAACGTGTTTTTTCAATCCGATTTATTTTATCATATTAAATCAGAAAAAGCAAGTCCTAATTTTGTTTTGTTATAATTTTGGCGATGGTTTTATAATCTGCATCTTTCGGAATATCATATTTTCCGCTTCTCACATACTTTGCATAGCCATTTTTCTCAAGATACGTATCAAACTCATCCGCATCTTTCACAAGTCCCTGTTCTTCCAGATCTCTTGCAACACTACTGGACAAAAGCCCTTCCCGTACTACAAAACTCTGTTTATTGTTATGATAGGCAGATGCAGATGTAATATCTTTGGAACTATTCTCTACCTTTTCTTTCTCTGCCTTTTTTTTGGAATCCTCTTCCTGTGATGTACTGACTGCACTTTCTGTCACCGACACAGGTGTAATTTCCGGCAAGATCTGTTCCGCTGATGAAGTTTCTTCCTTAGGAAATACCATCCCAATCTTTTTGGCTTCTTTGATCAGTTCACTGTGATCGTTCTCTTTTCGATAATTTGTACATAAAAGAATGGCTGTGACAATCATGCCAACACCCAGTCCTCTTAAAAACCATTTAATTTTCACGAGTATCCTCCTTTATTTCCCACCATATAAGGAAACAATCAACTGCACCTCGCCCTGACCCACATGAAGCATTTTTGAAATTTCCAAAACACTCTTTCCCTGCTTATGCAAAGCAAGCATCTGTGCATTGAGATCGTTTTTCTCATTTTTCGGTATTTCCGGCTTTTTGTCCACTTGCTTTTCTTTTTCCGGCGTTTTTTTCTGCAGAATTTCTTTCTTTTTTTCAATTCCTGCCGCCTGCGTTTCCTTCTTTTTATTTGTATGATTTAAATGCTCTTTTAACTGTTCTTCTTTATCCGACAACATCTGATACATAAAAACCACTTCCTGATGATTTTGGTCAATCTTTTCCAAAATCTGGGAAGAAAATTCGTCGAATTCCATAATTTTCTCATTACTCTTTCGGTTCAGATATTCTTCTGTTTCCGAGATAGTCTGTTCTTTTTTTTCCTCCAGATAATCAGACATTTCTTTTTTTAACTGTTCTTTTGTCTCATCCAGCACATCTGTACGGTTTATCTGCTCAATTTTTGCGTTATTTCCCACAAAAAAACTGATGCAAACCGCAAAAAAGCCTAGAATAAGTACTATAATCTCTATCGCTGTCAACATTTTGTTTCTCCTGTTTTTAAATTGTAATATCAAAGCTGCTTCCCGGCATCTTTTTCTTCGCTTCCGGTGTCTCTTCTTTTTTACGCTTTTTCTTTCGTTTTGGGCGGTATCCGGAGTTGCCGGATTCCCCGAGGTCAAAATTCATCTTTTCCCCTTTTTTTGCCTCCACAGTGCGGTGCTGATTCTCTACGATTTCTTTTTCCAGTATCGTTGCACCGCTGTCTGCCATATGCTGAATCTGATGTTGTTCTCTTCCGGCTATCGTAGATGCTTCTGCCGACCGCGAAGGCAGGGTCACTAAATCAATGGAATTAATCGGCATACGACATTCTCCTTTCCTTTATAAACCTACAGATTTGATATCTGCTCCGTTTAACACAAATTTGCATCGGGAAACCGGTTCCGAGATAATTCTCGACATCTCTTTGATGACAATCTGCGTTCCCGGATTGATCGTTCCCTCCACGCGGATCGTACCTTTTTTCGTAGTATCCAGTTTCCTTTCAAGAACCGGCAGGGTTTCTTCAATCTGCTCTAACGCATATACCATTTTCGGTTTTAATACCGCCGCCATCTTTAAATATTGAATCTGCGTTTCCGTCAGTTTCTTTCCGCTTTTCAAACTGCTCTTGATTGCAATTAAAACGCGCTCCATCTGGCGAAGTCCCTTTCTGGCGACATGGCTTCGGTTCTGCAACTCATTGTAGCGTTTCGCCAGTTCTACATCCATTATAATTTCAAGAACCGTCGTTGTTCCCATAAGCGACCCGGTCTGCGTCGCCGCAATATTGGTGTACGAACGGATATGTCCGCCATTGATAAGTCCTTTTCTTCCCAATACCGAGATATCATTTTTGCATTCAACATCACTGTGTAAAACGGCATCACACATTAATGTTCCCTCACAGCGGACTTCACTGTTTTCAATAAATTTTGCGGTAATATTTCCAGCTGCTGACAAACTGCCCTTTGTCATACCTTGCATTCCGCGCTTTAATACAATGTTTCCGCCTGCGATCAAAATGGCACCTTCTACCACACCATTTACAATAATATCTCCCGTCGCCTGAATCATATACCCTGTCAGAACATTTCCATTTACCTGTACGGTTCCGTTGTACTCAATATCACCGGTAGATACATCAACATTAGCAGGAACCTCATAAACATCCGATACCATAACCAGATCATCTACCAGAGTCACATGACCGGAAACTTCCGAATAAATCTCGCATTTATCTTCACTTAGTCGGATATTTCTTCCAAACCGAAGGGTAAGAACTTTTACTTTTGCAGGCGGCATCGCCTCTCCGGTTACCGTGACCCCTGCTTCGCCAAAATCCGCTGGTGTCAATGTAGCAAGCTTTTCCCCTTTTTCCACCGGTTTAATATTTCCCAAATGATGAAAATCCACACTTCCATCCTCATTTAATTTCGGCTTTGCCGTTGTATTTACATCAAAATGATATTCAATTTCTGCATCCGATCCCTGTCTCGGAAGTTTGGCTTTCGCAAGACAATAATCGGTGCAATACTTCTTTTCTTTTAAGAATCGGTCAATTTCTTCTTCCTGTATTCCATAGGTAACTCCTGCCAGACGCAGATCTCCCAAAATTTCTTCTTTCTGTATCGGTCTTCCCTTCGAAGAAGCCGGATAAAAACGGGCAACTGCCGCTTTTCCTTCCTCAATCACCGTTATAAAGCATTTTTCATCTTCTGGAAGTGTTTCCATCATAAGAAGAGGATATTCTTTGGAGAATTCCCCCTGCTTAAGATAAGTATCTAATCCCTTTAGATCATAAGAAGTGATATTTACAGCCTCCAAATACTGCTGTACTTCGTCAATAGAGAACATTTCTCCGCCTTCGGAAGGCGGTATCACCTTGATCATGGTTCGCTTTGGTTTATGAATAATCTGAAAATATGCATTTCTTGCCATGATATTTCCCCCTTCTTGTTATCCCGGCTGGGCAGACTGACCCTCATCTCAAAACAAAGCCAATAGTTCTACGCTGTCGCCCAGTTTCCCTCTCATTTTCTGCAATGCCTTCGAATGCAGCTGAGATACTCTGGATTCTGAAACCTCCAAAATCAGGCTGATCTCTTTCAGTGTCAAATCTTCATAATAATAAAGAGTGATCACACTGCATTCCTTTTCTGTTAATGCCTTTAATGCTTCTGCAAGCATTTGTTTAAGTTCTTCTTTTTCGATTGCCTTTTCCGGCTGTTCAAACCGCTGCGAACCTCCCGGCTCGATATTGGCATCTCCACTTTGTTCCAGATAATCATCCAACGAAATCATATTGGCGAGTTGAATCTCACTTTTCCATCCACTGTATTCTTCTTCTGCAATATTTAATTCTTTTGCAATTTCAACATCTGTCGCCGGTCTTCCCTCTTTGGCTTCAATTTTTGCAGCGGCAGAATCCATCTGTTTCTGACGCTGTCGAAGCGTTCTGGGAACCCAATCCATCTTACGGATCTGATCTAGGATCGAGCCACGGATACGAAGACTGGCATACGTCTCAAATTTTACATTTTTTGTCAGGTCGAACTTGTCAATGGCATCGATAAGCCCAAAGATACCATAACCAACGAGATCATCGTATTCAACTGTATAGCCAAGGTACATTCCCATGCGGCCAGCTACCAGATTCACCAGATTTGCATATTCAATTATTAACTGCTCACGTATTTCGGGAGTTTTATTCTTTTTATATGCATCCCATAACTTTTTTTTCTGTTCTTCTTTCATCGCCATACAAGTTCCTCACTCACTTTGGGAGACCCCATCACAATGTTCCTGCTTCATTATCCTCGTTTTTTTTCTGTTCTTCCTTCTCTTTTTCTGCTTCTTCAGCCGCCAATTCTTCTTCTCTTCGAAGCCGCTCTTCCTCTGCCTTTACCATTGCTTCATGATCGGCAATCACTTTTCCGATCACCTGTGCTGCGATCTGTCCAAGAATATAAAACAAGATCAATACGATCAGCAGCGCAATAAGACTGTACGTAACATCCCATCTTTGTACAATGCTCATAATACAGCAGACCAAACCTGCTGTCAGCATAACACATGCCGGAATAAAACGATATTTCATTCTTTTGCCCCTTATCTTTCTTTTCAATGATATTATATAACCGTATCTCCTACGCCGATCGAACGAATCATAAGTTCTCCCGTCTCAGGATCAAATTCAATCGTACGGCCGTAATTGTTGCCGACATCCTCTGCCACAAGTGGAATTTTCCATTTTGACAAAAGTTCATGAACCGCCTGAATATTCTGCTGACCGATATTAAGCATATTATGCGTGTTCTGATTGACGAACATCTGCGCACCGCCTGCCATCTTTGCAATCATATTTTCTTTTTGGCTTCCCTGTTTTACTAATTCTTCCAGCATGTCCTTTAAACAGGTGTCGACAAACTTCATACGGTTAGCATTTTTTCGGATCAATTGACTGCTCGGCATCATAACATGAGCCAATCCGCATATCTTTAATCTCCGGTCATACAGAATCACACCAAGACACGATCCCAGACCAAGTGTTGATATTTTCTGTGGAGGACGGCACAACTTATAATCTGCCATCCCCACTCGAATCATATTACTCATGCTGTCTTTGTCTCTCCTACCACATTCTCAATGTTCAGAAGAGAAATAAGATTTTCTCCATTTTTACCTATTCCTGCCAAATAGGAAGCATTGCTTTCATCCAACTTAAAGTTTGGTTTTTCAATGGTTTCCGGATCCAAATTTACAACTTCTTTTACTTCATCAACGATCACTCCGACCATGGACTGGTCTTTTAATTTTAAAATGATAATACGGGTCGCCCCGGTATATTCATCTGCTTCCAGTCCAAAACGTTTGCGAAGACTCATTACCGGAACCACTTCTCCACGCAGATTGATCACACCAATATAATATGGCTGGGATTTCGGCACGCGGGTTACCCGTGGCATTCTGACAATATTATCCACATATCCGATATTGATTCCATACTGTTCTTCGCCCAAACGAATGACAATATATTGAATTTCTTCTGTTACTGTTTCATTTGTCATAGCATCCATTTTCGCATCCTCCATTCTTATACCAATGTATTTGTATCTAAGATTAAGGCAACTTCACCATCACCTAAAATGGTTGCACCGCTGAACAATTTGGCATTTGTAATATGATGTCCCATCGATTTGATAACGGTTTCCTGCTGTCCAAGAAGATTATCCACACCAAGACCAAGTCGCTGATCTCCTTTTTTCACTACTACAACGACCATGGACTTGCTTTCCGGATCGCGCTCGTAATCTTCCATCTCAAGAACTTCATTCATGCGTACAATAGGAATTACGCTGCCACGCAGATAAATGACCTCTTTGGACTGTACCAGTTTGATCTCATCGAGTGCAATATCTTCGATCGTATCAATATTTCCAAGAGGAATCGCATATTTTTCTTTTCCAACTTCTACCATAAGTGCCTGGATGATTGCTAAGGTCAATGGAAGCTGAATGATAAAGGTACTTCCTTCTCCTTTTACGGTTTTTGCTTCAATGCTTCCGCCTAACGATTCAATCTTTGTTTTTACAACATCAAGACCAACGCCTCGACCGGATACATCTGAAATTTTATCTGCCGTCGAAAAACTTGGACGGAACAACAGATCGATAAAGTCTTTCTCTGTCATCGTTTCTGCCTGCTGCTCGGTGATCGTTCCCTTTTCAATGGCTTTATTTTTTACTTTTTCTATATTAATGCCGGCACCATCATCACGAACCTCAATCGTAACATTGTTGCCATCCTGGTAAGCATCCAGATAAATGGATCCGACTTCCGGTTTGCCAAGGCGAACACGTTCTTCATTGCTCTCCAGTCCATGGTCTGCTGAGTTACGAAGAAGATGCATCAGCGGATCTCCCAGTTCATCGATTACCGTACGGTCAAGTTCGGTATCTTCACCTGTCATGTACAATTCCATCTTTTTATTCAATTTACGGTTCAAGTCACGAATCATACGTGGGAATCGATTTACCACGCTTTCGATTGGAACCATTCGAACTTTCATAACGGACTCATGCAGATTGGTCGTTACTCTCTCAAGGTACTCGATATTTTCATTGAATGTGGAATTCGATGACAAGTCGGCAGCTCCCTCTGCAGAAGAGACAGAAACCAAAGCATTCTTCGCAATAATAAGTTCACTGACAAGATTCATTAAAACATCCAATTTATCAATATCCACACGAACCGAACGGCTTGCCACCTTTCCTTTTGTGGCAGGCTTTTTCGGTGCCTCTTTCTTTTCTTCCTTTGGTGCCGCAGTAGTTGCCTCTATGGCCTTTTCCTCCTGCTTTTCTTCTGGTTTTTCTGCAGAATATGTAAAGTCATCAATTGCCACGTCTGCAATCTCAGATACATTCATGATCAATTTTTTAATTGTCTCTTTGTCTTCTTTCGTCGCCAGAATCCAACTGAAATCAAAATCAAACTCTTCATCTTCAATCTGCTCTGTCGTAGGAACGGATTTAATCAGTTCCCCTTTCTCCTCAACAGACTTGAACACAAGAAATGCACGCGCAGCCTTCAAAATACAAGATTCCTGCAGATAAACCGTAATTCCGAGAATATTCTGTCCTTCCTGTTTGGCATTATCCATCGCCACGATTTCATACTCAGAAACCGGAATACTGCGGAATTTATCTTTATCTGAACCAGTCGGCTGTGCCTGTGCCGACGCCTCCTTCGCTTTCTCTTCTTTTGTATCACCGTCAGATGCTTTCCCGGTCCCTTCTTTTACCAGTTCATCCAAATCTTTTATAATGTCTTCATTGTCTTCAGTTCCTTCGCTTCCGGTAGTGGAAATAATTTCCAGATACCCTTCCAATGCATCCAGACCACGGAACAAAATATCAATGAGTTTAGCATTTGCTTTCATATTTCCGTTTCGGATTTCCTGAAATACATTTTCCAGATCATGTGTCAGGCGCTGCATTCTGGTATATCCCATCGTACCTGCCATTCCCTTTAACGTATGTGCAGCACGGAAAATCTCATTAATGGTATCGGCATCTTCCGGTTCCTTTTCCAATTCCAAAATGTGCTCATTTAACGACTGTAAATGTTCTTTTGTTTCATCAATAAATAACTCCAGATATTGACTTGTATCCATGATTTCCTCCATTCCGATGCTGATCTGCTTAAAAATTATTGTATTCTCTTAAACATCGCATCTGCAATCTGCTCTAAATCCAATATTTCATCACTCAATCCGGCTTTCTCAAGGGAAAACGGCATCCCGTATACTACACAGGTCCGTTCGCTCTGCCCGATTGCATAAATTTCTTTCTTCTCTTTCAATTGTTCCAATCCATGTGTCGCATCGTTCCCCATTCCAGTCAATACCGTACATAAAATATGCTGGTAAGATGCATCAAGCAAGGATTCCAGAAAAACATCCGCACACGGACGTAATCCATTTCGAATCGGTTCTTTTTTTACCGAAAAAACCATTTTGCCTCCGGTACCCTTTTCCACACGAAGTTGATATCCTCCCTTGGCAACATACACTTTTCCGGCTTCAGGTTCCATCCCGTCTTCGGCCTCCAGAACTTTACAGGCTGACATCTCATCCAAACGTTTTGCCAGTGAAGCCGTAAACCCCGTCGGCATATGTTGTACAACAACCATTGGGCAAGAAAATGTCTTTGGCAGTTTTGGTATCACTGACTGAAGCGCCTTAGGGCCTCCCGTCGAAGAAGCGATCACTGCAAATTCGCAAGCCTGTACCTTTTTTTTCTTTGCAGATTCCATTCGTTTTTTAACCGGTCGGCTATTCGTTTTAACCTGTTTTTGTGTTTCCTGTCTTTCCACATACTTAGACGGGTGAATGGTGAACGCACACTTTGCTTTTGCAAGTAACTGCTTTGGAAAATCTTCTTCCCTCCCTATGCTGCGGCTTGGTTTCTTTACAAAATCGTAAGCTCCCATTTCAAGAGCCCGAATTGTCTCTTCCGTACTTTTACTTGCAATAGAGCTCACTACCAAAACGGGGATATGAATTTCTTTTTCATTTAAATATTTCAAAAAGCCCAGACCATCCATCCTAGGCATATTAATATCTAACAAGATCAATTCATATTCTTTTCCCTGTTTCAATAATTCTGTAGCAGCAACCCCATTTTCTGCAGTATCTGTCACACACATTTCGGAATCTGTATTTATTATATCAGACATGACTCTTCTCATAAGTGCAGAGTCATCAATTATTAAAATTTTTTTCATCAAACATTTAGTCCTTTCTTATTCGACGTTTTTGTTCTTCGAAAATATATTTTATAATCTTATCCTGCGTTTTTTTGTCCATTGATTCAAACTGACATCTGGCTTCATATGGTTTGGCTCCACCCGATAATGTAATGGTCGCAATAACCGTAGCATTACATTGAATAAACTCAATTCCTGATACTCCTGACAATGGCAGCTTGGCTTTCAAATGGGTATCTGCAGCCAAATCTTCTTCGCATTGAAACCGCATACCCCCTCCGCTGATATCTGTCATTCTGGCATCTTCCCAGTTTTGTCTCATGTCTCTTAGTTTTTTTTCATAAGTTTGTCTTGTCGTTTCATCCGAAAATGCATCGGTCATCAAAAGATTCTGTAACGCCTTCTCTTCTTCGCTTACAACGCGATATTCAAAATCAAGCATGCAGTCCAGCCGGTAAAACTGTCTTCTTTGAAATTTGTTTAGCTGCGATGTCATCTGCATCTGTACTACAAACAATTTTCTCTCGCGGTACCGGCGCATGATCTTTGCCTGACAACGGTACATTCCCTTGGAAGTAAAAAAACACAATTCATACTCATCATTTACTTCAAGTGGAACCATTTTCCCCTCATAAATCGGCATAGAAATCTTAATGGTACGTATCCCGTCATAATCCAACAGCTGGCTGGCATATCGTGAATCTGATACTTTTGCACGAACAGCACTCTTCGTCTGCACCAACTCAATCCGATCTCCAATGGAAATAATATTTTTCTGCATAACCCTCTCCAATTCTTTACTTCATAAATCTCATTCGTATCACACTGGAAAACAATTTTACGATGCCTACATGTTCGGATTCTTTCTCCATAGTATGTTCCAGTGTATTGGCAATCTGATTTACCGCACGCGCTGTATTGCAGGAAGAATCCAGAATACTGATAGGTGTCTGTTTCATAATTGCCTTCTGCATATTGTGGTCATAGGGAACCGACCCAAGATATTCCACTTCAATATCCAGGAATTTAGCTACTACCATACCAAGTTTTTCGAACAATTCTTTCGCATCTCGGTTTCCATGAACCTGATTTGCAATCATTTTAACAACCGTTTTTTCTTTGCGATATGTTGCTTTTTTATTTAATGTTTTCAATAATGCATACGCATCTGTGATGGAAGTCGGCTCCGGAGTTGCCACCAGCAAAACTTCTTCGCTCGCTGCCACAAATTCCAGCACCGTATCACTGATCCCGGCACCGGTATCAACGATAACAACATCTGCAAACTCATCCAATTCATTTAGCTTCTGAATCAGAGTAATAATCTGTTCCCTGGATAAATTTGCCAATTCCTGTATGCCGGAACCACCGGAAATAAACCCCACATTTTCCGGTCCATAAGTAATAATATCATTTAACGTTTTTCCGCGATACATCATATCGGCCAAATTATATCGAGGATGCAGGCCAAGCATAATCTCAATATTAGCAAGCCCAAAATCCGCGTCGAAAATAACAACCCGTTTTCCCATGCGGCTTAACTGTATCGCCAGATTAACAGAGATGCTGGATTTTCCAACGCCTCCCTTTCCACTCGTTACAGTGATCACTTTCGCAACCGGTTTCTGAATGGGAGGGAGTTCCTGTTTCTTTATTATGTTTCTTAATCTTTCCGCTTGATCCACTATAGCTTCCCTCCTAACAGCTTCTTCGCAATCTTCTGTGCATCTACCTTTCCAATGTCATCTGGAACATTTTGTCCCCATGTTACATAAGAAAGCGGACGTTTGGTATACAAGCGCATATTCAGCATGACTCCTGCGGAAGAAGTTTCATCTAATTTTGTAAAAATAATACTGTAATCCGTCAGTTCTTTATAGACATCGGCAATTTCTTTCAAGTCTCGATATTTGGTTGCCGCATTTAAAACAAGATATACTTCCCTGCTGGTGATCGGGATCTGTTCCAGCAGTTTTTGAATGTCTTTCAGCTGCTCTTTATTTCGGTGGGAACATCCAGCAGTATCAATCAGACAAATGTCGTAATCTTCCATTTCATCTTGCATCTCGCCTAACTCCTCCGGCGTATAGATGACTTTCAATGGAACACTTAAGATATTGGCATACGTCTTCAACTGCTCTACTGCTGCGATACGATATGTATCTGCCGTCGCGAGAATGACCTTTTTATTCTTTTCCAGTTTTAATTTAGAAGCAATCTTGGCAATTGTCGTCGTTTTTCCAACTCCGGTAGAGCCGAGAAAAAACACATATTTCGTTTCTTTTTTGTTTTCCTGTTTCTGATCCAGTGTATAAGGCTGTCCTAACATCAAAATAATTTTCTGATACATTGCAGCAAGAATCTGATCCAGCGCTGCATCCTTTGGCAGCGATTCGTCAATCTCTTTCATGATTGCATCAATCTGCTCTTCGTCCACTTCACTCTGACGCATCTGTTTTCGAATCAGATCTTTGCAGGCGCGTGCCTTGTATTCTTCTTTGGAGATTGGCTCTTCCTTCTCCTCTGCTTCTGCTTTTTTTTCAGAAACAGACGCTTTCTCTTTTTGTTCTACTTCCGTAGTCGTATGGTTTTCCTCTTTCTCTGTCATCTGCTTTTCCAGCATCTTTTGAAGACTGTTCAGTTTTTCCTCGATGGAGTCCGTCTTTCCGACTTCTGCATTATCATCTGCGACAATGTCCGGGATAAAACGAGGAGTCTCCGGAGTTTCTTTTGACACGTTCTTTTCTGTCGAACGATATTCCACATTTTCGTCTATGGCCGCCGTCACCTCCACTTTCCCTTTCATAAAAAGTTTTGCAAGGCCTTTCGGCGATATTTTCTTAATATTCATCACTACCGCATTGCTGCCAAGATCTTCCTTGGCCATTTCAATTGCCTGTGTTTCTGTCTTTGCCTGATATTTCTTAATAATCATTCAACGGTCACCATCCCAACTGATTGAAGCTCTACATCAGAGTCAATCTCATTATATGATAATACTTGTAAATTTTTAAACTGTTCCATCGTCAGATGTTTAAAATACATACGAACGATCGGAGACGTTATGATAATCGGGGTATGTCCCAATTCTTCCAATTTGCTTGTCTGCTCCTGCAACGATTCCATGATCTTTGCGGAATACTCCGGATCCAGTGCAAGATATGCCCCCTGTTCCGTCTGTTTGACAGAATTCATAATCTCCTGCTCCACTTTCGGATCGAGAGTAATCACACTTGTCATGTCTTTATTTGCAAAATATTTATTGGAAATCGCACGCTTCAGTCGCTGTCTTACATATTCTGTCAAAATATCCGTATCATGTGTCGTCGGTGCATAATCTGCCAGCGTCTCAAATATTGTAATTAAATCCCGGATAGAAATTCCTTCCTGCAATAAATTTTGCAGAACTTTCTGAATTTCCCCGACACTAAGCATCTTTGGTACCAATTCATTGATAAGCGTCTCATTGGCATCCTTGACATTATCAATGAGATTCTGAACATCCTGCCTTGTAAGCAGATCATAGATATTCTGCGTAATTACTTCCATCAGATGCGTCGCAATGATGGACGGCGGATCCACAACGGTGTAGCCAAGGGATTCTGCCCGTTCACGCTGTGCTTCCGTAATCCAGATCGCCGGCAGATGATACGATGGCTCAAAGGTCGGAATTCCGGTTAATTCTTCTTCCACATACCCCGGATTCATCGCCATATAATGGTCAAAAAGAATCTCGCCTTCGCTAACCGGAACGCCTTTTATCTTAATTACGTACTGGTTTGGATTCAACTGAATATTGTCACGCAGTCGGATCATTGGCACTACGCATCCAAGTTCAAGTGCAATCTGCCTTCGGATCATAACGACTCGGTCAAGCAGATCTCCTCCCTGGTTAACATCCGCAAGAGGAATGATTCCGTAACCAAACTCCAGTTCAATAGCATCCACTTTAAGAAGAGACGTGACATTTTCCGGCCTTCGGATCTCCTCGGCACTCTCTTCCTCTTCATCCACCTGCGCATCCGTTTCTTCCATTTCCAGCTCATTTTTCATAATCCGCGCTGTCACGATAAATAATATTCCATACCCGGAAAATATAATAATATTCATTGGGGTAAATACGCCCAGACCAATCAGAGCGCAGCCTGCGATCAACAATACTTTTGGCGTGGAAAACAACTGTTTTTGCAAAATTCCACTGATATCGGCTTCTTTCGAACCTTTCGTTACCAAAACACCGGTTGCCAGTGAAATCATCAGAGACGGGATCTGACTCGTAAGTCCATCCCCAATCGTTAAGATGGAATATGTCTGCAGTGCTGCCGCAGCATCCATTCCATTCATCAATACTCCGATGGCAAGACCGCCGACAAAGTTGATCACAGTGATCAAAAGACCTGCCGTAGCATCTCCTTTTACGTATTTGGTAGCACCGTCCATGGAACCAAAGAACGCCGCCTCTTCCTGAATCTTTTCACGTCTGACTTTGGCTTCTTCATCCGTGATTGCACCGGTATTTAAGTCCGCATCGATGGCCATCTGTTTTCCCGGCATTGCGTCCAATGTAAATCGAGCCGTTACTTCAGATACACGTTCTGAACCTTTATTGATGACCATCAACTGCACAATGATCAAAATAATAAATACAACCGCTCCTACGACTAAGTTACCGCCGCCTACGAAATTACCAAAGGTATTTACGACATTTCCGGCTTCTCCATTTAATAAAATATTACGGGTGGAACTGACGTTTAATGACAGACGGAATAACGTCGTGAGCAACAAAAGGGTTGGAAACGAGGACATATCCAACGGCTCTTTTGCAAATAACGCATTGAAAAGTATCAGCATCGAAATTCCAATATTTGCGGTAAATAACACATCCAATAATACTAAAGGAACCGGAATGATCAGGCACAAAATAGGAATCAGGACAAAACATCCCAATATGATATCCGTCTTTTTCATTTGTCATTCCACCTCCTTTGTTCTGATTTTCTTTTATATTTTTCCTTGTATACTATAAACATAAGCCAATACCTCTGCCACCATCTGATACAGTTCCGGTGGAATCTGGTTTCCTATTTCTACATTGTAGTACAGCATTCGGGCAAGCGGCTTATTTTCAACAATTTCCACTTTATTCTCTGCTGCGATATCTTTGATCCGCGCGGCAAGATAGTCTGCCCCTTTTGCCAGAACAACCGGCGCCTCGCCAAGATCTTTATCGTATTTGATCGCTACCGCAAGATGTGTCGGGTTCGTGATAACCACGTCTGCCTCTGGCACGCTCTGCATCATACGCGCCCTCGAAACTTCCTGCATCTTGCTTCGGATACGGCTTTTGATCTGCGGATTTCCCTCTGTGTTTTTATATTCTTCTTTTACTTCCTGCTTTGTCATCTTCATATCATTTTTAAATTTTCTCCGCTGATAATAGTAATCAACGGCAGCAAGAATCAAAAAGACGAAACTTATCTTTAAGCCAATATTAATGACTGTATTTACCAATAATTGTAATGCTGATGTTAGATCAAGGCTGTAAATATTAACAACCATTCCCCATTCATCGGATAACTCGTTGTAGATCACGTAAAACAACACGAGTAATTTGGCAATTGCTTTTACCAGATCAAAGATCTTGTCCTTGGAAAACATCCGTTTCATACCGGAAACCGGACTAATCTTGGAAAACTTTGGCTGCAGTGGTTTCATCGTCGGCTGCCATTTGACCTGTGCCACATTGACAATGACCACAACAACAAGTAAAACCGCCATAATAGGCCCGGCAAGCAAAAGTGTCTGCCTTGCACAATACACCATAAGATTCATGGAACGAGCCACATTAAAATCCCCAGCATACTGCGGGATGGCTTCATATAAAAAATGAAATGTCTCAATCAGAGTACGGTACAAAAAGCCGCCAAATATACGGACTGCCGCAAAAAAGATCAATAAAATCGCAGCGACACCGATATCCTGGCTTTTGGCAACCTGTCCTTCTTTTCTGGCATCTTCCAATTTTTTCGGAGTGGCATCTTCTGTTTTTTCTCCGCCTTCTCCTTCTTTTGCAAAAAACTGGAGTTCATATTTTAACATAATTCATTCTCCATTCTTAAGTTGGAGTAAAAGAGTTATACAATTTTACAACAATGTCCTGCATTGTCTCAAATACATAATTCGCAATTGTCGGGATCGTCGGTACAATGATCAGCAATACTACAATACCGACCAAAACCTTGATCTGGATTCCGACGACAAACATATTCATCTGTGGAATCGCTCTCGACAGTACACCGAGTACGACATTGATCACAAGCATACAGGCAAACACCGGAAGCACGATTCGAAAACCAACAAGAAAAAAGTTGACAATAAATTCCACAGCTGTCTCCTGTAAATTTCCGTCAAATACGGCTTGTCCTACATTAAAATATGTAAACGTATCTAATATCGCCTGTAATATTTTATAATGCATGTTGCTGATGAGCATCATCAGCATTACAAGATAAACATATAAATTTCCGCTGATGGAAACCTGAATATTGGTCAAGGGATCAAAGGTACTTGCCATCGACAATCCCATTTCCATGTCCATCAGCTGTCCGGCAAAAGAGACAATATACGTACACATATTGCACATAAAACCAATCGTAAGTCCTACGATCATTTCTTTCAATACCAATACAGAAAATCCAAGGACTCCTACATAATTCAATTCGATCACCGGTACCGTTTGAATCGCCGCAAGCGACAGCACCATACCGATTGCCAGCCGAATCTTCATCGGAATCGTCTGGTATCCAAAGATAGGAGCACCGATCACAAACGACGTGATCCGTATGAGAACCAAAAGGTAAAATTCTACATGTTCTACCGTAAAGCTCATGATCTCTCCTCCTCAGTCACCGAAACCTTCTTACTTCTGTCATTTGACATACGTATAAAAATTTTCACATAATGTGGTAAAAAACTCTACACAGCTTTGCATGATCCAATTTCCTGTCAGCAAAAGGGTAATAAATATTGCCAAAAGTTTTGGCACAAAGGTAAGCGTCTGCTCCTGTATCGAAGTTACCGTCTGAAAAATACTAATGATCAATCCGACGATCAAGGATACAAGCAGCAAAGGAAGCGAACACTTGATGATCGCCCAGATTGTCTGTGTCGATACTTCAATCAGATCTGCTTCTGTCATGCTGTCTCACCTAACCTTTCTTCTCTATATTCTTCCACTCTCCCAGCGGCTCTAATAAAAGGTTTGAACCAGCTGGCCGATCACAAGATTCCATCCATCTGCCAAAATAAATAATAAGATCTTAAACGGCATGGAAATCGTGGTCGGTGGAAGCATCATCATTCCCATTGACATAAGGGTTGACGCGACAACCATGTCAATTACAATAAACGGAAGATAAATTAAAAATCCGATAATAAATGCTGTCTTCAATTCACTGATCATAAATGCAGGCATCAAAACCATCGTCGGCACATCATCTTCGGTCTGAATCTCGCTTTCTTTTCCTTCTATTTCCAAAAACAACTGGATATCGGAACGGTTTGTCTGTTTAAACATAAATTCACGAATCGGCTTCAATCCAGCATTAAGTGCTTCTTCCTGCGTCAACTGTCCCTGTTCATACGGCTGCACACAGTCCGTATTGATCTGTGTGATAACCGGTGACATGATAAACAGTGTCAGAAATAAAGCAAGCCCCACCAAAACCTGGTTTGGCGGACTCGTCTGCGTTCCCAGTGCAGAACGCACAAAATGAAGCACCACGATAATCCTTGTAAATGATGTCATCATTATAATGATCGATGGTGCCAGTGCCAGCACTGTCAATACAAGAAGCATCTGCAAACTTGCTGACAAACTACTGCTTCCTGCATTGGAGGTAATGTTAAATTGAAAATCATCCGGATCTTCCGGATCGGATGTTCCCGCAGTACTACTTCCTTCTATCTCATCTACATGCGAATTGGAATCCGGTTTTGCGCAAACGATTGTACCAGAAAAAAAGGTCAATATACATAGTGCCAAAACCAGAGACATCGTCTTAGTCAAAATCCAAAAAAATCTCCTGTGTGTTCTCATAATACCAACCTTTTCTTATTTCTTGTCATCTCTGTTTTTTACATTCGAAAGCATCGTCTTCATCACTTCTTTGAACGAAGTATTTCCTGGTGTATTTCCGAACTCTTCCGGCACCTCCAGCTGATCTTCTGTTAATTCGGTCAAATATGTGATCTGCTCTTTGGTAACCCCAATGGCATATTGCTTTTTTCCAATCTGGATAATCTGAATGTATTTGGAAGGGGCGATCTTGTATGTCTCAATCACCTTGATATTTCTCGCCCGAGACTGCATCGCGCCGGATTTGGCAATCCATTTTGTAACAAAATAGGTAAGTGCCAAAACCAACACAAAAACAAATAACGTAGCGATTAATTGCAAAATATTGTTAAGCATTTATCCAATTGCCTTTTTTACCGCTTCCAATACACGGTCCGCCTGGAAAGGTTTTACAATGAAATCCTTTGCTCCGGATTGAATGGACTCAATTACCATCGCCTGCTGTCCCATTGCGGAACACATAATGATGTTGGCTGCCGGATCTGCTTCTTTAATCTTTTTCAGTGCCTGAATTCCATCCATTTCCGGCATCGTGATATCCATCATAACAAGATCCGGTTTGGTCTCATTGTATTTTTCGACAGCTTTCAAACCATTTTCTGCTTCTCCAGCCACTTCATATCCATTTTTTGTCAAAATATCCTTGATCATAACTCGCATAAATGCAGCATCATCACATATCAAAATACTTTTTGCCATTGTTCATATTCCTCCATTATATTAATCTTTGATAATCTCTGTCACGCGAATACCGAAGTTTTCCTCTATTACTACTACTTCACCTTTTGCGACAAATTTTCCATTTACTAAAACATCAATTGGCTCACCTGCCAGTTTATCCAATTCAATGATCGTACCCGGTGAGAAATCCAATATTTCCTTGATCGACTTACTTGTTCTGCCAAGTTCTACTGTTACTTCCAGCGGAACATCCATGATCAAATCAATATTTTCCGGAGCGATACCATCTAAATTCTGGCTTGGTGCAAAATTTTGAAATTGTGCCGGCTGAATCGGTACATTCTGCATAGGCATATTGTACATCGGCATAGCGCCGTTCATCATCGGCTGTTGCATTCCCATCATAGGCTGCTGGGCTGCCATCTGTGGATCCATTTGTGAAGCCGGTGCTGCCTGCATTGGCTCAGGTTGCTGTACCGGTGTGGCAACTGGTTCCGGCTGTGGTGCAGGTTCCGGTTCAGAGGCTGCCGTCTCTCCCATTCCACCTTCCATCGTGCTTCGGAATCTGGTATAAATGAGTTTTGCAAAATCAAACGGATACAACTGCATAATCTCGCTGTCTACCAAATCACCAATTGTCATTCGGAAAGAAACCTGTACAAATGTCTGTCCAACCATATCCTGTAAGCCATCTTCCATCATGGCACTTGTCAGATCAACTCTTGTTGAACTTGGCGGACTAATATCCACTTTTTCATTAATCATTGATGACATTGACGTCGCCGCCGATCCCATCATCTGATTCATCGCCTCACTGATCGCACTTAAATGTAGATCGGTTAATTCAGCATCTGTATTTGTGCCGTCACCACCCATCATCAAATCTGTGATAACCTTAACATCATGTTCCTTTAATACCAAAATATTTTTTCCTTCCAGACCTGTCCGGTAGGATATATAGATAAAGACACATGGTGCAGGATTTTGCTCTTTCAGATCGTCAATGGTAACATAGGACAATTTCGGAGTTGTAATCTCCACTCGATTATTTACCAATATCGACAACGTTGTCGCTGCCGTACCCATACTAATGTTAGCAATTTCCCCTAGTGCATCACTTTCTTCCGGAGACAAACGTTCATTAGAGTCTGCCGCAGCCGGTGTCGATTCACTCGCTGCCACATCGGAAGTATCCTCCGCAGCAGAATCGCCCATACTTCCTAATAACGCATTGATTTCCTCTTGCGATAACATTCCATCCATGCATTCTTACTCCTCTCTGTAGACTGATTTAATCTTAACTGCATAGGCGTCATCATGAGCACCTGGTAATGCAGAAAATTTCTTGATATTACCAACATAGACATCCATTTCATCTTCTATCTTAGTATTTAACTTAATGATATCACCCGGTTGTAAATGGATAAAATCATTTACAGAAATCGCACTACGTCCCATAATGGCACGTACTGGGATTTTTGCTTTATGAATATTGTCTTCAATTAATTCACGATACTTATCATCGTCTTTTACTTCAGATGTAGAATACCAGTATTTCGTATTAATCTTATCGATAACCGGTTCCACTACCGTGTATGGAATACAAATATTCATCACTTCTTCAACATCACCAACTTTAATATTCATCGTGACAATAGAAGTCATTTCATTTGGCGAGACAAACTGTGCAAACTGCGAATTTGTCTCAATCCTTTCTAATGTCGGATTGATGCTCTGTACATTTGCCCAAGGTTCAATCAAAAGATTTGTACAAACCGCCATGATTCTTTGAATAATTGATAACTCAATCTCAGTAAACTCTCTTGGCTTATCCAAAGGAACACCGCTTCCACCAAGCATGAGATCTACTATCGTATATCCAAGGCTGCTTGCCATCTCAATGATAATCGTCCCCTCCAAAGGTGCAAAATTGACAACCCCTAAAAGGACCGGATTGGACAAAGAGTTTGAAAATTCTTGAAATGTCGCTGCTTCCGCATGCATTACTTCCACTTGAACATTTCTCCGCAAGTACACCGGCAAATTTGTCGATAACAAACGCGCATAATGTTCAAAAATAAATACTAAAGTACGTAAGTGATCTTTCGAAAATTTGGATGGTCTTGCAAAATTATAATCTTTTACCTGCTTTTCATCTTCCACCTCGGTATCTGCCGGATCAAATTCGCCGCTGTTCAACGCGGAAAGCAAGTTATCTATTTCGCTTTGCGATAAGACGTCCCCCATTTCCTTTCACCTCACTGACTTTCCAAATTTGTTATTATCCCTACTGGAACATGAATCCATTTAACGCAAGACGCACAATGCATTTGCTTCCATACAGATCCTGAATTTTAGCAAGAGCCTGCTCTTTTACTGCATTCTGATCTAACGTTTTCATACTTTGATCCGCAATAGTTTCTTTGACAATTTCTGTAATATATACATCTTTTGCCTTCACGGATTCAGAAACCGTTTTATAATCCTCTGCTTCTGTGTTAAAAGAGATGGTAACTCCTTCCAACACAGCAAAGTGAGAAGTATTATCTCCTTCGTCCGGTTTCAGATTGATTGTCTGTTTATTTTCAAACGCAATGGAGTATGGCTCCAGATTATCTATGGAATAATCTCCGGAAGCCTCTTCATCCGTCTCCAGATCAATCGCAGTAGCAACTTTGTCTACCAGCTGGCTTGTCTTATTCATCGTCGGAACCACTGCAAATACAATTACAACTGTCAGAATAAGATTCAAAAGACAAGATGCCATAATTATAATTGTCAAAATATTCTTTTTCATCTTTACCCTCCATAATCACTCTTCGGTATATATTTTAATCTCTACACGTCGATTTCTCGCACGTCCTTTTTCTGTTTTGTTATCTGCCACCGGATCGTACTGGCTTCGCCCCGTCGTCTCTAACGTCTTTGGATCCAAGTGTTTATGATTTGTAAAATATTCAAACACCTGCGTTGCCCTTGCCGTAGACAGCCACATATTATTTTTAAATGTGCTGCTGGAAATCGGAACATTGTCAGTATGACCTTCGATTTTTATCATGTGGTCATCATATATTTTCAAAATATCGCCTACTTTACTCAAAAGTGGAATAGCCGATTTTTTGATCTGATCCGAACCGGAATCAAATAAAATCGCACCATTCAATGAAATCTGAACATACTGATACTGCTCGTCCATATTTACATTGACCATATCCTGAATTTTCTTTGCCGCGGCTTTATCCGATACTTCAGTATAAAGTTCTTCTGTTTTGGCTTTTAACTGGTCTTGCAGTTTTTGCTTATATTTTTCCTCGTCCGAGATTTCTGTAGAATCGTCTTTCAGTTCCTGATCTTCCCCACTGTTTTCAAATTCATTAAAATACTCTTCCATGGAAATTTTCTGGCTGGTTCCGCTGGAAACAAAAGCACCTTCACCAACAGCATTTCCACCATCAGAAAAAATATCAATACTTTCGGATAAAGAAGTAACAATCTGCTCATATTTATCCGCATCTACGGTTGACATAGAAAACAACAACACAAAAAAGCATAACAACAAGTTCATCAAATCCGCAAATGTATTGATCCATCCGCCTTCAATGGATGCTGGTTCTTCCGCCTTTCTTCGTGCCATTAGTTTTCACCACCTTGTTCATTTCCGTCCCCGCCTAAAACAGAGTCTCGGACATTCGGTGCAAGGAACGATTTCAGTTTTTCCTCGATCACACGAGGGTTTTCTCCCGCCTGTATCGACAAGATGCCCTCACAGATAACTTCCTTTTCCATAATCTCTCTTGCATTGATTGCACGAAGTTTCGTCGCGATTGGGATAGAAATCCAGTTTGCAAGGAGTGAACCATACATCGTCGTGATCAGTGCAACCGCCATATTCGGTCCAATCGAGCTTGGGTCATCCAGCAGTTTCAGCATGTTGATCAAACCGATCAACGTACCAATCATACCCCAGGCAGGACCCATGGCAGCAAGATTGTCCCAAAAACTGATGACTTTATTATGACGACGTTCAATACTGCTCAATTCGGTATCCAGTATGCTGGTAACCAATTCCTGGTCGGTTCCGTCAACAATCAGCATAATTCCCTTTTTCAAAAAATCATCATCGATGTCTGCCGCTGCTTCCTCTAACTGAAGCAATCCCTCTTTTCTCGCTACGTTTGCCAAATCGATAATAGTATGTATAATCTCACTTTCCTTTGTCGCCGGCGTTTTTAAAATCAATTTAAAAGACTTCAACGAGTTAAAAAATGCAGGTATACTGTCTGACATCGTGAGCATACACATAAAGGAGCCTACGATCGTAACCAAAATCGAGGAAAAATCATAGAAGTTTCCCAGTGCAGCAAATCCCTGATCTCCGGATACAATTCCGTATATAACCGCTGCGGCACACCCCAGCATACCTATAATTGATGCTAAATCCAAAAAAATACACCACCTTAATGTTATATTAATCTAATGGTATTGAAAAAATTTCTTTCCGATACAATTTTACTAGATTTTTTACCTCTTGTCTACTTTCTTTTACAATAATTTTTTTCCCTGTAGTTAAGGTCAGTACCGTGTCCGGAGTTTCCTCGATGGTTTCAATCAAGTCCGAATTTAAGGTAAATTGTTTTCCATTCATCCGTGTGATATCAATCATACAATTCCTCCTTTTTCAACACTTTTCAATACTCTAATTTATTATACCACAAAAGAAACAAAAAGGGAAACAAAAGTTTCCCTTTTTTTCTTAGAAATTTATTCTTTTTATCGTTTCAGATTGATCAATTCTTCCAACATCGTATCGGATGTCGTGATTGTACGGGAATTTGCCTGGAAACCTCGCTGTGTCGTGATCATATTGGTAAACTCCGTAGCAAGATCTACGTCTGACATTTCCAATGCACCTACAGAAAAACTACCAACTTCAGTAATATCTTGACCGATCCCATCAAAATCACCGGAATTCAATGTCGCGGCAAACAAACTGTTCCCGGCCGCCTCCAGACCAGATGGATTAGCAAATGTCGCAACTGCGATCTGTCCGAGCAGTTTATCTTCTCCGTTGCTGTATACCGCATAAATTTTTCCGTCTGTTCCGATTGAAAATCCGTTCAACGTTCCAGCGGCATTACCTGCATTGTGTCCGTCAGCATCACCACGCTCTGGTTTTACGGTCGAAGTTCCTTTTGTCGCATACATCGTAAGTCCGGAAAAATCAATATTAACGCCGCCCACCGGGAACGCATTGTTTTCTGTATTTCCATCATTTAACGTTAAGTTCAGCATTCCTTCCACTTCACCGGAAACACTCACAAATTCACCCGAAGAACCATTAAAGGTTAAAAGGGATGTACTCTGTGCAAATGTAATTGTGCCATCCGGATCTACGGTATAGTTTAACGGACTCTGTCCACCAAAACTAACATACTGGTTTGTCGTGCTGTAAACCGTATTTCCGCTGGCATCCACGGTCGCCTGTTTCAAAATGGAATTTCCTTTGGAATCCATGATATCTGTAATTCCTACCGTGTATTCATTGTCTGTTGTCGCATTGGCTTTCATAACAGACAATTTTGCGGTAAACAGGTTCCCGACATTATCATAAAAGCTTACAGAAATTGGATATCCTGCTCCGTCTGCACTATAAGTTACCTGTTTGTCTTTACTGTCAATATTACCAGACAAGGTAACATTGGTCGTCGCTGTCGGCTCTGCATTCTGGTTTTCCGGTGACATCAACTGTAAGGTATCTGCAGTATCCTTACGAATCTCACCATTGGCATCCACACCCCATCCGAGTACGGAAGCTCCGTTTGTCGTACAGTACAACGTACCCGCTGCATCAATATCAAAGCATCCGGATTTTGTAAAATATGTACTTCCATTGCTTCTTACAACGAAAAATGCGTCGCCGTTAATCATCAGGTCCATACCTCTGTCGGTACGATTTGTCGCACCGGTTCCGCTCATATTTACACTAATCGAAGCCACATTGGATCCCAAACCGATCTGAACGGCATTTCTTCCGGCGGCTCCTGTCGTCGCATTCGGACCGGAAGCTCCCTGTGTCGTTTGATAAAATACATCCGTAAAGTTTACCGAACTGGAACGAAATCCTACGGTATTTACGTTTGCGATATTGTTACCAATTACATCCATCTTTGTCTGGTGTACCTTCAATCCTGATACACCGGACCACAATGATCTCATCATAATGAATCACCCTCCATTTTCTAATTCCTGCATTGGTTAATCCCCTCTGTCAGTCAGGGATTATCATGCCTCCTGTTAAGGGCCGGCATGGTTTTATTTCTTTGCTGCTGCAATTTTAATTAATGATCGCTCCATCGATATTGGTAAAAACTGCATTTGAAGTATCATTGACCGCTGTGACAATTGTTTTGTTCTTCACATTTAAAATAAATGCAAAATCATCTACCATAACAAGAGATTCCTTCATTCCTTTTTTCTCAGCCTGATCTACCGCCGCTTCCAGACGTGCCTGCTGCTCTTCGGTCATGGAAATATTTCTCGTCTCCAATCGTCTTGCTGCATGTTTGGAAAACCGAACACGGTCTGCCGTGCTTTGCAGCACTTCTCCAAACGATGTAGATTGTTCTCCGGTCTTTGATGCTGTTTGATTTGTTTTTTGTTCTGCCGCATTTAGTTTATGCCGCATTTCATCGATGGAAGCAAAGTTACTATTATTAATATTCATCGCTTTGTCCACCTCCTAAAGAATAATCGTTTCATTCTGTCGTCGTGTCATCTTCCTCCTTGGAAATGCCACTTTCTGTTACTTTTACTGTTACTTTATCTGTAATTGCCGTATTATATGGATCATCAAAACCCAATACCAGTTTGTATGTGCCATTATCCAAATTTTCAAAAGCTCCCGGTGCAATGGATAATACTCCGTTGTCATAAGACAGATAATCGGAGTTAACATATTCTCCATTTAACATAACAGCCACGCTGCTTGCTGCATAGTTTCCGCTTCCAAGGTTGATATTGATATCCACCATGCTTTTGTTTGATTTGTCGTAAACGGCTTCTGTCTGTTCTACAGTAGGAAGATATTTTGCCACATCCGCATAAGACTGTTTTACTTCCGCAAGATCATCCATAGAATACAACTGTCCATTAACAGATAATTGAGCTGATCCATTCTTTACAGTTATGTAATCTACTACGCCCTGCACCTCGGTAATACTTCCATTCGAACTCTTTGTATTAAGCACAACTGCTTTACCAACCAATCCAAATGCCTGAGAATTTACAGCTGTTTCATTCAAATTCTGCATCTGTTCCAATGCAGAGAATTGTGCAAGCTGAGCGATAAATTCAGTATCTTTTTCCGGCTCAAGCGGATCCTGATTTTTCATCTGGCAGACCAAAAGCTGCAAAAATTCATCTTTCCCAAGGTCTCCTCCTACGGCACGATCCGATGACTGCGATTCATTGACACGATTTTTACTGAGACTCAGATCATTTAGTCCTGTCACGATGCCATCCAATGATGTTGCCATGTGTTCGCCTCCTTTTCATTATGCAGTATAATCCACAATACTGTCTCCGTCCTGTCGTTCTGTCTCTGTTTCCCGAGAAACGGTATCTCCATCCAATGCCTGTCCTCCGGCATCGACACGAAAACGTTTGGCAGATCCTTTTTTCTGGTCAAAGTTATGATTGTTCGAATCTTCCTGGTTTTTGAATCCAAAATTGGATACGTTTACTTCTACAGATTCTACTTTCAACCCCTGACTTTCAAGATTTTCCCGCAGTACAATCAGCTGGCTCTCCAATGCTTCTTTTGCCATTTCATTCTGAACCGTAAGTGTCGCTGTCGCAACGCCCTGATTGGATGAAACGCTCAAATGCACTCGTCCGAGAGATTCCGGATTTAACTGCAGTTCCATACTTGTTGTCTGTGGCAGTACACGAATGCGGATATGGTTCACTACCTGATCTACGATTTCCTGCATGGAAACCTGACGGATCTCTGCATTTTCTGTACCCGGCTCAAACGCCTGCGCCAGTCTGTCTACAAATGCCGGTAACGAATTTTCTGCTTCTGCCGCCGGCTGAGAACCGGTTTGCGAATCTTGTGCAAAAGCATCTGATCGTCCGGATTCGTTTGAAACTTCTACGGTAACCGGAACACTTTCGTCTTGTGAAGCCGTTACTGCAGATGTATCTGTCACTGAATCGATTTCTACATCTGTCTGCTTCTGTGTTTCTTCCGGAACATTTCTGTTTCCCGTTATTTCTTCTGTCAGATTTTGCAAGAAATCCTGCATCTCCTGTGAATCCTGCGGCACTTCGGTAACCTGTTTCAAAATTTCAGAAATCCCCTGTGTAATCTGTGTCCAATCGGAAGTAAGTTCATCCGATACCAGCATTGCACTGAAATCTTCCACACCATGCATCTCCAAAATAAGCGCATTAATCTTCGAAGTATTTCCTGCCGCCTGTAACTGCTGTGCACCGGTAACATCCACGATCAGATCCATCGGTGTGATTCCAAGCTGCTCCAGCAGATCTTCCACATCTTCTTTGGAAAGTCCAAAGACATTCTGCAGCAACGTAGTTACTTTTTCCGCAATTTCTTCTGTCGGCATCTCTTTTTCCACAGCTGTCTGGTTTTTGTCCGCTTTGACCGTAATCTTATGGGAATCAAACCCATCGGTTATTTCTTTTTTTCCGGAAGCCTTTGCATTCACCGGCTGTGCTTTTTCCGATGTATTTGCCGTATTTTTGGAAAAATAATTTTCAAACGACTTATCTTTTACGGATGCACTTTTGTCCATGCCGCGGGACTGTACCGCCTGTACATTTAAAGAAATGTTTGCTGTCTTCATGTTTCCTCCTTTCCGGGTGTGTCATCACCCAAATCATCCACTATATATATCGGTCAAAAAACTGTTGTTTTTAACCGTTGTGGGCACTATTTTTCTGTCATTTTTGTCGTGATCTGAGCCGCCGTCTCCGGTGTCATCGCTGCCAGAATAGCAGAACTCTTAGACTCGGTCATACTGTCCAAAATCGAAGCAACAAGATCAAGATCTCCCGTCATGGTTTCCAGCACTTCTGCAGCCTTATCCGGATCCATCTTACTGTACATCGTCGCCTGTTTGGTAATCTTTGCTGTATACGTCAGATCTTTTACGACATCTTTATAAATCGCAGCGGCATTGTCCGGATCAATTTCTTCGTAATACTGTTTGTATTCGGATATGTCCGGTGCTTTATCATTGTAAACAACATTTTCATCAAACTTCTTTACGCGCTGCTCAAATGACTTTTGCTGCTCTTCAAACTTTTTCAATCGTTCGACTTCTTTTTTTAACTGTGTCACTTCATCGGCACTGGCAGAATTGGTGCTTTTCAGCGAAGCCAGTTCATTTTCCAGTTCCTTGATACGTGCATTTGCCTCATCAATATTCGTATAACCGTTTGTCAGAGTGTTAGAACCATCATCCGGCAAAATTCGATTGATCACCGGCACATCTTTGATCACCGGCGCCAATACCTCACTTCCGAAATTTCCGACATCCATTTTGATCAATACACCAAATATTCCAAGCCAGATCAATACGATCGCAATTACGATCAGTATCGTAAGCAGTTTGCTTCCGCCGCTTTCTTCCTGTGCTACTTCTACATTTTTATCTTTTTTCTTCTTTCTAGCCATAATCTTTAAATCCTTTCTTCCGAATTTGAATAGTTGTAACTTACCAGTTCATCCACTTCTTTTTGTTCCTTCTGCAATTCTTCTTTTTGAAATTTTTCCCACGCTTTTTCGCGCAGTTTTTCAAAAATCTTTCGTTCTTTCATTGCCTCTGTCAATTTTTTTCTCGTCTGCTCCGCTTCTGCTTCACAGCGAACAATGACATTATTCTGTAATTCAATATATTTTTCTAGAATTTCACTATCCTGCTTAATTTTCCTTATTTTTACAATTGTAAGGTTTTCCTGCAGTTCGTCCTTTAAAAGTTCATCATTATCCTGCAGTCGGTTTTGCAGAATTTTCAGTTTTTCCTGTTCCTGCAGCAATCTGGCATTGGCCTGTGCATATTCGTTTTTTGCCTGTGTTTCAAGTTTTTCTTTCATTTGCAGTATATTCTGCATCGAAAACCGAAACCGTCCCATGGTTATTCACCATCCTCACTGAAAATATCAAACATCTGCTGAAGAGATTCCTCAAATGTAAACTTCTCATCGGTCTGCTGCTGTAAAAAAGCATTTACGGCACGGATCTTATCAATCGCAAAGTCAATGTCCGGGTTGGATCCCGCCTTATAAGCTCCGATATTGATCAGGTCTTCTGCCTCCTGATACGTCGCCAGCACCTGTTTCATCTTTCCGGCAGCCACTTTATGTTCCTTTGTGATAATCGAACTCATAACACGCGATATGCTCTGCAGTATATCAATCGCCGGATAATGATTCTTCTGCGCCATCTGTCTCGAAAGCACAATATGACCATCTAGGATTCCTCGAGCCGTATCAGTGATCGGCTCATTGAAATCATCTCCATCGACAAGCACCGTATAAAGACCTGTGATGGAACCACGGTCAGAATTTCCTGCGCGCTCGAGCAATTTGGGCATCTGTGCATACACACTTGGCGGATAGCCACGCGATACCGGTGGTTCTCCGGATGCCAGTCCAATTTCCCTCTGTGCCATCGAAAAACGTGTCAGGGAGTCCATCATAAGCAGTACATCTTTTCCCTGATCACGAAAATATTCTGCAATCGCCGTCGCCGTCTGTGCCGCCTTTTTACGGATCAACGCCGGTTTATCGGATGTTGCCACAACAACAACAGAACGTCTCATTCCTTCTTCCCCAAGATCTCGCTCAATAAACTCCCTTACTTCTCGTCCACGCTCTCCGATCAACGCGATTACGTTGATGTCCGCCTTTGTATTTCTTGCGAACATACCCATTAGTGTACTCTTTCCCACACCGCTTCCCGCAAAAATTCCAATTCTCTGGCCTTTTCCAATCGTCAGAAGCCCATCTACCGCTTTTACTCCCAACGTCAACACTTCATCTATGATCTTTCTGCTGAGAGGATCCGGCGGTGCGGCTTCTACGGAATAATGAGCACAATCCGCTCCAAGACTATCCGCATTCATCGGTTCTCCTACGCCATCTAATGTCAGTCCCAGAAGTTCTTCACTTACCGGCACCTGAAGAGGCGCACCGGTATTTTCAACCCAGCTTCCGAGTCCGACACCTTCGACATTATCGTAAGGCATTAAAAGGACACGGTCGTCGCGGAATCCAACCACTTCAGCTTTTACAATACCTGCTGCTGAATTCGACCGTATCAAACATAAGTCATTTAATTTTGCCATCGGACCAATCGATTCAATGGTTAGCCCAACCACTTTCGCCACTTTTCCGAGATGTTTCACATAACTTCGATCCAAAAGTGCCTCATAGCGGTCAAAGTGAATTTTTTCGGATAGTTCCATAGTTTCCCTCATTTCCATTTTTCTTAGGAATGAACTAACATTTTTAAATCCCGGATCAGCGTATCCAGCTGCGTCTGAAAACCACAGTCTACCATCTGGCTCTGCGTCTCGATCACACACTGTCCTTTTTCCAGCCCTTTTTCTTCTACCAGATCAAGACTGACTCCTTCTCCGAGTTCCTGTAAAATCTTTTCTTTGTTGCTCTCGACCTCATAAATATCATCCCCGGACACCCGGATACAATATTTGTCAGAAGGTTCCAGATCCCGGATTGTCGTCTGAATCAGATATAAAATCAGATCATCACGATCTTCGATCAGAACTCCCGTCAGTTTCTGAAGCAGGGCAATTAGTACATCGACATACTTTTTCTCAATTCCATCTACATATTCTTCCAATTCACGTTTCTGGTTTCTCGCCGTATCATCGAGTTCTTTCTCCCGCTGGGTGATTTCCTGTTTCGCTTGCTGCCAGCCATCCTGATATCCCTGATTTCGGCCTTCTTCTACTGCCCGCTGCATCTCCTCCTGAATCTGTCGGGATGCCTCATTTCGCATCTGCTCTGCCTGATTTTGGGCTTCTTCAATGAGAAATTCTGCTTCTTCCTTAGTTTTCTCATATTCTTCTTCCGAAATCGTTTCCGGCTCTAGTTTTTCATTTTCTTTTTTTTGTAAAGACAAAATTGCTTTTTCCGCTTCCTGCTGGCCGATGGTTTCTATCGATATCCCACCATCTTTTCCCAGCGGAATAAAATTGTCCTTTTTGTCATTGTTGTTGATCATCACCGTATCGGATGGATGGAGATCGACAAACTGGTACTTAATTAAATTAGACAACGATCTCGTCACCTCCGCCCCTTGATATTACAATCTCAGCGGAATCCTCCAACTTACGTATAATATTTACAATCTTCTGCTGTGCCTCTTCGACATCTTTCATACGAACCGGTCCCATATATTCCATATCTTCGCGGATCATTGCGGACAGGCGAGTAGACATATTATTGAAGATAACATTTTGTACATCTTCGTTTGCCCCTTTGAGTGCAACCGCCAGTTCTCCATTTTCCACTTCGCGAAGAACACGCTGGATGGAACGATCATCAAGCATAAGAATATCTTCAAATACAAACATTTTCTTTCGAATCTCGTCGGCAAGTTCCGGCTCTTCAATCTCGAGATTTTCCATAATGTGTTTTTCCGTACCACGGTCTACCGTATTCAGCACTTCTACGATGGAATCGATACCACCAACGATCGTGTAATCCTGATTGACCAGTGATGACAATTTCTGTTCCAAAATATTTTCCACTTCTTTGATAACATCCGGTGATGTACGATCCATCAAGGCAATACGCTTTGCTACATCGGTCTGTTTGTCCGGAGGAAGGGTGCTGATAACCCCTGCCGCCTGCGTCGGAGACAAATATGACAAAATCATTGCTATGGTCTGTGGATGCTCGTCCTGGATAAAGTTCAAAAGCTGGGAAGCCTCGGTCTTTCGAATAAATTCGAATGGACGTACCTGAAGAGATGCCGTAAGCTTTCCAAGTACCTCTTTGGCTTTGTCCTCTCCCAAAGCTTTCTGAAGCAGATCCGTCGCATAACCAATACCACCTTCTGCGATGTACTGCTGCGCCAGACAAACTTCATAGAACTCATTCAAAACCGCTTCTTTATCTGCCGGAGATACACTTCGCGTATTGGCAATTTCCAAAGTAAGCTGTTCAATCTCGTCTTCTTTTAAATGTTTAAAGATTCCCGCCGCTTTCTCCGGACCAAGTGTGATCAAAAGAATCGCTGCTTTCTGAATCCCATCCAATTCTGATACTGCACTCATACTTGTGTACCTCCTATCTTATCCCCAGTCCTCATTGATCCAGTTTCGCAGCAGCATCGCAACCGCCTCTGGATTCTCATCTACGAATTTTTCTATCATCTTTCGTGTCTCGGATTTATCACTAAGTTCAATCTCTTCCAGATTTTCCTCATTTTCTTTTGTCGTTGCAAGTAAATCTTCTACTGAAAGTTCCGGCTCTGTCTCTGTTACTTTCACCGGTGAAGTACCGCGGATAATAACAAAGATAAGAAGGGCACCGATCAATACGGCAAGAATGATCATCAGGTAATTGGTAAGACTTCCTGCAAATCCTGTCTTTTCTGCTGCTTCATAAACCGGCTGTTCCTGCGCAATGATCGTTATGTTATTCTGTGCGATACCGGTCGCCGCCGAAACAAGCTGGGTAATTTCCTCTGGCACTTCAAGCGTCGTCGGATCACTGTTCTGTTCTGCATACTCTTCAAAAGATATATTGTCGAGGGCTCCACTTTCCTGTAACGACTCTTCGGATATCTTTTTGTACTTTGTCAAAACAACACCCATCGAAGATTCTTCCGGTACAACAGCCCCTACCTCATGTTCGATATTTTTAACATCTTCATTTGGCAGGTAATTGTATTTGTTCAAAATCGTCTCCGAATTGGAAGTTCCGTTGCTTTGAATCATATAATCTGTCTCTTCACTGTTTGAATCTGTTCCCGGCGTACCACCGCTTCCGGAAGCACCCGTGGAAGAATACTCATACGAGCTGGAATAATATCCTTGATCCTGACCGTCTGCCACGGAATACGTCGTAACCAGTTCCGTCACTTTGTCCATGTTAAATTTAATATTGGTTTTGCTGCAGTCGGCATCGTCATAGCCAGCCTTCAAAAGCATTTTTTCCGTACGTTCGGAAAATGTCTGCTGCAATTTTGCCTTATAATCTTCGGTTCCTGAAATCGTACCACCGAGCGTATTGTCCGTTTTCGCACCATACAAAAGATTTCCTTTCGTATCCACGATAACAATATTGTCCGTCGTCTTATTGCCTACTGCGTTAGTAAGATAATAAGCCATCGCTGTCGCGGTCTCCGTCGGTAATTCTTTGCCATCTGCCAGTTTTAGGGAAACACTGACTGCGGTCTCTTTTGTCGCTGAAATAAATTTCTTATCGTCTTCCTGGCGGTTAATGATGACCGTAGCATCTTCCACACCGTCAAATTTAAGCAGATTCTCTTTGATTGAAGACTGCAGCGCGAGTGTGATCTTTGTCTGTTTCTCCAAGGAAGATGTTGTCATATCGCTCTTCAACGCATCATCCCAGCTCATCTCTTTATCCACAATACCATTTGCCCCCATCGCCAATACCGCATCGGAATATTTGCTCTGTTCTACGTCAAACGAAGTGATCCCTGTACTCGGGTCTGTCTCCATTTTGTATGTAATCCCTTCGTTGTCCAAGGAATCTGATAATGTACTTGCCAGACTGGCATCGGAAAAAGAAGCCAGATGTGTATATACCGGCCTCGTCAGTACATAAGACAATATCACGATTGCAAAAAATACTGCCAACACCACACAGATAATGATCGTCTTCTGCTTTGTCGTATACTTATTCCAAAAAGCCAGTAATTTATCTTTTATGGCAATTAATTGGTCCATCATACAATTTACTCTCCTAACATCATAAGTGTCTGTCTATTACATCTGCATATTCATCAAGGTACGATATGCTTCCAATGCTGTATTTTTAACAGCAACGGTGTACTGCAGGGAAACGTTTGCTTTCTGCTGGGCAACCATCAGATCATGCCAGTTATCGGATTCTCCGGTTGCATAACGTATTTCTTCCGCCTGCGCTGCATTTGACAGCTGATTGGTTTCTCCTATCATATTGATCGCTGAAGATAAAAAGGAATCAAAACGATTTTCTTCTCCACTCCCTGTTACTTTGGCTGTCGAATCTGTATATCTGCTTACATCAGACAGTGACTGAATCGCTGAAATATTTGTGATATCCATTCTTTTTTCTTCTCCTTTAGTTTTTATCTATTAACTGTTACTTCCAATTTCGAGTGCTTTTAATGCCATCCCCTTGGTGGAATTTAACACCGTAACATTTGCTTCGTACGCTCTCGTCGCATCGATCATATTCGTCATTTCCGTCACGGTATTTACATTCGGGTATGTAACATATCCGTCTTCATCAGCATCCGGATGGGAAGGGTCATATACCTTATTCCCTTCGGACGGATCCTCTACAATCTCCGTTACTTTGACACCCTTGCCGATATTTCCGGTTGCATACTGTAGGGATTCGTTAAACGTAGGGTAACTTTTTTCTTCAAATACAACGGTTTTTCGTTTGTATACTTTTCCATTTCCATCTCGTGTAGTATTCACATTTGCAATATTCTGTGAAATGATATCGGTGCGAAGCTGCTGCGCAGTCATTCCTGAAGCACTGATATCCATAGCTCCATATACTGACATATCCTTTCCATCCTTTCCTTTTATCTCTATACTCTTCGTTTATCATCAAGAGGTACGCAATGCAGATTTCAAACGCGAAAATTCCTGTGACATGGAGTTCATAAGTGTATAATATTTTAATTGGTTTTTCGCCAGTTCTACATTTTCCGTATTGATATCGACATTGTTTCCATCATATCGGTAGCTAAGGTTTGCCTGATCTGTATACGTCGTACAGTTCAACTCATTCAAGTCAATATTCGCAACTGTCTCATTCAGGCTGTCTGTTCCCGCCACTGCATTTTTTAGATAGGTTTCAAACTGCACATCTTTTCTCTTAAATCCCGGAGTATCGGCATTGGCAATATTATTTGCCAGAATGTCATTTCTCGTCCAGCTGGCATCTGCCGCTTTTCCGAGCACATTCACATAGTTATATGCATTTGACAAAACCATAAAAATTCCTCCTAACAGCTATTTTCGTATAAAAACGCAAAGGGAATCACGAAAAAACCACAATTCCTTTTGCGTTATCAGAAATCCATTTCCATTTTTTGTGTTACAAAATCGGTGTATATTTTATCGTTCATAACCTTGATGTGCGTTCCTTTCACACCATACGATTTTGTCAGAATCAATCCCGCACTTTCCACTTTCTTCAGTGCATTTACAATTACTGTCCGCGTAATGCCTACTTCTTTCGCCAGGCGAGAAGTCACAATCGTACCTTCTCCCTGTTCGATCCGCTGGATCACCTGCTTTACCGCATTCTTTTCCAATGGCGATAAAATATGTAATATTGATTCAATTTCCTGCTGCTTCCGGCTCGCGAAATCATCCTCTTCCGAAACCGCCCGCATCATTTCCAGTCCGACTACCGTCGTACTATACTCTGTTAAAATAATATCTTCGATACCATAACATCTGGTTCTTCTTGCTAGGAACAAGGTTCCAAGCCGTTTCCCTGCTATGTATACCGGTGCAATCATTGCCTGAACACCTTTCGTCGCTTCGCGTGGAAATCCCATAAACTCCAGATTTACATTTTCCTTTGTCGACAGCACTTCCAAAAAACGCTTTGCCATCTTCACATCCAGATACTGTCCTTCCGAAGATGGGAAAAAAGAATGGGGTGTGTCATCCGGCATTTGATTTATACCTAAAATTTTTCCTTTGTTGCTGATTACATACACACTGGATTCTAATAATTCGCCAAGTAATCGGCACAAATCCGTAAATGCCACTTTCGACACACGATTATCCCTTAGCAATCGATTGATTTTCCGTGTCTTGTCCAAAAGTTCTACACTCATCTTCATGCCTCACAATCACTTTTCATAATTTTATCACAGTTCAAGAAAAAATTCAAGCATTATCCTTTTGTTTTTCAACGAGATATCCGCACGCGGAATCCGCGCAGACAAGCTTGTTTCCTTTTTCCAATAACATATTTCCGCATTTTGGGCAGATTTCTTTCGATGGCTTCTGCCATGTCATCACATCACACTCCGGATAATTTTCGCAGCCATAATAGCGGCGGCCTTTCTGTGTCTTTTTGATAACGATCTCACCGCCACATTTTGGACATTTTACGCCAATTTTCTCAAAATACGGTTTTGTATTGCGGCATTCCGGGAATCCCGGGCATGCCAAAAATTTTCCGTGAGGCCCATATTTGATGACCATATTTCTTCCGCAGTTTTCACAGATCGTATCAGTCACTTCATCTTCTATCTCAATTTTCTCCAGGGCCTGCTCCGCATGTTCAACTGCTTCTTTCAAGTCCGGATAAAAGTTTCGGATGATGCTCTTCCATTCTACCGTTCCCTCTGCCACACCATCTAACAGTGTTTCCATCGTCGCAGTAAAGTTGACATCTACAATGCTTGGAAATGCACTCACCATAATTTTATTTACAATATCCCCTAAATCTGACAAGTACAGATTCTTATTTTCCTTGGCAAGATATCTTCTGGAAATCAAAGTTGAAATGGTCGGCGCATACGTACTCGGGCGTCCAATTCCAAGATCTTCCAGTTCTTTTACGAGAGATGCCTCGGTATAATGTGCCGGTGGTTGTGTAAAGTGCTGTTCTTTCTTTAATTCCACTTCTTTGAACACATCACCTTTTGCCACTTTATGAAGAGCAGCATTATTTTCTGCCTTATCTTCATCATTTTGATATACCGAAAGGAATCCCGGAAATACAATCTTGGAGCCGGAACTCGTAAAGCGGTAATTTCCGGCATCAATCTTAACGGAAGTCGTCTCATATCTCGCCCCGTTCATACGGCTTGCGACAAAACGTTTCCAGATCAGCTGATACAGACGGAACTGGTCTCTCGACAGAGAATCTTTCACAGCTGCCGGTGTCAGATCCACATACGTCGGACGAATTGCCTCATGCGCATCCTGAATCTTTTTCGTTTCCTTCTTCTGGGCAGCATTTTCCATCACATTTTCTGCTCCGTAATTTTCACGGATAAATTCCTTGCATTCCGCATCTGCTTCCTGCGAAATACGTGTGGAATCTGTACGAAGATACGTAATAAGACCAATTGTTCCATGGCCCTTTACCGCCACACCTTCATAGAGCTGCTGGGCGATACGCATCGTCTTTGACGTAGCAAAATTCAAATGCTTGGCACATTCCTGCTGCAGCGTACTTGTCGTAAATGGCAATGGTGGCTTTTTGGTGCGTTCTCCTTTTTTAATTTCAGAGACTTCGTATGTCGCGCCGTTCAAATCCTTGTATATTTTCTCCAATTCTTCTTTTCCAATATTTTCCTGCTTCTTCGGGTTGCCGTAATATTTTGCCAAAAGCGGCTTTTTACATCCCTTTACCGAAAATTCTGCTTCCAAGCTCCAGTATTCCGTCGGAATAAACGCATCAATCTGTGCTTCGCGGTCGGCAATGATACGCAGTGCCACCGACTGCACACGTCCTGCACTGAGTCCGCGTTTTACTTTCTGCCACAAAAGCGGGCTGATGGAATATCCCACGATACGGTCAAGCACACGTCTTGCCTGCTGGGCATCCACCAGATCCATGTCAATCTCACGGGACTCTTTGATAGCCTGCCGCACCGCATTTTTTGTAATTTCATTAAACGTAATACGTTTTGTCTTTTTCGGATCCAGTTTCAGAGCGAAAAACAAATGCCAGGAAATTGCTTCCCCTTCACGGTCGGGGTCCGTCGCGAGATAGATCTTATCTGCCTTTTTTACTTCTTTCCGAAGAGAAGCCAGCAATTCTCCTTTTCCTCTTATCGTTATATATTTCGGTTCAAAATCATTGTCAAAATCAACACCCATCTGACTTTTCGGCAGATCACGAACATGTCCGTTAGATGCTACTACCGTATAATTACTACCGAGAAATTTTTTAATCGTTTTTGATTTTGCTGGTGACTCCACGATAATTAAGTTTTTCGCCATACAAAAGCTGCCCCCTTGTGCTATATTTTAATATAATTATTTTTCCCAACTTCTTCGACCAAGCCTCTTTTTTGCAGGGAAAACAAGTGTTTCATAAGCATCGCTGCCGGAAGCGCTGTTTCCTTCGCAATCTGATTTACTTCTTTCGGCTCAAGACTTAAACTAGCATACACCATTTTTTCTTCACTTTCAAGGGAAACTTTTATTTTCGATAAATTTTTCAATTTTTTTCTTCGCGCAAACAGCCCATTTACCTCATAATATTCCACGATATCTGAGGGCCTTGTCACCAAATAAGCCCCCTGTCGGATCCATTGATTGCATCCCTCACTCAATGTGTCTCCAATCCTTCCAGGAATGACAAAAATATCCTTCCCCTGCTCAAGTGCCAGTTCCGCCGTGATCAAAGAACCGCTTTTTTCTCTCGCCTCTACGATCAGCACGCCATCAGAAAGCGCACTGATAATCCGATTTCGCATTGGAAAAAATCCCGGCATCGCCGGTGTCTCCGGCGGATATTCTGACAAAATACCACCCTTTCTCACAATGCTTTGATACAATCTGGCATGTTCTCTCGGGTAACAGATTTCCGCGCTGTTTCCCAATACTGCGTACGTATTTCCAGCTGCTTCCAACGCCCCCTGGTGTGCCCAGCCATCAATGCCTCTTGCCATTCCGCTTATAATACCTATGCCCGCTCCAGACAATTCATATGCAAATCTGCGTGCCATCTCTCGTCCATAATGTGAACAGTTTCTCGCCCCCACAATCGCGATCTGCATTTCCTCCTGTGGAAGTTTTCCCCGCCAATAAAGCCGTTTTGGAAAATCCGATATATGGCGTAACTTTTCCGGATACTTTTCTGAAAAATAAGAAATGACATCCATATCATAGGAAGATATTTTTTGCTTCATGGCACGGTAATGAAACTGCCGTTTTCCATTTATGAGCAGTTTTCTCTCCCGGTCACCGATCCCAGCTGCTTCTAATTGTTTTTCCGTCCTTGTATATACTTCCTCCGGCGTACCGAAGCAGTCGATTAATTTCTGTATCGTTCGACTTCCAATTCCATCCAGGCTGCACAACCACATTCCATATTGTTCCTGCGTCATCTTCTCACCCCCTGTCCATGCCTTCCGGAATCGAATTCCAATATTTTCGGCTGATTCCTTTATAGAGCGATGCCTCAAACAGATCTTCTTCATGAATCTGCTCTCTTTCTGCAAGATCTGCCAACGTCCGTGCCACACGAAGAAGGCGCTTTGCCCCTCTGGCAGACAATTCTAACTGTTCACAAAGTTCCTGCCACAAAAGCTTCTCATTTTTATGGAGACTGCAGTATTTTTCCATCGTTTTCCCATCCAGTTCACTATTATAGAAAATCGTTTCTTCCCGGTAGCGCCTTTCCTGCCGTTCTCTCGCCGCCAGCACACGGGAACGGATCTGTTCACTGCTTTCTACCGTTTCCTTCGTTTCTGACAGACCAAATGCCGCTTTTCCCATCTCCACGCAAAGGTCCATTCGGTCTAACAATGGTTCACTTAACCGCGAAAGATAGTTTTGCACCTGCATCGGCGTACAGCGGCATTTCTGCATATCCGGGTAAAACCCGCAGCGGCATGGGTTCATCGCTCCTACAACCATCATTTTTGCCGGATACTCAAAACTGTATCCCAGTCGGGAAAGATGGATTTTTCCCTCTTCCATCGGCTGACGGAGTATTTCCAGTGTCGTTCTGGAAAATTCGGGAAGTTCATCTAAAAAAAGAATGCCATTCTGTGCCAACGTGATCTCGCCGGGAACGACTTTACTGCCGCCTCCGGAAAAAGCCGCCGGAGAGATGGAATGATGCGGGGCGCGGAACGGGCGGTGCACGATAACCGGCATTTTTTCATCCAGCCGCCCGGCGACACTGTAAATTTTTGTAAGCTCCAACATCTCTTTGCGCGACAACGGTGGCATAATCCCTACCAGTGCTTTCGCAAGCAGGGTCTTTCCGGTTCCCGGTGCACCGACCATTAGTAAATTGTGGGCACCTGCCACCGCCGTCTCAGCTGCTTTTTTTGCCGTACTCTGTCCGGAAATTTCCGAAAAATCAACTTCCGGAATCAGCCGTTCTCCTCCGGTTTTCTCCCATTCTCCCTTTGCCGGTGAGATCACAATCTCGCCTCGCAGATATGCAATTGCTTCTTGTAATGTATGGACACCGATCACGTCAATCCCTTCTACAAACGAAGCTTCCGCCACGTTTGCCGCCGGGAGCATTACCGCCGAAAACCCGGATTCTCTCGCTACGATTGCCATCGGCAGCGCGCCATGAATCGCATGCACTCTTCCGTCCAATGAAAGTTCTCCTGCAATAGCCATATGTTCTGTATAGGAAATAGGGATCATACCGAATGCGGCGACCAAAGAAATGGCAATCGGCAGATCAAAACCGGAGCCATCTTTACGAATATCAGCCGGAGAAAGATTTACTGTAATTCGTTTCGGCGGAAACACAACCCCCGAATTCTGCAGCGAAATGCGTACCCTTTCTCTGGCCTCTTTTACCGCAGATGCCAGAAGTCCAACCATCTGAAACGAAGGAAGTCCCCCGGAGACATCTGCCTCTACTAAAATTTTCTGTGCTTCCAGGCCATTCAGCCCTGCACTGTATACTTTACTATACATAAATGATTCTCCTTTCCTTCCAAAAGGAGAAATTGCCTACATAAAGTATAGCATGTCATTTTACTGATTGTCCAGTATTTTTTTTATTTCATCCATAAATGTATTCACATCTTTAAACTCGCGGTAAATCGACGCGAAACGCACGTATGCTACCGGATTCAACGCCTTCAGACGTTCCATGACAACTTCACCGATGTATTTACTGGATACTTCTTTTTCTCCGAGATTAAAAATCTCTGTCTCAATCTGATCCACCACCTGATTGATCTCGTCGATAGAGATGGCAAGCTTCGTACAGGAACGGAAAATTCCCTGTTCGATCTTATCTCTATTATAAGGCTCGCGTGCCAGATCTTTTTTGATGACAACCAATGGTATCGTCTCTAATTTTTCATAGGTCGTAAAGCGTTTTCCGCAGCGCTCACACTGTCTTCTTCTGCGGATGGAACTATTATCATCCGCCGGTCTGGAATCAATTACTTTCGTATTATCTTCTGCACAAAATGGACATTTCATCCTCGTAACCTCTTTTCTGTATGTTCTCCTTTTATCATAATCGAAAACCTCCGCGCCGTAAAGTTATTTTTCACAAAAAATATGTTTTTTTTCAGGCGGCAACTCGACCAGAATAATATCATTTCCAATCTGGCAGATGCACCGCAAATCAATAACATACTCTTCTTCCTTTCCAAAAAGCCCCATAAATTTACAATTTTTCGGGACAACAATGTGGGAAATGCAGCCTTTGCACAGATCAAAGATCATGTCCTCCACAAAACCAAGCCGCTCTCCGTCACACACATTGATCACTTCTTTCTCCCTTAATTCACAGATACGCATAGAGGAACCTCTTTCCTTTTTATAAATCTTATTCACAACAGGAATATTTCATTCAATTTGTGGCAAACTAAAAATACAAAAGAAGTGAGGGAAAAACAATGGCACAATACAAAGTTGAAATCTGTGGAGTAAATACCGGAAACCTTCCACTCCTCACCGAAGAAGAAAAACAGATCCTGTTTGAAAAAATTAAAAAAGGCGACCGCAGCGCGCGGGATACATTTATCCACGGGAATCTCCGTCTTGTCCTGAGCATCATCCAGCGTTTTACAAATGCTGGAGAAAACGTGGACGATCTTTTTCAGATTGGATGCATCGGTTTGATGAAAGCCATCGACAATTTTGACACAACGTTGCAAGTAAAATTTTCCACATATGCTGTTCCTATGATCATCGGTGAAGTACGGCGTTATCTTCGCGACAATAACAGCATCCGCGTCAGCCGTTCCCTGCGTGATATCGCTTATAAGGCCATCTACACCAAAGAAGCATTGATGAAACAGTCCGAAAAAGAGCCGACATTGGAAGAAATTTCTAATATTTTAGGGACCACGCCCGAAGAGATCGCGATGGCATTGGATGCGATACAAAGTCCGGTTTCCTTGTATGAGCCGGTATATTCCGAAGGGGGAGACACGCTCTACATCATGGATCAGATCAGTGATACGAAAAATAAAGAAGAAGGATGGGTAGAAATGTTATCCCTGCGCGAGGCAATCCGTTCGCTTCCCACACGCGAAAAAAACATTATTGAACTCCGTTATTTTCAGGGAAAAACACAAATGGAAGTAGCACAAGAAATCCACATCTCACAAGCCCAGGTTTCCCGTCTTGAAAAAAACGCACTCGGACTTATGAGAGAGGAATTACATGAATAAGAGTAACTATTCAGGATCCAATGTATGGAAATCAATGAATCGTCGTGCTTGCACGTAAGAGACTTTGATTTCCATACATTGAGATCCTAATAGGGCTCCCCCTCCACATATGAGCATTTTTAGCCTTGTCAAAGGCGAGAAAAGAACACGAAGTGTTCGAAATGCAAATGTGGAGGAGGGGCGTCCTGAATAGTTACGAATAAGATTTCTTAACGCAGGGGCTCATTTCTCCTGCGTTTGTTTTCGATTTTATTTTGATACATTATATCATCACTTTCCTTCATAAAGCTTTCCAATGTATCCGAAGATCCCGGAATTCCGACACGATATCCCGCACTTGCATGGACTTCATATGGTTTTCCGGATTTTTTATTATAATTTTCCAGACTTCGTTCAAATGTATATACCCAGTGTCTGGCATCGTCTTCATCAGCATTCATCAAGATGACTTCAAATTCATCTCCACCGATTCTTGCCCCGATCTGTCCCTGGCTGCCGGCTTCATTGATGGCATAGCCGACAGCACGCAGAACATTGTCACCTTCGTGGTGTCCAAAAATATCATTGACAGGCTTTAATCCATCGGCATCAATACCGATCACGCACACGCTGATTTCCTTTACCTTCGCCTCTAAAAACAGCGTTCTCGCATAATTTTCAAAACCACGTCGGTTGTATAGGCCAGTCATCACATCACGGATGTACATATTTTCCAATTCATCGATCAGATTGTGGAGTTTTTGCTGCACGAGAATCGCCTCGATTGCATTGGCTACTGCAATGGTCCAACGGGCATAGATAGAACCGCCGTTATCCGGTCTGGAAAACCGGTATGCCTCATACCCAAAGCAGGTATTCTGATAATGAACCGGCACAAAATAAAAGCATTGTGGTGCCTCATCAATCAGTTCATGTGGCAGCAGTTCCTTTCGCAAAAATATCATGTCCAAATCTTCCCCCGGAGCAGACATAACAGTTCGATTATGAAATCCGACACGCAGATGCATCTTATCCGTATAATAGGATGTATGTTTCTCCTGTCTTTGTCCAAGTTCATCGCATAGACAAAGGTAATAGTCGGTAAAGTCTTCAAAGTTATAAATGTACTTTCGAATAACCGCCGACATATCGCATATTTTCCTTATCTTTCCAAAATCAATAGACATGAAGCTAAACTGCATTTCCATATTGTTCAACCGAAGATTCGAACTGTAATGCATAGACCGTTTTGCAAAATTTACATCCATTTTTTTACAGCCACACGACTCTTTCGGATAACACTTTGTCTTCGCATAAATCATTTCGCTTTGCAGATCTTCCTGGTGCTTATCAATCAGATTTACTGCCTGATGTGCCATATCCTTAAAATCCACTTCGACCGTCGTCAATGCCGGCTGATAGTATTTTCCCTCTTCTTCGCCATCATACCCCGTCACGATAATGTCTTCCGGAACACGGATTCCCCGCTCACAAAGAACGTCACAGACAGAAAGCGCCATATTGTCATTGGCACAGATGATTGCTTCCGGCCATTTTCCACCTGCCCCAAAATAATCACACGCTTTTTCTCCCTGATCTTTCCAAAAATCACCATAGTATATCCGGTTTTCCCCGATTTCATAGCCATATTCCTGCATGATCCGCTTAAAGCAGGCAAGGCGGAAATTCGCATCGTATCGGTCTTTCGGTCCGGACATAAACGCAATATCCTTTGCTTTATGTACTTCGATGACATGACGGATAATTTCATCCATCGTCTCCCGCTCATCCAGTAGAATATTGTTAATTCCGTTCATTGCCTGGCGCAGCGATACGACCGGACATCTCGCTTCACTACGGATGTGTTCCATGATCTTCTCTTTGGCTCCCTCAATGTTAAACGTATCCGTCGCCAGTACAATCCCAGCAAATTTCGAATAATCCGGCAAGTCAAAAATTCTTGCTTCGCCGTCAAAATATTCCACATTGTCACCATAGCTCCCAAATGAGTTGAACACGGCTACATTATATCCCTTTGCATACGCCTGTTCTGCAATCCCATGGCAGATTTCCTGCTGGTATGGTTCATAACTGCTGAAAATAAACAGGCCAATCGTTTTTCTACCATTTCCAAACATTGTTTTCACCTTTCTGTCATCAAATCCTTTTCCTTTTGTAAAAACATACTTTTTGCTATTTTACCTCTTTTTCCGTGCTATGTCAAAGCATATTTTTTCCAAAGATCTTCTACTAAAAAAGAGAAGCCGGATTTTCTCAGACTTCTCTTTCCTGTATGATCATTTTTGTAACTATTCAGGACGCCCCTCCTCCACATTCGCATTTCGAACACTTCGTGTTCTTTTCTCGCCTTTGACAAGACTAAAAATGCTCATATGTGGAGGGGACCCTATTAGGATCTCAATGTATGGAAATGAAAGTCTCTTACGTGCAAGCACGACGATTCATTAATTTCCATACATTGATCCTGAATAGTTACTATTTTTTAGTACAATGGATATTTGTCTGTCAATGTTTTCACGATTTCCATCGCTTTCGCCTTGTTTGCATTGACATCATCGATCAGCATAGCGATTGCCTCTGCCACCTGATCCATATCCTCGGTATTAAAGCCGCGTGTCGTCACAGCAGCGGTACCAAGACGCACACCACTTGTTACAAATGGGCTCTGTGGGTCATTTGGAATGGTATTTTTATTGGCTGTGATATTGGCTTCATCCAGCCATGCTTCTACTTCTTTACCGGTCAATCCTTTGTTTACAAGATCAACCAGCATCAAGTGGTTATCCGTACCACCGGATACGATATCAATACCACGTGACATCAATCCTTTACAAAGTGCCTGCGCATTGGCTACGATATTTTTACCGTATTCTTTGAAACTTGGATCCAATGCTTCTTTGAAGCAGACTGCTTTTGCTGCGATCACATGCATCAAAGGTCCTCCCTGGATTCCCGGGAAGATGGCTTTATTCAATTTGTGCTCTGTCGCAAACTCTTCGCTGGAAAGAATCATACCACCACGAGGTCCACGAAGTGTCTTGTGTGTTGTCGTTGTCGTTACATGAGCGTATGGGATCGGGCTCTCGTGAACGCCGGCAGCTACCAGACCTGCGATATGTGCCATATCTACCATCAGGAAAGCGCCTACTTCATCCGCGATCTCACGGAAACGTTTGAAATCGATCTTACGGCAGTAAGCACTTGCTCCTGCGATGATCATTTTCGGTTTACACTCTTTCGCGATGCGCTCTACTTCATCATAATCGATGAATCCCGCGTCATTTACTCCATAAGGTACGATATGATAATATGTTCCTGAAATGTTTGCAGGGCTTCCATGTGACAAATGTCCGCCGTGGTCGAGGTTCATACCCATTACCGTCTCGCCCGGTTTCACAAGGGCAAAAAATACTGCCATATTTGCCTGTGCTCCGGAGTGTGGCTGAACATTAACATACGTACAGCCAAACAATTTTTTTGCACGCTCTCTAGCCAGATCTTCAATCATGTCTACATACTGGCATCCGCCATAATAACGTTTTCCAGGGTAACCCTCTGCGTACTTGTTTGTACATGTGCTTCCCATTGCTGCCATAACCGCTTTGCTTACAAAGTTTTCCGAAGCGATCAATTCGATATGATCATTTTGACGATTCGTCTCAAGTTCCATCGCTTTGGCAAGTTCCGGATCTGCTTTTACTACTTCTTCAAATGAATACATCTCTTACTCTCCTTTTTTATATTTATAGAAAGTGCTGCAAGTGTAGAATACACTAAACATTGCACTTAAGCCTCATCAATTGCTTTTCCGATATCGTGCCTCATATATTTGTTCTCAAAGGAAATCCATTCTGTCGCTGCATAGGCATTTTTGCGTGCCTCTTTCAGATCTTTTCCTTTGGCAGTCACGCCGAGTACACGTCCACCATTGGTAACAATATTTCCGTCCGCATCAAATTTTGTGCCGGCGTGGAAGACATAATATCCGTCTTTTCCTTCAAAGTTCTCAAACCCTGTGATCACTTTGCCCTTCTCATACTGCAGCGGATAACCATCCGAAGCCAAAACGACACAAACAGCCGCATTGTCCTCAAACTGCAGATCAATCTCATCCAAACGGCCATCGATGCAGGCATTCATGACATCCACGATATCATTTTTCATACGTGGAAGAACAACCTGTGCTTCCGGATCGCCAAAACGTGCATTGTACTCAAGCACTTTCGGACCATCTTCTGTCAGCATCAAGCCGACAAACAGAATTCCGACAAAATCTCTTCCTTCTGCTTTCATGGCATCCATCGTCGGCTGGTATACCTTTTCTTCGCAGAAACGCTGTACTTCTTCATTATAAAACGGACTTGGTGAGAAAGTTCCCATACCACCGGTATTAAGTCCTTCGTCATTGTCTTTCGCGCGTTTGTGATCCTGTGCACTTGTCATCGGTTTGATATGTGTACCATCACAATAACACAATACGGACACTTCACGTCCGGTCATAAATTCTTCGATCACGATCTGATTTCCGGCATCGCCAAACTGTTTGTCAAGCATCAGCGTTTTGACGCCTTCTTTGGCTTCTTCCAATGTATTACAGATCAATACGCCTTTTCCGAGTGCCAAACCATCTGCCTTCAATACGATCGGCATCTTTGCCGTCTCCAAATAAGCAAGTGCTGCTTCCGAAGAATCAAAGTTTTCATAAGCTGCCGTCGGAATGCCGTATTTTTTCATCAAATCTTTGGAAAATGCTTTGCTCCCCTCGATGATCGCTGCATTTTTTCTCGGTCCAAAGACGCGCAGACCGCGTTTTTCGAATACATCTACGACACCTCCAACCAATGGATCGTCCATACCGATAATGGTAAGGTCAATTCCTTTTTCTTCTGCAAAATCTGCCAATTTATCAAATTCCATCGCACCGATGTCCACACAGGTTGCCAGTCCGGCAATTCCCGCATTTCCTGGGGCACAATAAATCTCATCTACCTGTTTGCTCTTCGCTGCGCTTGCTGCGATCGCATGTTCACGTCCACCGCTTCCTACAATCAGTACTTTCATTGAAAAGTCCTCACTTTCCTATCTGTGTTTTACTATTCCATCTACAATTTCAATCCGGTCATTGGCAATATCATCGATCGCCTGTGGCAAAATATTCCATTCTGCCTGCTCCATCACTCTCTTTTGGAGAATTTCCGGCGTGTCATCATCCTGCACTTCCACTGCTTTCTGAATAATGATCGGACCGCCGTCAGCAATCTCATTGACAAAATGAACGGTTGCTCCCGTCACTTTGTTTCCTCGGGCAAGTACACTTTCATGCACTTTCAGTCCATAATATCCCGGACCGCAGTGTGCCGGAATCAGGGATGGATGAATGTTGATCATACGGCCGGCATAATGAGATACAAGATTTTCCGGCAAGATAACCAAAAATCCTGCCAGCACCACCAGCTCAATCTCATGTTTTTCCAAAAGGGAAATCATCGCTTCCCCGTATTCTTCTCTTGTAGAATAATCTTTCGGAATCACGCATTCACTTTGTATACCGTTTTTCGCCGCACGCTCAAGCGCATAGGCTCCCGGTTTATTGCTCACGACAAGTTCCAATGTCGTATTGGTGATCTTTCCTGACGAAAGACTATCGATGATCGCCTGGAGATTCGTTCCTCCACCGGATACCAAAACTGCTATCTTCATGCCATCACCTCAATTATAATAATGTGATGCCTTTTTCGCCAGCTACGATCTCGCCCATGATATATGGCACTTCGCCTGCTGCGCGAATGGCTTCTACGGTCTTATCTACATCATTTTTATCTACGGCTGTAAGCATTCCCACACCCATGTTATATGTATTGAACATTGCTGCCTCTTCGACATTTCCATCTTTTGCCAGCATTTCAAAAATCGGCGGAATGACAAAACTGTCTTTTTTAATGTTTGCATGCGTTCCATCGATCAGCATACGAGGAATGTTTTCATAAAATCCACCGCCTGTGATATGGCTGCATGCTTTGATCTTAACACCGGCTTCTTTGATTGCTTTCAACGCTTTTACATAAATTTTCGTCGGTGTCAAAAGGGTCTCTCCGAGAGTACCGGAAAGGGATTCATAATGACGATTAAGTGCCTCGGTATTCATCGAAAACACCTGGCGTACCAAAGAATATCCGTTGCTGTGGATACCGGAAGATTCCATACCTACAAGGACATCGCCTGCTTTCAGTTCTTTTCCGGTGATCATGTCTTTGCGGTCTACCACACCGACAGAAAATCCTGCCAGATCATACTCATCTACCGGATAAAATCCCGGCATTTCGGCAGTCTCTCCACCGATCAATGCAGCCTCTGACTGACGGCATCCTTCTGCTACTCCGCTTACGATCTTCGCGATCTTTTCCGGTTCATTTTTTCCGCATGCAATATAATCAAGGAAAAATAATGGTTCACCGCCTGCACAGGCAATATCGTTTACACACATTGCCACACAATCGATTCCAATGGTATCATGCTTGTCCAGAAGAAATGCGATCTTCAATTTTGTTCCGACACCATCTGTACCGGAAACCAATGTAGGTTCTTCCATTCCCATAAATTTTTTCATGGAAAATGCCCCGGAAAATCCACCGATATCTGTCAACACTTCCGGTCTCATGGTCGAAGCGATGTGTTCTTTCATCAAAGAAACTGCTTTGTATCCTGCTTCAATATCTACGCCTGCTTTCTTGTAATCCATTTTTAACTCCTTCTCGCGCGAAAATACTGCGCATTGTATTAGTATTTGCGGTTTACGCATCAAAATTACTTTTATTATAGCATAGAACTGAGCGTCGGTCAAAAGTTTGTTTTATTTTCTTTTGCATTTTTCTCCTATTTCTGTTACAATTAGAATTGGTTTTATAGTAACTATTCAGGATCTAATGTACGGAAATCCTGAATAGTTACATTTAATAAAAAAATACGTTCTTTTAAACGATGAAAGGAAAAGAAAAAAATGGAAAACAAAGGAACAATTTTATCCTATCGTCCGGACATCCGGGTGGTAGATGCGACAATTCGCGATGGTGGACTGGTAAACGATTTTCGTTTTACCGATGAATTTGTGAAAAATCTATACCAGGCTAACATCAAGGCCGGGGTTGACTATATGGAGTTCGGCTACAAAGCATCCAAAGATATTTTTGACGAAAAAGATTTTGGGCCATGGAAATTCTGTAACGAAGAAGACATTCGCCGTATCGTGGGCGACAATGATTCCGACATGAAGATTGCCGTGATGGCAGATGTAGGAAGAACCGATTTTCGCCGCGATATCATTGATAAGAGCGACAGTGTGATCGACCTGATCCGAATTGCTACTTATATCAATACGATTCCGGCAGCGATCGAAATGATTGAATATTGTCATGCAAAAGGCTATGAAACGACGATCAATATTATGGCCATCTCCAATGACAACGATGCCGACATCGACGAAGCCCTTGAACTTTTCGGTCAGAGTCCGGTAGACGGAATCTATATCGTAGACAGTTATGGTGCGATCTATCCGGAACAGATGCGTAAACTTGCTGACAAGTATCTTGCGTTTGGTGAAAAATATAATAAATTCATCGGAATCCATGCACATAACAACCAGCAGCTTGCTTTCGCCAATACGATTGAGGCATTGACCCGCGGAGTCAGCTATCTGGACGTTACCGTAAGCGGCATGGGCCGTGGAGCCGGAAACTGCGCCAGCGAGATTCTTCTCGGCTTCCTGAAAAATCCAAAATACAATATCCTTCCGATTCTGGATATTTTGGAAAATGAAATTGAGCCACTCAAGGAGCAGGGTGTCGTATGGGGCTATAACATCCCTTATCTTTTGACCGGACAGCTGAATCAGCATCCACGTACTGCGATTGCGGCTACGAAAGAAAAAAGAACCGATTACCGTAATTTCTATGTAGAATTAGTGGATTACAAATAAAAAAATGTGCGCCGGCAGGCGCACCACTTAAAAAGCCGGTCTGACAGAAAATGTCAATCCGGCTTCTTTTCTTTATTCTTCGTTTTCTTCCATCCAGTTCATCAAAGGTTCTTCTTCCTCTTCCGGCAATATTTCTTCCGGAAGTTCTCCCCCTGACAATTCTCCGGCAGCCATCTCACGCATTACTTCCCGCTCTGCCTCTTCCTTAAAGTTGTCGATAGTTTCCTGATTGAGGATTGGCAGTTCTTCCAGCGATTCGATCCCAAAATACCGTAAAAACTCTTCCGTCGTGGCAAACAAGATTGGGCGTCCCGGCGCATCCAGTCTGCCGGCCTCACAGATCAGATTGTACTCGATCAGTTTATTAACCGCGTGATCGCATTTGACACCACGGATTTTCTCAATCTCGATACGGGTGATCGGCTGTTTGTATGCGATGATGGAAAGCGTCTCCAGCATAACGTCAGTCAACACATGCTTTTTCGGTACATGCGCCACTTTGATCAGATATTCATACATTTCCGGCTTCGTGCAGAGCTGAAAGGAACCGTCCAGTTCAATGATACGGATTCCCCGGTCTTCTTCCTCATATCGTGTCATCATGTTACGGATCAGACGACGTATCGTATCTTCATCATGTTCTACGGCAGTTGCAATCCGTTCCACTTCAACCGCTTCGCCCATTGTAAATAAAATGGCCTCAATGACTGCCTCTAATTCTTTTATACTCACTTTTTATTCCTCACTTTCCTTCCGCTTGTCCTCTTTTTCCCGATAGGTGATTAAAATATCATCAAAAATATTTTCCTGCACAATCGTAAGTTTTCCCATCTTCATCATTTCCAATATTCCTAAAAAGGTAACAATGACATAGGTTTTGCCGGAACCATTTTCCAATAATTTCCGAAAGCTGAACGTCTTATGTTCTTTCGCATACGAATCCAAAAATACGATATGATCCTCCAGACTGATCTCTTCTTTTTCAATCTCTCCAAATTTGCTTCGGATCGGGTCGATCTTGTCCACCTGCTTTTTCATCACCGAATTAAAAATCCCTTGCAGTTTTGCCAGCGTCACATCGCTGAGCAGATCTTCGATCGCAACATCTTCTTTGAAATCCTGAATCTCTTCCGGTATGCTTGGCTCCTTAAATACCATTCTGCCGGCATCCACCTGCCGGTCTTTCAATTCGTATGAAGCGTATTTATACATTTTATATTCCAAGATTCTCTCTACGAGTTCCTGTCTTGGATCCTCAAATTCTTCCTCTTCTTCTTCCTCTACCGGAAGGAGCATTTTTGACTTAATACGCACGAGTGTCGCCGCCATTACAAGAAATTCACTCATTACATCCATATCTTTCGTATCCATCTTACTGACATAGTCGAGATACTGCTCTGTGATCAAAACAATGGGAATATCATAAATATCCACTTTATTTTTTTCGATCAGATGCAGCAACAGATCCAGCGGTCCCTCAAAGACCTCCAATTTAACAGGTATTCCCATGGTTTCACTTCCTCTCTAAGGATTTCTTTTTTCCCGGGCGGACTTCAATCACCGTTACTTCCGGCCGGTTAAAAAACCGGAACGGCAGATGATGGGTTCCCAGTCCGCGGCTCACGATCATAAACGTCTCATTTTCTTTAAAAACACCCTCGTAATATTTTGGAAATAATCGGAAATCAGGGCCGATCACCCCACCGAGAAACGGCAGGATCATAATGCCCCCATGTAAATGGCCGGAAAGCACCAGATCCGGATTTCCATTATGGTATTTTGAAAAATACATCGGATTATGCGCAAGCAGAATTGTCACTTCGCCTTCCTTTTTCATGGGATTTCCAAGCATATTTTCAATCTGTTCCGATGTCGGAATTTTCCTTTTCCTTCCGCGGTGATAGCATTCCAGTGGAAGATCTAATCCATAAATCCGAAACTTTGTGGAATTTTTCTGCCATAAAGCAGACTGGTTTCGCAGCACAGCAACACCAATTTTTTCCAATTCTTTTATATACTGCTCGTACTCCGGCATGCGGATCTCATGATTTCCCACTGCATAATAAACCGGTGCCATTTCCAGTAGTCTGCCACATAAAGAAAGAGCGGACTTGCATCCCTCTCCTTCCTTTACAGTCATGTCTCCTCCGATGCAGATGACATCCGGTTTTCCCTGTGCCACCTGTCTCAGAAGTTTCTCATTTTCTTTTCCATAAATCCAGCCATGCAGATCGGTCAGAAAAACCAGCCGCACCGGCTCTTTGCACGCCGCTTCCGGCAGAATCATTTCGTATTCGCTGCGGCATTTTGCATTCATTTCAAAATTTGCAAGATATCCATATACAAATAATCCAACTAAGAGTACCAGGATTCCCGCTGCAAGCACATATCCAACCAAAACTGTCCCTCTCTCTGCTTATACTTCTTCTTCGTCCTGCTCAGCAAATGCGATATTGACACCATGATCTGCCACACGCTCCAGATTACTCAAAAGATCGGAAAAGATCATAGCGGCATGTGGTTCACATTTATTATTTGCCAGACGGTTTACATGCTTTTTCTGGAATTTCTTTTCCATTTTATCAATCTCATCTTCCAACTGCATGATCTCAACGGCATGCGTCTCATCTCCGGAAACAAATTTCTTGATTGAAAATTCCAATAATGTGCATACCTTTTCGTATAATTCCATCAATTCATTGGTTGCTTTTTTACTAAACTGCAGATCTGCTTTGCGCATCGTCTTGGCAAAATCCGCGATATTTTCCGCATGGTCGCCGATTCTCTCGATATCGTTGACCACATGGAACATAGCTCCCAGTTCTTTCCGGTCCTGAATCGGAAGGGACAACTGGTTTGCCCGGACAAGATAATTGGAAATTTCTGTATTTAAGAAGTCAATTACTTCTTCTTTCTTATACACTTCTTCCAATGCTTTCTCGTCTTTTTCCATCAATGCTTTCATCGAACGTTTTAAGTTATTGACTGCCATCGTTCCCATACGCTCCGTCTCATGGATCGCCTGAGGAAGGGCTGTCGTTACGTTAAAGATCGAATGATTGCCGATATATTTGAGTTCCAGGCCATGTACTTCTTCGTCCTCGCCCTTTACAAGCCATCTGGTCAGTTTGATCAGATACTTACTGAACGGGAACAGAATGATTACCTGGGAAACTTTCAATATGGAGTTAATATTTGCCACATCACGACCCGCACGAAGTCCGGCATCCGCAATGGATGCGGTCAGACCGTGGATGGCACTGCGGATTGGATTTCCTGCCACTGCCAAAAGAATCATAACGATCACCGTTCCGATCACATTAAATGACAAATGGATCAAAGCTGCACGTTTTGCATCTTTATTACCGCCAAGACTTGACAAAACGGCAGATCCGCACGCACCGATATCACATCCCATAATGATGTAATAACAAATGTCCGGATGGATCAGTCCGGAAGAGGCCAATACGATCAAAATACCTACCGAAGCGGAGGCACTCTGTAAAATCGATGTCAGCACAAAACCGATGAGAACGGCCAAAAACGGATTGGTAACACTTCCAAACAATATTTTTACTGCCGCAAACTGGTTCAAATGTTTTACCGACGAAGAAAGGGTGGACATTCCGAAAAACAAAATACCAAAACCCAGTACCACTTCACCGACTCGCTTTGCCATTGGCTTTTTGATAAACATGACTAAGATCACACCGGCAATGATAAAAAATGGTGCAATCGCATCTAACTTAAACGAAATCAGCTGGCCTGTCACGGTCGTACCGATATTGGCACCCATGATCACACCGACAGACTGTGATAATTTCATAATACCACTATTTACAAAGCTGACTACCAGTACGGTCGTCGCATTAGAAGACTGGATGATACCGGTAAATACAATACCGAGAAGAAGTCCCATAATTGAACTTTTTGTCAGTTTTTCAAGTACATCTCTCATCTTCTGGCCGGCTACTTTCTGTAATCCATCGCTCATAAGATTCATTCCATATAAAAACAAACCAACACCGGCTAAAATAGACAATACTAATTCCATCGTTTTCCTCTTTTCTGAATTTCATCTCTTTTTTAACGTCGTATATTTCTACTTTAATATAATTTTGGAACAAATACAAGATTTTTTTAAAATATTTCTTCACACAAGAGGGAAATCCCCCTCTTTATCGTCTCTGTATCAGGCACTGCAAACCCAAGTAAAAACGCAGGTTTTCCTACCTTGTCTGCGTTCTTGTAATACGCCGACAACGGCCGCAGATAAATTTCTTTTTTTTCTGCTTCCTGTATCATCTGCTCTTCCTTTTTTCCGGTCAGCACTTCTGCAATTACATAAAGCCCCGCATAATCACCATGCACCTTAACTTTTTCCGGATATTTCTGCAGTTCCGACAGCATGACATCGTGCTTTTCCCGGTAAATCTTTCGCATCCGGTTCAAATGTTTATCAAAATGCCCTTCTGCCATAAATGTCGTTACGATCTGCTGGTCGAGACGGGAAACCGGGCAATTATATGCACCGCATTCCCGGTGAAAGACCGGAACCAGTTCTTTGGGCAGCACCATGTACCCAAGACGCAGTGCCGGTGTGATCACTTTGGAAAAAGTACCGATATAGATCACTTTTCCTTCCGGATCGAGACTCTGCATCGCCGGAATCGGCTTTCCCTTATAGCGGTACTCACTGTCGTGGTCGTCTTCGATCAGATATCGTCCCTCTTTTTCTCTTGCCCATTTTAACAAATGCTGCCTCTCCGGTGCCGGCATTACCGTACCAAGGGGAAATTGATGGGAAGGTGTCAGATAACAGAGACTGGTCTGTGCCCGGTCAAGTTCTTCCGGCGTGATCGTTTCTTCCGCAATCTCCACATTCACAATACCAAATCCATACGAGGCAAAAATCTCTTTCGCGCGGACATACCCCGGCTCTTCAAAAGCAATCTTTCCGCTTTTTCGAAATAATACAGAAAGAAGCTGCAAAAGATAACCGATTCCCGCGCCGATCACGATCTGCGAAAGTTCGCACTGCACCCCACGCGACCGGTAAAGGTATTTTGCCACCTGACTGCGAAACTGCCTGTCTCCCTGCGCATTTCCGGAAGACAAAAAATCTTCCCTGTCCATCACATTTCTGGCGATAGAACGAAATACCGCATAGGGAAAATGACTGCTGTCCACTTCATCGGGATTAAAATTATATTTCCAGCAAACCGGTGTATTCTCTTCTTCCGGAACCGGACTTTCTTCTTTGCTTCCACTATACTCCCGGATATAAGTAATTTCATTGACATAATAGCCTTTCTGGGCGACAGCATAAACATATCCTTCCGCGACAAGCTGCTCATACGCGGTGTCCACCGGATTTCTGCTCACAAGAAGCGAGGCCGCCAATTCTCTAGCCGAAGGTAATTTTTCCCGGTAAGAAAGACGCCCCTGCATGATTTCTTCTTTTATATATTCATAAATTTGTTGGTATAACGGTTTTCCCGATTCATTGTCCAAAGAAAAGACCAGCATTCTTTTTATCCGCCTCCATTTGGTGCATCAATTGTTCCAGACCGGCAAACTTGCGCTCTCCGCGCAAAAAACTGCAAAGTTCCACCTGTATTATTTTTCCATACAAGTCACCATCAAACTGCAGCAGGCAGGTCTCCACTCCAACTTGGTTTTCTCCCGGTATCGTAGGCTTTACACCAAGATTGGTAACGCCATAATACTCCCTTCCATCGACTGATACTTTCGAAGCGTACACGCCAAACGGCGGAAGTATTTTTCTGGCATCCGGAATCTGATTTGCCGTCGGCATATCCAGGGTGCGGCCGATCTCATTGCCATGGACAACCTCGCCCTGCACCATGTATGGCATTCCCAGAAGTTCATTGGCAAGCGGCAGATCTCCCTTCGCCAATGCCTCGCGGATCCGGGTACTGCTTATGATCTCATCGTACATTTTTTTCTTCTTTACAACGATACAGGTAATCCCCGCTTCATTTGCTAATTTTTGTAAAACTTTCACGTCGCCGGCGCGGTCTTTCCCAAAATGGAAATCATCGCCGACACAGATGACTCTGGCATCACACTGCCGAACCAGTATCTCCTCAAAAAATTCTTTGGGAGTCATCTCTTTTAACGCCTCATCGAAAGGACACTCGACATAGGTGTCAATCCCCAGTTTCTCAGCTTTGGTTCGTTTTTCTTCCGGCGATAAGATGTACGGCGCCTTGGAAAAAGCAAAGGTAAAAAGCACTTTATTACAGTCGGAAAAACTCGAGATCTCTTCAATCAGACTCTGATGTCCCCGGTGAAGACCATCAAATTTGCCGATACAAACAGCGCTGTTTTTCAGCTGATAAGGTCTTTTGTTAATTACTATCATGATTCTTTCTCCTTCCCGTCATGCTTCCGTATGAGGGAAAAACATTTTATCATTCACAAACACATTCTGCCCGGCATCCCATCGGTAAATGGCATAAAAACGATCTTTCGTATCGTACATACGCACTCTTTTTCCTTCTTCTGTGGGAATATTTCCCCGGCAGAATCCGGCATTTACTTTGTTGCCGTTCTGCAGATAACTGACCGCTTTGTCTGCCACTACGATCTTGCCATAGGCTTCAAACAATTGATCCACCGGCAGGATAAAAGGTTCCAGTTCCTTTTCCTTTTGCAATGCCTCGATGCGTTCTAATGTCAGCGCATCCTCAATCTGAAACCGGTCAACCTGCGTACGTACCAGAGATGCCATCGCCGCACCGCAGCCTAATTTTTCTCCGATATCCTGACAGAGTGTACGGATATAGGTTCCTTTTGAACAGGTTACTTCCATCGAAAATTCATTGTCTGCAAGAGTAATGTCACGGATGTCGCAAGTGTAAATGTGTACCCTTCTTGCCTTCCGTTCGACCTCTTTGCCCTGTCTTGCCAGCTCATATAACCGTTTTCCATTGACTTTAACAGCCGAGTACATCGGCGGAATCTGCTCATAGTCTCCCAAAAAAGAAGCCACGGTCTCCCGAATCTGCTCTTCGGTTACCTGCACTTTCTTTTCTTCCAAAATCGTTCCGGTCAGATCCTGCGTGTCCGTCTGCACACCAAGGCGCACGACAGCGAGATATGTTTTTTTCTTATCGGTCAGTAATTCACACACTTTGGTCGCCTTTCCCAGACAGACCGGCAATACCCCGGTCGCATCCGGATCCAGCGTTCCCGTGTGTCCAATCTTTCTCTGGTGCAGAATACCGCGAAGTTTTGCTACTACATCATGAGATGTATAGCCTTTTTCTTTATATACATTGATAATTCCGTCCACGCATCTGCCTCCGTTATTTTCCTTGATTTAACTGTTTTTCAATATGTTCTGTCAGGTTATTGATCACATCATAGGAGGAACCTTTAATCGTACAGCCGGCCGCTCTTACATGCCCGCCACCGCCAAAAAAGACCGCAATTTTACTTACGTCCACAATCTGATTGGAACGCATACTCACTTTAAATTCCAATGGTTCTTTTTCCGACAACAAAACAGCCACTTCGACTCCCTGCGTCGTACGCAGTTCATCAATGATTCCATCAAGGTCGGAAGATTTTGCTCCATAAAAATCCATCATCTGCTTTGTAACGACCGATACGATACATCTGCCATCCATCACACGGATGCTCTCTAACAGGCAGCGTCCCATGATCTGCAGCTGGCGGTACGTTTTCATATAAAAACTTTCGTCAATGATCTTCCCAAATGGGATTCCTTTTTCCACCAAGTTTCCCGCAGTCTCCATCGTTTTCTTCGAAGTATTCGAATGTTTAAACACACCGGTGTCATGAATGATTCCGGTATAAAATGCAGTCGCACTAAATGTTCCGATTTTGTCCATCGGCAGAAGCTCACACAGGATTTCACACGTGGAAGAAGCATCTGCTTTTACAATATTTTCCTTTGCAAAATTCGTATTGCTGATATGATGATCCACGCAAAACGTATCCGCAGCGTTTTCAAATACGCTCTGTGCCTCTCCCAAACGGTCGATGGAACCGCAGTCGAGCGCAATAAACAGATCATACTTGTCTGCTTTTTCTGACATTGCCTCGTCGATTTTCAAATAATCAAATGCCTCCGGAATTTCCTCCAGATACACACAGACTTTCTTTTCCGGATAATGGTCCGCAAGATACCCAAAAAGTCCCATACACGATCCTACACAATCGCCATCCGGGCGCACATGACCGCCAATGGCGATCGTATCTGCACCTTCTATCTTTTCTATGAATTTCATTTTGACTCCTTATGATTTACTTCATCAATTTTTTTCGACATATTGACACCATATTCAATGGATTCGTCCAATATAAATGTCAATTCCGGTGTATTTCGAAGATTCATGCGTTTTGCCAGCTGCATACGGGCAAATGCCGCACTCTTTCTCAAACCTTCCATCGTTTTTTCCTTCTCTTCTTCATTTCCAAATACACTGATAAAAATTTTGGCAAATTTCAAATCCGGAGTAACCTCCACTGCCATAACCGAAGTGAGCGGATGGACACGCGGATCTTTGATATCCTCGCGGATGATCTGGCTCATCTCACGCTGTACTTCGCTGTTAATACGGATATTTTTAACACTATTTTTTTTCATGTCTTTTCTCCTTTAGCACGAAAGCAACTGCGTTTCCACAGTTACTTTCGGATTTTCTGCTATCTATTGTAACTATTCAGGACGCCCCTCCCCCACATTCGCATTTCGAACACTTCGTGTTCTTTTCTCGCCTTTGACAAGGCTAAAAATGCTCATATGTGGAGGGGGAGCCCTATTAGGATCTCAATGTATGGAAATCAAAGCCTCTTACGTGCAAGCACGACGATTCATTGATTTCCATACATTGGCTCCTGAATAGTTACTATCTATTTACAAACTATCTTGGAACTTCTACCATGATATAACATTCTACACGGTCTTCCATCTGAATATCATTGAAGTTGCTAAATACAAGTCCACATTCGTATCCGGCTGCCACTTCTTTGACATCGTCTTTGAAGCGTTTCAGGGATGCAAGATCTCCTTCAAAGATCATATCATCACCACGGTATACACGGCAACGGCATCCACGCTGTACTTTACCATCCAGTACATAGGAACCGGCGATTGTACCAACTCCGGAAGCCTTGAATGTCTGGCGTACTTCCACATGTCCGATGACTTTCTCTTCATAAATTGGCTCGAGCATACCTTTCAACGCATTTTCGATATCTTCAATCGCATCGTAAATGACACGGTACAAACGTACATCGACATTTTCACGCTCTGCCACTTCTTTGGCGGTATTGTCCGGGCGGATATTAAATCCGATGATGATCGCATTGGATGCACTTGCTAACGATACATCCGACTCTGTGATGGCACCAACACCACCATGGATCACGCGGACTGCGACTTCTTCATTTCCGAGTTTTAACAAACTCTGTTTTACGGCTTCCACGGATCCCTGAACGTCTGCCTTGATAATAAGGTTCAGATCTTTGACATTACCTGCCTGAATCTGATTAAACAGACCATCAAGAGAAAGTTTCTTGGATTTTGTCTCTTCCAAAAGTTTATCTTTACTCTGATCAATATATGCCTGTGAGATCTGTTTTGCTTCTTTATCGCTCTCGGTAGCCACAAAAATTTCTCCGGCATCCGGTGCTCCGCTCAATCCAAGAATTTCTACAGGCGTAGAAGGTGTTGCCACTTTCACTCGCTCTCCCTTGTGATCGATCATCGCACGAACTTTTCCATGAGCAGGTCCGACCGCCACATGATCTCCGATGCGGAGTGTACCTTTCTGTACCAATACGGTAGCAACCGGTCCACGTCCTTTATCCAAACGAGCCTCGATCACGATACCACGTGCTTTACGGTTTGGATTTGCTTTTAATTCCAACACTTCCGAAGTAAGAACGATCATCTCAAGAAGCTGTTCGATACCTTCTTTCGTATGTGCAGAAACCGGTACAAATACTGTGCTTCCGCCCCAGTCTTCCGGAATCAGTTCATATTCTGCCAATTCCTGTTTTACACGTTCTACATTGGCGCCCTCTTTATCAATCTTATTGATGGCTACAATAATCTCTACTCCGGCAGCCTTCGCATGGTTGATAGCTTCGACTGTCTGTGGCATAACACCATCGTCTGCAGCTACTACAAGGATTGCAATATCCGTAGACTGGGCTCCACGCATACGCATGGAAGTAAACGCCTCATGTCCCGGTGTATCCAGGAATGTAATCTTTTCTCCGTTGATCTCAACGACATAAGCACCGATATGCTGTGTGATACCACCTGCTTCATGGGAAGTAACATTTGCCTCACGGATGGCATCCAGAAGGGATGTTTTACCGTGGTCTACGTGTCCCATTACACAAACAACCGGCGGACGTTTTACAAGATCTGCTTCCTCTTCTTCGTCTTCTTTCAGTAGTTCTGCCACCATATCGATCTTTTCTTCTTTTTCTGCAATAATATCAAATTCGAGGGCAATCTCTTCCGCCTCTTCAAATGTAATATCCTGGTTCAAAGATACGACCTGCCCCTGCAGGAACAATTTCTTTACAAGAGCTGCCGCCGGCATCTTCATCTTATCTGCCAATTCGCGAATCGTCAGGTTTTCCGGAATCGTAATCTGCTTAATCGTCTCTTCCGGCTCTTTGACAACCGGTTCCGGCTTAATAAACGCACCTTTACGATTTGGATCCTTTTTACTCCGGATACGGCTCATTTCTTCTTTTGTTGACTTCTTATATGTGCCCTTATCGGCAGGCTTTTTATTACGTTTTCTGGAATTTTTCTGTTCCTGTTTGATTCCATCAAATCCGCTCTGTGCCTTTTCAAAGCGCTCCAGCACTTTTTCTCCGTTACGGTTATTATTTCCACCGCGTCCGTTGTTGTTATTACCACGGTTATTATTTCCGCCACGACGGTCATTGTTGTTGTTCGGGCGACGGTCTCCACGGTTATTGGCATTGCGGTCATTGTTACGGTCGCTTCTGTTATTGTTATTTGGACGACGGTCGCCGCGTCCGTTGTTATTACCACGGTCATTGTTTCCACCGCGATTGTTGTCACGTTTGTTATTATCACGATTATTTCTACGATCGTTTCCACCGCGGTTCGTATTGTCGCGGTTGTTATCGCGGCGGCGGTCATTAGAATTGGAATTCGAATTGGATTGGTTATTTCCGTTCTTCTTTTCTGGCATTTCTTTCTTTTGTTCTGTTTCAGGCACTTTCTTCTTATTCTCCTCTTTTTGCTCTTTCTTTTTCTCTTCCGAAACCGGTTTTTTCACAGGCTCTTCTGCCTTCTTTTCTTCCGGTTTCTTCTCTTCTGTTTTTTCTTCTTTTTTCTCTTTACCCGGTTCTGCCGTTTTTTGTTCTTTCGCAGGCTCTTTCTTCTCCGGTTCATTTTCCGGTTTGGCTTCCTCTGCGTTATGCGATGCTAATATCTTTTCCACTTTTTTCGGATCATTGAATGTCTGTAACAAAAAAGCAATTTCCTTATCTTCAATATTGCTGTTTGCCCCTTTGACATCAAAGCCGTTTTCATTCAAAAGCTTTACCAGATCGCCACTTTTTATTTCTTTATTTTTTGCCTGAATACTTCTTGCAATTTCGAATATCTTCATTTTTGCCATATTACATTTCCTCCAATTCTAAATTTTTACTAATTGCTGACGCAAATCCCTGATCAAGAACTGCGAGTGAAGCACGAAACTCTTTGCCAATCGCATTTCCAAGAGTATCCTTGTCAAATTTGATTGCCAAAGGGACCTGATAATACGAACAGGAATTACGAAATTTTTTTTTCGTATTGTCGGATGCATCTTCCGCTACGATCACAAGCCGCGCCGTGCCGGCACGAATCGCCTGCTCCGTAAGAAATTCTCCACTTGCTACATTTCCGGATTTCATCGCTAACCCCAGAGTCCCCAAACTTTTGCTTCTATTTTGACTCATTCAACAACTGCCTTTCTAATTCTTCATATACTGACTCGTCAATTTCCATTCGAAACGCCCGGTTCAAGCCGCGGTTTTTCCTGGCTTTTGCCAAACATTCCAAGTTGTCACAAAGATATGCACCACGTCCATTTTTCTTTCCGGTACGGTCAATTGTGATTTCCTGATCATTTTTTACAATGCGGATCAGCTGCTTTTTTTCTTTGCTCTCGCGGCAGCCGACGCATTGTCTCATTGGAATCTTCTTTTCTTTCAACAAAACCACCTCTTATCCTTCCTGGTTCTGTGTCTCACTCTTAATATCTATTTTATAACCGGTCAGTTTTGCTGCCAGTCTTGCATTCTGTCCTTCTTTCCCGATTGCCAGTGACAACTGATAATCCGGAACGACAACCAAGGCGCTCTTTTCCTCTACATCCACCGTAACGGATACGACGCGGGATGGGCTAAGGGCATGCTCGATAAAGATTGCCGGATTTTCATTCCACTCTATGATGTCAATCTTTTCACCACGAAGTTCATTGACTACGGCATTGACACGCGCACCATTCATACCAACGCAGGCACCCACGGCATCGACATCCGGGTTCTGGCTGTACACTGCGATCTTAGAACGGGAACCCGCTTCACGGGATACACTCTTGATTTCCACAACACCGCTCTGAATCTCTGCCACTTCTGCTTCAAACAGACGTTTTACGAGTTCCGGATGCGTACGGCTGATCACAATTCTTGGTCCTCTTGGTGTGTCTTTTACTTCGGTCACATAAACACGGATTTTTTCATGAGAACGGAAATGTTCTGTTTTTACCTGTTCCTGCTCTGTCAAAACCGTATCGATTTTTCCAATATTTACCGTATAGTTTCCATTGGAATAACGCTGAACCGTTCCGGTGATAATATCTTTTTCTTTTGTATAATACTGATCATACAAAACTTTTCTTTCTTCTTCGCGAATTTTCTGTACAACAACCTGTTTTGCCTTCTGCGCGGAAATACGTCCGAAGTTCTTTGGTGTTACTTCGATGCTTACGGTCGCTCCCAGATCTGTCACACCATATCTTGCTTCTGCTTCTGCCAAAGCGATCTCAAGCGTATCATCAAGAACTTCCTCAACAACGATCTTATCCTGATATACATGAAATTCTCCTGTTGTCTCATCTAAGATCACACGAATGTTATCCGATTTACCAAACTGGTCTTTGCAGGCTGCCAGAAGAGAATTCTGGATGGCTTCCAATAACACATCTTTGCTGATATCCTTTTCTTTCGCAATAGCTTCCAGTGCCTCGATCAATTCCGGATTTCCGTTTGTTGTTTTACTGTTTTTCGCTCTCATTTTTTCTTTACCTCCATATTGTTTAAAAGTCGATTGATTTTCGGATCAACGCAATATCTTTAATTTCAAGTTCCAATGTTTCTTCGCCATCAAATCCTAATACAATTTTTCCACCGTTTACAGAATCTTCCTGCGGTGCTTCGTAAGATTTTAAAATGCCGATAAACTCTTTATCTGTATATTTTTTTCCTTTCTGCTCAAATGTGATCGGAGCAAAAAGTTTTACTTCCACATCTTCTCCCAGATTTCTTTGATAATCCTTTGGTTTTTTAAATGGACGAAGCAGTCCCGGGGAACTTACTTCCAATATATACGATTCGTCGATAAAATCCTCGGCATCCATCTTATCACTCAATGCGTGATTGACAAGTGTCAGATCGTCAATCGTAATGCCGCCTTCCTTGTCAATATAGGCACGAAGATGCCAGGAACCGGCTTCTTTGACAAATTCCACATCAACCAGTTCAAAATGATTTTCTTCCAAAATCGGCGAAATCAATTCTTCTGTACGCTTTTCATACATCTGATGTTTACCCAAAAAACATACCTCTTTTCCTCATAACAACAATGAGTGGACTCGCGTCCACTCATCTTAATCCAATAACAACATTTTTAGTATATCACATAAATTTTCCAAATGCAAGCACTTTTTTATGCTTCATTGCCCGATAATGTGTACAAATTGTAATATACACCATGTTTTTTCATCAATTCCTCGTGACTTCCTTCCTCGCTGATCCCCTCTTCGGTCAAAACGAGGATTCTCTGTGCATTGCGGATCGTGGAAAGCCGGTGAGCGATAACAAATGTCGTACGGTTTTTTGCCAGTTTTTCAAGCGACTCCTGAACGACCTTTTCGCTCTCATTGTCCAGTGCCGATGTCGCCTCATCAAAGATCAGTACCGGCGGATTTTTCAAAAATACTCTTGCGATGGAAAGCCGCTGCTTCTGTCCTCCGGAAAGTTTTACTCCACGCTGACCAATATTCGTGTCATATCCCTGTGGAAGTCCCATGATAAATTCATGAGCATTGGCATCTTTTGCTGCCTGAATGACCTCTTCTCTGGTCGCCTCCACTTTTCCGTATCGGATGTTATCAAGCACCGTCCCCGCAAACAGATAGACATCCTGCTGGACAACGCCGATACTCTTTCGCAAGCTGGAAAGCGTATATTTCCGCACATCGATTCCATCTAAGAGAATCGTTCCAAAGGTCACCTCATAAAACCGCGGAATCAAACTGCAAAGTGTCGTTTTTCCTGCACCGGACGTTCCAACCAGCGCGACATATTCTCCGGCATCCACTTTCAGACTGACATGGCTGAGTACCTTTTCCTGCCCCTCTTCATAGCGGAATCCGACATCGTCAAACACCACTTCTCCCCGAATATCTTTTGCTTCCACCGGATTTTCACACTCTTTGATCTCCGGATCGATCGCCAGTATTTCACGAAATCTTTCATATCCGGTGATTCCGTTTTGAAACTGTTCCGTAAAGTTGATGAGTTTTTGTACCGGCTCCGTAAAGTTACTGATATAAAGTAAAAAGGTGATCAGATCCGGTGCATTCATCGTGCCATTGGATAACAGAACCGCTCCCACAACGATCACAACCACCGTGATCATCGTAATAAACGCAGTCAATCCGGCATGATATTGTCCCATATAGAAATAACTGTTTTTCTTGCTGTCTAAAAATCCCCGGTTGCCTTCCATAAATTTTTCCCGTTCAATTTCTTCATTGGCAAAAGATTTAACCACTCGGATTCCGGACAGATTGTCCTCGATACGTGCATTGATATCTGCCACCTTTTCGCGGTTTGTCTTAAAGGCCCGCTTCATCTTCTTATTTAGTATATACGCATATACAAACATAACCGGGATCAGAACAAAAGCAGCAAGTGCTAACCGCCAATTCATCCATGCAAGGATGGAAAGAGTTCCGGCAAATTTAATAAACGAAATAACCACATCTTCCGGTCCATGATGAAGCAATTCGGTAATATCGAACAAATCGTTTGTGATACGGGACATCAGCTGTCCTACTTTTTGGTTATCATAAAAGGAAAACGACAGCTTTTGATAATGCTCAAAAATTTCCTTTCGCATATTATACTCAATCTTTGCGCCCATGACATGCCCGTAATTTCCGATAAAATAATTACTGAAACACTGAACTGCCACAAGAATGACCATAACGCCTCCCAGAAGAAGAATTTTAGAAAGAATTTCCTCTTTGGGCAGATAAACAACCGTTCCGGTAATATATCTCACGATCAGCGGAATGACCAATGTCGTAAGTGCCCCCAAAAAAGCAAAAAACATATCTGCTGCAAAAATCCCACGAAATGGTTTATAATAACTTAAAAATTCACTCCATTTGAAATAACTTTTTTTCTCTTCCATTTTTTCTGATTCCTCCGTTTTTTCGCCGTTCGAAACCTATCTTATCACATTTGTACGACAAATGTCAAAATTTTTTTTATTTTTTTCTTGACATTGTTTCTGTTTTATAGTAATATATGTCTTGTTGATGGTCCGTTGGTCAAGCGGCTAAGACGCTGCCCTCTCACGGCAGAAACAGGGGTTCGATTCCCCTACGGACTACTTTTTCATAATCTTTTTCTCCTGCATTTATTGTAGGAGTTTTTTTTAATTTTTTTATATGAGGAGGAACCAATATGAGGAGGTTTTTATCATGAACGAAATCGAACAATTACGCGAATGGATCCAGGACAGCGACAACATTGTTTTCTTTGGCGGTGCGGGTGTTTCTACCGAAAGCAATATCCCGGATTTTCGAAGCGTCGACGGCTTATACAATCAAGAATATGACTATCCACCGGAAACAATTCTCAGTCATAGCTTTTTTATGCGGAATACCCCGGAATTTTACCGTTTTTACCGCAATAAAATGATCTTTCCGGATGCCGAACCAAACAAAGCACACCTCGCTTTGGCAGAATTGGAAAAACAGGGAAAATTAAAAGCAGTCATTACACAGAATATCGACGGACTGCACCAAAAAGCAGGCAGCAAAGAAGTATTGGAACTTCACGGCTCTGTTCTTCGGAATTACTGCATGAAATGTGGGAAATTTTATAATCTGCAGGACACCATTTCTCAGGAAGGCGTTCCAAAATGTTCCTGCGGCGGAATCATCAAACCGGATGTTGTCTTGTATGAAGAAGGATTGGATTCCTACGTTTTGGAAAAAGCAGTAAATTACATAAAGAATGCCGACATACTGATTATCGGAGGTACTTCTCTCGCCGTCTATCCGGCAGCCGGGCTGATCGACTATTATCGTGGAAACAAACTGGTTCTCATCAACAAAAGTGAAACGAGCCGCGATGCCCACGCAAATCTTGTTATCAATGATGCGATTGGAAAAGTATTTTCCCAATTGGTATAAGAAAGCTTGCGCATAATAGAAAATGCTCCACCCCGGACACCATGTTCCCGAGTGGAGCATTTTTCTTAATTCATAACAGTTCCATCTGGTAACCACCGGTAAACTCTTCCCCGGGTTCCAAAGACTGCATATATTCTCTTTCGGACAGCTCGCCCTCAAAATCTTCTTTATCGCAGCGGCCATACCACGGCTCAAGACACACAAACGGAGCCTTTTTATCTGCCGTACTCCAGATCCCCCAAGCCGGCACATCTGCACTCACTCGTACTTTCACCTGATTGGACAGATGATTGACAAGTTCCAGATGTCCGATCGTCTCATTCTGCAAAATAAACGCATCTCGCGCAAAGGTATCCTCTTCGAGCACAAATTCATTGGAATGAAGCTCTTTTTCGTTGCTAAGAAGGCCATTTTCCAAAAAAGCCACTTCCAAAAGTGGAGATTCTCCGGCACGGACACTGTAGTCATCCCGGATCATTCCTCCTTCACATGGGCAGGCAAATGCCGGATGCCCGCCGATCTGGAAATACATCGTCTTCTCATCCACATTTTTTACCTTCCAGGTAACACGGCATTGGTTTTGGAAAATCTCGTAAATAATCTGTAACTGAAAATGAAACGGATATTTTTCATAGGTCTCTTCATTGTCAGATAATGTAAATTCCAACTTATCCTCTGTCTGATCTGTCAAAGTAAAATCCATATCTCTGGCAAAGCCATGCTGTCCCATCGAATAGGTCTGACCTTCGTAACGATACGAATTGTCTTTCAACGCTCCGACGATAGGAAAAAGAACCGGCGCGGTCCGTCCCCAAAACGCCGGATTGGCATCCCACATTCTCTCGATTCCTTCTAATTGGATCGACGTAATCTCTGCTCCATGTTCTGCCACCGTCAGTGACATCATATGATTTTTAATCTGATGTGTCTGCAAAACACATACGCCTCCTTTTCTCTCGCAATATCAACTCATCATATCTACAGTAATCTGCATTAACTTGGCATCCCAGTTAATCGTCACAGACAAAACTTTTTTCTCAGCAATGATTAATGGAATCTCCGACTTTTTCATGTAAAGTCCCAATTGCTTATGTGTTTTTTCCTCGATAATTATAATATTTGTTTCCTCAGGAAGCACCTGAATCATTTCGGTTAATTTCATCGTATTGTATACCTTTCTATATTATACCAGCAGTTCAAAACTTTTCAACGCACCATTTCCATCTCCGCGAAACGTGAAATACAAAGAATGGATTCCATCCGGAATTTCAATTTCGCTTTCATACGTTTCCCAAACATTTGAAAATTCAATTGGCAGACTTGCAAGAACATCACCATCCCAGGTTAGTCTTACTTCTATGTTTCCACTAATATAGCCACGCATCGTCACTCGGATTTTTTTCACATGCTTCATATCAAAATACTTAAATCCTATCGTAGCCGAATTTTGAATATTTCCAACGTAGCCAATCTCCTCATCTCCATCTTTTCCATCCTGCATTACTTTTGGAAAAGCATCTCCACCAACATACATGGATGATTCGTTCGTAAATAAATGACAGGCAAGATACGCCGGATATTCTCCCTGTCCGGCAAGTGGACCACCATTTAACCCACATGAAGTAATCTCCACCTGCTTGATGCTGCCATCTTCTGCAATCGAAATCGGCTCAGCACATCCTTGTCTGCTGTACCAGTTTCCATTCGTATGGCGATGGTAAAAGATATACCATTGATCCTTAATCTGCACAATACTTCCATGATTATTCGCCCCATAAGCCATTGGCATATCTGCCGGTTTATAGGTATCAATATGTAGATCGCAATTACTTACGATCACTCCACCATATACAAAATTTCCCAATGGTGATTTACTTGTAGCATAACAGAGTTCATGCATCACTTCTGAAGAATAAACAAAGTAATACGTATCCCCTGCTTTTCGAATGGAAGAAGCTTCAAAAAAAGCATGTCCTTCAAAAGAAGTTCCTGCACTATACTCACATCCGGGTACAACGCAAATCGGTTCCTCTTCCATCGTCAACATATCCTCGCCCAAAACACACACCCACGCACCGGAACGGCTTTTATCTCCAGCCCCACAAAAACCGGTATAAAGATATGTCCTTCCATTTTCTGTAAGAACCCCAGGGTCAAATTGTGGTTCATCCTGAGGCCTGTCCCCCAGTCGCACTCCCTCTTTATCTTTTACATAACCATAGAAAGAAAATGGACCGGCAGGGTTGTCACTAACTGCCACCGACACCAAAGATACTTTATCTAATACATAATACAGATAATATCTTCCATCTGATCCCACTGTAATATCCGGTGCATACAAACACATTTTTCCATCTTTATTCAATGGATCTGCGGTCTTTTCATAAATCACGCCTTCATACCGCCAGTTTCCAAGATCGTCAATAGGAGCAGACCATCCAACATAATCTCCCATACAAAATACATACCCATTATAATAATCGTGTGAACCATATACATATACCCGGTCGCCAAACACATACGGCTCTCCGTCCGGAACATATTCCCAAGAAGGAAGATATGGATTAAATGCTTGTTTTTTCATCAAAAATACCTCGCCTTAAAATCAAAGTTCGTATGGCGTACTTTGATATACATAATAATTCAGCCAATTCGAAAACAATAACTGCCCCGCAGAACGCCAGCGCACGATCGGTGCTTTGCTCGGATCATCGTCCGGGAAATAATTGCACGGCATCTGCGGATTCATTCCCTTATCCCGATCACGAAAATACTCTTTTGCCAATGTATCCGCATCGTATTCAGGATGACATGTCATAAAGAAATGATGGCTGTCTTTCGTCTTTACGATCGTCACTCCGGCTTCTTCCGATATTGCCATCAGTTCCAGTTCGTCAATAGCTTCTATATCCTCGCGGCGCACCCCCATTGCACGGGACTGTGGTGCATAAAAAACATCATCAAAGCCACGGAAAAACGGAGAATTTTTCTTCACTACCGTGTGTTCATATACACCAGACAGTTTCTTTTCATAGTCCACTTTTTGTATCCCATAATAATAATGAAGCCCTGCAAAAGCGCCCCAGCAAAGATGCAGCGTACAATGTACATGCGTCTTACACCAATCCATGATCCGGCACACTTCATCCCAGTAAGTTACATCTTCAAATTCGATATAATCAAGCGGCGCTCCGGTAATGATCATTCCGTCATAGCGGCGCTCTTTGATCTCATCAAACGTAGTATAAAACGTATCCAAATGCGTCGGGTCCGTGTGCTGTGGAATATAACTTGCCGTCTTCAAAAACTCCACTTCAATCTGAAGCGGCGTATTTGATAATTTACGAAGAAGCTGCGTCTCTGTCACAATCTTCGTAGGCATCAGATTTAAGATCAGCACACGAAGCGGACGAATGTCCTGATGCATCGCGCGATGCTCCGTCATTACAAATATATTTTCTTTTTCCAATATTTCCGTCGCCGGAAGTGAATTTGGAATCTTAATCGGCATATTGATCAACTCCTAACATTTGCTGCATATAGGTAGTCTACCACAATCAATTCATACTTTCAAGCATAAAACCAGACATTATACAGACCCCCGCTGCTCCGGTCTCCTTTACTTGTTCTGCATTGGCAGCCGAAATTCCGCCGATTCCATAAACCGGAACCTCCGATTCCCGAACAACTTTTCTCAAAAAAGAAAGTCCTCTTCCCGGAAGTCCCTTTTTGCAGTCCGTCTCAAAAATGTGGCCGGCCGTCATATAATCCGCCTGCAGATGCATCGCTAAATTTGCCTGTTTTATTGAATGAACCGACGTTCCCACCGTGGTAAACCATTTTTCCGTCTCCTGTTCCCACATTTCCTGCAGCACAGGAAGCGGCAGATGGATTTCCCTGCACCCAAGCTCTTTTGCCGCTTTATAATAAGTATGCAGAATACACCGCCTATTATGCGTCTTACAAATCGAAAGGACCTTTTCCGCCAGTTCCAAATACTCCCTTTCGGTAAGATCCTTTTCTCGCAGAAGAATCGCATCTGCCACGCCTTTTTTTGCAATATGATCCAAGCGTGTCAGAAAATCATCTCTGCACAATGTTCGATTTGTCACGCAAATACAGGGAATGTTCTGCTTTCCTGTATATATCGCCATTGTATACTCCTATTTATACATAAATGTAGTCGTTCATAACCGGCTGCAACCCTTCGTCGATAATTGCCTGATACACTTCATCCACACTTCTCGTATCGTCAATCTCGAACTGCTCATCGCCTTTTTCTTCGCCGCTGTGTCCACCAATTCCTACATTAACACCGGCAGAAATCTTTGTCGCCGCGATCTTGATCAGACTGTTGCGCACTCTCTCACACTCACGCGTCGAAACGGTGATACTGGAAAATGGCATAAACAGACGATATGCGCAGACAACCTGCAGAAGCTGTGCCTCATGCACATCCATCGGATTGATCTTATCATTGTTAATGATCGGACGCAGACGCGGACACGAAAATGCGATCTCTGCCTGCGGATATTTACGCTGCACAAAATATGCATGCATTCCGGTAGCAAATGCATCCCTGCGGAAATCATCCAGCCCCAGAAGAGCGGCAAAACCGACTCCTCGCATACCACCCTTCAGGGCACGCTCCTGCGCATTGACACGATATGGGAAAATACGTTTATTTCCAGCAAGATGAAGTGTCTCGTACTTGTCTGAATTATAAGTCTCCTGAAATACTGTCACATAATCCGCACCGCACTCATGTAAGTACGCATAATCTTCGGAATTTGTCGGATAAATTTCCAAACCAATTACTTTGAAATATTTTCTCGCAATCTTACAAGCCTCTCCGATATAATGAATATCGGACATTTTCGGGCTTTCCCCGGTCAGAATTAAGATTTCCTGCAGACCGGTCTTTGCAATCTCCTGCATTTCCTTTTCAATCTCTTCGGCATTTAATTTGGCACGGCGGATCTTATTGTGGCAGTTAAATCCGCAGTAAATGCAGTAATTTTCACAATAATTGGCAATATAGATCGGCGTAAACATATAGATGGAATTTCCAAAATGTTTTCTCGTCTCCTGCTGTGCCTGCTGTGCAATCTCTTCCAAAAACGGCATCGCCGCCGGGGATAAAAGGGCTCCGAAATCTTCCGGTGTTTTATTCGTATGAAGCAGGGCACGACGTACATCTTTTGCCGTATATTTGTCGCTGTCATAGGCTTTTGCCGCCTCTATCACACGTTTATCAATATCCGAATCCAATACTTCCATGCCTTCAAGATAGGTCATATGGTCGATCCGGTTTTCTTTTAAATGTTCTTTGATCTCATCATTTAAGATGCTTTCGTTTACTTTTTCCTGCATGATCTTCCTCCAAATTTAGCGATTGCTTCCATCCTGAATATACCCTGTCAATGGAGAAGAAGCACTTCCCCCTTTGTCAAGCACTCTTCCAAGACCGGATAAATAAGCGGTTCTTCCTGCTTCGATGGCTTTCTTAAAGGCCTCTGCCATCGCCGGAATATCACCGGCCGTAGCAATTGCAGTATTTGCCATCACAGCGGCAGCTCCCATTTCCATCGCTTCACATGCCTGGGAAGGAGAACCGATTCCTGCATCTACGATGATCGGCAGATCGATCTCATCAATGAGAATCTGGATAAATTCTTTCGTGCAAAGTCCTTTATTGGAACCGATTGGAGCCGCCAGCGGCATGATGGAGGCCGCACCGGCATTGTACAGGTCTCTTGCCACGTTCAGATCCGGATACATATATGGCATTACGACAAATCCCTCTTTGGCAAGAATTTCCGTCGCCTTAATCGTCTCCTGGTTATCCGGGAGCAGATATTTGCTGTCACGCATAATTTCAATCTTTACAAAATTTCCACATCCGACTTCACGTGAAAGTCTTGCAATACGAACTGCTTCATCTGCATTTCTCGCACCGGAAGTATTCGGAAGAAGGGTAACACCCTCCGGAATGTAATCAAGTATATTTGCTGTACCTCCGACATTTGCGCGGCGAAGTGCCAGCGTAATGATCTGCGCACCTGCATTTTCTACCGATGCCTTGATCAAATCCAATGAATATTTTCCGGAACCAAGAATAAATCTTGATGTAAATTCCTGTCCGCCTAAAACCAATGTATCTTTTTCCATGATCTATGTCCTCTCTTTCTTTTCTGTCATTATTTCATTTATCGCTTGTCAGCATCCACCGCCAACGAAACTTACTATCTCAACCACGTCGCCATCTTTCAATGTCACTTCCCCATAATTTGCTTTGGGAATGATCTCTTCGTTTACTTCCATGGCAATCCGGCTTTTTTCATAGCCTTCACCGGCTAACACATCTTCCAATGTCTTTCCATCGTACTGCTCTTTGGCATACCCATTGATCTGAACCATCTTTTCACCTCCAAGGCTTCTTTTGCAATAAAAAAGGATATCACCTGAAAACTACACCCGCGGTGGTGTACCCCTTCATGAGATATCCTCAATCTTTTGTCAGTTTATCATAAAATATGGGATTTGTCAAATGTTATCGGCCCAATTTGCTCTGTATCTTTTCCATATCATCGACATAGACCAGAATTTCCGCTACAACACTATACAATTCCTGCGGGATATACTCTCCTACATCCAGCAGTGACAAACTTTTCGCCAGTTTTTCATCCTTATGGACCGGAACCGCACTCTCTTCTGCTGTCTTTATAATACGATCTGCGATGTAGCCGCGCCCGGACGCAATGACTTTCGGGGCCATATCGCCTTTTTCATATTCCAGCGCTACTGCCGTCTTTTTTAAATTGTCCTGTAACATCTACATCACACTCCTTGTCAGCTTTTACATAAAGTTTTTGATAAATGTCTGCCGGTGAATCGGACACGGTCCGTATTTCTTGATTGCCTCGATATGCGCTGCCGAACCATATCCCTTATGACCTTCAAACCCGTACTCTGGATACATTTCCGCATACTGCACCATCAGACGATCCCTGGAAACTTTTGCCATTACACTGGCTGCCGCGATCGACAAACTTTTCGCATCCCCTTTAATAATTCCAATCTGTTTGATCGGAACTTGCGGTATCGTCACCGCATCGTTTAAAAGGAGATCCGGCACAACATCCAAATCCTCAATCGCATGCCGCATCGCCTCATACGTCGCCTGCAGGATATTGATCGAATCAATCTGTGCCGGCGAACTCATCCCAATTCCATAAGAAACTGCTGTTTCTTTAATTTCATCAAACAATTCGTCCCTACGCTTAGCACTCAGTTTCTTCGAATCATTGAGATACAATATTTTGCAGTTTTTAGGAAGTACCACCGCACCGGCGACAACAGGCCCTGCCAATGGTCCTCGCCCTGCCTCATCAATTCCACAGATACACTCGTATTCATCTCCGTATTTTTTTTCAAACGCAAGCATCGTCTCCAGTCGAAGAAGTTCTTTTTCATAGGCAAGCTGCTTTTTCTGATAAGAAAGGATCAAGTTTTTCACACCACTCCGCTCATCCGAAGCATATTCCTCAAATAATGTCTGCCACTCTTCTCTGGATGCATTTTCAAATTCACTTTTTATATCGGCTATTTTTTTTGACATAGTTACCTCTTTTCCGAAAAATACCTGTGCACAATCTCTGTACACAGGTATTTGTTTTTCTTTTATAAATGAGTTTTTACCTTATTCAAGGTCAAACAGTTCACGCTCTCCGATATCTACTTCCGCATACTGTTTTGCTGCCTCTACCAATGCATCGTCTGTAGGATCCGATGGATTCTGGTATGGAATAAAGTCTCCTTTTACTTTTCGGCTGGATCTGGCTACCCAGTCAATTCGAATCTGTGTATATCCATCCTGCCAGTCTGACAGTTTAAATGGAACCACAAAACTGTATTTGGCATTCGTACTCGTTACCTTGTAACCGGTAATATATTCAACCGAATACTTTTTCGGCTCAGGCAGACGTTGTGAAAATCCGATATTGCTCTCTTTCGAAATCACATCTCCATCAAAATTGTAAATGGTATTGATTGGAATCGCCGGTTTCGACGAATCGTTCGGATCTACCATCTTAATCGATGTGATAATCGAATTTTCCCTATTTGCTGAGTTATTCAATGTACAGAACAACTTCAAAACGTTTTTCTCCTTACTGCGGTTCTCATTGTAAGAAGCAGACTGGTTAAAGTCAATCAGCACACTGGAATTGCTCATCTTCTGATAATATTTCTTCGACTCCTTATTCGAATCCACATTAAACTTCATCGTCGGAGTAGGCGCTTTGGCATTCTGCAAAATATTAAACAATACTACGGCAATTCGTGACATAACACCTTTATCAATAATTGTAAAGTTTTTATTGTCAAGATTCTCCTTTGCGCTATAATTTCCTTTTTGACCATATAAAAATGTTCCAGGTACACCTTCATTGTTTTGGCCCATCTGCCAGGTTACAATCTCCATATCACCCGGCATAACAATCGTTACGTTCTGATAATCCTCCAACGGATCTCGAGTACCCGTAATACTTGTATAGGTATAATTATTATTTGATGTCAGTCCGCAACGATATCCCTTATCCGAGATATTACCACTTACATGTCCATACGTACTCTCTGGATAGGTTCCTCGCAGAGAAGAACTCAAGAATCCATATTTCTCTACAAATACATCCATATCTGCTGTACCATCTGAACTATACAAAGCATCTTCACTCGCTGTCGTTACATATGGTATAAAGCTATACATATTCCACAAATACGTATATTTCGAACCCGAATCATGCGAGCCGCAGGCGGCATTCACGCCCTCTTCGTCTTCTTTATAATATCCGGTATACTGTGCAGTATTGTCAGGTGCCTTAGCCGAACTCGACAATTTTACCTGCTTAATATTACCGTAAACATTATCCATAAATGTCCAAAGCAGTTTCTGTGATTTATCTGACAATGTAGAAGCCGAAAGGTCAAACATCGTAGAAACCAAATACAGTTTCGCCAGATTACACAGACTTGCTTTTTGATCATGTTTGTAAGTTGAATCATAAATCAAGTTACAAACTTTATCTGTTCCGTCATCCAGATAGAATCCCATCTGCTTTGAAAACATCATCGCCAGTCCGGCATCCCCGCTCAGACGTTTGATGATCTTCATACAGTCACTCCATTCAAGATCATTTTCCTCAAAGGAAACCAACTGGCTTACATCATCTTTATTCGCCTGAAGCGCTGTCTCTTCATCCGGATCAACATATTTCCAGAAAAAGTTTCGCAGATTCTTTACTTGATCCGCATTTGATCCATTCTTCCCTCCATAATAGGAGCTGACATAAAACATATCCGCGCGTTCAATATAATCCAATGTATCTTCTGTATCATTCTTATCCATCTCATTGATCATCGCCGGTGTTACCGTAACGATCTTAATGTGATAATTATCATACTGCTGATCCGCTGTCTGTGTTACTTTTCCATCTGAATCCGTTTCATCTTTAAAGTTAATGAGCATACGTTTTAATACATCATTCCATTTGATACCTATATACTGGAATTTTAATTTGTAGCCCTCATAATTATAGTTAATAACATACGTTCTTTCTTTTTTTATTTCCGGAAGTTTATCGGATGCATTTATATTACCCAAACGAGATGCCTGTATATACTGTCCCTCTTTAGCATTACTTACATTGTTGGCAACCTCCCAGCTCTGTTTTCCTTCCGGCCAGATATTCTCTGCATCCGTAGCAAGGTCAGATATATTCTCTACATAATTCCATGCATTATTATTGATATTCCACTGCTCATAATATGCACCATTATAAACATCCAGAGCAACCTGCCCTTTTCCTTTTCCTACATATACAAAATAACCTTTGTATTTTTCCTGCGCATCATTAAATGACCATGCCTCTGTTCTGGCAAATTCATCGTCAGACACTTTCGTTCCTGCATCTGTCGTAGAAAGAATGTCTTTATATCTTTCCAAGAAAACATTCTGATCCAGTGCTCCGGATTTCAGTTCTGCATAATCGGATTCAAATTCTGTCGTCGGTTCCGTTACCGAAATAGTAAATTGCTTATTATTATCCGAATCTGCTTCAATATTCCAAGCCCAGTTTCGATCATCATCAATAACCTCTCTTGGAATTTCCTGACCATCTTTATCCACAAACGCTTCTTTAAAAGAAGCATTTCCATCATATAACGACGCAATTGTTGGATAAGAGCCACCATTACTTTCCTGACTCAAACCTTCTACAAAGGTACTTCCCTTTTTCATCTCAACGGTATAATAGGAATCCACTTTTAAAAGCGGCGCATTGGAAAAGTCGTAATCTTCTCCATTGGTCTTTCGGGAACTATCGGTAACCGTATGATCATAATCGTAAATCTGGTACAAGTTATCAAAGTTGTTTCCTGAGAAAATACCACCAACCTGAGTAAGCCAGGATAAGTTTGCACTCTTTAATCCCTGTGCCTTCCAGTTTCCACTTTTAATATGTTTGTTATTCAGCATAAATGTCTGCTGCATAGACGAATGAATATAGGACTGTTTCTGATCCTGCGACATCTTCAGGCTCATCTCAAGGGGATCAAAAGGAAGTCCATCCTCTTTCGACGTAGCAAAATAACTTAACGACTGCTGGGATAATTCTGGAACAATCTCTAAGATAACCAGTGGATTTTGTTCCGTCCCTTTGTCATAAGCAGAATTTGCTTCTGGAATCTCAGGAAGCGAATTTATTCCTGTATATTCCGTCGAGGAGGATGTCAAAACACTACGATAGTCTTCCTGCCCGGTTACTTTCAGTTTATCATCCGGAATCGTGACAGCATCTGCTGTTCCATCCCCTTTTGTTTCTACATATGGTTTTCCATAAGAAAACATACCAAAAATGCTTCCGGTTTTAATGGCAAAAAAGCCCATAACAAAAACACAGGCAAGAACCAATGTAATTGCTGTACAGCCGACTATTTTCTTCCATTTTTGGGTTTTGATCTGACCCCTTTTCATATTATCGCTCCCTTCTACTGATTTCTCAAGTAAACACATTTGTCAAGCGAATACTCTGATATACTATCTTTAAACTTTACGCTAAAGTTCACTGTATATTTATCGGATTTTTTATTTTTCACTAATTTGCAAGTGAAATCCTCCACATTATCTGCCAAAAGATACATATCTTCTGCCGGCAAAGCCCCAGTCAAATCCACTGTATTGGTCTGATCTGATGCCATCGTGCGGCACTCACCAAAAAACAATTTCTTTGCCGTTTTATCGTACCAGTAAACAAATGTTTTCTTTGCGGAATTAAAAACACTTACTTTAGGACCTACATTAGACAGTGTATCATTAGAAGTTTTCACTTCTTTGGCATCCGCCGAATCTTTTACCAGCACCAAAGCATCACTTGTACTATCCCATACTACAGACTGTGCTTCTATTATATAGGCTTCCATATGATTTACTGCATCCTTGGCTTCATTCTGCAAAGTAATTCTTGCATTTGTCTGCCGGCTGCTGTTTGAAGCAAATACAATCAACGCCGTGATAGCGCCAAATACAATTGTAGAAACAGCAACTGCAACCAAAAGTTCCACTAAGGAAAAACCTTTATTATTTAATTTCATAAAAATTCACCTCAGTTCCTATTCTTTAAAATATTTTCCAGTCGCCGTCACAAGTTTCAGCGTCTGTGTCGATGTTCCTTTTACCGATATGGTACTCATCGTCTCATGGTGCGGCTCTTCATCAAAGGATCCATCTTTTTTATTGATACCGATATGAACACATTCATTTACTCCTATTTCCGTTCCATTATAACTGATTGTCAACTTTCGATTTGCAATCTGCTCTCCGGAACCATCTGGTGTAAAATGTGATGCTTCCGCGTAATCATCTGCTTCCGTATAGGTCAGATAATAATTTCCATCCGTATACCGATATAGATGCAGATATGTCCGCTTACTGTCTGCCATATTTCGTGATTTCAAAGTCATCAAACCCGAATCAATCTTCGATACACATTTTTTTGAATTAGCAAGATTCATATAACCAAGTCCAACCACAACCATCGTGCTAAACAAAGCTAAAATTGTAATACAAATAATCAACTCAATCAATGAAAAACCTTTATTGTTTGATTTCACGAAATCACCTTCCTTCTTATCCTGCTAATTAGTTCTTTGTCCAGTTTTCATAACCAATACACTCAGCAACATTTTCTTCTTTTTTATTCTTTTCCTTTGTTGCATAGAAAAACTCTTTCCACGTGTCATCTTCTTTAATCCAGTCAAGAATCTCTACCAGCATACTGGTATTTGAAACTTCTTTATAGGTACCGCCAAGTTTTACGGTAGTTTTTCCACCGGATATGATCAAACCCTCAAAGTCACAGTCAATCACTACATCACCACCAGCTACAACCAAACCTTTTGATACGCCAGTATCTTTTAAACTGGAAATCGTTCCCGGAGTGATATACGCCGTTCCATCAGCAAATGAATGTCTTTCTCCCGAAGACGGAACCGCACTAAAATCAACAATTCTGTCTTTTACCAGTTCAATCTTGTCCTTTTCATCGGATGTCGCTGCCGCGTAATACAATTCCATTCGCGGCGATGCTCCTGATGTAGAAGCATATTTTCCGCCTACCAAAGATAACTGAAGGCTCATATATTGAACCATCTTCTTATATCCATCCGCCAAAAGGGTAGCCGATGCCGCACCATTGGCAAAATAATTGCTTTCCATTTTATTGGATCCGTCAGCACCATCATAGTAACTTTTGATCACATTACCTGCAAGCAGATATAATGTTGGACTGATGCGAATACCGTCAGTAGGTGACACAGCCAGATTAGATGTAATATAGGTCTGTGCACGCTCATTAATCATGTCTACATTATCCAAATTACCTGCAGAATAATAATTGGCAAAATATTTATTTGCACTTTCATAATCTTTAAAGTTCAAATACAGATATACATAACCACCTGCATTATTATAATTCAAAGTAACCGGATTCGTGTCATCCAGATATTGTCCCAAATCCTGAAGAAGAATATCTTTATTATAATTTGCTTCAATATGATCGGCATCAAATTCTGTCGCCGTCAATAATGGGTTATGTCCTTTTACGATGTACTCCTGCGGCAGCAAATAGGCAACCTGGTTACTCTTGATAGAAGCCGACTCACCCATTGCGATGTCTTCAACATTAGATGCATACTTTGTACCGGTTGCATCATTTCTCTGTACAAACGCGCGACCCGCAAGAACGAGTTTTGCTAAATTAGAAGAAGCATCTAACAGTGTGTTTTTACCGTTTACAAGAATCGCACTACTATAATCTGCCAGCTGTTTTACACCACTTCCTGCTGAATTATCCTCACTGTAACTATAGCCATAATAAGTTCCGCCTAAGGTTACATTCGCATTATTATCATTAATGCTCAAGTCATCCAATACATAAGAGTTACAATTCAAGTTCAAGGTTGAACTGTTTGTAGAGGCTGTACTTCCAAATGGATTTAACAAAATATTTTTTGTCCAAAAATCCGCTCCATTCACAGTAACACTTGCTCCTGTCAAAAGGTTCATTGCTCCTCTGGTAATCACCTTATCACTGTCAAAAGAAGCTGTTGACTGTGCCCCAGCCACAATTCCTTCATCATAATTATAATCCGTTTGTGTACCACCGGCATAAACATTACCGGTAAAACCAACCTTTGCCTGACCTTCAATCGTCAGCTGGTCATCACTGATGGAAATATAATTTTTCAACTGATCAAAAGTATCTTCTCCCTCAAAATGATAATCCGGCACATTAATAACAATATCCGTCTGAATATTGGTCTGATATCCCTGATCATCTTTGTAGGATACTTTAATTCCTTTTAACGTAAGCCAGCGTTTTCCCGAACTTTTATCACGGTAAAAGAAATAGTTGATAATATCACTCGTGACCACCGTATTTTTTCGTGTAATCATTGACTGCAGTAAACTTGCAGAAAAATAGTTATTGGATCCGGTCGATACAAACGGATCTCCTGTTTCATCCAAAGAATCCGAGTTATACTCCGTCGGTATCAACGTAAAATCAATTTTTGAATCCTTTTTATATGTGTTATCAATATACGTCATGTAGTTATCTTTGGTAAAATCATTGCGGTTTTTAATTCCGTATACAATACCGGATAAATACAATTTAGAGTAAACATCCTGCAAATCTCCACTAGATGCATTATAACTATCCAAGGTTTCCATATAAGCGACCTCGTTACTTACGCCGGCAACCTCTTCAATACCACTTCGAATCTCTGCAACAATCGCCTCTGTTTCATAGTAATTATCCGTACCCTGCTGATCAACAACAACCGATACAAAATAATTTGTAGCTAAAGATAATACTGTGGCTCCTATGATTGCCGTAGCCATAACGCCGATAACAACCATTACAAATGCAGAACCTCTGTCATCTTCATTCGCTTTATGCAGTTTTTCATTGAATTTCTTTATCCATTTCTTTATCATATGAAAAACCTCCAATCATTTACTCGCTAATTGTCGTATTCATAACGGCAAGTGGCTCATTACTTCCTTTTTCATACACACTAACTTCAATAGCACCAATTCGTTTTTTTGTATTTCTTTCGACAAATTTTTCATCGGTTCCATCGTCTTTTTTTGCTGTCAATGTTGTATCTGTATTTCCATTAAAGAAATATTTACATTTTAATGCAAGCGGATCCGAATCCGATGTCAGCGAAAACTTATAATTGTTTACACGATCCTGGCACTCCGTTGTCGTCAGTCCGCAAAAATAAAATCGGATATCTTTAATATCATCTTCTGCCATTCCTGTGCCAAATGTAATTTTTAATTTATCATTATCATAGCCATCCCTTAAATTGTAAAACACATAAACATTTTTTAATGTTTCTCTTTTTACTTCTGAAGTTTCTAGTGGAACCTCACACACACCATTTTTAATATTAGGAGATATGTTTGCACCATTCAATTCATAGAGATAGGACACTTTTACCCGGTATACATCCGGATCTCCATCTTTATATTCAAGATGAATCGCAATTTTACGATTTAATTTATCTTTGATCAGATTATATTTCGTAAAAAATGTGTTAGAGTCTGACGCCTCATTTGTCAAAAAATAACTGATTGCTTGATCCAACTGATCTTCTTCTTTTGCGACAACACTTTCTTTTCCATAAACCCGTTTAGGATTCGGAATCTCATAATCATTAAACTCAGAAGTAACTGGCTCATTTGTGTCTTTCGTTACTGTATTGGAATCGTATCCCGTATCATATGTTTTGCCATCTGCCGTCGTATGATCGGTATACGTAATATGAACTTTCGCTTCATAATCATATCCATTCAATTGAACATTCTTTGTCAGATCCGTATAGGTAAACTTAGTCGGATTGGACGAATCCGGTGCAACCGTCCAACTTGCTGCATCTACTGCCCCACTGCTGGCGATGTTCTCAATCTGTTCAAAATTATCGTAAGAATTTAATTCATCCAAAACATTTTCCGCCACAACCGTCGCTGACTGTTTATCACGTCCATCGGCTGCACGAAGTCCGGAATAAGTAAAATAGTTGATAATAGGCAGTGTTACCAGTGCCAGTATCGCCACTGCCAATATCACCTCAATCAAAGAGAAACCCTGATCGTTCTGTCGTAACTCATGTAAGCACATAATAACACCACCTTTCTTTTTCTTCTTACTTAACCGCACCAAATACGTTATTTACGCCATACGCAAATCCTGTCGTATCCGGTTCTTTGTAAGCAACACCATTACCAAGCATCGCATAGAAGTTTACAACGATCGTTCCTGATAATTTTCCTGTGCTCTTATCAAACTGAATATTAACATCTCCGACAGACATTTTTTCATCATTTTCTGTGATCCAGTCCAGACAGTCATAAATCTGTTTTGTTGTACCAGACAACTCTACCGTATAAGAAGCTACACTTCCCACCATCTGTTCCATATCTACAACGGTGATCTCTGACATCGTATCATTTTCTGAATCTGCCTGTGCCTGTGCTTTATCTCCATCCGAAGTAAGCACATTTCCTTTATAATAGAATGGCGATTCTGTTCCCGGTGTGATGCTTGTAACATCTACTTCCGTATTGATCATCATACGATACAAAAGATATACCGATTTCTGCTGTGTCATCTTAACCGGGAAAGAATTAATATAATTCTTAATGTCATCATTATACAAAGATGTAAAAATCTCTAAGTTCTTAACATCACTCTTTAACGATTCCAATTCTTTGATATGCTTTTCTGCGGTCTCTGTCTTCACCTGATATTCGGAAGCAGAATCCATATTTGGCTGAAATCCGAGGAAGTATGCCAAAACCAAAAGCAGTACTGCACCTGCCAACAAAATTACACGCATTTGAGTTAAAGTAAGTTTACCGCCCATGTTATTTCGCCTCCTCATCGCCTAATGTCAATTCATCACCAAAGAAATCAATTTCATTCGAATCACGTGATTCACGGAATGACAGATAATCAAAGGAAATGGTATATTTATACTGCTGTTTCTTGGTAACTCCATCCTCATCCTTTACGATAGAACTTGAAATCTTAACATTTTTAATACTTGTGATCAAGTTCAAACGAATTACCAGTGCCGATACCGATGAGAGTTTTTTATCTGTTGACACACAACTGATCGTGCCACCTGAATTTGTAGTATTTACTGCACTGATCACAAAATCTTTCGGACAAGTTTCTTTTACCTGCTCCAGGATTGCATGAAGTTTATTGTTGTTCGTATCCGTGATACCTTCCATCTTCAAATAAGTAAGGATACGTTTCATATCACTCTGCAAGCTATCATACTGCGCCTGTACCGGCTGCAGCGAACGTTCTTTTTGTGCCGTCGATTCATAAGAACTCTTTGCTGTTCCCAGTGAAATCATAGAAACTACAATCATCACAATACAAACCAAAATAGAAGCAGCAAACACAGCAGCAATACCTTTAATAGATTCTCTGGTTGCCGTCTTGTTCTTAATATCTTCCGGAATAAAGTTTACCGGGCTGTATACCGCACCAAAGCATCCCACATACTGAAGGATATTTACGTTAACTTCAATCTGACGGTTGAACTGAACACCCTGTAATTCACTTGGTGTGCGTGTAGGAATACCAAGTTCATTTGCCATCAATTCGTGAATACCCGCAATCTTTGCACCATCACCGGTTACGATAATACCTTTTACCGGTTCTTCACGATATCTTGAATTATAATATTCAATAACACGATATATGTTTCCGATCAGAGAAGAAGCACTCTGTGTCAACTCAATACGTTTCTGCATAGACAGATCGTTCTGAGGATTTGACGCATTTAAGTTGTACAAAAGTACTCTCTGTGTCGTAATGATCTTAAACGCTTTATCATATTCCGGCGCCTGGAATGCCGGCTCGTTCATCACCGCTTCTACAATTGTAGCAGCACCATATGGAATGGTTCTCTGAAGAAGAAGTTTATCCTTGCTCATGATATTGATCAATGTAGCATCACGGTTGATCTGAACCGCCATCTCTACGCCTTCATTGACCTGACGTTTCATGATCTGGAAAATACCATTACCATCTACTTCAATTGCCATTACATTAAAGTCACAGCCTTCAGCCAATGCATAATAGGAACGAACCAAGTCAATCGGAGCAGCATAAACAAGAAGGTCGAGCACATCCTGGGGAGCCTCTTCTTTCCCTTCTTCTCCTTCTTTCTTCTTACCTATATTAAAGTTAAGTTTAAGTTCATGTTTTTTCTTCTTTTTCTTAGTATCGTCTGTAATTTCAGGTTCTTCCTCTTTCTCCTGTTCTTTTTCCGAACCATCCGTTACTTTTTCCCCCTCTTCTGCTGTACGGCTTCCGCCCTGTTTAACATAAGAGAAGATATAACGATCTTTGTCCATCGGGAAAAGATCCCCAACTTTCGCATCCACAATTCCCTGAATCTTGCTGTCTTTTACAAGCGGAATGGTTGTCTCACGGTTTGCGATCTTAGATGATGCCAGCGAAAAGATTACATCTTTGGTTGTGATTCCTTTTTCCTGACACGCTTGTTTAATACGACGACTGACGTCCATGATGTTTTTTACTTCACCATCTTCTACTGCTCCCTGTGGAGTCGGCACACGAACACAGCCATATACAGTAGGGTTATCTGGTGTATTATCCATATGTACAATTCGAATCGTCTCAGTTCCTACACGAACCACTACTACCTTCTTAGCCATAATAACCTCCTTTATCCTACGGCAGAAACACCGCAAGCAGTATGGTTTTCTCACTTCCATACTGTCTTTATTACTTTTCCCATATTTTGATATACTGGTGAATCCTCACCACTAACATCTATGGATTACACTACTTTCTCCTCTTTCCTCCGATATCAACTTCAAGGAAAAAGCACTGGAATCCACAAATCACAAAAAGACCCCTGTTACATCAAGCCTATATACCAGTCAAAAAAGACATTTCCCCATAACATAGCAATAAAAATACCAATCGAAAGATACGGTCCCATCGCAAATCGATCTTTCTTTTTCGTAACAGCAATGATAATGCATTGAATCACCGATCCAACCACACATCCTATTACCAGAGCCAGCATAATATTCTGCCAGCCTGTCATCAGCCCTGCCACAGCCATCAATTTAATATCGCCGCCGCCAATTCCTTTTCCGCGGGTAATAATCAAACATAATAGCAGAAAAAGGCTTGCCGTAAAGAAGCCGATAACATAATGAACCCCATTTTCATAATCATAAATCGTATGAACTACACCGAGACACAAAATGAATGCATTGATTCCCACCGGAATTTCCATGGTTCGAAAATCAATCACGCTGATGACCAGTAATGCAGATACGAAAAAGCAGTATAACACGCTTTCCACGTTTATACCGTTTACTGCAAACAAGATAATATATAAAACTCCATTCGTAAATTCAATTACCGGGTACTGCATGGATAACTTTGTTCCACAGTATCTGCACTTTCCTTTCAAGAAAAGGAAACTAAAAAGCGGGAACAAATCATACCATTTTAACTGGTGTCCACATTTCATACAATGAGAACCCACCGTGACAATACTTTCTTTTTTCGGAATGCGGTAAATGCAGACATTCAAGAAACTGCCAATTACGATTCCGTATAAAAAGACAAATATGTAAATAATAAATGTTGGTAATGTCATAGTGGGTTCTCCTTAGAATCATGTTTTAAGTCAGCTAACTATTAGTTGCCTGATGCTGCTTTATCGCCACCAACAGATTCAAGTTTAGCTGCACCGCCCTGAGCATCTTTGGCATATTTGCATTCTACAGCATTGCCATCGTCGCCAATCACCTGCGCTTTAACAATATTTGCGCCATTTCTTGTATCCCATGTAAGAGTAATTTCTTTTCCGCTTGCTACAGAACTAGCAAGTTTCAAAGTGCTTGGATCGAGTTGCTCTGTAAATGTAGTTGACATTGTACCTGTCATACCGTTCAAAGATCCATTGGAAATCGATGCGCTTCCATTACTTGCACTGGAACCGGCATTTGCTACTGCTACAGACAATGCTGAACATGCGCTGTCCAATGTTGCAAGGTCTTTAGACTCTCTGGATCTTTCCAAGTTTGGAATAACCGCCAATGCTACAACTCCTACTAAGATTGCCATGATAGCGATAACGATGATCAACTCTACAAGAGAGAAACCTTCATTTGAACCGCTAAGATACTTTTGAATTCTTTTCTTCATAATTCCATTCTCCTTTTTGTTATATTTTTTTGGCAAACTCTCTGTTGCCGTTTTCTATATTCTACCACATGCGTAGAAAATCTGCAAGTGTTTTTTCAAAATATATCAACTTAATATTTACGTAATATTTATAAAAAGTTCACATTTATCGCAGTCGCCACACTTCGATCTGTCCCACAAAAGAATTCTCTTTTTGAACAAATTTCTTTTCCCAGGCCCAGTTTGCTTTGGCAAATTGATTCACTACTTCACTTTTTTTGTAACTTAATGTTAATATTTCTTCATTTGTTTTAATTCCTTCCTTTTCTTTGCTTTTTGATGCGTCCTGGGTTTCATCCCGAAACTTGTCTGTTTCAAAAACAAGATATACCGGTTTGTCATCTCCAAGTCTGTTTACGGCAGCCAGCGTGTCATCTGTCATACAGTTCTCCGCCAAAACCGCATAAAACTGTGATACGTTTCTCAATTTTGAAGTATACCAGGTTAATTTCCACGCCTCACTTGTAACAAGAATTACATCTGCATCCTTCGTCATTTCTTCGATCTGCGGTCCATCACACTGTCTTTTGAACAAATACCAGGATGGAGTTAATACGTTATGTTCCATAAACAGTAAAACGCCACACAGCAATATCGCCACACTCTGCTGTATTCTCTTTTTGTGCAGCAGATGTTGAATCAGCCAGCATATCTGACCGCCTAAAATCAATGTAATAAAAGGCATAATAAAGAAAAAGTACCGGTCCGCATACAGTGACATTACATATATATTGCAATAATACGAAATGATAACTATTGTTAAAAATACTGTCAGCATAAGGAGAACACTTATTTTTTCACCATATCGAATTTTGTCTCGAATCCATTTTCCTGCCAGCACTGCTCTATCTTTTCCTTTTTTCATCGCGTTTTGGAACCACACTTCCTTCCGGCAGATAAAGGATACCCCCGCAGCTATTATTATTAAAAATATCATAACAAATTTTACGTAAGTCCAAAATACGATGTCCGGTATCTGGAAAGGAATCCCGGTTGATTCTTCCACACTGAGAAGCATCGAAAAATTAATTTCCCAGCGGAGAGGCATTTGCGCTTCATACATTTGATTGCGCGTCAAAAGCAAATCCAATGTATGAGGCCAGATAATCATCGCAGCTCCAACAGACAATAACATTGTCAAGCCATGAATGATAGAAAACTTCCATTTTTTTTTGCTAAATTCGTAAATGCCAAACACAAGCATAATACACATTCCAAACATCATAAATGTATATTGTGTTAAATTTCCTGCTATCATCGTAATTAAAATTCCAATCAATTCTTTTCTGCATGAGCGGAATTTTTTTCGATACATTCTGACATGAAAATAAATCAATAGTATACTGAAACAGGTCAGCAGACAATACGGACGCAAAAAAAGCATATTATTTAATGCAGCGACAGAAAATCCATAAAAAAAGCAAATTAGCAACGCTTTTTTTACTGACATAAAAAATTCTTTTCCTAAAAAATACAGAGCAATCATCATTCCAATAAACGAAAGAACATTTATTGCATATCCATACCACCATAAAAAAGAGTCCGGAAAAAAAGAACATACTGCATGTAATATCATATGATGCAATGGCGGATTCCGTTCATCTGACATATTTCGCGCCACTTCACCAAAATCAAATTGTTTTCCTTTTTGAACCGTTATATAATCCCACAGCACCTTCCCGTCTGTCCACTCATCAAAGTTCCGAGTCTTTCCGCTATCATCATGCTCGATCCAGCCTCCGTCGTCAGCATTGGCAAATCCATATGACCAATTATCATCGGAATGGAATCCTTCTTTTTGGAAAGCAAACATATACGTGATAAACCCTAACTGCAACAAAATAATTACTGTTAAAACAATTACAATATTTCTTTTCTTTATCATTAAAATGCAACCTTTCAATTTTACTGTTGGTCAAAATACACTTTTCCTTTATCCGGCTTAAAGTATGTTCTTATATAACCGTCTGTTGATACGATAACAAATTCATTGGTGCTTTCCAAATAATATACGTCATCATTATCTTCTGCCTCTAATTTATGTAGTGACAACGGATTTGTAACCACCGCAGCGGCAGCTTGTTCATACGCTTTTGCATCGGTAAATCCCATCTCTTTTCCGTGTTTGTCAAAATGCTCCCTTAACAAGCTTTCATTTCGAAACGTAATCGGTTTCGGTGTTTGCAGCGGTGCAGGCGACGAAGTTGGTGAAACCACTTCTGACTGTCTTTTATTTTTTACAACGACAATACAAGCATATTTTTTCCCTTGATACTTTGCCATTATTTTGGCTTTTCCTGAACGAAGTGCACGAACTACGCCTTTTCGATCAACAGAAACCTTTTTCTTATTTTCGCTTGTCCATTTTATCTTCTTTTTAACATTCTTTTTGTTGCTTATTAAAGATAGTTTCTTTGTTTGTCCAACATTTAATGTTATTTTTGTCCTATTTAGGTATATCTTATCTTTTGCCTCTGTTTGAAGCGGCAAAAGAGTCATCACTACTGAAATTATAATTGCTGTCAAAAATAATTTTATCTTTTTTGATTGAACCATCTTATCTCCTCTTTTCCAAAATCACTCTACTATAAAACATAAGACAGGCATCTCTGCCTGCCTTACATTATAATTTTCGCTAGTTTTCCATCATCCTGCCATCTGATAAATCTGCATCATCGGCATTACGATAGCACCTACGATACCACCTACAACTACAGCAAGCAGACAGATAACTGCCGGCTCCATCGCCGTTGTCAGGTTTTTCGTAGCTACTTCCACTTCATCCTCATAATACTCTGCTACTTTGTCAAGCATCTGCTCCGTATTACCGGTTTCCTCACCGATACGAAGCATATGATGAACCATCATAGGAAATACTCCGGATGCTTCGATTGGCTCTGACATCGGGATACCCTGCATAACGTCTTCACGCGCATCATTGAGCACCTTTCGTATTACACGATTTTCTACGACATTCGCTACGATTCCCAAAGCCTCTACCAACGGCACACCGGACATAACCAGCGTAGACATTGTCATACTGAATTTTGCTGCTGCATTTTTTACAGAAAAATCTTTAATAATCGGAATTTTCAAACACATCCGGCTCGTAATCTGTTTTCCGGATTCCGTATTTTTCGCATAAGCAATAATACCAATCACCGCAATGATACCACCGATTACCCATACAAGATTTGCAACCACAAAATCACTGACTGCGATTACAATACGTGTCGGCAATGGCAGTTCACCTTCGATCATATCAAAGATCTCCTGGAAGCTTGGGATAACCTTCGCCATCAAAATGATAACAACGACCACGGCAACGACCAATACAACGATCGGGTAGATCATTGCAGAGGTAATCATGGACTTTAATTTCATATCTTTTTCAAACTGTGTACAGATACGTTCAAATGCAACACTTAAGTTACCGGTTGCTTCACCGGCAGCAACCATGTTGATCAGAAGGTCTGGGAATACTTTTCCTTCCAAAGCCATGGCATTGGCAAGTGTTTCACCTTTCTCTACGTTTACCTGTACATTGTAGATGGACTTACGCAGAACCTTGTTTTCGGTGGATTCCTGCATCATCTTAAGTCCTTCGATAACCGTTACACCGGCATTCAATATACTATTGAACTGACGGCAGAACAAGGTAATGTCTTTTAATTTGACCGGGTTACCGATCGTTATGTTCCAAGAGGCATCTTCTACACTCGTAGTCTCTTCGACAGAATGTACGACAGCTCCTTCGCCTTTCAGTTTAGCGGTTGCTGCTTCCGGGGAACCGGCCTCTAAGGTTCCCTTTTTATCACGGCCAAATTTATCCGTGATACGGTACTTATAAGTAGCCATATTACTTTCCTCCTTCCGATACGATTAGAACAATCGTTTCTCCAGTGCCACTTTATCCTGAGCAAAGGTAATCGCTTCATCCTTTGTTACTTTTCCAGCCTGGTACAATTCATAAATGGAATCATCCATTGTGATCATGCCGCTTTTACGACTCGTCTGTACAATAGATGGAATCTGGTGGCTCTTTCCTTCACGGATCAGGGAACGAATCGCGCTGTTCGCATGAAGAATCTCAAATGCTGCGACACGGCCTTTTCCATCCGCTGTCTTCAACAACTGCTGGGAAATGATAGATTCCAGCAAAGTTGCCAGCTGCAGACGAATCTGTGGCTGCTGATGCGGTGGGAAAACGTCGATAATACGGTCGATAGTTGCTGCAGCACCGATGGTATGCAACGTGGAAAATACAAGGTGACCTGTCTCGGCTGCGGTTACGGCTGTGGCAATCGTATCGAGGTCACGCATCTCTCCGACGAGGATAACATCCGGGTCTTCACGAAGTGCGGCACGAAGTGCATTGGCATAACTATCTGTATCCATACCAATTTCACGCTGGTTGACAATCGATTTCTTGTGCTGATGCAGATACTCGATCGGGTCCTCCAATGTAATGATATGATGACTGTAATTTTCATTAATTTTATTGATCAGAGAAGCTAGTGTTGTAGATTTACCACTACCTGTCGGTCCTGTTACCAGGATCAGTCCTCTCTTTTTATTTACCAAGTCAATAACGGATGGTGTCAATCCCAGACTTTCCGGTTCCGGAATTTCTGTATTGATCAGACGGATTACGAAAGCCATGGAGCCTTTCTGCTTAAATACGTTTACACGGAATCGTCCATGTCCCGGGATCGCATACGAGAAATCCGCCTCTCCTGTCTCATTAAAGGACGCTACCAGACGTTTTGGAATCATCTGCTGAATTAACGTCTTTGTGTCCTCTCCGTTCAATGGTGCACTTGTCAGATCCTGTAAAGTACCATGGATTCTGCATTTGATAGGTATACCTACCGATACATGTACGTCAGACGCGCCAACTTTACGTGCCTGTAACAAAATATCATCGAGTGTCATACCCCTTCCTCCTTACTTTATTATTTTACTTTTCTCATTTTACTTTATCGTTACAGCGGTTATTCTGCTGCAATTCTCTCTACTTCTGAAATGGATGTTACTCCTTTTAACACCAGTTTGGCTGCTCCAAGACGCAGTGTCGTAAGACCTTCTTTGAGCGCCACTTTCTGGATTTCTTCTGCTCCGCCTCCCCGGCTGATTACCTCACGGAGTGCCGGCGTGATCGGCATGATCTCATAAACACCGATACGTCCACGATATCCGGTATTGTTGCAGTATGCACATCCGCCCGGATTTGGTTCATAAATCATCGGATTTGAATCTCCTCGCAGACGAAGACGGAATTTGTCGGTATCCGTCATCTGTTTCTGAACATGACATTTTGGACAGATTCGTTTTACCAGTCGCTGTGCGATAATTCCTACGACAGAATCCGCAACCATATAAGGTTCAATTCCCATGTCTTCCAGACGGGTTACCGTCGATGCGGCACTATTGGTATGAAGGGTACTTACTACCAAGTGTCCTGTGATAGCCGCTTTAACGGCGATACTTGCGGTTTCCTCGTCTCGAATCTCTCCGATCATGATAATATCAGGGTCCTGACGCAGGATAGAACGAAGGGCGGAAGCAAACGTAAGTCCCGCTTTTTCATTTACCTGTACCTGGTTGATACCATCTACATCGGCCTCGACAGGGTCTTCTACTGTGATAATATTAACATCGCCGCCATTTAATTCATTCAAAACCGTATACAGTGTCGTAGATTTACCACTACCTGTAGGTCCGGTTACCAAAATGATTCCATGCGGATTTTTCAGAATATTATCAAATCGTTTCAATTCTTCTTCCTGGAAACCAAGTTCACTCTTTTCTTTATTCAATCCGGATTTCGAAGCGATACGCATAACGACCTTCTCGCCAAATGTCGTCGGAAGAGACGATACACGGAGGTCATACTCAACCCGGTTAAATATCAACGTCATACGTCCGTCCTGTGGCGCACGTTTTTCGGAAATGTTCATTCCGCTGACGATCTTAATACGCGCTACGATCGCATCCTGAAGTTCTTTCGGATACCGCATTACTTCCTGCATCGATCCGTCGATTCGGAAACGCACACGTACCTGATCTTCCAATGCCTCAATATGTATATCACTGGCACGCTCGTTGACTGCCTGCTCAATGATCTTATTAACAAGAAGTACGATTGGGGAATTGTCTACTTCATCATTTCCCTCGTCCTCTTTATTTCCCTTTAATTTCTGACTCTTCTCGGCACGTTCCTGAGAATAACTTTCCGCCAGTTTTGCCGACTGCTCATTTCCATAATACTTTTCAATCGCATACATGATATCAGACGGCGTCGCAACCATCGGTTCTATCTGCATGTTCGTAATGATAGAAAGGTCATCGACTGCGATGATATCAAGAGGATCCGCCATCGCCACGCGCAGGATATTAGGATTATTTTCATCCACTTCAAACGGAACGGCATTGTGTTTACGCACAATATTTTCCGGCAAAAGTGCAATGACTTCCGGTGCTAATTTGGCTTCACGGATTTTTGCAATTTTTAATTTCATCTGCTCACCGATGGCTTCTGCAATCTCCATCTCATCGGTCAGTTTCATCTCGATCAGTGTCTCACCAAGTCGTTTTCCAATCTCTTTTTGTTTGGCCAATGCCTGCATCAGCTGTTCCTGCGTGATGACATTTGCCTCTGTTAAAATATCTCCTAATCTCTTACGAGTTCTAACTGCCATACTCTATCACCTATTCTTCGTTCGTCTTTGCATTTTTATGTCTGCGCCAGCGGATTCCAACAGCAATTCCGCCTGCTGCAACGGCTGCGTACAAAACCAAACGTACGATGTAATATACAAATGCCTGCAATAATGTCATAACAATACGCCTCCTAGTGCCTATTTGCCAACTCTTTGATCACATCATCCCAATCCAGTCCGCATTGGGCCATCAAAACCATCATATGATATAAAAAGTCGGAAATTTCATATTTTAATTCTTCGGAATCCGGATTTTTTGCCGCAATCACAATTTCTGTGGCTTCTTCTCCGCATTTTTTCAGTATCTTATCGATTCCTTTATCAAATAAATAATTGGTATAAGATCCTTCTTTTGGATGCTTTTTCCGATCTGCGATCGTTTCAAAAACATCATTTAATATCATTAACGGATTGCTCGAATTGTATTCTTTTTTCGCCAATTCATTAAAGAAACAACTGCGCGCTCCCGTATGACAGGCTGCTCCTACCTGATGCACTTTTGCCAAAAGAGTGTCATGATCGCAGTCCAGACGAAGTTCCTTGACATATTGATAATGTCCGGATGTATCTCCTTTGCACCACAGTTCCTGACGACTTCTGCTAAAATACGTCATGCGTCCGGTAGCGCAAGTCGCCGCAAAGGACTGCTCATTCATATAGGCAAGCATCAAAACTTCTCCGGTTTTGTAATCTTGGGCGATACATGGGATCAATCCATGACCATCCAGTTTAAACTCAGAAAAGTCAATCGCAGATTCAAATGTGTTTACATTGATTCCTGCATCTTTCATGTTTTTCTTTATCTTAAATAACTCTTTTCCTAAATAATAATTTGTGGATACCCCTTCTACTTTTTCCAATTTAAGTAAATTTTCTAAATCGTTGCGAAGCAGGCTGTCACGAACAATAATCCGTTTTCCGGCGCGCGTCATCTTTCGCTCAAATTCTGCATCAATATCTACATGTTTGACAAGAAGGGTATCTACATGAAACGGGATCTTGTCAAAATCAATATCCGCATCCACTTCAACCAAAATCTTATCAGAGCCAAAGCGGGCGATCATCTCTTTTAAAAGGCTTTCGTCCTTTACAAGGTCATATTTTACAACAATTTTTTCCGCTCCGGTATAAAACACTTTCTTTGCATCTTCAAAGCGTCCCATATACATCCCTGCCATAAAAGGAATGTCGATCTTCTCTGCCACTTCTTTTAAGGTGGCAAGAAACTCTTCCCGCTCTGCTTCTATTTTCGAATAATTATATAAAAACAACGCATCCGCACCTGCAAAGCAATACTGCTCTGCCTGCATGACAACATTGGCGGCAAGCTCATTTTCACCATTGATATAAGGAATTATTTTTTTGTAACTCATGGGTACCCCCTCCTTTACAGTGTTCCTTTGGTAGACAATACGCCCTGAATGCGTTCGTCCACACGAACTGCCTGATCCATGGCTTTCGCAACCGCCTTAAACATGGCTTCCACAATATGATGTGTATTCATGCCTGCCATCTGGCGGATATGTAAGTTCATTCCCAGTCCGGAAGCAAATCCCATAAAAAATTCCCGTACTGTCTCTGTTTCCATCGTTCCAAGGCGTTCTGCCGGAAGTTCCGCTTCAAAGTCAAAATACATCCGTCCGGATATATCCAATGATGCCAGTACAAGAGCATCGTCCATCGGAAGGATAAAATACCCAAAGCGGGCAATGCCTTCTTTGTTTCCCAATGCCTCTTTAAATGCCTGACCAAGCACAATTCCGGTGTCTTCCACTGTGTGATGTGCGTCCACTTCGATATCTCCATGAACCTGGATATCCAGATCAAACAGACCATGTCTGGAAAATCCCTCCAGCATATGATCAAAAAAACCGATTCCCGTATGAACATTATATTTTCCGGTTCCATCGATATCCAATGTAATCTCGATCTGCGTTTCTTTTGTCTCACGTTTGCAGCATGCACGTCTTCCCACAGTGATGTCCTCCTTGCAAATTGTAAAGTATGTCTAAATATTCTAATTTATTTTATCATTTTTTTATACATAATGCAAGAGAAAGTCATAAACTTTCTCTTTTATCTTTGCAAATATTCTTCATACAAGTCCGGACGGTACTTTTTGGTACGTTCCAATGACCGTTCCAGCCGCCACGCCTCAATATTTTTATGATGACCGGACAGCAGCACTTCCGGCACTTTTTTCCCATGATATTCTTCCGGTCTCGTGTACTGTGGGTATTCCAGAAGCCCGTCCGCAAAGCTTTCTGTCTCTGCCGAATCTTTGTTATGCAGCACTCCCGGTACGAGTCTGGAAATCGTATCCATCATAACCATCGCCGGCAGTTCTCCGCCGGTAAGCACATAATCTCCGATGGAAACATAGTCTGTTACAATTTCTTCCAACACGCGTTCATCCACACCCTCGTAATGCCCACACAAAAAGACAAGTTCCTCTTCTTTGGCAAAATCTTCTGCCATTTTCTGGTCAAAGACATGTCCCTGCGGCGTGACATAAATCACCCGTTTTTTCTTCGGCTCCGGCTTCATTTTCTGCTGCAGTGCCTCATAACAGCGGTAAATCGGCTCTGCCTGCATCACCATCCCGGCACCTCCACCATATGGATAATCGTCTACTTTCATATGCTTGTCCAATGTATAGTCCCGGATGTTGACCGCTTCCCAGTCAAGAAGTCCCTGCGCTTTTGCACGCCCCAGTATACTGGCATCCATGATTCCCGGAAACATTTCCGGAAACAAAGTCATAATATAAAAATGCATCGTTAGTTCCTCGTTTTCTTTTTACTTTGCAAGATCTAAAAGGCCGGGCATGATGTGTGCCGTCACTTCACCTTTTTCGACATCGACTTTTTTTATGCATTCAGGGATGGATGGGAAAAGCAATTCTTTCCCCTCTTTCGTCTCAATCTGAAAGACATTGTTTGCCCCTGTCTCCAAAACCTCTTTTACTGTTCCGATCACACTGCCATCTTCGTCGTTAATAACCTTTGCTCCAATCACATCGCAGATAAAATATTCTCCTTCTTCCAAAGGAACCGCATGTTCTCTTGTTACAAGAAGGTCGCATTTGCGGAACATTTCAACATCATTAATATTATTATATTCCTTAAATTTTACAATTACAATGTTTTTAAAATATTTTACATGTTCTATATGCAGGGTAAGCTGCTCTTTTTTATTCTGCAGAATCACTTCTTCCAGGTCATCAAAGCGGTGAATATCGTCTGTCGTCGGAAATACTTTGACTTCTCCCCGGATTCCATGTGTCGTCGTTATGACTCCCACGCGTAAAAGCTGTTCCATCGTTGTTCTCCTTTTCTACCCATTCGCTGCCGAATGTACCCTTTGATAAAAAATATGCCTGCGATACCTTTTGGCACTGTCGCAGGCACATATCACATGTCATTACTGAATGTCTACCAGTATTTTTTTGTCGCTCTTTGAAGCCGAAGCACGCACTACAGTTCGAATTGCTTTCGCAATCTTTCCCTGCTTACCAATGACTTTGCCCATATCGGCAGGAGCCACGCTCAGTTTCAATACAATCTCGTTTTCTGTCTCTGTCTCAGTTACGACAACTTCGTCCGGATTGTCTACTAATGCACTAGCAATCATTTCAACTAATTCTTTCATACTGCTAACCTCCCTTAGGACCGCATTATTTTACAATACCTGCCTCTTTGAACAAACGAGCTACTGTATCGGTTGGTTTTGCACCATTGGCAATCCACTTCTTAGCTGCCTCTTCGTCAACTTTAACTACAGCAGGTTCCTGATTTGGGTCGTAAGTACCGATCTCATCGATGTTTCTACCATCTCTAGGAGATCTTTCATCAGCTACTACAATTCTATAAAATGGAGCCTTTTTCTGACCTAATCTTTTCAATCTGATCTTTACCACGTCGTTTCACCTCCTTTAACGTAATTTCATCTATTCAAAAAGTATAACAACTATTTGAATCACATTCCTCCAAACGGAAATTTGAATTTTCCGCGTTTCATCTTTTTGCCTGACATCATACCAGACATCTGCTTCATCATCTTTTTGCTCTGTTCAAACTGTTTGATGAGTCTGTTTACTTCACTGATATCCACACCGGCGCCTGCCGCAATACGGCGTTTGCGCGATGGATTGATGATGGAAGGCTTGGTTCTCTCTTCTTTGGTCATCGAATAAATAATGGCCTCTGTTCCTTTCAGCGCATCATCGTCAATGTCGAGATCTGCCGGCAGTCCCATGCCTGGAAGCATGCTCAAAATGCTGGTAAGACCGCCCATTTTCTTCATTTGCTGCATCTGCTCTAAGAAATCATTGAAATCCAATTCATTGTTTTTGAATTTCTTTCCGAGTTCTGCCGCCTTTTCCTCATTGATCTGGGCCTCTGCCTTCTCAATCAGCGTCATAACGTCTCCCATGCCGAGAATACGGGATGCCATACGATCCGGATAAAACTGCTCCAGATCCGAAAGTTTTTCTCCCATACCGACATAGAAAATCGGTTTTCCCGTGACTGCGCGGATGGAAAGCGCCGCACCACCACGTGTGTCACCATCTAGCTTCGTTAAGATGACACCATCTATATTCAATGCTTCATCGAATGTCGAAGCAACATTGACCGCATCCTGACCGGTCATGGAGTCTACTGTCAAGATCGTCTGGTGGACATCCACCTCTGCCTTGATATTTTTCAACTCATTCATCAATTCTTCATCAATATGAAGTCGACCGGCGGTATCTAAAAATACAAGGTTGTACTGATTTGCTTTCGCGTGCTCAACCGCCGCTTTGGCAATATCAACCGGATTATGTCCGGTTCCCATCGAAAATACCGGTACACCTACTTTTTCTCCATTGGTCTGCAGCTGTTCAATCGCTGCCGGACGATAAATGTCACAGGCCGCCAATAACGGCTTTTTCCCTTTTTCCTTAAACTTGGCAGCGAGTTTGGCTACCGTCGTCGTTTTACCGGCTCCCTGAAGACCACACATCATAATGACGGTAATTTCATTGCCGGGAAGCAGGGAAATCTCTGTTGTCGTGCCTCCCATCATGGAAACCAATTCTTCATTTACATATTTGATAACGGTCTGCCCCGGTGTCAGACTGTTTAACACATCCTCGCCGGTTGCCTTTTCCTGTACTGCCTTCACAAAATTCTTTACTACTTTAAAATTGACATCGGCTTCCAGCAAAGCCATCTTTACTTCTTTTAATGCCGTCTTAACATCGGCTTCCGTAAGCCGTCCTTTGCTTCGTAATCCCTTAAAAACATTTTGTAATTTTTCACTCAGGCTGTCAAATGCCACTCCGGTCACCTCCTGTCAAATCTTTTCTTATAACATTTCATATACTTCATGTGTCAAAGAACGAATCTTTTCTGCATTCTGCAGATTTTCGCCTCCGACTAATTCTTCTACTTTTTCCAGCCGCTCTCTGGCACCCTGGAATCTTCTATATAATTTCAATTTGGATTCATATTCTTCCAATTTTTCACTGCTTCGCTTTACGATATCATGTACCCCCTGCCTCGTCATGCCGTATTCACCGGCAATCTCACTCAGGGAATAATCATCCAGCACATAATTTTCAAAAATCTGCCGCTGTTTGTCTTTAAGCAGGGGACCATAAAAATCGTACAAGTAAGACAAACGCACGATCTCATCCAAATCATTTACACTGGTCTTTGTCATCTTCTCATCTCCTGCCTGCTTTTACGAAATTAACCTGTTAAGTAATTTCCTTTACAGAGTATAACGTATTTGGCGGTGGATGTCAAGAGTTTTTCTTTACATCTTTAATAAAATTTTGCAGTTTTACTTTTAGAAAAATAGGTCCCTGCTTTTCCATTCGGGACCGCTTCCGCTTAGAAGAACACTCGTAGCGGTACATGAGGGCAAACTACGCCCTCTATGTACCGACGGTGTTCTAAATCCCTCATAGCAAAGCAGGGACTTATTTTTTCTATAAAGCAAAGTTGTAAAAACATATTATGTTTAAGCAATTACTTACACCATTACCGCCTTATACAAGGTTAAAAAGTTTATATGGGTTTATGGTCTAGCCAGCGACGAAACTTGCTATCGAACGTTATAAATCGATATTTTTATCGCGCGGTAGCTCTCGTTTCTGGCGATGGTTAGAACATAAGCATATTTTCTATGCTAATTTTCAATTTCCTCTTGCATTTCGAACATATGTTTGATATAATATAGCTAAGGTGTTACCATATACGGTAGGCGGTTAGCCTCTTCCAGAGAGTTTTAGCTCTGTTTACATAGAAATCCCTTTGGGGAAATCCATCGGAGGAGGTACGTGCTCATGCTCACGATCGAAGGATTCATAGCTGTTATCAGCCTGTGCCTGACTTGTTTTAGTCTTGGCTATTCTTTTGGTACGAGAAATAGCAGGACACAAAAATGACCGCCCCTAGTTCTGACAAACTGAGCGGTCATTTTTTGACTTACTAATTTTATCAGGCTAACCGTCTATCGGTAGCACCTTTCTAACTATTATAATAGCACCTAACCGCTTTTATGTCAATCCAAGAACTTACATCTTTAATAAAATTTTACAAGTTTGCCTTTTAGAAAAATAAGCCCCCGCTTTTCCATTCGGGACCGCTTCCGCTTAGAAGAACACTCGTAGCGGTACATGAGGGCATTTTTGCAGTTTTACTTTTAGAATAATAAGCCCCTGCTTTTCCATTCGGGACCGCTTCCGCTTAGAAGAACACTCGTAGCGGTACATGAGGGCAAACTACGCCCTCTATGTACCGACGGTGTTCTAAATCCCTCATAGCAAAGCAGGGACTTATTTTTTCTATAAAGCAAAGCTGTAAAAACATATTATAGGTTTATAATCTAGCCAGCGACAGGAACTTGCTATCGAACGTTATAAATCGATATTTTTAAGAGAAGAATAAGTCGCAATTGCATAACTGTCTGAGATATTTATAAATCGTTTCAGCAGACAAAAACCTCTGATTACATGCTTGCATGATAATCGAGGTTTTGTTTGCGTGCACTGCGGAGCAGTGTGATTTATAAATATCGAGTTTTATGCAATAAGACTGTTTATTCTTCGATAAAAATGAGGATTTATCGTGAGATAGCTCTCGTTTCTGTCGATGGTTAGATCATAAACTTGTATCATTTGAAAGCGGTGACATAGTTAAAAACACTTAACAAGGTTTTTCTTTACATCTTCAGTAATTTTTCCAATGTTCCATGTGCATTCATCTCGTCACACAGCGTTTTGTAGGAGTTTTCCAGTTTTTCCTGCTTTTTATCCGCCTTTTCTCCCCACTTTACTGCACGTATCAAAAGATTTTTCGGCGTATGTTCCATGTCGATAAATTCCAGGATCTGCACTTCATAGCCGTTCTGTTCCAGCAGATTTGCCCGCAGCGCATCCGTCAGCAATGCTGCAAACCGCTCTTTTAAGATTCCATATTTCAAAAGCGGCTCTAATACGTCATTTTCGATCTGTGCGTTCAGTTCATGCTGGCAGCATGGAACCGACAAAATCACTTTCGCATTCCAGTGCACCGCCTTATCCAGAGCAAAATCCGTGGCTACATCACAGGCATGAAGCGTGATGACCATATCGGCACTGTCTGCGCCATCGTATGTACTGATATCCCCTTCCAGAAAATGTAAACTCGTATACTCATATTTTTCTGCCATACGATTACAATGCGCGATGACATCTTTTTTCAGATCCAGTCCGATCATCTCCACGTCTCTGCCGTTCATAATATGAAGATAATAATATACAGCAAACGTCAGGTACGATTTTCCACAGCCGAAATCAATAATCTTGACCGGGCGGTCTTTCGGAAGTTCCGGAAGCACATCTTTCACAAATTCAAGAAACCGGTTGATCTGCTTGTATTTTTTATATTTTTTGTCTACAATCTTTCCTTCTTTGGTCTGTACCCCGAGGTCCACCAAAAACGGAATCACTTCATCCGTGTCCAAAATGTATCTTTTCTTACGATTGTGCGAAAGATCAATTTTCTTTGCGATTTGGTTTTTATTTTCTTTTATGGTAGATTTTCCTTTCTTGCTGACTAATGCGCTGAAAGAACTTTGTTCACACAAAAGATCCAGCTGCTTGTAATCTTTTTCCAAAAAGGTGCAGATTTGTTCTACAGCCGTCTCCTTGTCCATATTCTCATGAAAAACCTGATTGTTCGCATACTCTTCCCGCTGAAACATTAACTTATTCTTTTCCATAAAAGGGCGGAATACCAGTTTCTGCGAAACCTGTTTGCTGCGGCGGTTACTTACCACGGCGCGCAGGGTGTATTCGTTTAAATTTTTCTCCAGTAGTTGTTTTACATTGTGCACTCTTTTCTGCTCCTTACACTTTGTCCCATTTTATCAAATATACTTTAAAGCCCGGTCAAACATTGCTTCACTTCACAGTGTAACACGTCTGCCCGGGCTTATCATTCTGTCAGATTATATATCTTATACCGGATATACTTTGTTTTCTTTGTCCGCAAGAGTTGGATCTACTTTGGTCTTCTGTGCCTCACGGTATTTGAAGAACTCCGTAGCTACCTGTGGGAACAATGCATAAGACAATACATCTTCGTCCTGCTGTTTCCACTGAGCCATCTCTTTTTCGATATCTGCAAGCTGTGGCTTGATCAGATCGGCCGGACGGCATGTGATCGGTTTCGTATCACCGATACACTTCTTCTGAACTTCCGGATTAAACGGTTTTACGGTCTGACCAAACTCACCGGAAAGAAGTTTCTTAGATTCTTTGGTAACCATCTTATAACGCTCACCGGATACAACATTGAGCACGGCCTGCGTACCAACGATCTGAGAAGATGGAGTAACCAATGGTGGCTCACCAAAGTCTTTTCTTACACGAGGTACTTCTTCCAATACGGCTTCGTATTTGTCTTCCTGTCCCATTTCTTTCAACTGGGATACGAGGTTACTAAGCATTCCACCAGGTACCTGATACATCAGCGTCTTGATATTAACACCAAGCACTTTGGTATTCATAAGACCACTTGCGAGTGCTTCTTCACGCATTGGACGGAAGTATTCTGCAATCTCAGCAAGAAGGTTCTGATCCAATCCGGTATCGTATGGTGTTCCACGGAATGTCTCTACCATAACTTCCGTAGCCGGCTGGCTTGTTCCAAGAGCGAATGGAGACATTGCGGTATCAATGATATCACATCCTGCCTCTACAGCCTTCAAATAAGTCATGGAAGCTACACCGGAAGTATAATGAGTATGCAGGTCAATCGGAATATCTACAGACTCTTTCAAAGCAGTTACCAATTCCGTTGCCTTGTATGGTGTCAAAAGACCAGCCATATCTTTGATACAAAGTGATTTTGCACCAAGATCTTCGATCTTCTTTGCCATATCTTTCCAATAATCTAATGTATAAGCATCACCCAGTGTATAAGAAAGGGCGATCTGTGCATGACCATTTTCTTTGTTTGCTGCTTTTACTGCAGTTTCCAGGTTACGCATATCATTCAAACAGTCAAAAATACGGATGATATCGATACCATTTGCAATTGACTTCTGAACAAAATATTCTACTACATCGTCTGCATAATGATTGTATCCAAGGATGTTCTGTCCACGGAACAGCATCTGCAGTTTTGTATTTTTAAAACCGGCACGCAATTTACGAAGTCTCTCCCATGGATCTTCTTTCAAGAAACGAAGAGAGGCATCAAATGTAGCACCGCCCCAGCACTCTACTGCATGGAATCCGACCTGATCCATCTTATCTACGATAGGAAGCATCTGCTCGGTCGTCATACGAGTAGCGATCAATGACTGGTGTGCATCACGAAGAATGGTTTCTGTTATTTTAATCGGCTTTTTTTCAATCTTTTCTGCCATGATAGTTTCCTCCTATAATTTTATTAAATTCCAAATATTGCCATAAATACACCGGCTGCTACTGCAGTACCGATAACTCCGGCTACGTTTGGTCCCATCGCATGCATCAAAAGGAAGTTTGTAGGATCTGCTTCCGAACCAACCTTCTGAGATACACGGGCTGCCATAGGAACGGCCGATACTCCGGCAGAACCAATCAAAGGATTTACTTTCCCCTTTGTTACTTTGCACATCAATTTACCAAAGAGAACTCCGGCTGCTGTACCGACAGCAAATGCAACCAGACCAAGTACAACGATCTTCAATGTCGTTGTCTGGATAAAGTTAGCACCACTTGTCTTTGCTCCTACAGATGTACCAAGAAGGATAACTACGATATACATCATCGCATTGGATGCTGTTTCCATCAACTGTGGAACCACTCCGGATTCACGGAAAAGGTTACCAAGCATCAACATACCTACGAGAGGTGCTGTACTTGGAAGAATCAAGCATACCACCGTCGTAACGATGATTGGGAAAAGGATTCGCTCCAGTTTGGAAACCGGACGAAGCTGTTCCATCTTGATCTCTCGTTCCTTCTTTGTTGTAAGGAGTTTCATAATCGGTGGCTGAATGATCGGTACCAGTGACATATACGAATATGCCGCCACGGCGATCGGTCCCATCAGTTCTGTCTGCCCCAGTTTCCCGGCAAGGAAAATGGAGGTAGGACCATCGGCACCACCGATGATTGAGATCGCTGCTGCTGCTTTTCCATTGAATCCAAGGACAATCGCAAGCAGGTATGCGGCAAAGATACCAAACTGTGCCGCTGCACCCAAAAGAAAACTCTTTGGATTTGCGATCAATGGACCAAAGTCTGTCATCGCACCAACTCCAAGGAAAATAAGAGATGGCAGGATCGACCATTCGTCCAGTTTAAAGAAAAATTCCAACAATCCGCCCTCTTCCATAATTGGCGGATAAATATTAACCAGTAACATACCAAACGCAATTGGCACAAGAAGCAGTGGTTCATATCCCTTTTTAATGGCAAGGTATAAAAAGAGGAATGCCACAAAGATCATAACTACGTTACGCCAATCCAACGTACCGTTTGCAAATGCTGTCTGGTGAATAAGATTTTGTAAAACTTCCATCTTAATCCTCCGTTCTTATGTCTATATACTAGTTCATTGTGGCCAAAACTGCTCCTGGCTCTACCATATCACCAACATTTACATTGATACTTGCGATGGTTCCATCCTGTGGTGCTACGACTTCATTTTCCATCTTCATAGCCTCAAGGATCAAAACAACGTCTCCGCGGGAAACGCTTGCACCAGGCTGTGCTTTTACATCTAGGATCTTACCAGGCATCGGTGCATTGATCTCTACGGATCCTGCTGCGCCGCCTGCTGTTTTTGCTGGAGCCGCTTGGGCAGGAGCTGCTGCTGGCGCCGGAGCCGCTGGGGCTGCTTTTGCTGCAGGTGCAGGAGCTGCGCCGCCTGCTGTCTCTTCTACGGTAACATCATAAGCCGTTCCATTTACGGTAATTGTATAAGTTTTCATGAATTTTTCCTCCTAAAAGATATATTTCAAATTAATACGAACGCTTTTTGATGGAACGGATTACCAATCCATCAGCTGGTACGGAAACTCCGTCCTCTTCCATGGCTGTTGCAACCGCTGCTGTGATCACGGCAATCAGCTGTGTATCATCCGCCGGTGCTGCCGGTGTCTGCACTGCTGCAGGCTTTGGTGCCGGTGCCGGCTGATCCTGTACTGCGGGCTGTACCGGTTCTTCTTTCTTCGTCAGTTTATCCATCAAAACAGGAATAAATTTAAACAAAGAAATGATAAAACTGATCAGGATCAGTACAAGAAACACCGTTCCCATAGCGATAACAGTATTGACGAGAGCCTGCGGAATCGTCGTATATTCTTCTGCCACTTGCGCTGTCGCTGCTAATACTATCATCCTATCACCTCATTCCGAACATCTGCATTGCATAGATCAACTGTTTGCGGATCTCAGAGCCCTCGATAATATTATCTACATAGCCGCGTTTTGCTGCGATTGAGGCCTTACACTGCATCTCCTCAAACTCTTTTGTTTTTTCATCCAAAGCGGCAAGTTTATCTGCCTCTTTGTTAATATCATCTTCATACATAACGGAAACCGCACTCTTGGCATCCATCACGCCGACTTTGGCATTTTCAAGAGCAAGAACAAGATCTGCTCCGATATGTTTTGAATTCATTGCTACATAGGCACTTCCGTAAGCTTCACCGGTAATTACATTCACTTTCGCACTCTCTGCGCTGGCAAAAGCACATGTCAGATCTGCTACAGCCTGTCCGATGGTCTTTTCTTCTTCCATGGAAGAAGCATATTTCTTTACATTTGTAAGTGTGATCATCGGAATTCCGAATGCATCACAGAAATAGATGAACTTCTCTGCTTTACGGCATCCTGCAGTAGAAAGTGTCTGCTCTGCACTGTTTGCCAAAGCACCTACTGTCACACCACCAAGAGTCATAAATCCGGTGATCATATCTTTTGCATGATCCTTTTTCGTCTCGATAAATACGTTCGCATCTGCGATCTGTGTCAATGCTGCCACAGGATCACCGATCAAACTTTCGAAATTCGGAATCACACGGTTCATGTCATCTTCTACTTCATTTGCTGCCACATCCTCATAGTTTGCCGGAAGTACCTCGATCAAATTGCGGATCTGAGCAAGTACGTCTGCTTCATTTTCGCCGACAAAATCAACATTTCCTGCTTCTGCCTGGAATGCTGCACTTGCTGTATCACAAGCTTCTACGCGGTTTCCATCAATGGCATTTGGAGAATTGACAAACAATTTTCCATTTTCTGCTTCCATAAAAGTGAAGTCGCTCAGAAGTGTCGATACCGCCACTCCTCCTCCACATGAGCCTAAAATAGCACTGATCTGTGGAATTACACCACTTGCTTTGACTTTACTCATGTAAATCTCACCAAATCCAGCCAATGCATCTACGGCTTCCTGAACACGTACACCGGCACAATCGATCAATCCGATCACAGGTGCACCTGCTTTCATCGCCATCTCATAAAGACGGGCAATCTTCTTTGCGTGCATTTCACCGACAGAACCATTCATCGCGGTTACATCCTGGCTGTAAACATATACCAGTCCGGAGTTGATCACTCCATAACCTGTAATGACACCATCAGCTGGCACTGCTTTTTCCTGCATGTTGAAATCTGTATTTCTCTTTGTTACAAGAGCACCGATCTCAACAAAACTGTTTGCGTCAACAAGAGATTCAATTCTCTGTCTTGCTGACATTTTTGCTGAATTACTCATACTGCAGTCCTCCACTTTTTTATAGTTATGTTTTGTTAAAACAAAATTTTTTCCAATTGTAATTGTAATGCTTTTTTGAAAAAATAGCAACAATAATTTTAACATTTTACAAAACATTTACATGAATTTTTTACGCATTAAATAATGTAAAGTTTCATAGGATAGATACAAAATAATATAAAGTATTAATGGGAGGTCTTTGTTGAAACATTCAAAACTTCTGATCTGCTTCTCCCTTTTGGCAGGGATCCTTTTTTTGATCGTCTGCTATATGTATGCACATCCTCTGAAGAAAAGTACTGTAATTCCTGACTTTTCTCTTACTGACGACCGGATCTCAGCCTCCTCCGACGCGCCAAAGCCGCTCTCTCTCTTTGCCTCCGGAGCCTGTCTGATGGATGCGGAAAGCGGCCGTGTTCTTTACGGAAAAGAGGAGCAGACGCCTCGTCCGATGGCAAGTACGACTAAGATTATGACCTGCCTTCTTGCTTTGGAACAAAGTTCTCCATCGGAAGAAGTTTCTTTCTCTTCCCGTGCCGTTTCCATGCCAAAAGTACACTTAGGGGCTTCAAAAGGCAGTTCTTTTGCCATGAATGATCTCCTGCACTCCCTTATGCTGGAATCCCACAATGACACGGCGGTCGCAGTCGCCGAGCACGTTGGCGGCTCTGTCGAAGGCTTTGCCGATAAAATGAACCAAAAAGCGGCAGAACTCGGCTTGACCGCTACCCATTTCGTAACGCCCAACGGACTGGATGCAGATGGCCATCAGAGCACACCGGCAGATATGTGCCGGCTTGCTTCCTACGTCTGCCAAAACAAAGATTTCCTGAAGATCATTCAGACACCCTCCAAAACGATCTCGGATAAAAAAGGTCATTCGTATTCGTTGACCAATCACGATGCCTTTCTTACCTCTTACAACGGAGCCTTGGGAATCAAAACCGGTTTCACCGGAAAAGCCGGCTATTGCTTTGTCGGAGCTGCAAAGCGGGAAAATCTCACGCTTACCAGCTGTGTCCTTGCCAGCGGCTGGCCCCCGGATAAGAACCGCAAATGGGCCGACACAAAGGCGCTGATGGATTATGGCTTTACACACTTTAAAAAACAAAAGATCTCTTTTCAAGATTTCAGCAAAATACCTCTTCGTGTTTCTGACGGCATCGAAAATCAGGTATTTCTCTTTGTCCCGGAACCGATTACGCTTCCGCTGGCATCCTTTGAAACGCTTGAAATCCATTACCGGCTTCCCGGGTCAGTCACGGCACCGGTCAGCACCTCGGATCCTGTCGGAACGATCGAATGCCGGATCAACGGCAGCGTATACGCCTCCTATCCGGTTTATCCGTCAGCCTCTGTCGAGAAAATCACATTTTCACACATTATATATGAAGTTATTGACGAATTTTTATCGCTTTTTTGCAAGAAATAATTATATAAACATTTTTGTTTTTAAACTTTCGAAAAAAAAATCAAAAAAACTCTTTACTTTTTTTTTGAAACATGATATGATGATTTTGTGTTAAAGCAGAACAAGGGCGTTCTCATTTTTTGAGGATGCCCTTTTTTTATTTATTGCACAAACGAAATTTTTGTGTATAATGGATAAAGGATTGCAGGCACATTTGAATATGAAAATTTTTATGGCAGCACATGCCGGAATGGAGGAAACTATGGAAACAAATGTAATTTCAGATGTATTTGGAACAAAGGTATTTAATGACGAAGTCATGCAGGAATACCTTCCAAAGAAAACGTACCAGGCTTTGAAAAAAACAATTGAAAGTGGCGAAGAGCTTACACCGGAAGTCGCAAACGTTGTGGCACACGGCATGAAAGAATGGGCTCTTAAAAATGGCGCTACACATTATACTCACTGGTTCCAGCCAATGACCGGCGTGACCGCAGAAAAACAGGATTCTTTCCTTGGAGCTGATTCCGAGTCACATGCTGTTTTGGAATTTAACGGCAAAGAATTGGTAAAAGGAGAACCGGATGCTTCTTCTTTCCCATCCGGCGGACTCCGTGCAACATTTGAGGCAAGAGGATATACAGCATGGGATTGTACCTCTCCGGCATTTCTTCGTGAAGATGAAATCGGTGTGACACTTTGTATTCCTACCGCATTCTGTTCTTACACCGGAGAAGCATTGGATAAAAAAACTCCTCTTCTTCGTTCCATGGAAGCAATCAGCAAACAGGCTGTCCGCATCATGCATTTGTTCGGACATGAAGATGTAACAAAAGTTTCTTGTTCCGTAGGACCTGAGCAGGAATATTTCTTAGTCGACCATGATCAGTATCTGAAACGTGACGACTTGATCTTTACCGGCCGTACTTTGTTTGGAGCAATGCCTCCAAAAGGACAGGAACTGGATGATCACTACTTTGGTACCATCCGCGAGCGTCAGGCAGGTTACATGAAAGACCTGAACATCGAATTGTGGAAATTGGGGATTCTTTCCAAAACACAGCACAACGAGGTAGCTCCTGCACAGCACGAGATGGCTCCTATCTATAATACAGCAAACATTGCAACCGACCACAACCAGATCGTTATGGAGACCATGAAGAAAGTGGCCCGCCGTCACGGCTTGGAATGTCTTCTTCATGAAAAACCATTTGCTGGCATCAATGGTTCCGGTAAACACGACAACTGGTCTATCGTTACCAACACCGGCATTAACTTATTAAATCCGGGTTCTGCTCCACATGACAACAAACAGTTCCTTTTGTTCCTGGCTGCTGTCATTAAAGCAGTTGATGAAAATGCTGCCCTGCTCCGTATGTCTGCATCCAACCCAGGAAACGACCACCGTCTTGGTGCAAACGAGGCACCTCCGGCAATCATCTCTATCTTCCTTGGCGAACAGCTTGAGGATATCGTAGAGCAGATTATCGCTACCGGTACTGCTACTCACAGTATCAAAGGCGAGAAAATGGATATCGGTGTAAGTTCCATTCCTCCGGTTAAGAAGGATGCTACTGACCGTAACCGTACATCACCATTTGCTTTCACAGGTAACAAATTTGAGTTCCGCATGGTGGCTTCTTCCATGTCCATCGCTGGTGCAAACACGGTATTGAACACTGCCGTTGCTGATGTTTTGGAAGGCATGGCAGACGAACTTGCCGGTGCTGCAGACTTTGATTCTGCTGTCGATGCTCTGATCCAGAAGACATTGAAAGAACATCAGAAAGTTATCTTCAACGGAAATGGTTATTCCGACGAATGGGTTGCTGAGGCTGAACGCCGTGGTCTTCCAAATGTAAAAACAATGGTAGATGCTACTGCTTCTCTCGTAGATCCTAAAACAATCGAAATGTTTGAACGCCAGAACGTATTGACAAAAGTAGAATTGGAATCCCGTGCCGAGATCAACTACGAGACATACGCAAAAGCAATCAATATTGAAGCAAAAACGATGATCGAGATGGCTGCAAAACAGTACATCCCTTCAATCATCAAATACACAACAAGTTTGGCAGATTCTGTAAATCAGATTAAGAGTGCTTGTCCGGAAGCTACCGTTTCCGTTCAGACAGAACTTCTTACCAAATGTTCTGCACTCCTTGCCAAAGCACAGAGTGCTTTGAACACTTTGATCGAAGCAACCGACAAGGGCTGTGCAATGGAAGAAGGAAAAGAGCAGGCTGAATTCTATCGCGACATTGTATTTAGTGCTATGTCCGAGCTCCGAGCTCCGATCGATGAGTTGGAAATGCTTGTTGATAAAAAATACTGGCCGGTACCTTCTTATGGAGATTTGATTTTTGAAGTATAATCATTCAATATAGTTATAAATAACCGAGCCGCAAATGTAGTATTTTCTATGTTTGCGGCTTCTTTTTCTGCATAAAATAAAGTAATCCCCTTTTTTTGAGATGTCCATGAAAAAAGTTACTGTTATTCTTCTCCTTGTATTGTGCGCCTATTTTCTTTACCCCCACACCCGTCTCGCATATTACAAACCCATCATTCCGAAGCGGAAATTGACCGCCACTGCTCTTACATTAAAAGTTGGAAAAACTGCGTACGTTCATTTGCAACATTCGAAAAAACCGGTACGCTATTATTCCACCGCCCCCCATATCGCCAGTGTTTCCCCCTTTGGAAAAATCACAGGCAGGCGGACCGGGGTCGCCATCATCCAAGTGATCTCAAATAAAAAATGTTACCGTTGTAAAGTAACGGTCGTCAAATAACCGGTATGTTTTCTCGTATCTGTGCATAATATATAGCATAAAAAATGATAGGACGGTTATATTATGAAATTACGTCTCACTTTATTTTTCGTCTGTCTGTCCGCTCTTCTGTTTACAATTTCCGGAAGTGCTCTGGCAGAAGAAAAAACGGCTTCCGGAGGTGCTGTAGACATCAGCGCCGTTTCTGCCGTATTGATTGAGGGTTCTACCGGAGATATTATCTACGAAAAAGATAAGAATAAAGAACTGGTTCCCGCCAGCATTACAAAGATCATGACGCTTACTTTGATCTTTGAAGCGCTGGATAATGGCAAATTGACATTGGAAACGCCGGTCTCTGTCAGCGAATATGCTGCAAGCATGGGCGGTTCTCAGGTCTTTTTAGAGCCAAACGAAACGCAAACGGTCAATACGATGATCAAATGCATCTCGATTGCGAGTGCAAACGATGCCGCTGTCGCAATGGCAGAAAAGATCGCCGGTTCCGAAGAAGCCTTTGTGAAAAAAATGAATGAAAAAGCGGTCGCTCTCGGCATGAAGCATACACAATTTAAAAATTGCACCGGTCTCGACGATAATATTGAATCCGGCCATTTTTCGAGTGCTTATGATGTCGCGCTTATGTCTCGTGAATTGATCACAAAGCATCCGGAGATCAGCAATTATTCTACCGTTTGGATGGACACGATCATCCATAAGACGAAAAAAGGCGAAACCGAGTTTGGTCTGACTAACACCAATAAACTAGTCCGCTTTTACGATGGAATCACCGGTCTTAAAACCGGTTCCACGTCCAAAGCAAAATACTGCCTAAGTGCCAGTGCTCGCCGCGATGATATGGATCTTATCGCCGTTATCATGGCTGCGCCAGATCACAAAAAGCGTTTTTCCGAAGCGCAGGCTCTTCTTGACTACGGTTTTGCCAACTGCCATATTTACCGCGATACGGACATTGCACAGGCATTGAAGCCGGTTCCGGTTCAGGGAGGCAAGGAGACTCAGGTAGCTCCGGTTCCGAAAAGCACCTTTTCTTATCTTCTGAAAAATGAAGATTCTTCCGCTGCTCCGACAAGAAAAATCAGTTATTTTGACGCACAAAAGGCACCCCTGAAAAAAGGTGCCCCTGTCGGTTCTGTTGATTATTATGAAAAGGATAAAAAAATCGGTTCTGTTGCCCTTGTCGCATCGAAAGATATCCCGGCAGCCGGGTTTACAGACTATCTTCTCGCACTGACAAAGAAACTATTCCATAAGTCGTAATTTTCTGGCAATGAGATATAATTTACGCCCCATCGGGAAGTCAAACAATTCCTGCTTGGTCATTCCCTTCAGCGATAAAAACATCCAGAAGAATACCAACGCGCCGACGGCGACGGATACTAACGATGCCAGCGCATTTGCCATATAACCACCTAAAAATATCAGACACAGGCGATTGATAAGCGTATATACGATTGCTACTGCGACGCCCATCCACAGACTGGCAGAAAGCGGTACCCCAAATGTCGTAAGTGGTTTCACTTCAAAGGTCGGAATATACCGTTTTAATGCCAATACATTCAACGCGCTTACAACAATTGGAAATGTCACATTTCCAATGACTAAAACATAGACATTAAGTTCTGTCGCATGCAAAAGTGCCACTACGATGCCGATGTGAATGACAAGCGAGATTGCCGAATGGATCACCGGCAGACGCATTTTGTCAATACTCTGCAGTGCGCCACCTGTCACATTGGAAATAGCATAAAAGATAATAGCGGCAGAGCCGGCAAGCATCAATTTACCACCAGTAATATAATCCGATGACGGAAACAGCATGCGGATCAGTCCCTGCCCGATCACCGTGTATCCAATCGCACATGGGAAAGCAATAATCATATTAAATTTAATTCCGGAGGAAATATTGTCATTTAAAAGTTTTTCATCCCGTTTTGTATAGGCGGCTACTGCACTTGGAATCATCGAAGACGCAATGGATGTCGAGATTGCGATTGGCAGTGTCGTCAAAAGACGGTATTTGGAACTGTACATTCCGACCATCGACTTGATCGTAACAGAGTCAATCCCCTTGCCGCCAAGTACACTTCCAAATAGATAATAGTCCACCAGGCCGCTGATCTGATACACCGTCTGGCTTAAAATAACCGGAAGGATCGTCATGATCAGCATACGGTAAATATGGGTTGCAGAATACAATTGTTTGGTCTCATCTTTCCGCTCCAGCTTATTCTGGATTGGGCGATAGATCCAATAAACAAATCCCACCAGAAGGAGAGCAAAAAAGGCACCCATACACGTTCCGAGTGTACCACCGGCAGCACCCCAGCCACTTTTAAACGGACTGTCTGCGTTCCATTTCATAAGGTAATAGGCACCTGCCACACTCACAATGGCATTGACAATCTGCTCTACAACCTGAGATACTGCTGTCGGGATCATAGTCTTCTTGCCCTGGAAGAATCCACGGAACACTCCCAAAAGAGCGACGATAAATATCGTCGGCGCCAATATGCGGAGCGGATATCTGACTCCGGCATAATCCGGATAAATATGTGTCTCGATAAAACCGGAGCCGGCAAACAAAAGGATGCCAAACAAGCCGCCGGAAACCACGGCAAATAAAAGAGTCAGCCGGAAAGTTTTTCCGGTATTCTTGTATTGCTTTTGTATGCTCTGGGCAGCAATAATCTTCGATAATGCCAGCGGAATACTGTAAGAGGAAACAATCAACACAATATCATATACGTCCACTGCAACGGCATAAATACCATTGCCCTCTTCTCCCAGTATATTGGACATGGGGATTCGGTAGATCATACCAATAAAGCGCACGATCAGGGATGCCATAGCAAGGATGCTTCCCTGCTTTAAAAAATCGCTTCCCTGGGATGTCTGTTGTCTTTTCTCACTCATACTGATTCCTTTCTACTTTTCCATTTTTGTCTGTCATAACCGGTTACTTTTCTTTAAATGAAATCAATTTTTTTCTGCTTGTCGGATAGGCCGCAATGTATGTTTTTCCCGGATTGATCGTAAGTACATTTCCTGACTCATCATAATATGTCATCTTATGATCTGCTTCACTCTTACGCCACGTGATCTTCACACGTTTTCCATTGGTAAGATAGTATCCTTCTCCTTTTCTCTTATGCAGGAAAAGATGCTGATATCCGTTTTTATCAATGTTTTTCTCTTTTACCAGCTGCACGATAACATTTTTAAACGCAAGCTGTTTGTTATTTTTGTGGTCTTTATGTTTCTTGCCGTATTCATATTTTTTATACGTCTTACTCTTTGTATCGTATTTGAGATAACACGTCGAGTAATTGGAAAATGGCAGTTTAATATACGTCGTATCGTCGGTGGAATCGAGATCGGTATCTTCCTCATAGAACGTAAAATGCTCTGCCACATTGTCCGACTTTACCTTCGTTCGGTAACCAAGTTTTTTGGCTCCTTTTTTCATTTTTTTGCCAGTAGTAAACACATTATGCGGTGCTTTATAGGAATAATCTCTGGCGTAAACAACCGGTCCGACCGCTGATAAACCACTTAAATTGTTGATCCCCAGTTCTTCCATCTTGGAAATTGCATATTTTGTCTGTCCAAAATGGCAGAATATGGCATCCCATTCACTGGCAAAACTGACAAAATAATGTCTGGCGCTTCGTACCGATCCCAGTTTCTTGATCTTGTCCACATCCTGGATCACACCGAGCATTCTCGTAATTCCCCCCTCTGCAAGGGCTTCATACAGCACATCGATCTGTGAAGTTCCCTGCTGATTGGCATTGGCATACTCAATATTGTTGATAATAACCGCATATGGTCGTTTTTCTGCTACTTTTTCCGTAATATATTCTCCGGTCAGATTACTCTGCACCATGCCCTCATGCGGATCCTTTGTTGGTTCCGGTGTCGCTGTTACTACGGGTGCCTGTGTTGTCTCCGGCGCTTTTTGTTCCTCTGCCACTTTTCCGGAACGATTCATAAGAACTGCCGCTCCGGCAGCCACTGCGATTACAACGACAGCACAAATACAACTGATCCGTATTACTTTCTTTTTATTTTTCATTGTTCTACCCTTTCCTTTCTTTTATGTAAACAGGTAATTTAATTGCTTTCCCGCAGGATTCCCATCTGCTCCATAATCTCCCGCTGCTTAGCTTCCATCTGCTCACGTTCTTCCTCTTCCATATGATCGTAGCCAAACAAATGCAGCATACTGTGTACAATCAGAAAACTATATTCGCGCAATTCCGAATGTCCGTATTCTTCCGCCTGTTCTGCGATCACATCCGAACACAAAACGATGTCCCCAAGCACCAATTCGTCACTTTCCGGAGAAATTGTCATGCTGTTTTCAAAAGCCTGTCCCTCAAAACTTCCCGGTGTATCGTATTCCATCATCGGAAAACTGAGAACGTCTGTCACACGGTCGACCTGCCGGTGTTCCGCATTAATCTCACGAATGGTTTCTTTTTCCACCATCGTCACACTGACTTCTGTCTCGTACGGACAATTTTCATGATCACACACAAAGGAAATCACTTTTTTGGCCTGTTCTTCCGGATCAAACGGAAATTCTTTGTCTGTTTCATTTTCAAAATATACTGTCATCGACTTTCTCACTTTCTTTTGTGCTCGTTTTTTCGTTTTTCGCGGTACTGCTCTCTTGCCTCAAATTTTTCATAGGCATGTACAATTTTTTGCACGAGTGGATGCCTTACTACGTCTTTGTTGGTAAGATACGACACGCCGATCTCGTCCACATCTTTCAATACCTTTAATGCCTGTTCCAACCCGGACTGGGTTGAAAACGGAAGATCTTTCTGGGAAAGGTCTCCGGTGATCACCACTTTGGAGCCAAACCCAATTCTTGTCAAAAACATTTTCATCTGCGCCGGCGTCGTATTCTGTGCCTCATCCAGTATAATAAAAGCATTATCCAACGTCCGCCCACGCATATAAGCAAGCGGTGCAACCTCGATCAATCCCTTTTCGGAATTCTTAATGAAGCTGTCTGCCCCCATGATCTGGTATAATGCATCATACAATGGCCGCAGATACGGATCAATCTTGCTCTGCAGGTCTCCCGGAAGAAAGCCCAAATTTTCTCCGGCTTCGATCGCCGGTCTGGTCAAAATGATCTTTCCCACTTCATCCTGCTTAAATGCCTGTATCGCCATTGCCATCGCCAGATAGGTTTTTCCGGTTCCCGCCGGTCCGACACCAAATACCATCATTTTCTCGCGGATAGCATCCACATATTTTTTCTGGCCAAGCGTTTTTGGTTTTACCGGTTTCCCCTGAATTGTAAAGGCAATCAAGTCATTGTCAATTTCTGCCAAAGATACCGGGGATTTTTCTTTGGACAATGCCAATAAATAATTGACATTTTGCTCCGTAATCGTATTTCCACGCTTTGCCAATTCCAAAAGTTCGGTAAATACACGTCTGGCTTCTGCGACATTTCCGCTTTCTCCCTCTACTTTGACGGAACCATCACGGACGATCACCTCGACGCCAAGATTTCTTTCTATTTTTTTCAAATGTACATCCAATCCGCCAAAAATATTATTTTCATATTCTGCCGGAATGTCCATCAGGATCTGTTCACGTGCCATCTGTCTCTTCCTTTCCCGGTGCCGCCTCAAGTTCTTCCGGCTGCACTTCCTTTTTATTCATCGTTTCTATGCAGGTGCGAATTACACCAGTGATTTTGTATTTATTTTCTTCCTGAATTATATTTTCCGTATGTTCTAAAATTTCATACCCCTCATTCTGCATTTGCTCCATCTTCGTCGCAAGATGTTTCCTAAATATACCGGCCGCCTGCTCTTTGGTATACCGCTTTTTCACTTTTGTATAATCCAGAAACTGCCGCCGGATAATCTTAACATTAATTTGAAGCGGAATAAACCGCTCTTCAAAACATACATAATTCATTATATCATAGTTGCCTGAATTATCAAACCATTTTAATGGATTTTTTAAGGAAATTCGTGAATCATTGTATTGAAAGGTGTAAATATTCCGTTTTTTCCCGGTCATTTGTTTGTCTATGTATTCTTTTGGCAGTTCTTCTTCCCATTTGACGGTATGCAGCAGCCGGATTTCTCCATCGGCAGCCACTCCCTGCTTTCGGATGACCTGCTCATCATCTCCCACAATGTCATAACTTCCCTGTATCAGAACCTGTCCCTTTTTCACGACATCTCCTTTTTTGCACAACGGAGTGCCTCTTCTTGTCACAATTGCCTCAATTCTCCCACCGCAAGGTGCCGTCAGACTAGATGCCTGCTCGGTTTCTTTTTCTTCTTCCCGCATTTTTCCCTCTTTTACCTGAATCTGGAGCACACATCCCTTTTCTTCCGCGGAAACCCAGCTTAGATCCGGATGCAGAAGCCTTAGATTTTGTTCGATCTTATCACACTGCAGATGTTTTCTTGTCATCCCACGGTACACTCCCATTTCTTCAATCTCCGCCCCCAAACCTTCTTTTGTATAGGTCTGCTGTCCGCGGAATTGAATGTCCCATACAAAAAGGGAAAGGATGTACAAAGCCGCGAAAAAAAGACCGATTCCCCACGTAAAGGTCCAATCGCGTCTGGCTTTTAGGCACCAAAAAGGAAACCCACATTTTTTCCGAATATGCGGAACCGTCTTTGTTTTTCGGGCAAGTGGCTGCAATTTCGGATATTCTGCCGCATACATAAAAAAGACAGCCTGCTTTTCCCTTTCTTTCACATTCCACAGTTCAATTTCATGATGTCTGCACAAATTCATAAATCGTTCCAAATGTCCTTCCGACACCTGACACTCTATGTATCCCATGATCCACCGCATTCCGGTCCTCCTAACTCGCAAAATATATTTTTTCTATTTTCCCACACACGCGGCATTCATCCGGCTGAAATGACTCAATCCCCAGTTTTTCCCCCTCAATCACCACACGCATGTGCTTTCCCTGCACTTTCACAAGGCATTCTGTGTATTCGATCAAGGATTTGTAATTTTCAATAATAGCATATTCCGTTCCAAACATTTTTACAATGGTCGCTCCCTCTAGAATATCGGGTTGAAGCCCCAGTTTTTCTGAAATCGGATTCATGTGACACCCTCTCACAAAAGCCGCTTGGTATATTATATGCAAGGCACGGTGTTATGTGACCGGGGGGGGGGAAATGTACGATCTTGTTTGTGTATCCTCTAGTTGCACGGAAAAAGGAGGTGTCCGACTTATCGAACAACCTCCTTCATATGTGCAATTATTTAAATTTTCTTTTACGAGCAGCTTCAGACTTTTTCTTACGTCTTACGCTTGGTTTCTCATAATGCTCTCTCTTACGAATTTCCTGCTGGATTCCTGCTTTTGCACAGTTTCTCTTGAAACGACGCAATGCGCTATCCAATGATTCGTTTTCTTTAACGATTACATTTGACATAGTATCACACCTAACCTCCCTCCAGTTGTAAGATTGTGCAAAATACAACTGTTTGGGTATTTTTTCGCACTAACACATATTATAACACAAATTTGGAAAACGTCAACTACTTTTGGCGATTTTTTCATCCAATCTGCGAAATAATTACTTCTTTTGCCTTTTTCAAAGCATCCGGGATACCCGCTGGGTTCTTTCCACCTGCCTGAGCCATGTTTGGACGACCACCGCCGCCACCACCGACAAGGGATGCCACTTCTTTGATCAGATTGCCGGCATGTGCCCCTTTCTTGATCGCACCTTCTGTGGCTGTCGCCATCAGGTTTACCTTGCCATCATTTTCCGTCGCATACAGGATTACGGCTTCGCCGAGTTTCTGTTTTGCTTCGTCACCAAGATCGCGCATTCCATTCATATCTACACCGGACAATGCTTTCACAAGAACTTTGATGCCATTTACATCTTCTGCTTCGCTTGTCACATCCCCCGCTGCAGCTTTCGCAATCTTCGCTTTCAATTTATCATTTTCTTTGGAAAGTGTTTTCACTTCTTCCTGCAATGCAGTAATTCGTTTTGCTACATCTGCCGGACTGGCTTTCAGCAGCGCTGCTGCTTCTTTCAACGTCTCTTCTACCTGATTGAAGTGAGCGATAAGCCCTGCTCCGGTAAGCGCCTCAATACGGCGCACACCAGCGGCCACACCACTTTCTGAAACAATCTTAAAGGCAGAAATATTACTTGTATTCTTCACATGTGTACCACCACAAAGTTCGGAACTAAAATCTCCCATCTGAACAACACGGACCGTATCGCCGTATTTTTCTCCGAAAAGAGCCATGGCACCGGTCTTCTTTGCCTCATCAAGTGTCATTTCATTGGTTACGACATCCAGGCCATTCTGGATTTCCTGATTTACAATTTCTTCCACCTTTGCAATTTCCTCCGGTGTCATCGGAGAGAAATGGGTAAAGTCAAAACGGAGTTTATCCGGATCTACCAAAGATCCTGCCTGCTCTACATGATTTCCAAGCACCATACGAAGGGCTTTCTGCATCAAGTGAGTTGCACTATGGTTGTTGGCAATAAGATTTCTGCGAGCCTCATCTACCGCAAGAGTAACGGTTTCTCCTACTTTGATGCTGCCTTTTGTCATCTTACCGACATGACCGATCTTGGTTCCCTGCAGTTTAATCGTATCTTCTACGACAAATTCTGCATTCGCTGTGCGGATCACACCGGTATCGGCAACCTGTCCACCCATTGTCGCATAAAATGGTGTCTCTTCTACAAGGATAGTTCCTTCCATGCCTTCTTTTAACTCATCCACCAAAGCATCTGCCGTCGTCAAAACGGTTACTTTAGAATCATGCGTAAGATCATGATATCCGACAAATTTACTCTCAATGGCTGCATCGATCGACTGATAAATCGTAACATCCGCACCCATGTAGTTTGTCTCTTCGCGGGCGTCTCTTGCTTTCTGGCGCTGTACTTCCATCGCTTCCTTGAATCCCTCTTCGTCCACGGTGAATCCTTTTTCTTCCAGAATTTCAATCGTAAGATCAATCGGGAATCCATACGTATCATATAACTTAAATGTATTTTCGCCGGAAAGAACCGTCTTCTTCTCTGCTTCCATCTCAGCCATCATGTCATTTAAAATAGACAATCCCTGATCAATGGTCTTATTGAAGTTTTCCTCTTCCGTAGCGATCAGTTTCAAAATATAATCTTTTTTATCTGCCAATTCCGGATAACCGTCCTTGGACTCGCGGATTACAACCTCACTCAATTTTGCAAGGAATGCCCCCTTGATACCAAGCAGTCTGCCATGGCGCGCTGCACGGCGAAGCAGACGGCGGAGAACATAACCACGTCCTTCATTAGATGGCATGATACCATCGGAAACCATAAATGTTACCGAACGGATATGGTCTGTGATCACACGGATGGAAACATCTTTTTTGTATTCCGTCTCGTACTCTACATTGGCATATTTGCAGACTTCGTCGCGGATGGCTTTGATCGTATCTACGTCAAAGATTGAATCCACATCCTGCATTACAGTAGCCAGACGCTCCAATCCCATACCGGTATCAATGTTTTTATTTTCAAGTTCTTCATAGTTGCCATTTCCGTCATTATTGAACTGGGTAAATACGTTGTTCCAGATCTCGATATAACGGTCACAATCACAGCCTACCGTACATCCCGGTTTGCCACAGCCGTATTTTTCTCCACGGTCATAATAAATTTCCGAACAAGGACCACAAGGACCTGCACCATGCTCCCAGAAATTGTCTTCTTTTCCAAAGCGGAAGATACGGTCTTTGTCTACACCGATTTCTTTATTCCAAATGTCAAACGCCTCATCGTCGTCCTGATAAACAGACGGATACAAACGATCCGCAGGAATCTCCAAAGTTTTTGTCAAAAATTCCCAAGACCAGGCAATGGCTTCATGTTTAAAATAATCTCCAAAAGAAAAGTTTCCAAGCATTTCAAAAAATGTACCATGACGAGCAGTCTTTCCTACATTTTCGATATCGCCGGTACGAATACATTTCTGACAGGTTGTCACACGCCGTCTCGGCGGAATCTCCTGACCGGTAAAATATGGCTTCAGTGGCGCCATACCGGCATTGATCAAGAGAAGACTCTTGTCGTTTTGCGGAATCAATGAAAAGCTCTTCATCACAAGATGACCTTTGCTTTCAAAGAAATCCAGATACATTTTCCTAAGTTCATTCAATCCATATGGTTTCATGTGGGTCCTCCTTCTATGTCAATACATAATTATCAAAATAAAGACGTACGCAAAACGCACGTCTTTATTTTAGTCTTTTTCGTCTCTTTTGTCAATGTCTTTATGCCTTTGTAATCTGGAGCGTAATTGGAACATCCGCTTCATTTTCCGCACGAGAATCACTCCATATATAATATGTCTGTCCCGCTTCTAATCCTACCTTCAGAGAAAGCCGCAAATCATTTGCCCCCGGCTGACTTCCCAATGCATCCCAATAATAACTTTGCTCATCAATGATATCCATTGCTTCATTACAGATATCCAAATCCATTGCAAAACTTTTCATATCCTCCGTATATTGTCCTGCATCTAAGGAAATGGTATAAGTTCCATCTGTTTCCGGCACAAATTTGTAATATGAGCCAAATGGTGTATTATAAATTGTTTCCGTCGAAGTTTTAACCGGCTTATCTGTTTTTATTTGAGGAAATTCATACGGAATAGGTGTAAGTTCTACTTCTACTGTCTCAGGTGCAGATTCTTCAATCTCCAGTTCCTGATCCACAATATAGCAGGCAGATACTTTTTTCTTTTCACCTTCTTCGTCCCGCTCATAAACAATATACTCCCCTTTCAGTCTATCCTTCATTGGAACCACATAGTAGTCCGAATATTTCGGATAAATCCACCAATCCCTCAATTTCAACTGATAGTCTTCCTCATTATCCAAGTTAAACTCCAGTTTATGAACTTTCACTTTGGTATAATCCAATTCACTATTTTCAGAAATATTTACCGTTCCCAGAAAATAACGTTTTGATTTGTCAGTCTCAGAATCAAAATCGTAACATGTCGCATAAACTCGATACGTTCCTGCCGGAATATATCTATAGTATTGTTTTACATTTTCATCCTCATTGCTTTGGTCTATGAAAGTATGAGCTGCCCCTCCACTTTCAACGAAACTCACACTTGCCGCCTTCCGTGATAAGCCAAGTGTTTTATTATCAAGCAGTATCGACACTTTATACAGATTCTCATTCAATCTAATCTCTTCTGGATTTTCTTCTGTTCCAATATTTTTGCTTATATCAATATTAATAAATTCATTATTTGCCTGTGTGTCGATACATAACCTCGCCTTACCTTCCGGACAAAGGCGCATAAGAATACCATTGTCATCTGTAAACAAGTTGTAGGATTCTTCGCTTTCATTATAGTATAATTCAAACAACTCATTTTCAATTGGCGTCCCATCCGGCAGGCAGATTTTGACAAACATCCAATAATAGTTTCTATTTGTAATCAATTCGATCTGTGTTGCTTCATCTCCATTTTTAGTAATAGTAACCGGATTAAACTCTCCGATGCCACAAGCATAAATATAGTCATAAGTTCCCGACAGTATGGTCGTTGAAAATTTTCCCTCACTGTCTGTCTGGACATCCTTGTACACACCGCTTGTCTCATTAATCAGCGTAACCATTGTATCCGCCAACAATATTCCATTTTTTGTCTTTGCCACACCTTCCACACGGCAGTATTCTTTGTTATCCGGCTTTGGATCCGTCTTTTCCGGTTCCTCGTAGGTTTCTTCCACGGTTTCTACACCGGCTTTTTTTGCAAAAACATTATAGACGGTCTTAAACGCAAGTTTTGCTTTGCAATTGTAGTCAAACAGCCATGCGTAACGATCCTGGTCGCCTTCCCGCCAGCTGTCCTGATCATACAAACGGTACGAATCCGAAATACCAAACGTGGTTACACTCGTAATCTGAACCGGACCGCCATTTTCTTTGTCCATGTCAACAAAGAGCTGATAAAGGTCATGGTAACGCTCTGCCTGATGAATCATTTCCTCTTTTGTATTGCTTCCCTCTGTACGGACACAAAGTTCTGTAATCATTACATCCAATCCAGCTTTGCCAAAATCCTCCAATGCATATTCCATACATGCATCCACATCCCGGTCAAGTTCATCATTTCCTTTTACTTCCGGCCAATTTGGAAGGATTGGGCACTGCATTCCAACCGTATCAATGAGTTTTTCATCTGCATTCACATAATTTACCAGGTCTAGAATTCCTTTTCTCTTTTCCGGTTTGAACGTGTTATAATCATTGTATACAAGTGCCACACCCGGTTCTACATACTTTTTCGCATAGATAAAGGCATCTTTCACATACTCGTACTCCGCATACTCCTCATTTCCTTCGGAATATACGTCATACCAGTTATTGTTGTTTTTACGGATAGATCCATCTTCTTCTACAGCCTCATTTACAACATCCCAACAATAAACAACACCCGGATAATTGGTCTGTACATAAGTGACAACCTGCTTGATATAACTTTCCATGCGCTGCTTCATCACCGCTTTACTTACTAGTTTTCCATCCTCATCATAGTTTTCACGGAAAAACCAGTCCGGTGTCTGATTGTACCACACAAGCACATGCGCACGCAGGGAAATCCCCGTATCCTGACAGAATTGCAGTTCCTTTTTACAGGATTCAAATGTTACTGCCGGCATTCCATCACTGCTCTTCTGACACCCTTCCTGATCAAGCAAAAAGACTGGTTTCATCAGATTCGTAAATGTCGTGCTATTATAATGTTTTTGCAGGATTCCAGACATATCCTGATCATAGATAGCCGCATATTCTTCTGCTTTTCCGGCAATTGCACTTCCGACTTTAAACGTCTTTGCCAGAGATTTAAGAGGCTTATAATCATCCTTATAGGTACTTGGCCAATTTGGATGATAGGTAACGGCAGGCGTCGGGGTCGGGGTTGGTATTCCCGTCGGTACCGCCGGCTGCGTAGGCACAACTGCCGGTATGGTTGGCACTGCCGGTGTCGTAGGTACTACCTTCGGTGTGGTTGTTTTCTTTACTGTCACTTTACAAGTTAAAGTGAATTTTTTCTTTCCTTTTTTTACCTTACATACTACTTTTGTAGTACCAACTTTCTTTGCCGTTACTTTCCCTTTTTTTGAAACAACGGCAATCTTTTTGTTTTTTGATTTCCAGGAAATTTTAGCTTTTTTTACCTTTTTCTTTACCTTTAACGTCTTTGATTGTCCAACTTTAAGCGTAATGCTCTTAGAAGATAATCTTGGTTTCTTTGCCGCCTGAGTTTCCTCTCCTGCCGGCATAATCATTCCGGCAAGAAGAGCTGTCGTCAAGACCATAGTTAATACTTTTGATTTTTTCATAATGCTCCTCCTATTTTCAGTAAATTATTTATTTCCGAATCTGCCCATTTCCCAAAATGATATATTTGGTGCTGGTAAGTGCCAAAAGTCCCATTGGTCCTCTGGCATGCAGTTTCTGAGTACTGATTCCTATTTCTGCGCCAAACCCAAACTCAAATCCATCGGTAAAACGTGTCGATGCATTGACATAAACCGCCGCTGCATCAATCTCGTTTAAAAAGCGCATGGAACTTTCATAATCCTTTGTAATGATAGATTCTGAGTGTCCCGTATTATACTTATTAATATGTGCAATTGCCGCATCAATGTCCGGAACCACCTTCATGGAAATGATGCGGTCAAGATATTCTTTTCCATAATCTTCCTCTGTCGCAGGCACGATCTTCGCATCGTATTTTTGCGAGATTTCATCCCCGCGGATCTCAACATCATGAGCATACAATGCTTTGCAGATTTCCGGAATGGCCTTTTCCGCGATGGCTTCGTGAATCACCAGGGATTCACAGGCATTGCAGACACCGAGACGCTGTGTCTTTGCATTTACAATGATATTGACCGCCATCTCAATATCTGCTGTCTCATCGACATAGACGTGGCAGTTCCCGGTTCCCGTCTCAATGACCGGAACGGTACTCTTTTCCACTACCGTGCGAATCAAGCCTGCACCACCTCGTGGGATAAGCAGATCCATGTACTGGTTAAGACGCATAAATTCCTGCGCCGTCTCTCTGGAAGTATCTTCCAATACCTGAATGGCATCTGCCGGCAAACCGACTGCGTCGAGTGCCTCACGGATTACATTGCAGATTGCCAGATTCGAGTGGATCGCATCGCTGCCACCGCGAAGAATGACTGCATTTCCTGTCTTAAAGCAGAGCGCAAATGCGTCCGCTGTCACATTTGGGCGAGATTCATAAATGATTCCGATAACTCCCATCGGTACACGTTTCTGTCCGATCTGCAGTCCACTTGGTGTCGTTTTCATGGAAATCACTTCGCCTACCGGGTCTGTCAAGGCAACGACCTGACGGATTCCCTCTGCCATTCCTTCAATCCGGTCTTCGGTCAGACGAAGCCGGTCAAGCAGTGCCTCCGACATATGATTTTTCTTTGCCGCCTCAATATCCTGAGCATTTGCAGCTAATATGTACTCTGTTTTCGCCGTTAATGCCTTAGCTACCGCCGAAAGTCCTTTATTTTTTTCTGTTACCGTCATACGGTTCATAAGAACCGAAGCCTGCTTTGCTGCTGCGCCAATTTCATTTAATGTCATATCCGTGTTTCCTTTCTATTTTTAAATTATTTTCGCTGCATAATTTCTTTTTCTGTCACGATCACATCGGGTTTCACGTCACAGCGATCCCCGGGGATCAAAATCATTTTCTGTTCGGAAAAGGCAGCAAAAGCCGTCATAAAATCGATTGTTTTCCATTCTGCCTCATGTTCATTCAGATAACGATCATAATAACCGCCACCATATCCCATCCGGTGCCCTCTGGCATCGTAAGCCGTTCCGGGCATGATCATAAGCACTTTTTTCTGCTCTTCTTTTATCGTCTTAAAAGAAAATTCCGGCTCTTCCCCGGTTGGCTCCCATATTTTCTGATAACCACGTTTTAATTTCGAAAGATCTGTAATTTCAAAAAAACGTATCTGTTTTTCTTTCACATAAGTTTTTGGCAGATACAATTTCTTACCTTGCGCAAGTACCGCCTGATTTAGCGTATCGACTTTCACTTCCGAGCGGAACGCATGATATGACAGTACAATATCTGCCTCTTTAAACCAGTCTGCCGCCAAAACCTTTTTTACAATTTCTTCCGATTTTTGTTGTCGACTTTCTTCATCAATGGAATCTCTTGCTTCCACTGCTTTTTTTCTCACTTTTTCCTTACTGATCATTATTTTTCGTCCCTCACTTCAACCGCTTTTTTCGATCTGAGCGGATGGATACTTCCATCTTTTTCCTGAATCGACACATTGGCAAGGCTCGCGCGCAGGTTATTTCTCACGGATTCAATGTATTCCGCACGCAGAAGTGCCTGTTCTTTCGCCTCTTCTTCTGTCAATGTTCCCGCTTTTTCCTTTTTATATAATTCATTGATTCTCGCAATCTTTTTTTCGTCCATAATCTCCTATCTCCGATTCAAATATTCTTTTAAGTGAAAATGTCTGGTGCGGTGTTCTTTAAATACCGTACCGATGTTTTTTCCTTCCATAAGGGTCAGGATATTTTCCATATTGTCTCCATTGATGATCGCCATATCGGCACCTGCATCGTTGGCAATACCGGCTGCCGAGATCTTTGAACTCATGCCGCCTGTACCAAACGACGTTGTGGGTCCCTTCGCCATCTCGATCATTTCGTCGCTGATCCGCTCCACATAAGGAATGAGTTCCGCTTCCGGATTCCGGTTCGGATCATCCGTGTAAAGCCCGTCAATATCGCTGAGCAGTACAAGCATATCTGCTCCGGCGATTGCAGCAACGACAGCTGAGAGGGTATCATTGTCACCAAATTCGATCTCATCGATCGCCACCGTATCGTTTTCATTTACGATAGGAATCGCGCCTAACGACAATAATTCCTCGAACGTATTGCGTGCATTGTGACGGCTCGTGTCATTTTCAATGGTAAATTTTGTCATAAGAATCTGTGCCGTATACTGATTGTATTCGGAAAATAATTTCTGGTATACGGTCATCAGACGACTCTGTCCGATCGCCGCACAAGCCTGTTTCAAACTTGTCGTATCGGGCCGCTTGGTAAGTCCAAGTGCTTTCCGTCCGACCGCGATCGCACCGGAAGATACCACGATAATATCTTTCCCCTGATTGTGCAGGTCGGTCAAAATACGCACAAATTTTTCCAATTTTACAAGGTCAAGTCCTCCGGTCTCCTCGTGTGTGATCGTTGAACTTCCCACTTTAAATACAATTCGTTTTTTATCCTTAAATGCTTCTCTCATCATTCTTTCCTTTCTCTCGCGATCGCAAGTGCGACACGCAGACCATCCATCGCTGCCGACATGATTCCACCGGCATACCCGGCACCTTCTCCGCATGGATAAAGCCCCTCGCAGACAGGCGACATAAAGGTATCTCCGCGCAATATGCGTACCGGCGATGATGTCCTGGTCTCTGTCCCCAGAAGCAGTGTGTCTCCATCATCAAACCCTTTGATTTTTCTGCCAAACTGCTCCATCCCTTCCATAATACCATTAGAAATCGCTGGGGGCAATATATTTTTCAAGTTTTCTTTTCCAACTTCTCCTTTGGTACACGGATGAATTTTTCCAAAGTCTTCCGTTTTTCGATCTGCACAAAAGTCTTCCAATCTTTGAACGGGAATTTTTCCTCTGCCAAGTTCAAATGTTTTCTTTTCCAATGCCCGCTGAAATTCGACCCCCGCCAGCACATCGTCTCCCGGATAATCCTCCGGTGTTACGGATACCACGATCGCACTATTGGCATTTTCGGAATCTCTGCCATGATTGCTCATTCCATTTACAACCGTAAATCCCGGTTCCGAAGAAGCATTTACGACGTAACCGCCCGGGCACATACAAAAACTGTAAACTCCCCGGTCATCCGACGTTCTTCCCGTCAATTTATAATCTGCCGCCGGCAGACGGTCATCCAATGTTCCGTATTGACTCAGATTGATCGTATCCTGCCGATGCTCCACGCGCACTCCGACTGCAAACGGCTTTGCCTCCATCGGAATGTTCTGTTCTTTCAATGCCTGGAACGTATCTCTGGCACTATGACCGATGGCAAGAACACAGGCATCGCAAGGGATTTCTTTTTGCTGCCCTAACTCGTCTTTTACAACAACTTCCTCTACCTTTCCATTTGCTTTCTTAATTTCCATAAATTGGGTATGGAAACAATACGTAACTCCCATTTCTTCCATCTCTTCCCGCATAGATTGAATCACTCCGCGAAGTTTATCCGTTCCAATATGCGGCTTTGCCTGATACCGAATTTCTTCCGGTGCCCCGTGTGCAATAAACGTATCCAGAATGAATTTTCGCTTTCCCGTTTTATCTTTTACTCCGGTATTGAGTTTTCCATCCGAAAATGTACCGGCTCCGCCCTCTCCGAAGGAAACGTTGGTCTGGGGATCGAGTTCGCCGCTCTTCCAAAAATGAGCCACTTTCTGCATCCGCTCCATCATCGGGCCGCCGCGTTCGATCAAAATCGGCTTGTACCCGCAAGAAGCCAAAAAATAAGCACACAATAAACCTGCGGGGCCCGCGCCAACGATAACGATCCGTTTCTCCGGCTCTTTCACCTGAAATCCCTGGATTTCTTCTGCCAGCGAATGCTCCGGTTCATATTTTGACAAGTTCTTATTTTTTCTATTATGCTTTAAAATCTCATCTTCGCTTTTGGCGGAAAATGCAATCGTATAATTGCAAAAAATATCCGGTTTCTTCCTCGCATCTATGCTCTTTTTGACAATTTGCAGATCGGTTATTTCTTCCGGTCTGATATGTAATTTTGCCGCCAGTTTTTTCTGTATTTCTTTCTTATTATCTTTGCGATAATCGATTTTACATTGTCGATACTGTAACATTTTATGCCTCCTGATCTGCCGCAATCTGACGGGCACACAGAACCCCTGTCGCCCATGCAAAATGCAGATTATATCCTCCACAAATTCCATCTACATCAAGCAATTCCCCGGTCAGATACAAATTTTTCATTTTTTTCGACTCCATCGACGGAATATATACTTCGGACAGCGGCACACCGCCCGCCGTCACCTGAGCGCGTTCCATCCCGAAGGTATCTGTGATCTTTACCGGATAATGCTTTAACAATTCGGCTAGATTTTTCTTCTTTTCCAACACCTTTACCCATTTTTTATGAACAATGCCCTGCAAATATTCATCGCCATATTTTTCCATCCATTGTTGTACTTTTTCCTCATCCCAATCGGGCAGAAAATCAAGTTTACAAGTCACCTGACTGCCTGCATCCAAAGCCGCAGCCGCCTGCGAGCAAAGTTGAAATACCGGTATTCCGGAAATTCCATCTTTGACAATCTGAATCTCTCCCCTCTCGTCTGCCACCTTTTTCCCATCGATCCAAAGAGAAACTTCTCCCGGCATCCGCACTCCGGCAAGCATCTCCCACTCGGCACCTTCGGCCTTTAATCCCGTCAATGCCGGATACAGTTTCGTCACCTGATGTCCCAAACTCCGTGCCAGCAGATAACCACTGCCATCTCCTCCACAGGGTTTATTGGCCTTTCCTCCACACGCCAGCACAAGCGCATCCGCTTTTACCTTCACACCGCCCTTTACACAAATTGTAAATTCGTTATTTTTATGTACCACTTTTGCCACTTTCGTCTCAAAAAGGAACTGCACACCGCTCCGTTTGCAGGCATTGACCAGAAAATCACGTACGGTAACTGCCTGCCCGGTATAGGGATAGAGGTATCCATCTCTCTCTTTATGATAAATTCCAATTTCTTCCATTATTTCAATTGCTTTATCCGCCGGAAATGCTTCTAATATTTTTCCGATTTTTTCTTTGTCGCCATGATAACAGGAAGTCCGCATCTGGAGATTGCTGAAATTGCATCTGCCGTTGCCGGAAGCCAATATTTTCTTGCCGGCAGCTTCGTTTTTTTCAATCACAAGAACTTTTTTGCCCTGTCTGCCGCACTGCCAGGCGCACATCAGTCCCGACGCACCTGCACCGGCTATAACAACATCAAACTTCTCCTCCATGATCTTCCTCGCTTTCCTCTCCTTGTCACCAAGCGCAGCTTGATGACCTGCGTGGGCTTCAGCCCACTTCCTTTCTTCTTTTCACGTAATTATATTTCATTGTATCACATTTTCTCTTTTGACGCGATACCTTTTTCATCAACTCGAAAAATTTTCCAGCATGGAATACAATTCTTCCTCATTCTTCACGAAAAATCCCTCTTTTAATTTCTGCTGTTCTTCTTCCGGCAAATTATCGATCAAAATCCCTGTATATTCATACGGGGTTTTCTGGTCCTCATGATATACGACAACCTGTCCCTCTTCTTCTTTTAAAAAGAATGTCATCGTCTCCTCAGACAAATAATTTTCCCGAACCACGATCTGCTCTTTCGAAAACGAAATCAATTCTTTTTGCTGTGGGATATCTTTTCCGGTTTCTCCCTCATGCTCGTCATTGTAGGCGGCAAAATATGCCTCTAATTCTTCCCTTGTTTTACCGGCAAGTTCTGCCGGCATCGTAGACTCTTCCCGGGTAATAACTCCGGTCACGCCTTCGTACACTTCCACAATGTATTTCATGGAAGTATTCGTCCGTATTTCCTTCACGGTATCCACCGGATTCACCTGACTTTTTGCCGGCTGACTGTTTCTATTTTTATAAGAACGGTAACTGTAAAAAGCAAACACCGTAAGTAACATGCCAAATACAAAAAAAATGCTCACATATAGATATCTTCTTTTCATAATAACACTCCAATCTGATATCTATAGTGTGAACATTTTTGATCTTTTTATACATGTAACTATTCAGGACTAATTCATAACTCGTCCGATCTTAACCGGATGACGATAGTACGCATTAGAAATCTTAATCCCATCACTTGGGTTACTTGCATGGATAACAAGTCCACTTCCAATATACATCGCTACATGGTTGATTCGGCTTCCATTGCTGTAGAAGAACAAATCCCCCGGTTTTGGTGAAGACACTTTTCTGGTCACACCAGCCTGTGCTGCGGCATTGTGTGGAAGGGAATGACCATATTTTGCATAAAGGCTCATCGTAAATCCGGAACAGTCTGTACCATGGGTAAGACTTGCACCGCCCCATACATAACGATTTCCAAGGAACTGTTTTGCATATTCTACGATGGATGCCTGTCCTTCGGATACGCCATCGGAAGAATTTGCGGATACCGTACCAACTTTCACGGCACGCTTCAAAGAATACTGCTCTTCGACAAATTCTTTTGCTACAAAAGCATAATCATCATCTACTGTAACACATACCCAGTTTGCAAGATCTGCATTGATAGCGTCCATACCACCGGCACGTTTAATTGCCTCTTTGGATATTTTCTGTTTTTTAATTACTTTTTCTACAAATTCTGTCGTCAGATTGTTTTCGCGGATAACAAATTCTTCTCCCTCGGAAACAACCGAATAAATCGGTGCATCTGTCGTCGGAAGTGCACGTACACGAAGAGAATTGGTTGTAATCTCAACGCATTCACGTCCCACTTTAGTAGCTGCCTTTTCTGCCTTTTCATCGGTTACAAGATATTTGGCTTTGACCCATCCGGTCACATTTCCGGAAACCATCTTTGCCCATCCTTTTTTAATCTTGTAAATGTGACAGCCGGCATTTTTTGTCATTTTACCAACTATTTTTGAATTTTCAGACGGCTTTTTACGTACATTCAAATACGTATCGACTTTCGTAGCCACACCAAGACGACTGTAATTCAAATTTAATTTTACATGTTCATCACTTTTTTTCGTTTCTTCCGGCGCCGCTGTCGGCTGTGGCTCTTCTGCTGCCGGCTCCGGTGTTGCGGAAACCGCTGCGCTCGTCACTGCTCCATTTGCCACCTGATTACAATATTCATCAACCACTACAGCGGCACCACTCAAAGGCTGGTCCGTCGCAATCATCGCTGCACTCACCGGCACTGCAATAATTCCTACCGCAAGGACACCCGCTGCAATATATTTCACATATTTCCTATCGAACTTCAAAATATCATCTCCTGATTTATTACGAATTTGTTACATCTTTTTAATAAGATTATAACAAGTGGTTACAAAGTTGTCAAGGATTAGTTGTTGTTTTCGTTTATATTGTAATTTGTCGGAAAAGTTTACATTACGTGAGTGCTCGCGCTCCAATAAACGCGCAGGGGTATCGATATGCAAAATACGCATATCTGATACCCGCGTGTTTATACTCACTTCATGCAAATCTTTTCCGACAAATTACAAAAATCCTAAAACAGCCAACAATAATTAAAACAAAGATACGCCTTACCATTCCATTTCATCAACTGTAGTGTACTTTATTTTCTGTGGATAATTTAACAGAGTAGCAATAGCCTTTTGTACTTTCTTCGACTGTATCAACATCCTCATCTTCTCATCCCCGCTCATAACCTTTGGTTCCCCGCACCTAAGACTATCCGGATGCTCTGACACACAACAATCTTTATACCAACATTCCCCCATAAGATTCCCCTTAACAGACCATTTCTCATTTTGGGTAAATTCGCCAACCAACGCTTTCATCACTCGCTCCGTAGAATATCTCTTAAAACCAGCTATGTAGTGTAATGTCTTCTTGTCATCGATCTTTGATAAATTGATTCTATGGTTCTCGACTGCTGCTAAAACTTCCTCACGGATTTTGACTTTATCCATCTTTCCCGTGCCTGTCCATTCTATCAGCCTATCAAACGCAAGAATCAAGTATTCAAAGCAAATCATATCCAAAATTACAATCTTTCCTTTTGAACTTTCTTCGATTGATTTCAAAACGCGATATTTATTACGAATATCCTGATTGTCAACCACATAATCAAATGCAATATAATATTTATCGTCACCTTTAAGATCTAAATCTAACACGGCATCCAATAATCCCTGATTACTACCTTTGCTTTCAATTACCAGTTGATCATCAAAGAAAAGTCGATCAACTAATTTCCAGAAGTGAAATCCCGCGCCGGTATCTTCCGTCCACAAATATCTCATATCACAACTCCTCTTCCAGTGTTATCCTATTATTATCAAACTTCAACACTTTAAAACTCTTATCTGATACATTGAGTCCGTCACAGTTTCGCAAAAAAAGCATATACTGGTTTGATACTTCAAAATTAATAAATCTTCTGACATCATCATTCATCAAATTGTCTGCATTATCTACCACAATAAAACTATCCTTGCACTGTCTTATTGCTCCTAAGAAATCATCTGATCTGTAGTTAAATAATTTGATAGAACTATATTCATCCGTCAGCCTGATATCTTCTAACATTTCATAAAGCACTGTTTTACCGGTCCCACTGTCTCCACCCACAAGAGTAATTCTGTCATCAAATTCTAAATCGTATAAAAATGGATCTGCCTTAAATGTAATACTTTTATAAATCATCCACTTCTCTCCTTTCATACTCCTTACTCCACCAGGCATTATAACCCCTTTCACCAATAGCTATATCCGAATCATTAAAGCGGATTTTCACATCATCCGCTATGTCAAAAAGTATTGGTCTGGACATATATATCTTTATATTATCCATAGTAAAAATGATTCTAAGCACATTTGGACCACATTCCTCGACATTTACTACTTTATCCGGATGCTTCACAATATTGAGTAATGTTTTACAGCCAGATGATAGATTTCGGATTGTACCTAACCCGTATTTTGTTTCAATATGCTTATCCGGAGTCAGCCTTGCTTCATCCACCTGCTGAATTAAATCAATTTCATTTTGTGACATTTCTTCATTTCCTGTATTCAAATTGAAATACAAGTCATTTTGCAATATCCAGTCATTTGAGTCCTTTTTTTCTGTATATATGTCTATCATGCAGCATCACTCCTTTCTATTGTCACTTTCTTGACTTTTCTAATCTTTGTTAAGTAAATACAAGTATATTCTGTAAATACATATTTATAATTATTCTCTCATTCTTAACTGCATATAATCATTTAAACATTTTATATAGGGTATTTCGATAGTTTTTTTAATGTATTAAATAATTTATTTTTATCTGATACCCCAGCGGTCTTTAAAATAAGCATATATACCATTGCTCTTAACAGTTCTGCGTCCCAATACATATTTCTTTCAAACCTATATTCAACATTTCCATGATCTAACGCATTTCTACTATTTTTTATGCGCTCTGGCATTTTAACATAGTCCTCTTCAAAATCACACTTTATGTTTTGTTCTCCATATATTTCTATAAACTCTTGGAGCACAATATCAATGCGTTTCTTTAATGTTTCTTTAGCATTTTTCATTCCTTCAATTATTTCATCAAAATATATCTTTTCTGAATCTGAAAACTCAGTTTCTCTACTGTTCTCTATTATTTTTATAATTTTCTTTTTTACTTTTTCCTGCTCTTTATATTTATAATTATGTCTTACACTTACATCAAACTGTAATTCAAATGCTGCACATATGTTCATAATATCCGCATATGTAATTTTATTCATATTACAAGGAAATAATGACCTAAAACAAATTTCATTTTGACATATCATAGTTAACAATTTTGCCAAACCGCTTTCAGTATCCTCATATTTTAAACATCTATTAAAATTGCTATCTTCCACATTATCTGGTTTTATATACAACATTGTCGTATATTCGTTGATATCATTACCGCATCCAATCATAACCGGATTAATTATATCTACTTTAGAATTCACTGATATAAATTTAAAAAATGTTTTTGCCATCTGAATGACATTATGTAACAATTCCTGATCTGAAGTCTTATTTACCTCAAATACCATCACATTTCTTACATCGTATGGAAATGGCTTATCACTTCCTTGAATCATTGTTTTAAAATCAATTGAAAGTTTTTGATTAAACGCAACTATTTCAACCGTATTACGTTCAATCCTCTCATCATTAATTTTTTTCCCATTCCATTGGTTTATAAGATTGGATATATCACTTTTATATTTAGGATCATTTCTAAAATAATAATCCAAACAATCCGATTTAATCCATATGTGATCGAATTCAAATGTATACCTTTTATCTTTTCTATACCAGTCAACCACATAAAATTGCAAATCACACTTATATTCATACAAATTTAAATATTTAATTTCCTCAATATATACATATATGACATTCTTTGAAAAATCTTCCAACTTAATCCATCCATCATTAATAATAGTTTTTATATCATCCAAGCTAGTAAATTTTCCTTCTGTATTTGAAATTGTTAATTTATAATCATCAAGTCTAAACATCATCGTATTTTTGTTTATCTTAATTATACCCACAAACACACTTTCACCTTCTTTTTCAGTTCAAATCTAATGCTGTTGAATTCCTTATCTTCTTTAAAAAATTTTCATTGAATCAGTTTAATTCCATTATGTATAAATATACTTCCTCTTCCAACACAATACACTCAAAATTTCATCTATTATTTTTTGATAATTTATTATATTTGATTATCATCACTAATTCATTTTGTATCATTACATCTGCCTAATATTTCTTATTCATTATATCATTATTGCTATTTTGTTTCAATCTTTAATTAATTATTTAGTTTCTATCATAATAACTAAAATCAATCCCCCTCCCCTTCATTATATAAAAACCCCCTGCTTTCACAATGAGGGATTTTGAACACCGTCGGTGCATAGAGGACGTTTTCTGTCCTCATGCACCGCTACGTGTGTTTATTAAGCGCAAGCGGTCCCGATATGTGAAAGCAGGGGGGATTCTGTAAAAGCAGGGGGGTTTCTTTATGCTCTTCCTCTTCCTTCAATCGTCGCAATATCTACCAGCGAAAGTTCTGATTTATCAACATTTTCAAGGCTTGTCAGAAGTGCATTTGCCGTATCCAGGGATGTCAGGCAGGTAACACCTGTTTCGATGGATGTACGGCGGATGAGGAATCCATCGTGAGAATGTTCACCCTGTTTTGGAATGTCGATGACAAGGTCAATCTCATGTCCAAGCAGAAGATCCATCAGTGTCGGAGATTCCTGCTCGATCTTATTGACGCCGATGACATCCACGCCGGCTTCTTTCAATGCCTTCTGGGTTCCTCGTGTCGCATAAATTTCATAGCCAAGTGCTTTAAAACGTTTTGCTACCGGAATGGCATCCGTTTTATCCTGGTCTCTTACCGTAAGGATCATCTTCTTATGCTGCGGAAGATTGATACCGGCTCCCATAAAGGCTTTGGAAAGCGCTTCATTGAATGTCTTTGCGATTCCGAGACATTCACCGGTTGATTTCATCTCCGGTCCAAGGCTGATCTCGGCGCCGCGCAGTTTCTCAAAAGAGAATACCGGCATCTTGATTGCGATATAATCCGATGGTTTTGCAAGTCCGGTCTCATAGCCAAGGTCTGTGATCTTCTCGCCGAGGATGACACGGGATGCCAGTTTCACGATTGGAATACCGGTAACTTTACTGATGTAAGGTACGGTACGGGAAGAACGAGGATTTACTTCGATGACGTACACTTCATCATTCATTACGATAAACTGGATATTGATCAATCCGATAACATGAAGGGATCTTGCCAGTTTTCTCGTATAATCTACTAATGTATCGATTACTTCCGGCTTGATACTCTGTGCCGGATATACCGAGATACTGTCTCCGGAGTGGATTCCGGCACGCTCGATATGCTCCATGATTCCGGGGATCAGGATGTCTTCGCCGTCACAGACCGCATCGACTTCCACTTCTTTCCCCATCAGGTATTTGTCTACAAGGATTGGATGTTCCTGTACGTGGCGGTTAATGATTGTCATAAATTCGCGGATATCATCGTCATTGATGGCAATCTGCATGCCCTGTCCACCGAGAACGTAGGATGGACGCACAAGAACCGGATAGCCAAGTTCATTGGCTGCCTTCAGTGCCTCATCCACCGTAAATACCGTATGTCCCTTTGGTCTTGGGATTCCACACTGCTCCAGAATCTCATCAAACAATTCACGGTCTTCTGCCGCATCGACATTTTCGGCGCTTGTTCCCAAGATTGGCACACCCATCTTCATCAGGGATTCCGTCAATTTGATCGCCGTCTGTCCACCAAACTGCACCACAGCACCATCCGGTTTTTCAAGATCTACGATATTCTGTACATCTTCCGGTGTCAATGGTTCAAAATACAATTTATTTGCCACGTCAAAGTCCGTACTTACGGTCTCTGGGTTGTTATTTACAATAATTGTCTCATAGCCGCTCTTTTCAAGAGACCATGCACTGTGAACCGAACAGAAGTCAAATTCGATACCCTGTCCGATACGGATTGGGCCGGAACCAAGTACCAGCACTTTTTTCTTGGTACGTGTCGCATCCACTTCACATTCACTGCCGAAACAGCTGTAGTAATATGGTGTCGCTGCCGCAAATTCTGCCGCACACGTATCTACCATCTTAAACGAAGCCGTGATGCCATTTTCAAGACGCATTGCACGAACTTCTTCTTCGGTCATGCCGGTATATCTTGCGATCACATTGTCCGGGAACTCAATTCTCTTTGCTTCCGCCAAAAGTTCCGGTGTGAGTTTTTCATTTTTCAGACGCTGCTCCATCTCAACCAAAATGGCAATTTTATCGATAAACCATTTGTCAATTTTTGTAATATCATGGATTTCATCATACGATGCCCCTTTACGGATCAGCTCTGCAATAACATAAATTCGGCGGTCATCGACGATACGTACACGCTCCAGCAGTTCCTCTTTGGAACGGTCGGTATATCTTCCGGTGTCGAGGCTGTCCAAATGCTGCTCCAGAGAACGGATGGCTTTCATCAACGCACCCTCAAAGTTCGTACAGATACTCATAACCTCTCCGGTCGCTTTCATCTGAGTTGTCAGTGTACGTTTTGCCTTAATAAATTTATCAAATGGCAGGCGCGGGATTTTGACTACGCAATAATCCAGTGCCGGCTCAAAACTTGCATAAGTCTTTCCGGTGATCGCATTTGGAATTTCATCCAACGTGTAGCCGAGCGCAATCTTTGCTGCCACCTTGGCGATCGGATATCCTGTCGCCTTCGATGCCAGTGCGGAAGAACGGCTGACACGAGGGTTTACCTCGATAACACAATATTCAAATGATTCCGGATGCAGGGCAAACTGCACGTTACATCCACCGGTAATATTCAATTCTGTAATAATGTTCAGCGCAGAAGAACGGAGCATCTGATACTCTTTATCTGCCAATGTCTGAGACGGTGCTACGACGATACTGTCTCCGGTATGTACACCAACCGGATCCAGGTTTTCCATATTACATACCGTAATACAGTTTCCGTTGCTGTCTCGCATTACTTCGTACTCGATCTCTTTCCAGCCGGCAATACAGCGCTCGATCAGACACTGACCCACACGGGAAAGACGAAGTCCGTTTGAACAGATATCACGCAGTTCCTGCTCGTCGTGTGCGATTCCACCGCCGCTTCCTCCTAACGTATACGCAGGACGGATAACGACAGGATACCCGATCGTATTCGTAAAGGCAACCGCATCTTCTACATTTTCAACGACTTCACTGGCAGCAATCGGTTCTCCAATTTTTTCCATTGTCTTCTTAAATTCAAGACGGTCTTCGGCTTTTTTGATTGTCAAAGAAGTGGTACCGATCAGGCGGACATTCTGCTCTTTCAAAAATCCGCATTCTTCCAGTTCCATCGCAATATTCAATGCAGCCTGTCCTCCCAAAGTAGGAAGCACGCTGTCCGGTCTCTCCTTTTTGATCAGGTTTTCCACCACTTCTACCGTAAGCGGCTCGATATAAACCTTATCTGCAATATCTTTATCTGTCATGATGGTAGCCGGATTGGAGTTGATCAATACTACTTCCATTCCTTCTTCTTTCAGCGAACGACATGCCTGTGTTCCCGCATAGTCAAATTCTGCCGCCTGTCCGATTACGATCGGACCGGAACCGATCACAAGTACTTTTTTAATTCCATCTATTTTTGGCATAGTTTAAATCCTCCTCTACTGTTCCATCATCTGCATAAATCGGTCAAATAACACTTCCGAATCTTTTGGTCCGGCACAAGCTTCCGGATGGAACTGCACCGTAAAGATCTTTTTATTTTTATACCGCAAGCCTTCCACTGTGCCATCGTTGACATTGACGAAAGCAACTTCTGCCACATCCGCAGGAATGGTATCTTCTTTTACAACATACCCATGGTTCTGGGAGGAAATGTAAACTCTTCCTGTCTCCAGATCCTTAACCGGATGATTGGCACCGCGGTGTCCGTATTTCATTTTCTCTGTGTCCGCCCCATTGGCAAGTGCCATGAGCTGGTGTCCAAGGCAAATGGCAAAAATTGGAATATCTGAAGCATACAATGTTTTGAGGTTCTCAATAACCTCTGTACACTCTTTCGGATCTCCCGGACCATTTGTCAGCATAATGCCATCCGGATTTTCTTTTAAGATCAGTTCCGGATTGGTTCTCGCCGGATAAATCGTCACCTCGCAGCCGCGTTTCAAAAGACAGCGGGCGATGTTAAATTTTGTTCCAACGTCAAGAATAGCAACCTTCTTTGTTACCGGAATGTTGCTATCTGTATCTAAATCTCCCGGCTTATAAGAAACAACTTCTCTTGTCGTCACTTTATCAACGACACCGGAAACACTATATTCTTTACATTTTTTCTTTACTTCTTCAAGATCATAATCGGCATTGGTTGTAATCATGCCATTCATGGTACCTTTTTCACGAAGAATTTTCGTGAGGGCACGTGTATCGATGCCTTGAATACCAGGGATGTTTTGCTCTACGAGAAAATCCTGAATGCTCTGCTCATTACGGAAATTGCTGCTCAGACGAGATAACTCACGTACGATAAATCCATCTACATTGGACAACTTGGATTCCATATCCTTACGGCAGATTCCATAATTACCAATAAGAGGATAGGTCATAACGACTGCCTGTCCTGCATAACTCGGATCCGTCAGTACTTCCAGATATCCTGTCATTGACGTATTAAATACAATTTCGCTGATAACTTCTCTTGTGCTTCCGATGCTTTCCCCGGTAAACACGGTTCCGTCTTCCAGAATTAAATAAGCTTTCATAATTACCTCCATGTTCTTTTATTCAAAAGTCAAAATCATCTCGGCAGTTTCCACTAAGTTGTTTCCACTGTCCATACTGAGTTTTTGAATGTATTTGTGTGCATCATTTTCTGTCATCTGATTTCGCTCCATCAAAAGAGCCTTTGCTTTATTGATGATCTTTTCTTCCTCGGCAGTACGGCGCTTGGGCTGTGTTTTCTTTCTACGTTTCAGTTCCCGCGCGATGTCCATTGTCATCATCTGCACCGTGCTTACAAATTCACGGCTGTGGATCGGCATGGACAAACAAACAATATCTGAGCTGATACAATCTTCCAGCCTCGAAGGACTGGCGACAAGCAGCATCGAAAATTCTCTCGGAAGATAACCATACAATTCGCTGTAATGCATATCCGGCAGCTTGTAGCCGCATACAACCACGCCGCCATCGGAATCATTTGCCGCTCCGATCGTCTGAGCTGCATTATTATATGCCATTGTATCATCAAATCCGTTTCGAATCAAAACATTTCTCAGATTTTTTGCATCTTCTAATTTGGGAAATGCCACAATAATCCGCATTGGTTTTTTGCCTCCTTATCGAATGTTGGGTTTTTACAACGAACATTTTTTAACGAAGCAATTTCTCAGACACGGTCAAGGTATTTTTCCACTTCCCAGGCAGTTACCTGTCGTGAAAATTCTTCCCATTCATCTGTTTTTTCGTTGATAATGATCTGGGAAAGTGTCTTCCCGATCACCTGCTGCAAAAATTCATCTTCTTCAAAAGCGCGTATTGCCTCTCTCAGATTTCGCGGCAAAATATCAAATTTTACCTTATCATCTTCGGATACATCATCCATACATACCGGCGGCTCGAGTTCCTTTCGGATTCCCTCCAATCCTGCCGCGAGACATCCTGCCAGCACCAGATACGGATTACTTGCTCCGTCCGGGCTTCGTAAAATGACACGGGATCCGATCGTTCCGACATTGGTCAGCCGAATCAGCGGTGTGCGGTTTGTCCGCGACCAGGTAATGTCCACCGGTGCATTGTAACCGGGAACCAGTCTCTTGTAGGAATTGATAATTGGATTATTGATCAATGTCAATCCTTTGATGTGCTGAATGATTCCTGCCATAAAATGGTAAGCCTCTTTACTCAGTCCATCTTCTGCCGAAGTATCGGTAAATATATTTTTTCCATCTTTACATAAAAACATATTCAAACTCATCGCCGATCCCTTTAATCCGTATTTTGGTTTCGGCATAAAGGTCGCATGCAGTCCATGGCGTTTTGCCACTGTGCGAACCGTAAGTTTAAATGTCATAATGTTATCTGCCGTACGAAGTCCCTCATCAAACATAAAATCGATATGATGCTGTGCCACTTCATTGGAGTGGTAGGAACTTTCCATGACAAATCCCATTTCCTCTAAAGAAAGGACCATGTCACGTCTTGCATTTTCCCCGGAATCCAGCGGCCCAATGTCAAAAAATCCACCTTTTTCATTGGAATTTGTCGTCGGCTGCCCATCTTCATCCGTATCAAATAAAAAGAATTCGTTTTCCGGTCCTACGTTAAAAGTATATCCCTCTTTTTCTGCTTGTTCAAGTACATTTTTTAAAATTCGTCTCGGATCTGCCTCATATGGCGTTCCATCCGGGTTCAGCACGTCACAGATAAATCGTGCCACACGACCTCTCTGCGGACGCCACGGGAAAATGGTAAATGTGTCAAGATCCGGTGCCAGGATAAACTCTGACAAATCTTTGGTATCATATCCCTGAATGGCAGCTCCATCAAACACGACGCGGTTTTCCAAGATCCGATCCAGATGATTCGCCGTCATCGCGATATTTTTCAATGCTCCAAAACTGTCAACAAACTGAAGTCTGATAAATTCTACATCTTCCTCTTCTACTAAACGGTAGATATCCTGCTTTGTATAATTTGCCATAGTAATCCTCATTTCTGCATATTATTTTGCGCTTTTTTCGCACGATAGGGACTGACATCTCTTGTACTCGGTGCCAGCCCCTAATTTCCTATTTGCCTTCTCTATTATCCGAGGTTTGAATACCCCATCAAATCCTGATCTACTGCTTTGGCAACTTCGCGTCCTTCGCGGATTGCCCATACGACAAGAGACTGTCCACGGTGCATATCCCCTGCCACAAACACACGGTCAGCGCTTGTTTTATACTGTCCCGGCTTCGTCGCAACATTGGTACGCTCCGTCAGTTTCAGTTCAAAATCTTTGGCGATATAATCCTGTGTTCCAAGGAATCCTGCCGCGATAAATACCAGATCCACATCCAGTACATATTCGCTTCCGGCGATCTCACTCATCTTCATGCGGCCTGTCTTCTCGTCTTTCTCCCAGGCAAGTTTTACACATTTTACCTGTTTGAGAACACCCTTGTCATCTTTGATAAACTCTTTGACCGTCGTCTCATAGATTCGAGGATCTTTTCCAAACACAGCGATCGCTTCCTGCTGGCCGTAATCGGTCTTTAAGACTTTCGGCCACTCCGGCCATGGATTGCTCTCTGCACGTTCTTTCGGCGGCTGTGGCATCATCTCTAACTGGACAACGCTCTTTGCGCCCTGACGGATGGAAGATCCGACACAATCGTTTCCGGTATCTCCTCCACCGATAACCAGCACATTTTTCCCTTTGGCATCTACAAAATCCGTAAATTCCGGATTCAATACATGTTTGGTAACACGGGTAAGATAATCTACTGCAAAATAAATTCCTTTGGCTTCTCTGCCAGGTGCTTTGATATCACGAGGATTGGATGCACCACATGTCAAGATCACACGGTCAAATTCCTCCAGCAGCTGTTTGGCTTTGACATCCACACCGACATTCACACCGGTCTTAAATACGACGCCTTCTTCGGTCAGCACATTTATTTTTCTTTCGATTACCGTTTTTTCCAATTTCATATTTGGAATACCATACATCAAAAGTCCACCCGGACGATCGGAACGCTCGAACACAGTAACACTGTGTCCACGTTTGTTGAGCTGATCCGCCGCTGCCAGTCCCGAAGGGCCGGAGCCAATGATCGCTACTTTTTTGCCCGTCCGCACTTTCGGAGGTTTTGCCTCCATCAAGCCGTTGGCATAGCCGTATTCAATGATCGCATTTTCATTTTCCTTAATCGTGACCGGACTGTCATTTAAACCACAGGTACATGCAGCTTCACAAGGTGCCGGGCATACGCGGGAAGTAAATTCAGGAAAATTGTTTGTTTTCAGAAGCCTTCCCAATGCTTCTTCGTAATTATCCAGATACAAAAGATCATTCCATTCCGGACACATATTGTTCAATGGACATCCCGAAGCCATTCCTCCGATCATCATGCCGGACTGGCAAAATGGGACTCCACAATCCATACATCTGGCTGCCTGTGCCTTTCTCTCCTCGTGAGACATCGGAACGTGAAATTCATTGAAGTTCTTTATTCTCTCAAGTGGTGTGATCTCTTTGTTTCCTTTACGTTCATATTCTAAAAATCCGGTTGGTTTACCCATTTCATCTCAACCCTTTCTATTATAAATTATTTGAAGTGATATTGCAACTATTTTTACGCATTTTGCTTCTGTGTCGCATAAAATGCTTCGATCAATGCCTGCTCGTTGCTGAGACCTTTTTCTTCCATGATCGCGATCTGCTGCATCATGTTTTTGTAATCATGTGGAATGATCTTTTTGAACTTCGGAAGATAATCTTTGAAGTTCTCCAAAATCTCTTTTCCTTTTTCTGAGCCAGTTGCTTTCACATGGGCTTCAATCATATCTTTCAGCTGCATAACGTCATATTTGTTGGAAACTGCTTCGGAGGAAACCAGTGTTTTGTTCAGTTTCAGATACAGATCACTATTTTCGTCCAAAACATAAGCGATTCCACCACTCATACCAGCGGCAAAGTTTTTACCGGTCGTTCCGAGGATAACCACACATCCACCTGTCATATATTCACATCCGTGGTCACCCACTCCTTCGACAACAGCATGAACACCGGAGTTTCTTACACAGAAACGCTCGCCTGCCACACCGTTGATGTAAGCGGTACCACTTGTCGCACCATACAATGCCACGTTTCCGATGACAATGTTGTCTTCGGCTTTGTACTGGACATGAGAAGGTGGGAATACGATCAATTTACCACCGGACAAGCCTTTTCCGAAGTAATCGTTGCTGTCTCCTTCAAGCTGCAATGTCAGACCTTTTGGAATAAAGGCTCCAAAGCTCTGTCCACCGCTTCCCTGACACTCGATCACAAACGTATCTTCTTCGACATTGTCTCCGAGCTGCTTTGTGATCTCGGATCCAAGGATCGTTCCGAGCGAACGGTCGGTATTGGTTACTTTTGCCTGAATGGTCTTTGGTTCGCCACTCTTTAAGTTCTCTGCAAATTTCTTTAAGAAAACTTTTTCATCGATGGTTTTATTTAATTTGAAATCATAAATGTCTTTGCGGTTAAATTTGTTTTTCTTTTCTTTTACAAATGGGTTGTTGATGATCGCCGACAGATCCAGTTTACCGGCACGTTCCATATCAAGGTCATCTCTTACCTTCAAAAGATCGGTACGTCCTACCAGTTCATCCAGTGTCTGTACTCCAAATTTTGCCATCAACTCGCGAACTTCTTCTGCAATAAACTTCATGAAGTTCTCTACGTATTCCGGTTTTCCTCGGAAACGCTTACGAAGTTCCGGATTCTGTGTTGCCACACCAACCGGGCAGGTATCGAGGTTACATACACGCATCATAACGCATCCCATTGTAACAAGCGGTGCTGTCGCAAAACCAAATTCTTCGGCACCAAGAAGGGCTGCTACCATGACATCGCGGCCAGTCATCAATTTACCGTCTGTCTCGATCACTACTTTCGAACGAAGTCCGTTCATCAAAAGGGTCTGATGTGTCTCTGCCAAACCAAGTTCCCAAGGAAGTCCGGCATTGTGGATGGAACTTCCCGGAGCGGCTCCGGTACCACCATCGTATCCGGAAATCAGTACAACTTCGGCTCCTGCTTTTGCTACACCGGCAGCGACGGTACCTACGCCTGCTTCCGATACCAGTTTAACGGAAATTCTTGCATCCTGGTTTGCATTCTTCAAATCATAGATCAACTGTGCCAAATCCTCGATCGAATAAATATCATGATGAGGTGGCGGTGAGATCAGGGACACACCCGGTGTCGAATGTCTCGTCTTTGCGATCCATGGATATACTTTTTTACCCGGAAGATGTCCACCTTCACCCGGTTTTGCTCCCTGCGCCATCTTGATCTGAATCTCTTTGGCACTTACAAGATATCTGGAAGTTACTCCAAAACGTCCGGAAGCCACCTGTTTGATTGCAGAGCAGCGGTTTACGCCATCTTTTCCGATGGTAAGTCGTTCCAAACTCTCTCCACCTTCACCACTATTGGATTTTCCATGGAGATGGTTCATTGCAATCGCAAGTGTCTCATGGGCTTCCTGTGAAATGGAACCATAGGACATTGCACCGGTTTTAAATCGTTTGACAATCTCATCTACACTTTCTACCTTGGAAAGTGGAATTCCTTTTTTCGGGAAATTAAAGGTGAGAAGACTTCGAAGGTTCACATACAGATCCTCTCTGTTAATCTCATGCGAATACTCTTTAAACATCTGATAGTTACCGGTTCTTGTCGCCTCTTGCAGCAGATGAATGGTTTTGGGATTATACAAATGTTCTTCTTTTCCGCTGCGGCTCTTGTGGTTTCCAATACTATCAAGCGTAATATCTGTACCAAGTTCCAATGGATCAAATGCTTTATCATGAAGCATCTCTACCTGGTTCTGGATATCTTCGATGCCAAGTCCACCGATTCTTGATACCGTTCCGGTAAAATATTTATCAATAAAATCTTTCGACAATCCGATGGCTTCGAAGATTTTTGCTCCCTGATATGACTGAATCGTGGAAATCCCCATCTTGGAAGCAATCTTTACGATACCATGCAGGATTGCTGAGTTGTAATCGTCTACGGCTGCATAATAATCTTTGTCAAGCATGCCATTATCAATAAGTGTTTTGATCGTATCCAATGCAAGATATGGGTTGACGGCTGTCGCACCAAATCCGAGAAGGGTTGCAAAATGATGAACTTCTCTTGGTTCCGCACTCTCTAAGATCATGGAAAGTGAAGTTCTCTTTTTCGTAGTAACAAGGTGCTGCTGCATCGCAGATACGGCAAGCAGAGCCGGGATTGCCACGTGATTTTCATCCACACCGCGGTCGGATAAGATCAGCACATTGGCGCCCTCTTTGTAAGCACGGTCAGCTTCCAGATACAAGTGATCGATGGCTTTTTTCAAAGACGTGTTTTTATAATAGGTGATCGGAATGACAGCGACTTTGAAGCCCTCTACTTTCATGGATTTAATCTTCAAAAGGTCAGTATTTGTCAAAATTGGATTCTCAATCTTTAACGCGTGACAGTTTTCTGCTTTTTCTTCCAGCAGGTTGCCGGCGTCTCCGATATATACCGTTGTCGAAGTAACGACTTCCTCGCGGATCGCATCGATTGGCGGGTTGGTTACCTGTGCAAACAACTGTTTAAAGTAGTTATACAATGGCTGTGGCTGTTTGCTGAGTGCCGCAAGCGGTGTGTCATGTCCCATCGCTGAAATCGGCTCTGTTCCATTTTTTGCCATTGGAAGGATTTCATTTTTCACTTCCTCATACGTATAACCAAATGCCTTGCGTAAACGGAGACTTTCTTCATGGTTATAAGAATCTACTCGTTTGTTTGGGATCGTAAGATCTCTCAAACGAACCAGATTTGTGTCAAGCCACTCTCCATATGGCTGGCTGGATGCGTATTTTTCTTTTAATTCATCATCATCGATCAATTTTCCTTTGACCGTATCGACAAGAAGCATTTTTCCCGGACGAAGACGGTCTTTTTTGATAACATGTTCTTCGCTGATCGGCATTACTCCGACTTCAGAAGAAAGAATGAGCTGGTCGTCATCTGTAATATAGTATCTTGATGGACGAAGACCATTTCGGTCAAGCACGGCACCCATAATGTCTCCGTCGGAGAAAAGGATCGAAGCCGGTCCATCCCATGGCTCCATCATGGTTGCGTAATATTGGTAAAAGTCTTTTTTCTTATCACTGATATAACGGTTATTTGCCCATGGCTCCGGAATGGTTATCATGACAGCAAGCGGAAGTTCCATGCCGCTCATTACCAAAAATTCCAGTGTATTGTCTAACATTGCGGAGTCCGATCCTTCGGTATTGACAACCGGAAGGACTTTGTGAAGTTCTCCTCTCAAATGATCGGATTCCATCGTCTCTTCGCGGGCAAGCATCTTATCGGCATTACCACGGATCGTATTGATTTCTCCGTTGTGCACGATAAAACGGTTTGGATGAGCACGCTGCCAGCTTGGCTGTGTGTTCGTACTAAATCTCGAATGTACCATAGCGATCGCCGATTCATAATCCACATCCTGCAGATCGTCAAAGAACAATCGCAGCTGGGATACCAAAAACATTCCTTTATATACGATCGTACGGCTCGAAAGAGATACCACATACGTGTTTTCATTGGACTGTTCAAATACTCTTCGTGCAATATATAATTTGCGGTCAAATTCCAGTCCTTTTTCTACCTGCTCCGGTTTCTTAATGAAACACTGCATGATGTAAGGCATACATTCTACCGCTGTTTTTCCTAATATGGAAGGTGCGATTGGTACTTTTCTCCATCCTAAAAATTCAAGACCTTCTTTATCTACAATTGTCTCAAACATTTTCTTTGCCTGATTTCTACGAAGCTCATCCTGTGGGAAGAAGAACATTCCTACCGCATACTCTCTTTCTTCGCCAATCTCTATTCCCATCTGGGTGGCAATCTTTTTGAAGAATTTATGTGAGATCTGAAGCATGATTCCTACTCCGTCTCCAGTCTTTCCTTCGCCATCTTTTCCTGCTCGATGCTCAAGATGTGCTACGATTTCCAATGCATTCTTAACGGTATCGTGTGTTTTCTTTCCCTTTATATTTACAATCGCTCCGATACCGCAATTGTCATGTTCAAATCTCGGGTGATACATACCGAGCGCTTTTCGTTTTGACTCTTCTACATATTGACCACTCATAGTAATCCTCCATTCTTGACATTAGTTTGCCGCTCTAAAGCAGAACTCTTTGTTTCTGCAAGCAGAAAACGAGTTCTGCTCTGAGGCGACTTGTTTGTAAAAAAAGAAGACGTCAAAGAAGATGTGCAATTTAGGGCACATCTCCCTTTGACGTCTTTGTCTAAAGACATTATATAATATTTATTCTCAATAATCAAGTACTTTTTTGTTTTTTTAATAAAAAAGTTCAAAAACTTTAAAAAACAAAGTTTAATTACTCGAATTCTTTCAAAACTTCCGTTAAGATCTCTGCCATCTGATCTACATGTTCCTCTTTGATCACCAATGGCGGTACAAAACGGATGACATTCGTTCCGGCGGTTAAGAGAAGAAGTCCTTTGTCCAATGCTTTCGCACAGATCTCGCCGACCGGCGCGTCACATTCAAGTCCTCTCATCAGTCCCATTCCGCGGGCCTCTTTTGCCACTTTGCTTCCGGCTGCGATCTCATCCAGTTTTTTGCCAAGATACTCACCGACACGATTGACATTTTCAAGAATATTCTTTTCTTTAAAAATATGATTTACCGCTACGACCGCCGCACTTGCCAGAGGATTTCCTCCAAAGGTCGTACCGTGGTCACCCGGTACAAGGGCTTTGGCCACGTCTGTCTTTGCCGCAAAAGCGCCGACAACGATTCCATTTCCAATTCCTTTTGCCATTGTTACGATGTCCGGCTGGATGCCATACTGCTGGTAAGCAAACATTTTTCCGGTTCTTCCCATACCGCACTGTACTTCATCGCAGATCATCATGATATCATGCTCGGTACAAAGGTCACGGATTCCCTGCAAAAATTCTTTGTCTGCCGGATAAATACCGCCTTCGCCCTGAACTGCCTCTACAATAATGGCATACGTTTTGTCATTAATGTAACTCTTTACACTGTCAAGATCGTTATAATCAGCAAAATGAACGCCGGAAATAAGTGGAGCAAACGGTGCACGGTATTTTTCTGTTCCGGTCACGGACAATGCCCCCATACTTCTTCCGTGAAATGCTTTATTCATAGAAATGACTTCATGGCGTTCTTCGTGTCCCTGCATGATCGCATATTTTCTCGCCAGTTTCAAAGCACCTTCATTGGCCTCTGTACCGCTGTTTGCCATAAACACTTTGTCCATTCCGGTCGCCTCTGCCAGACATTTTGCTGCCTGCATCAATGGCTCTGAATAGAAATAATTGGAAAAATGTGTCGCCTTGTCAATCTGATTTTTCAATGCAGTTTTGAATTCCTCGTCGCTGTAACCAAGCGCACATACGGCAATTCCTGCACCAAAATCAAGATATTTTTTTCCTTCGGTATCTACCAGATACATGTCTTCTCCATGATCCATTGCTACCGGATACCGGTTGTAGGAATGAATCAGATATTTTTCAGATTCTTCAATTAATGTATTCATACGTCTGCTCCTTTACTCTGTCTCATGATGATACAAATTTGTCTCATTTCCAATAATTGCCGTTCCGATACCTTTCTTTGTATAGAACTCAAGCAGGAGACAATGTTCTCTTCTTCCGTCCAAAATATGTACACGGTTTACGCCCTGTTCTACGGCATCAATACAGTTACGTATTTTCGGAAGCATACCGCCGCCGATAAAACCATCCTCGATCATTTTATGCGCTTCATCCAATGTCAGCACAGAAACAAGTGTCGATGGGTCATCCGCATCTTTGCAAACACCTTCGATGTCTGTCATAAATACCAATTTCTCCGCTTTCATGGATTTTGCGATTGCGCAGGCAGCATCGTCCGCATTGATATTGTACGCCTTATAATCGTCGCCCAGTCCGATTGGTGCAATGATTGGCACGAAATCATTTTCCAAAAGAGTGTCGATCAATTCGGAATTGACTTCTTTCACATCGCCGACGTAACCGATATCTTTGCCGTTTGCTGTCTTTTTGTCACAGCGAAGAGTTCCGCCATCTTTTCCGCTGATGCCGGCTGCTCTCACACCAAGTTTTTCCATCATCTGTACCAGATGCTTATTTACTTTATTTAAAACCATCTCTGCCACTTCCATCGTGTCATCGTCTGTCACGCGGAGTCCTTCGACAAATTCCGGTTCTTTTCCCATCAAGCGCACCCATTTGCTGATTTCTTTTCCACCGCCATGTACAATGATCGGCTTCATTCCCACCAGTTTCAAAAGTGCCACGTCTTTGATCACACTCTGCTGCAGTTTTTCATCCAGCATCGCACTTCCGCCGTATTTTACAACGACTTTTTTATTGTTGAAATCGCGGATATAAGGCAGTGCCTCGATCAATGTCTCCGCTTTTATCAATACATCATTTAATTTATCATCCATTTTTTCTTGCCTTTCTTCCATATTTTAACAGTGCTACGAACGGTAATCCGCATTGATCTTAATATAATCATACGTAAGATCACAGCCCCAAGCTGTCGCACTGCATTCGCCCTGCTTCATGTCACAAACAAGTGTCACCGCATCACTTCCCATCATCTCAATCGCTTTTTCTTCATCAAAATCGGTAAGTACACCATTTTTGATCCATAGCATTTCTTCACCACCTGCCTGTAATGTCAGATCCACAACTTCCGGATCAAACTCAACGCCGGCATAACCAAGCGCGCAAAGCACACGGCCGCAGTTCGCGTCTTTTCCGTAAATCGCTGTCTTTACAAGATTCGAAGAAATCACCGATTTACTCAAGGTAACCGCATCCTGTTTGGTCTTTGTTCCTTTTACAATTACTTCCAAAAGGCGGGTGCATCCTTCTCCATCTCCTGCCATTTTCTTGGCAAGATCGGTTGCTACATAAGAAACGGCTTCATAAAATGCCTCGTATTCTTTGGTGTCTTTTTGGATTTCCTCTGCCCCGGCTGCTCCGTTTGCCAAAAGCACACAGGTGTCATTGGTCGAAGTATCGCGGTCTACCGAGATCATATTAAAGCTATCTTTTACAATCTCACTAAGCATACCCTGAAGCACTTCATGGCTTACTTTGGCATCCGTCGTAATGACGCTGAGCATCGTCGCCATGTTGGGATGGATCATACCGGAACCTTTACTCATTCCGGCGACCGTAATTGTTGTGCCTTTCTGTTCAAAGGTAACGGCACATTCTTTGGATACGGTATCCGTAGTCATAATAGCACTGGCAGCATCTTTTGCCCCCTGACGATCGGCTGACAATGCATCTTTCAAAAGCGGTGCTCCTTTGCGGATCGGTGCCATACGAAGCTGCATCCCGATAACCCCGGTGGAAGCTGTCAGTACTTCTTCCGGCATGATACCAAGTACTTTTGCGATTTCTGATGCCATCTCATAATTGTACTCTTTACCTTCTTTTCCTGTCGCCGCGTTCGCAATTCCACTGTTTAAAACAACCGCGCGGACATGATGTCCGCTCTCAACAATCTCTTTGTCCCATTGAACCGGTGCCGCTTTTACTACATTTGTAGTAAAAGTTCCTGCCACATTTGCCGGTTCGTTAGAAAATACAAGTGCCATATCTTTTCGATTTTCATATTTGATCCCAGCCTCTATTCCGGACGCTTCATATCCTTTTGGTGCATTGACACCACCATCAATTCTCTGCATACGATTACCTCATTTCCATATTCTAACTTTTAACGTAACACACTAACGATTCCTTATCACGGGAATACCGGAACAAGACGAAGTCCTTCTGTCTCATCCAGTCCAAACAACAGGTTCATATTCTGAACTGCCTGTCCTGCTGCGCCCTTGGTAATATTATCCATGGCACCCATCATGATGACACGACCGGTACGCTCATCCACTTTCGGGCTGACGTCAACAAAGTTACTGCCTTCTACCCAACGTGTTTCCGGGCAGACACCATCGTTTAATACACGTACAAAATATTCGTCCTTGTAAGCTTCTTCATACGCTTTACGAACCATTTCTTTTGTCACACCCGGATTTAATTTCGCATAAGCCGTAATGAGAATACCACGGTTCATTGGAACCAAATGTGGGGTAAAATTGATCATTACCGGCTTTCCTGCCGCATAGCCAAGCTGTTCCTCAATCTCCGGTGTATGACGATGTGTCGCTACCCCGTATGCCTTAATATTTTCATTCACTTCACAGTACAAGTTTGGAATCTTTGCTCCACGACCCGCTCCGCTTGTACCGGACTTGGCATCAATGATCAGCGTATCGGTATCAATATATCCATTTTTTACCATCGGATAGATGGAAAGTGTGGAACAAGTCGGATAACATCCCGGATTCGCGATCAAACGCGCTCCCTTGATCTTATCTCGGTTCAACTCACAAAGACCATATACGGCCTCTCCGATAAATTGTTTGCTCTTATGTTCGATGCCATACCATTTTTCATACACATCGACATCCTTAATACGAAAGTCCGCACTCAGATCGATTACTTTACAATTTGCCAAAATCTCTTCATCCAGAACCGATGCTAGATAACCCTGCGGCGTCGCCGTAAAGATCACGTCTGCCTGCTTGCTCAATTCATGAAGATCATCGCCTTTGCATACATTTTCAACGATCTGGAACATATTTCCAAAAACAGCACTGAATTTTTCATCGACATAGCTTCGTGAACCATACCATACGATCTCTGCCTCTTTGTGCTGCAATAACAATCTTACCAATTCCTGACCCGCATAACCAGTCGAGCCGATAATACCTACTTTAATCATCATTTAGCCTCTTTTCTATTACTAATGGTAAATCTTTCTTCATAAATAGTTTTTTTATTTCCTTTTATGCATAATTCAATGAATATTTTGCATAAATATGCATCTTTTATGCAAATGCATATTTATTATACACCTGTGTACTCATTTACGCAAGTACAATTTCACAATTCATCAAAAGAAAACATAAAATCCACATTTCCTCTTGCATAATATTCATTTATGTTGTATATTTATGGTATCAGAGTTTCAAAGTGTCAGACTCTCGTGCTCGCATGAAAGAGGATGATACCTTGAAACTCGCCGAATATGAGGATGGAGAGACTTGCTTCGCAAGGATCGGGAATCCGAATATTCGCAGGCTTGCGACAGTTGCGCCAGCAACGGAGCAAGCCGTTGGTTTCAAAGTTCCCCCGACAACGTCCATGCTCGCATGGGAAGGGCTGCGACCTTGAGACCCTTTCTATATCACATTTACGGAGGTTTAATTATGAAGGAAAAAGTTGTTCTTGCTTATTCCGGCGGTCTGGATACGACAGCGATCATTCCATGGCTGAAGGAAAATTATGATTATGAAGTTATCTGCGTCTGCATCGACTGTGGACAGGGAAGCGAACTCGATGGATTGGACGAGCGTGCAAAAGCATGTGGTGCTTCCAAACTCTACATCGAAGATGTTATCGATGAATTCTGCGACGAATACATCGTTCCTTGTGTACAGGGTCATGCAATCTATGAAAATAAATATCTGCTTGGTACTTCCATGGCTCGTCCGGTTATCGCCAAACGTCTCGTGGAAATTGCCCGCAAAGAAGGCGCTGTCGCTATCTGCCACGGTGCAACCGGAAAAGGAAATGATCAGATCCGTTTCGAACTCGGTATCAAAGCTCTTGCTCCTGATATCAAGATCATCGCTCCTTGGAGAAACGACAAATGGAACATGGATTCCCGTGAATCCGAGATTGAATACTGCCGCGCACACGGCATTGACCTTCCTTTTGCTGCAGATTCCAGCTACAGCCGTGACCGTAACTTGTGGCACATCAGCCACGAAGGATTGGAATTGGAAGATCCTGCCAACGAGCCAAACTACGAACATCTTCTCGTACTTGGTACCACACCGGAAAAAGCTCCGGATGAAGGCGAATATGTCACAATGACATTTGAAAAAGGTGTTCCGAAATCAGTCAACGGAAAAGCCATGAAAGTTTCTGATATCATCCGCGAATTGAACCGTCTCGGTGGCAAACACGGCATCGGTATCATTGATATTGTAGAAAACCGTGTTGTAGGTATGAAATCCCGCGGTGTATATGAAACTCCGGGTGGAACCATCCTTTACGAAGCACATCAGCAGCTCGAAGAATTGATCCTCGACCGCGATACTTACGCAGTAAAAGAGGAAATGGGCAACAAACTCGCTCAGATCGTATACGAAGGAAAATGGTTCAGTCCACTTCGCGAAGCTACTCAGGCATTCATCGAGTCTACACAGCAGTATGTAACCGGTGAAGTAAAATTCAAACTGTACAAAGGAAACATTATCAAAGCAGGAACAACTTCTCCATATTCCCTGTACAACGAAAGCCTTGCTTCCTTTACAACCGGTGACCTTTACGACCACCACGACGCTGACGGATTCATCACATTATTTGGTCTGTCAACCAAGGTCCGCGCAATGAAAATGCAGGAAGTAAATAAGAACGGTAAGTAATTAGAGAATTAGAACATAAAAGAACCAGCAAAATGGGAAATATGCCTATTTTGCTGGTTTTTATTTGACTTTTTCTTTATAACAAATACATATTTTCTAATATATGCAATGCGTCATACAACTCCATATCAAGCCCAATATTTTTCATATTGATACGTTCTTCCGGCATCTTTTCTACAAATTGTCTGACATCATCTTGTACTGTTTCCGGCAAAGCAATCCTCTCCTCCGGATTTATTATATTCATTAAACGAAATACGTCATTTTTATGCTTCTTAATATCCTTAGAGTTCACATGCTCCCCTTCATTTTTTCGCCTGCATAAATCCAACCATGCTTTCATTTTAAAAGGAATCAAATGCTCGGCTCCGAGAACCCCGACACCACTTATTGTCTTTCTCCCACTCAACATAAACTTATAATAATCATCATTCAGCATAATTGCCGACAAACTGGATATTTCATCTGAAATATGTAGCGGAGTAATTACTGCTTCAATATCATGCAGTTGATAACCTGGATTTTTCGAAAACAATTCAATCATTATCGGATAATTCAAATTCTGTGGTTCGGTAAAACGATAAAACTGTAAGGTTTTTGAATTCTTCCATCCACATTTGTACGCCCCGTCCTTAATAAATTTCCATAGTACAGTTCCAAACTCTTCAAATCTATTTTCAATCAATAGAATCATATCAATATCTTTTGTTGCACGAAAATCCAGATTTTGCCTGCTCATCAAAATATCACAAGCGGTTCCGCCAATAATTGTATAACAATCTTCATAGCCTTTAAATGCTTCTCTTAAAACTTCCAGCCCTATTACCATTTGTATTCCTCCATAACTTCTTCAATCTGTATTTCCACACGTTCATCATCCACATCTTTAAGACTTTGTACCAGTGACACTACATCCACCATGCCATCCATCACATAAGCTGAAGGATTATATTTCCATAGTTCAATTTCCACATAATCATTCCCCAGAACAAATTGTGGCTTAACAATAGCCTCTTGAGGAATTTCCTTTAACCGCTTTTTATCCATTGCATAAACCATACATTTTGGAGGATTCAGCATGCTCTTTTTCGCTAGTGCTGTTTCTCCAGCCATAGGTAATGCGATATTATAATATTGGGAACTTACATATATTTTCTTTTGAACCGGAGACTGTAAATATTTGCATGAAAGTTGATACAATTCTCTTCCACAAGCTACTGCCTCGATCATTTTCTGGTTTCCCTGTCTGTGGGTAATCAGCAACTCCAGTTCCTGCAATTCCTGAACCGCTCTGCTGACATTCATCGCTGACATATTAAGACATTTTGCAATCTCCGATTGGCTCTTTTTCTCCTGCTTCTTTTGATAGATAAAATAAAGGAGCAAAAATTGGGTCATTGCTGAAATTTTGTCTCTCTTCTCTCTCTTTTCTGCTCTCATACAAAATTCCTTTAAACTTATTCCAAATTCCGGCACAAAAATTTGCGAATTTGGCACAATAAAAGAAATTCGGTTTTTAATCAAGGCATTTCTTTGATAAGAAGAAATTGTATCAAGCCATAATACAACCGGCATCTTTGCATATTTTTCTATTTTTTTTATTTCTTTTTCAAAAGAAGTCACATTAAAATAGCCCGATTCATTCTTCATCAATATACTTTGTCTCTCACCAAGCGAAAGCATATAATACTCTCTCTTGTTTCGCAAATAAAGAGGCAATTGGATCTTACCGTCCCAGTTTTCAATTTTGACATTTACTCCAAAAATGTCAGACAAATATTTTTTCATACATACACCTTTTTAACATTTTTCTTGCATTATAACATTTATTTTGTTTCAATGCAATATTTTTGTTAAAAAATGCTATGTTTTAAAAATTCCTAATTTTATCCCCCATCATTTCCCTTTCTTCTTTGCCCATTTTGCCACACCGGTTGCGGAAGAATCCGTAAGGTCCGCTCCGCTTTGCACTTTTGCGCCCTTTGCCGACGCTCTTACCCCTTTCATGCTGCCGGAGATACCACTTCCTCCACTGGTACAAAATGGCACGATCTTTTTCCCTTTCAGGTTATATTTTTCCAAGAAGGTACGAATAATCATAGGCTCTTTTCCCCACCAGATCGGATATCCTGCATCTGTCAAGTATGGGACAAAAAAAATTTAAAATTATTTTCTGTACATATTCTATCAAACCCTTACTGAGTTTCAAGTACAGAATAGTTTATCACTATTAACCTTTTAGTTTCTACTCACAGAAAAAGCCAGCAGTTTTTTCACTACTGGCTTCCTGTATTACTCATTTTGTTTACTGCACTGCATTTCGGATAGATAGTGTATAATATTTTGTGTAAACGATAATTCCTTTAGGTATGGAAAAAGGAACCAATTTCCTGTATAGTGTTAAATACCAGAAAAGAGGTTCCCTATGTCTAATCTTAACACAGAATTAATGACCGCGCTACT
>ERZ808240.18-NODE-18-length-209465-cov-17.433017_pt1 | contig 209465 bp, 186 predicted proteins | sample MGYA00521084_ERZ808240 | MGnify/ENA primary metagenome ERZ808240 (study PRJEB31516, sample SAMN03275571) | gut metagenome | biome: mammalia-associated habitat; material: feces | host: Papio cynocephalus | place: Kenya | collected 2012-08-06 ...
TTTTGTAGTCGTACTTACTGTAGCCCAGTTCGTCGTCCAGCTCCGCATCAAGGCCGTTTTCCATGAATTCGGCAATCGTCTCCTTGAACAGACTTTGGATGTCGTCCATGCTGCCGATGTTCGCCATCTGCAGCAGCTCTCTGATCTTTTCCCTACGGGCATTTTCTTCCGGGGTACGTTTCTTTCTTGCCATACTAAATCCTCCAGTGTTGTGTGCCTATTATACACCACACTGGAGGTTTACACAAAGTATGGGATAGTCTCGCGGAGGCTCTGTATATCGGCGGTCTTTATCAGCCGGGTTATCTCCGCTCTCAGTATGTCAGCTTCGGAGCGCACCGGCTCCCGTTCGCACTCGCATTTCTCGCCGGGGTCAAGTGTCGCCCCACACTTCGGGCAGGTTCTGTAATAGCTCATTATCCTGCCTCCTCTCACATATACAGCACAAGGAAATACAGATTTTGAAGCTTCTTCAGGCTCAAGAGCTGGAGCAGCCTGTATATCTTCTCGATCTCCGCTTCCCGCTCCTGCTCTTCCGCAGACGGGGCTGCCGACACCGGGGTATTCTGGATAAAAGATTCTGTCATGTCTATGATCCTCCTTGACGTAATGGAGCGGGTGCGATATAATCTATATACACCCGCTCCGGGTGGCCTTATAAGCTCTTTGCCTGTTGCTTTGGTCGGCGTTCAGGCAAGGGGCTTTTCTCATGCGATGCAGAAGCGGCGGGTGGTCGCGGTTTTGGTGAACTGCGCCGCAAGCTCCGGGAGAGCCTTTTTCAAGGCCGCCGTGTCGATTCTGGAGCTCTCCACGGGCTTCCACGTAACTTTGTACTCACCGGCGTAAAGCTCTTCAGAATCGCCCATATACGCTTTTATTTCGTCCTTGAGTGCGTCGGCTTCGGCCTGTGCCTCCTCCGCCATGCGCTGCATTTCGCGCAGCAGCCTGATCTTTCTTTCGATTTCCTGTGTGCTCATGTTATATTCTCCTTTTCTTTTTCCCGCTCCTGAATTGTTTCAAGGCCGGTTCCTGTGCGTTTCAGCAGTTCACGGGGCTTTGGTTTCGGGGAGATTCCAGAGTCTGTTTCGGGGCCGTTTCCCGTCTGTTTCCGGCTGTTTATCTCTTCCTTAACTGTGATTTGATTATATATCTATTTCCGTACATAGTCAATATGGCAAGGTTACTATATTTTCGTACATATATTCGTGCAGAATGTATATTGACGTACATATACACCTTGTGCTATGCTGTGTACAGTGGAAAAGAGGCGCAGACAGAAAAAGCGCCCCTGCGGAAAGGGAGAATAGAATATGCCGATTTCGAAAGCGCAGCAAGACGCAGTAAACAAGTATAAGCGTGCAAACTACGACCGCATGGAAATGCTTGTCCCCAAAGGGAAAAAAGAGATTATCAAGGCTCATGCCGAGAGCATGGGCGAAAGTGTGAATGGCTTCATCAGGCGTGCGATCGATAACCAGATTGAGCGCGACAAAAGCGAGCGGGAGTGAAACCGCTCCTGCTCATGGCTTGACAGATGGCGTCTGGGGCCTTATAATAAACACATGGAAGCACTCCCCTCTGCCCCTTATTGGCGGGGGTGGCAAAGTGCTTCCTGTTTTTTGTGCCCGCTCCTCGGCTATATCGAGCAGGGCGAGTAAATCCGAATACGCTTTCGGGTTTTGCCCTTGGCTCCCGCTCATGGCGCTATCAGATTAGGCAGGACGGCGCAGGACGCGCCACAAGGCCGCATGAGCCGCGCCCGCTCTCAGGTATGCAGAGTGCCGCCGAGACGTGACACACGTGCAGACGCGGCAGGACGGACGTGCGGCGGGGCTTTTCTGCGCTGACTCCCGCTCGCGGCAGCCTCCAGCACGCCGCCGGTTCCTATTCCGGAGCAAAAGAAAAGCCTGTCTCAGCGCTTGACAAAAGCACCGAGCGGGCGGTATAATGAGTGTACAAAAAGGCGCTGCCGGTTGACGGTCAGCTCCCTAGATAGCTTTTGAAGTAATCGCCGGTCTTATCGAGGGAACGGCGGTTACTTCTTTTTACTTGCCTGTATGAACAGGTTGCAAATACCAATGATTACTAAGCAAAGTTGGAGAACTTCGTTCGTACTCATGAGCAGCCCCCCTTTCAGATCAGGGGGCAAGAAGCTGCCCCCGTAAGTACAGGGAGCTAACCGCCTACCGTTGCCTTGCAGCGCCCTAGTGCTTTCGCACCGTCGACAGCATATCATAGCTTCCGACAGATTGCAAGAGCGAGAGCGGAAAAAGCGTCCGAAAATTTGGCGCACATTTAGCGCACAAGGATATGCGTGTGCGCCAAAAGATACGGGAAGATATGACAAGCGCACGTGCAAAAAGCCGAGTAAAATCAATGGTTTTGGCAAACGGTGAAAGAGCGTGAGAAGAGCTTTTTCGATCTACGGACCAGAAGGTCAGGGGTTCGAATCCCTTACGGCGTGCCAAAGCCCCGGAAGCGATCGCTTCCGGGGCTTTTGTCGGTTAAAAATATCGCCGCGCCCGGCTGAGCGCGGCGATTAAGGCGATTAAGATAATGTGTATGCCTTACGCGAGGTTGAGCTTCTTTTTCAGCAGTGCTGTGGTCGGGAAGTAGAAGATCGCGCTGAGCACGGCGGCGATGAGGGCATTGGCGATGAGCACAATGTGCATAGATGCCGTGAGGTTATTGACCGTTATATGGAAACCGTCGAGCAGCCCATACGCGCTCAATGATCCGAGCGCGGCGCTTGAGAGCACGGACACGCCGACGCCTATCACAAAATAGAACACGACGCTCCATACCGCCTTGTGATTGGCAAAGCTCTGCCCGATCGACATGGCAAAGTAGAAGTGCAGGCAGGTGGACACGGAGATCAGAAACAGCGCAGCAAGCGCTTCAAGCGCCATGGCGGCGACATTGCCCGCGCCGAGGCGCGCGATCATCTCATGCACCATGCTGCCGATAAATGCGGCATCCTCGGCGGTGAAGGCGTAGCTTGCGCTCACCGCGGCCACCAGCACCCATGCCAGCGCCACGACGACAGCCGTGACGGCAAACCACAAGAAGGATACTATGAGCTTTGCCCACACGAGCGCGTCCACGCTCACCGGCAGGGTGAACATCAGATAACCCTCGCTGCCGAGAAGATTTTTATAGAAGCGCTCTATCATGACGACGAGCGCCGTCACGCACACGGCGAACACGCACACCGTGAAGATAATCATGATGAGAACGAAGACCACGGTCAGAAATCCGTAGTTTTGCTCACGGTCAAGCATCATGACCGATATGCCGGCCAGTATCGCCAGCACCAGCACCGCCGCGATCAGCGGCAGCATGACGCGGCCTGTCGCGCGAAGTTCCTGCTTGATAAGTTTGCCTAGCATTTGAATACCTCCCTGAAAAGAGCGTCAACGCTCTTGCCGTATTTTTCTCTGATTTCGTCCACACCGGACTGGAGCACTATTTTGCCCTGATTGACGAATATCACCTCGTCAAGGACGTTCTCCACATCGCTTATGAGGTGTGTGGAGATAACGACCGAGGCGTCGGGGTCGTAGTTTTTAATAATTGTGTCAAGGATAAAGTCGCGCGTGGCGGGATCCACACCGCCTATAGGTTCGTCGAGAAGATAAAGCTTCGCGCGGCGGCTCATCACAAGAATGAGCTGCACCTTCTCCCGCGTGCCCTTGGACATCTGCGAGAGCTTCTGCTTCGGAGAGAGCGCAAGGCGCGAGAGCATATCAGTGCACCGCGCGCGGTCAAAGTCCGCATAGAAGTCGGCGTACATGTCCATGAGCTTCTCGGTGTTCATCCACTCCGGCAGATGCAGCTTGTCGGGCAGATAGCTCACGACCGCCTTTGTCGCCGGGGAAGGGCGCTGCCCGCAGATGAGCACCTCGCCGGATGTCGGGGCGAGCAGCCCGTTTGCCAGCTTTATGAGCGTGGTCTTGCCGCTGCCGTTCGGTCCCAAAAGCCCGACCACACGCCCCGGCTCAACCGCGAAACTGACGCTGTCGAGCGCAGTCACCCTGCCGTAACGCTTAGTGAGATCTTTGCATTCAAGTGTTGCCATTGCTGTCCTCCCTCTCGCCGCTCTCAAGCAGCCTTATAATGTCCTCTCTCGTGTAGCCTATGCGCCGCATGGAATCCATGAACGAGCGTATGCTCTCCTCTGCCAGCGCTTTCTTCGCCGCTTCTATCACGCTTTCATCCTCCGTCACAAATCTTCCGCTGCTCCGCTGTGTGTATACAAGTCCAAGCCGCTCAAGCTCCTGAAAGGCGCGCTGCATGGTGTTGGGGTTCACGCCCGCCTCTGCGGCGAGGTCGCGCACCGCCGAAAGCCGCTGCCCGCGCGTATATTCGCCCGAGACGATGGCGAGCTTTATCTTGTCCACAAGCTGAGTGTAGATCGGCATATTGCTGTCAAACTGCCATTCCATCATCACACCTCCTGTGTCATTGTATTAAGCGATTAGTACAATAACACAGCCATACAGCTTTGTCAAGAGGTTTTTGAAAAAAATAAGTGCGCCGCTGAAAGCGGCGCAGAGACTGTCAAAAAAACAAAGCATTAAAGCCAGATAGCTGAGCAGCGGGGGAGCTTGAGGGGGCAAGGCCCGCCTCAAATCGGATAAACCGCCGTCGAAAGCCTTGATATATCAAGGCTTTCGGTAACAGCATTTTGAACGCTTTCAAAATGCTCGGCGGAAAGCGCAGTCAAAAAAGTCCTGTGAGGACTTTTTTGACAAGCTGTGCGCCGCTGAAAGCGGCGCACATTGGCGCAGACGTATATTTATTTTCTCCACCGGTCGCCGGAGAGCAGATCGGCGAGAGTAACCGTGTCGAGATAGCCGTTTGTGATCTCGTCGAGCTCCATCCACATCGGAACCGTCATGCATTCGGCGGCGCGCTCGCAGTGGATGCTGCCGCTGCGGATGCACGCGACCGGGGCGAGGTTATCCTCAATGCAGCGGAGAATATCCCCCACGCGGTAATCCGATGCGGGCTTTGTCAGCCGGTACCCGCCCTCTTTGCCGCGCGTGCTTTCCACAAGCCCGGCCTTTTTCAGACTGCTGACGATTATCTCGAGATACTTCATGGAGACCTTCTGCCGCTCGGCAATGGTCTTGAGGGAGACGAAGCCCTCATCCTGATGCTGCGCGAGGTCGAGCATCACGCGCAGGGCGTAGCGCCCTTTGGTTGTAACATTCATTGTGCCTGTCCTTCCTTTTATGAGACGCCGCCGCGCTGCCGCCCCGGCGCCGTCGCAATACATTCAATATACCACAGTCTGACTAGGAATTAAACACCTGTGACGCAAACCCACAGAAAAACGCTGTGCAAAAAATGCACAGAGAATAAAGCAAAAAGCTCTTGCTTTATTTCGCTAATGTGCTATTATAGCAGTGCACTAACAAACCAGAAGAAAAATCGAATTTCGGTATTTGAAATGGAGGACAAGAAAATGAAAAAGATACTTTCCATGCTTCTCACGCTTGCGACGGTGTTTGCGCTGTGCGCCTGCGGACAGAGCGCAGCTCCCGCCGCCGCAGAGAGCGATCTTGCCTATGTTCAGGGCAAGGGCACGCTGATAGTCGGCATTACGGATTTTGCCCCGATGGACTACAAGGACGACTCCGGCGAGTGGATAGGCTTTGACGCAGACACCGCGAAGGCTTTTGCAGAGTCTCTTGGCGTGACAGCCGAGTTTGTCGAGATAGACTGGGACAACAAGATCCTTGAGCTGAACAACAAGAGCATTGACTGCGTGTGGAACGGCATGACTCTCACGCCGGAGGTCACAAGCTCCATGGCGTGCTCCGAGCCTTACTGCAACAATGCGCAGGTCGTGGTAGTGAAGGCTGACGTTGCCGACAAGTACCAGACCGCAGACAGTCTTTCCGGGCTGGCGTTCGCGGTGGAAGCCGGTTCTGCCGGTGAAGCCGCCGTCAAGGAGCTTGGCATCGAGCCCACCGCCGTGCAGAGCCAGTCCTCCGCGCTGATGGAGGTCGAGGCGGGCACTGCCGACGCATGCGTCATCGATCTTCTGATGGCGGGCGCAATGATCGGCGAGGGGACGAGCTACCCCGATCTGAGCTACACCGTGCAGCTCACGAGCGAGGAGTACGGCGTCGGCTTCCGCACCGGCAGCGACCTTGCGACAAAGCTCAACGAGTTCTTCGCCGCATCCTGCAAGGACGGCAGCCTCATGGAGATCGCCAAAACCTACGGCGTGCAGGAATCCATCATCGCAAAGTAAATCAGAAGAGCTTTTACACCAAAAGCAGAGAGGGCGTAGCGCCCTCTCTGCTTCGGGCGTTCATAATACCGAAGTTCATAATAACGAAAGAAATTATAGATACATAAGAGGTTTATCATGTTCCAGACCGTTCTCGAATCTCTGTCTCTGGGCTTTTTGAAGTCTCTTGAGATATTCGCGCTCACGCTTCTGGGCGCGATCCCCCTGGGGCTTATCATTTCCCTCGGCTCTATGAGCCGCTTCAAGCCGCTCAATTATTTCGTCAAGCTTGTTGTGTGGGTCATCCGCGGCACGCCGCTGATGCTGCAGCTTCTGCTCATCTATTACGGACCGGGCATCGTGCTGGGCAGCAACTGGTGGGGCAGCGGCGCGAGCGGGCGCTTTGTCGCGGCGATGGTCGCGTTCATCTTCAACTATGCCTGCTATTTCTCCGAGATATTCCGCGGCGGCATCGAGGGCGTTCCGCGCGGACAGCGCGAGGCGGGGCAGGTGCTTGGCATGACCAACACGCAGATATTCTTCCGCGTGACGCTTATGCAGGTCATAAAGCGCATCGTCCCCCCGATGGGCAACGAGGTCATCACCCTTGTGAAGGACACGTCGCTTGTGCGTGTCATCGCGGTGTACGAGGTGATGTGGAACGGGCAGGCGTTCATCAAATCTGCCGGCATCATATGGCCGCTGTTCTTCACGGGCGTGTATTACCTTGCATTCAGCGGCATACTCACGCTGCTGCTGGGCAGGCTTGAAAAGCGGCTGGACTATTTCAGGGTTTAAGGAGGACGGGACATGGCTTTGCTGGAAGTAAAGGATCTGCGCAAGAGCTTTGACGAGCTTGAGGTGCTCAAGGGCATCAGCTTTTCCATGGAGCGCGGAGAGACGCTGTCTGTTATAGGTCCGTCCGGCGGCGGCAAGACGACGCTGCTCAGATGCATGAATTTTCTTGAAATGCCGGATTCCGGCAGCATCAGGGTCGGCGGGGACGTGCTGTATTCCTCGCTGGAGGAGCATAAGCTCTCCGAGGACGAGATACGCCGCAGCCGGCTGCACTTCGGGCTGGTGTTCCAGAGCTTCAACCTTTTTCCGCAGTACACGGCGCTGGAAAACGTCGCCCTCGCGCCGAAGCTGCAGGCAAAAAGCCGCGCGGACTACCGCGCGGATAAGCGCGCGATAAACGCCGCCATTGAGCAGAGGAGCGAGGAGCTGCTGCGCCGCGTCGGGCTGGGGGACAAGCTGGGCTTTTATCCGCACCAGCTCTCCGGCGGACAGCAGCAGCGCGTCGCCATTGCCCGCGCCCTTGCGCTCACGCCCGAGGTGCTGTTCTTCGACGAGCCGACGAGCGCGCTCGACCCGGAGCTGACGGGCGAGGTGCTGGGCGTAATAAAGCAGCTGGCAAGCGAGAGGATGACGATGGTGGTCGTGACGCACGAGATGAGCTTTGCCAGGGCGGTGTCCGACAGGGTGCTCTTTATGGACGGCGGCTGCATCGTCGAGCAGGGTTCGCCAGCACAGGTATTTGAAAACCCGCAGGAGGAGCGCACAAAGCAGTTTCTCAGCGGATACGGAAAATAAGAAGGCATACGAAAGACGTCCGAACCGTGCGGTCCGGACGTCTTTCGTTGAGGTGATGCACAAGGGAAATGGAAGCAAAGTACATAAAGGGTATATGAAAAGGCGAAAGATCCTTTGCATATCGTGACGGCGCTCAGTCGATCTCGGACGCACTGCTGAGGATCTCACCGGTGCGCGCGTCGATGATGTATTCATAGTCCATGCCGAAGGTGTCAATGTCCACATCGTACCACGCGGAGTAGCGGTTATGCTCAAACTCGGAATCTATGTCCTTTATCTGCGCGGCGCTGAGACCCGTGTCGGCGATGGCGATCTCTTCCGCGGCGCGACTGCCGATGTAGGAGGCGTTATGCCGCCAGATGAAGTACCCGCCGATGGCAAGGGCGAGGATAACAAGGGCGAGGAATATTATAAGTACGGTTTTAACAGTCTTGTTCATTTCATTTTCTCCTCTCATTTTGCTTTACGAGCATAGGATAATATGATATTTTAAGAAAAGATTTAAAGAAAATTTAATTTTCCCGGTTACAATGTGATAAAAAAACGACAGGAGCGAGAAAACATGCGGATTCTGGTCGTAGAGGACGAAAAAAACCTCAACAGGATAATCACGGAGGCAATGGAGGACGAGGGATACAGCGTGGACAGCTGCTTCAACGGCGCGGATGCGCTGGACTATGCGCTGACGGCGGTGTATGACGTTGTGATACTCGACATCATGCTGCCGAAGCTGGACGGGCTGGAGCTGGTGCGGCGGCTTAGGCGCGGCGGCAACCACACTCCGGTGCTGTTTCTGACGGCGCGCGACAGCGTCGCCGACCGGGTGGAGGGGCTTGAGAGCGGAGGAGACTACTATCTCACAAAGCCCTTTGATTTCAAGGAGCTTATCGCCGTGGTGCATGTCATGACGCGCAAGTACACCGGCAACCGCTCCAACGTCTACTCCGTCGGCGATCTCACGCTTGACGTGTCCGCGCGCACGGCAGAGCGGGCGGGAAAGAGCATAGACCTGACGCAGAAGGAATTTGCACTGCTGGAATACATGGTGCGCAACCGCGGCGTCGTCCTCTCGCGGGAAATGATAGAAAACAATCTCTGGAACTACGAGTACGAGGGCGGGACGAACGTGGTGGACGTTTACGTCGGGTATCTGAGAAGGAAGATGGACACGGGCTTTTCAAAAAAGCTCATACACACGGTGTGGGGCACGGGATGGGTGCTGAAGGAGGAGTGACGCGCACATGTCGGCAAAGCTGAGAGTGACGCTGTGGATAACGCTGATGGTGCTGCTGCTGGCGGCGATGGTGCTGGTGTTCGTGCTGGTGATAAACGGCGCGTCGGTCACGGACGATCCCGCGGGGAGACTTGTAAAGGTCGTGCTGAAAAACGCGGAAAACATTGAATTTGACAAGGGACGGTTTGAGTGGGAGGAGCTGGATCTCTACAAACGCGGCGTGTACTGCAATGTGTATGACGGATCCGGGGCGCTGCTGTGCGGCGCGGCGCACGAAAAGTGGGATGTTGACCTCCCGCTGGAAGCGAATGAGATACGCACGGTGCGCGCCGGGGGTGAGGAGCTGTATGTTTACGACGCGCTTGTGGACATGTATGTGACGGACATATGGGTGCGCGGGATGATACCCACGACGGACAACTCCGGGCTCATGCACACCATACTGATCCTCACCGTGACGCTCCTGCCCGCGATACTTGTGCTGTCCGTGGGCGGCGGCTGGCTGATCGCGTGGGGGGCGTTTCGCCCTATGGACAGGATAATAGACGCCGCCAACGGCATTTCCGATGGGGACGATATATCCCGCCGCGTGAATATGCGGCGCGGATCGAGCGAGATGCGGCGGCTGAGCGCGGCGTTCGACAAGATGCTTGACCGCCTTGAGCAGTCGTTCCTTACCGAGCGCCAGTTCGCCTCCGACGCTTCGCACGAGCTGAGAACGCCGATAACGGTGATCCTTGCCGAGTGCGACCGCGCAAAGCGCAAGGATAAGACGCGCGAGGACTTCCTCGGCTCTGTCGCCGTGATCGAGGAGCAGGGGCGCGCGATGAGCGAGCTTGTGCAGTCGCTTCTGAGCCTTACGCGCATGCAGCAGGGGACGGAGCGCTATCCCCTGCGCCGGGGCGATCTGAGCGAGTTTGTCGCCTCCTGCTGCGGGGAGTTTGTCCCCGCCGACGCGCGCGGCATAACGCTTGCCGCGGATATAGAACCGGGCGTTGAGATGGAATACAACCACGCGCTCATGTCGCGCGTGGTGCAGAACCTTCTGCAAAACGCCTATAAGTACGGGCGCGAGGGCGGACATATTGATGTGGCGCTGCACCGCGCCGGGGATAAAGCGGTGCTGACGGTGAAGGACGACGGAATAGGCATCGCACCGGAGGATCAGGAAAAAATATGGCAGCGCTTCTGGCAGGCGGACGCATCGCGCGGCGAGGACGGCGGCACGGGGCTGGGGCTTGCGATGGTGAAGGAAATAGCGCAGTTTCACGGCGGCACAGTCGCCGTGGAGAGCGCGCCCGGTCAGGGCAGCACGTTCAGCGTGATACTGCCGGCGGAGTGACAGCCGCCGGCAGCAGATCTTCCGATCGGCGCAATATTTTGCAAAAAACGGAGTCTATAATACGGCGCGGTTTTATCATTTACAAATCCGCTATGGAAAAACGCACGGAGGAATAATATAATAGAAAAGAAATAGCCTCACGATCACTGCCCTCGCAGAATCTGCACAATACCGAGGTGCGATATGAAAAAAACAATTTCCGCAATGCTTGCGTTTGCCGCCGCGCTGCTGTGCGCCTGCGGCGCGCCGTCCGCGGCGTCGCCCACGCCCACGCCGGAGCCGATCTCCGCTGACGCGGATGTGCCCTCCGGGACCGCCGCGCCGGACGTCAGCGTGCTTGATTTCTACAAATCCACGGAAACGCTCAGCGAGGAGCGGGAGGGCACGACGCTGTGCACCGTGAAATACCCCGCGCTTTCTCTCGGCGCGGAGGACGCGGCGGCTTACCCCAAGCTTGCCGCTGCACTTGCCTCGCTCAACAGCGACGGCGCGGCCAACAGTACCACCGCCTATGGGCAGCTTCTCTCTGCCGCCGCGGATGACTATGACCGCCGTGCCGCAGCGGAGAACGCCGGGACCGCCGCGCCCGACGCCGGCGAAGACGCCGCCGCGCCGTTTGAGATGTTCTACCGCTATGACGATCTCACGCTGCCGCGCGCCGACAGCCGCGCCGTCAGCATACTATACAGCATGACAAGCTTTTCCGGCGGAGTGCACGGCAATTACTATTATTACAGCACAAACCTCGACACCGCGACCGGGCGCGTCCTCTCCTTGAGCGACGTTGCGCTCAACATGGCGCAGCTGCGCGCGGTGCTGGAGACGACACTGAGAAATAAATACCCTGATGCGGGGTTTGAAACGCTGGAGGATGCGCTCAACGCCTGTTTCAGCGATCCGGCGTCCCTCACGTGGACGCTGGATTACCAGGGGGTGAGCTTCTTTTTCGCCGCGGGAGAGCTGTCGGATTTTGACGACGGGGAAATGAACTGCTCCGTCCGCTTTGATGCAAATCCCGGCGTTTTCAGCGAGTATTACACCGCCGCGCCGCTGAGCTATGTCGTGCCGTTCACGCAGTGGAGATGCATGGACTACGACCTCAACGGCGACGGAGCGGAGGACGACATATATATTGACCGCGAGTATGCCGAGGACGGCGTGAGCATCGAAAGGCTCACCATAAGCGTCAACGGCAGAGAGTACACCGCCAACACCCCCATGACCGACTGCACCGCGTACACCGTGTGCATCAGCGGCGGCGCGAAGAGCTTTCTTTTCATCAGCGCGCAGAACCTCACGGGGTACGGATACATAAGCGTGTACAGGCTTGACCGCACCGGCGCGAGCCTTGTGGGAATGCTGTATGAGAGCAGCCTGTACGCCGCAGGGTACGCCTCGGTATGCCCGGGCGTGCCGCTGCTGACAGACCCCGGCTCGTTCGTGCTGGGCACGCGCATCCAGTATCTCGGCACGCTCACCGGCATCAAAACCTATTCCACCGGCGAGGACGGTATGCCCGTGTCGGCAGATGCGTACTATCAGCTCTACGGCGCGCAGCCGCTCACGCTCAAAAGCCAGCTTGTCACCGCAACGATAGACGCCGCCGGCAGCGGCACCTTCGCCGCAGAGACCTTCAGCCCCGGCACGCAGCTGAGCTTTCTCAGAAGCGACGGTGCAGGCGCGGTGGATATGGTCACGGACGAAGGAGTGTACTGCCGCCTGTATGTCAGCGGCAAGCCCGGCAGCCAGAAGGTCAACGGCATGCCGGTCGAGGATGTTTTCACCGGCATGGTATATTAACAGCGCCGCATAATGCGCCTGCGCCGTTAACAGAGTGTCCACCCTGTTAACGGCGCAGGTTTTGTTATTGAACCGGGCTCTGCACCGGCGTATCATTCCAGTATATATAGTAGATGCAGTCCTCTCCGGGGACTGCTGCGGCGAGGGTGTAGCCATAGTCGCCGAGCGTGCAGTACTCAGGCGCAACGCCGGGGACGACGATGAACTCGCACTCCGCTTCGAGCGCCTTTTCGCCGGTCGTTTCACTGTCGAACGCGCCGTTGTCGTCATACATGAATTCCGCCTTGTGCTGGTACGGCGTGAGGATGAAGGGGTCGTACCCGCGTATCCAGAAGAAGAGGTTTTTCGGCACGAGCACGCGCTTTTCGCGCTCGCCCGCGAGATTATATATGGTGTCGCAGACCTCCTTCGCGCCCTTGATGAGCTTTTCGGGGTTATCCGCGCGCGAAAACGAGATGCCCGCATGGTTGCCGTCGGAGACGAGCAGCAGCGTCAGCACCGCCGCAGCGAGCAGCACCGCGCGCTTCCATCTTCCGCGCAGCGCATAAAACGCGCGGATGACGCAGTAGACGATCACCCCGCCGATGGGCAGCGGCCAGAATATGCGCACGACGCGCTCCGGGTCGAGCATGAATTTTATCATATAGTGGATGAAGACGGGGTTGAAGATGAAAAGGCACAGCACGAGCGACGGGTAGACGAAATACTCCCGCGCGCGCTTGTCCTCCTCCGCCGGGGAGAGCAGCAGATACATGCAGCAGATGACGAACGGGATGAATAGCCGCCCATCCAGCGTGCCCAGACGGTAGACCGAGGCGGTCTCTTCCATAATAACTCTAAGACTTTCAAGCATTGTTCGCTTCAGCCCCCTCTCACAGCATGAAGTGCGCGCCCATCAGGGCGAGGCTCGGCGTGACGCAGAGCGCAAGCTTCCATATTACGCCCCAGTCGCGCGTGCGGATGAGGTAAACAAGCCCCCAGCAGCCCAGCAGCATCAGCGACACCTCCGCGCTGCTCGACGCGACCATGCACCCCGCAGCGTTGGCAAGAAATATCCCGAGCCACAGCCCGCGGCGGCGCTGCGCGCCGCGCTCATCCTCAAGAAGGAGGAAGAAAAAGAGCGCGAGCGGGCAGATGATGCTCGGCCCGAACGCCTTGCCCGTCCATGGGTAGCATATTATCCACGTATAGCGCAGATTCATCGCCACGGCGCATATTTCGTAAAATACGCTGAGCCCGGCGAGGGCGAACAGCGCCTTTTCGCGCGCGCCCCGGAAGAAAAAGAGCGCCAGCCGGTAAACGACGTAGTAGAAAAGCACGATGAAAAAGCCCGGCAGCACCGTGCGCGCGAGCACGAGCACCGGCAGCGAGAACAGCCGGGAGAAGATCGCCAGGTAAAGCGGCCATGGGGAGAACACATAGGTCAGGTATTCGCCCATGTGCTCAAAGTAGTTATAGGGAAAGCCTGTGGTGGGGTCGGTGCGCATGATGTCGTCGGTATAGAGCGCAGTGTTGGCAAGCCCGAGATACCATGCGTCGTCAATGTTCCATGTGCCCGCGCCGAACGTTGTGCGCGCGATCTGCCACGCCGCGACGAGCACGGCGGCAAGGAGAAACACCTTCTCCCGCTTTGACAGCGCCCTGCGCTCGACGGGGGGCTTGGGATGCCTGGAGTTGAGGAAGAAGCCCAGCATTGCCGCCGCCGTGACGAGCACGAAATAAACCGCCGTCATTGCCGACAGCGTCTGCCCGATCACAAAAAACGGCAGATACACCACCTCAAAGAGCGCGAGCACGGCGCACACGCCGAAAAGGTAGATGAGCCCGCGGTCAAACTCGCCCCGGTGAAAGAAAACATACCCCGCGCCCAGCGGCAGCAGCACAAGCGCGCTGCCCAGCGCCAGAACGCGGATGACGGTCCACAGAATAGCTGACATGAAATGTCCTCCGACCTTGTTTTTGGTTGCGATGCGGAAAAATATCAAAAAATTATACCATAACGGACGGATAAAAATCAATACAGGGCGCGGGTGCGTTTTCGATTGCAAATGCGGGTAGGCTGTGGTATAATAAATTCAAAATTGAGTGCGAACAAAAGCAGAAACAGAGATGAGCAGAAAAATCAAAGGGAGCGCTCCCTTTGTCCGCAGGCAGTACCTGCGGACATGATAAGCCTTATATACAAACACACATAGAATGAGGAGGAGAAAAATGAAAAGGAAGCTTTTATGCGGGCTGCTGGCGATGGTGATGTGTCTGCCGCTGCTGCCGGGCGCGGCATGGGCGGAGGGCACGGACACGGCAGAGCCGCAGCCGACCGAATCCGTGCAGCCGGAGGATAAGCCTGCCGCGACGGAGCCGCCGCTCGCCACGCCGGCGCAGACGGAGCAGCCGGTTCATGGCGCGGAACAGCCTGCCGCACAGCCTTCGGAGCAGCCCGCTCCCCCGGCAGAGCCGGAGAGCGAGACGGGCGGCGCTGTGCCGCCTGCGCCGGAGACGCCGGTGTGCAGCTGCACCGCCCCCTGCGCGGAGGGCAGCGTCAACGCGGAATGCCCGATCTGCGGCGCGGAGGGCGCAGCGGTCGAGCAGTGCGGGATGTATGCGCCTGTAGTGCTCGCGGCGGCGGCGAACGGGAGCACGGAGGTTAAGAATGAAAAGGAATTAGGAGATGCGCTGAAGAAAGACAGTGTTACTGACATTGTTATTAAAACAGACGTCAGCTACACCGGAAGTATCAACGCGCCAGCGAAAAAAATAACCGTATCAAGCGGGTGCTCGTTTACATGGGGCGGATACAGGGCTTCATTTGCTCCAGGTCAGCTTGAGATACAGGAAAATGCGCAGTTTAAGATAAGCACTCAGGCGGGAGATGCAAGAAGTGTCAGCGGCAGCATCGTCAACAACGGGACGATATATGTCAGTTGCAGCAGCGGCAGCTGCTTGTGGAACGCATCGACCAGCGGCGGCGGGCAAATGCAAACTGCCGGAAATGTGTACGTGAAGTATGGCAGGGTACCGCAAGGCATGCTGAAAGGTGCGGCAGGTAAGGATTACAGCATAAATATTACCGAAGACGAGGCGGTATGTCCGTCCGTGACACTGCGGGCAGACATGAAGGTCGGCGAAAATGTCAACCCGACATTCAACAATATTGTATCAGGTGTAGATCTGAGCGATGTATTCGATTTCAAATGGACGTTAAACAGCAGCTCAACCTACAGCACTGACCCAAACCCCTTGCTGACAAGTTCCGGCACGCTAAAACTGACAGTGCAAATTAAAGCACCATACTGCATGCGCAGCAGCAGCGGTACATACAGCATCAGCGACGCAACCGCACAGGTTGCCGCGGCGGCGTTTGACACGGTATATGTGTCGGCGACCGGCAGCGAAAGTGCGCTTGGCAATGATGAAAATGCGCCGGTCGATACGCTGAGGGAAGCGCTGAAAAGGGTCAGCGACGGCGGGACGGTGATACTGCTGTCCGATATAAGCGCTGGAAACGTGATATACAGCAAGAATGTCACCATCAAAAGCAATGCCGAGAAAGCATTTACACTCAGCAGCGGCGGTGGTTCACCGATCTATATTAACAGCGGAACAACGCTGACGCTTGATAACGTCGCTTTTTCTGACGACTCTTTGATCAAGCCCAACACGGGCGCTTCCGCATGTACACTTAAACTGCAAAACTGCGGCGCGTCAGGCAGAATATCAGTGCAGGGTGTTCAGAACGTTATTTTAAGCAGTGCGGTTATCAACGGAACTGTAACCGATGCGGAAAGCATCACGCTCGGCGGCAATGCCGGAATCAACGGAAGCTTCTCTACAAATGACCTGACCGCGACGGGCGAAGGCAACAGGGTGACCATACAGGACAATAATGCAACCGTCACCGGCAGCATTACCATTAGTGATGGAGGAAAGCCCATCACGCTCGTGCCCGGAAGGCTTGAGCGCGGCGAGAAGCTTATCAAGGTGCCGAAAGGGTCGGCAGAGGATATAGTCAACAAATTCGAGCTGTCGGACGATGAAAACGGTAAATTTGCCCTGAAATGCAGGACGCCGAACAATGGGAACGATACATACATCGGCATATCCCAGCGCATAGAGTCCGTGGAGGTAAAGCTCGCCGTTTTGAACGAGCCTGCGCTGGGGAAGACAGTCGCTGCCGGAGCTGACGGAAAGGATGAAGACGTACACCGGCAGCCAGATACGTTGTTTTATGTCGGCGATAACAACAGCGGCGGGGTGTGGTCCGGGTATAACAACGCCGATAAAAAGTGGGCGGCAGGGGACGAGCCGAAGCTCACGCTTGATCTGTACGCGACTATCCCCTCCAATGATGACGATTTCCGGCACTTTGACGGGACTTTTGATCCGTCGGATGTGAGTGTGTATACGTGGATATTGGGAACTAACACTTTCATCGATGCAAACCGCAGAGCCGATGTGACGGTGGCGTTTGCCGAAAACGGTAAGGTCAGTGACGATGGGAGAAAGCTGTCAATTGTCCTCACCTATCCCGAGATCACAAAAGCGGTGCCGACCGTCACGCTCGACACTGCCGAGGCATCCCTCGGCTGCAGGGAGACGCTCACGCGCACGGGCAGCTGCACCTCCGGCGCGGCGCTGACCTATACGAGCAGCGATCCCGTCGTTGCATCCGTTGACCGCACAACCGGCGTTGTTACGGCGCTCAAGCCCGGCACGGCAACAATTACCGCCTCAGCGCCGGAAACGGATGAGTATACCGCCGCCGCGGCATCATACACCGTGACCGTCAGCCATAAATTCGCCGGCACATGGCAGAGCGACGCCAACGAGCACTGGAAGCTCTGCGCCTGCGGCGAAAAGGGAGAGAAGGCGGCGCACACCGGCGGCACGGCGACCTGCGCCAACAAAGCAAAGTGCGAGGTGTGCGGCGCGGAGTACGGCGCGCTCGACCCGAAGAATCACTCCGACCTGCGGCATGTGCCGGCGCGCGGCGCGACGTACCTTGCGGACGGCAACATTGAATACTGGTACTGCGCCGGATGCACGCGGTATTATCTGGACGCTGCCGCCACGCGGGAGACTACGCTCGCCGCAACGGTCATACCGCGCCTGCGGTGGTACGACTGGCGAAACCCCAGAACCGGCGACGAGGCAGAGCTTGCGCTGCCGCTGGCGCTGTTTATTGCATCTGCGGCGGTCGCATCAGCCGCGGCGCTGCTGTTGATAAGAAAAAGAGTGCCGCGGAACGGAAAACAAAAGGATTGATATATCAGTGATACGTCATCCCCCGGGTTTACTGAACCCGGGGGATAAATAATATCGCCGCTTGAAAAGCCGCGGCGCATGGTCTATATTATATGTATATCCGAAGGAGAAGGACGTGAGCGCGTGTCTCAGGCAAAAACGCTGCGCCTTGCATCATGCGGGGAGCTGGACATGGTAAAAACCTTTGAGTGCGGGCAGTGCTTCCGCTGGAACGCCGATGAAAACGGCGTATACCGGGGCGTTGTGCGCGGTTATCCGGCGCGCATGTGGACGGAGGGCGGCGAGGTTTACATACGCTCCGCCGCGCCGGAGGCGCTGTGGCGGGAATACTTTGATCTTGGGCGCGACTATGCGGAGATAAGCCGCGGCTTTGCGGGGGGAGAATATCTCGCCGAGTGCGCGGCGTTCGGGCAGGGGATACGCATACTGCGGCAGGAGCCGTGGGAGGCGCTTTGCTCGTTCATCATATCGCAGTGCAACAACATCAAAAGGATAAAGGGCATTGTAGAGCGCCTGTGCGAGGCTTACGGCGAGCGCGCGGAGCTTGACGGCGAGGAGTATTATACGTTTCCATCGGCGGCGGCGCTCGCGCCGCTTGGTGAAGAGGATCTTGCCATGCTGCGCTGCGGCTACCGCGCATCGTACATACTCTCGGCTGCCCGCGCCGTGGCGGACGGCGGGCTTGATCTCAAGGCGCTCACGGAATGCGGCTATACCGATGCAAAGCGCGAGCTTTTGAAGCTCAGCGGCGTGGGGGAGAAGGTCGCCAACTGCGTGGCGCTGTTCGGGCTGAACCATATAGAGGCGTTCCCGGTAGACGTGTGGATGCGCCGCGCCCTGCGCGAGCACTTCCCGCCGGACTTCGACCCGGCGTCTCTCGGCGAATACGCGGGGCTTGCCCAGCAGTATATTTTCTACTACGCGCGCGAGCACGGGCGGCAGGCGGAAGCTGTCACTTGACTTTGCCGGGGAATCTGTTATAATGGCGAAAATTTATACATACGGAGGTTACGGTATGGGTCTCAATGAACTCTATTCACAGCGTTTTGCCGGCGAGGGGCTGACATTTGACGACGTGCTGCTCGTCCCGGCGGAGAGCGACGTGCTCCCGGCGGATGTCGATCTCTCCACGCAGCTCACAAAGCGCATCCGGCTCAATATCCCGGTGATGAGCGCGGCGATGGACACTGTGACGGAGTACCGCATGGCGATCGCCATTGCGCGCGAGGGCGGCATCGGCGTCATACACAAGAACATGAGCATCGACACGCAGGCGGAGCAGGTGGACATGGTAAAGCGCTCGGAAAACGGCGTCATCACGGATCCGTTCTCACTCCACGCGGACAACACCCTCGGCGACGCGGACGCGCTCATGGCAAAGTTCCGTATCTCCGGCGTGCCCATAGTCGATGCGGACGGCCGCCTCATCGGCATCATCACCAACCGCGACATGAAGTTTGAGACCGATATGTCCCGCCGTATCGACGAGGTCATGACAAAGACCGGTCTTATCACCGGGCTTGAGGGCACGACGCTTGACGAGGCGAAGGACATCCTCCGGAAAAACCGCATTGAAAAGCTGCCTATAGTCGATAAAGACTTCCGTCTCAAGGGGCTTATCACGATAAAGGACATTGAAAAGGTGCTCAAGTACCCCAACTCCGCCAAGGACGCGGCGGGGCGGCTGCTTTGCGCGGCGGCGATCGGCGCGACGGCGGACGTGCTTGACCGCAGCGGCGCGCTCATCGGCGCGGGGGCGGACGTGCTCGTGCTTGACAGTGCGCACGGTCACTCGGCAAACATCATGCGCAGCGTGGCGAGAGTGAAGGAGCGCTTCCCCGATATTCAGCTTGTCGCCGGCAACATCGCAACGCCCGAGGCGGCGCAGGCGCTCATCCGCGCGGGGGCGGACTGCGTCAAGGTCGGCATAGGTCCGGGATCCATCTGCACAACGCGCGTCGTCGCGGGCATAGGCGTGCCGCAGGTCACGGCGATCATGCAGTGCGCGGAGATTGCGGACAGGTACGGCGTTCCCGTCATTGCCGACGGCGGCGTCAAGTATTCCGGCGACATCGTCAAGGCTATCGCCGCGGGCGGCAGGGTCGTGATGATGGGGTCGATGCTCGCAGGCTGCGACGAAGCGCCCGGCGAGACCGAGGTTTATCAGGGACGGCAGTTCAAGGTGTACCGCGGCATGGGCAGCCTCGGCGCGATGCAGAAGGGCAGCCGCGACCGCTACTTCCAGCAGAACAACAAAAAGCTCGTCCCGGAGGGCGTCGAGGGGCGCGTGCCCTACCGGGGAGCAGTGTCCGAGACCGTATACCAGATGATGGGCGGTCTGCGCTCCGGCATGGGCTACTGCGGCGCGCATAATATTGAGGAGCTTCGCACGAAGAGCAGATTTGTGCGCATAACCTCCGCAGGTCTCAAGGAGAGCCACCCGCACGATATTTACATCACCAGGGAAGCGCCGAACTACACGATGAATCCGTAATTAAGGCAGCACCGCATAAGATTGATGGGGGCGTTGTAAATGAGAAAACATATGCTGCGAAGAATACTCCTCACGATGCTGTTTGTGCTGGAAATATGCCTTGCCGCGCTGCTGGCGGGAGTTTTCATGCATGGGCTGCTTCCCGCCTGGCTGACGGCGGCAGCCGCAGCGGCGGGCTTTGCGTCGGCATTTTTCATGCCGGATCTCTCCGGGCGGATGTGCCGCTGGGGAGGGGTGCTCTGCGCCCTGCTGACGGTCGGGATGGCGGCGGAAGTGCTGCTGTATGCACGCTCCGCCGTGTACCGCGAGGCCGATAACGGCAAGGAGGCGCTGTACGCCGATAAAAAGGTGATGGTCGTCGTGCCGCATCAGGATGATGAGATAAACCTTGCCGGGGGCGTGATGGAGGAGTACATCCGCTACGGCAGCGAGGTGTATGTCGTCTATGCCACGAACGGCGACTGCCGCGTTCCGGCGGAGCAGCGCCTTGGAGAGGCGATAAACGCGCTTGCGGTGCTGGGCGTGGATGAGGAGCATATTATTTTCCTCGGCTATGGCGATGGGTGCACGGATGAAAACGGCGTTCCCATATACAATACGGACAAACAGGTCACTTCAAATGCGGGGCATTCGTATACCTGCACTTATGCCGGGCATCCGCCGTTCCGCGAGGGGCGGGCGTACACGCGGCAGAACATTCTCGAGGATATACGGGATGTTATTCTCGAATACAGACCGGACGTTATCTACGGCGTGGACTGTGATATACATCAGGATCATCAGCTCACGGCGCTGCTTTTTGACAGAGCAGTGGGCGAGATACTGCGTGACACAGATTATAAGCCGCTTGTGTACAAGGGCTTTGCATACAGCACGGCATACTATGCGCCGGATGATTTTTATCAGCTGAACATAAAATCGACGGTCAACCCGGGGGAAGGACTCCGCGCGTTCGCGCCGGGGATATATGACTGGGGCGAGCGCGTGCGCATGCCGGTGTCGGTGGGTTCGCTGTCGCACTCCATGCTGTCCTCCCGGATTTTCAGGGCTGCGCTTGAGCACAAGTCGCAGGACGAGGCGGAGAGAGTGGGGCAGATAGTCAGCGGCGATAAGGTGTTCTGGCGGCGGGAGACAACCTCCCTGTGCTATGACGCACAGGTTACGGCTTCGTCCGGAGACGCCGGAGCGCTCACGGATTTTCTGCTCGGCGACACGTCAAACGTGCTGGACGCGGCGAACAATGTCACCGGCATATGGCATGGCGGCGCAGACGATCCGGACAAGGAGATAACAGTCACGTTTGACACGCCGCAGAGCATACGGCGCATAAAGCTGTATGACGATCCAAGCCCGCAGCGCAACATCCTTGATGCGGTCATAAGCTTCGATAACGGCGATTCTGTGAATACCGGCAGCCTTTCACCGCTCGGCTCGGAGACGGTGATAGAGACGGATGAAGACAATGTGCGCTCCTTCACGGTGCAGATAACCAAATATGACGGCGATGAGCCGGGTCTGACCGAGACAGAGGCGTATTCCGGCGCGTTTGACGCCGGGGTGAGCTTTGTGAAGCTGATGAACGCCGACGGCGATTTTGTATATGACTACTATATCGACCCGTCCGGAACGGAGCGCTTTTCGCTCTACACCTACGGCTGCTCCGCAGAGGCGGGCGCATATGAAATAAGCTGCACCGGCGGCGACGGCTGCCGCGCGTATGCCGACGGGGAGAGCGTCGTTGTTGAATGCCCGCGGGGCGAAAGCTGCGAGGTCACCGTAACGGACGGCGTGAACGCCGACACGGCGATCTTCCGCGGCAGCGGCGGCGAAGTGCTGACATATGGGATGGAGACGGAAAAATTACTGTACAGAAACATAAGAAACATAATAGATGCAAGCCGTAATATGAAGGTTTTCTTAGAGCACTTTTTCTCAATAAAAAAGACGGAAATGATGTATAAGCTCGCCTATCTCCGCTGGGGAATACACCGCGTGGGCGAGATAGTGTTCGGCGCATGACGGCAAGACCGCCCCGTGCAGGATCGATTTCTGCGCGGGGCGGTCTTATGTATAGGATGCATATTTATTTACAGTGTCTGCGTTCTGGCAAGCTGCCGGTTTTTGTATTCCGGCGCGCCTGTGACGTCGCGGAGAATGTGTATGCCGTCGGGTATGGCGGCGTGCCCGGACGGCGGACCGTATATGAACATCACGGCCTTCTCGCGGGAAAACGGGTAAATGTCGATCTCCATGCGCCGACCGCCGAGACTGAAGCGGTACTTCGTCTTGCGCACGCTGTGCAGGGTCACGTCGCCCTCCATCAGATACGCGATATACTCCTTTTCGGAAATGGGGCGCTCCGTCACCCAGCGCTGCCCGTCCTCGCCGATGCGCTTCTCCGTGTAAAAATAAAGATATTCGCTGCCGCTGCGCTGCTGACGTATACGGCGCTCGACATTCGGCTTTGTCGGCGTGAGATAGGTCTGCATCATGTCCACCGCGACCGCGCCGAGCTTGCCGGTGAGCATCGCGGTATCCGGCATGGAGATGAGGTATTTGCGCTTTTCCGCCTGCGGCGCCGGCTGCCCGACGATGGAGAAAATCGCGCTCATCGCGCGGTTGAGCTTGTCGTCAAAATCAACGGAGTTGTCGATGATGTGAAGATTCGGGTGACGGCTCCACGCGCGCAGCGTGCGCTCGTCCATCTGCCGCGCGGTGGCGACGTCCTCATAGCGCGCCACGTTGCCGAAGTTATACGCAAACTCCGCCCCCTTGGCACAGCTGACAAGATGCAGCACCGCGTCGTACCCGCGCAGGATCTCGTCCTCGGTTTTGCCGAAGTGCGAGAGCGTGAGGGCGAACTGCTCGTCGCTGACATACGCCTTGTCGTCGAGCACGGCGCGGTCGTAAACGATGAGCACATTTTCCTCCGGCACAAGCTCCGCCGCGGCGAGAGCCAGCTTCTCCTTGTGCAGCTGGTCGGATATGACGAAGTATTGAAAATCCTCCATTGTCACGCAATTGCCGAACGGCTTTATCCCAAAGCCGGAGATAAGCTCCGTCGAGGTTTCCGGGATGATGATGACGCGCCAGCCGTCCTCCGCCTTGAATTCCTTGAGTATGCGGCTGATAAGCGTGGTCTTCCCGGCGGCGGGACCGCCTGTGAGCACGATGCGGGTGATGTTTTTGGACATGGTGAAAGCTCCATTCGAAAGTTCTTGTGTCTTTTCTTTTGGCTTTTACAGAACTCCAGTATAGCATTGGAGACCGTTTTTTTCAAGCAGAAATGCATTCGGTGTGCGGATGTGCAGGACATGTCGAAGTGGCGGCGGATACGTAAAAATGCACAATTATACCCGTGCTGCGGATGCGAAACAAGCGGAAATTGGGGGCTTGGTGGGGAATTAAGACCTAAAAATTGCCCCAATTTGCCTAAAAGTGTACCGCAAGACTTGACGAAAAGCACAATAAGATGTATTATTTATAAGCGATTCTATTGCCCTGTCGGCATGATGGGCGCTGTCCGCCGGAGAAAAACACATCCCGGCTCTGCCTGCCAGCTGAGGGGCAGAATGAGGAGGAACTTGTAAATGGGCATGATTCCTGAAGTTAAATGCCGCCGGTGCGGGGAGACGTTTTCGTCGATGCGCAGCCGTTGTCCCAACTGCGGCACGCGCAGAGTTACGCAAAGCTCCAGAACGCCCGGCACCACCCCGGGGACGGTCAGAGGGACTGCCTCCTATGAGCGGGCAGAGACAAACACAAAGTGGCAAATGATTTTTGGTTTGATATTGGTAGTTGCAGTTATCCTTGCGGTCATAGTCATGGTATCGACAAGCCTTGACAGCGCGGACCAGGTGGAAACAAAGGTGACGCCGCCGGTCGCGGCGACAAATAACGTCCCCAGCATTGAGACAGCGCCGACTGCCGCGCCGACCCCGACCCCGACGCTGGAGAAGATAGAGATCAAGAACTATGAAAATACGGTCACCGAGTTCACGATGCATCTGAGCCAGAACGAGGTCGTGCCGCTGACTGCCGTGCCGTATCCGATGACGGTCGAGGGCGTGAAATTCACATGGTCCGTCAGCGATGACACGGTGCTCAAGCTTACGCCGAGCGATGACACGCAGAGCTGCGAGGTTGCGATCATCGGCACGATCGCCGGCGGCGTGAAGCTTACGGTGGAAGCCTTCGGCGTGCAGCAGACCGTCACGATCTACTGCGTGGATTAAATTAACTTCAAAGCAAAAAAGGGAGCGCGTGAGCGCTTCCTTTTTTGCTGCGCGCGCCCGGACGGAAAAGCGGCAAAAAAACACTTGACAACCGGCGGCACATAGTGTAAAATACCCCTTGCTTGAAACAAAAAGGACGATTGGCGCAGCTGGTAGCGCATCCGCTTGACGTGCGGGAGGTCACAAGTTCGAGTCTTGTATCGTCCACCACAGAGACCTGCAATTCTTATGAGTTGCAGGTCTTTTTTCTGTCTGGAAAGACTGCCCGGGCTGCGGCATCGCACAAAAATCCTGTTGCCTTATGTCGTCAGGTGAGGTAATATTATACTATATTGTATAGACCGTATACCGAAAATGAGAGGGATGGGGCAATGAGAAAAAAGCATGAAAAGCCGAATTACAGCCCGGCGGTGAAAATAGCGCTTGCCGCGGTGCTTGCTGCGCTTGCTGCGGCGCTGGCGTTTATAATCGTTCTGCAGGCGCGGCAGGCAAGGCTTGAGCGCGGAGAGCTTACCCCGGCGCAGAGCGCGGAGCAGACCGACGCCGCCGCAGATGAGGCGGCGGCGCAGGCGGCAGCGGCGCAGGCGGAGGCCGATGAACAGCGCGCGCAGGAGGAAGCCGAGCGCGTGGAGGCGGAGCGCACAAAGCGCGCAGAGGAGGCAAAGAAGTACAGCTTCTATCAGAAGCTCGCCAACGGCTATGATGTGAAGATGCTCATAATGGGCGACTCTGTCATCAGCGGCTGCGGCGCGAGCGGCGAGGGAACAATGTGGCAGAATCTCCTGAAGGATTATGTGGAGGAGAAGTATTCTGCCGGCATGACGGTGGAGAACCTCTCCGGCGCGGGCAACAGCCTTTTCCCGGACATGCTGACCGTCAAGGACGGCGACACGGCGGCGGACTGCGACCTTGCGGTGCTCTGCTACGGGTACGACGACCCGAACGAGGATTTTGCGGTTTATTTTGAAGCGCTTGCGCGCGCGATACATCTGAAAAACCCGGACTGCGCGATAATATATGTGCTTGAAGCGACCGAGGGCGGGCACACGCCGCGCATGCAGGCGCTGGAGAGCGTGTGCGGGTATTACGGCATTCCGGTGGCGGACACGTTCGCGCCGTACTACGCGCTGGGACAGCAGGGCTTCTTTGAGGCGCTGGCGGACGGAGTGCACCCAAACGACAAGGGGCAGCAGATATATTTTGAGACCGTTCGCGATATTATCGACGAGAACGTAGCCGCGGACACCGGCAAGATGGAGGACATCGCTCCGCTCAGCGCCGAAGCGGCGCGCTTTGACAACATGCTTTATATCCCGGTCGAAAAATTCATCCGCGAGGACGACGTGACCTTCACCGTCACCGCCGCCGAAGCAGGCATAGGCGAGGGCGGCTTCAAGGGCGTGCTGATGCTCGACTGCGGGTATGACGTCGTGCGCGAGGATGCGAAGGTGATCGCAGACGATATACTCTACAACATACCCAGGATCACCGCGATAAAAGACCCGCACCGCGACGGGCGCAGTCTCATCACGGTGAACGAGGAGCTTGTGCTGACAGACTCGATGAGCGTGACGTTCACGGATAAAGACAAGGCGGATAAATTCAACGGCGTATACCTCGCATGGGAGACGCCGAAGGAAAAAGCAAACTGAACAGCCGTATGCTCAGGGCAGCGCCGCAGCATCCGGCGCTGCCTTAAAAACATTTTCCACGGGGCGCTGCAAGCGGTTTGGACATGTTGTAAAATGCGTGTAAAATCCGCTTAAAAAGCAAAAGTTTTGACATATCTTTATTGACACTTCGGCATGATTGTGCTATATTACGGTTGTTACGAAAATGTAAATTCAGTGCAAAGCGACAGAAAAACGGACAAAAACAGCACAAAAATTGCCGCAAGATATTCAAAAGGATGAAAAACCAAGGATAAAACGGCAGTTCGTGCCGAAAATATACAGCCCGGAGGGGCAAACGAAACGCGGCCGCGTTTCGTTCATGTGCAAAATGCACATGAACGACGCCTCGCTGTACAGCGATTCTCAGGCGAAAGCCTTTGAATATACAAAAATTTTATGGAGGAAAAACCAGAATGAAAAAGTTTCTCGCACTGATGCTCGCACTGTGCATGGTCTTCGCGCTGTGCGCCTGCGGTCAGCAGGCCGCTCCCGCGGCAACTGATGCTCCCGCAGCAACGGAAGCTCCCGCCGCAGAGGAAGCAACCCCTGCCGCTGATGAGGCTGCCGCCGAGTCCGTCAAGGTCGGTATCGCTGCCCCCGACGTGACCCACGGCTGGGTCGCCGGCGTTGCTTACTACGCCGAGAAGTACTGCAAGGATAACGGCCTTGAGTACAAGATAATCACCTCTTCCGATGCCGCCAGCATGACCACCGCTCTTGACGATCTCGTGGCATGGGGCGCAAGCGTCATCGTGTCCTGGCCGCAGTGGTCCGGCATGGAGACCGCTATGCAGGCGATCATCGACCAGGGTATCCCCGTTGTCAACTTCGACGTTGACGTTGACTGCCAGGGCATCTACAAGGTCACCGGCGACAACTACGACATGGGCTACCAGTGCGCCAAGTACATCACCGAGAAGGTCGGCGATGCTGCTGTCATCGCCGTTATGGACGTTCCTTCTTCCGGCTCCATCTGCGAGCTGCGCAAGCAGGGCTTCTATGACTACCTCAAGGAGATCAACTACGACGAGTCCAACATCTTCGAGATGACCCTCGAGAGCTTCGCACAGGATAAGGGTCTTGCCGCAATGGCAGACGCTCTTGAGCAGCATCCCCAGATCGATGCCGTGTTCTCCATGGACGATGAGACCTCCATGGGCTGCATCACTGCCATCACCGAGGCCGGCCGCACCGACATCAAGGCCATCACCGGCGGCGGCGGATGCCAGGCTTACTTCAAGCTGATCGCGGACGAGCAGTATGCGGGTCTTGGCCTTGCCTCCGCTCTCTACAGCCCGGCCATGGTTGAGGACGCCATCCAGACCGCTATCGACATCCTCCACGGCGAGACTCCTGAGTCCGTTGTCGTTATCCCCACCACCATCGTTTCCGCTGACAACGTTGCAGAGTACCTCGATCCGGAGAACACTGTCTACTGATTCGCAACAAACAAGCAAAAGCTCAGGGGGCTATGGCTTTATAGCCATAGCCCCTTTTCCGCAGAGAGGCGGCGCCGGGGAGACGCGGCGGCGGCTCTGTGCGGAGTATGCATGAAATCTATAACTGGATGTGATAACTTGAACCTCTCCATGCAGAACATCTACAAGTCCTTCGGCGCAAACAACGTCCTGGACGATGTGGACTTCAACCTCGCCACGGGCGAGATATGCGCGCTGCTCGGCGAGAACGGCGCGGGCAAATCCACGCTGATGAATATCCTCGGCGGCGTTTTGCAGGCGGACAGCGGAAAGATCGTCATCGACGGCAAGGAGCGCACGTTCCTCTCTCCGGTCGATTCGCTTGACGCGGGCATAGGCTTCATCCACCAGGAGCTTAACCTCATCAACGACCTTACGATCTATGAGAATATGTTCATCACGCATTTGCCGAAGAAAGGCGCGTTTCTCGATGCGAAGACGATGCAGGAGAAAACGGCGGAGCTTTTTGCGAAGATGAACATCGACCTCGACCCGCGCACGATGGTGCGCGATCTTGATGCGTCGTACAAGCAGATCGTCGAGATCTGCCGCGCTTTGATGCAGGAGGCGTCCATAATCATCATGGACGAGCCGACCACATCCCTCACAGAGCCGGAGATACAGCGCGTTTTCGCCATGATGCGCACGCTGCGCGAGCAGGGCGTCGGCATTATCTTCATCTCCCACAAGCTTGGCGAGGTCATGGAGATATGCGACCGCTACACCGTGCTGCGCGACGGCAAAATGGTGGCTGCGGGCGCAGTGAAGGACACCGACACGAGAAAGCTCGCCGCTTACATGGTCGGGCATGAGGTCAACACCGAGGTGCTCGCGCGCGAGGTAAAGCTTGGCGACGAGGTGCTGCGGCTGGAGGGGCTGAGCGACGGGAAGAATTTTGAGAACATATCCCTTTCCGTGCACGCCGGCGAGGTGCTCGGCGTGACCGGTCTTCTCGGCGACGGGCGCAGCGAGCTTTTCCAGAGCGTGTTCGGCGCAATGGGCAAGGCGTATACCGGCACTGTGACGCTCTGCGGCAGACAGGTGCATATCGCCAATACATATCAGGCGCTGGATGAGGGAATCGCCTATCTTCCGCGCAACCGCAAGGAAAACGCGATACTCAAGGACATGAGCATCATCGACAACGGCTCGATCGTGGAGCTGCCGAAGATGATAAAGCATCGCTTCTTTATTGATTTTGACAAGCAGGACAGGCTCTTCTCCACACAGATGGAGGAGTTGAGAATAAAAATGGGCACAAAGTCCGACCCGATAACGAGCCTCTCCGGCGGCAACCAGCAGAAGGTCGTGCTGGCAAAGTGGCTCATGAGCGACCCCAAGGTGCTTATACTCGACAATCCGACGCAGGGCGTGGACGTCGGCGCGAAGGAAGAAATATACGGCATTATCCACCGCCTTGCGGCGCAGGGCGTGGCAGTGATCGTGCTCTCGTCAGAGGCGCAGGAGATAATCCGTGTGTGCGACAGGAGCATCGTCATGTTCCACGGACATCAGGTCGGCGAGGTCAGCGGCGCGGATATGAACGAGCATAACATCATGTATCTTGCCACGGGCGGCAATCAGAACAAGGGGGAGAAAGACTGAAAATGGAAGCTAAGAAACTGGAAAACAACAACGCCTTCGGCGCGAAGGTCAAGGAGCTGTGGTCGCGCAACCACATGGTGTCCACCCTGTTTGCACTGTTGGTGATGGTGCTTATTCAGGCTGTCGTCATGCATATAAACGGCGGCTCTTTCGGCGCGATGTTCAGCAAGATGGGCATGGCGTGGCTGAATATTCTGAGAAACAACACCTATGCCGGCGTTATAGCGCTGGGCATGTGCTTTATCATCATTTCCGGCGGCATCGACCTTTCCGTCGGCTCCATGCTGTGCGCGCTGGGCGCTATTCTGATGTACCTCATCGAGCCGACGAACGGGCTTCTTGCCGGCATGGGCATCACGGGCGCGCCTGCCTACGCCATCGCCTGCGTGGTCACCATTGCCGTGGGTTATCTCCTCGGCACGCTCAACGGCTCGCTCGTCGCTTACGGCAAGCTCCCTCCGTTCATCGCAACGCTTGGCACGATGAAGATATTCCGTTCCGTCACGCAGCAGGTGACAAAGACCTTTAACCCCACCGTTCCAGACGGCTTCAAGCTCATCGCCTCCGCAAAGATCGGCGGTCAGGTCATCCTCCCGATACTCTACTGGCTCGTGATCGTCGTTATAATGCACATCATCTTCAAGAAGACCGCTTTCGGTCGCCAGACCATCGCCATCGGCTCGAACGAGCGCGCGGCGAAGCTCTCCGGCATCAACGTCAACTCCGTCAAGCGCCGCATCTACGCCCTCTGCGGCATCATGTGCGCCATCGGCGCGATCATCTATGTGTCGCGCATAGGCTCGATGGACTACGCCAACGCAGGATCGGGCTATGAGATGGACGCAATAGCGGCGGTCATCGTCGGCGGCACGTCAATGGCCGGCGGCAGGGGCAGCCTTGTGGGCGCGTTCATAGGTATGCTCATCATGGGCGTGATGAACAACATCCTCAACTCCGTCGGCGTGCCGACGTTCCTGTGCGACGCCATCAAGGGTGCGATAATTATCTTCGCGGTGCTCTTGCAGAAGAAGGACAACGTCTGATATAATATATATAATATATATAGTATAGACCGTAGGTGCGGGGGAGAAGAAAACCTCCCTCGCACTGTGACTATAAAGGCAGTGCCGCAAGCTGCATCTGCGGCATCAATTTTCGAAAGGAGACGGATCATGATAAGAGTAGGCATTTTGGGCTGCGGGAAGATCGCACAGGTGCGGCATATCCCGGAGTATGCGGCAAATCCGGACTGCGAGCTGGCGGCGTTTTATAACCCGACGAGAAAGCGCGCGGAGGATATGGCTGCAAAGTACGGCGGCAGGGTGTACGATACGCCAGAGGAGCTGCTCGCCGATCCTGAGATCGACGCTGTGAGCGTGTGCGCGGCAAACTACGCCCATGCGGAGCTTGCCATAAAGGCGATGCGCGCAGGCAAAAACGTGCTGTGCGAGAAGCCCATGGCTATCACGCTGGAGGACTGCGAGGCGATGGTCAAGGCTGCAAAGGAGACGGGCAGAACGCTCATGATAGCGCATAACCAGCGCTTTGCAAAGGCGCATGTCAAGGCAAAGGCTCTCATCGACGCGGGCGAGATCGGGCGCATCATCACCTTCCGCACGACGTTCGGACACGGCGGTCCCGAGACATGGAGCATCAACCCCGGAAAGAACACCTGGTTTTTCGACAAGAGCAAGGCGGCGATGGGCGCGATGGCGGATCTCGGCGTGCACAAGACCGACCTCATCCATTACCTCACCGGCGAGCGCGTTGTGCGCACGACGGCGAAGGTCGCAACGCTGGACAAGCGCGGCGAGAACGGGGAGCTTATCGGCGTGGACGACAACGCCATGTGCATATACGAAATGTCCGGCGGCGCCGTCGGCACGATGACCGCAAGCTGGACGTTCTACGGCGCGGAGGATAACTCCACCGTGCTCTACGGCACAAAGGGCATAATGCGGATATACGACGACCCCGCGCACTCCATCGTCGTCACTCTTGCCGACGGTACGCGCGAAATGTACGACGTTGAGAAGATACAGACCAACGACAACCAGACGAAGTCCGGCGTTATAGACGCATGGATAGACTGCCTCAAAAACCACACCGCGCCCGCCGTCACCGGCGAGGATGCGCTTTGCGCCATGCGCGCTGTGTTTGCCTCCATACGCTCGTCCGAGATGGGCGCGGCGATAGAGATACCCGAGAACAAGTGAACGTTTATCATATTACGAAAAGGAGAATCTGAGCTATGATGAAATTCGGTCTGCTCACCGCCATACTGGACGGGTGGAGCTTCGAGGAAGCCGTTGACACCGCGGCGGAGATGGGCTTTGAGTGCCTTGAGGTCGCATGCTGGCCTGCGGGCAAGGCAGAGCGCCGCTATGCCGGCGTCAGCCATATAGACGCAGAGCGCGTACTCGCGGACGATGAGTACGCAAAGTACGTGAAGAACTATGTAGAAAAAAAGGGCATGACCATATCCTCCCTTGCGTTCTATCCAAACACCATGGATCCCGACATTACCAGGCGCACCGCCGCGATAGAGCACCTCAAGGCACTCATCAGGGCTTCGAACAAGCTCGGCGTGGGCATGGTGACGACGTTCATCGGGCGCGACCAGCACAAGACTGTCGAAGAGAACATTGAGCTTTTCAGGGAGATATGGCCGGGGCTTATAAAACTCGCGGAGGAGAACAACGTCAGGGTTGCAATAGAAAACTGCCCGATGCTCTTCGGCGCTGACCAGTGGCCGGGCGGGCAGAACCTCATGTGCACCCCGGCGATCTACCGCCGCCTTTTAGAGATCATCCCGTCTGAAAACTTCGGGCTGAACTTCGACCCGAGCCACTACGTCTGGCAGCAGCTTGACTACATCAAAACGATATACGAATTCAAGGACCGCATTTTCCACATCCACTTCAAGGACATCAAGCTCTATCCCGAAAGGCTTGCCGAGTGCGGCGTGCTGGCATACCCGCTGGACTATATGTCCCCGAAGATCCCCGGGCTGGGCGATGTGAACTGGGCGGCGTTCATCTCCGCGCTCAACGACATCCGCTTCAACGGCTGCGCCGTCATAGAGGTGGAGGACAAGGCGTTTGAGAGCTGCCGGGAGGATATTCTCAAGTCCATCCGCCAGTCCAAGCACTATCTTGACAACTTCATAACCGTGTGAGGTGGGGACAATGAAAAAACGCATTATTGCCGTAAACTCGAACTGCTACCACGGCTACACGCTGGAGGAAGCGGCGGCCGGGATAAAGGCGGCGGGCTTCAGGTACATCGAGCTGACCGCAACCAAGGGCTGGACGGAGCATGTTTTCCCCGACCAGAGCTTCCGCAGCCTGCTGCGCGCGCAGGATATGCTGGATAAGTACGGGCTTATCCCCTTTGCCATGAGCGGGCACACAAACCTCATGGACACCGCGCGCATCCGCGACTTTGAGGACAATATCCGCCTTGCGCATTTCTTCGGCAGCGAGTATATAGTCTCGTCCATAGGCGAGGCGCACCTTGAGGACAAGGCAGTCGCCTCAAACTCGGTTGTGGCAGAGCACATAAAGGGCTTTACCGATTATCTTGAGCGCTACGACATGAAGCTTGTGCTCGAGGTGCACGGCGATCACGGCACGGGGCGCGTCCTCAAGGAGATCGTGGAGCTTGTCGGCTCGCCGCGCGTGCTCATCAACTACGACACCGCAAACGCCGTCTTCTACGGCGATGTGGATGTGCCGGAGGACTTTGCCGCCTGCATTGACAAGATCGGCTATGTTCATCTCAAGGATAAGGCGGGCGGACATAAGGAGTGGAACTTCCCTGCGCTCGGCAAGGGCTATATAGATTTCCCCAGGCTCTTCAGGCTAATGGACGAGGCGCACAACATGAGCCCGTATTCCATTGAGATAGAATTTACGCAGGCGGGCGCAAAGGATCTTGCGGAGGTCAACCAGGCGGTTGCAGACTCTGCGGCGTATATGCGCGCACAGGGCTTCGAGCTGTAAAAAGGGAAAGACATATGAAAAATCTCAACATAGGCCTTGTCGGCACGGGCGGCATGGGCAAGGTGCACTATGCAAATCTTCAGCAGATAGAGGGCTGCACCGTCGCTGCAGCCGTGGGGCATTCCCCGCGCTCGCAGGAGGCGGCAAAGGAATGGGGCGTGCCGTGCTACCCGTCGATAACCGCCATGGTCAACGATTGCGACATTGACGTTGTCGATATATGCACCCCCACGTATATGCACCATGACAACGTCATGGAGAGCCTTTCTCTCGGCAAGCACACCATCTGCGAAAAGCCCATAGCGCTCTCTGTGATGGATGCAAAGGAAATGCTCGACGAGGCGGAGCGCCGAGGCGTGCAGCTTTACATCGCGCAGGTGCTGCAATTCACAAAGGAGGTCGGCTTTTTGCGCGAGGCGGTAAAGAGCGGGGAATTCGGCAGACCGCTGGACGGCTGCTTCGAGCGCCTTTCCGCCTGCCCGGGCTGGGCGAGCGGCGGATGGCTTTTTGATGAGAAGAAGTCGGGGCTGCTGCCGTATGACCTGCACATACATGATCTGGACGTCATTGTCTCCCTCTTCGGCAAGCCCGAAGGCTTCACGTTTTCATCCTGCCGCGGCGAGGGGAAGAGCTACCCGGAGCAGTTCCGGATAAGCTACAGCTTCGGCGCGCTCAACGTCGCGGGCGAGGCGGCGTGGTTCAACGCGCCCATTCCGTGGACGGCGCGCTGGCGCGTATACTTTGAAAACGGCATGATGATAAACGACGGCGAGCATCTCACGGCATATCAGTTCGGTCATGAGCCGCGCGTATACGACACTGCGGACGATGTGATGATCTCCACCGGCGTGAACGTGCCGCCGTGCGGCTGGTATTATAACGAGCTGATGCACTTTCTTGCCTGCGCGCGGGAGAATAAGCCCTCGCCCTATGTCACGCGCAGTCAGCTTTTGACGGTTATGGAAATTCTGGAGGAGATAAGCGCAAAGTGCAAAGAGAAAGAATAAAGAAGTATTTTGAACGCATGGGGCTTGAGCTGCCGGCGCATATCGCGCCCGACTCGGCGCTGCTGCATGAGCTGCAATTTGCGCACTGCACGCATATCCCATATGAAAATCTTGACATCATCCGCGGCATTCCGCTTTCGCTGGATGTGGACGACCTCTATAAAAAGATCGTGGAGGAGGGCAAGGGCGGCTTCTGCTTTGAGCTGAACGGGCTTTTTGCGTGGCTGCTGCGCGAGCTGGGCTACGGCGTGACGGAATATGCAGCGCGCTATCTGCGCGGAGAGAGCGAAATACCCATGCGCCGTCACCGCGTGATGAAGGCCGTCGCGCTGGACGGGGTGTGGTGCTGCGACGTCGGCATAGGCGAGGTCTGCCCGCGATACCCGGTGCGGCTCGTGGAGGGCGTGGAGCAGGCGCAGTTTGACGAGTGCTACCGCTTTGACACCGACGGCGCGCTCGGCTGGGTGCTGATGGACAGGCACCGCGGCGAGTGGCGCAGGTTCTACTCGTTCACGACCGAGCCGCAGCTGCCGCAGGACTATGACGCACTGTGCCTGTACTGCGAAAAAAGCCCCAGGTCGCCGTTTACCCGCGCCGAGATGTTCTCTCTCAAGACGCCCACCGGGCGCATCACGCTCGACGGGCATATCTACAAGGAGTTTGACGGCGGCGAGGTGCGCGTAAAAGAGCTGACCGACGCGGAAATGCCGTGGGCATACGCCAGATTCGGTCTGAGCAAATAAAAACTGCAAATAAAAGCCGAACCGGCAAGACCGCCCAACTATCGGGCGGTCTTGTGACATTTTCAACAAAATGCATCAAACTGACAAAATTCAGTTGAAAAAAGCATCCGCATAATATATAATGTTGAAACAAATATAAAATTGGGCGGTGCGAACTTCACCGCCCGTAAACTGATTGGCAAAGGGCGCCCTTTGCCACCTTTCCAAAGGAAAGGTGACGCGCCTTTATGCCGGTCGGCAGGGAAAGGGAGCGGTTGCGAAAAAATGAACTCAAAAACGCTGTCATATATTATAAAGCGTGTATTGCTGGCGGTACTGACGGTCATTATCATCAGCGCTATCACGTTTTTTGTCATGCATATGGTCCCAGGCGGTCCTTTCAACCGCGAGAAAGCGCTGGATGAGGCGACCATCAAGGCTTTGGAGACACGATATAACCTTAATAAGCCACTTTTTGAGCAATATCTGCTCTATATGAATAATCTTCTGCACGGGGATTTCGGCGTGTCGCTGAAAAACGGGCGCGACATCGCCGTCATCATAGGGGAGTCGTTCCCGATTTCCGCCAAGCTCGGTCTCATGGCGATCACGATCGCTTTGATCTGCGGCACGGTCTTTGGCTCCGCTGCGGCGCTCATGCGCAACAAGCTGCCTGACCGGCTCATCGTCTTTTTCTCGACGCTTTTCACCGCGGTGCCAAGCTTTGTGCTGGCGACGCTCCTGCTTCTGGTGTTTGCGATAAAGCTGGGCTGGGTGCCGGTTTGGAGCGCGACGGAGGTGCACTATACTCTCCCTGTTATCTCGCTGGCAGCCTACCCCATGGCGTATACCACCCGCCTTGCCAAAACCAGCATGCTCGACGCGCTGAGTCAGGATTACATACGCACGGCGAAGGCAAAGGGCGTTCCGCGCGGCAAGGTCATTTTCAAGCATGCGCTGCGCAATTCCCTCATCCCCATAATCACTTACGCCGGTCCGCAGATCGCCTATATCATTACCGGCTCCATGGTCGTTGAGACCATCTTCACCGTCGGCGGCATCGGCAGCAAGTTCGTCGCCGCGATAACCAACCGCGACTATACTCTCATTATGGCGACGACCATCTTCCTTGCGACGCTGATGGTCGTGGCGAATCTCATCTGCGACCTGCTTTACAAGGCCGTTGATCCGCGCATAAAACTTGACTGAGGAGACCAGAGCCGAATGGACAACAAGAATACATACGATCCCGGCAAAACGCCAAAAAAACAGATCCTCAGCGCGCAGATAGACCTCGGCAAATTTGAAAAGGTCAGCGACGAGGAAAAGCAGCAGCAGGACGTCATGAGCGAGAGCCGTTCCTTCTTTAAGGACGGCATGCGCAAGCTCATGAAAAACCCCCTCGCCGTGATGAGCATGATAATACTCCTGTGCATCTTTATCACCATCATCGTTGCCCCCATGGTAGTTCCGTATGGCTATGAGGAGATACTCTCCGTCAACGGCAAGCGTGACAAGGGCGCGAAAAACCTTGCTCCGTTCACGTACAGCGAGGCGGAGCAGAAATATATTGACGCCGGAGGGGAGCGCTTCCCGCATATCTTCGGCACGGACGAGCAGTGCCGCGACTATTTTATCCGCGTCGTATACGGCACGCGCGTATCGCTTTTCGTGGGCGTGTTCGCAAGCATAATCGTGCTTATCATCGGGTTGCTGTACGGCAGCATTTCCGGGTATGTCGGAGGCAGGACGGATCTTATAATGATGCGCATTGTCGATATTATCTACTCGCTGCCGGACATGCTCATCGTGATATTGCTCTCGGTCGTGCTCGATCAGAGGCTCAAGCTTACAAGCGGAATACTCGCCGCGCTCGGCACGAACATGATCTCGATATTTATCGTTTTCGGGCTGCTTTACTGGGTGGGTATGGCGCGTCTTATCCGCGGGCAGATACTCACCATAAAGGAGAACGAGTATATCCTTGCCGCGCGCTCGATCGGCGCAAAGCCCTCGCGCATCATCCGCAAGCACATTCTGCCCAACTGCCTTTCAGTGATCATTATATCCACCGCGCTTCAGGTGCCCTCCGCCATTTTTACGGAAAGCTATCTGAGCTTTGTCGGGCTTGGCGTGCGCGCGCCCATGCCGTCTTTGGGTTCGCTTGCAAACGCGGCGCGCGTTGGGCTGCAGAGCTACCCCTATAAGCTTGTGTTCCCGGCGCTGATGATCTGCCTGATCGTGCTGAGCCTGAATCTGCTCGGCGATGGGCTGCGCGACGCTTTCGACCCGAAGCTGAAGAGGTGATAGATATGAGTGAACATCTTTTAAGCGTGCAGGATCTGCACACCTCCTTTTTCACGGATTCCGGCGAGGTTCACGCCGTCAACGGCGTGTCATTCAACCTCGACCCCGGCGAGGTGCTCGGCATAGTGGGCGAGTCAGGCTCGGGCAAGAGCGTCACGGCGTACTCCATTATGCAGATCCTTGCCGACACAGGCAAAATAACGCACGGCAGCATCCTCTACAGAGGGGAAGACATCACGAAATGGAGCGAGCGCCAGATGAGCGGCTTTCGCGGCAAGTGCTGCTCCATAGTGTTTCAGGATCCCATGACAAGCCTCAACCCCGTGTTCACCGTCGGCAGCCAGCTGCGCGAGGCGATAGAGCTGCACACAGACAAGCGCGGCGCCGCCGCCAGGGCGCGCGCCATTGAAATGCTGGAGCTTGTCGGCATAAACGAGCCGGCAAAGCGCATCAGGCAGTACCCCTTTGAGCTGTCCGGCGGTATGCGCCAGCGCGTCATGATCGCAATGGCTCTTGCCTGCGAGCCGGATATACTCATAGCAGACGAGCCGACCACCGCGCTTGATGTGACCATCCAGGCGCAGATACTTGAGCTTATCGCCGATCTCCAGAAAAAAATGGGCATGGCGGTCATCCTCGTGACGCATGATCTGGGAGTCATTGCCGATATGTGCGATAACATCATCGTCATGTACGGCGGGCACATCTGTGAGCGCGGCACGGCGGATGAGATATTCTACAACTCCAGGCATGAGTACACCAAGGGGCTTCTGCGCTCGATACCGAACGTCAACAACATGAAGCAAAAGCTCATCCCCATTGCCGGTACGCCCATCAACATCCTCAACCTCCCGGCGGGCTGCGCGTTCTGCTCGCGCTGCGACGAGGCGATGAAAATCTGCCTTGAGCAGCAGCCGGAGGAGATGGTCATAAACGACAACCACTATGCAGCCTGCTGGATGAATGTGAAAAAAGAGCTGGAGAAAGGGGGAGCACAGGTATGAGCGGTGAATTGCTGCGCGTTGAGCATCTCAAGCAGTATTTCCCCATAAACGCCGGCTTCGGCAGGACGGTGCCGCTCAAGGCGGTCGATGACGTCTCCTTTACCATCGGTCAGGGAGAGACGCTGGGTCTCGTGGGTGAGTCCGGCTGCGGCAAGACGACCGTCGGGCGCACGCTTTTGCAGCTTTACACCCCGACCGCCGGGCGCGTGACCTTCGACGGGGACGTTATCTTTGACAGCGGCGAGCAGTACGATGCAAACGGAAAACCGTTACTCGACGCGAACGGAAAGCCCGTCATGGGCAAAAAGGTGCACGCGAACATGCTGCCCTACCGCCGCAAGATGCAGATGGTCTTTCAGGATCCGTATTCCTCGCTCGACCCGCGCATGACGGTCGAGGACATCATCGGAGAGCCGCTGGATGTGCACCGCCTTTATTCCAACCGCAGGGAGCGGCGCGAGAAAATACTTGAGCTGATGGAGCTTGTCGGGCTCAACTCCGAGCACGCAACGCGCTATGCCCACGAATTTTCCGGCGGACAGCGCCAGCGCATCGGCATCGCCCGCGCGCTCGCGGTCGATCCGAAGTTCATCGTCTGCGACGAGCCGGTCTCGGCGCTGGACGTCTCCATTCAGGCGCAGGTCATCAATATGTTCGAGGAGCTTCAGGAGAAGCTTGGCGTGGCGTACCTTTTCATCGCGCACGATCTTCTGGTCGTGCACCATATCTCCCGGCGCATCGCCGTCATGTACCTGGGGCGCATCGTGGAGATCGCGGATGCGGACGAGCTCAACGACCACCCTGTCCACCCGTATACGCAGTCGCTGCTTTCCGCCGTGCCGATCCCCGACCCGGAGATCGCGCGCTCGCGCCAGCGCATAGTGCTGACGGGCGACGTGCCAAGCCCGCTGAATATGCCGTCCGGCTGCCCGTTCCGCACCCGCTGCCGCTATGCCACGGAGCAGTGCGCCGCGGAATGCCCCCCGCTCACAGACCGCGGCGGCGGTCACTTCGTCGCGTGCCTGAATAAATAAGGACGCGGCGCACGGAAATGTTAGATCTCTTTCAAGCCCGTTTCCCCGCAACGCGAGAGTGAGGAGGGAAAGAGCGAGAGAGATTTAGTGCCGATGCTCAACGGAAAGAGGGTCGGTATAAAACAAAAAGGAGGAAAAACATGAAAAAACTACTAGCACTGCTTCTTGCGCTGGTCATGGTGTTCGCACTGTGCGCCTGCGGACAGAGCGCCGCTCCTGCGGCAACCGAAGCTCCTGCGGCAGACACCGCCGAAGAGGAGACCCCCGATGCGTCCGAGCTTGTCAGCGACGCATTCATCGATCCGCTGAATGACTGGGATCAGTACGATCAGCTCATCGCCGACATCAAGGCAGAGACCGACTTTGCCAAGCGCACCGAGATGATGCACGACGCGGAGGACATCCTCATGTCCAACTTCTGCATCCTGCCTTTCTACTACTACAACGACCTGTACATGCTCAAGGACTATGTTGACGGCATGTACTCCAACGTGTTCGGCACGAAGTTCTTCCAGAACGTTACCATGAACAACGGCTCCGACACGTTCCGCCTCAACCTCGCTTCCGAGCCTGCGTACCTCGACCCCGCGCTCAACAGCTCCGTTGACGGCGCGTGCCTCGCTGCCGCAAGCTTCTCCGGTCTTTACACCTACAACGCAGACGGCAAGACCGAGCCTGCCTGCGCCACCGGCTACACCGTCTCCGACGACGGGCTGACCTTCACCGTCACCCTGCGCGACGGTCTCAAGTGGAGCGACGGCTCCGACCTGACCGCTGCGGACTTCGAGTATTCCTGGAAGCGCGCAGCCGCCACCAAGACTGCCGCAGACTACGGCTACATGTTCCAGAGCTTTGCCGGCTACCCCGATGACCTCGCCGTCACCGCGACCGACGCCACCACCCTTACCTTCACTCTCAGCGCCCCCTGCGCTTACATTGAAGACCTCATGGCGTTCCCCACCTTCTTCCCCGTAAAGCAGTCCTCCGTCGAGGCGGCAACCGACTGGGAGACCTCTCCCGGCGCATGGTGCCAGGATGCGGGCTTTGTCAGCAACGGTCCGTTCGTCTGCACCGCATGGGATCACGACGTCTCCATGACCTATGAGAAGAACCCGTACTGGTACGGCGCTGACAACGTCAAGGTTGAGAAGCTTGAGTTCATGCTCTCCGCTGACGACACCGCAATCTTCGCCGCCTACAATGCCGGCGACGTCGATATGATCGACACCGTTCCCACCGACGAGATCGCAGGTCTCATCGGCACTCCCGAGTTTTACATTGTCGATAACCTCGGCACCTACTACGCCGCGTTCAACTGCAAGAGCGAGCTGTTCGCCGACAAGACCCCCGAGCAGGCAGCCTGCATGCGCAAGGCGTTCAACATCCTTGTTGACCGCGACTACATCGTGGAGAACATCGCCCAGTGCGGTCAGCTCCCCGCGAACGCATTCATTCCCTACGGCATGGCTGACGGCAACGGCGGCATCTTCAAGACCGAGGTCGTCGATCAGGGCTACTTCGATCCCTACGCAATCAACGACGATTACGAGGGCACTCTTGAGGAAGCCCGCACCCTGCTGAAGGCTGCCGGCTACAAGTTCGACGAGGACGGCATGCTCTCCGACGAGACGCCCATTTCTGTTGAGTATCTCACCAACAACGGCACCGGACACGTCGCAGTCGCCGAGTCCATGCAGCAGGACTTCGCCGCTCTCGGCATCCAGATGACCATCCAGTCCGTTGACTGGAACGTCTTCCTCGAAGAGCGCAAGGCCGGCAACTTTGACTTCGCGCGCGAAGGCTGGCTTGCCGACTTCAACGACCCCATCAACATGCTCGAGATGTGGATCACCACCTCCGGCAACAACGACTGCCAGTTCGGCCGCGTTGAATGATGCTGTCGGAAGCATTACGGCATAAAGTATCATATAAAAGCACATCCCCCGGGTTTCCGGGGGATGTTTGCGCTTTAAAGCACGTCCGTATCGAGTATGTAGCGCTCGGATGCGTTGATGAGCAGCGTGCCGCCATAACGGCGCACGCGCTCAAACGAAGCGCCGGCGTAGCTTTTGTGGACGTGCCCGTGGATGAAGTAGCGCGGACGGTACTTGTCCAGAAGCGGGATGAACGCCTCAAAGCCGCGGTGGGTGATATTGTCCTCATCGCCGTAGCCGCGCACCGGCGCATGCGCCAGCACGATGTCCACGCCGCCCGCGAGCCGTATTTTCAGCGAAAGGCGCTGTATGCGCCGCTGCATCTGGCGCTCTGTATACTGATGAGGACCGCGCGAGTACATCTGGCTGCCGCCGAGGCCGAGAATGCGCAGACCGTTCACGGTGACGAGCCTGTCGTCTACCGAGTCGCAGCCCTCAGGCGGATTGACGGCGTAAGAGCCGTCGTGGTTGCCGTGCACGTATAGAAGCGGGCGGTTTGACATCGTGACAAGAAAAGTCAGATAGCTTGCCCTGAGATCGCCCGCGGAGAGGATGAGATCGATCCCGGCAAGCCGCCCGGGCTTATAATAATCCCAGAGATACGGGCTTTCCTCGTCAGATACGGTGAGGATCTTCAAAGCTGCTTCGCCTCCTTTTCCGGCGGGAGATTATTTCTGTATATGCCCAGCAGCCGCACGAGCCCCTGAGAGCGCGGCAGAAGCGAATCAAAGTCCGGCAGAGCGCCGTCCACATTATCGCAAAGCCAGTCCATTTTCATTATCTCCTCCGCGCTCAGCTCGTGCTCCCCGTCGCAGCGAAGAATGCCGTTCTGATCGACGATGCGCGTGGAGAACGGGGAGACAGCGCCGCTTACGAGACCCTTTTTCAGTATATCCGCCAGCGTGTGCACGCCGTCGGGCAGCTCGGGGCTGAGCTGCACGTCGATAACGCCGCTGTCCATGCCCCACCAGTAGTTGATGGCGCGGCTGTCGGGCGCGTCGCCCCAGCCGCCGGAGAATATGCTTTTTATGACTTTCTCATAAAACCGACCCCAGTGCCAGCACGGCGCTGCCAGCGGCAGCATCGAGCCGTCAGGCTCAAGCTTATACGTGCCCCATTCCAGCGCCCAGTGAGCCTTGACGGGGTTGGTGGCGTCGCGGTTGGAGATGACTGTGACGCCCTCCGAGAGAAAATCCGCCAGAGGATCGCCGGGGGTGCACGTCCAGCGCAGCTTCACGCGCGCCCGGGGATTTGTCAGACGCACGCCGAGTGCAAAGGCGTTCACACTTGCCGGCACGCCGAAGATGGGATAATTGGAGATATACCCGACGGTATCGCTCTCCGCCATAGCCCCGGCGATGGCGCCGGTGATGAATTTGCCCTCGTATATGCGCGCATAGTACATCCGCACGCCCGTGTACGGCAGGGAGAGCGCGCAGTTGAGCACCTTTACGCCGCTGTGCTCCGCCGCGACGCGGCGGCAGGCGTCGATCATGTGCGGCGTCGTGGCGAATATGACCTGCGCGCCTTCATTGACGGCATCGGTCATCGCACCATAAAAATCGCCGTTGTAGGCGGGGAAGACCTTAACGCTCACCTTGCCCGGCAGACGCTCCTCAAGGTATCTGCGCCCGTGATCGTGCGCGAGCGTCCATGCGCTGCGCTGAGGGTCGTAGGCATAGATGAAAGCGACGCTCAGATGCTCCGGATGCGCCGCGCTTATCAGCTTGGAGAGAAAGCCTTTGCTGTGCTCCTCCGGCTCTGTGCTGACCTCGATAGGGTGCGACTCGGTGAGCGCCTTTATGTCCGACCATATTGCGGTGATGGTTTTTGCAAGCTCAGGCTGGGTGTGCTCCTTTATCTCGGAGAAGGGGTACACCTGAAGCCAGACCAGCAGTGCCTCCGCCGCCGTCACGTCCAGACGCTCGGTGTTGAGCCTGTCGTATGCCTGCCGGAAGTGCGAAAAACCGGCGGAAAAGCTCAGCCGCTCGCTGTCCGTCCAGATATGGTCGTCGTCAAAGCCGAGCAGCGCCTGAAGACGCGCGTACTGCCCGCGGTGGCGGAATGAGACGGTGTAGAGCCTGGAGAGCTGATAAAAGTGCATGAACTCGTAGTATACCTGCACCTCATGGTCGGCGGAATATTCCGGCACTATGCGCGTGACAGAGCCGGGAATGGCGGGCGCGTCGTAGCTTTTGAGGACGCTGACGCGCTTGTTGCCCTCCTGCACATAGAATTTGCCCATATACTCGAAGCATTTGATGGGGTCGCGTATGCCTTCCTCGCTCAGGTGCGCCTCGCACAGGCTTATCCACTTTGCGGCAAACTCCGTCGCCTCATCCAGAAGCGGCATGAAATTTCCCGCCAGCGCGGACACGCGCCCGGCTGTCTTCGTCCCGACGATAAGCTCCGAGGGGATGTTCACAAGCCCTATGCTCGCCCGGCCGGCTATTGCCGTCTCGTCAAGAATATCGTCCAGCACGAGCGGGTACGGGTAGCCGCCGCGGCTTACTGCGGCTTTATAATATTTCTGCCCCGCGCGCAGCGCGCGGGCGTATTGATCAAGCGCTTCCTGCCGGCTCATGGTCTGCCTCCTGCATTTCAGGGCAGCACCGCACAATACGCCAGCGGCATCTGCCGCATTATGCGATGCGCCTCATATTATAACATTTACATCCTGAACAGTGCCAGCATACCATATCTGTCAGAAAAGTTCAATTCAAAGCTGTGAATAACGTGATGTTGCATTGCCGCGGCACATGGAGTATAATCCCGATATAAAAACTTTTAACCGGAGTGGTCTATGCTCGAAAATTTTACAGGAAAATATAATGCCTTTTTCTCGCGCCGGGGCACATGCCGCGCACTCTTCTGGCTGATACTCGCAATGGGCGTTTTCGCGCGGGCGTATCTCTTCGGACTTGTGCCGAACGGGATAAACCAGGACGAGGCGTTCGCGGGATACGAGGCGTGGGCGCTGATGAACTACGGCATAGACACGGCAGGATACCATAACCCCGTGTACCTCACGGCGTGGGGCAGCGGCATGAACGCGCTTGAGACGTACCTGATGATGCCGTTTATCGCCGTTTTCGGGCTCAAGCCGTGGGTGATACGCCTGCCGCAGCTCATCGCCGCATGTCTGAGCATATGGGTGACATATCTTCTTGTGCGCCGGACGGTGAACGAGCGGGCGGGGCTTTTTGCAATGTTCATGCTCGCAATCTGCCCATGGCATATCATCATGTCCCGCTGGGGGCTTGAGTCCAATCTCGCACCGGGTTTTTTGCTCTTCGGGCTGTATTTCTTCGTTGCGGCGCTGGACGATCCGCGGCTGCTGCCGCTGTCGGCGGTGATGTACGGGCTGAGCCTTTACACCTACGCGACGGTGTGGATATATGTGCCGGTGATGCTCGCGGTGCAGCTTATCTACTGCATGGCTTACAAGAAGATAAGGCTCACCCGCCATCTGGCGCTGTTCGTGATCATCCTTTTTGTGATGGCGGCGCCGCTGCTGCTGTTTCTGCTTGTCAATTATGGGTATATCGACGAGATACGAACGCCGCTCTTCTCCGTGCCGAAGCTTCTTTATATGCGCACGGGGGAAATATCCTTCGACGAGAAGGCGCGCAAGCTGGAGATATTCAAATCCATCTTCATCGAGCAGGACGACGGCTGGATATGGAGCAGCCCGAGAAGGTACGGACTCTTCTACCGCATCACCATGCCGCTTGCGGTTTTGGGGCTGGCGGGGTGTATCGCGCGGCTTGCTGCGGCGGCGCGCCGGCGAAAATTCTGCCGCGCGGCGCTGCTGCCGGTGCAGCTCATCGTGTGCCTGCCGCAGCTCATCCTCATGAAGGGCAATGTCACAAGATTCAATATGCTTTTCATCCCGCTTGTCATAATGGCGGCGCTGGGGGCGTACTTTCTTTCAAGGCTGAGCTGGCGGCCGGTGCTGGGCGCGCTGGCGGCTGTGTATCTTGTGCTTTTTGTGGGATTTGAAAGCTACTACTTCACGGATTATGCGCAGGATGAGGAGCTTTTGTCGCACTTTTCATATGGGCTGGAGGATGCGCTGGCGCTCGCCTGCGAGAAGGGAGACATTGTCTACCTCGACGAGAATGAATTTTACACCAAGGTGCTCTTCTATACGAAGACCCCCGTCACGACCTTCCGCGACACGGTGGAATATCTCTATTATCCTGCGGCGTATCTTCACGTGCTGAGCTTTGACCGCTTTCGCTTCTGGGACGACCCTTATAGACCGGAGGATAACGCTGCCTATATCATCCCGGAAGGGGACAGCCTCGGCATACTTGAGGAGTCTGGCTTCACGTTTGAGCATATAGGCAAATATATAGTGGCATATAAGGAACAATGAAAAAAAACACCCGGTCAGGGTGTTTTTTTTCATACCTGCATAAGCTTCATTATCTCCCGGCGGAGCTGCTCTATAATGCGCTTTTCAAGGCGGCTTATATAGCTTTGGGAAATGCCCATAATGTCGGCGACCTGCTTTTGCGTATACTCGTGCCCGGAGGAAAGACCGAAGCGCATGAGGATGATGCTGCGCTCGCGCTCGCCGAGGGTGGAGATCGCCTGCATGAGCATCTGCCGGTCGGCATCGTCCTCAAGCGGACGGGCGACTTCATCCTCGTCCGTGCCGAGTATGTCGGAAAGCAGAAGCTCGTTTCCGTCCCAGTCGGTGTTGAGAGGCTCGTCAAAGCTTATCTCCGTGCGCTGAGAGCTTATCTTGCGCAGATACATGAGGATCTCGTTTTCGATGCAGCGCGAGGCATAGGTGGCAAGCTTGATGTTTTTTGACGAATTGAAGGTGTTCACCGCCTTTATAAGCCCGATCGTGCCGATGGAGATGAGATCCTCAATGTTGACGCCGGTGTTTTCAAAGCGCTTGGAGATGTACACCACGAGACGCAGGTTATGTTCGATGAGGAGCTTTTTCGCGTCCTCATCGCCCTCCTCCGCGCAGCGTACCGCGCGCTCCTCGTCGGCGCGGGGAAGGGGCGGCGGCAGTGTGTCGCTGCCGCCGATGTAAAAAACCGGCGGAGGGGCAATGCCGAGGATGGACAGAATATGCTCGCGCAGGAAGAGAATTTGCGGTTTACAAAGCATGGGAGACTCCTTTCGCAATATCAGGGCAGCGCCGCCTCAGATCACGCCCTCATATCCGTCGCCGGACACATGGGGCGAAACCGCGGCGAGCAGCACGCGCTCCTCGCCGTCTACAACGGCTTTGTCCGGGCGGAACGCCGCCAGCACGCCGCCGCCTCCGACGGCTGAATACGGGATGAGCCGCAGCCGTCCGCAAAGCTCGGGAATGTCCGCGGCGGTCTCCACGAAGGCGACGGCATCCAGCTCCAGAAGCGCGGCGTTCGCGCCGAGAAGCGGCGCGGCGGCGTGAGGACACAGCACCATCACCGGCATGGCGCTGATGGGGTCGGTGAGGTCGTTGCCGGTATCGACAAGGGCGATAAACTGCGTTGTGCGCGCCCCAAGCGTCAGCTCAACATTGACGCGCGCCCGTTCGGCGAGCCTGACGCGCCCGGAGAACACTGCGCGCAGCAGCACATAGCACAGCGCGAAGGCGGCAACGAGAGTGCGCATATCAAAAGCGGGATAACCGCCCGCGAGAGTCAGCGCCCAGATGAAGCCGCCGAAGGCAGCCGCCACCGCGAAAAACACCGCGGCGCAGCGAAAGGGGCGCTCCTCACCGCCAAAAGCGACGAGCGCCATGATCACCCCGGCGGCGAGCTTTACCGGTGCGCGTCCGAGCCAGTCAAGCCCCGGCAGATATACCGCCGCAGCGTACATCGCCCCCACTGCCGCGGCGAGCGCATATCGCACGCGCCGCAGCCTCACGCCGCACACCTGCGCGCACATCACCGTCAGTGCATAGTCGATGGCAAGGTTGAGAAGAAAGAGAGTGTCTATGTAGATAACTTTCATGCAGAAATCATAGCACGGCGCGGGTCATATATTTTGTCATTTGGGAATTGTCAAAAGAAACATACTGTGGTAAAATCGTAAAGCAAAATATGTGAAGCTGGCGCAGTGCCGGCATTTGAAATCGAAAATGGGAAAAGGGTGCATTAGGTTATGTGGTTTTGGTTTGCGATTATAGCACTGCTGTGCTGGAGCGGGTCCGATCTTTTCTCCAAGATCGGCTGTCAGGACGCCTCTGATAAGTACGGTCCGCTGAAAATGGTGACGGCGGTCGGCGTTGTGATGGGGCTGCACGCTGCATATGAGATATTTATCGGCGGGGTGGAGATAAACGGCACGGTGCTGCTGACATATCTGCCGGTGTCGCTTTTGTACATAAGCTCCATGGCGATAGGCTATCTGGGGCTGAGATATATCGAGCTTTCCATATCCTCGCCCATCTGCAACAGCTCCGGCGCGGTCGTGGCGGTGCTGACGTTTGCGACTGCCGGCATAAGCGACGATCTTCCGCCGCTTGCACTTGTGGCGGTGGCGCTGGTGTGCGTGGGCGTTGTGGCGCTTGGCATAACGGAGGCGAACGAGGATGAAGACCTGCGCCGTGCGCGGCAGGACGCATCAAATCATCACTACGCCAAAAGCTGGCTCGCCATTGCTATCCCCGTGATATACTGCCTGCTCGACGCGCTGGGCACATTTGCCGACAGCCGCGTGCTGGAGGTGCTTGACGAGGATTCGGCGAACGTCGCGTATGAGCTGACGTTCCTTATTGCGGGCATTGTGTGCGCCGTGTACGTGCTGGGCGTGAAGAAGCAGAAGCTTCTTTTCCGGCAGGAGGCGCCGAAGTATACGGGCGCAGTGTTTGAGACCATCGGTCAGTTTTTCTATATATATGCGCTTGCAGACACAAAGCACGTCGCCTTTGCAGCGCCCATAATTTCTTCCTACTGCGTGGCGTCCGTGCTGTGGGGGCGGATATTCCTGAAGGAAAAGCTCTCGCTGAAGCACTATATTTCCATCGCCGTTGTGGTTGCGGGCATAGTTATACTGGGCATACTGGATATATAGGGATATACGGAATAAGCGAGGAAGAGAACGATGAACAGCATATATAAGCGCGTACTTATCAAGATCAGCGGGGAAGCGCTCGCGGCAGAGAAAAAGACCGGGTTTGACTTTGACTTTGTCACGCGCGTGTGCGCTGCTGTCAGAGACTGCGCAGAGCGCGGCGTGCAGGTCGGCATCGTCATCGGCGGGGGCAACTTCTGGCGCGGCGTGAAGGACGGAGCGGGGCATGTGGAGCGCGTGAGCGCGGACAGAATGGGCATGCTCGCAACGGCGATGAACTGCCTTGCCGTGGCGGATGTGTTCAGGCAGCTCGGCGCGGACGCGCGCGTGATGACCGCGGTGGACATTCAGGGCGTTGGCGAGCGCTACGACACGAATAAGGCGATAGAATACCTTGAGAGCGGGAAGATAGTGCTGTTCGGCTGCGGAACGGGTATGCCGTTTTTCTCCACGGACACTGCGGCGGCGCTGCGTGCGGCGGAGATAAGCGCCGACGCGATACTTCTTGCAAAAAATATAGACGGCGTATATTCCGCCGACCCCAGGCGCGATCCTTCTGCCGTGAAGTTTGACGAGATAAGCTATGACGAGGTGCTCTCGCGCCACCTTGCGGTGATGGACTCCACCGCAACGAGCCTTGCCATGGATAACGGCATTCCCCTCATCGTCTTTGCGCTGGCAGAGCCGGAGAATATCGGGCGGGTGCTCGCGGGAGAAAAGCTGGGGACGACGGTGAAATAAAAAGTTTACACCATTGACCGTTCAGGTTAACAAACGACAAAAAACGATATGCAATAATATAACGGAGGTAAAACCATGTCTGACTATCAGGAATTTGAAAGCAAAATGAAGAAAACCTGCGAGGCGCTGGATGCTCAGCTTGCCACGATCCGCGCCGGGCGCGCCAACGCTTCCGTGCTCGATCAGATCGAGGTTGACTACTACGGCTCGCCCACGCCCATACAGCAGGTCGCGTCCATCGCCTCTCCCGATCCGCGCTCCCTGGTTATCCAGCCGTGGGACGCTTCCGTGCTCAAGGGCATAGAAAAGGCGATCCTCGCCTCGGATCTCGGCATAAACCCGCAGAATGACGGGCGCATGCTGCGCCTGGTGTTTCCGCCGCTGACGGAGGAGCGCCGCAAGGAGCTTGTCAGGCAGACGAGAAAGTACGGCGAGGAGGCGAAGATTGCCATACGCAATATCCGCCGCGACGCGATAGACAAATTCAAAAAGCAGCAGAAGGCGTCCGCGATAACGGAGGACGACTACAAAATAGCCGAGAAGGACATCCAGAAGCTTACCGACGATTATACTAAAGAGATAGACAAGATAACCGACAAGAAGGATAAAGAGCTGACCGAGATCTGACCTGGATGGAGGAACATAATGGCGGGAACCGTTAAGGCGGGGGAGCGGGAGAGATCCGGTCTCCCCCGTCATATTGCAATAATACTCGACGGCAACGGGCGCTGGGCAAAAAAGCGCGGGCTGCCGCGCACGGCGGGTCATGCCGCAGGGGCGGAGACGTTCCGGCGCATTGCGACCTACTGCAAAAATATCGGCGTGGACTATCTGACGGTCTACGCCTTTTCGACCGAGAACTGGAAACGCCCGCCCGAGGAAGTCGGGACCATCATGAAGCTTCTGGACAAATACCTCAAAGAGGCGATAGCCACGATGGAGCGGGATAAAATAAAAATGCGCGTGCTTGGCGATGCGGCGGCGCTCTCGCCGGAGCTTCAGGCGGAGATAGCGCGCACAAATGAGATAAGCGCGCACTACGACGGATTTCAGGCGAACATCTGCCTCAACTACGGCGGGAGGGACGAGATCGTCCACGCGGCGCGCCGCTACGCCGAGGATTATGCCGCAGGGCGCGCCCGGGGCGAGCTGACGGAGGAGGGCTTCGGCGCGTATCTGTACTCTGCGGGTATACCGGATCCGGATCTGCTCATCAGACCGGGCGGGGAGATGCGCATATCAAACTTTCTGCTCTGGCAGTGCGCCTATTCCGAGTTCTATTTCACAGACGTGCTCTGGCCGGACTTCACCGCCGACGAGCTTGAGCGCGCCATCGCCGAGTTTCAGCGCCGCGACCGGCGCTACGGCGGCGTAAAGAATCCGTGAAGGAGAGATGAAAATGGTAAGATCCGTTTCAATACTGGGCAGCACCGGCTCCATCGGGCGGCAGAGCGTCGATGTGGCGGAGCATATGGGTATGCCCGTGGCGGCGCTGGCGGCGTCGAGGAGCGTGACGCTGCTGGAAGAGCAGGCGCGGCGGCTCAAGCCGCAATTCGTCGCCGTGTACGATGAGCGCGCCGCAAAGGATTTCAGAATCGCCGTGGCGGATACGGATATCCGCGTCGGCTCGGGCATAGAAGGGCTTATTGAGGCGGCGACGCTCGACGCGGCGGACTGCGTCGTCACCGCCGTGTCCGGCGCCATCGGGCTGCGCCCGACGCTTGCCGCGATAGACGCGAAAAAGCGCATCGCGCTGGCAAATAAGGAGACGCTTGTGTGCGCGGGCGAGATCGTCATGAAGCGCGCGGCGGAACGCGGGGCGGAGATCGTCCCCGTCGATTCCGAGCACTCCGCCATCTTCCAGTGCCTCATGGGGCGCGGGAAGAGCGAAGTGAAAAAGCTCCTGCTGACGGGCAGCGGCGGACCGTTCCGCGGCAAGGCGCGAGCGGAGCTGGAGAACGTTACGCCCGAGCAGGCGGTCAAGCACCCCAACTGGAATATGGGCGCGAAAATATCCGTAGACAGCGCGACGATGATGAACAAGGGGCTTGAGTTTATAGAGGCGATGCACCTCTTTTCCGTCAGCCCGGACGATATACAGGTGGTAATCCACCCGCAGAGCGTCATACACTCTATGGTAGAGCTTGTTGACGGCACGGTGATAGCCCAGCTTGGCGCGCAGGATATGCGCCTGCCGATCCAGCTCGCGCTCAGCTACCCTGAGCGCGTGGACGCCGTGTGCGACCGGCTCGACTTTTATAATCTCGCCGACCTCAGCTTTTTCGCCCCCGATCTTGTGAACACCCCATGTCTTGCGCTGGCGATGGATGCAGCGCGCACGGGCGGTACCGCGGGCTGCGTGATGAGCGCGGCGAACGAGGAGGCGGTGCGGCTGTTTCTTGACCATAAGCTCGGCTACAACCGCATTTATGACTGCGCGGCGGAGGCAATAGAAGCCGTCGGCGTCATCCACGGCGCGGATCTTGACGCGATAATCGGCGCGGACGCTGCGGCGCGGCGCTTTGTAAAGGAAAAGTACGGCAGCAACTGACGCTTGCCGGACTTTTCCGCTGACCCTATGGAGAGCTTTGATTTATGACCATTATCTACATTCTTCTTGCAATACTTCTCTTCGGCGTGCTCATCGCCGTTCATGAATTCGGGCACTTTACCGCCGCAAAGCTCTGCGGCGTGCGGGTGGAGGAATTCGCCATCGGCATGGGACCGGCGCTTGTGAAAAAGCAGAAGGGCGAAACGCTCTATTCTCTGCGCGCCGTGCCCGTAGGCGGCTTCTGCGCCATGGCGGGGGAGGACGAAGCGTCCGACGACCCGCGCGCTTTCACGAGCCAGAGCGTCTGGAAGCGGCTTATCATCCTCGCGGCGGGATCGTTCATGAATTTTGTGCTGGGGCTTGTGATCGTCCTTTGCATATACGCCTCCGCCACGGGCTTTCGCGCCCCGGTCATAGAGGGGTTTATGGACGGCTGCCCTTATGAGGGCGCGGACGGATTTCAGGCGGGCGACAGGATACTCAGCATCGACGGGCGGCGCATCTACCAATACAGCGACATTGCCGATTTTCTCTCGCGCGGCGACGGAACGTATGACATCGTTGTACGCCGCGACGGAAAGCGCGTGGAGCTGGAGGATTTCAGGCTCGTCCCCGTGGAGTACGAGGGGCAGGAGCGGAAAATGTACGGGTTTTACTTCGGCTATGACGAGGGAACGCTTATAAACAAGCTGCGCTATTCATGGAACACGACCATGGAGTTTTCGCGCTGGGTCTGGATGGGGCTGGAGCAGCTTTTTGAAGGACAGGTGACGGTCAACGACATGGCCGGTCCCGTCGGCATCGTAGACATGATGGCGCAGACGGGCGAAAGCGCGGCGAGTACGACGGACGCGATACTGGATATTCTCTATCTCGGCGCGTTCATCGCGGTCAATCTTGCAATAATGAATATGCTGCCCATACCCGCGCTCGACGGCGGGAGAGTTTTTCTGCTTCTTGTGACGTGGGTGATAGAGCGGATAACGAAAAAGCATCTTGACCCGAAGTATGAGGGCTATATACACGCCGCAGGCATGGTGCTGCTGCTGGCGCTTATGGCATACGTGATGTTCAATGATATAGTCAGGATAGTGACAAAATGAACAATAAAAGAGACGCAACAAGAAAAATAAACGTGGGCGGCGTCGCCGTGGGCGGCGGCGCGGACGTGTCCGTGCAGTCGATGTGCAACACAAAGACATGGGATGTGGAGGCGACCGCGGCGCAGATAAAGGCGATGAAGGCTGCCGGGTGCGACATTGTGCGCATTGCCATCCCCGATATGGCGTCGGCGCGCGCCGTTTCAGCGATAAAGGAGCGGGTGGATATGCCGCTTGTGGCGGACATACATTTTGATTACCGCCTTGCACTGGAAGCCGCCGCGCGCGGCATAGACAAAATACGCATCAACCCCGGCAACATCGGTGGCGAGGAGAACGTGAAAGCCGTCGCCGACGCCTGCCGCGCGAGAAATATACCCATACGCATCGGCGTGAATGCGGGCAGCCTTGAGCCGCGGCTTCTGGAGAAGTACGGGCATCCCTGCCCGGAGGCGATGGTGGAGAGCGCCGCGGGACACGCCGCGCTGCTGGAGAAGTTTGATTTTCACGACATCTGCCTTTCAATGAAGGCGTCCTCCGTGCCGCTGACTGTCGCGTCCTACCGCATGGCGGCGGAGCGCTTTGACTATCCGCTGCATCTCGGCGTGACCGAGACGGGCACGGAGTGGAACGGCACTATCCAGTCCGCCGTCGGCATAGGCACGCTTTTGTGCGAGGGGATCGGCAACACGGTGCGCGTGTCGCTCACCGCCGACCCCGTGCGCGAGGTCAGCACAGGCATTGCCATCCTGAAGGCTGCGGGCGTGCGCCGGGGCGGCGTGCGCTTTGTGTCCTGCCCGACCTGCGGAAGGACGGAGATAGACCTCATCTCGCTTGCCGGCCGCGTGGAGAGCCTTGTGCGCGATATAGACAGGGACATCACCGTTGCGGTGATGGGCTGCGTCGTCAACGGTCCTGGCGAGGCGCGCGAGGCGGATTACGGCATAGCGGGCGGGAAGAACAAGGGCATACTGTTCAAAAAAGGGCAGGTGCTGGGTACATATCCGTATGACGAGCTGTGCGATGCGCTCATAGCGCTCATAGAGAGCGACGGCGGAGAGAAAACATGAGCGAGCAGCATACCCCCTTTCTCACGATATTCCCCGAATGCGAGGCGCTCTCGGGCTATGCCGGGGGACTGGACAAGGCTTACGTCAAGGAAGTGCGGATAGAGGCGCAGACAAAATGCATGACCGTGTCCGCGTGGTTTGCCGCGATGCCGTCCCCGGCGGAGAACGTGCAGCTCGGCGAGCATATCCGCCGGGTGTTTGCGCTCAGCTCCGCTGTGATAGACGCGGACTACCCCGCGCCGAAGACCGCGCCGCGCCCGGCGCCGGCCGCGCCCGGCGCACCAAAGAGTGCCGGAGGCAGCATTGCCGGGGATGTGCTCTACGGCAGGGCAATAAAGCAGAAGAGCGTTCCAATGAGCACTGTCACGCTTGAATCCGGGAAAATAACCATAGAGGGCGACGTTGTCGCCGTGACGAGCCGCACCCTGCAAAACGGCGGAGGCGTGCTGTGCTTTGACATGACGGATCGCACAAACTCCGTGCGCGTGTCGCGCTATTTCCGCGCGGACGACGACAAGAGAGTCATCGCCGCCGTCGCCGTGGGCGATCATCTGACCGTGCAGGGCGAGATAATATATTCAAAGTACGACGACGACCTTGTCATGGACCCGCGGAACATTGCGCGCACGAAGAAAACCGTCCGCCCCGACAACGCGCCGGAAAAGCGCGTGGAGCTGCATCTGCACACCCGGTTTTCCGCGATGGATGCGCTCACCGATCCCGCCGCCGTCGTCAAGCGCGCGGCGTACTGGGGCATGCCCGCCGTCGCCGTGACGGATCACGGCGTTGCGCAGGCGTTCCCGGATATGTGGAAAGCCGGTAAAAAAGAGGGCGTGAAGATAATTTACGGTCTCGAAGCGTACTATTACAACGATATGGACGGCAACAGCGCCGTCATCGGAAAGTCGAGCCTTCCGCTTGACGCGGAGTTTGTGGCGTTCGACATAGAGACAACGGGGCTAAACGCCATGAACGACCGCATGACGGAGATCGGCGCGGTGCTCTTTTCCGGCGGGAACGTTATAAAGGAATTCAACACCTTTGTAGACCCGAAAATGCACATCCCGCCCGACATCACAAAGCTCACCGGCATACGCGACAGCGACGTCGCCGGCGCGCCCGAAGAGAAGACCGCCATGGAAATGTTCATGGACTTTGTGGGAGATCGCCCCATAATCGCGCACAACGCGCATTTCGACGTGGGATTCATGACGGCGGCGGCGAACCGGCAGGGGCTGCGCTTTTCGCCGGTGTTTATGGACACGCTCGCGCTTGCGCAGGCGCTTTTGCCGGAGCTCAAGCGCTTCAAGCTGGACATTGTGTCAAACCACCTCGGTCTGCCGCAGTTCAACCACCACCGCGCCTCAGACGACGCCATGGTCGTGGCGCGGATGATGGACAAGTTCATCCCGATGCTGCGCGCGCAGGGCGCAAAGACTGTGGACGATATTGAGCGCATCTATCATTCCCTCCGCCGCACGGATATTGCCAAGACCTATCATATGGTGCTTCTGGTAAAAAACCGCACCGGGCTGAAAAATCTCTATGAAATGATCTCGCAGTCCTACCTCAAGCACTTTCACCGCACGCCCAATATACCCAAAAGCCTGCTCATACAGCACCGGGAGGGCATTCTTGTCGGCTCTGCCTGCGGCATGGGCGAGCTTTACAGCGCGGTGATGAAGGGGGCGGGCGCAAGAGAGCTGGAAAAGATAGCGTCGTTCTACGACTATCTTGAGATACAGCCGATATGCAACAACGCTTTTCTCATAGATAACGGCAAAGTGCGTGACAGAAGCGTACTGGAGGATTATAACCGCACGATACTCAATCTTGGAAGAAAGCTCAATAAGCCCGTGATCGCCGCGTCGGACGTGCACTTTATGGACGCGGAGGACGAGCAGTACCGCAAGATCCTCCAAGCGGCGAAAAAATTCTCCGACGCGGACCGCGGCTGCCCGATCTTCTTCCGAACGACGGACGAGATGGTGCAGGAATTCATGTATCTCGGCGAGGAGACGGCAAGGGAGGTCGTCATCACCAACACCCGCGCCATCGCCGATCAGGTGGAGGAGATAGAGCTTCTGCCGAAGGAGCTGTTCCCGCCGCGGATAGAAAACTCCGCAGAGCAGCTCAAGACCCTTGTGTATGACAAGATGCACCGCATCTACGGCGATAATCCGCCGAAGCTGGTGCAGGAGCGCGTGGACGTCGAGCTCAACACCATACTTGACCATAATTACGACGTTATATACATGTCCGCGCAGAAGCTTGTGGAAAACTCGCTTGAAAACGGCTACCTCGTCGGCTCACGCGGGTCGGTCGGCTCGTCGATCGTGGCGTACATGTCCGGCATTACGGAGGTCAACTCCCTCCCGCCGCACTACGTCTGCCCGAAGTGCCGCCACAGCGAGTTCATACTTGACGGCAGCTACGGCTGCGGCGCGGACATGCCGGAAAAGGACTGCCCCGAATGCGGCGCGCGTATGCGCCGGGACGGATTCAACATCCCGTTCGAGACGTTTCTGGGCTTCCCCGGCAACGAGAAGACCCCGGATATAGACCTCAACTTCTCCGGCGAGTATCAGGCGAAGGCGCATAAATACACGGAGACGCTCTTCGGCTCGGACCATGTCTTCCGCGCCGGTACGATCGGCACGCTCGCGGAGAAGACCGCCTACGGCTACGTGAAAAAGTATCTTGAGGAGCGCGGCATAAAAGCGAGCAAGGCGGAGGAGAACCGCCTCGCGCAGGGGCTTGTCGGCATAAAGCGCACGACGGGGCAGCACCCGGGCGGGCTTGTCGTTGTGCCGCAGGACAAGGACATCACGGATTTCTGCCCCGTGCAGCATCCTGCGGACGACCCCAACAGCGATATAATCACCACGCATTTTGAATACCACTGCATGGAGGCAAACCTCCTCAAGCTCGACGAGCTTGGGCATGATGACCCGACGATGATACGCATGATGGAGGATCTCTCCGAGCAGCTGGGCGAGCGGGTGGACGCAAAGGAGATCTCGCTGTCGGATCCTGAGACCATGTCCATTTTCACCTCGCCCGCGGCGCTGGGGCTGCCGGACGACGACCCCATCATCGGCAAGACCGGCTCGATTGGCGTGCCGGAGTTCGGCACGCCGTTCACCCGCCAGATGCTTGTTGACACACAGCCAAAGCAGTTTGACACGCTCATCCGTCTTTCCGGCTTCAGCCATGGCACGGACGTGTGGGCCGGCAACATCCGCGACCTTGTCACAAGCGGCACGGCAACGGTCAACGAGGCGGTGGGCTGCCGCGACGATATTATGATATACCTCATTTCCGTGGGCATGGCTCCGGCACTTGCGTTCAAGACGATGGAGGCGGTGCGCAAGGGCAAGGTGAAAAAGAGCGGGGAGTTCCCGGGCGACGCGGAGCAGCAGATGCGCGAGCGCGGCGTACCGGAGTGGTATATCGAGTCCTGCCGCAAGATTGCATATCTCTTCCCGAAGGCGCATGCCGTGGCATATGTGATGATGGCGTTCCGCATTGCATGGTTCAAGGTGCACAAGCCCCTCGCGTTCTATTCGGCGTACTTCTACCGGCGCAGTCAGAAGGGCGGCTTCGACGCGAAGCTCATGTGCGGCGGCGCGGACGAGGTGCGCCGCAACATAAACAACATGAAAAAGCGCCCGCTCTCGGCAAACGAGGAGGATCTTCTCGTGACGCTGGAGGCGGTGTATGAGTTCAATATGCGAGGGTTCGAGTTCGCGCCGATAGATCTCTATGAGTCCGAGGCGACACGCTTTGCCATCACCTCCGACGGGAGGCTCCGCCCGCCGTTCGTGTCCATTCCCGGCCTCGGCGAGACGGCCGCCATCGACCTTGCCCGCGTGAAAACGCTGGGGAAAACGTTCATCTCCGTGCAGGAGCTCGGCGCTGCCTGCCCCAAGGTCAGCCAGACCCATCTTGACGCGCTCAGGGAGCTGGGCGCGCTCGGCGACATGCCGGAGAGCAACCAGATAAACCTCTTTGAAATGTAAAAAAAACGACGAAAACCCGGAACAGAACATGCCGGGCTTTCGTCATATAACAAGAAAGGACGGCAGCGTATGAAGATAACATTCCTGGGCGCGGCGCACGAAGTCACCGGCAGCATGACCTACATAGAGGTCGGCGACAAAAAGGGCATCGTTGACTGCGGCATGGAGCAGGGGAAGGATCTTTTTGTCAATGAACCGCTCCCCGTCGCGGCGGGAGAGCTGGACTTTGTGCTTTTGACGCATGCGCACATCGATCACTCCGGCAAGCTGCCGCTGCTCTATAAGCACGGCTACCGCGGGCTGATATATGCAAGCGGCGCAACATGCGCGCTCTGCGAGATAATGCTGCGCGACTGCGCGAACATCCAGATGTCCGACGCGGAGTGGAAAACCCGCAAGGGGGAGCGCCGGGGCGAGCCGCCCGCAGAGCCGCTGTACGACATGGAGGACGCGGAGGGCGCGCTCAAGCTCATGCGCCCGTGCTCCTACGGCGAGCGCATCCAGATAAACGAGAGCGTCACCATACGCCTGACGGACGTGGGGCATCTTCTCGGCTCGGCGGCGATAGAGATATGGCTGACGGAAAACGGCGAGACGCGGAAGATCACATTCTCCGGCGACATCGGCAATACCGGTCAGCCCATACTGTGCGACCCGCAGCACGTGAAGGACACGGAATATCTTGTGATGGAGTCTACCTACGGCGACAGGTATCACGACGCGGTGCGCGCAGACTATGTAACAGAGCTGGCAGCGCGCATCCAGACCGTGCTTGACCGCGGCGGAAACCTCATTATCCCGTCGTTCGCCGTCGGGCGCACGCAGGAGATGCTGTATTTCATACGCGAGATAAAGGAGCGCGGTCTTGTGCGCGGACATGGGGACTTTCCCGTGTACGTGGACAGCCCGCTCGCCGTGGAGGCGACGCGCGTTTTCCTGCAGTGCGACACGCAGTTTGTAGACGACGAGATGCGCGCGCTGATACGCTCCGGCGTGAACCCGCTTGTTTTTCCCGGGCTGAAGCTGACCGTGTCGCAGGAGGAATCCAAGGCGATAAACGACGACCCCGTCCCAAAGGTGATAATCTCCGCGAGCGGTATGTGCGACGCGGGGCGTATCCGCCACCATCTCAAGCACAACCTCTGGAAAAAAGAGACCATGGTGCTTTTCGTCGGGTATCAGGCGGTCGGCACGGTCGGACGCATGCTTGCAGACGGGGCAAAGAAAATCAAGCTCCTCGGCGAGGAGATCGCAGTGAACGCGCAGATCGACGTGCTGCCAGGCGTCAGCGGACATGCGGACAAGGGCGGGCTTATCGCGTGGCTCAAGGGCTTTGATAACAAGCCGGAACTCGTATTCATCAACCACGGCGACCCGGACGCGGCGGACAGCTTTGCCGCCTGCCTCAAAAATGAGCTGGGCTACAACGCCTGCGCCCCATACAGCGGCACGTGCTTTGACCTTCTGCGCGGTGAATTTGTGCGCATAACGGAGGGCAGGGCAATCGAAAAGACGAAGGCGCGCCGTGTCAACCCGGTGTTCGAGCGCCTTATTGCAGCGGCGGAGAAACTGCTGCGCGTCAGCCGCATGCTTGAGGGCAGGGCAAACAAGGAGCTTGCCCGCTATGCCGACCAGATGGAAAAGCTTGCGGAGAAAATGCAGCGATAGGACACAGACCGACCAATTGTAAAAAAATTATACAAAAAAAGAGTTTTCATTGACGAATCAAAAACGGTGTGTTAACATAATATTATTAAGGCAATGCCGCAGACGTATTGTGCGGTGCTGCCTTAGCATGACAGTTTTTGCGGACTCTGGGCGAGAGGAGGCTCACCGTGGAAAAAACCAGGTTTGACCCGGAAAGGGCTGTCGGCGCGAGCTTGATAAGCTTTGACCGCCAGCAGCTGTGCGAATTTACAGTTAAGCTCTGCGAGCGCATCAAAAGCGACGTGGGTGCGGGCGTATATCACGGGGGCATATATCCCGAAAATATAAGCATCGACGAGGACGGAAACGTTGCCGTAGGCAGCGCGTCGAGGGCGGACTGGATGGGACAGGAGCTGGAATTTCTTCCGCCGGAGCTTTATTGGAATCACCGTCCGACGCCTGCATCCGATGTGTACGCCATTGGCATGCTGCTCTACTACGCCGTCAGCGGCGGGCATCTCCCCTTTGACGGAGAGTGCAGGGACGCGCAGCTGCGGCGCATGGGCGGGGACGATTTTCCCATTCCCGCCGCGGCAGGCCGCCGGCTAGGCGCCATCATAAAAAAGGCGACGCGCTTCAAAGCGGCGGAGCGATACCAGAGCATGGACGAGCTGCGCGCAATGGCGGAGAGCTGCCTGAAAAACCTTTATCTCAACGGCGCGCCGAGCGCGGAGACGATATTCAACAAAAACGATGACGAGCTGAGCGATATTGAGCGGATGATGGTCGGCATAATCGAGCGCGACGAGGATCAGCCCCTGCCGGAGCAGGAGGAGACGACCGCGCCAGAGGCGGCGGCTGCGGAGCAGCAGACGGGATCCGCCCCGGAGGGCGACGCCCCCGCGCCTGCCGCAGAGACGCCGGACGAAGGCGCGCCGGCGGACGATTTCGCCCTTGCGGCGGAGGTCGCGCGCGAGGCTGAAAACAACAGCGCAGAGCTGCGCCGTCCGACGCCTGCACCGGATGCGGCACAGCCGCGAGTGGCGAAGCTTTATGTGGAAAAGAATCCGGAACTTGAGCCCGTGGTGCTGAGCAGGCAGCCGGAGATAACCCCGGTCGTACAATACACAAGGAACATGGAAAAGGAGCGCCGTATGGAGGAAGAGGTAAAAAAACGCAGAAGAAGACCCGTTGCAGTCATACTGGTGCTGTGCGCGGTGCTGGTGATAGCGGCGATAATATTCAACGCCGTGATAAAGAATCTTAACCGCAGCATGGCGGCGCTCAACGGCGCGCAGGCGACAGACAGCCCCGCCGTGACCGCACAGGTGAACGCCGGGGACGCGCAGGACGCGGAGACGCCGGCGGAGACCGTGCTGCCGACGGAGCATGTCGTGCCGGAGGATGAGCTTCTGCCCATAACGCCGGACGCCGGCGTAACGCCTTATGTGCCCGGTGCGGCGGCAGCGGAGGACGGCACGGGCGCAGCGGAGACCACCGCAGCCCCCGCAGACGGGGAGCACCGGTATGAGCTGTTCATTGAAGATATAAGCTGGACCGATGCGCAGAAGAAGTGCGCCGAAAGGGGCGGGCACCTTGCAGTGCCCAATGACGCGGACGAGTTCAACAAGCTTGTCGAGCTTGCCGAGAGCGACGGAATGACGATGATCTGGATCGGCGGACATCGCGAGAACGGCAAAATGGTATGGGACGACGGCTCTACCGCACCGTATGAGCAGTGGGCAAAGGGCGAACCCTCATATGTCGATTCCTCCGATGGGGCGGCAGAGGACTACGTGCTGCTGTGGAACAACCGCGGCTGGTACTATAACGACAGCCGCAATGACCCCTGCGCGGAATTCCCGCAGTGGTACGGCGGCAAGATGGCGTATATCTGCGAATACGGCGGATAAACAAAGAGCCTATAATGCGTGAAAAAGCCGCCAATTCCGGCGGCTTTTTCACATCCCGCCGCGGGAGGCCCATAATTCTTCCTGAATTTTAATATAACTGATTCTATGATAATGCTCACCAGGGGAGACGAACCGATGAGAAAGCTGTTGAAAATGACCGTCTCGGCGCTGACTGCGCTGGCGCTTGCCGCAGCGCCTGCGATGACGGCTTATGCCGACGATGCGGAAAAGCCTGAAAATACCCTTGAGGCAGCCTCTGCCGCTGTGGACATGACTATATTTGACCCCGACGCTCTTGAACGGATGACGGAGGATTTCATAAGCGAATGGTCGTCCCACAACGTGCGCGCAGAGCGCATAAGCTTTGCGTATACATACCTTGCCACCGGGGAGACGTGGTTTTATAATCCGGACACCTGGTATTACAGCGCCAGCATGTATAAGGTGCCGCTGATGATGATACTTGCCCAGCAGGAATATAACGGCGAGCTGACGCAGGAGACGGACATAAAGGGCATTACGCTTGCCAAGGCGGAGGAGAGCATCCTTGTCTACTCCAACAATGACTATGCACATCTCATGCTCAACTACCTCGGCACGGACGAGGAGGCGCGAGAAATGTACAAGCAGTTTTCCTCCCTGCCGGATGATTACTATGACCCGGACTTCATTGATTACAGCTATTTCACCGTGCGCTTCATGAACGACGTCATGACCACGCTTTATAACGACCCGGAGCGTTTTCCCAATATCATAGACTGTCTCAAGCGCGCTCAGCCCGTGGATTATTTTCACCTCTGCACAGACCCGAATCTTGTCATTGCCCAGAAGTACGGCAGCTATAATGAGTGGAACGGCACGACCGGCATAATCTACACGCCGAATCCCGTCATCCTCACGGTCATGATGGAAAACGTCGAGGGGGCGGAGGAGGTCATAGGCAACGCGGCGAAGATGTTTGTAGACTACACGCTCACGCTGGACGACAAGCTCACATCCTACACGGCGGAAAAAGCCGAGACCGTGCGCGAGGCGGAGGAAAAGGCCGCGCAGGAAGAGGCGGCGCGCGCGGAGGAAGCGCGGCTTGCACAGGAGGAGGCGGACAGACAGGCTGCCGAGCAGGCACAGCGCGACAGGGATGCACGCACCGCGCAGGAGAAAGCGCAGCGTGACGCGGCGCGGCGTGAGCTGCTGATAAAATTAACGGCCGCGCTCATTATTGTGACAGCGCTTGCCGTATCAGGCATTGTGAGCATAAAAAAGATAAATGCCGCGAAGACCGCTTCCCGCGGCGGACGCGGAGAGTGCGGAGGCGGCGGCTATAAGCCGCGGCACTGAAACGCAAAAACAGGATATGAAGCCTATGAACACCATAAAAAAAAGAATCATATGTATACTGCTTGTTCTCGCGCTCGCAGGCTCTGCCGCCGCGTGCGGCGGCAGCACGGGCTACGGCGTGAAATCCGTGCAGACGCTTGTCTCGCAGGACTATTCGCTCGCTTTCCGAAACGACGACCCCATATATTTCTATGTCACCGCGGCGATAGAGACGCTCGCGGCGGAGGGCAAGGTGGACGAGCTGGCGACGAAATGGTTCGGGGATCGGATAATCAACTTCGACAAACGCGCCGATGCCCTCAGTGAGCTTGCCGCCCCCGCGGTGCAGGATTTCACCATCGGGCTGGACGTCAACTCCTTCCCCATGGCGTACATCTCCAACGACAGCTATTGGGGTTTTGACGTGGAGCTGGCGATGGCGGTGTGCGAGCGGCTGGGCTGGACGCTCAAGATGCAGCCGATAGAAAAGGAGAACGTGTATATTGAGCTGTCCTCCGGCAACATCGACTGCGCCTGGGGCGGCATCGCGCTTGACCAGGCGGATGTGGAGGCGCACCGCTTCACGCAGTACGGACCGTATGTGCACAATGACATTGTCATTGCAACGCGCAGCGGCTCCGGCGTGTGGAACAGGCTGCGCCTCAGCGGGCGGAACATGGCGATGTGCTCCACACCGGAGGCGATGGAGGCGCTCGACACGGATCCGCGGCTGAAAAAACGCCTGGGGCAGATAACGCGCCTTGCCGGAGGCACGACGGAGTGCTTTGAATATCTTTACTCCGGAAAGTGCGACACCGTGCTGACCGACAGCACCGCGCTTTATTACTTCAATTGCCATTGAGCTGAGATCTCTATAATAAGACGCATGATGCAAGACGCATGATGCGTCTGACGCAGCGTTCATAAAAGAGCTTTGCCCGTATGCGCCCTTTATTGCCGCACATGGATGGAGCGGCGCAGTTCCCCTCATATTCGCCGTATAAGGGATGGAATCCGGCAGGTGCGGATGTTATTTTTATCACGCCCTATAACGATGAAGCAAAGGAGATTATAAAATGGATCAGATCAGAACGGGAAAGTTTATTGCAAAAAAGCGCAGGGAACTGAATCTGACCCAGGAGCAGCTTGCCGAGCACCTGGGCGTTTCAAACAAAACAGTTTCAAAGTGGGAAACGGGGAAATGCATGCCCGACTATACCGTGGTAAAAAACCTGTGCGAGGAATTGAAGGTATCGGTTTCCGAATTGATGGACGGCGAGGAAGGCGAGGATAAAAGCGTTCGCGTGTACGATGAAGAACAGATACTTGACCTGCTGAGAAGGACACAGGAGCTGGAAAAGCAGAGGACGATGATGATCGGCGTTGTTCTTATCGTTATGGGAATTGCCATGCAGGCGCTGTCGCATACTCTGGGCGGCTCGGATGCCAGGGATTTTTTCTCGGGGGTTCTGCTGGGGCTGTCTGTCGGCGAAATGCTGGCGGGCATCTTTATAATCGCCAGGGGCGCAAGCGGCAGATGACACTTCAGGCTGAAAGCAAATGCCTTTGTATCTTCTGATACGGGGGCATTTGCTTTGTGCTTTTTCATCGGCTTTTACGGTTGACCGGCGGAGGGTTTAATGATAAAATATCATGTCTTACTATATGAGTGTGGAGAAGCATATGTGGATCTCTGATAAATGGCAGGATTTTGAGCTTATAGACTGCTCCAGGGGCGAGAAGCTGGAGCGCTGGGGAAAGTATTACCTTGTGCGCCCGGACCCGCAGGCGATTTGGGATACCCCGCGCCGCAACGTGCACTGGAACGACCGCGACGCGCGCTATCGCCGCAGCGAGAGCGGCGGCGGAAGCTGGGACAAGGGCCGCCTGCCGGAGAACTGGAAAATACGCTATGGCGAGCTGACGTTCAACGTCAAGCCGATGAACTTCAAGCACACGGGACTTTTCCCGGAGCAGGCGGCAAACTGGGACTGGGCAATGGCACAGATTCGCGCCGCCGGACGCCCCATAAGCGTCCTCAATCTCTTTGGCTACACCGGCGCGGCGACGGTCGCCTGCGCGAAGGCAGGGGCGAGCGTGTGCCACGTGGACGCGGCAAAGGGCATGGTCGCATGGGGCAAGGACAACGCCGCCGCGTCCGGGCTGTCGGAAGCGCCGATACGCTGGATCGTGGACGACTGCGCCAAATTCGTCGAGCGCGAGATACGCCGCGGACACCGCTATGACGCGATCATTATGGATCCCCCGTCCTACGGGCGCGGTCCGGGCGGCGAGGTGTGGAAGCTGGAGACGAATCTGTGGGGGTTTGTGTCGCTTTGTGCGGGCGTGCTGTCGGAAGATCCGCTTTTCGTGCTCATCAACTCCTACACCACGGGGCTGTCAGCCTCGGTGCTGAGCTATGTCACGGAGAGCATATTCACAAAGAAATTCGGCGGAAGCTCCGACGCGCAGGAGCTGGGGCTGCCGGTGACGGACACGGGGCTTGCCCTGCCGTGCGGTGCGACGTGCCGCTGGCAGCGGCGCTGAGCCGCGCGGCGATATGGCGCATGGAGGATACGGATGCCTGTAATCAGTTTTAAAAACGTGCATTATACCTATCCCGGAGACGAGCTGGAGAGCCTTTGCGGGATAGATCTGGATATAGAGCGCGGTCAGTTCGTGGCGGTGCTGGGGCATAACGGCTCCGGCAAGTCAACGCTGGCAAAGCATATGAATGCGATACTTGTCCCCGATGAGGGGCAGGTGCTTATTGACGGGCTGGACACCGCCGACGAGACGCGGCTGCTGGATGTGCGCCGCCGCGTTGGCATGGTGTTTCAGAACCCGGACAATCAGATCGTTGCGAACGTTGTGGAGGACGATGTGGCGTTTGCGCCGGAAAACCTCGGCGTGCCGCCGGAGGAGATACGCCGCCGCGTGGACACTGCCTTAAAGCAGGTGGGAATGTATGAGCTGCGTGAGCACGCGCCGCACCTTTTGTCCGGCGGGCAGAAGCAGCGCGTGGCGATAGCGGGTATACTCGCCATGCAGCCGGAGATAATCGCCCTTGACGAGCCGACGGCGATGCTCGACCCGCAGGGGCGGCAGGAGGTCATCTCCACTGTGACGCGCCTGTGCCGCGAGGAGGGCATGACCGTGGTGCTCATCACGCACCACATGGACGAGTGCATAAACGCCGACAGGCTCATCGTCATGTCCAACGGCCGCATCGTCGCCGACGGTACGCCGGGCAAAGTGTTTTCCGATGTGGAGATGATGGACCGGGAAGGGCTGAGCGTGCCTGAGACGACAAGGCTGCTGTATGAGCTGGACAGTGAGGCGGGGTTCAAACTGCCGCTGGACGCGCTCACAGCGGCAGAATGCGCGGAGAAAATCGCGCAGAGTTTGAAATAATACAGAGGATATATAATGGCAGAGATCAGAGTGGAGGGGCTTCGCCACGTTTACAGCGCGGGGACTCCGTTTGAAAAGGCTGCGCTGGACGGGATAGACCTTGAGATACCGCAGGGGCAGCTTGTCGGCATCATCGGGCGCACAGGCTCCGGCAAATCGACCTTTATACAGCATCTGGACGCGCTGCTGGCGCCGACAGAGGGAAAAATATACGTCGGCGGGAAGGACATAAACGCCGACAAATACGCCCGCAAGGCGGTCAAGGGCGAGGTCGGGCTTGTGTTCCAGTACCCGGAGTATCAGCTTTTTGAGGAGACCGTATATAAGGACATCGCCTTCGGACCGCGAAATCTCAAGCTTCCCGAGGAGGAGATCGACGCGCGCGTGCGCGAGGCGGCGGGCTTTGTCAGCGTGGATGAGGCGCTTTTTGAGCGCTCGCCGCTGGAGCTTTCGGGCGGGCAGAAGCGCCGCGTCGCCATCGCGGGCGTGATTGCCATGCGTCCGGGCGTGCTCGTTCTCGACGAGCCGACCGCAGGGCTTGACCCCATCGGCTGCCGCCAGATACTCGGCAACATTCTCGCCTATCGCGCCAAGACCGGCGCGACCGTCATCGTGATAAGCCACAATATGGACGACGTGGCGCGCCTTGCCGAGCGGATACTTGTTTTTGACCGCGGCAGAATAGTAATGGACGGCGCGCCGGACACGGTGTTTGCTGATCCCGCGCGGCTGACGGAGATAGGGCTGGACGTGCCGCACGCAACGGAGATCGCCATGGAGCTGCGCTTGCGCGGCGTGGCGCTGCCGGATGCGATATACACCCACAGCCAGCTCAAGGCTGCCATTATTGCGGCAAAGGGGGCGGGCGCATGCTGAAGGACGTTACTCTCGGTCAGTTTTTCCCGGGCGACACGGTGGTGCACCGGCTCGACGCGCGCACGAAGCTCATACTTGTCGTCGTGTACATCGTGGGGCTTTTTCAGGCGGCGGGCTGGGCGTCATACGGCGCGGTGACGCTGGCGACGGCGGCATGCATGCTTCTGTCGCACATTTCGGTGAAGAACATCTTCAAAGGGCTGAAGCCCATGCTCTTTATCATCGTGCTCACGGCGCTTCTGAACATTTTCTATACCGAGGGCACGCCGGTCATCCCCGGCTGGGTGATCACGTGGGAGGGCATCGCGCGCGCCGTGCAGATGATACTGCGCATCGTGCTTTTGATCACGGGCACGTTTCTTCTGACCTACACCACCAGCCCCATCGCGCTGACGGACGGGCTGGAAAAGCTGATGAACCCGCTCAAAAAGATAAAGGTGCCGGTGCACGAGATGACGATGATGATGAGCATGGCGCTCAGATTCATCCCCACGCTCATTGAGGAGACGGACAAGATAATGTCCGCCCAAAAGGCGCGCGGCGCGGACTTTGAGACGGGCAGCCTCATCGACCGGGCGAAGGCGCTGCTGCCGGTGATGGTGCCGCTGTTCGTGTCGGCCTTCCGCCGGGCGGACGAGCTGGCCGTGGCGATGGAGAGCCGCTGCTACCACGGCGGCGAGGGCAGGACGCGCATGAAGCAGCCGCATTTTGCTCCGCGCGATTTCATCGCGCTGGCGGTGGGCGCGGCGTTTCTTGCGGCGATGTTCGTGATGAAAAAATACGGCGTATGACGAGAAACATTGCCCTGCGCCTGAAGTACGACGGCAGCCGCTACCACGGCTGGCAGGTGCAGAAAAACGACGTCACCGTCGCGCAGACGCTCGATGAAGCGCTGACGAAAATATGCGGGCACACCGTGCGCACGGTCGGCTGCGGGCGCACGGACGCTGGGGTTCACGCGCTGCGCTACTGCGCCAACTTCAAAACCGACTGCGCCATACCGACAGACCGCTTCCCTCTCGCCGTCAACTCGCGCCTGCCCGGCGACATTGCCGTGTGCGCGGCAGTGGAGGCGGAGGAGAACTTCAACGCCATATCCTCGTGCATAAAAAAAGAATATATCTACAAAATACTGAATAGTAATATAAGAGACCCGTTTCTGGAAAAACGCGTATGCTTCTACCCGCAGCGGCTGGACATGGCGCGCATGAGCGCGGCGGCGCGCGCGTTCGAGGGAACGCACGATTTCCGCGCGGTGCGCTCGCTCGGGACGGAGACAAAGACCACGGTGCGCACGGTGCACTGGTGCCGCGCCGAGCGCGAGGGGGACATGATAACGGTGTCCGTCTGCGCAGACGGCTTTCTCTACAACATGTGCCGGGCAATGGTCGGCACGATGGTGTACGCCTCCTACGGCAAGCTTGAGCCGGAGGAGATACCCGCACTCCTTGCCATCGGCGACAGGCGCCTCACCGGACCGACGATGCCGCCGCAGGGGCTGTACCTCAACCGCGTGTGGTACGACGGCGCGGCGGGCGCGCTGTTTGCAGAGGATAAGGACGGCGGAGGGGAATACGCCTGAGACATTCAGGCTAAAAATTGTCTGGCATACTATATATATTTGTTCACAAATTAGTGCTATGATATTGTATGCGGAAATATATCAAACAAAAGATGCGTGCGCCGGGAAGCCGGCGAATACATATAAAGGGTGAGATCACATATGAAAGCTGTAATTGACATCATATTGCTGATAATAATCGCGCTGTGCACGTGGAACGGGTACAAGCGCGGGCTTGTCGGAGGCATTGCGGGCATACTTGCGATCGTCGTGGCGCTTTTCGGGGGCAGCTTACTCTCATCTGCGTACTCGCAGGAGGTCGTCCCCGCGCTTGAGCCGTTTATCGACGGATATGTCGATTCGCAGACCAACCGCGACGCGGTGCTGGAAAGCATGGGCTACGGCGACAGCGATTACTCCGTGGAGGATATAATCGCGCAGGACAGCTCGCTCAAGTACGACTATGCTTATGAATGCCTGCTGAGCGTCGGGTTTTACTCGCGCACGGCGGAAAAGCTGGCCAACAAGGCGGTGGACATGGCAAGCGCGGACGGCATGGACATGACGGACGCGGTAGTCACTGTCATCGGCGACACGGCGACATATGTCGGCGGCGCGGCGCTGGGCTTTCTTATGATCCTCATATTCCTCATCGCCATCGCAAACGTAGGCAATCTCTCGCTGAGGCTGCCGAACATGGAAAACCTTGACGAGATAGGCGGCGCGGTGGTCGGGTTTATAAAGGGATTCATCTACTGCGTGCTTGTGTGCTGGCTTCTGAGCTTTATGGGGCTTGTCATCGGCAGAACCACCCTTGCCGAAACAACGCTTGCCCGTTTCTTCCTCGCGTTTGATTTTCTCACCGGCACGCTTCTTTGAACATTTATTTCCAGCTTTTATTGCCGTTAACGGCAGAATGGAGTTACAATATGCAGCCTACACTGTGTTCCCGCTGCGGTAAAAACGTGGCGATCATATTCATTACAAAGATAGAAAACGGGCAGACGAAAAATGAAGGGCTCTGCCTCAAATGCGCCCGCGAGCTGCACATAAAGCCCGTGGACGATGTGATAAACAAAATGGGCATCTCCGATGAAGACCTTGACAACATCTCCGGCGATATGCTCAACGCCATGAACGGCGTGGAGGATCTGCTGGCGATGGACGGAGACGAGAACGGCGGGGATGACGACGGCAAGACCGCGACCTTCCCGTTCCTCAGCCGTCTTTTCGGCGGACCGGGAGGACAAAACGGCGCTCAGGAGGGCAGCGCCTCCGCGCCGCAGGACAAGCCGCGGCAGGATGCGCCGAATTCCGCGCCGCCCAAGGGAAAACGGAAATTTCTCGACAATTACTGCATAGATCTTACCCAGCGCGCCCGCGAGGGTAAGCTCGACGCGATGATAGGGCGCGAGGAGGAGCTTGAACGGGTTATCCAGATCCTCAACCGCCGCCAGAAAAACAACCCCTGCCTCATAGGCGAGCCGGGCGTCGGCAAGACGGCGATAGCCGAGGGGCTGGCGCAGCGCATCGCCATGGGCACGGTGCCGTTCAAGCTTCAGGACAAGCAGGTTTTCCTGCTCGATCTGACGGCGCTCGTCGCGGGCACGCAGTTTCGCGGGCAGTTTGAAAGCCGCATGAAGGGGCTTATCGAGGAGATACGCAGGCAGGGCAATATCATCCTTGTCATCGACGAGGTACACAACATCGTCGGCGCGGGCGACGCCGAGGGCAGCATGAACGCCGCGAACATACTCAAGCCCGCGCTCTCACGCGGCGAGATACAGGTCATCGGCGCGACGACGTTCGCCGAATACCGCAAGCACATCGAAAAGGATTCCGCCCTGGAGCGCCGCTTCCAGCCGGTCACGGTCAACGAGCCGTCGCTGGAGGACAGCGTAAAAATACTGCGCGGCATCGCGCATTATTATGAGGACTACCACGGCGTGCGTATTTCCGATGAAATGTGCCGTCAGGCGGTCATGCTCAGCGAGCGGTACATCACTGACCGTTTCCTGCCCGACAAGGCGATAGACCTTATCGACGAGGCATGCTCCGACGTCAATCTGAAGGATGAAAGCACCAATAAGCTCATGCTCGACGAGCGGGATCTGGCGAACATCCGCCACGAGCGGGAGGGGCTGGAATCCGCAGACGCGCCGGCGGGCATTGAAATGAACGATGAAATGCTCGACAAGCGCTACGCCTGCATTGCGGAGCTGAGGAGCAGGGAAATGAAGCTTCAGCAGGAGATAGACGCGCTGCAGCACCGCGAACGCCCGGCGCTGACGATGGATAATCTCGCGCGCATCATAGAGCTGTGGACAAAGATCCCCGCCGCGAGCATCCGCGAGGACGAGTATGAGCGCCTTGCAAAGCTCGATGAACGTCTCAAAGCGCACATCGTCGGTCAGGACGAGGCGATAAACGCCGTGTGCGCCGCGATAAAGCGCAGCCGCGTGGGGCTGAAGGTCAAGCGCAAGCCCGTGAGCTTCATCTTCGTCGGCGGCACGGGCGTTGGCAAGACGGAGCTTGTAAAGCGCCTTGCCGAAGATATGTTCGATTCGCCGGAATCGCTCATCCGGCTTGATATGTCGGAGTTTATGGAGAAATTCTCCGTCTCGCGCATCATCGGATCTCCCCCGGGCTACGTGGGGTACGACGAGGCGGGGCAGCTCACCGAGAAGATACGCCGCAAGCCGTACAGCGTGGTGCTCTTTGACGAGATAGAAAAGGCGCATCCGGACGTGATGAATATCCTTTTGCAGATACTCGACGACGGGCGCATCACCGACGCGCAGGGCAGAACGGTCAACTTTGAAAACACCGTCATCGTCATGACCACAAACGCCGGCAGCAGCACAAAGACAGGCTCGGTCGGCTTTGGCGGCACCCTCAGCGACATGACGCGCGAGCGCACCATGAAAGCGCTCAACGAATTCCTCCGTCCGGAGTTTATCAACCGTGTGGATGAGGTCATCTGCTTCAACCAGCTCACGGAGGAGAACTTCCGCGGCATCGCGGCGCTCATGCTGGGCGAGGTGCGCGACGTGCTCGCCGAGCGCGGGCAGACGCTCACCTGGGACGCGGCGCTCATCGGCTACCTTGTGGAGAAGGGATACTCCGTCACCTACGGCGCACGCAACCTCCGCCGCCTGATCCAGAAGGAGATAGAGGACGTCGTGGCGGAGAAGATAATCGAAAAGCACGGCGAGAATATAAAGAACATCGCACTTTCCGCCGAGGACGGCAAGGTAACGGTAACGCTCACGGAGGACTGAAACTATGAGCAGACTTGAGATCATAAAGGGCGATATTACCAGGCAGGCGGCGGACGCCATCGTCAACGCCGCCAACTGCTCGCTGCTCGGCGGCGGCGGGGTTGACGGCGCGATACACCGCGCCGCAGGACCGGAGCTTCTGGCGGAGTGCCGGACGCTGCACGGCTGCGAAACGGGTAAGGCGAAAATAACAAAGGGCTACCGCCTGCCGGCAAAATACGTCATACATACCCCCGGACCCGTGTGGCACGGCGGCGGAAACGGCGAGGCGGAAAAGCTTGCCTCGTGCTATCGCTCGTGCCTTGAGCTTGCAAGCGAATACGCCTGCAAAACCGTGGACTTTCCGTCCATCAGCACGGGGGTGTACCACTTCCCGCTGGACAAGGCGGCGAAGATCGCCGTGGACACGATATCAGACTATCTCGCCGTACACGGCGAGATAGAGCGCGTGCGCATGGTGTGCTTTGACGAGCGCACCCGCGCGGCATACGAGGGCGCGCTCACGGCGCGCGGTGAGCGGACATGAACAAGCGTGTTGTAAAAATACAGTATAATTCCCCGGTGGTGCTGACTTTCGCGCTTTTGAGCCTTGCCGCGCTCATCCTCGGCAAGCTCACGGGCGGATGGACGACGGTGAAGCTTTTCTCCGTGTACCGCTCGTCGCCGGCGGATCTGCTGACGTATCCGCGCTTTGTGCTGCACGTTCTGGGGCACAGCAGCTATTCCCACTATATCGGCAACATAATGATGATACTCGTCATAGGTCCGGCGCTTGAGGAGCGCTACGGCAGCAGACCGCTCTTCTGGGCGATATTCATCACGGCGCTGGTGTCCGGCATGGTGCAGTGGCTTTTCTTCCCGGGGACGGCTCTGCTCGGCGCGTCGGGGATAGTATTCATGATGATAGTGATGAGCTCTCTCGCCGGGATGAAGAACGGGTGCATACCGCTCACGCTCATTCTCGTGCTGGTTTTGTATATCGGCGGGGAGATAGTTGACGGCGTGACGCTCAGGGACAACATATCGCAGCTCACGCACATCGTGGGCGGCATCTGCGGCGCGATTCTGGGCACCGCAATGAGAAAATGATGCGCCGCGGTGCATCATTTTCTGCAATCAGCGGAGGGGTATATTGTGAAAAAGCTTCTTATCAGCTCGTGCCTTCTTGGGAACGACTGCAAATACAGCGGCGGAAATAACCGCCTTGACGCTGCAACGCTTGCGGCGCTGCGCAGAAAATACGACCTTATCCCCGTCTGCCCGGAGACTGCGGGCGGGCTGCCCATTCCGCGCGAGCCGAGCGAGCGCGTGGGCGCGCGGGTGCTGTCAAGATCCGGGCGGGACGTGACGGCGGAGTATGCAAAGGGCGCGGACACAACGGAAGCCCTCGCCCGCCGGTTTGGCTGCGCCGCCGCGCTGATGAAGGCAAATTCCCCATCCTGCGGCAGCGGCGAGATATACGACGGAACGTTTTCCGGCGTGCTTATTCCCGGCGACGGCACGGCGACGGAGCGCCTGCGCGCACTCGGCATACCCGTTTACTCCGAGCGCGAGACAGACAAGCTCATCTGAAACGGCGCGAATTATTGACAATGTGTAAACCATGACCGCCGCGGCGCATGACCGCGGCGATTTTGGTTGACAAGCACGCTGCGGCGCGGTATACTGCGACTGTACTATATTGATTAGTACAGGGAAGCCTTGCGGCGGCAAGGAAAAGAGTGCCCGCGCGCAGATGCGCGCGTATCTGATTAAAGGCGGCTGCAGGGCAAATTCAGCGGGAAAAATTTTCGCATAATCTCGCACAAAAGGAGAACTTTTTCCTGCCATATGCGTCTACAATAAGGAAAGGGCAGAATAATGCCCGGGTGATGTATAAATACCCCCGCGCATGGCGCATCATGAGATAAGTGAAAAACACCAAGGAGGACAGAACGATGAAGAAGATCAAGAGACTCACGGCGGCGCTGCTCGCACTGGTGATGGCTCTGTCGCTCGCTGCCTGCGGCAGCAGCGGCACAAAAGACAGCGCCGGCGGCACATCCGGCACTGACGAGGAGACCCCGGAGTACGTCTACAACACCGAATTCAACGAAATAATCTCCGACAGCAAGCAGTATCTCAACCCCCGGCTTTACACCGACAACGGCTTTTATGCCACAAGCTATGAAAAGGTCGGCGAGCGCGAGCACCCGGAGGACGAGCCCGCCAGCTACGACGGCGAGTACGACATTTACCAGAACAAGCTCTACTTTGTCGATTTTTCCGGCACGGTGAGCGAGCTTGTAAACTATAAGCCCATGGGCGACACCGTCGGCGTCGTGCCCGACGGCGACACTGCCGAGGCCGTGCCCGCAGAGGCTGTCACGACGACCGAGACCGCCGCGGCGGCAGCCGAGCAGGCGGCGGAGATCGACGCCGCTTCCGTTGACACCTCAAAGCTCCGCGACTACTACTCCGGCTCGGACATTTCCGGAATGGGCGCAGGCTCTGAGGGCAAGCTCATCCTCGTCGAGAACACCTACGCCTCCTGGTACGACGGTCCGGACGACCTCACCACGACCGACGATGAGTACTATAACTACACCCAGTATGAAAACGCATACTACATCCGCGCGCTCGACAAGGACGGCAACGAGCTGAGCACGGCAAAGATCGAGCTTGGGGATGATGCGGATAGCGCAGGGCTTTACACCTACAGCATAATTGTTGACGAAAACGACAACGTTTTCATCCCCGGTGACGCGGGCGTTTACATCATCGCGCTCGACGGCACCGTCACAGCCACGATCCCGAACGGTGACGGCGGATATATCGACTCGCTCGTCCGCCTCGGCGACGGACGTGTTGCCGCAACGATGTGGGGCGAAGAGGGAATGCAGCTGCGCCCGATAGACGTTGAGAGCAAGACCTTCGGCGAAGCGCTGACCCTTCCCACGGGCGCGTACAGCCTGACCGCCGGCGGCGGGGACTATGACGTTTATTACACCAACGGCGTCAATTTCTACGGCTATAAGTTCGACACGAAGGAAAACGTCAAGCTCTTCAACTGGATAAACTGCGACATCAACGGCGATAACGCCTCCAGCATTCAGGTGCGCGGCGACGGCAGCATCATCACCGTCATAAACGACTATGACAACGTCAACGGGACCTATACCGTCACCCTTGCAACGATAAGCCTTGTGCCGTACGACAGCGTGCCGCACAAGGAGGAGATAACCCTCGCAACGCAGTACCTCGGCTGGGAGGTGCGCGACCAGATCGTCTCCTTCAACCGCAAGAACGATAATTACCGCATCGTCGTCAAGGATTATTCCGAGTTCAACACCGAGGACGACTACTCCGCCGGGCAGACCAAGCTCACCACCGAGCTGCTTGCCGGCAATGTCCCAGACATCATCGACCTCAACGGCATGCCGTACAACCAGCTTGCCTCCAAGGGGCTGCTGGCGGATCTCTATCCGCTCATAGATGCGGACAGCGAGTTCGGCAGGGAGGATTTCTTCCCCAACGTGCTTGCGGCGCTTGAGGTGAACGGCGGGCTTTACTCCACCGTGTCCAGCTTCGGGCTTATCACCGTGATAGGCGCGGCGTCCGTCGTCGGCGAGGAGCCGGGCTGGACGTATGACGAGTTCAACGCCGCGCTCGCCTCCATGCCGGAGGGCTGCGAAGCGTTCGATGTGTACACCACGCGCGACGATATACTGCGCACCTGCCTGAGCCTTGACATGAAGGACTTTGTCAACTGGAGCACGGGCGAGTGCAATTTCGACAGCGAAGAGTTTGCCGAGCTGCTGGCGTTTGCCGCGCAGTTCCCGGAGAGCTTCGATTATGAAAACTACGAGTACACCGCCGAGGACGACACCCAGACCCGTATAGCCGAGGGGCGGCAGATGCTCATGCAGGGCAGCATCTACTCCATCGAGAGCGTGTTCTATAATGACTCGTACTTCGGCGGCGACGCCACGTATATCGGCTATCCGACCGCAGACGGCACGCCCGGCAACCTCATCAGCATCGACTCGGGCTATGCCATCTCCGCCAAGAGCGAGCATCAGGACGTCGCGTGGGAGTTCCTCAGGCAGTTCTTCACTGAAAAATACCAGATGGACGAGGCCAATGCTTACAGCATCCCCTCCAATATCAGCGCATATAACGAGCGCATAAAGAAAGCCATGACGCCCGAGTACGAAAAGGATGCAAACGGCAACTATAAGCTCGACGAGGACGGCAACAAGATCCCCCTGGCGCGTATGAGCTTCGGCACGGCAAACGGCGTGATAGACTTCTACGCCCTCACGCAGGAGCAGGCGGACGAGCTGTACTCCGTCATCACCTCCACCACCGCACTTTATGATTTCAGCTCCGATGCGATATTTGACATTGTCAAGGAGCAGTCGCAGGCGTACTTCTCAGGGCAGAAGACCGCCGAGGACGTGGCAAAGCTCGTGCAGAGCAAGGCGAATATCTACGTCAACGAGCAGCGGTAAGCGAGCGGGCAGACCCTCGCTCAGGCTGACGCGGGATTACACCGCACAGCGGCGCTGCCGCTGAAAAAGCAAAAACGTATATGGGGCGCGTTTCCGAACGCGCCCCATTTTAAACGAGGATTAAACCTTGGCAGGAATTATACATATTGAAATATTCTGCCTTGTGTTGTACAATATATAGCGTAAATTTCGATCAATATCTGGCAGGCAGACGTCTGGATGATTCGGTATGAAAAGTCGCAAACTACAACTGAATGAAAAGGGTAAGGACTTTTTGCAGAGCATGTGCTTCCTCTCGCCGAGCCTTCTGGGCGTGGCGGTGTTTTTCATCGTGCCGTTCGGCGTGGTGGTGTACTATTCTGTCATCGATGGGGTCGGCTCGCGCAATTTTGTGTTTCTCGAGAACTTTGTCAAGCTTTTTGACAACTCCGCGTTCCTCCTCGCCGCAAAGAATACGCTCACATTTTCCGCGTGGGCGGTGCCGCTGGCGGTGGTGCTGTCGCTGGGGCTGGCACTGATGCTGGAATGCCGCATCCCGATGAAGTCGCAGTTCCGCACGTTCTTTCTCAGCCCGATGATGGTGCCGGTGGCGTCGGTCGTGCTGATATGGCAGGTGCTTTTCAACTTCAACGGCACGGTGAATGAGTTTTTGATGCTCTTCGGCGCAGATAAGATAGACTGGCTTCAGTCAGATCACAGTCAGGCGGTCGTCGTCATCCTCTTTCTGTGGAAAAACCTCGGCTATTTCATGATACTTTTCATGGCGGGGCTGGCGAACATCCCCAAGGAGCTTCTTGAGGTCGCGGACGTTGAGGGCGCGAGCGAGGCGTATAAATTCTTCGCCATAAAGCTGCGCTACCTCTCGCCGACGGTGCTTTTTGTCACCATCCTCTCGCTCATCAACTCGTTCAAGGTCTTCCGTGAGGTGTATCTTCTCACCGGGGATTACCCTTATGAGACGCTTTATATGCTCCAGCACTTTATGAACAACACCTTCAAGTCACTGGATTATCAGAAGCTCTCCGCCGCGGCAGTCGTGATGGCGCTTGTGATGGTGCTGCTGATCGCCCTTTTGTTCAAGGCGGAGGACTGGTTCGGAAAGGACGTGGAGGGATGAAGAAAAAACGCTATTTCAGCCGCGGCGTGATGTTTCTGCTGTGCCTTGTTTTTGCGGTGCTCTTTCTTTTGCCGACGGTGCTGACGATCACGAATTCTTTCATGTCCGAGTCGGAGATAAAGGCAAATTACGGCATGATCTTTTCCACGACGTCCGGCGGCTACGTCTCCAAGACGGTCAATCTCAAGTTCATCCCGGATAAGGTGACGCTCTCTCAGTATATCACGGGTCTTATAAAATCCCCGGAGTATCTGCTGAAATTCTGGAACAGCATTATCCTTGTCGTGCCCATCGTTATTTTGCAGGTGGGCATCGCCTCCGTTGCGGCGTATTCGTTCACGCGCTGGCGCGGCAGGGTGAGAAGCGGGATATTTTTCTTTTACGTCATTCTGATGCTCATGCCGTATCAGGTGACGCTCGTCCCCAACTACCTTGTCAGCGATTGGCTGGGGCTTCTGAACACGCGCTGGGCGATCATCCTGCCGGGCATGTTCGCGCCGTTTTCCGTGTTTTTGCTGACAAAGTTCATGCGGCGCATTCCGTATGCGCTCATCGAGGCGGCAAAGGTGGACGGCGCGGGCGAGTGGGATATATTCACGAAGATATGCCTTCCGCAGTGCCGCTCGGCGCTGTATTCGATAGCGATACTTGTGTTTATAGATTACTGGAACATGGTCGAGCAGCCGCTTATCCTGCTCGACGATGCGGACAAGCAGCCGCTGAGCGTGTTCCTCTCGTCGATAAACTCCGGCGAGATAGGGCTGGCGTTTGCAATGGCAACGGTGTACATGATCCCGACGCTGCTTTTGTTCTTGCATGGGGAGGAGTACCTTGTCGAGGGTATTGCCAACTCCGGCAGCGTCAAGGGCTGAGGACAGAGATACGCAGCAATAAGCGAGGTATAGAAATGGAAACAAAACCGAAAAACAGAGCATGGGTCAAGGATGCGGCGATAGTGTTTCTGGTGGTGCTGCTTCTGCTCACCTTCTTTTCCAACACCATCATGAACCATTCCCTGCCCGAGGTCGCCACGAGCATGGTCTCCAACGGCACGATAACCGCCAAGGTGCGCGGCACGGGCACGGTCACCGCCGTCGGCAACCACAAGGTCAAGGCGAAGTCCAACATGACCATCGGCAAGGTCGCGGTGAAGGCGGGGCAGGAGGTCAACGCGGGGGACGTGCTGTTCGTGCTGGGCGCGGCGGACTCAACAGAGCTTGAGGAAGCGATGATAGCGCTGGAAGATCTGCAGACCCAGTACGCGCAGTCGGCACTGAGCGTGCCGCTGGCGGACAGCTTTGTTACTGAGCGCAATGCCGTAGAGCAGGCGAGAAGAGCCATGACAGCGGCGGAAAAGGCATATGACGATGCAAGCAAGGAATATGAAAACGCGGGTTCTTCTAAGGAAGTCCAAGATTTATTAAAAGAAAAACAGGCAGTAGAGCAGAATGTTGCCACCGCAAATCAGCAGCTTGAGGCACAGCAGCTCGTGCTTTCCCTGATAGCAGGACAAGTGGCGGAGGCAGAAAGTTATTACAATAAGGTATACGCAGAATACACAAGCCAGATATTAGTGACACCAACACCTGAGCCAACTCCAACGCCGCCCGGCGGAACATCGGGCACTGGAACTGGAACTGGCACTGCTGAAAATAAGCAAGACGGCGAGAAAGAAAAAGTTGAAAGCACAGAGGTCAATTCTTCGACTGAATTAGCACAAGGCACTCTGTTCAGACCCTTTGTCACAGTTGGTACACAGGCGGGAGAGGAAAAAGTTCCAACAGAAGAAGAAGTAAAAAAGGCATACAATGCGTGGCAAGAACTGGTTAAAAAGGAAAACGATCTGAAAAATGAGCAAATTGAAGAATTAAAGGGCATAGATAAAAATGGCAGCGCAATAACTCTTCAGGTAGCGGCTGCCAGACTGAATTATATTACCGGTTTGCAATATTTTGTAAGTACGCAGCAATTAAAACTCAAGGCGATAGAGACGCAGCTTAAAACCTACGGCGTTGATTCTTCCGGGTTGAACGAACTACGGGAGAAGAGAGATCAGGCAATAGAAGCATATAATGCAAGCATGGCTGCGCTTAACATGGCTGCGGCACAGCAGGATCGCTCCATTGCCTCCGCCTCTGCCGGGCTTTCCTCTATCTCCAACAAGATAAAGCGCCAGCAGGAGAAGATAAAGAAGCTCAGCGGCGAGGGCGATGAGAACACCATCACCGCCAATGTCTCCGGCACGGTGACGGAGGTCAACTGCACCGCGGGCGACAGCGTCGTCAAGGACGACATCCTCGCCTCCATCGAGGTGCCCGATCAGGGCTACACCGTCAGCTTCTCCGTCACGAACGATCAGGCAAAGCGCCTGCACGTCGGCGACACGGCGACGATAAGCAACTACTACTGGGGCAACAAGATAGTCGCGACGCTTGCCACCATCCAGACCGACAAGAAAAACCCCATGACCAACAAGACCCTCACCTTTGACCTTGAGGGCGACGTAACCTCCGGCTCGGAGGTCACGCTCTCCGTCGGGCAGAAGAGCGCAAATTACGACACCATCATCCCCAACAGCGCCATCCGCACCGACTCCAACGGCAGCTTCGTGCTCGCCGTGACGGCGAAGAACTCCCCCCTCGGCAACCGCTATATTGCAAAGCGCGTCGCAATTGAGGTGCTCGCCGCGGACGACACGAATTCCGCCGTCACCGCCGATCTCAGCAACGGCGATTATGTGATAACCACGTCCTCCGCCCCGGTCGCCAACGGCGACATGGTGCGGCTTGCCGACGCGGAGAACTGATTTTGACGAAAAGCATATGAAAGAATTTGTCCGCAGGCTCGGAAAGAAAAAGTTAATACTCTTTGCCGCGGATCTTGTGCTGCTGCTGGCGGCGCTGGGGTGCTTTCTGGGCATACACCGGCTCTCGCGCCTGCTGCCGAGCCAGCTGGAGGCGGAGCGCTGGCGCGGCGGAAGCGACATTGAGTATGTACAGGTCAGCTGCTTTATCCCTGTCGATGAGACGGTCACGCTCAGTCAGATAGGCGCGTTCCGCGAGGCGATGGCAACGAAGCTGCACGAGGCGGCGCTCGACGTTGACACCGACGATGCGCTCACCGCCGATGCATGGAGCTGCAGCGCCAAGGTGAGCGTGTCGAGCGCGCTGGGCAAGGGCGATGTATACGCCACGGCGGTGGGCGGGGAGTTTTTCTCCTTCCATCCCATAACGCTCATCAGCGGCAGCTACATCACCGCCGACGATCTCATGCAGGACAGGGCGCTGCTCGACGAGGAGACCGCGTGGCTTTTGTTCGGCGGAACGGATATACAGGGCATGACGTTCAAAATAAACGGCGTGCCGTTCGTGGTTGCGGGCGTTATCGAGCGCGAGCAGGACTTTGCCACGAAGAGGGCGTATACCGACGGCATGGGGATATTCATTTCCTACGACGCATGGGTCACGCTCAACTCTTCCTCTGGCGCGGACAGTGCCGCCGCGGGCGACGGCACTGCGGCGGCAGCGGCTTCCGCCGCGTCCGCGTCCACCGGCATACAGTGCTATGAGGTCGTGCTGCCGAACCCGGTCAAAAACTTCGCCGTCGGCGTAGTGCAGGAGAAATTCCCCATCGGACGCGGCGAGATCATCAATAACACCGAGCGTTTTAAAACGGAGAATCTGTGGAAGCTCATAAAGGGCTTCGGTACGCGCTCCATGCAGACGCGGGGCGTGATATACCCATACTGGGAGAACGCCGCGCGCGGTGTGGAGGACAGGGCGGCGCTGCTGCTGCTCATTGGCGCGGCGGCGCTGGTGCTGCCGTGCGTGACGGCGCTGGTGTACGCCGTGAAGTACGCCGTCGTCGGCAAGCGCAAGCTTGAAGAGGACGTGCTGCCCCGCTGGCGCGACGACGCCGAGGAGGCGATCCGCGTACAGGGCCGCCGCCGCTGGGAAAAAAAGCACGGCAAAGGCAGCCATGAGGCGTGAATATACCGCAAAAAAAAGAACCCCGACCGGGGTTCTTTTTTTATACTCTGAAAGCCTTACGACAGTATGGCGCGGTCGTCGGCAAATTCGTTGCCGCTCGCCTTGGAGAACATCTCCAGAAGCTCCGGCACGGTGAGCCTTGCCTTGTCCTCGCCGGAAATGTCAAGAATGACGCGCCCGTCGTGCAGCATGATAAGACGGTTGCCATAGTTGATGGCGTCGCGCATATTGTGGGTGATCATAAGCGTTGTGAGCTTCGTCTCGTTGACGATCTTGTCTGTCAGCTCCATCACGCGCGCGGCGGTCTTGGGGTCGAGCGCGGCGGTGTGCTCGTCAAGCAGCAGCAGCTTCGGGCTTTGCAGCGTTGCCATCAGCAGCGTCAGCGCCTGACGCTGCCCGCCGGAGAGCGTACCCACTTTCGTGGAAAGGCGTGATTCCAGCCCCAGCCCCAGCTCCTCAAGAAGCTGACGGTAGCTCTCGCGCTCATCGCGCGTTATCATGGGGCGCAGGGTTCTCGGCTTGCCGCGCCGCGCCGCGAGAGCGAGGTTTTCTTCTATCTGCATCCCGGCTGCCGTGCCCATCATAGGGTCCTGATACACGCGCCCGAGGTACTTGGCGCGCTTATGCTCCGGCAGGGAGGTCACGTCGATGCCGTCGAGGATGATCTGCCCTTCATCGGGCTGCCATGTGCCGCAGATGGCGTTCTGCATGGTGCTTTTGCCCGCACCGTTGCCGCCGATAACGGTGACAAAGTCGCCGTCGTTGAGCGTGAGCGAGAGGTCGTTGAGCGCGACCTTCTCGTCAACCGTTCCGCGGTTGAAGACCTTGGTTATATGTCTTAGCTCAAGCATGGCTTTTTACCCCCCTGATATGCTTCTTTTTCAGATACGGAATGCCCAGAAACGCCGCGACGACGATGGCCGAGAACATCTTAAGAAGGTCGGTGTCGAAGCCGACGAAGATGATGGTCTGATACACAAGGTAATAGACGATCGCGCCGACGACTACGCCAGCAAGGCGCACGGCAAAATTCTGCGAAAGGCGCGAGACGAGCGCCTCGCCGATCACGACGGCGGCAAGCCCGATGACGACTGCGCCGCGCCCCATGTTGATGTCCGTGTATCCCTGATACTGGCACAGCAGCGCGCCGGAGAGGGCGACGATGCCGTTGGAGATCGCAAGCCCGAGGAGCTTTGCGGTGTTTGTGTTGATGCCCTGGGCGCGGCTCATGACAGGGTTGCAGCCCGTGGCGCGGATGGCGCAGCCAAGCTCCGTGCCGAAGAACCAATAGAGCAGCGCGATAAGCACGACGGCGGCGATCACAAGCACGGTGAGCGCTGAGGGAATGTCCATCTGCGAGAGAATGACGGGGGTGGAGCGCGCGGAGAGAGCCTGGTTGGCCTTGCCCAGGATCTTGAGGTTTGCCGACCAGAGTATCATCTGGGTGAGTATACCGGCGAGGATCGCCGGTATACCGAGCAGGATGTGGAGCATGCCGGTGACCGCGCCGGCGAGCATGCCGGCAAGCAGTGCAAGCAGAACGGACACCCACGGGTTCACGCCCGCGAGAATGAGCATCGTGCATACCGCCGCGCCCGTGCAGATCGTGCCGTCAACGGTGAGGTCCGCAATGTCGAGTATCTTATAGGTAATGTACACGCCGATGGCCATAACGCCCCATATGAGACCCTGCGCGACAGCGCCTGGCAATGCGCCGAGCAAATCAATAAGCATATTTCACACCTGTCCTTTTAGTATTCGTTCTATTTACAATAAGAGGCGAGCGTTCAGCTCAGAGGCTCGTAGCCCTCGGGGGCGGGGATGCCAAGCTCCTCGCAGACGGTGGGGTTGTACATCCTGACAGGGTTGTTGTCGTACTCGATGGGCATGGTGGAGATGTCCGCCTCGCCGGTGAGGATCTTTACTGCCATCTCGCCGGTGGTCACGCCGAGGTTGTAGTAGCTGATGGACAGCGTCGCCACGCCGCAGCCGCGGCAGATGCCGACCTCGCCGGCGATGACGGGGGTCTTCGCGCTGAGGACGATGTTGCCGATGGTTTCGGTGCAGGAGGCGGCGGTATTATCGGTGGGGATGTAGATAACGTCAGAGTCGGCGGCGGCCTTGGTGGTCACGGAGGCGACGTCATTGGTGTCAGCAAAGGAGTAGCGAGTGCAGGCGACGCCCTTGGCGGCCAGCGCTTCCTCGACGACCTTCACCTGATACTCGGAGTTGGGCTCGGCAGAGCAGTAGAGAAGACCGACGTTTTTGGCATCGGGGAAGAGCTCAATGATCATGTCAGCCTGCTCATCAAGCGGAGCAAGGTCGGATGTGCCGGAGACGTTGCCGCCGACGGTGCCGGTAAAATCGTCAATGCCGAGGGCAACGCCGTACTCCGTGACGGCAGTGCCAAGGATAGGGATTTCGGACGTTGCGTTGTAAGCGGCGGCGAGCGCCGGGGTGGCGTTGGCAAGGATGAGATCGACGTTCTTGGATACAAAGGAGTTGACGATGGTGCTGCATGCGGCGCTGTCGCCGGCGGCGTTCTGCACGTCAAAAACGACCTTGTCGCCGAACTTTTCCTTCAGTGTGTCCATGAAGCCCTGCGTCGCAGCGTCAAGCGCCTCATGCTGCACGAGCTGGCAGATACCGACGGTGAACACCTTGTCAGTGTCAACATCAGCGCCGTCGGCAGTGGCTTCGACCTCAGCCGGGGCAGCATCGGCGGCGGGCGCTTCGGTTGCAGCCGGGGCGGCGGAAGAGCCGCACGCGGCGAGACTCAGGCACATTGCAAGCGCCAGAACAACGGTCAAAACAGCGGAGAGCAGATTTTTCTTCTTCATTTTCGATTCCTCCAGTGGTTTCTTTTCTTAAATATTGTCTGTCCGTGAAGGGAAGAAATATCCGAGTAAGCACTTTGTTCAGTGGTTGCTCAAAAGCAAAAACCGTGCGGACTTGTGGTCCACACGGCGAATACCCATCACGGTCAAAGCAGCTCAGTAAAGAGAGCCGACAGCGCCGATCAAGCATAAATCCGGTTGTGTGCATCACAAATCGCCATTACTTTCTGAAAATAAAAGTAATAGCAATAATAATATCGGCCTGCAATGCAGCGGAAAAGCTTCATCGTTATCATCGGCTTCCTTTCCGAGTATGGCGTGAATATACCACAGCAAAATTCATTTGTCAATAGGCTGATGGCGGTAAATTTGCACAAAAAATACGGATATATAAGAATTATGACTGAAAAAGCCGGGAAACGTCATACCCATAAAATTTACCGCAAAGCATTAGCGATTTTAGGCGCTAAAGAAGAAATATATGCGGACAGCATGTGCTTTTACACGGATTTTACGCAGTGAAGATTTTTATTTTTACACTTGAAGGGTATATTGATAAACGTAGTCAGAAAGCAAAAGCTTGCAGCTGGCTATGGGGAACAGAACCCCGGAAACGAATGTAAGTATAAAAGGAGAAACAGAAATGAAAAAGACAATAAGCATAGTTCTGGCACTTGTCATGGCGCTGGCACTGTTCACCGCCTGCGGCAGCACCGCAGCTCCGGCGGCGACCGAAGCCCCCGCAGCAACCGAAGCTCCTGCAGCGAGCGAAGCCCCCGCGGCAACCGAAGCTCCCGCAGAGCTGAGCGGCACCGTCGCCACCGACGGCTCCACCTCCATGGAGAAGGTCATCGGCGCACTTGGCGAATCCTTCATGGAAGCCAACAAGGGCGTGACCTTCACTTATAACCCCACCGGCTCCGGCTCCGGCATCACCGCCGTGAGCGAGGGACGCTGCGACATCGGTCTTTCCAGCCGTGCGCTCAAGGACGACGAGAAGGCCAGCGGCCTTGAAGAGACCGTGCTCGCCCTCGACGGCATCGCAATCATTGTCAACCCCGAGAACCCCGTTGCCGATCTCGACATCGAGACCATCGCCAAGATCTACACCGGCGAGATAACCAACTGGAAGGATGTCGGCGGCAATGACGCTGAGATCGTCCTCATCGGCCGTGAGGCCGGCAGCGGCACGAGAGACGGCTTCGAGTCCATCACCGGCACGAAGGACGCCTGCAAGTACCGTCAGGAGCTGACCTCCACCGGCGACGTCATCACCACCGTTGCCAACAACCCCGATGCTATCGGTTATGCCTCCCTCGCAGCTCTCAAGGATAACGTCAAGGCTCTCACCGTCGGCGGCATCGCCCCGACCGAGGAGACCGTCAAGGACGGCAGCTACGTTGTGCAGCGCCCGTTCGTCCTTGTGACGAAGAGCGGCGTGAAGCTCTCCGACGCGGCTCAGGCTTTCTATGACTTCGCAATTTCCGCAGACGCAGCGCCCATCATCGCCGCTGCCGGTGCAGTCGCAGTCAACGGCTGATAAAACAGCATACTTCGGAGAACGGGACGGCGAAAGCCGTCCTGCTCTCGCGTATGAAAGGAAAAGCAACAAATGAAAAACAGAGCGCGGGTCATTGAAAACTTAATACATGGACTGTTCGCCGTGCTGGGACTCGTGACGGTCGGGTGTGTGCTGCTTATAACGGTATATCTTGTCATTTCCGGCATTCCTGCCATACGCGAGATAGGAATTGTGCCGTTCCTCTTCGGAAAGACGTGGGCATCCACCGCCGCCGAGCCAAGCTACGGCATACTTCCGTTCATACTCACCAGCATTTACGGCACGGCGGGCGCTATCGCCATCGGCGTGCCGATAGGCTTTCTCACGGCGGTGTACCTCGCCAAGCTCGCACCGCCGCAGATAAAAAGCGCGCTCGGCTCGGCAATAAGCCTTCTTGCCGGCATCCCCTCGGTTGTATACGGTCTTGTCGGCATGCTGATACTCGTGCCGGGGATAAGAAAGATCTTTAATGTGCCTGACGGCTCAAGCCTTCTCGCCGCGATCATCGTGCTGGCAGTGATGATTCTGCCGAGCATCGTGAAGGTTTCGGTGACGGCGCTGGAGGCAGTGCCGAAGGAGTATGAGGATGCGTCGCTTGCTCTGGGCGCAACGCCTATAGAGACGTACTTCCGCGTGTCGGTTCCCGCCGCGCGCAGCGGCATTGCCGCAGCAGTGGTGCTCGGCGTGGGGCGCGCGATAGGCGAAGCGATGGCGGTGATGATGGTGTCGGGCAACGTGCCGAACATGCCGAAGCTTTTCGAGAGCGTCCGCTTTCTTACGACCGCCGTGGCAAGTGAAATGTCGTATTCCTCCGGCTTGCAGCGGCAGGCGCTCTTTTCCATCGCGCTGGTGCTGTTTTTGTTCATCATGCTGATAAACGCGCTGCTCAATGCGCTTTTGAAGCACGGGAAGGAGAATTGACATGGAAAAAGGCAATATTTCGACCCGCCGCAAGGCATACATCGCTCTGATGCACACGCTGATGGGCATAGCCGTTGTGCTGACGGCGGCGCTCGTGATCTTCCTCATAGTGTATGTGCTTGCCAAGGGCCTGCCGAATGTGACATGGAAGCTTCTTTCAACAAAGCCCAGCTATCTCTCCGACAGCATCGGCATACTGCCGGATATACTCAATACGCTCTACATCGTCGTTGCGACGCTCTTTATTGTGCTGCCCATCGGCGTGGGTGCGGCGATATACCTCACGGAGTATGCCACGAATCACCGCCTTGTCGCGGCGATAGAGTACGCGGCGGAGACGCTCTCCGGTATACCGTCGATCATATACGGACTTGTGGGCATGCTTTTCTTCTGCCAATTTCTCGGCATGCAAACTTCCCTCTTGGCAGGAGCGCTTACTCTTGTTATAATGAACCTGCCAACGATCATGCGCACGACGCAGGAGAGTCTGAAGACCGTGCCGCAGAGCTACCGCGAGGGGGCGTTCGGGCTGGGCGCGGGCAAATGGCGCGTTATCAGCACCGTTGTGCTGCCCGGCTGCGTGGACGGCATAGTCACGGGGTGCATCCTCGCCATCGGGCGCGTGCTGGGCGAGTCGGCGGCGCTGCTTTTCACAGCCGGGTTTGCCCACGCGCTCAACGGATTCTTTGACGGGCTGACGAGCGCCGGGGCGACGCTGACCGTGGCGCTGTATGTGTACGCCAAGGAGCAGGGCGAATTTGAAGTGGCATTTGCCATCGCCGCGATACTGATGATCCTTGCCCTCCTCATAAACGCCGCCACCATGCTCGTTGAGAAAGGCTTCAAAAGGAAAAACAGCTTATGAAGGACATCAACGCGACCGGAATGAAGCGCGCGGCGCTTATAAACGACCTCTCGTGCATCGGCAAATGCTCGCTGAGCGTGGCGCTGCCGATAGTCTCCGCCTTCGGCGTAGAGGGGGTCGCGCTTCCGACCGCGGTGCTGTCCACACATACGGGCGGCTTTGAAGACTATGTTATTCATGATATGACGCCCCAGATGCGCGAATTTGCCGCGCACTGGAAACGCATGAACGTCAGATTTGACTGCATATACACGGGCTTTTTCAGCTCGGTTGAGCAGATATATATAGCTCGGCAGTTTATCCGCGATTTCGGCGGAAGGGACTGCGCCGCCGTCATTGACCCCGTGCTCGGTGACAACGGCGCACTCTATGACTGCTTTACGGACGAATACATTGATGCGATGCGCGCTCTCGCCGTTGGTGCGGACTTTATAACTCCCAACCACACGGAGGCGGCGCTGCTCGCGGGGCTTTCGATGGACGCGGACGCGGACACGCTTATAAATATACTCGGCAATAAGCTCGGTGCGGAGAACATCATCATCACCGGGATGCGCCGGGGCGGCGAGGTCGGCTATGAAGCGCGGCTGGGCGGTATACGCACGGAATTTTATCGCCCATGGCAGAGCGCTGTGATGCACGGAACGGGGGATGTTTTCACCTCCGCGCTGTGCGGCGGGCTGATGCGCGGCAGAGCGCCGGAGGCGGCGTTCACCGCGGCGGCGGAGTTCTGCGACGAGTGCATACAGGAAACGGCGCGGCGGCAGCCGGGACACTGGTACGGGCTGGCGTTCGAGGAAATATTGAGACGGAGGATGTCGCTTTGAAAGCAACGGCGGCACACTGAAATAATGAGTGATATAATTACCGTAAAGGATCTGTGCCTGTGGTACGGAGCGCATCAGGCGCTCAAAGACATAAATATCAACATACCGGAAAAGAGCATAACTGCGCTTATAGGACCGTCCGGCTGCGGCAAGTCGACTTTCCTGAAAACGCTCAACCGCATGAACGACCTCATACCGGATGTGAAGATAACGGGCGATGTACGCTATAAAGGGGAAAACATATTTGACGGCGCAATGGACGTGAATTCGCTGCGGCGCGAGATCGGCATGGTGTTCCAGAAGCCGAATCCGTTCCCCATGAGCATATACGACAACATTGCCTACGGTCCGCGCACACACGGCGTGAAGAGCCGGGCAATGCTCGACGATATTGTCGAACGCGCACTGCGCGACGCGGCTATATGGGACGAGGTGAAGGACAGACTGAAGAAAAACGCGCTCGGTCTCTCCGGCGGACAGCAGCAGAGGCTCTGCATTGCCCGCGCGCTCGCCGTCGAGCCGGAGGTGCTGCTCATGGACGAGCCGACAAGCGCGCTCGACCCGATCTCCACGTCAAAGATCGAGGAGCTGGCGATGACGCTCAAGGAGCGCTACACCATCGTCATCGTGACGCATAATATGCAGCAGGCGGCGCGTATATCGGACTACACTGCATTCTTCCTCCTCGGGGAGCTGATAGAGTGCAACGAGACGGAAAAGCTGTTCGCGCAGCCTGTGGATAAGCGCACCGAGGACTACATCACCGGACGCTTCGGCTGATAACGGAGGGAGGATACACATGAGAAGCCGTTTTGACGAGCAGCTTGCGCTGCTCAACAGAGAGCTGATAGAGATGGGCGCACTGTGCGAGGAGGTTATTGCCCTCGCTTCAAAGGCGCTGACGGATCAGGACGCGGAGCTTGCCCGCCGCGTCGCCCCGCTTGATGAGGAGATAGACCAGAAGGAGCGCACGATCGAGAGCATGTGTCTCAAGCTCCTTTTGCAGCAGCAGCCGGTGGCGCGCGACCTGCGCCAGATCTCCGCAGCGCTGAAGATGATAACCGATATGGAGCGCATAGGCGATCAGGCGGAGGACATTGCAGAGATCGTCACCTTTCTTGACGGGCACACTGCCGAGAACGACGACCTGCTGCGCGAGATGGCAAAGGCAGTGATAAAAATGGTGACGGAGAGCGTGGACGCTTATGTCCGGTGCGACACGGCGCTTGCGGAAAAGGTCATTGCCGACGACGACACGGTCGATAGATATTTTGACGATATAAAGCGCCGTCTTATCGGCAGCATTGCCCACGACCCTGACGATGGGGAGTATGCGCTGGATGTGCTGATGATTGCAAAATACTTCGAGCGCATCGGCGACCATGCCACGAACATTGCCGAGTGGGTAATATTCTCGATAACGGGCGTTCATAACAGCGATTAACCAAAGCGATTAACCAAAAGGAAGTGAAGGGTATGATATGGTGCGTTGAAGACGACGCGAGCATACGCGACATAGAGGTATACACGCTTCAGACGACCGGATTTGAAGCTCGCGGCTTTGCCGACGGAACGGAATTCTGGGAAGCGCTCGCGCATGAGAAGCCGGAGCTTGTCGTGCTGGACGTGATGCTGCCGGGCATAGACGGTATAGAGCTGCTGCGGCGTATGCGCGCGTCGGCGGAGTACCGCGATATACCCGTGGTTATGGCGACGGCGCGCGGAGCGGAGTACGACAAGGTGCTCGGGCTCGATCTCGGCGCGGACTACTATCTTACTAAGCCCTTCGGCGTGATGGAGCTTGTATCATGCGTGAAGGCCGTGCTGCGCCGCTGCCGCCGCACGGATGGCAAAACGCTCAGCGCGGGCGGGGTGAGCATCGACCTTGACGGGCACATAGTCACGGCGGGCGGCGCACGCGTGGAGCTGACTTACAAGGAGTATGAGCTTTTGAAGCTCTTCATGGCGCATCCCGGGACTGCGTTCACGCGCGACCAGCTCTTCAACGAGATATGGGGCATGGACTACTGCGGCGAATCGCGCACAGTGGACATGCATATCCGCACCCTGCGCCAGAAGCTTGGCGTATACGGCGGAATGATACAGACAGTGCGCAATGTCGGATACCGGCTGGAGGTGGATAAATGACACGAAAGATATTCGCCTCAACCGTGCTTGTGGCTGGCATTGTGCTGGTTGCTGCGGCGGTGATAATCATAGGAGTGCTGTATGAATACTTCGGCGGCGTGCAGAAAAACGAGCTGAGCGACGAGCTGGGGCTTGCCGCGGTCGCAGTGGAGGCGGACGGCACGGAATATCTTGAAAAGCTCAGGGCGGAAAGCTGCCGGCTGACGTGGATAGCGGCAGACGGCACTGTAATATACGACACGAGCCGTGATGCGCAGAGCCTTGAAAACCACGCCGACCGCGAAGAGGTCGAGGAGGCGCTCAAGACCGGTTACGGCGACAGCACACGATACTCCTCAACGCTTTTGCAGAAAACCATATATTCAGCACGCCGCCTCTCGGACGGCAGCGTGCTGAGAATATCTGTCAGCCGCCAGACGGCGGCTGTGCTCGCGATGGGTATGATACAGCCGATGCTTGTTGTGCTCGCCGCGGCGCTGATACTCTCGGGCGTGCTCGCAGGGCGCGTGTCGCGCCGTATAGTGGAGCCGCTCAACACACTCGACCTTGACCACCCGCTTGAAAACGACGTGTATGAGGAGCTTACTCCGCTTCTCAAGCGCATAAATGCCCAGCACAGAGAAATAGAAACGCAGATATGCGAGCTGCGCCGGCGCACGGACGAATTCTCGCAGGTGACGGGAAGCATGAAAGAAGGGCTTGTGCTGCTGGATAACCACGGCGCAGTGCTGAGCATAAATGCTGCCGCGCGGGAGCTTTTCGCCGTGGACGGCGACTGCGTCGGGGCGGATTTCCTCACCGTTGAGCGCAGCCACGATATGTCTGCCGCCGTGGAAAAAGCGGCTGAAACCGGACACAGCGAGATACGGATGCCGCGCGGCGGGCGCGAGTATCAGTTTGATATAAGCCGCATCCAATCCGGCGGCGATACCGCAGGCACAGTTATCCTTGCCTTTGATATAACCGAGCAGGAGTACGCCGAGCGTAACAGGCGCGAGTTCACGGCGAACGTCTCGCACGAGCTGAAAACGCCCCTGCAGGGCATCATCGGCAGTGCGGAGCTTATCGAAAAGGGCATGGTAAAGCCCGAGGATATTCCGCGCTTCGTCGGGCATATCCACACTGAGGCGGCGCGCCTTGTCACGCTTATAGGCGATATTATCCGCCTTTCTCAGCTTGACGAGGGCGACGAGCTGCCCGAGGAGCGCTTTGACATTCTTGCCGAGGCAAAGTCCGCAGTCGAAAGCCTTGCGAGCGAGGCGGCATCGAAGAACGTAACGCTCAGCGCCGAGGGCGAAAGCGCGGAGATAAACGGTGTAAGGCGGCTTGTATACGAGATAGTCTATAATCTCACGGACAATGCCATAAAGTACAATAAGGACGGCGGCAGCGTGCGCGTGACGGTGGAGCGACGTGATAACGCCGCGGTGCTCACGGTCGCAGACACGGGCATCGGCATCGCGCCGGAGCATCAGAGCCGTATATTTGAGCGCTTTTACCGTGTGGATAAGAGCCACTCAAAAGCTTCCGGCGGCACGGGGCTGGGTCTGTCCATCGTCAAGCACGCGGCGGCGTACCACCACGCGAAGATCGAGCTTGAAAGCGCTGAGGGTGAGGGCACGACGATACGTGTAATATTTCCGCTGCAATAAGTCTGCAATATTTTCGAGGGCGACAACGCAAATATGCATTGCCGCCCTTGATTTATGCATGGGACTTATGTATAATGAGAAAAAAGAGTGTAGAAACAAGATGAAAAGGTGAGGAAAAAGGAATATGGAAGAACTCAGAAGCAAAAAGGGCTTTATCTGCGACATGGACGGCGTTATCTACCATGGCAACAGGCTTTTGCCGGGGGTGAAGGAATTTGTGGAGTGGCTGTACAGGGAGAACAAGAATTTTCTCTTCCTCACAAACTCATCCGAGCGCTCGCCGAAGGAGCTTCAGCAGAAGCTGGGGCGTATGGGACTGGACGTGGACGAAAGCCATTTTTACACCAGCGCCCTTGCGACCGCAAAATTCATCAGCAAGCAGGCGCCCGGCTGCTCTGCCTACGTCATCGGCGGCGCGGGGCTTATTATGGCGCTGCACGACGCGGGGATAACCATGAACGACGTTGACCCCGACTATGTCATCATCGGCGAGGGCAACACGTATAATTACGAAAACATTGTCAAGGCGGTGCGCCTTGTGCTTAAGGGCGCAAAGCTCATCGGCACGAACAGCGACCTCACAGGTCCGTCGGAGGAGGGGCTGATCCCTGCCTGCCGCGCGATGATCGCGCCGATAGAGATGGCGACCGGGCAGAACGCATATTTTGTCGGCAAGCCAAACCCCCTCATGATGCGCACGGGTCTGCGCATACTCGGCGTGCATTCAGAGGACGCCGTTATGATAGGCGACAGGATGGACACGGACATGGTCGCCGGCATAGAGACCGGTCTTGACACGGTGCTTGTCCTCTCAGGTGTGACCGACCGCGCCGACATCAGAAAATTCCCATACCGCCCCCGTCTTGTTCTCAACGGCGTTGGCGATATTCCCCCGGAAGCAGAGAACTGAAGCAACAAAAGCCTGCGGGAAAACCGCAGGCTTCAAGGCGTCGACAAAGTCCGACGCCTTGAGCACTTATTCAGGAGTATTCAAAAATACTCCTGAATAAGCATGGATTGAACGCAGAAAGGGGATTCCCATCCCCTCTCTGCACTCTCCCCATGCATTTCTGTGCACTGACGACAGCTTTGTCTACAGTCTAAAGCCTGCGGCAAAACCGCAGGCTTTTTTGCATACAATATGAAATTGCGCGCGCTTACTCCGCCTTGGCGGAATCCTTTATGCCGAGGCATACGCACACGAACACCAACGCGCCGTAAACTGCCATGATAACCGCGGAAACACTGCTCATAACTGCACCTCCGTAGATATGTATTCTGAAAGTCAAATCCTTAACACTTTCTTGACACAAATATATCAGACTTTGCGCAAAAAGCCAAGTGTATATATTACATGGGGGTATGTATTTGCGGAACATGCCACCCAAAATGCGACGCGCGGGGGACGAAATACGTCTTATATGGCAGAGAGACAAAAACTCGACACAAAGACACAAAGGAGGCATGAGCATGGAGGACACAAGGATAATAGAGCTCTACTGGCAGCGAAACGGCACGGCCATCGACGAGACGGACAAAAAGTACGGGCAGATGTATATCGAGCATGCATCCTATGGGCACCCCGGCGGCGTGTACTTCACCGCAGGAACAAATCACGCGATAGGGTAGGGAAATGGGCTGCCTCTTCATGGAGACAGCCCATCAGTATGCATGCCTTACAGTATGCCTTACAGTGCGGTTTCGGATGGCGCGGGTGCGGTCACACCGGCGCGGATCGTCGCGCGCGAAACCTTTTGCCCGCGCTGATTTGTTATCGTGGCTTTTATCACGACAAAGCGGAACACATCGTTTTTTTCCTTAATAACACCGGAGACGTGCAGACCGTCGCCTATGTATACCGGCAGATTGAACGAGCTGTCAACCTCGTGCAGAAGGCAGTATTTACCCGGAAGATATACGCCGGCGAGCGTGGAGTACAGCGAGGCGGTCAGCATTCCGTACACGACCCTGCCCGGGTGCCCGAGAGAGCGGGCATATGCCGCGTCGCAGTGCAGAGGATTGACATCGCCGCTCAGCCGACAGAAGGCATCAAGCATTTCCTCGGTGACGGAAGCGTCGAATTGCGCCGACTGCCCCACGGATAGCTCATCAAAGGTATACACGCAAACGTCAGCCATTTATACGCCCCCAGATTGTTTCCGCAATGCTCTCTGCATCAAGCCCATTTTTGCGGCGCACTTCCTCCTGACTGCCGTAGCCCTTGGCGAAACGGTCATCAAGACCGATACGGGTCAGCACTGCGGGGCTTTCGACCCCGGCAAGGATCTCCGCTGCTGCGCCCCCCAGCCCACCGGATATACTGTGCTCCTCCACGGTGAAGATGCGGTTGCATTTACCGGCGGCCTCCAGCAGCGCCGCAGCGTCAAAAGGCTTTATTGAGCATACGTTGTAAACGCTGATGTCTATGCCCTGCGCGAGAAGAATGCCGCGGCTTGCCATGACCTCGCCCAGAATGCTTCCGGTGCAGAAGACCGCCGCCGCGCTCCCGTCTGCAAGCCTGGTTGACCTGCCGAAAGCAACAGTATGCCCGGCATCAAAGTACTCCGGCTCTCCGCCCATGCCGAGGCGGATATATACGGGACCTGTGTGCTCATACGCAGCGCGGACGCATTCTGCGGCTTCCACAGGCGTTGCGGGAGAGAGAACGGAAAGATTCGGTATGGCGCGCAGCGCCGCGAGATCCTCGGTCGTATGGTGCGACGGACCGAGAGTGCGCCACGATGTGCCGCTGCCCATGCCGACGATCTTAACGTTCTGGTTTTGATAGCATACATCGTTGCGGATGAACTCATATCCGCGAAAAGCGAGGAATGCGCCGGAAGTGTATACGAACGGGATCTTGCCGCACATGGCCATGCCCGCGGCGATGCCGAGCTTGTTCTGCTCGGAAATGCCGAAGTTATAGCACTGCTGCGGCATTTCGCGCGCCATGAGCTCGTCATAATCCGTGCCGCTGTCAGAAAGCAGCGAGACGACACGCTTATCCTGCTGCATCAGCGAATACAGCGCGCTTATATATGCTCTTTGCATTGTGCCAGCTCCTCCTCTGTAATGTCAAGCTCTTTCATGAAAACCTTCAGCTCGCGCCTGTTGGGCATGCGCCAGTGCCATGCGGGATTATTCTCCATGAGGCTGAGCCCCTTGCCCTTAACTGTGTCGGCGATGAGCACGTGCGGACGACCGCCGCCGGTCTGAGCGGCAAGAGCGGTCACAAGGCTGTCGACATCGTGCCCATCCGTGCGCGTACACGCCCAGCCGAATGCTTCAAAGCGCTGCTGCCAGTCTTTTATTCCCATCACATTTTCCAGCGTATCCATCTTCTGAATGTGGTTGTTGTCGATTATCACGGTGAGATTATCAAGCCCGTACTTTGCCGCGGACATCACAGCCTCCCATACGGAGCCTTCCTCGCACTCGCCGTCGCCAAGGAGCACAAACACACGCTGTGACGTCCCGTCTGCCTTGAACGCCAGCGCCATGCCGACGCCCAGCGACAGCCCATGCCCCAGAGAGCCGGTGGACGCCTCTATACCCAGCGGGACGCAGAGACTCGGTTCACCGCCGAGCGCGGTGTCTGGCGTGCAGAAGCCGGCAAGTGTATCCATGCCAAAATACCCGGACTTGCACAGCACCGTGTAAAGTGCGAGACTGCCGTGTCCCTTGCTGAGGATGAATCTGTCGCGCTCCGACCAATCCGGATGTGCGGGGTCGTGGCGCATGGCGTTGCGGCAGTATAGCGCGTAAATTATCTCCACACAGGAGAAGGCTGACGCAAGATGCGCCATTCCACTGCGGTAAGCCGTCAGAAAAATGTCCTTGCGGAGAGTTGAAAGGTCATGTTCATATCTGCCCATTGCTGCCATCAGCTCCTTTTTAAAAATTCGTCATAGTTGACGGAAGCGCCGCCATTTATATTGTCGAGCGCCGCAATGACCGCCGCATCCAGCTTAAATCCGGACACGTCGAGATTTTCACGCATCCGCTGCGGTGAAACGGTTTTGGTTATTGGACTGATCCCTTTTTCAAGACACCAACGCAAAATCACCTGCGCCGGCGTGCGGTCAAGACTTTCGGCAATGCTCAAAACGGTTGGGTCAGTCAGGAGACTGCCGTGCCCCAGCGCGCTCCACGCTTCAAGGGAAATGCCGCGCGCCTTGCAGAATTCCACGCTCTCCGCCTGCATGAAGCCGGGATGAAATTCCAGCTGGTTTATTTCAGGCGCGATTTCCGCGCCGTCAATGAGGGCTTCAAGCTCACGCACACTGCAGTTGCACACACCGATGCGCCGCACCCAGCCGTCTTTTTTCAACTGCTCAAGCGCGCCCCACGTCTCGCGGTTTATTTCTGCCCAATCGTCATCCGTTGCCGCCGTTGCGGGCCAGTGTATGAGATACTGGTCAAAATAATCAAGGCGCAGATTGCGCAGGGACTTTTTACAGGATTTCATGGCGGCTTCAAAACCGCGCTTTGTTGTCCACAGCTTCCCGGAAACGAAAAGCGCCTCGCGCGGCATACCGCATGAGAGCAGCCCATCGCCAACTGCGGATTCGTTCGCATAGGCGGCGGCAGTGTCAAAGTGCCGGAATCCGGCGGCAACGGCGTTTGAAATAATATCCGCCGTGTCTTCGTATGGGAGCTTCCATGTGCCGAAGCTTATATATTCACTCATTGCTGCTGTCTCCTTTATCTTCCTCGGCTATAAGCGCGGCGACAGAACCCTTCAGCGCGCTCAGCCTCTCGCTCCACAGCGGATAGCCGCGCTCCCAGCTGCTGGTCACGGCATCCGAATGAACGCTTTGAATGCTGTAGTTTTCCTTTATATAGCCGCTTAGATATGCGGTGTACTTCTCCGCGCCGAAAACGGACAGATGGTTGGCGTTGTAAAAATCCTTATTGCTGTCAATGCCGATTTCATCGGTAAAATCGTTGAAATCGACAAAGCGCTGCCCGCGGTCTTCAATAATACCGGCAAGATAGTTATACTGCGCTTTCTCACCGGCACGTTCATCGTAGGGTGCAACGACAAAGAGCGCATCCATGCCGATTCTGTCCAGATAATCCAGCAGCGCTGTAAGGTCGGACTCTGCGCGGGGGTTCACGGCTTTCGATGAAATTACGCCGGAATTGTCGCGCAGCGTCAACGCCTTATGGCGAGCGACTTCAAGAAACCCCTTGGAGTAATTGCGCGGAAGGGAGTTCTCAACATTTGGGAAAAATGAACTATCCAATGAACTCCAGTTGATATGATATCTGACGATGTCAAAAAAAATAGATGCAAAGGTCTCAAACGAGGTCTCACGATCTCCCTCCGCTACCTCGTTCGAATATATGTCATAGCATATTCTGGCAATGGGGGGCGGTTCGGTGAGAAGGCTTTCAGGCAGGAGATGAGCGGAACTGCGCTAAGAACGTCGTCGTGCAGTTCGGTATAGGTGTATACGAACGGGCGCGCGTCAATGACAAGCAGCTGTGGGCTTTGACGCGACAGAGCTTCCTTTATAACCGGTTCATAAGCGAACGATGGAAAATTGCTTTTGCCAAAAGCATAGGAGGTCAGCCCGCTCTCACTCCAGCTTTCATAGGGCATCCACGAGACAATGCATACGCTGCCGCCGAGATAAATAATGTCCAGCGAGTTTCTGCTCTCGGCATATAGTCCTCGGAAGTTTTTCCATTCATCGTCCTTGGGAATAAACAGGCAGGACACGGAGGAATAAAGGAGCATAAGAATAAGGACAAAGCAGATAAAGCGAATAAGGTTTCGCGTTTTTGCCTTCATTAGACCGACCTTTCTTTGTAAAATACAAGCACCGGGTCAACCCCTCACCATGGTGCCGTCCTCGACGCTGAACTCATGCGCCTTGATGGCAGCGGAGACGCGAAGCCAAGCGTCGCACCCCGTTGACCAATCCGCGTTCACTGCGGCGGAATGATCGTTTTTAAGCGTATAGCGGCGGCTTATATAATCGGAGAGGAATGCGGTGTATTTTTCTGCGCCGAAGATGTTCAAGTGGTCTTCATTCCAGAAATCAGCATCGCCGTTCAATGCCATTTCCGAGATATGATCGTTGGCATCGAGAAATCCGTAACCCCTCGATTCGACAACAGAGGCGAGGTAATTATATTCTTCTTTCTGCGCAGCAGTTTCAGCGGACGGCGCGACGACGAACAGCGCGTCTGTGCCCTTGCGGTCAAGGTAATCCAGAAGCGACAGCAGATCCGACAAGGCGGAGGCATTTGTCTCTCTGACGGCGGTGACGGCGGAATTATCCCGCAGCGCAACAGAATTCGCGTCTGCAACGCCATGGAAACCCTTTGAATAGTTATATTGCAGGGAATCTGCGCCCGGAGGGAAATAGCTTTCGTCCAATTTTTGCCACATAGAATGAAAACGGCTGATGTCGAGCAGCAGGGACATAAATGTTTCGTCAGAGCCAGACCAGGCGCCGTCGGCAACGACCTGCTTATATAGCCCATAGCTTCTGACGGCGACCGGCAGCCGGTTGACTGACAGCGGCAGGAGAGAGCTGTTGAAGGTTATCGCCGATGTGACCGCTGATGAAGGATTCTGATATGTATAGACAAACGGGCGCACGTCGATGATGAGAAGCTGCGGTGTCTGGTATGTCAGAGCCTCGCTGATAAGAGGCTCATAGCAGAAAGACACCATGCTGCTAACGCCGAGCGCATAGGAGGTGTATGCGTTATCCTGCCATGCCTCATATGGCGACCACGACATGTAGCACGCGCTTCCGCCGAGATATAATATATCAAGGGAATTACGCTTTTCGGAGTAAAATCCGTGAAAATCCTTCCACTGATAGTTTTTGAACACCAGCAGTGTCGATATGCCCGAGAACAGAAGAAAAAATATGAGCGCAAAGCAGACAAAGCGCAGAAGCCGAGTTGTTTTACTCATAGCATCATCCTCTGTATATAAAGTCTGCCGCGTTATAGCCGGGACCGTATATTCCGAACACCATTATCGCAAATATACCGCCCAAAAGCACGATCCATTTGAAAACAAGCTGCTGCTTTTCAAATTCTTCGCGCATATCTATGCCCTTCTCCTGTGCAATGCTCACACAGAGCACGATAATGAAAGAAATGAATGCAACAGTGAAATCCTTCTGCGTCATGCCGAATTCGTACAGGCTGCCGTCAAAAAAGATCCACCAATTGTGGGCAGAAATGGAGTTTTTCAGCATCCATACCCCATGCGCAACGGACTGCGCATTAAAGAATATCCACGTCACGCACATGAGGAAAAGCGTTCTCAGAGAGGCGAAGAGCCGGTAGCCGAACAGACTTTTGTCAACATGCAGAAGTGTGCTGAGCCTATCAAACAGCGGCTGGCAGATCTGCCCGCCGACGATGAAAAACCACAGCAGGATACCGCAGGCGAAGATATACTTCGGTGTTCCGCCGTGCCAGAGCCCGATAACCAGCCACAAAACAAGCATGCCCAGATAAGTCGGCAGCTTTTTGCCGGTTTTTTTGCCGAGAAGCCTTTTGCCGTGATCGCCGAGTGCAACAAAAGCGCGGCTTTTCAAAAGCGGATACATCACATAATCCTTTGCCCACTGACCGAGGGTAATATGCCATCTGCGCCAGAATTCGGACAGGCTTTGGGAGAAGAACGGCTGCCGGAAGTTTTCGGGCATACGTATCTGAAGCATTTCGGACACGCCCAGCATTATATCCATACAGCCGGAGAAATCCGCATATATCTGAAATGCGTACAAAAGCGCGGCGGTCGGGATGAAAAGCCCCTTGTATTCGTTGAAAACGGGTGAAAAAACCGTGCCGGTAAAAATTGCGAGACGGTTTGCGATAACGAGCTTTTTGAAAAGCCCGTACAGCATCCGATATGCACCGGATTTAAACTTTTCATAGTCAAAACGGTGCGCTGCGAAAAGAGTTTCAGAGAGGTCGCCATAGCGCGTGATGGGACCGCAGACAAGCGCGGGAAACCACAGGATGAGCAGCGCGAGGCGCAGCGGATTGCGCTCTGCACGGCAGGTACGCCAGTTGACATCCAGAATATACCCGATGGCGGAAAGCGAAAAGTAGCTTATGCCGATAGGTGCAGCCAGGCTGCGCAGAGCAGCGGGAATGGGCGCGGTGTCAGGCATACCGCCGAAGTATTCAAGCATATTGGCGCTGTATTTGAGCAGGAACAGCACGACAACCACGACTATGACAGAGAGCGCGGTAAAGAGCGTCCTGCGGCGCGGATCGTCCGTGCGCTCCGTCAGCACCGTGCCCAGATACACCGCCGCCACATCCGCCGCAACATAAAAAAACGCGGCAGGACCGGAAGAGAAGAAGACGAACGCCAGGCTGAACGCAAACAGCACGACCCACTGTCCGCGCCGCGGAAACACGTAATAAAGCGCCAGCGCCGCGGCGACAAACACGAAGAACGCAAATGACGTTATCGTAAACATACCTTATTTTGCGCGCTGAAGAATAATGTCCACCATCTCGCCGACATTTTTCATGCCGGTGACTTCGCCCATTGTAAACTTTATACCGAAGCGGCGCTCCACAGCGACGACAAGGTTGATATGCTCAAGGCTGTCCCAATCCTCAATATCGTCGGCGGTCGTGGCGTCCGTCACATGGAGGGTGTCATCGTCAAATTCGTCCTGAAAAACCTCGTCGAGTGCCGCAAAAACTTCATCTCTGCTCATGTTGATTCCTCCGTAATATTTGTTTTGTGCATTTTATATGTGGATACATCCGCGATGTAGTATCCGCCGCATTTTTCAAAGCCCATGCGCTCGTAAAGATCCGCGACCATGGCGTTCTTCGGAGACGGGATGTATTCGCCGATAACCTTCGTGCAGCCGCATTGGCTGGCTGTGCGGATAATGTCATTGACAATGAACTCCTCCATGCCGCGCTTTAGCACGCGGCAGCTCATCAGCCACTCGCTGATAAAGAGGGAGGCGTCGTCGCGCCTGTCCATGATGACGACGCTGATAAGCCCGTAATCACCGTATTTATCGTGCAGACAGTAGTATCTTGTGATGTGGCTGTCGTCGTTTGCAACGGACTCTATCTCGCTTTCGGTGTATCTCACGGTGCGCAGGTTGAACTGATTTGAGCGCTGTGTCAGCTGAGCGATGCGCGGATAGTGGAATTTATCGAAGGGCGCAGCCTGTGCACTCATCTCAAGCGCGCGGAGATATTCGTCATAACTTGTAAATTTTGCCACCAGGGCGCTGCGGTCCGCCTCCTGACGGTACTGCTCTGTTCTGTCTGCATCCGCAGAGGAGAAGGACGCCGTTTCAAAGAGGTCAAGGCCGCGTATGTAGTCAAGGTACAGCGCGGGATCGTCTGGAAGCTCAGGCACGGTGATGTCCGGGATCAGAGAGCGGACAACACCGCGTTCAAACGGGTTGTCATCGAGGAAGACGATGCTGTCCATCCCTATGTTGAGCGTCTGCTGAATAAAGCGTATGTTGGAGGCTTTGTCCTGCCAGTTTGCCACGAAGAGCGCGAAATCTTCAAGCCGCAGCACCATTTCCGGATGCTTTTCAAACGGGAGCTTTGCGGTGTCCTCATTGTTCTTGCTGCACACGGCGAGAATGATGCCGCGCTTTTTCAGCTCCTTTAGGTACAGCTGAAATTCGGAAAAGGCGTGCCCGGTACCAAGCTCACCGATCTCAATCCCGTCGAGCCCGTCGTCGCCGATGACGCCGCCCCACAGCGTGTTGTCAAGATCGACGATAACACATTTTTTTATGCTGCCGCGCAGCGCCGTTATCATGTTCACGGTCTGCTCGGCAAGGTGCGGCAGCGCCTCCAGCGAAAAGGGCATTTTTGCAACATAGTAAAGCTTGTCGTCCTTGAAGCGCGTCGTGCCGAGCCGGCTTTGGACGGCGTTTATATCCACAAGAAAGACGCCTTTATTCTCGGCGGCGGACTGACACAGCAGAAAGCTGAGCTTCGAAAGTTGGTATGGGAAGGAGCACGGCTCGCGCAGAGCGTAATTGCCCATGCTGCCGTCGTTGAGATAAGCGAAAGAAAACTGCAGGATATTGGTCTGAAGCTTTGAGGATATAAGCGTCCAGTACATCCTTATGCGCGCGGCGGTATCGTCGGCAAAGGATGAGCGCTTCTCCACAGGGGTGGAGCAAAAGCTCTCATACAGTTTTTCTGTGCACATTATCAGCAAAACGGCGTTGGGCGCGAAAGCGTACAGCTCTGATCCGGCGTCCATGGTCTGCGCGTCGATCTGGTCATAGTCCGCATCAAAAACATCGATAGACAAGCCGCGCAGAAACGCCTCGCCCTTTATCGCTGTGGATATGTGCTGAGTTGCACAGTTGCCGATGACCGCAAGCTTGTATGCAGGCAAGCCGGGGTCGGATCTGCGCGCCGCTTTTTTCAGCGTGTTGAAGTCGCTCAAGCGGAAACCACCCTTCCTGAATCGAAAAATCTTAGTTCGGCGACCTTACGGCGACAAGACCGCACATAAAAACAGTATATCATTTAATTCCACACATTACAAGCTTTTTGCCGAAAAAGCGGAGCGCACCGAGTGGTTTCGGTGCGTTCCGCCCATTTTTTAAAATTCCTTATATACCCTTGGCACGCGTTTGGACACGGCGCACAAAAGCTCATACGGGATGGTCTGCGCCGCGTCGGAGAGCTTATATATGTCGTTCATACGCCCGAAGATCTCCACCTCGCTGCCGACGTCAACCTGCGGCAGATCCGTCAGATCGACCATGCACATATCCATGCAGATGCTGCCGCGCTGTGGGGCAAAGCCGCCCCCGGCGTAGAACGCGCATTTATTCGAGATAAGTCGCGGCAGCCCGTCGGCGTACCCGATGCCGAGCACGCCCATGCGTGTGCGCCGCTCGGTGATATAGCGCCGTCCATAGCTGACGGACGTGCCGGGCTCATAGAACTTGATGGTGCTGACGGTGGTGACAAGGCGCATGCACGGCAAAAGCCCCAGCCGACCGGCAGTATCGCCGTAGCCGTACAAAAGAAGCCCCGGGCGCACCATGTCCAGCGCCATTTCCGGGTATCTCGCCACGGCGCCGGAGTTGGCACAGTGGCGTATGACAAACTCGATGCCGCCGCGCTCCTTCAGAGCTGCCACAACGCGCATGAAGAGCGCAAACTGCGCGCGTGTGTATGCTTCGGCATCATCGCCCGGCTCATCCGACACGGCGAAATGCGTGTATATCCCCTCGCTCTCCAGACCGGGGAGCGAGCAGGAACGGATAATATTGTCCACACCCTCGTCAAAATGCTCCCCATTTACGAGAAAGCCGAGACGGGACATGCCGGTGTCAAGCTTGATATGTATTTTCAGCCGTCCGCCGAGCCTGGATGCCTCCTCGGAGTATTCCAATGCTTTGGCAAGGCAGGTGACGGTCTGGGTGATGCCGTTTTCAATGAGCGTGCCGACATATTCATGCGGCGTGTGCCCGAGAATGAGTATGGGCATGGCAATGCCGCCGCGGCGAAGCTCCAGCGCTTCGTCCAGGCACGACACCGCAAGATAGTCCGCCCCCACGCTCTCAAGCAGTCTTGCCACGGCGAGCGCGCCGTGACCGTAAGCGTCCGCCTTCACAACGCCGAGAAATCGGCATGAGTCGGGCAGGGCGGCGCGTATCGCCTCATAGTTATGGCGGAGGTTTTCAAGGCTTATCTCCGCCCAGGTTCTCTTTTGCAAATCGTTCATAAGCTATTCCTCGGTTGACTTTTCTTCCGCCGCGCCGTCCGTCAGCGTCCAGCCCGTGATCTCTGCGAACACGCGCACGCGCCCGTCGGAGGATATTTCCGCGGTGAGCGGGGTATCGGTGTATTTGTCCATATGCACCTCAACGCTCACGCCGTCCGACGGCACAAGCATGGCGCAGCGCATTTCGCCGTCATCCCATGCGCTGTCGAGATACCCCGTGCGAAGCGTCTGCGTCAGCAGCGGCAGCGCCGACATCGGCGACAGCCCGAACGAATCGAGGGACCCGGTGTCGAGCATCACGCCGTCATACTCCAGCGCGGTCTCCCCACTTTTCACGTGCGCGCTCACACCGCGGATTATGTCCGGGGAAATAACGGTGACGGTGCTCTCGCCGTCCTTTTCGGCATAGGCAAGGGTAAACTCCGCCGTGCTGTCGTCATACTCGGCGCGGATACGCGCTTCAAAGCTGAGCGCGGAGGCGTTCTGCATTTTCGCCGACAGCGCGTCAAACCCTGTGCGCGCGGCAGTGCCGCCGCAGGCGGTGAGAGGGATGCACAGACAAAGCAGAATTGCCAGATACAGTTTTTTCATGGTGCGGTCTCCGTTTCATATAGGTTGTACCACACCATATGCGCATAAATTTATTATAATCACTCTGCAATGAATAGTCAAATCTCATTTGGACGGCTTTTCCCGGTATTTTGCGCAAAAAGTGCAAAATACCCCTTGCCAAGCGGGGAAAAGCGTGATATTATCATCTGTGCAATGAATGGGAAAATAGCGTCTCAACGCGCGGCAGAGAAGAGGGGTCGCCGGCTGTAAGCCCCTTGGCGCGTATTCGCTTGGTTCGCCCTGGAGCATCCGGTTAATCCCCGGCGCGCGGGTCGCGTTAGAGACCTTCAGAGTGCGGCACGGTGTGCCGAATCCGGGTGGTACCGCGGAAGTCATGCTTTCGTCCCTTTTCGGGGCGGAGGCTTATTTTTTTACATTTCAGGAGTGTGAAGCAATGAGAGAACTGATGCAGGGGCTGAGAGACGCCTCTATCAAAGCTATTCGTGACTGCGACAATGTTGAGGTTTTGGAGTCGCTGCGCGTTAAATATCTCGGCAAAAAGGGCGAGCTGACCTCAATACTGCGCCAGATGGGCAAGCTCTCCGCCGAGGAGCGCCCCGTCATGGGGCAGCTGGCCAACCAGCTGCGCGCGGACATAGAAAGAGCCATTGACGAGCGCAAGGCGGATCTCACGGAGAAGCTTATGGAGCGTAAGCTCGAAAGCGAGACCGTGGACGTGACGCTGCCGGGTGAGGCGCACCGCATGGGACATAAGCACCCGATGTATAACGTCCTCGACCAGATAAAGGATATTTTCATCGGCATGGGCTTCGAGATACTCGACGGACCCGAGGTGGAGCTGGCGGATTATAACTTCACAAAGCTAAATATTGACGAGGGGCATCCATCGCGCGAGTGGACGGACACCTTTTATTTCACTCCGGACAGCCGTGTGCTGCTGCGCACGCAGACCTCGAACATGCAGGTACACGCGATGGAGACGCGCCCGCTGCCCATCCGCGTGCTCGCGCCGGGGCGCGTCTACCGCAAGGATGAGGTCGACGCGACGCACTCCCCGATGTTCCATCAGATAGAGGGTCTGGTCGTTGACAAGGGCGTGACGATGGCGGATCTGAAGGCGACGCTCAACCTCGTCGTGGAGAAGATATACGGCAAGGGCACGGTCACGCGCTTCCGCCCGCACCACTTCCCGTTCACCGAGCCCAGCTGCGAGCTGGACATCCAGTGCCACAAGTGCGGCGGCAAGGGCTGCCCCACGTGCAAGGGAGAGGGCTGGATAGAGGTGCTTGGCGCGGGCATGGTGCACCCGAAGGTGCTTGCCGGGTGCGGCATAGACCCGGACGTGTACTCCGGCTGGGCGTTCGGCATGGGGCTGGAGCGCCTTGCTCTGGGCGAGTATAAGATAAACGATATGCGCCTCATATTCGAGAACGACACGCGCTTCCTTGAGCAGTTTTGATGTAGGAGGGAATATACAAGATGCAGCTTTCAAGAAAATGGCTCAACGAGTTCGTTGAGCTGCCCATTGATAAGTATGACGACCGCACCTTTGCCGAGGCGATGACCGTTTCCGGCTCGAAGGTAGAGATCACGGAGGATCTGAGCAGCAAAATCAGAAACGTCAGGGTCGGGCGCATTCTCTCGATAGAAAAGCACCCCAATTCCGACCATATGCTCGTGACAAAGATAGACGCCGGGGGAGAAGAGCCGGTGCAGATCTGCACAGGCGCATGGAACGTCCATGTGGGCGATCTTGTGCCCGCGGCGCTTCATAACTCCCTTCTCCCCAACGGGGCGAAGATCACGCGCGGCAAGCTGCGCGGCGTGGAGTCGGACGGGATGCTCTGCTCGCTCAGGGAGCTTGGGCTGACGACGCACGACTACCCCTACGGCGAGATAAAGGCCGCCGCCATACTTGGCGACTACCATCCCATTGACCCGGAGAAGCCTTCCATCACGCCGGACATTGCCGCCGGCGACAAGATATTCGGCACGGTCGTCGCCGCGGAGGTGACGAATGTGGAGGAATACGGCGTAAACCTCTGGAAGGTCGAGCTTGACGGCGGCAGCCGCATCGGGCAGACCATATGCGACTGCCAGAATATCCACATCGGGGATATGGTCGCCTATGACAACACAAGCGGCAGGATCTGCACCCTTGCCGACCTGCACGCAAAGCAGGAGGAGTTCCCCCACTGCATCCCCGACGGCATCTTCGTGCTGCATGAGGACTGCAAGCCCGGCGACGACGTCGGCGCGCTCATCGGCATGGACGATCACATCGTTGAATTTGAGATAACTCCCAACCGCCCGGACTGCCTGTGCGTGATAGGTCTCGCACGCGAGGCGGCGGTGACGTTCGGCAAGAAGCTGCAGCTGCATGAGCCGGTCGTCGAGGCGAAGGCGGGCGGAGACATAAACGAGCTTGCCAGGATATTCATCGACGAGCCTGACCTCTGCCCGCGCTACACCGCGCGCATGGTCAAAAACGTGAAGATCGCCCCCAGCCCGGAGTGGATGCGCGAGCGTATCCGCAACGCCGGCATGCGCCCGATAAACAATATTGTCGATATTACAAACTATGTCATGCTCGAGTACGGTCAGCCGATGCATGCGTTCGACTTTGCATGCGTAGGCAATAACGAGATACACGTGCGCTGCGCCCGCGAGGGCGAGAGCATCCGCACGCTTGACGGAACGGAGCGCAGGCTCACGCCGAGCATGCTGTGCATCTGCGACACCGATAAGCCCGTCGCCGTGGCGGGCGTAATGGGCGGCGAGAACAGCGAGATCATCGGCGACACCGCCATGGTGCTCTTCGAGAGCGCGAATTTCAACGGCCCCTCCGTCCGGCGCACTGCAACCGCGCTCGGCATGCGCACGGATGCGTCGTCGCGCTTTGAGAAGGGATTGGACATCAAGAACACCTACGCTGCCGTTGAGCGTGCGTGCGAGCTGGTGGAGATGCTCGGCGCGGGCGAGGTCGTGGAGGGTGTGATCGACGTTGTGCCCAGACCCCTGACAACCACCACCGTCAAGCTCGAGCCGGAGAAGATAAACGCGCTGCTCGGCACGGATATAAACGAATCCACCATGCGAAAGATACTTCTGGATCTCGGCTTCACGCTTGAAGGGGACACCATTTTCGTCCCGTCGTGGCGCGGCGATGTGGAGCATTACTCCGACATTGCAGAGGAGGTCGCGCGCTTTTACGGCTACAACGAGATACCCACGCGCTTTACCGGCGCGATCAGCACCTGCGGCGGCTTTAACCCCACGCAGCTGGCGGAACGTACCGTCGGTCAGACGCTGCGCGCCATGGGTCTGGACGAAATAATCACCTATTCGTTCATAAGCCCCAGCTATTATGACAAGATCCGTATGCCTGCCGACTCGCCTCTGCGCGATTCGCTGCGCATACTCAACCCACTCGGCGAGGACACGTCTATCATGCGCACAACCGTCCTTCCGTCCATGCTGGAGATACTCACCCGCAACTATAATTTCCGCAACAAGTCCGCCGCGCTCTACGAGATAGGCAAGATATACCTCAAGCGCGAAGATGGGCTTGCAAACGAGCCGAAGATCGTCTCCATGGGCGCATACGGCGCAGGCGTGAGCTTCTTTGCGGTCAAGGGCTGGGTGGAGGCGCTGCTGCGCGCGCTCAACACGCCGAAGGCAAGGTTCGTCGCGGAGCATGATAATGCTTCCTATCACCCCGGACGCTGCGCGAAGGTCTACGTGGGCGAGGAGTATATCGGCGTGTTCGGGCAGATACACCCCGAGGTCGCCAAGAACTACGGTGTGGACGCCGAGCTTTACGCCGCGGAGCTGAGCTTCGACGCGCTGTGCAGCGTCAAGGGCGGCACTCCCGTGTATAAGCCGCTGCCGAAATTCCCGTCCGTCACGCGCGACATCGCCGTGGTGTGCTCGTCCGACATTACCGTCGGCGAGCTGACGGACTGCATCCTCGCCTCCGGCGGGCAGTATCTCAAGGACTGCACGCTCTTTGACGTCTACACCGGGCATCACATTGCCGAGGGCATGAAGTCCGTGGCGTTCTCGCTGACGATGCGCGCCGACGATCAGACGCTCACCGACGATCACGCCGACGAGACCGTGCGCAATGTGCTCTCCGCCCTGCGCGAGAAGTACGGCGCTGTGATACGCTGAGAACAGAATTTTCTTGTCAGACGCCGCAGATGCATTGCGCGGCGCTGACTTAATGAAAATTTAATCAATTTACCCCTTTTTCGACTTTACTTGCAGCTTGAATCTGGTATAATAATGTCAGAAAAGATGAGAACGGAGGGGACATCATGGCAGATGAAACACGAAAGTTCGAGGCGCTGGACAGCAAGACCGCGATGAAGGAAGTCCTTTCGTCTGTGTATAACTCCCTCATGGTCAAGGGCTACAACCCGATAAACCAGATAGTGGGCTATATACTCTCCGAGGACCCGACCTACATCACAAATTACAACAACGCCCGCACGCTTATCACGCGCATCGACCGCGACGAGCTGATGGGCGAGCTGGTGAAGACCTACCTCGACAAGTAAAGGCACATCGCAAAAACAGCAGCCCGGCTCATCCGTTTCTGGATGAGCCGGGCTTTGCGTATTTCATTCGTATATCAGCACAGCTGTGCGCCGGCGGGGACGCTGTCGTCGAGCATGACGAGGTGCAGCTCTTCCTTGCCGTCAACCTCACGCACGGCGGAGAGCAGCATGCCGTTGGACATCTGCCCCATCATCTTGCGCGGCGGGAGGTTGAGGATGGCGACGACGGTCTTGCCGACGAGCTGCTCCGGCTCATAGAACTTATGAATGCCGGAGAGAATGGTGCGCTCGGTGCCGCTGCCGTCGTCGAGCGTGAATTTCAGAAGCTTTTCGGACTTTTTGACCGCCTCGCACGTAAGCACCTTGCACACGCGCATGTCGCACTTTGCAAACTCGTCGATCGTCACGTCGGGCAGCACGGGGTTGACCTTGACCTGCGGACCTTTCGCCGCCTTTTCAAGCTCCTCAAGCTCGGCGAGCATCTTCGCCGCGTCGATGCGCGGGAAGAGCGTTTCGCCCTTGCGGACGCTCACCGTCGCGGGCAGCACGCCGTATTCCCCGGCGTGATCCCATGTGGTATGTTCTTTCTCCGCGCCGATCTGAGCGAAGGCCTTTTCGCAGCTTGCGGGCATGAACGGCGTGAGCATCGTGAGCGCTGCGCGCAGCGCCTCAAGAAGGTTATACATCACGCTTGCAAGGCGCGGCTTCTTCGCCTCGTCGCGCGCGAGCACCCAGGGCGCGGTCTCGTCGATGTATTTATTCGCGCGCTGGATGAGCCTGAACACCTCTTCAAGCGCGAGATGCAGCTGGAACTCGTCCATCTGCGCGGCGTAGAGCGCCTTGGTGGAGCGGATGAGGGAGATAAGCTCTTCATCCATCGGGTCGCTCTCGCGCTCGGGGATGAGCGTGCCGCCGAAGTATTTTTCGACCATGGCGGTCGTGCGGGAGACGAGGTTGCCGAGGTCGTTGGCAAGGTCTGTGTTGATGGTGCTTATAAGAAGCTCGTTGGAGAAGTTGCCGTCCGAGCCGAACGGGAACGTGCGCAGCAGGAAAAAGCGCAGCGCGTCCACGCCGAATTTATCCGCCAGCAGGTACGGGTCAACAACGTTGCCCTTGGATTTACTCATCTTGCCGCCGTCGATGACGAGCCAGCCGTGCCCGTAAACGCGCTTGGGCAGGGGCTGCTCAAGGCTCATGAGCATTGCCGGCCAGATGATGGAGTGAAAGCGCACGATCTCCTTGCCGACGATGTGCACATCCGCCGGCCAGTACTTTTCGTAATCATGGTACTTCTCATTCAAATAGCCGAGGGCGGTGATGTAGTTGGAGAGGGCGTCGACCCACACGTACACGACGTGACCGGGGTCAAAATCCACGGGAATGCCCCAGCTGAAGCTCGTGCGCGACACGCACAGGTCTTCAAGACCGGGCTTGATGAAGTTGTTTATCATTTCGTTGACGCGGCTGGGCGGCGTGAGGAACGTGCCGGTCTCCAGCAGCTCCTGCACGGGCTTGGCGTACTTTGAGAGACGGAAGAAATAAGCCTCCTCCTCCGCGTCGTGCACCTCGCGCCCGCAGTCGGGGCACTTGCCGTTGACAAGCTGGCTCTCCGTCCAGAAGCTCTCGCACGGGGTGCAGTATTTGCCCTTGTATGCGCCCTTATAAATGTCGCCCTTTTCGTACATCTTCCGGAAGATGCGCTGCACGGACTCAACGTGATAATCGTCCGTGGTGCGGATGAAGCGGTCATTGGAGATGTTCATGAGCTTCCACAGGTCGAGAATGCCGTTCTCGCCCGTGACTATCCTGTCCACAAACTCCTGCGGCGTTACGCCCGCCGCCTTTGCCTTCTCCTCTATTTTCTGCCCGTGCTCGTCCGTGCCGGTGAGGAACATCACGTCATAGCCGCACAGGCGCTTGTAGCGGGCGATGGCGTCGGTTGCGACAGTGCAGTAGGTATGCCCGATATGCAGCTTGTCCGAGGGGTAGTATATCGGCGTGGTGATATAAAAGGTCTTCTTTTCCATTGCAGTCTCCCTTTCTCAAAGACAGCGCCGCGCATTGTGCCGCGTTATGCGGCGCTGCCAAAATAAATTTCTCTTTTCTCTAGCGTGCCTCAGCCCGTGGCAGCCTCGCCGCCGCCGGCCGCCGCCTCCGCTGCTGCCTGCGCGTCGAGCGCCTTTATCTGCTCGGTCGCTTCGTGGGTGTGGTAAACGTCGTATATCTCGTCGATCTGGTCTATCTGCATGCCGTTTGCGTCGAACACGTGCCGATGCACCTGCACGCCGTAGCCCTCCATGATCCAGGGGTACTTCTCACTATTATACGTATAGGTGTCCTTGGTGAGCTGGATATACGTTCCGTCAAGGTTTGTGCCCATTATCTCTATGGTGAGGCTTTTTTCCTCGGCGTTGCAGTGAGTGACGATCTTGATGGGATAATCGGTGTCGTTTCTGAATTTGAAGTCCGGCTTCGGCCAGCTGACCGTTGCGTCGTAGCCCTTTTCAAGGTAGTCCACGGGGAAGTAGTGCGGAACGCGCTGCACGGTGTTGACGCGGTAGGCGTAAAGCATGGCGCTGTAGAGCGTGGACGAGACCTGGCATATGCCGCCGCCAAGCTCCTCAACGACCTCGCCGTTGGAGTACGCGCCCGCCATCTTGAAGCCCGCCGCCTCCGTGCGCTCGCCGAGCGCGTCGTTATACGAGAATACGTCGCCGGGGTAGAGGATCGTGCCTTCTATCTTGCTGCACGCGAGCTGAATGTTGCTGATGCGGTTTTCATTGCTCTTGGGGAAGTAGGTCGTCATTGCGCCGAGCACGTCACGGTAGAGAAGCGAGCGCAGATAGTCGCCCGTGACCTCCGGAAACGTCAGCTTGATGGGTATCTCCACATCCGCCGCGGGCTCTGCCGCCGTCCAGATGTCCTCCGCCTCTGCCACGTCGAAGTCGCAGCCCTCAACATCGTCAATGACCGTGAACTTTCCGTCGTCGGAGAAATGGGCATCCGCAGGCTCTGCCGCGAGATCGTCATGTATCTTCTGAAAGTCGGGCATCTTCGGGGCGGAGGTTATATAGTCGTAGTCGATCTCCGTCTTGCCGTCCTTGAGCGCGTCAACTATCACGGCGGTCATGTCCGCAAGGTCAAACTTCAGCTCGCCCGCGCCCTTGACCATGCACAAAAGCGAATTTTCCTTATCTATTTTATAACCGCCGTCGCCAAGCTCTTTCTCAAGGCTTTTTATGCCCTCTTCACACTGGGTGCGGATATATTCCTCATCATACACTATGCTTGCGCTGTTGACCTCGACCGGGCGCAGATAGCTCTTGACGCAGTCAAGAAGATTGGCATACCAGTTGCCGGTGTGCCCATAGGCATAGGCGGCGTCCGCCGCTTCATCGACGGTATGCATCGCGCCGGAGGCGTACTGGGCAATTTCGATCTTCGTTCTGCCCATGAGCGTGACGGTCAGCGGAGTTTTCGCCTTCTCGTCCCAGCCGCTCGCCTCTATGGCGCTCTTGGCGCTGTCTTTATCCATCCCGCCGACGAACACGCCGCCGACGTAGACGTTGGGAAGGTTGGATGCGCTTTTTGTGACCATGTATCCCGCAGCAGTCACTGCGCCGCCGAGCAGCAGCAGGATGCACGCGATGACGCTCAGCGTTATTTTCACTCGGCGGCTGCGGTCGTGCTTTGCGGCGCGGCGTGAGGTCTCCTCCGCAGTCTCCTCCGCGGCATCGTCCGTGTCCCAATCGCCGGGAAATCCGTTTTCCGCAGCATTTTCCGCCTCACCGTGACCGTCAGGGTCAGCGCCGCCGCTCTGCAAGTCCGCACCGTGCGCGGCATCGCGCGCATCGCGCTCTGCGCCCTCCTGCTCGCGGCGCCTGCGCATCCGCGGCAGCTCAACGGATTCTATCATGCTCGGCTGATATTCCTCCTCCGTGCGTCGGGGCTTTTTGCCCTGCTTTTCGGGGGCGGCGTGCTTGCTCACATATCTGCCGGTCTTTTTCTTTTTGTTTTCTCTCACTGCATACCCTCATTGATCGCGTGGTTTTATTTACCTGGCGGTGTGTTCTTCGTACATTTGGGTGAAAAGCTCGTCCTCGCCCAGAGGCAGATCAGGATCCTTCGGTTTCGGCGGCTCGTCCTCCGTCAGCCACGGCGTGCCCTCCAGCCGCCCGGACGCCTGCACCTCCAGAAGGATGCCGATGAGCTGGTTGGAGATGAGAAAGCCCGGCACCGTGAAATGCCAGCGCTCGCCGTTGCGCTCCGCCCAGCCCTTGCGTTCAAAGGCGAGGAGCGTGCGCTCGATAGGCTTCCAGTCGCACTGGCAGCGCACGCGGTAGTCATGCTCGGATATGCCGCGCGCCGTGCGCATGGCGAGCATCACATATTCCACCGCACGCTCGAGCGGGTCGATGTTTTTATACTCATCGACGATGCTGAGATTGCGGAACACGCCGGCAATGTACTGCTTGAGATCGCGCACGTAGCTGTAGCGCAGATTTCCGATGCACGAATGCGCCCCCGGACCGAAGCCCATGTAATCGTCAAGATTCCAGTACTTTATGTTGTGGCGCGAGGGGAAGCCCGGCGCGCAGAAGTTGGAGACCTCATAGTGCATATACCCGTAGCGCTGGAGCATTTCCGCGGCATAAGAGTACATATCCGCCTGCTCGTCGTCGTCGGGCATGATTGCAGAGCCAAGATACTCCCGGTACATCCGCGTTCCCGGCTCGAGCTTGAGAGCATAGCAGGATATATGCTCCGGGTGCAGCTCGATGATGCGCGCGAGCGTGTCCGCCCAGTCGCTTTTGCGCTGGCTGGGCAGACCGTACATGAGATCGACGCTGATGTTGTCAAACCCGGCGCGGCGCGCATCGCGCACGGCGTTGACTGCCTGCTGGAAGTTGTGGCGGCGGCCGATGAGCTTGAGAAGATCGTTGTCGGTCGCCTGTATGCCGATGGAAAGGCGGTTCACGCCCTCCTGCCGGAGGGTCTTGAGCTCGGCAAGGCTCATGCTGTCGGGATTGCACTCGACCGTGACCTCCGCGTCCATGCGCACATTGCCGTTGAGCTTGAGGGCGTTGAATATCTCTGCGATGCGCTCCGCCCCATAGAAGCTGGGCGTGCCGCCGCCGAAATACACGGTGTCAACCTCGTAGCTTTTTATCGCGGCGGAGGACTCGTTGATGTGCTCAATGAGCGCATCCTGATAGTCGGGCATGAGGTGCTCGCAGCCTTGCAGCGAATAAAAGTCGCAATACGAGCACTTGCTGGCGCAGAACGGTATGTGAATGTAGATCCCAAGCCGTTTTTTCATAAAAGTAGTTTCTCCGAATCGGTGTTAACTATACTGTGTACTGACGCTGTCAGAACAGCTCGCTCACGAGCTTGACAAACTCCGCCGGGTCTTCGACCTCGACCCCGGCCATCATCTCCGCGAGAGTCTCCAGCACCTTTGCAAGATGCGTCGCTTTCTCGGTGTCGTTTTCATAGGCGCTCTTCAAAGCGGCGACGGCGGGATGAGAGGGGTTGAGCTCCAGCACGCGGTTGGCGCGCACCTTGCGCATCTCCTCGCTCGGTCCGCGGCGGAAGTATTTCTCCATTTCCAGCGTGATGCCGCCCTCGGTCGTCAGCGCGCACGGCATATCCGCAAGCTTGTTGGAAAGGCGCACCTTCGTCACGTCATTGCCGACGGCGGTTTTGACAAAGTCAAGAAAATCTTTGTTTTCAACGTCGCGCTCCTCGGCGGCTTTCTTTTCTTCCTCGGTGTCGAAGCCGAGATCGTCCGTCACGACGTTGCAGAAGGGTTTGCCGTCCTGGTCGCGCAGCGCCTCCAGCACCATTTCGTCCAGCGGGCTTGTGAGATATATCAGCTCATACCCGCGGTTTTTGACCTCCTTGCACTGGGGCAGGCTCATCGCGTGCTTTACGGAGTCGGCGGAGGCAAAGTATATCGCCTTCTGGCTTTCTGGCATATTCTCAACATATTCCTTGAGCGTTATCTGCCTGTCCTCGGATGTGTAGAATATCAGCAGGTCGCGCAGGAAGTCCTTATAGCGCCCGTACTCGTCGCACACGCCGCACTTGAGGTGCACGCCGAAATTCTTGAAGAACTCCTCATACTTGGGCTTGTCGTCGCGCATGAGCTTTTCAAGCTCGCCCTTGATGCGCTTTTCAAGGTTCTGCCCGATTATGCGCAGCTGCCTGTCATGCTGCAGAATCTCGCGCGAGATATTGAGCGAGAGGTCGGGAGAGTCCACCACGCCTTTGACGAACTCAAAGTAATCGTGCACAAGCTTGTCGCACTTTTCCATTATCATCACGCCGTTGGAGTAAAGCGTGATGCCGCCCCGGTTGTCGCCGGTGAAGGCGTTCTCGTTCTCCTCGCCCGGGATGAAGAGCAGCGCCTTATAGCTCACCGCGCCTTCGGCGTTTATGCGTATGAGCGCGCAGGGATCCTTGCGCTCGTGATTCTTTTCTTTATAGAAAGCGATGCAGTCGTCATCCGTGACCTCGCTCTTCGAGCGCTGCCAGATGGGGATCATGCTGTTGACGGTCTCGTTCTCGGTGACCATTTTGTATTCGTACTTGGGCGTGCCGTCGTCGTTTTTCTCGCCGGTCTCAACGCGCTCCTGATGCTCGATGTTCATTTTTATCGGCCAGCGGACATAGTCGGAGTATTTCTTCACCAGCGCTTTGAGCTTCCACGTCTCCAGATAAGTGCCGTAGATCTCCTCGTCCGTATCGGGCTTTATGTGCATGATAACGTCAGTGCCGACGGTGTCCTTGTCGTATTCCGTGACGGTGTACCCGTCCGCGCCGCGGCTGACCCACTTCACGCCCTTGTCCTCGCCGAACCTGCGGGAGAGCACCGTCACCTCGTCGGCAACCATGAACGCCGAATAAAACCCGACGCCGAACTGACCGATGATGGAAAGATTCTCGTCCTCGCTCTTTTCCGCGTCCATCTCGCCCTTGAACTGGAGCGAGCCGCTTTTTGCGATAACGCCGAGATTGTTCTCCGCCTCCTCGGCGGTCATGCCGATGCCGTTGTCGCGCACGGTGAGGGTGCGCGCAGCCTTATCGGCGATGATTTCGATTTTGAAATCATCGCGGCTTAGCCCGACGGAGCCGTCCGTCAGCGACAGATAGCAGAGCTTGTCTATCGCGTCGGACGCATTTGATATGATCTCACGGAGGAAAATCTCCTTATTTGTGTAGATGGAGTTTATCATCAGATCCAAAAGACGCTTAGACTCCGCTTTGAACTGTTTCTTTGCCATTAAGCATACGCCTCCAAAGTAATTGTTTTCATAATTGAGTATTATACCACAATCCTGCATAATTTCAACATTTCCTGACCGGCGCGGCGCAATATTTCAGATTATTCATATTTTCGGCGCAATGCGGTTGACAAGTGTAGTCTGATGTGGTATATTGCGGATAGATGACAGACGTAGTCCGGACAAGGCAAAAAAGAAAAAACTGCGGTTCAGGAAACAGAAATGAGGAAAATTACGTCAGTATTATCAGCTGACTGCGAAAAAAGCTACGGAGGAATGAAAATGAAAAAAACATTGTGCTTTATCCTTGCCCTGGTCATGCTTCTTGCGCTCGCCGGGTGCGGTGCGGCGGGAGAGACAACGGATGCTACGGACGCGGCGCTCTCCGACGTTCCGCCCACGCCGATGCCGCCTGCGGCGGAGACGGATGCTGACGGCTCGTGGGCGAACGTCGTGGAGGTCTCTGCGGTGGATGAGCTGCTCGCTGCCATCGGCGACGACACGAAGATAATCCTTGCCGAGGGGAACTACGATCTCTCAACCGCGGCCGACTACGGCGCGGCGGCGGACGGCGCGCGCTACCGCTGGGAAGAGGTGTACGACATGGAGACCGAGGGCTACACCGGCACGGCGTTTGAGCTTATAATTTCCGGCGTGAAAAACCTCGCCATCGTTGCAGCAGACGGCGCGAAGGTGACGATCTCCGCCGTGCCGAGATACGCAAATGTTCTGCGCTTTGAAAGCTGCTCCGACCTTGTGCTGCACGGCATGACGGTCGGGCATACGGAAGAGCCGGGCGTGTGCGCGGGCGGCGTGGTGCTGCTTGACAGCGTGAACGGCGCGAAGATAAGCGCGTGCTCGCTCTACGGCTGCGGCACGGTCGGCGTGCAGGCGTACACCTGCCGCAATGTATATGTCTCCGACTCGTCCATCTTCGACTGCTCGGAGAGCGCGGTCGTTTCCAGCCAGAGCACGGATGTGCGCGTGGAGCGCTGCGACGTGTTCGACTGCGGGCTGAGCGGCTTCTCTGCGATCTTCTCTGCCGACACTACCACCGGCTTTGCCGTGGTGAACACGGATATACGTAATTGCACCGGCGCGGCGCTCTTCGGCGCGTCATCGACCCACGGCGCTGCTTTGCTCGGCTGCGGCGTGAACGGCAGCACCGCATTTGAGCGCGGTCTCTTCGAGATAACGGGCGAGAGCGTCACCGTCGATAAATGCAAATTTGAAGGCGGGATATACTTCCCGCTGCTCTACAGCGAGTATACCGACGGCACGGCCGTCACCGCAGACGGAGAGGAGCTGACGCAGGACAAGCTTTTTGCAATGGAGCGCGCCGAGGCAGAATACACCCTGCCTGAGACCGCGTCCGCGCCGGAGGTCGATCTTGACGTGACGGTCAATGCCGACGGCGTGCGCGAGATCCATGTCTCCACGGTGGATGAGCTGCTCGCCGCCATCGCGCCCGACACGGCCATATACCTCGACGCGGAGCTGTATGACCTCTCCGCTGCCACAGTGTACGGCGGCGCAGGCGGAGAGTGGTACGGCTGGGTGGAGAACTTCGACGGCCCGGAGCTTGTGATATACGGGGTGGAGAACCTCCGGATAATCGGCGCGGAGGGCGTGAACGCGACGATCTCCGCTGTGCCGCGCTATGCCGATGTGCTGACCTTCTCCGGCTGCGCATATATAGGGATCTCCAATGTGACGCTGGGGCACACCGAGGAGCCGGGCGAGTGCTCCGGCGGGGTGCTGAACTTCTCTCAGTGCGACAGCGTGACCGTTGACAGAAGCCGCATCTTCGGCTGCGGCACGGTCGGCGTCACTGCGGACAACAGCCGCGGCATAGCGGTCAACGACACGGAGATATACGACTGCTCCTACTCCGCCGCAAGTCTTTACACCTGCAGCGACGTGGCGTTCACAAACTGCAATATCCACCACTGCGGCACGCCGGAGCTTGTCATAGCGGACAGCAGCGTCAGCTATGACGGCGAGACTCTCAAGAGCCTTGATTATACCTTCGAGGGCGGCAAGCTCGTCGAGTACGTTTACCCGGATATGCACTAAAATGACGGGAGAGCGGCAGATATGGAGAATCTTGCGGAAAGGATAAGCGACAGCGAGCTGGAGGTAATGCGCGTGCTGTGGGACGCGCGCACGGCGCTGCCCGTCGGGGAGATACGCCGCGCAATTCAGGAAAAGCGCGGCTGGGAGGCGACGACCATAAAAACACTTATACAGCGCCTTGTCGCCAAGGGCGCTGTGGCGCAGGAGAAGCGGGGGGCGTTCTACTATGCGCCGCTGGTGTCCGAAAAGGAATACAACGACTGGGCGACGGAGCGGCTGATACGCCGCCTCTACCGCGGCAGTGCGAAGAGCCTTGTTGCGGCGCTGGTGCAGTCGGACGAGCTGAGCGAGAACGACATTGAAGAGCTTCGCACAATGTTCAGGAAGGGCGGGGAGACATGACCGGCGCTTTGACAACGCTTCTCTTCCTCGGCGTGAGCGCCACGCTCATGGGGCTTTTTCTTATACTCGTGCGGCGCGTTTTCGGCAAACGCCTGCCGGGCGTGTTCTATTACCTCGCGTGGCTCGTGGTGCTGCTGCGCTTTGTCGTGCCGCTGCCGGGGCTGATCCCGGTCGGCACGGCGGAGACGCTGCCAGACGCAATACCGGCGCAGACCGCGCGCCCCTACGGCAGCGCGCGCTTCACCGGCGCGGCAGGGGAGGACGATAATGAGTTTCCGCGCGCATACGGCAGCGCCGAGACGGATGCAAATGCGGCGGATATGGGGGATAGGACCGCCGGGGCAGACGCTGCGGACTCGCCGAGCGCCGGCGGTGGTACTGGTGCAGGTGAAGCCGGTGCGGCGCAGACCGCGCCCAATGCGGAAACACCCGCCCCGGCGCGCTGCGGCTGGTCACGGTCGCTTCCGTTGACGAGCTTTTGGGGGCGATAGGCTCCAACACCGTTATCACCGTGCGCGCGGGGAGGTACGACCTGACCTCGGCGGCAGATTACGGCGCTGAGGGCGCGGGCGCGGGCTATATGTGGAGCGAAGCCTACGACGGGTATGAGCTTGAAATATCCGGCGTCAGCAACCTCGCGATAAAAGCCGACGGCGATGTGGAGATCACCACTGCGCCGCGCTATGCAAATGTTATCAGACTCTCTTCCTGCACCGGCGTGACGCTCAGCGGCTTCACCGCCGGGCACACGGAGGAGCCCGGCTCATGCTCCGGCGGCGTGCTCTGCTTCGATGGGTGCAGTGATATAAGCATTGCCGGCTGCCGCCTATACGGCTGCGGCACGGTCGGCATACAGGCCGACACAAGCCGGGGTCTGGATGTCCGCGACACGGAGATATACGACTGCTCGGCGTGCGCGGTGAATCTGACGGACTGCACGGATGCGGTGTTCACAAACTGCAATATCCATGACTGCGGCACGCCGGAGCTGTACTTTGACGGCAGCAGCGGCATTGTTTATGACGGCGCGGAGCTTGCCCCCGCGGTGTACGCCATCGGCGCGGACGGCGCGCCCGTCAGCCCCGATGTCTGATGCAACAGAAAAAGTACAGGGCATCCCTGCGCCGCCCGGCGCAGGGATGAATTTTATTTTGGCGGTTGCGCCGGATTAAGTATTGTTTATTGCCCGGCAATGTGTTAAAATATCGTCAGATGGAAATATTTCAATATTTTTTAAGGAAGTGGTATTTTGAAGCTTACACCCGAACAGCAGGCTCTGCTCAACGGCGAAAAGGGCGAAATGATGGCAAAGGTCATGAAGACCCTCGTCATGTACGGCGACACCTTTGGGGCGGAGCGTATGGTGCCGGTCACCAGCAAGGAGGGGCACACGGTCATATCCTACGGTCTCGCGGCGCTCAAGCCCGTGTACGACCTCTTTGACCGCCTTATCGACGCCGGACTGACCACGATGCAGAAGTTCACCGCCGACCCGCGCCCGCTGGATAAGAACGTTCCCACGAGCTTTCTGGAGGACATTGTTTTCGAGAAGATAATGTACACCGAGCAGGCGAGGTTTGAAGAGCAGCTGAAAAAGCTGGGCATTGCCGGCGACGATGCCTACTCCTGCACCTGCTACGTTGACCAGATGGGCAATAAGCCCAATAAGGGCGACATACTCAGCTGGGCGGAGTCGTCCGCCGTGGTGTACGCCAACTCCGTGCTCGGCGCGCGCTGCAACCGCAACTCCGGCATGATAGAGCTGATGGGCTCTATCGCGGGGTTTGTGCCGGAATTCGGCCTGCTGACCGACGAGGGGCGCAAGGCGACATGGGTGATCGAGGTCAGATGCGAAAAGAAGCCGGAGGCGCAGCTTCTCGGCTCCGCCATCGGCATGAAGGTCATGGAGGAGGTCCCGTATGTCAAGGGACTCGACAAGTGGCTGGGCACTGAGCTGGACGACGAGGCTTGCACCTATCTCAAGGACTTCGGCGCGGCGACTGCGTCCAACGGAGCGGTGGGGCTTTTCCACATCGAAAATCTCACGCCCGAGGCGAAGGAGCGGGGCGAGGCGCTCATCAGGGACGGCGCGCAGGTCTATGTCATAGACGATGCCGAGCTTCAGCGCGTGCAGGATAATTACCCTGTTATCTGGAAGAATAAAGATGCAAAGCCGGAGCTGTGCTTTGTCGGCTGCCCGCATATGACGCTGCGCCAGATGATGGACTGGGCGGATAATATCGAGGCGAAGCTGCGCCAAAACGGCATGGACAAGGTCAGCGTGCCCACGGTGTTCACCGCGTCTCCCGCCGTGATAAAGGAGCTCAACGCCGGCACCTACGGCGCGAAGCTCGCCAGCTACGGCGTTATAGTCAGCTACATATGCCCGCTTATGTACATGAATAACCCCCTGTGCAAGAAGAAGGCGGTCATCACCTCCTCCAATAAGCTGCGCACCTACACCAGCGCAAGATTTTACAGAGAAGACGAGATCCTTGACATCATCACCGGCAGGGAGGGCAGAAAATGAAGCAGTTCAAAGGACGTGTAATAGTTCCCGGCACATGCACGGCGGAGGCGCTTGTCAGCCATGGCGGCTTCAACACGCTCGCCAGCTACCAGATGGCCATGATGTTCGGCGACAAGAAGGTAAAGTGCGGCGATCAGAACAACCCCGATTTATATAAAAAGTCCATGCTCGGCAAGGCGCTGTGCCTGCCGCAGACCATCGGCTCCACCACCGGCGGCATGGTGCTTTACACCGTGTGCTCGCGCCACCTCCAGCCGGCGTGCATGCTCTTTTCCATGCCGATAGACTCGCTCGCCGCCTCCGGCGCGATCCTCGCAGACGTGTGGACGGATGCGAAGATGCCGGTTGTAGACCAGCTCGGCGATGAGTTTCTGGCGTATGTCAGGACCGGCATGACCATCACCGTCAAGGACGACGGCGTGGTCGAGGTCGAGTAGAGTATGCCTTTATAAAACGCAAAACAGAGGGCGGCAGACTGCTGTCCTCTGTTTTTGCGTTTATATGATGCATTCAATGCCCGAGCGCAAGCTCGCGCCCATTGAGAACGGCGCGCGTGAGAGCATCGCCGCTGTAGCACAGCTTGAGCAGGAAAAACGGCGCGTCCTCGTTGAGAAGGCGGAGGAATATCCTGTCGCCCTCCCATATCGGCATATTCATCAGCGCGTCACGATCCAGCCATTCCAGCACGCCCTCGCTGCACTCCTTTATGCTGCCGGTGTACTCGTTGCATGTGAAAAGATGCATATATTCCGTTCCCCATTCGTCGGAAACGAACGTCACTATCCCGCGGAAGCGCCAGCTCAGGGCAGTCAGACCCGTCTCCTCGCGCATCTCGCGCAGCATGCACTCATCCGGGCTTTCGCCCTCCTCAAACTTGCCGCCGACGCCTATCCATTTGTCGCGGTTCTCGTCGTTTTCTTTTTTTACGCGGTGCAGCATGAGGTATTCCCGCCCGCGCTCGATGTAGCAGAGTGAAGTATTGCGCATGATGTGTGACCTCCTTGGTGAAAAGTTTGCTGTACACCGCCGGCGGAAAGCGCGGTCAAAAAAGTCCTGTAAGGACTTTTTTGACAAGCTGTCATAAAATCATATTGACTGCGGCGGGCAAATAGCAGATAATCGGAGAGAATTACTCTGGTATGGGAGCGAATGTAATGAACGATATGGAGAGGGCAAAGCGGCTGCTTGCAGAGGGAGACTATACCTGCGCTGCCTGCAGGGGCGATGAGGAATATGTAAGCACCATGCGCGGCGTGAGACCGCTGCTTGAGCTGATAGACGCCGCGCGCAGCCTCGCAGGGTACAGCGCGGCGGACAGAGTCGTCGGACGCGCGGCGGCTTATCTTTATGTGGAGCTTGAGACGCCGCGCGTATACGCGCACGTCATGAGCCGCGCGGCGCAGGAAGTTTTTGACCGCTACGGCGTGGAGCACAGCGCGGACAAGGTCGTGGATGCGATCGCAAACCGCACCAACACGGGCTTATGCCCGATGGAGAGCGCTGTCTGGAACATCACCGATGCGCACGAGGCGGAGCTTGCCATCCGGGAAAAGGTAAAGGAGCTTATGGGCAGCAAATAGAACGCGCCTTCACGGCGCGGTGCTGCGCCTGGGGTTGAAGAGAGCGCGCGTATCCGCGCCCTCCAGATCAAGAAGGCTGAGCTTTTTATCTAACCCGCCGGCATAACCTGTGAGACTGCCGCTCGCGCCGACGACGCGGTGGCATGGAATAATGACCGAGATCTCGTTGTGCCCGACCGCTCCGCCCACTGCCTGGGCTGACATCCGGGAAAGCCCCTGCCTTTCGGCAAGCTGCCGCGCGATCTCGCCGTAAGTCGTGGTCTGACCGTATGGGATATGCAAAAGGATTTCCCACACCGACTGCCGGAACGCAGAGCCAATCGGGTGCAGCGGCGGCGTGAAGTCAGGCTCTGCCCCGGTAAAGTAAATATCCAGCCAGCGCCTGGCTTCCGCGAGAACAGGCGTTTCGCGTTCCGCGTGCTCTGGGGGAAGGTTGCCGGCAAAGTATTTTTCCCCGTCGAACCACAGACCGGTCAGCCCGATCTCGTCTGCGGCAAGCAGGATCCCGCCCAGCGGAGAATCATAATGACAAATGCAAACCATTCGATATACTCCATTTATTTTTGACTTTTCGGCTTAAAATCACGCATTTCGGGTATTGCGCCGCCGGACACTGCCCAAAGGTACAGGCTTGCCACGCTGCAATAGGGACTGAATCGCCGGCGGTATCTTTCAAAGAGCCTCCGGTCAACTGCCCGATGGTGGTAGACCATGCGCAGCCCGCGATGAATGGCAAGGTCATGGAAGCTGAAAATATCCGGGCGCTGCATACAAAAAAGCAGAATCATCTCCGCAGTCCAGACGCCGATGCCTTTCAATGCGCTGAGCGCCCGGATGGCGTCCTCATCGGACATGCGCTCAACGGCGTCAAGATCAAATGAGCCGGTGTGAACTTTTTCGGCGAAGTCCGTAATGTACTCCGCCTTGCGGAAGGTCATGCCGAGTGATTGCAGCCGCGGAACGCCCGCCGCGAGGATAGCTTCGGCGTTTACCTCGCCCAGCGCATCCTGCATGCGCCGCCATATGGCCGCCTGCGCTTTGGTGGAGATCTGCTGCCCGATGATGTGGTGAACGACGGATGAAAACAAGTCCGCATCCACCTCGCGGTCAATATGCCCGATGCTGTCGATGATCTCGCAGAGCCGCCTGTCTTTCTGCCGCAGATAGGAGAGCTCCGCTTCGCCGTATTCAAAATACATATATGCACCACCGCCCCGAAACCCGAATTAAACTGCATTATAATTATATACAGGGAATGCAGACAATGCAATTATAAATAAAAAACGCAAATAACGCCTCTCGGAACAAAGCCGGGAGGCGCTATCTGCTTATTGCTGCTTATTGCTTTTTATCACTGACGGTTTAGTACATGCCGCCCATATCGCCGCCGGGAGCGGGCATGGGAGGATTCTTCTCCGGCAGGTCGGCAACGAGGCTCTCGGTGGTGAGCACCATCGCTGCCACGGAGGCGGCGTTCTCCAGAGCGCTGCGGCAGACCTTGGTCGGGTCGACGATGCCCATGGCGATCATGTCGCCGTACTTGTCGTTGGCGGCGTCGAAGCCATAGTTGGCATCGGTGGAATGATAGATGTTGTTGAGAATAACGGCGCCCTCAAGTCCGGCGTTCGCGGCGATCTGCATCGTCGGAGCCTTCAGAGCCTTCGCGATGATGGCAGCGCCGGTCTTCTCGTCGCCCTCAAGCGTGGCGACAAGCTTGTCGGCAGCCTTGGAAGCGAGCACGTATGCAGTGCCGCCGCCCGGAACGATGCCCTCGGCAACAGCGGCGCGGGTCGCGTTGAGCGCGTCCTCGATGCGCAGCTTCTTTTCCTTCATTTCGGTCTCGGTCGCAGCGCCGACCTTTATGACCGCAACACCGCCGGAGAGCTTTGCCAGACGCTCCTGCAGCTTCTCCTTGTCGTACTCGGAAGTGGTGGTTTCGATCTGGTGCTGGATCTGCGCGGCGCGGGCCTTGATGTCCTCGGAAGAGCCGGCGCCGTCAACGATGACGGTGTTCTCCTTCGTGACCTTGACCTGATGCGCCTGACCGAGCATGTCGATAGTGGCGTCCTTGAGCTCCATGCCGAGCTCGGAGGAGATGACCTGACCGCCGGTGAGAATGGCGATGTCCTGAAGCATTTCCTTGCGCCTGTCGCCGAAGCCGGGGGCTTTGACGCAGATGCAGGTGAACGTGCCGCGGAGCTTGTTGAGGATGATGGTGGCAAGAGCCTCGCCCTCAACGTCCTCGGCGATGATGAGGAGCTTGCGCCCGGCCTTGACTATCTGCTCGAGCAGGGGCAGGATCTCCTGAATGTTGGAGATCTTCTTATCTGTGATGAGGATGAGAGCGTCGTCAATAACGGCTTCCATCTTGTCCATATCCGTCGCCATGTAGGGGGAGAGATAGCCGCGGTCGAACTGCATGCCCTCGACAACGTCGGAATAGGTCTCGGCGGTCTTGGACTCCTCAATGGTGATGACACCGTTCTGGCTGACCTTCTCCATTGCCTCGGAAATGAGCGTGCCTATATGCTCGTCGCCGGAGGAGATGGTGCCGACACGGGCGATGTCCTTCGCGCCGGACACGGGCTGGGATGCGCCCTTGACAGCCTCAACGGCAGCCTCGGTCGCCTTCTGTATGCCTTTCTTCATGACCATGGGGTTTGCGCCCGCGGCCAGATTCTTCAGACCCTCGTTGATCATTGCCTGGGCAAGGATCGTGGCGGAGGTGGTGCCGTCGCCGGCGACGTCGTTTGTCTTGGTGGAGACTTCCTTGATGAGCTGTGCGCCCATGTTCTCAAAAGCGTCCTCAAGCTCGATCTCCTTTGCGATGGTCACGCCGTCGTTGGTGATCAGCGGAGTGCCGAACTTCTTGTCGAGAACGACGTTGCGGCCCTTGGGTCCGAGAGTTATCTTGACGGTATCGGCGAGCTGATTAACGCCGCGCTCGATAGCCTTTCTTGCTTCTTCACCGTATATGATCTGTTTAGCCATGATATTAAACCTCCAGTAAAGTTTACTCTATAACAGCCAGAATATCCGACTGACGCACGATGGTGTACTCGACCTCGTCGAGCTTGACCTTGGTGCCGCTGTACTTGCCGACAAGAACCTTCTCGCCGGTCTTGACAATCATTTTGACCTCGTTGCCGTCCACCATTCCGCCGGGACCGACTTCCACGACCTCGTAGACCTCGGGCTTCTCCTGCGCGGATGCAGTGAGGAATATGCCGGAGGAGGTGCGCTCCTCGGCTTCGTTCTGCTTGAGAACTACTCTGTCAGCCAACGGTTTGAGTTTCATTGCTTATATACCTCCAAATTATTATTTACACTGTTCATTGCGTTAGCACTCAAACACACTGAGTGCTAACGATGCTTATAATACCACACTTTTGATTTTTTGCAAGTCCCCAGACGGCAAATTTGCAAAAAAATTTATTAAATTTTTGTGACGAATTTTCAATGGCAGCGCCGCATAATGCCTCAGGAACAGATGGCGAGAAAATTCGGACTATGACGACGGCGCTTTTCTGTGGCGCATTTTGAAATAGTATGGTACAATAGCAGCCGAATTCAGAGGAAATCGAGGTTATACATATGAACGACATTATTCTGCTCAAGCTCGGCGAGATAATACTCAAGGGGCTGAACCGAAGGTATTTCGAGCAGAAGCTCATGGCGAACGTCCGCCGCCGCCTCGCACCGATAGGCAAATTCCGCGTGTACTGCATCCAGTCAACGGTGTACGTTGAGGCGCAGGAGGACGGAGCGGACATGGACGCTGCGACAGAGGCGCTCACGCACGTGTTCGGCATCGTCGCCATCGTGCGCGCGGCCGCATGCGAAAAGGACAAGGATGCGATAACAAACCTTGCCAGAGAATATCTGCAAGAGGACATGGAGCACGCGAAAAGCTTCAAGGTGGAGTCCAAGCGCAGCGATAAAAGCTTTCCCATGACGAGCATAGAGCTCAGCCAGTATGTCGGAGGGGAGCTGAGCGAGGCGTTTCCTAATGTGCGCGTGGATGTGCACGAGCCGGAGTTCACCGTGCACATCGAGGTGCGCGACCTTGCCGCCTATGTGCACGGCGCGCCCATCCCCGGCGCGGGCGGCATGCCCGTGGGCAGCAACGGTACGGCGGTGACGCTGCTCTCGGGCGGCATCGACAGCCCCGTGTCCAGCTATATGATCGCAAAGCGCGGCGTGCATCTCATTCCCGTGCACTTCTTCTCGTTCCCATACACCTCGCAGCAGGCGAAGGAAAAGGTGCTGGAGCTGGCGGAGCTGCTGACGGCATACTGCGGGCACATGACCGTGGAGATCGTGCCGTTCACGCATATTCAGGAGGAGATACGCGACAAGTGCCCGGAGGAGTATTTCACGCTGATCATGCGCCGGTTCATGATGCGCATTGCCCAGCGCATCGCCGCAGACAACAACGCAAAGGCGATAGTCACGGGCGAAAATCTCGGTCAGGTCGCCAGCCAGACCATGGAGGCAATGGCGGTGACGCAGTCCGTCGTCGATCTGCCGACGCTCCAGCCGCTCATCGGCATGGACAAGGAGGAGATCGTCCGCCTTGCGCGGAAGATCGGCACGTTTGACACGTCGATACTGCCGTATGAGGACTGCTGCACGGTGTTCACGCCGCGCCATCCGCGCACCAGACCCAGACCGGACGAGGTTGTGCAGGCAGAGAACGCGCTGGACGTTGAGGCGCTTGTTGAAGAGGCGCTGCGTGATATAGAGAAGGTGCCGCTGGGATGAATGGAAAAAGCTACGATACCGAAATAATCTCCGTCGGAACGGAGCTTCTTTTGGGACATGTGACGAATACGGACGCGCGCGACGTGTCGGAGCAGCTGTCGAAGATAGGGGTGAACGTGCGCTATCACACAGTCGTCGGCGATAATCCGGAGCGCCTTGCCCGGTGCATAGAGATCGCCAGGGAGCGTGCGGACGTGATAATAACGACGGGCGGACTCGGCCCGACGTGCGACGATCTGACAAAGACGGTGACGGCGCGTGCGTTCGGCGTGCCGCTTGTCGAGGTGGAAAGCGAGGTCGCGGGGCTGTATGAATACATAAAAAACAGCCGCACCTTCACGCCGAACAACTACTCTCAGGCGATGCTGCCGGAGGGCTGCACGGTGTTCCACAACACCTGCGGCACAGCGCCCGGCTGTGCGTTCGAAAAGGACGGCAAGGTGGTGCTGATGCTGCCGGGACCGCCGAAGGAATGCCATGCGATGCTTGTAAAAAGCGCGATACCGTATCTGCGCCGCCTTGGCGACGGGGAGATAGTGTCCCACTCGGTGCGTATATTCGGAATAGGCGAGAGCGCGGTGGATTCTATCTTTGCCGACGAAATGAACGCCATGACAAACCCCAGCATGGCGCCCTACGCCAAGGAATGCGACTGCCTTGTGCAGATCACGGCGAAGGCCGCGACGCAGCGGGAGGCAGAGGCGATGGTGCAGCCGGTGATGGAGCATGTGAAGGCGCGCCTTGGCGAATACGTTTACGGCGTGGACGTGGAAAGCGTGGAGGAGAGAGTGATGCAGCTTCTTCGCGCACACCCGCTGACCTTTGCCGCGGCAGAGAGCTGCACCGGCGGTGAGATCGCAAAGCGCTTCACGGACCTCCCCGGAGCGAGCAGCTTTTTCCTCGGCGGTATGGTGACGTACACAAACGGCGCAAAGACTGCGCTTCTGGGCATCGACCCGGCGCTCATCGAGGAAAAGGGCGCCGTGAGCCGCGAGGTCGCGCGCGAGATGGCGCAGCGCGCCAGAGCGCGCCTCGGCGCGGACATCGGGCTTGGCGTGACTGGGCTTGCCGGACCCGACGGCGACGGAGTGCACGAGGTGGGCACGGTGTTCGTGTCGATGGCGGTCGAGGGCAGAACCTGGGTGAGGGAGCTGCACATGGGCGCACACCGCACGCGCAGCTTCATCCGCTGCATGGCGGGCAACCACGCATATGACATGATGCGCCGCTATCTCACGGGCATAAACGTTGAGATGAAATGAAATAAGAGGATAGGTGCTGCGCGCGGCGGACGCTGCGCGCTTTGAGGCAGCACCGCGTAATATGCCATCTGCTCTTGCCGCACAATACGTCTGCGGCATCTGGCGGAAAATCTGCGCTCTGATATAGTCACTTTTTCTTGAAATACATAAAGTATTCCGGCGAAAAAGCGCCGTCACCATAACGCATATTTTCTCGCCAGCTGCTCTTGCCGCATTACGCGGCGCTGCCTTAACTCTTGACATTACAGCGACAATACGTTATAATACATCTGTATTAAGCGAATTAGTACGGAATACACGAAAGAAGGCGGCAGTGTGATAAGTATAAATTACCGCGACGCGAGACCGATATACGAGCAGGTGCGCGACGGCTTCCGCGCACTTATACTCTCGGATGCGCTCTCACCGGGATATAAGATGCCGTCCGTGCGCGAGCTTGCCTCGACGCTTGCGATTAACCCGAATACCATCCAGCGCGCATACAGGGAGCTGGAAAACGAGGGGTATATCGTCTCCGTTCCCGGCAAGGGCAGCTTTGTCAGCCCGAGCGAGGCGGCGGTGAAGCGGCACATTGAGGAGACGAAATCGCAGCTTGCCGCGCTTGCGGCGGAGCTGAGGGGGCTCGGCGTGGGAGAGGGCGAGCTTGTACGGCTGATCAGAGAAGGAGGCGGGAGAAATGATGATAAAAATTAAGGCGCTGACAAAGGAATTTGACGGCTTCCGCGCGCTTGACGCGCTGGACATGAACGTGCCGCGCGGCGCGGTCTACGGCCTTGTCGGACCGAATGGGGCGGGCAAGTCCACCGCCATGCGGCACATGACGGGCATATACCGCGCGACCTCCGGCGAGGTGCTCATCGATGGGCAGCCGGTATACGAAAACCCCGCAGTGAAAGAGCGCATCGCCTGCATCCCGGACGAGCTTTTCTTCTTCACGCAGGCGAGTATCCGCGACATGGCGGATTTTTACCGCAGCGTGTGCCCGCGTTTTTCAAAGGAACGCTTTGAAAAGCTGCGCGCGGCGTTCGACCTTGACGAAAAGCGCCCGATACGCAAGTTCAGCAAGGGCATGCAGAAGCAGGCGGCGTTCTGGCTGGCGCTTGCGCAGTGCCCGGACGTTGTGGTGCTCGACGAGCCGGTGGACGGGCTTGACCCCGTGATGCGCCGGCAGGTATGGGGGCTGCTGCTGGGCGAGGTCGCCGAAAACGGCACGACCGTGGTGGTGTCCTCCCACAACCTGCGCGAGCTGGAGGATGTGTGCGACCATGTGGGCATCGTCGATCATGGGAGAATGCTGACAGAGCGGACGCTGAGCGAATTGCAGGACAACATTGTCAAGGTGCAGCTCGCCCTGCCGGACGGCGGAAAGCTGCCGGAGGGGATAGAGATACTGCACAGCGCCTCCACCGGGCGCTTGCAGCAGCTTATACTGCGCGGAAAGACGGATGAGCTGACGAACATACTTGCCGCGGCGGGTCCGCTCTTTATGGACTTTGTGCCGCTGACGCTGGAGGAGATATTCATATACGAGCTGGGAGGTGCTGATAGTGGCGCGAAAGACATCATTCTTTAACTGGGGGCTGAGCCGCAGCTGGCTCAAGCGCTGCTGGCCGCTGTGGACGACGTATCTTGCCGTGTGGCTGATCATGCTGCCGCAGTCCGTGCCGGAGCTGCGCCGGTACAGGGATATGCTCTCTTACACGCTCGACGTCAACGCCACGCTGATCAGACTGGGGCAGAACATGGGGCAGCTGTCCGTCGCTGCCGGGATTATAGCGGCGATGGTGATGTATTCTTATATGTATTCGAGCCGTGCCTGCGGCATGATGAATATGCTGCCAATGCGCCGGGAGACGGTTTTTACAACGGCGTTCGTCACGGGGCTTGCTCCGTTTATAATTGCCGACGCCGTCATTATGGGCGCGGCGTGGGCGGTGTTCGCGCGCACGGGCGTGGTCGAGACGAAGAATATTTTCATTGCGCTGGGCTTTGCCGTGATGGGCAATGTCGCGTTCTACGGCTTTGCAACGTTCTGCGCGGTGCTGACGGGCAGCCTTGCGGTGCTGCCTGCGGTGTACCTTGTGCTGGGATGCACGGCGGTTTTCGTGGAGTTTGCTTTGCAGGTCGTTCTGGGCACGCTGGTTTACGGTTACAGCGCGGATATATCATACGCAGCCGTGCTCTCGCCCGTCATCGCGGTAATGCAGCATGTCAGCGTCGGGCAGGAGATGGCATATAATGCAGATGGAACTTACGAGCTGACGGGCGAGCTTACCGTGAACGGCGCGCCGCTCATGGCGGCGTACTGCGCCGCGGGGCTTGTCCTCGCCGTGTGCGCCCTTCTCATCTACCGCCGCCGCGACATGGAGCGCGCGGGCGACGTGGTCGCCGTTCCAGTGCTCAAGCCCATCTTCAAATACTGCATGACCTTCGGCTGCGCTCTTGCGCTGGCGACAAGCCCCGGCATCTTTGGCGGCGGGCTTAACGCGCACTCCGGCACGGCGGCGGCGATTGCGGCGCTGGCGCTGCTGCTCGGCGGCGCGTTCGTGGGGTACTTTGTCTCGGAAATGCTGATGCAGAAAACTCTGCGCGTGTTTTGCGGCTGCTGGCGCGGCTTCATTGTGTCGTGCGCTGTCATCATCGCGCTGACGCTGGGGGCGGAGCTGGATGTGACAGGCTATGAGCGCCGCACGCCCGACCCTGCCGATGTGGAGAGTGTGTGCCTGACCTTTTATGGGGAGGATACGAAGCTTGCCCGACCGGAGAACATCGCCCGGGTCATCGCCTACCATGAGGAGGTCATCGCGCGAAAGAGCATAAACGAAGGAACGGACGACACGCGCGGTCTGACCGTTGAGTACACGCTGCAAAACGGAAAACATATGGCGCGCTTTTACGCCATTGCGGACGATGCGATAGACAGGGCCGACCCATACTCGAACATCCGCCGCCTGGCGGAGGTGCTCAACACGCAGGAGGGTGTGGATGAGCGCATCGACTTCGCCCACGGCAGAGCCGTCACGCCCGCGGACGTTAGCTATTGCGCGATAAACGGGGGGTATGCGGACGATAGCGGCGAGTGGAAGAGCGTAATCGTGGAACTGACGCGGGAGCAGGCGGCGCAGTTTTATAATGATTGCGTCGTGCCCGACTCGAAGGACAGCCATCTCGGTCATGTGTGGACGGTGCAGGACGAGGAGTACTTCGACACGGTGAGCAATTTCACCTTTGAAATAGAGCTGCGCGCGGAGCAGAGCAGAAAATATGAATACAAATGGACGGACTATTTATACACTACGCTCACCATGGATGCCGCGCGCTGCGCCGCGTGGCTGGAGGAAAACGCGGATATTGCGCTCATGACTCTTCGCGAATCAGACCCCGAAGCTGCCGAGGCGCAGCTTTCCATCCAGCGCACGACAACGGAGCAGGCATCAGTCGGCGTGATCGGCGGCGCGGACGGTCCGACGGCGATAATTGTGGGATAGGAACACAAAACGCAGCCAGAAGCCGCCTTAAAGCGGTTTCAGGCTGCGTTTACAAATTGTATACGCCAATTTATAATTTCTTGAGTTTTTGTTCATTACAATGTCATAAATGTGATGTATATTGTGCTCGTAAAAAAGAAAGAGAGCTTTGAAAGGCAAAGAGCATAAGAAGCTCTTTTTGATATAAAAGGAAGTAAGAATTATGTACGAGCCTGAAAACAAGAACGATACAAATGAACGGCTCAATGAAAGCCGAGTTGAAAACGACGCTTCGGCGGGTATAAACGATTCCCCCGCCAGCTATACCGGTGATACCGACAGAGACAGCGGCGAGTATCACTACAAAAACGGATACACCCAGAAGATATATTCAGACGCGCACTATGTTCCGGCGGACGAGAGCACCGTTCCGCCGAGATACTATACGCCGCCAGAGAAGCCCGTCAAAGAGCCCAAGCCCAGGAAGGAGCATAACGGCAAGGCCGCAAAGCTCATTGCGCTGTGTCTTGTGTGCGCCATTCTCGGCGGACTTGGCGGCGCGGCGATCGTGTCCGCCGCCGTCTCGGGCAGCATGAGCGAGCTGACGGAGCGCGTTGGCAGGCTGGAGGATGAGGAAAACGTCCTCACCACCGCGTCCGACAGCGCAGATGCGGACACGGCGGCTGGCACCGCCTCCGCCGACGGCAGCATATCGCCGTCCGATATATACGATATGGCCTGCCAGCAGGTCGTCGGCATCTCCTCCGAGATCACCTACACCAACTTCTTCGGCATGAGCTCCTCCGCCGCAGTCAGCGGCTCGGGCTTCATCCTCACGGCTGACGGTTATATCCTGACCAATTACCACGTCATCGAGACGGCTTACGAAAGCAAGGCTGACATCACCGTAATGACGCATGACGGCACGAAGTATACTGCCTCCGTCGTCGGGTACGAGCAGGAGAACGACATTGCGGTGCTGAAGATAGAGGGCGAGAATCTGCCCCATGTCACAGTAGGCGACAGCGATACAATGAAGGTCGGCGATGAGGTCTACGCCGTGGGCAACCCGCTCGGCGAGCTGGACTTCTCCATGACGACAGGTCATGTCAGCGCGCTGGACAGGCTCATTTCCACCGAGTCCAATTCAGAGCCTATCAATATGTTCCAGTTTGATGCGGCGGTCAACTCCGGCAACTCCGGCGGTCCCGTTTACAATACCCATGGCGAGGTTGTGGGCGTGGTGACTGCAAAATACAGCTCCGACGGCGTTGAGGGTCTGAGCTTTGCAATACCAATCAACGACGCGGCAAGCATTGCCAACGATCTCATCACAAAGGGCTATGTCACCGGCAAGGCGTATATGGGCATTTCCCTAAGAAATGACTATAACTCCATGTATGCAAACTACTACGGCTGGCCTGTCGGCGCGATGGTCGCCGGGGTCAATCCCGGAAGCTGCGCTGAAAAGGCAGGCATCCAGACCGGCGACATCATCACCAAGGTCGGCGATAAGGATATTGAGAGCTACAGCGACCTCAAATCCGCCGTGCGGCGCTACTCCGCCGGCGATACCGCCGAGATAACCCTCTACCGCGCGGGTGAGAGCATGACAGTCTCCATCACCTTCGACGAAGCGAAGCCGGAATAAGGCGGATGCTTCACGCGCACGGCGCGGTACAATAACTTTGATACTTTTCTACTCCTAACCTCTCTTTTCTCCCAAACAACGAAGGGCTGCACCCCCCAGGGGCGCAGTCCTTTGTTGCATGATATCATGTTTTCTTTCGGTATTTTGCAATTTGGTCTTGATTTTTTCGCGATATACTGTAAAATATCCGTGTTATAAACATATTAGCTCTTATCAGGAGGAGAATCTGAAAATGACTTATGAGATGGACGTTGCCGGCTTAAAACGCGAGCTGCCGATATGCAAGGTTACGGATGACCTTTACATCGGCGCGTTTGTCATGTTCGGTGACGTTGAGCTGACCGTCCACTGCGCTTCCGAGCTTCTCAAGCTTGCCCCGGAGTATGATTATCTCATCGCTCCCGAGGCAAAGGCAATCCCCCTTATTTATGAAATGGCGCGCCAGAGCGGCGCGAACAAGTACTTTGTCGTGCGCAAGGGCGCAAAGGCGTATATGCAGGGCGTGTTCTCCGTTGATGTGCGCTCCATCACCACAATGGGCGTGCAGCATCTGGTGCTCGACGCCGAGGACGCCAGGCTCATCCGCGGCAAGCGCATGCTGCTTGTGGACGATGTTATTTCCACCGGTGAATCCCTTCGTGCGCTGGAGACGCTCGTCACAGAGTGCGGCGGCATTATCGCAGGGCGCATGGCTCCGCTTGCCGAGGGCGACGCGGCAGAGCGCAGCGACATCATCTTTCTCAATAAGCTTCCCCTCTTCAACGCCGACGGCACGGTCAGGGCGTGACGGAAAAGCATAAAAAATGCTCACCTTATGGTGGGCATTTTTTATTGGTTCTCTCTTTTTCCCCGAAAGAACTTGCGCAGGAGTGCGGCGCTTTCATCGGCGAGCACGCCGGGGAAAACGGCTGGCGAATGCCCATAGCGCTCGGCGAAAAGGTCTATAACGCTGCCGCACGAGCCGGTCTGTGCTTCCCGCGCGCCGTAAACAAGCGTGGGTATGCGCGCCATGATTATCGCGCCCGTGCACATCGGGCAGGGCTCAAGCGTGACAAACATGGTGCAGCCCGTCAGACGCCACGTGCCGAGCGCGGCGCACGCGGCGCGTATCGCCTCTATTTCCGCGTGGGCGGTCGCGTCGGCGGCTTCCTCGCGCCGGTTGCGCCCCGTGCCGACGATGCGCCCGACGGCGTCAGCTATTACGCAGCCCACGGGAACCTCTCCCGCGTCCATCGCCGCGCGCGCGAGCGCGAGCGCCTGACGCATATAAAGCTCTCTTTCCATTGCGTTGCCTCCCATTCAAAAAAAGAGCCGGCATTCAGCCGGCTCTTTTTCGTTATCTGCTGCCGAGGATCGATCACGCCAGTGCGGCGGTGATGATGGACATCTGGTAGACTTCCTCTGCGTCGCAGCCGCGGCTGAGGTCGTTTATCGGGGCGTTGAGACCCTGAAGGATAGGACCGTAAGCGGCGAACCCGCCGAGACGCTGGGCGATCTTGTAGCCGATGTTGCCGGACTGGATCTCCGGGAAGATGAAGGTGTTGGCGTAGCCCGCGACCTTGCTGCCGGGGAACTTGAGCTGACCGACGACGGGGGAGACGGCGGCGTCAAACTGCATCTCGCCGTCGAGGGCAAGCTCCGGCGCCATTTCCTTGGCAATGGCAGTGGCGTTGCGGACAAGATCGACGGCCGGACCCTTGCCGGAGCCCTTGGTGGAGTAGGAAAGCATTGCGACCTTGGGATCCATGCCGAAGATCTTTGCGGTGTTCGCCGTCGCAACGGCGACCTCGGCGAGCTGGGCGGCGGCGGTGAGCTTCACATTGCCGTCCTTGTCGAGCTTGTCCTCATAGGAGATGTTGATGGCGCAGTCGCCCATGCAGAGCATTTCATCCCCGCGGACGAGAATAAAGCAGGAGCTGACGAGGTTAGCGCCCTTTTTGGTCTTGACGAGCTGAAGCGCGGGGCGGACGGTGTCAGCGGTGGAATAGGTCGCGCCGCCGAGCAGCGCGTCCGCAACGCCCATCTTCACAAGCATCGTGCCGAAGTAGTTGCTCTTCATGAGACTGGCGCGGCACTCCTCCGGCGTCATCTTTCCCTTGCGCAGCTCCACCATTGCCGCGACCATTTCGTCCATTCTGTCATAGGCGGCGGGGTCGATGATCTCAAGCCCGTCGATGTCAAAGCCGCCCTTTGCAGCGGCAGCCTTTACCTCGTCCACATTGCCGACGAGTACCGGCGTGAGGAAACCGTCCTTTTTGAGCCGTGCTGCGGATTCAAGGATGCGCGCGTCAGAGCCCTCGGTGTAGACGATTCTGCGGGGGTTGGCTTTGAGTATGTCGATAAGATTTTCAAACATTTTTATTATCCTCCATTTGAATAAATAACGGATATATATAATCTACCACTACCTGAGCCGATTTTCAAGCATTGAACACAAATAAATACAAATTTTTGCGCCGGAAGAGATTTTCTTGACGCAGAGGGGTAAAATACCGTATAATACCGGAGGTAATCACGCAAGGAAGATGAAAGGAAGAAAAGAGGTTGGGAGGATGACACGCACCTTTCCCGCGACGCTCTCGGCGCTCCGCCGCGAGCGTAATATCAGCCAGCGGCAGGCGGCCGCCGATCTTAATATAAGCCAGGCGCTGCTCAGCCACTATGAAAACGGCGCGCGCGAGCCGGGGCTGGGCTTTGTGTGCCGCGCGTGCGACTATTACGGCGTGAGCGCGGATTATCTTCTCTGCCGCAGCGACGAGCAGGATGCCGCAGCGCTTGCCGCACGGACGGTGGAAGAGCTGTGCAAAGGCGTGCGAGGTCTGATAGACAGCGCGCAGGGTGTGTTCGACAAGCTCAAATGAGGAAGGAACGGCAATGATAGATCAAAAGCTTATACGCAATTTCTCCATAATCGCGCACATTGACCACGGCAAGTCCACTCTCTCGGACAGACTGATAGAAAAATGCAACGCCGTCGAGCAGCGCGTGATGGAGGATCAGATACTTGACAATATGGATCTTGAGCGCGAGCGCGGCATCACGATAAAGGCGCGCGCCGTCGGGCTGAATTATCACGCGAAGGACGGGCAGGCATACACGCTCAACCTTATAGACACGCCGGGACACGTGGACTTCAACTATGAGGTCAGCCGTTCTCTCGCGGCGTGCGAGGGCGCGGTGCTGATAATCGACGCATCGCAGGGCGTTGAGGCGCAGACGCTCTCCAACACCTATCTTGCGCTCGACAACAACCTTGAAATACTCCCCGTTATCAATAAGATAGACCTCCCCGCAGCCGACCCGCAGCGGGTAAAAAACGAGGTGGAGGAGATAATCGGTCTTCCGGCGCAGGACGCGCCGGAGATCAGCGCAAAAAACGGCGTGAACATCGACGCTGTGCTTGAGGACATTGTGGCGAACGTGCCCGCGCCGTCCGGCGATGCGGGCGCGCCGCTCAAGGCGCTCATATTCGACAGCCAGTACGACAACTACCGCGGCGTCATCGTTTTTGTGCGCATGGTGGACGGCGTGATCCGCCGCGACACGGAAATACTGCTTATGAGCACCGGTGCAAAATATAAGGTAGTCGAGGTCGGGCATATGCGTCCGATAGGATTTGAGGCGTGCGGCGAGCTCGCCGCGGGCGACGTGGGCTACTTCACCGCCAGCATCAAAAACGTGGAGGACACCCGCGTCGGCGACACCGTCACAGAGACCGGCCGCCCCACGGCGGAGGCGCTGCCGGGATACCGCCCCGCACGGCCGATGGTCTACTGCGGCATATACACCGAGGACGGCTCAAAATACCCGGATCTGCGCGACGCGCTGGAAAAACTCAAGCTCAACGATGCATCGCTCTCGTATGAGCCGGAGAGCTCGGTGGCGCTGGGCTTTGGCTTTCGCTGCGGCTTTCTGGGGATGCTGCATATGGAGATCATCCAGGAGCGCCTGGAGCGCGAATTTGACCTTGAGCTTGTCACGACGCTGCCATCCGTCATCTACAAGGTCATCAAGACCGACGGCAGCACCGTCATGGTCGATAACCCCCACAATTATCCCGACCCCGCTTCCATTGCCGAAGCGGAGGAGCCTTTTGTGAAGGTCTCCATCATCACGCCGGAGGAGTTTATCGGCAACATCATGCCTCTGTGCCAGGACAGGCGCGGGGAGTATAAGAACATGCAGTATCTTGACACGCGCCTTGTCGAGCTGCACTATGAAATGCCGCTCAACGAGATTATATATGACTTCTTCGACACGCTCAAGGCGCGCACGAAGGGCTACGCCTCGCTCGACTACGAGCTGAGCGAGTATAAGCCGAGCGACCTTGTGAAGGTGGATATGCTTCTCAACGGCGATCAGGTTGACGCGCTCAGCTTCATTGCGCACCGGGAGAAGGCATACGCGCGCGCGAGAAAGCTGTGTGAAAAGCTGAAGGACAACATCCCGCGCCAGCTCTTCGAGGTGCCTGTGCAGGCGGCGATCGGCGGGAAGATAATCGCGCGGGAGACCGTCAAGGCGATGCGCAAGGACGTGCTTGCCAAATGCTACGGCGGCGACATCACGCGAAAGAAGAAGCTGCTGGAAAAGCAGAAAGAGGGCAAGAAGAAGATGCGCCAGCTGGGCACGGTGCAGATACCGACCGAAGCGTTCCTAGCGGTGCTGAAGCTGGACGAGTAAAAATCTGAAGACGGAGAAGGAGAACAAGCCGCCCATGGGTTTTGCCCATGGGCGGCTTTCAGCGAAGAAGAAGGGAGAAAGGAAGGATTCAGAACAAATTACCGAGTGGAACGCACGCCGTCGCCCCCGACGAAAAAGAGCGCCAGCGCCCCCGGACCGACATGCGCGCCGGTCATCGGCTCATAATCAACGATGAGTATATCCTTCGGCGGCTTAGTGCGCCTGAGGAGAGAAGCAAGAAAGTCCGCGTCCTTGCGGCAACCGGCATGTGCGATGCCGACGGTCTGCGTTTCCGGCGCTTCGACAAGAGCGTCGTATTTTTCCGCGAGCGCCTCAACGGAGTGCTTTCTGCCGCGTATTTTGGCGATGGAGATTATCTTGCCGTCCTCGTTGCCCAAAAGCAGCGGCTTTATTTGCAGAACCGTGCCCACGACAGCGCCGATGTTGGATAGCCGCCCGCCGCGCCGCAGATGCATAAGGTCGTCCACGGTGAATATCTGGCACACGCGCCGGGAGAGCGCATCCAGCTCCTCCGCCGCGCGGGCAAGCTCCATGCCGGCGCCGCGCAGCTGCGCCGCGCGCTGCACGACGATTCCCTCGCCCAGCGATGCGGCGAGAGTGTCAACCACGCGCACGGTGCGTGTGGGATAAAGCTCCTTCAGCTCGCCTGCCGCGATGCGCGCGGAGTTGCACGAGCCGCTTATGCCCGACGACATGGACACGTATATCAGATCCTCCCCGCCTTCAAGCACGGGGGTAAAAGCGTCCATATACGTCTGCGGCGCGATCTGCGCCGTCGTCACGTGCATGCCCTCGCGCAGTGCGGCATAATAAGCGTCGCCGTCAAAGGCGGTCGTGTCAAGACAGCTCTGCGCCTTGCCGTCAACAAAATAAGTGAAAGGAATGACCTCTACTCCAAGCTCGCGCAGCATGGGAGTCGGGAGGTTGGAGGAGGTGTCCGTGAATATTCTATAGCTCATCTGGTATCTCCTTGGGCGTTGTGCCGATAAATAATATACCAGCAATGGGCAAAAAACTCAAGCTACCTGCGCGGCAAAGAGTATACGGATGCGGAGAGAGGGTATATCCGCGGTAGAATCCTCTCTACCGGAGGTAGAAAAACGATTAAAAAGTTTGAAATATTGCCGCTGAGCCCCTGAACTGGAGCATAATTTGACCTTAATCAAAATTTAATGGTTTTTCCCATTGGTTTTTAATTGCGGATGGGGTAGTATATACGTGAGGTGAGGAAATGTACAGAATACTGGTCTGCGACGATGAGAAAGATATTGTCGCCGCGCTGAAAATATATCTTGAGAGCGAGGGATACGCCGTCGTGGAGGCGTACAACGGACGCGAGGCGGTAGAGAAGCTGAGCACGGAGGACGAGGTGCATCTTATACTCATGGACATAATGATGCCGGTGATGGACGGAATAAGCGCCATGGCGGAGATACGCCGCGTGAGCAACGTCCCCGTTATCATGCTGACGGCGAAGAGCGAGGACACAGACAAGGTGCTGGGGCTGAACGTCGGGGCGGACGATTACATCACAAAGCCCTTCAACGTCGTGGAGATGCTTGCGCGTGTGCGTTCGCAGCTGAGACGGTATATGCTTTTGGGCGGAAGCGCCGCACCCGCTCCGTCAACGCTGGAGTACGGCGGGATAAGCCTTGACGACAGGCGCAAGACCGTGTTCGCCGACGGAGAGCAGGTGTTTCTGACGCCGACGGAGTATGATATACTCAAGCTTCTTATGAAAAGCCCGGATGAGGTATTCTCACCGCGCGAGATATACCAGCGCGTATGGGAGGATGAGCCCTACGGCGCGGAGAGCACCGTGGCGGTGCACATACGGCACCTGCGCGAGAAGATAGAGATAAACCCTGCCGAGCCGCGCTACATAAAGGCGGTGTGGGGGCAGGGGTACAAATTTGAACGCCCAAAGGAAAGGGGCTGCAGAGCATGAACAGACTTTTGAACGGCAAGGCGGCGCGCGCATGTGCTTTTGTACTGACCGCGGCGCTTTTGATGGCGCTGTGCGCAAGCGTTGCCGGCGTTGCGGCGCTGTACGGTGCGGACGCATACCGGATCGGTGCGGCGGACGCGCGCGAGTCGGTGCTGTCAGAATGGTGCTGGAACGAGGGTTACAGCGTCCTTGCAGATTTCGTGACGGTCGGAGACGCTGGCGGCGTTACGGCGGACAGCGCATATGTATTTACAATACGCGATAAAAACGGCGACGAGGTGTACGGCACGTACCACGGACAGAAGGTGCAGTACACGAAAGAGCCGCTGAGCATGAGCTACGTTGAAGAGCGCGCTGCCGGCATGGAGCGCGGACTCATCGTGCAGAGCGGAGACGGCGGCAAAGGGTACGTATGGGCTGACCGGGCATCCGCATCGCCGGATAGCACCGAAACCGCCGAAAACACAGCCGGAACCTCCAACACGCTCTACGTCCCGGCGCTCATGCCCTACACCATAACGGGCTATGTTCTTGCGCAAGTGCCGGAAACGAGCGAGCTGTACATTACTCTGAGCGTATTTGACGCACTGTATGCCGCGCGCTATGATCTTCTGGCGGCGGCGCTCGTATCCGGCGCGCTGGCGCTGGCGCTCTTTGCGTTTCTCATGGCGGCGGCGGGCCGGTGCGCGCCGGACGGCGCAGTCACGCCGACATGGGCGGAGAAGATACCGTTTGACCTCTTCACGGCAATTATGATGGCTGCTGCGGTAATGTGTCTCGGTTTTGGCGTGAGCCTTGGGGACAATGTGTCTGCCGGTGACATCAACGCCGTGACGCTGACGCTGATAGGGCTGCTGATAATGGGCGGCGTGGTGTTGGCGCTCTGGTGGTGCATGAGCTTTGCCGTGCGCATAAAGCTGCACACGGCGATAAAGGGTACGCTGTGCTATAAGCTGCTTTCGTGGCTGCGGCGCGTCGTGCGGAAAGTATGGGGCGCGGTGAGCGCGGTTTGCAGGAGCATCCCGCTCATGCCGAAAGCGGCGCTCATAATGCTCGGCGTGCTGGCTGCGGAGTTTTTCTGGATGCTTATCGCGCAGCACAGTCTCGGCGCACTGATAAACGGCTGGTTTATAGAGCGGCTGGTGCTCTGCGGCTTTGCGATATATCTTCTTGCCGGGATGAAAAAACTGCTGGCGGCGGGGCATGAGATCGCGGCGGGCAATGTGGACTGCCGCGTTGACACCTCGAAGCTGCGCGGACCTCTGCGCGAGCACGGGGAGGATCTCAACAGCATCACCGACGGCATGAATAAAGCCATTGCCGACCGCGTCAAGAGCGAGCGCTTCCGCACGGAGCTTATCACCAATGTATCCCATGACATAAAAACGCCTCTCACCTCCATTGTCAACTATGTTGATCTTATGGAGAAGGAGGAGATAGACAACAAGAAGGTCAGAGAGTATCTTGACGTGCTGTCTCGGCAGGCGGCGCGGCTGAAAAAGCTCATAGACGACCTGATGGAGGCGTCGAAGGCGGCGACAGGGAATCTCAGCGTGAATTTTGAGCGCTGCGAACTGGGCGTGATGCTGACGCAGACTGCGGGGGAGTATGAGGACAAGCTGAAAGATGCGGGTCTGGAGCTTGTGGTGACAAAGCCCGGGGCGGCGGTGTACATCATGGCGGACAGGCGGCATCTCTGGCGAATCTTCGACAACCTCATGAACAATATCTGCAAATACGCAATGCCGGGGACGCGCGTATATCTCGATCTCACGCGCGTGTCGCACCTGAGCGGGGACGCGCTGCGCCCCGGGGCGGCGGTGACGTTCCGGAATATTTCAAAGTCGCGTCTCAACGTCAGCGAGGAGGAGCTGATGGAGCGCTTTGTGCGCGGCGACAGCTCACGAAACACCGAGGGGAGCGGGCTTGGGCTGTCGATAGCGAGCAGCCTCACGCAGCTGCAAAAGGGCGTGATGACGCTGGTGGTCGATGGCGACCTCTTCAAGGTGCAGCTGAGCTTCGACACCGTGGAGTGACGAGGCGCGCCGGGCAAAATACGTGGGAACATTTTTCCTCGTGCGCAGTCTAATATACCGCGGCAAGCGAACGCATCATAAATAAGGCGGTCAGCCGCTGCGTTATATTAGGGAAGGAGAGTGTGCGGCGAGATGTTCCGCACCGAAAGAAAGAATGAAGAAGATAGTTATCGCGTTTATCTGCGCTGTTCTCACGGTGCTTATGTGCGCCTGCGGCGCGGCGAAGCTGGCGCCGGGCGACATGAACGATCTGAAGGAGAGCGAGTATAACGACAGCACCTTCAACGACAAGGTGCAGCTTTTCATCAAGCAGCGCACCGTCACCGACGAGACGGAGGAGGTATCCATGACGCTGGAAAACCTCACCGACACGGATTATACCTATGACGCCGTGCAGCGCCTTGAGATATACGACGGGTCAAAGTGGCTCATTGTGCCGGACAGGCAGGAGGCGGTCATCATGGTGATATATACGCTGCCCGGCGGCGGCACGGAGGATGTGACGTTCAACTTCTCGGCGCATTATGATAAGCTCAGCGAGGGGCGCTACCGCATAGTTATCCCGCTCGTCGCTGCGGACGGCAGCCAGACACTCGCCTCGGCGGAATTCGGCATAGGCAGAGTCAACAAGTAAAAATCGGAGAGCATCCGCCCTGCTCATATATGGCAATACCCACCCGGCTCAGCAAGCCGGGTGGGTATTGCGCTGTTTGGTTTACACGCTGTACACGCCGCCGCTTATACGGAGGCATACATTTTGCTGTAATAATCCAGATAATCGCCGGATATGACATGATCGACCCAGCTACGGTTCTCAAGATACCACCGGATGGTTTCATGCATGCCGCGCTGGAACGTATACTCCGGCGCCCAGCCGAGGGTGGTGGTGATCTTGGTGTTGTCGATGGCGTAGCGCCGGTCGTGACCGGGGCGATCCTGCACATGCTCAATGAGGCTTGCGGGCTTGCCAAGCTCGTCGAGAATGAGCTTGACGATCTCTATGTTCGCGCGCTCGTTGTTGCCGCCGATGTTATACACCTCGCCACGCACGCCTTTTTCAAGCACCGTGCGTATGGCGGCGCAATGGTCGTGCACGTGCAGCCAGTCGCGTATCTGCATGCCGTCGCCGTATACGGGCAGTGCTTTGTTGTTTTCAGCGTTGTGGAGCATGAGCGGGATAAGCTTCTCCGGGAACTGATAGGGACCGTAATTATTTGAGCAGCGCGTGATGTTCACGGGCATGCCGTATGTGTTATGGTACGCACGCACGACAAGATCTGCGCCGGCTTTGGAAGCAGAATAGGGGGAGTTTGGGGCGATGGGCGTGGTCTCGGTGAACATGCCGGTATTGCCCAGCGCGCCGTAGACCTCGTCCGTGGATACCTGAAGATACACAACGCCCTCGCGGTATTCGCGCGAATACTTGTTGTCCGGCTCAAGCTTCCAGTGGCGTTTGGCGGCGTCGAGCAGCGTCTGCGTGCCGACGATATTTGTGGTAAGGAAAAGCTCCGGCTCGAGTATGCTGCGGTCAACATGGGATTCTGCCGCGAAGTGGACGACAGTGTCAAAATCGTACTTATCGAATATATCGCCGACAAGCTTTTTGTCGCGTATATCGCCGTGGACAAACACATAGCGTTTGTCCCCCTGCACGGGCAGCAGGTTTTCAAGGTTGCCCGCGTAGGTCAGAAGATCCAGATTGACGAGCAGCTCAATATCCTGCTTCTCTTTGAGCATATACTGCACAAAATTCGAGCCGATGAAGCCCGCGCCGCCTGTAACGAGAACTCTTTTCATATTTCACCAACCGCAATACGTTTAAGATACTGACCGTAATCGGTCTTGAGCATGGGCTGGGCAAGCTTCATAAGATCATCCGCGGTGATGTAACCCATGCGGTAGGCTATCTCCTCCACGCAGGAAATGTACAGCCCCTGGCGCGACTGCACGATCTGCACGAAGTTTGCCGCCGCGAGCAGGTTTTCGTGCGTGCCCGTGTCGAGCCATGCAAGCCCCCGCCCGAAAAGCTTGACCTTGAGCTTGCCGCGGCGGAGATACTCGTTATTCACGCTTGTTATCTCAAGCTCGCCGCGCTGCGACGGTCTGACGCTTTTGGCGATAGAGACGACGTCGTTATCGTAAAAATACAGCCCCGGAACGACGTAATTGGATTTGGGATGCTCCGGCTTTTCCTCAATGGATACGACGTTGTGCTCCTCGTCAAACTCCACCACGCCCAGCCCCTCGGGATTGGGCGTATAATACCCGAAGATGACAGCGCCGTCCTTGAGCTGCGCCGCCTCCTTCACGCCTATGCTGATGCCGCCGCCGTAGAAGATATTGTCGCCGAGTATAAGGCAGACGCTCTCACCGCCGATGAAGTCCTCCCCGATGATGAACGCCTCGGCAATGCCGCGCGGTGCGGACTGCACCCTGTAGCTCAGCTCAAGCCCGAGCCAGCGCCCGTCGCCGAGCAGGTCGCGGAATGCGCCGATGTCGCGCTCGGTGGAGATGATGAGTATCTCGCGTATCCCGGCGAGCATCAGCACCGACAGGGGATAGTATATCATGGGCTTATCGTATACCGGGAGGATCTGCTTTGATATGGAGCGTGTGATGGGATAAAGCCGCGACCCGGTGCCGCCGGCGAGTATTATTCCTTTCATAACCGTTCCTTTCGCTTCTTTTAAAAGACATCTGAGGCAGCGCCGCACAATTCGCTGAATGATCTTGACGCATTATGCAATACTGCATTTTATTATACACTGTGCTTTTGTGTAAAGCAAGCCTGATAACTCAAAAGGTAATAAACTGTGAACAAAGCTTACGATGCTTGTAAGAACGAAAAAACAGTGATATAATATGTTTTTGAAAAAAATATTATCATTACATGGAGGTCTTAACATGACCAGAATAGACATATTTTCCGGCTTCCTCGGCGCAGGGAAAACAACGCTCATCCGCAAGCTCATTGCAGAGGCGTACAAGGGCGAGAAGCTTGTGCTGATAGAAAACGAATTCGGCGAGATCGCAATTGACGGCGGCTTCCTCAAGGATGCCGGCGTGGAGATCACCGAGATGAATTCCGGCTGCATCTGCTGCACCCTCGTCGGCGACTTTGAAAAGGCGCTCAAGAAGGTTATGGACGAGTATGCGCCAGACCGCATCATTATAGAGCCGTCAGGCGTGGGCAAGCTCAGCGACGTGGCGCGCGCGGTAGAGCAGGTAGAGGGCGCGTCGGTAGGCGCGAAGGTGACCGTTGTGGACGCGGGCAAGTGCCGCATGTATATGCGCAATTTCGGCGAATTCTTCAACGATCAGGTCGAGAACGCGGACATTATCGTCCTGAGCCGCACCGATACCGCGCCGGAGAGCAAGGTCGTCGCGGCAAGCGAGCTTCTGCACAGGCTCAACCCGACTGCCAGTCTCATCACAACCCCGTGGAGCAAGCTCGATGGGATGCAGATAAAGGCGGCGATGGACGGCGACGCGCTGAAAAAGGATATGGAGCATATGGAGCATGAGACCTGCGAGCACCATCACGACCATCATGACCATGACGGGCACGGGTGCTGCTGCGGTCACGACCATGACCATGACCATGACCATGACGAGCATGAGCATCATCATGACCATGAGCACGGCGAGGGCTGCACCTGCGGCTGCCACGACCATGACCACGACCACGACCATGACGGGCATCACCATCATCACCATGCCGACGAGATATTTACCTCCTGGGGCGTGGAGACGCCGAAAAAATTCACTGAGAGCGCGCTGCGCGCCATGCTCGACGAGCTTGCCGACAGCGGCAGATTCGGCACTGTACTGCGCGCCAAGGGCTTTGTAGACGCATCCGACGGCGAATGGATATACTTTGACTACGTTCCCGGCGAGGCTGACATCCGCCGCGGCAACGCCGCCGTCACCGGCCGCCTGTGCGTGATCGGCTCGAAGCTCAACGAGGCGGCGCTGAAGGAGCTGTTTGAGATTGAGTAAGAAAACAAACGATATTCCGGTATACCTGTTCACGGGTTTTCTGGAGAGCGGCAAGACCAGATTCATTCAGGAGACGCTGGAGGACAAGCGCTTCTGCAACGGCGAGCGGACGCTGCTTCTGGTGTGCGAGGAGGGCGAGGAGGAGTACGCGCCCGACCAGTTTGCCGATAAGAACGTCTTTATCCGCGAGGTGGAGACGGCGGAGGAGCTGAACGCAGGGAAGCTGTCGCTCTGGCTGAACGAGACGGAGGCGGAGCGCGTCGTCATTGAATACAACGGAATGTGGCTTCTCGATGCGCTTTACAGCGCTATGCCCGAGGGCTGGATGGTGTATCAGGAATTCATGTTTGCCGATGCAACCACGTTTATCAGCTACAATGCCAATATGCGCCAGCTTGTCTACGACAAGCTGAAAAGCTGCGAGCTGGTGGTGTTCAACCGCTTTAAGCCGGATATGGACAAGATGGAATTCCACAAGATCGTCCGCGCCGCCTCCCGGCGCGCCGACATCGCATATGAGTACGAGGACGGAAAGGTGGAATATGACGACATTGTCGATCCGCTGCCGTTTGACATCGACGCGCCGATCATCGAAATAGGTGATGCGGATTTTGCCGAGTGGTACCGCGACCTCTCGGAAGAGCCGAAGAAATATGAAAACAAGACGGTGCGCTTCAAGTGCCGCGCGCTTGTGCGCAAAAAAATGCCGGAGCACTGCTTCATTGTCGGGCGGCACGTCATGACCTGCTGCGTGGAGGATATTCAGTTCGCGGGGCTGGTATGCCAGTGGGACAAGGCGGACACTATTCAGGACGACAGCTGGCTGATCCTCACGGCGCGCGTCAACTTCAAGTTCAATCGCGCCTACTCCCGCAAGGGACCGGTGCTGACCTATATCGACGCGCAGCCCTGTCAGGCGCCGGAGCAGCCAGTGGCGACATTCTATTAAACAGCAGAACATATACAGCGAACACATGAAAATATGACCGACTTATGCCGGTCATATTTTTGAATTATACAGAAGGAGACGAGAGATGCGGTATAAATGCCTTGTTTTTGACCACGACGACACGGTCGTTGACAGCACTGCCACCATACACTACCCCTGCTTTGTCGAGTACACCAGAACGCGCTATCCGGGAAAAACGTGCACGCTGGAGGAGTACTTCATCCGTAACTTTGACCCCGGCTTTCTCGAATTCTGCCGCGACGAATACGGCATGGACGACAACGACATCGCGGATGAGACGGAGTATTGGCGCGCATGGGTCAATGACCACATACCGACCGCCTACCCCGGCATAAAGGAGATAATGGAGCGAGAGCGGCGCGAGGGCGGACTTATCTGTGTTGTGTCGCACTCGATAGAATATAATATCCTGCGCGACTACAAGGCGAACGATCTGCCGATGCCGGACGCGGTGTACGGATGGGAGCGTCCTGTGGAAGAACGCAAGCCGAATGCCTTCCCGCTTGAGGACATCATGCGGCGCTTCGACCTTGCGCCGTCCGAACTTCTGATGATAGACGATCTTAAACCGGGGTACGACATGGCGCTCAAATGCGGCGTGGACTTTGCAGCGGTCGGCTGGAGCAGCGATGTGCCGCAGATCGAGGCGTTTATGCGAAAAAATTGTTCCAACTACTTCAAGACCGTTGCAGAGCTTGACAGGTTTCTGCAAGGCTGAAAACTGTGACACTGTACATAAAGACCGGGCGTTTCGGTGAAGCGCCCGGTCTTTATACTATATTACAATGTTATTGCTTAATGCTATTGCTCGTGCACCTTATAGCCCTGCGCACGAAGAGCGCTCAGCACGCTCTCGCCGTGCTCGCTGCCGGCAACCTCGCAGGCGATATGTACGGTCGTTTCGTTCGGGTTGAGCCCGAGACTGAGCTTGTCATGCTCAACGGTGAGAATATTGGCGCGCGAGGCGGCAATGACGTCCAGCATCCGCGCGAGACTGCCGGGGCGGTCAAGAAGCGTGACCGTGAACTTCATGCGCCTGTGGCGCGCGACAAGCCCCTGCTCAATGATGCACTGAACAAAGCTGACGTCAATATTGCCGCCGGAGAGCACGCACACGACGTTTTTCCCCGCCGCGGCTATCTTTCCGTTCAGTACCGCCGCCAGCGGCGTCGCGCCGGCAGGCTCTACAATCTGCTTTGAGCGCTCCATCAGCTGCAGTATCGCGTCGGATATTTCAAGGTCGGACACGGTGACGACGCCGTCCGCCCAGCGGCGGATAAGCCCGACCGTCATGTCGCCGGGGGCTTTCACGGCGATGCCGTCGGCGATGGTGGAGGCGGTGTCGGTTGTGACGAGGCGGCCCTCCATGAAGCTCCGGGCGATCGCGTCCGCGCCCTCCGCCTGCACGCCGTATACCTTCACCGAGGGCTTGAGCTGCTTTGCCGCCGCCGCAACGCCCGCGAGAAGCCCACCGCCGCCCGCGGGGACGATGATTATGTCCGCCTGGGGCAGCTGCTCGAGTATCTCCAGAGCAAGAGTGCCCTGCCCGGTCATGACCTCAATGTCATTATAAGGATGCAGGAATTTTGCGCCCTCGTCGCGGCAGATGCGGCACGCCTCGGCGTAGGCGTCGTCATAACAGCTGCCAGCAAGGACAACGCGCGCGCCGTAGCCCTCTGTCGCCTGAACCTTCGCGATGGGCGCTGTCTCGGGCATGACGATGGTGGCGGGAATGGAGAACATCTTCGCCGCATACGCAACGCCCTGTGCGTGATTGCCGGCGGAGGAGGCGACGACGCCGCCGCGCTCGCCGCGCGCGGCCATGGAGGCGAGCTTGTTGCTCGCGCCGCGCAGCTTGAACGAGCCGGTCTTCTGCCGGTTTTCACACTTGAGGAATATATCTCCGCCGGTCATGGCGGAGAATGTCGCGGAGTGCTCAAGCTCCGTGCGGTGGATTATCGGCGCTATGCGCTCCGCCGCGAGGCGGAATTCGTCCAATGCAATGTCCATATATAGCCTCCCATTAAGTCTCTTCGGTCTTCGGCAGCTCCACGATGATGGATTCAAACGGGCGCAGATCATAGCTGATGCTGTATTGACGTCCGTCGCACTCGCCGCTGTGCGCGGTAAGCGGCGGAATATCGCCGCGCTCGCCGGGACCGCCCGCGCCCGGAAGACTGTCATACGTGCTGAACACGCGCTTATAAAGCCCCGCGCCCGGAACGCCGCAGCGATAGCCGTTATGCTGCAGCGGCGAGAATGAGCACACCACCAGCACCGCACCGTCATAGTTCCAGGGGTTGCGGCGGATGAAGCTTATGATGTTGCGGTCGGAATCGGTGCTGTTGACCCACTCAAAGGTCGCGGGATTTTTCGAATCGCAGTGCAGAGAGGGATACAATTTATATATGCCTATGAGATTGCGCACGCACTGCATCACATCCCTGTGCCCAAAGTCGCTTGCAAGCGCCCAGTTTATCTCGCGGTTTTCGTCCCATTCCCGATCCTCGGCGAACTCCTGCCCCATGAAAAGGAGCTTTTTTCCCGGGTGCGTGAACTGAAATGTATAAAGGCTTTTGAGCGTGGCGAGCTGCTGCCCGACGTCGCCGGGGGCTTTCGTGAGCATCGGGTGCTTGAGGTGGACGACCTCGTCATGGCTCAGCACGAGCACATAATTCTCCGTAAAGGCATAGTCCGCCGTGTGCGTGAGCTTCCCATGCAGCCAGTGGCGGTATATGGGGTCTTCCTCAATATATTTGAGCGTGTCGTTCATCCAGCCCATGTTCCATTTGAACTCAAACCCAAGCCCGCCGTCCTCGACGCTTGCCGTAACGCCGGGGAGGATGGACGAATCCTCGGCAATAAGGTACGCGCCGGTTCTGCCGGTCACGGCGGAGTTGAGCTGGCGCAGGAACTCCGTGCTCTCCAGATTTTCAGACCCGCCGAACTTATTCGGACGCCACTGGGCGCGCCCAAAGCTTGTGTACAGCATTGCAGCGACAGCGTCCACGCGCAGCGCGTCAATGTGGAATTCGCGCACCCAATAGAACGCGCTGGATATTAGAAAGCTCCTGACCTCGCCCTTGCTGTGATCAAACGCCTTCGTTCCCCATTCGGGGTATTCCGCGAGCAGCGGGTCGGCGGATTCATACAGTGCCGTCCCGTCGAAGCACTCAAGAGCAAAGCTGTCCTTGGGAAAGTGCGCCGGGACCCAGTCGAGTATGACGCCGATGCCATGGGTGTGCATCGTGTCCACAAAATAGCGAAAGTCGTTCGGCGAGCCGTGGCGCGCGGTCGGGCAGAAGTACCCTGTCACCTGATAGCCCCATGACCCGTCAAACGGGTATTCGCAGATGCCGATAAGCTCCACATGCGTGTAGCCCATGAAGTTAAGGTATTCCGCCAGCTCGTCGGCAAGGCGGCGGTAGTTGAGAAAACCATCCGGATTGAGGGAGTAATCCTTCTTCCATGAGCCGAGGTGCACTTCGTATATAGCCATGGGCTTTTCAAGGGCGCTTTCCCGCGCAAATGCGGCGCGAATGTCGGTGTCGTGCCAGATGTAGCCGTTGAGCGGGCACACGACAGAGCCGCTCGCCGGGCGAAGCTCCGAACGGAAAGCAAAGGGGTCGGACTTATAGCGCTTTATGCCGTCCGCACCGACGACGACGTATCTGTATACGTCGCCCGCGCGCACGCCGGGGATAAAGATCTCCCACATCCCGGCCTCGGTCAGGCGCATCTGCCCTGCACCCTCGTCCCAGCCTGTCACGGAGGTTATCACGCTGACGCTCTGCGCGTGCGGCGCCCACAGGCAGAAGCGCACGCCCGTTTTCCCGCCCTCGCGGCGGATATGCGCGCCGAGCTTTTTATAGCAGGAGTAGCTTTTGCCGCGGCGGAAGTTCTCGCCGTCGCGCACGGTGAAGGAAGTATTGCCCATGATCCTCTCCTCTCTTTTGCTGTGCCGGATAAATCTGTTCTTGCTGCATCATGCTGCGCTGCCTCAAGTATACCACGGTTTGCGCACGGATAAAAGAGGAAAGTTTGCCTTTTATCAGACCAACTTCACAGATCGTTCGCGCAATATTAAAAAATCGTCTGATTTATTCTCATAATCTCCTTAAAAGTTGCTGTTATCATATGACCATGCTGAACGAGAGAACAGCATGAAAGCACTGGAAGTAAGAAAGAACAGGAAACACTCTGAAAGGAGAATTGACAATGAATAAATACATGACTGAAAACGAAGCTTATAAGCTGGTTCTGAACGAGCTGGGGCTGAACGGCGAGAGAACATATCTGCTCTCATCCTCGCGTAACGGCGAATATGCCGAGCTTGAGCTGTGGACGGAATGGCTGCGCTACGACTGCTGGGTCGATATGACGCGCGGCGAGCTTGTGGGCGTTGACTGCGAGCCGTCCAACGAGGAGGAGCTGGAGTCCGCTCTCATCGCGGAGGCGCGCGGTGAGATCGCCGCGGCGTAAGAAAGTATAATGCAAATTCCCGATATGTGCAGATCCGCGTTTGCGCATATCGGGAATTTTTTGTATGCGGAGCAGCGAATCTGCGGTATAATCAAGGCACGAGCTATATGCGTCAAAAAATTTTAATTGTTACCCTGCGTAGGGTATTGCTTGTGACGCTGCGTAATGCGCTATCATAGGCGGCGAAGGAGGGAAAGCGCTATGTCAAAATATACGACTGGCGAGCTGGCAAAGCTCTGCGGCGTGACCGTGCGGACAGTGCAGTACTATGACACGCGGGGCATACTCGTCCCCAGTGAGCTGTCCGAGGGCGGTCGCCGCCTGTATTCCGGGAACGACCTGAAGCGGATGCGGATCATCTGCTTTCTGCGCGGTCTTGGCATATCCATCAGCAGCATAAGCGAGCTTATGACCGAGGAGGATGACCCGGAGGGCGTCATATCCGCGCTCATCGCCGCACAGGAGCGCACGCTGCGCGCCGAGCTTGACGAGCGGCAGAAAAAGCTCAATATGCTTGACGATGTGCGCCGCGAGCTGAAAAACGTATCCGGCTTCACAGTATACTCCATAGCCGACATAGCCTATGCAATGGAAAACAAGAACAAAATGAAAAGGCTGCACGCGGCGCTGCTTGCCACAGGCATACCCGTCAGCGTGCTGCAATGGGCGGGCATAATACTCTGGATACTGCGCGGCGTATGGCAGCTTTTCGCCGTGTGGGCGGCTGTCGCCGCGGTATACGCCGTGTGGGTCAGCCGGTACTATTTCAAAAGAGTTGCCTATATCTGCCCGCAGTGCCACACGGTCTTCAAGCCCACGCTGCGCGAGGCGTTCTGGGCGCGGCACACGCCCACGCTCAGAAAGCTCACTTGCACCTGCTGCGGGCACAACGGCTTCTGCGTGGAGACATATTACAGCGGAGAGGGCGAAAAGCAGTAGCGCGGCGTAAGAAAAAGGGAAAAGCATCAGGCAGCAGTCGACGCGACTGCTGCCTGATGTACTTTTATTGGATCATAGTTCTATTTTTCCATGCTCCCTTTCAAATGCGGCGATCCTTTTCTTTATCATTTGCTCAAGTTCCTTGTTCTTTGTCCTTCCCTCATATTCCGCGACATAGCCGAGTTTGTCCAGCAGCTCCTGTTCCACACGCAGTGTATACCTGCTCAAACTGTCCTTCATTCTGCCTCCTTCACAGCGCGGCGCGCTGCTCTGGGGTCATGCGGTATTCTGGCTTGACATGGTAGGCGACCTCGGCATACTGCCGGGCGCGCTCACGCAGGGAGAAGTTGCCGTTCTGACTGCACCATACGTAAAGCTCGTGCACGATGAGATCGGTCGCAATTTTTGAGAGCAGCTCCGGCTCTTCCTCGGTTTCTATTATGCCTGCTCTGGCGCAGTTTTTGGCAAGCGCGGCAAAAAGATCATCAAGCGAGTGCACCGCCGCGCGTATGCCCTCCGGCGACTCAAACTGCATGAGGAACAGCGTGCTCGTCAGCTCCGGACCGAATTCCAGCGCGATTGTGATGAAGCGCTCAAAAAGCTGCCAGATGCGCTCAAAGTCGTTCTCGGCGTTGGCAAATTTCATGAAGCTTTCCTCGTCGGTATGGCGCGGCTTCGCCACAACGTAATCCAGTATGGCGCGCTTGCCGTTGAAAACGGAATAGAACACCGAACGCGACACGCCGCAGTGAGCGCATATCTCGTTGACGCTGACGTTCTTGTACCCTTGCGCCTTGAACAGCTCGACCGCGCCGTGGGCTATGGTATCCTTGATATCTGTCATGAAACGCACCTCTCATTTTGTACGTGTTATAAGTATATTTTATGAAATTTGTTTGCTGAAGTCAACCACTTTTAAAACTTGTTTTCAAAACATTTGCAGCTTTTTTGTGGGTTGTGACAAAGCGTGTGTTAAGTTGTTGACTAAGTGCGGCGGTTTTAGTAACATAGACACGGTATATGAACAATATATAAATGCAGCTAAGGAATAATCTGACAGGAGGCAGCGACCAATGACTAAGGACGAAAAGATCGCAAAGCTTGGTAAGGTAATTACCGACCGAGCGACCGTACTTCTCGGCAAGGATAAGATCACCCCGGAATCCCCGGAGTATCTGGGCATAAACTCCGCACTGAAGTATACGGCGTACAAGTATGACCAGAAGATGGCGGACGACATACTCGACATCTGTCTGACGATGAAAAAGCGCGTGCCGCTCACGATAGAGCAGCTTGCCGCAAAGAACCCGCAGTTTGACAGAGCATATCTTGAGAAAGCCCTGCAGGCCGTCAGCGAGAGCGGGCTTGTGGAGTTCCACTGGGAAAACCTTGACGGCAAGAACCCCAACCATGAAAAGCGCTGGGTGCTGGATATGTTCGTCCCCGGCAGCGCCGAGATAATGATGATAAACCCCGAGCAGTCGGATATGTACCCCGAGACCGCCGATTTCTTCGAGCGCATGGCGTACCTGCCGCTCGCAGGCATCACGGAGCTGGTGCCTCCCGGCGGAGCCGGAATCGGCATGCACGTCGTTCCCGTTGAAAAGGCGATCCCTGCGGAGAGCAAGTCCCTCCCGATTGAGCATCTCAGCCACTGGCTGAAAAAGTACGAGGGTCACATCGGCGTTTCCGTGTGCTCCTGCCGCAAGCAGCAGCGCATCCGCGGCGAGGGCTCGGGCGACGTCGAGGGCGAGTGGTGCATAGGCGTTGGCGACTTTGCCGATTACTGCCGCGAGACCAACCACGGGCGCGACATCACCTATGAAGAGGCGATGGAGATCCTCCAGAAGGCGGAGGACAAGGGCTACGTCCACCAGATCACGAACATAGACGGCGAGAACAAGATATTCGGCATCTGCAACTGCGCCGTGGGCGTGTGCAACGCGCTGCGCACCTCTCAGCTTTTCAACACGCCCAACCTCTCCGCCTCCGCCTACACCGCCGAGAGCGACCCGGAAAAGTGCGTCGCCTGCGGCAAGTGCGTGGAGACCTGCCCCGCCGGCGCCGTGCGCCTTGGGCAGAAGCTGTGCACCAAGGAAGGTCCCATCCAGTACCCGCGCCACGAGCTGCCCGACGACACCAAGTGGGGCGAGGATCACTGGAACAAGAATTACAGAAACGAGAACGGCTGCATCCAGACCTGGCCGACGGGCACTGCGCCCTGCAAGGTCGCCTGCCCCGCGCACATCGCCATTCAGGGCTATATCAAGATGGCGGCCGACGGGCGCTATGCGGACGCGCTCAAGCTCATAAAGAAAGATAACCCCTTCCCCGCCGTGTGCGGAAGCATCTGCCGCAAGTACTGCGAGGATGCCTGCACCCGCGGCACGGTCGATGAGCCGCTCGCCATCGACGAGATCAAGAAATTCATCGCCGAGCAGGACATGAAGGCGGAGCACCGCTATGTCCCGCCGATGAATTCCTGCACGCACGAGAAGTTTGACCAGAAGATCGCCATCATCGGCGCAGGCCCTGCCGGCATGAGCTGCGCTTACTTCCTCGCAATCGAGGGGTACAGCCCGGTCGTGTTCGACAAGGAGGCAGCGCCCGGCGGCATGCTCGTCAACGGTATCCCCAGCTTCCGCGTCGGCAAGGACGTCGTCAAGTCCGAGATCGACATTCTGCGCGAAATGGGCGTGGAGTTCCGCTGCGGCGTTGAGGTCGGCAAGGACGTCACCATCCAGCAGCTGCGCGAGGAGGGCTTCAAGGCGTTCTACGTCGCTGTGGGTCTTCAGAAGGCGGCAAAGCTCAACATCCCCGGCGAGGAGCTTGCGGGCGTTCAGGGCGGTCTTGACTTCCTGCGCGCCGTCAACAGGGAAGAGCTCAAAAAGCTCAGCGGCGATGTGGTCGTCATCGGCGGCGGCAACGCTGCAATCGACGTGGCGCGCGCTGCGGTGCGCCTCACCAAGGGCAGCGTGAATATGTACTGCCTTGAGAAGGACGAGGAGATGCCCACCGTTCCCGATGAAAAGAACGCAGGGCTTGCCGACGGCGTCGTCATCAACAACTCCTGGGCACCCAAGGCAATTCTCGGCGAGGGCGGCAAGGTCACCGGCATTGAGCTGATGCGCTGCGTCTCCGTGCGCGACGCGAACGGCAGATTCGCCCCCGTGTACGACGAGAACGAGACCATCACCGTGCCCTGCTCCAACGTGCTCGTCGCTATCGGGCAGCGCTCCGACTATGGCGCCGTTCTCGCCGGCACTGCCGCCGAGACTCACGACGGGCAGCTCATCGCGCATGACGGCGTGACGTTCCAGACCGCAGAGGCAGACGTGTTCGTCGGCGGCGACTGCGCCACAGGACCGAAGTACACCATCGATGCCATCGCCTCCGGGCGTGAGGGCGCCGTGTCCATCCACCGCTTCGTCAACGTCGGGCAGACGCTCACCATCCACCGCAACCTCCGCGATTTCAAGGAGCTGGACAAGGAGAATGTCACACTGCCGGCAGATAAGATCAAAAAACCCGCGCGCGCCGAGGTCGTCATCGACCCGAAGAAGGTCAAGACCATGTGCGACGACCGCGTCACCTTCACCGAGGAGCAGATAAAGTCCGAGGCTTCCCGCTGCCTCAGCTGCGGCAGAAGCGTCGTCGATCCCAACAAGTGCATCGGCTGCGGCATCTGCACCACCAAGTGCGAATTTGACGCGATCCACCTCGTGCGCAACCGCCCGCAGAACAGCAAGATGATCCCCGCCGAGGACAAGTTCAAGGCTATCGGACCTTACGCCGCAAAGCGCCAGGTCAGGATAATCAAGAAGCAGCTCACCGGCAAGTAATATAAACCATCACGGAAAAGAAAAAAGGCGCGGCGCAACACCGCGCCTTTTTTGAAAGGCAATATCATGCACGAACTCAGTATAGTCACCTATGTAATAGAACAGGTCGAGCAGATAGCAAAGGACAACGACCTGACGAAAATTGAATCAGTCACGCTGGAATTCGGCGAGGTGTCGGGCGTTATCCCGGAATACCTTGTGAGCTGCTGGGACTGGTATGCGAAGAAAACGCCGCTCATCGAGGGGGCAAAGCTCCTTTATGAGACCATCCCCGCGCTCACATGGTGCAACGCCTGCAAGAAGACCTACCCCACCGTGCAGTACGGCAAGATCTGCCCATACTGCGGCAGCGCCGAGACCTGGCTCAGCCAGGGCAATGAAATGAACATAAAGGAGATTTCCGCACAATAAGGAAAAAATCCTGACTTTTCAGACATTGTGTATATTGTAACAATCAATGCGCAGTGCTAAAATATCAACGGTCGTTGAAATATGACCGCCAGTTATGGAAGCTTACGATGGGAGAACAACAAAGATATGAAAGATTTGAAGCATCTGCTCTATTTTGAAAACCTCTTGCAGGAGGCGCAGAATGAGCTCATCCTCCAGGCGCAGGGCGAAGGGAAAAAGTGCGTGGCATTTGTCTGCGAGAACACCCCCGAGCCGCTGCTGAATCTGCCGGGCGCGTTTTCGGTGCGCCTGCGCGCGCCGCGCACGGGCTCGATGGAGATGGCGACATACTATATGACAAGCTTCCTGTGCGAGTACAGCCGCGCGCTGCTCGAACGCGCGATAGAGGGCGGCTATAACTTTGCCGACTGCCTCATCACGCCCGACGGCTGCACGATGATGAACCGCGCCGTGGAAAATATGGAGCTTCTCAAGACCATGGGCAAGGACAAGGAGAAGTTCTTCTTCGAGTATATGGAGATCCCCATGAAGGCGGACGATAACGGGCTTAATCTCTATACCCTCCAGTGCAGAAACCACATCCTCACCCCGCTCCACGACGCTTTCGGCATCGATACCTCCGACGCCGCCATCCGCAGCGCGGTGGCGGAGCATAACCGCGTGTGCGAGCTTATCCGCGCGATAGGCGAGTTCCGCAAGGGCGATCAGCCGCGCATCACGGGGTATGAGTTCAGCGTCATCACGCTTGCAACCTATGCCGCGCCGAAGTATCTTATAATGGATAAGCTTGAGGAAACGCTTGAGGAGCTTAAAACCAGAGAGCCTGAGCCCAAGGGCAGCTACCGTGCGCGCGTCGTGGTCGTCGGGTCTGAGGTGGACGACATCGACTTCATAAAGCTCATCGAGGAGACGGGCGCATACGTCTGTGCAGACCGCTACTGCTACGGCTCTCTCCCCGGACGCGACCCGATCACCCTGACGGACGACGAGGACGCGCTCACGCAGATATGCCGGCAGTATATGTACCGCGGGCAGTGCCCGCGCTATATGGACACCGCGAAGATGGTCGGACGGCGCGAGTATGTCAACAAACTCGCAAAGGAGTACGGCGCGGACGGCATAATCTACGAGCAGATAAAATTCTGCGATCCGTGGGCGTATGAGCGCATGATGGGCTCGCATATCCTGCATGACGACTACGGTTATCCTGTGCTGTCGGTTGACCGCCCGTATAACATCGCCTCCGGCGCGGGTCAGATGCGCACACGTGTTCAGGCCTTTGTTGAAAGCCTTGAAATAAAGTCGATTCAGGGGGGAGAGAAAAAATGAGCAACAAGAGGATAGGCTGCGAAAACTTCGGGCGCTTCTATGTCGAGGGCAAACGCTACAGAAGCCGCCGTGAATGGCGCGGCGTTGCAGACACCCTTTACGATTACTCCAGATGGCTCTATAACTGGATCAATATGTTCAGGATCGTCCTTGTCAAGCCGCGCAACATCAAGGCGATGTTCCGCTACCGCTGGATGGCAAATTACCTGGCAGTCCCCATGATGATAGACCGCCACACGCAGGGACTGCGCGGGGAGCATCTGCGCATATGCCACGCAGAGCAGGACATCATCGTCGAGGACGTTGCAAAGCTGCTTGACAAGCTCTTCCGCGGCGACCGCCGTATCGGCAACGACACGGAGTTTTCAAAGAAGGTCGTGCTTGTAGACGAGAACGAAATGCAGTCGATCATGATGGGCTTTCCGACCGTTGTTCCACTCAGCCGCGAGATAGCCTCCACATATATCCCAGTGCTTCTCAATCAGCGCGCGGCGATACATTATATCGATGTTGCCCAGCAGTATGGGCTTGCGGGCGACGTATGCCCCATGCCGGAGGCGGAGGCGGGCGTTTCCATCGACGACGACGCGCCCATTATCGGCTGCTGCGCCGTTCAGTGCAACACGACCTGCGACGGCTCGCTCCTCGGCAACGGTGTCATATCCAAGCGCATGGAGTTTGAGGATGGCATCCCCGTGTTCCAGCTTGCCACGCCGCTGCGCCACACAAATGAGGATGTGCAGGAATACGCCGCGCAGGAGATACGCAATGCCATAGCCTTTATCGAGGAGCACACCGGCGAGAAGTGGGACTGGAAATATTACTTTGAGTGCGCCAAGCGCGTCAACTATGCCACGAAGTGCCGCCTTGAGTGGCTGGAAATGAGCAAGACCCCGTATCCGCAGGTGTTCGGCTCAAACCTCGCGCTCTATACCGAGACAAACTACATGGCCATCAGCGGCAGGCTGCCCGTCTTCGAGGAGACCGACCGCAAGATCATGAAGCTTGCAGAGAAAGCTTATAAGAAAAAGAAAATGGCCGCCAACGAGTACCGCCACAGAGCCATCGTATGGGGCGTGCAGTCCCATTATTACATGGACTTTCTTGTGTGGCTGCTCAACTGCTGGGGCATTGTTCCGCTCACGGATATGCTGTCAATGGACAACACCAAGATGATCGCTGAGGAGGACACGCCCGAAAACCGCGAGCAGGCAATATACGACATTGCCATGCTCACTGAAAAGATGATCATGCGCAACCGCACACACGGCGGCTACAAGGTCCTGCTTGACGATCTGTGGGAGTTTGTGACCGAATTCAACGCGGATCTGGTCATCCTCTGGGAGCATATGAGCTGCAAGGCGCTCGACGGTATGCACGGCATGTTCGAGGAGCGCGCACGCGAGTACGGGATCAACCTTGTCTGGGTCTCGCACGACCTTTTCGACCCGCGCGTGGTTTCGCGTCAGGGCGTCCGCGACCAGATCAACACCTATATGCGCACCGTTATGGGTGAAGAGCCTGTCGATCCGAGCCTTGAGGTCCTCCACGACGAGGAATCGTGGTAATGAGAGGAGAACGAGTATGAAATTCGTCAAAAAAGCGCTTTTGAAGCTCGCAGCCATTGCGTTCGGCGTGTTTGCCGTCACGTTCGTGGTGTACTTTTTCAACCTTGATATGAAGCTGACCTCCGCAATGGAGCCTGTCCTGAATTATTTCTACGACAGAGTAGACCGCGACCAGCACCTCTGATTTTCGGATTTTTCAGTTTTAATCTAATTAAAAAGGTATCGCCCGGAGCATTGCTCCGGGCGATCCAGCTTTTTTCAGTACTCTATGTGCTCTATAATACTGCGCAGGTCGTCCTGAGAGAGGGCAGGCGAGCAGGAGATGGCAAAGGAAAAGCCGTTCTTTTCCCACACTGCGACGGAGTAAGCATCGTCCGCGCCGCGCAGCGTTACTTCCGCGGCGTTTATCTCCACGGTCAGCTCATCTGCGTAGTTATTGTAGTCGCCGGAGATGTCGTCGCTGCCGCGCGCCTGGCGGAATGTAACGGAGCGGTCTTCGCAGTGGTAATTTATCTGTGCCATTTCGTCCCAATAGGAGTAATATTCGGTGGAGTAGGCATCAAACGGCAGATAGTCGAGCTGCGCCACATCGAAACCGAGCTTCTCCGCCAGTGCGGCGTGTCCGTCGCACGCCACGATGCCGTTGGCGATGGAGACCTCGGACTGACTGGGGACTTTCCCGGCGGTTTCAGCCGTCCCGGAAGAGCCGCAGCCCGTGAACGCGAGCGCTGCGGCGAGACAGAGACCGAGCGCAGCGATGATTTTTCTTTTCATGCTTTTTCAAATCACCTTTCCGAACAGAGTATTTTCCGTGCATACGCACGCATATACAGACGGCTCGGCGCGCCGTGAAGTTCCATGCGGTGAAATACTATGCCGCCGTGTTAGTCAGCGCAAGGTAGATGCACGCGCCGACGCGGATGCGATCAAAATTCATGCCGGGGTTGAGAAATTCCAGCATCGACCTGGATGAGCTGTAGTTCAGCCCGTATGCGGCACATATCCCCGTCACGGTATCGCCGGAGACTATCCTGTGCTCCACCACGGTGTACACCGGCGCGTCCGCGCTCGTTACGGGCAGGAGAAGGCTCTGCCCCGCGCGTATTTTGTTGAGGTTGGAGAGCTTGTTGAGCTTGAGGATCTGAGAGGAGAACGTGTTGTAATTGAGCCCCATGGCGTTATATATGCCGGTGAGCGTCTCCCCTCTTTGTATGGTGTGGCGGACGATGTAATATTTCACGGTGTCGCCCGCGGCAAGCGTGACGGATGAGCCGGCGCTTGCCGTGCCTGTTCCGGCAGGCGCGGTGACGGTGTTCCAATAGGAGGGGTAGACCGCGTCGCGCCAGGTCGGCTGAGCGGCTGCCGCGCCCGAGCCTGCGACAGTTGTTCCCGGGACGAGCGTGCCGGAGGATGCGCCAGTGCCTGTCGCGGCGAAGGACTGCGTGAGATATGCCGCGCGCTCGTTCGATGCAGGCAGATACAGCACGCGCCCCACGGCGATCCTGTCGAGCTGGGCGTCCGTTGTGAAGCCGTTGAGCGTTTTTATGATGCCCTTATAGGTGTAAAAGTCCACACCGAGCTTCTGACATATGCCGAGAAGAGAGTCGCCGCTTGCTGCCGTGACGGAAACCACGTCGCCCTCAGCGGCGGCGGTCACGCCCGGCACGGTGAGCATCGCGCAGCACAGCAGCGCGCATATAAGCATCCTGGTCAGCTTTTTCATCGTCCTATCCCCCAGACAGCCTGATTCATCAGATAATATGCGGTCTCCGCGCCTTTTAACAGCTGACAGATGACCGGGTGGAAAAGATTATCCAGTAAACATAATACAGTTTACAACATATCCTGCCATGATGCAAGTCCTTTTTACACGTTTTGGGGAATATTTTGGGGGGATGAGAGAAGAAAAACATAAAAAGCCTCTCCCCGCAAGGCTTTCCCTTGCGGGGAGAGGTCAGCTCCATGGCGGACATGAAAGCAGTAATCCGCTGCGCGGCGCTGCTTAACCATACTGCTCAGAGACATAGATGGCGGCCTTTGACTGGATGCTCTTGACAACGTCATCCAACGCCCTGTCTCCGTTCAGATACCCTTCCGCAGATGAGATTATAATGTCACGTATTGCAGCGTCATCATAAACTGCCGCATACTTTGTTCTGCTGACCAGATCGCAGAACGTTTGCCAGTCTTCGCCGCTCTTGCTGCCCTCGGCGGCTTTTTCCAGCGCTGACATGATGACGGGCAGCGACATCCCCGTGCCTGCGATCTTCATCTGGTTTTCCATGGAGAGCCTTTGATTTATAAACGCCCAAGCGCCTTCTTTGTTCTGGCTGCTTTTTGGAATGGCCATGGATACGCAGTTTGTAAGAAAACCCGAGTTCGGAAACTCATAGTAATTGAATCCGCAGACGCCGTCGGGAAATCCGAGAAATACAAGATCGTCGCCGATATAGTCCCGCAGATCTTTATAGTTTGTGTTGACCAGCGGATACGGATACAGCATGACGCCGTATTCGGAATAACCGGCGCTTTCCGCGCCGCCAGAGTCATTGCCGAATAGATTCACCGCCATGAGCAGGTCGGCGAATTTCTGACTGTCAAATGTGCAGACGGCGTTATTTTTGTCAACAAACGATTCCGCCCCAATGTTGGCTGCCCAGCGCAGAAGATCCGCCTTTGTCATGCGCGGATCAAACAGCGAGCACGGCTCGGTGCTGCTTGAAATAATCTCCGGACAATCATTCAGGGTCAGATCAGTCCTTTCCCCAACGTATGCTTTCCTTGAGGCAAAGGTGTTGACGGATGCCTGATCCCATAGCTGGTGCAGCTCTCCGTTGATTGTCATGCTCTCAAGGAGATTCGGCAAAAAGGATTCTCTGCCGAGGGAATCACTTGCGTCTATGTATGGCAGCAAATCCTCATAATAATCGGAGGAGGTGTCAATGCAGTCGGAAAACAGGACGAGATCGTAAGTTTTCCCTGCCGACAGCTCAGTTATAAACTGACTCGAATTTTCTTCGTCAAAAGAAGTGGCAACATATGTATACCCCAGATACTTGCTGTTTGCGTCTGCAATTACAGCCTCATCAATTCCGATTAGCGCGACGGAGACAGTATCGGTTTGCTCATACGGCACGGCTTCGTTTCCGATAACAGTCAGGATTCCGGCGGGAATGAGAAGATATGAATCATCCGACAGCCTGCATACTTCCCCTATATCGTAGTCGGGGATAAACTCATAATTCCATTGCAGCAGTTCGGTCACACTGTCGTTTGCAAAGTCAACCAACAGAAGTTCTTTGCTCTGAACGCTTATGTATTCGCCTGCCAGCCCCTGACAGGACGCCCAGCTCCCTCCGTTGATCTCCGTATATTTCTCATAGTCAACCGTGGGGTCATACGGATTTGACAGCTTCAGCTCGGATATACCGGGCGAGCTTTTGTCCACAAGATAGTATGGGCTTGTTGAATCAACAACTTTTTTGAGAACAGAAAGCACTATGCCGTCGCTGCACAGGGAAGCGCTTGTCAATTCCCTGCCGTCAAGGTCGATTTCTTCATATGTGCCGTCAGACCAATTGACCTTTGCCGCAGACCCATTACTTGACAGCACAAGATTTGACTTGTCCTCGACGGTCAGCGAAAGGCGGCTTGAGATCCCGGAAACCGTGTAGCCGCCCGGAAACGGGTAATACGCTTCTCTGTATTGCCGGAGCATCGTGCCGGACGCGGGAGCTTCCGTAAGGTTGGATGCTGTGAATGCGTCACTTTTGTCCTTGCTCTTGTCGCTGCCGCAGGCGGTCAATGAAAGCAGCATAAACGCAGCTGACAGCAGTGCAATAACACGTTTCATTTTTCCCTCCGTTCAGAAATGTTTTTGCGTGTAGAAGCCCATATACAGTGTTCCTGGTCAAGTTATCTGATTGAACATCCGAAATGATATATTCCAATATATATCGTCAACACAAATATACACTAATATTTGATGAATGTCAACAGCTCTTTGCGAAAAAACACTTGCAATTAAAAGAAAGTTATAATAAAATTATATCAAAGACAAATAACTATATTTTTATACACAATGAGGTAATGGTGCAAAAATGGAACTGACAAAAATTGAGCTTGAGGTAATGAACGTCCTGTGGAACGCGGAGAGACCGCTGGCTAAGAGCGAGATCGCAAAACTGTGCACAAATAAAACATGGAAGGACAGCTACACGCATCTGCTCATAACGGGGCTTTTGAAAAAGGGAGCGTTGAGAGAAAACGGCGTGGTCAAGGTCGGAAGGGCGTGGGCGAGCGCATATGAAGCCAACATTTCGTGCGAGGAATACTATGCCGAGAATGTTTTTGCCGGCAGTCCGGCAGAGGTTCTGCCAATGATATTCCACGCGCTTATCCGCAGCGATAATGTCAGCCCGGAGATAATAGACGAACTTGAAGAAATGCTCGAAAAACGCAGGGAAGACATTATCTGACGCCTGATGATAAGTATATATTCACTAGCCAGCGCGATCGTTTTCTATAACCTCGGCATGCTGCTTCTCTATGTGCTCATCCGCAGGGAGGGCTTTATAACGCAGTATACCGTTCCCGCACTCAGCCTTACGGCGGTGCTGAGTATTGTGCGCCTGCTTCTGCCGCTGGATTTTCACTTTTCTTATGTGATCGGATCGGCATATGCTTTTCCGTGGCTTGTAAACGCGCTGGAGTATAAAACCGCTTCTCTGCCGATCTCAGCCGGCATGATGCTGCTGGGGATATGGCTTGGCGGCACGCTGTGGTACATATTCAAAGCCGCCCGTGCGGAGGTATGCGCGTACAGGGTGCGTCGGGGGTATACCTGCACCGGGAGTGAACAGGTAGAACGCGCCTTGGCGGACTTCACCGGGAAATACCGCGTCCGGCTGTCGCCGGATGTGAACGAGCCGTACACCGCCGGTATTTTCCGCCCGGAGATACTTTTGCCCGATATAAGTTACAGCGATGAAGAGCTGCACTTTGTTCTCGCACACGAGATACAGCATATCAAGTCGAGGGATAACCTGAAAAAGCTGTTTTTCATCGCGGCGGAGGCGCTTTTCTGGTGGAATCCGCTGTCGCACGTATACGTGAACGAATACGAAATGCTGGCGGAGCTGGAGTGTGACCGCCGGGTGACGGATGGGATGGACAGCGACACGCTGAAGGCGTACCTCGGGCGCGATACTGTCCGTGATGAGACGATTAAAACCGGACGCCGGCGGCAGACGCACGGCGGTGGCGTCATCCTTTGCGCAGACGTACAGCGTGAAGCGGCGGTTCGCCGTGCTGCTCGACAGGCGCAAGCGCAGGTCGAGATGCAGCCGGATGGCGGTATATGCCTTACTGCTGGCGTTGTTTCTGGCTTCGTATCTGGTTATCTGGCAGCCTGACACCCCACCGCCTGCGGTGGATGATGGGATTACGATGGTGATAAATGAGGACAATTCATATCTTGTACGGGACGGGGAAGTATACCATCTGATTTTCAATGGGTATGAATTAGAGACTGTGACAAAAGACGACTTGATTTCTGAACCGTTAAATGAGTTAAAAATAATAAACTGAACAGGAGAAAACAACTATGAAAAAGCTCATCTCACTAATGCTTGCAGTCATTCTGTGTCTCAGTCTTTCCGCGACCGCTTTTGCGGACTATGCGGTCTTTGCCGGCAGTGGGGAATCCGGAGGCGCGTCCGTCCAGCGTGCGGAGCAGACAAAATGGGTATTTCGCACGTATAATGGGAACATCGAAAAACGACTATGGTCGATAACTTACGGCAAGTGGCTGACGGATTGGATATATGTCGGCCCAGCTCCTTAAAAGCTGATCACAACTTAAAATAAATAAGTTTGGTCATTTTTCTTCACTTTTTTCTCTCTCCACAAACACACAGGCGCAGACGATTGCTCGTCTGCGCCTGTGCGCTATTATACAGTGATTGAATTACCTCAGCTCGGGGTAGAAACGCAGCAGTATCTTTCGTGCGGCGCTTAAAAGGCATACATAAAGAATGCACTCGCCGGAGTCAGGTATACGGAGATCTGATACAAAAGTGTAGTACAAAAAACCAGACCAAAGCCCCTAAACCTGCCGTGTAGTAAAGCGCTCAGAAAACAGAGCGAGGCTTAATGAGCTTAGCAGTAGAGGATCAATGCGATGAGCTCAAGCGGCTCGCCGCCGGTGTTTTTCAGGCTGTGCCCCTCGCCGTCGCCGACGAAGGTGACATTGCCTGGTCCGACCTCAACGACCGTGCCGTTGTCGGAGTACTCGCCGTGCCCGCGGAGGATATAGTACGTCTCTCCGTCGCCGTGGTGGACGTGCCAGCCGATCTCTGCGTCGACGGGGAGAACAGTGTGCGAGAAGAGACGACCCTTGCCGTACATTTCGTCCGCGCCGGAGAGTATCGGGTGAACCTCGCCCTCGCCCGCGCCGTCGAAAAACTTCTTATGCACGGGGGGGATCTCGTCTTTACGTCTGACAAATGACATGCTTTTCCGCCCCCCTGTCAAAAGCCGAGCTCTTCGCCGATGAGAACGACCTCGGTCTCCATGCCCTTCATGGGGCACCACAGCACAGTCAGCGCGTTGCAGATGCGCTGGGGCGAGCGGCAGTCGTGGCACTTGCCGTCAAGCTTGCAGGGGGCCTTTATGTCGAAGCGGGCGGCGTTTTTGACCGCAGCGACACCGCGCGCACGCTCGAGCGCGGAGGCAAAGTCCGGGCAGAGCTTATTCGTGCCGGCGATGATGAACACCTTTTTGTGCCCGTACACCGTCGCGGCGATGCGGTTGCCCGTGCCGTCAATATTGAGGATCTCGCCGTCCTCGGAAATGGCGTTTGCGCTGCAAATGTAGTAATCCGTGGTGAGCGCGGCAGTGAGCGTGTCCTTCCCAGGCTTGAGCCAGTGCCACTCGACGTCGTTGTCCGCCGTGAGCATCTGCCCCAGACCGAGCGTCTCAACGGTCTTGCTGCCGCCGATGCCGACGGAGCTGTGATGTATCTGCCCGGCGACATACTCCGCCGCCTCGCTGCCGGACGCGAAATACTTCACGCCGAAGCCGCGGTCTTCAAGATTTTTCATTGTTTTTTCAATATCCATTGCTGCACCTCCGTATAAAATGTTTGTACCGACAGCATGATTATACATGATTTTCTGCACTATTTCAATCGGGCATTTGCTCTTGACTTCGGCGGAAATAGTATATAAAATATAGAAAACAGACACTTTGTTATTCTCTGTAAAAAGGAGCACGGCACATATGAACGCGACCACAAAAAACGAACTGACGAAAATCGGCTGCCGCGCGTTTCAGGCGGGGCTGAATATCGGCGCGCGCGCCCTCTATTGGCGCAAGCCCATCACCGTCACGGGGGAGGGCTGCGCCGCGAAGATACCGGAGATCATGAAGCGCGAGGGCGTGAAGCGCGTGATGGTCGTGACGGGGCGGCACGTGGGGAAGAGCATCGCGCCGGGGATAATCGCGGCGCTGCGCGCGGCGGGCGTGGACTGCGTCCACTTCTCCGAGGTCGAGGCGAACCCGACCACCGCGATAGTTGACAGGATAGCATGGCAGTACCGGCTCAACGCCTGCGACGGTCTTCTTGCAATCGGCGGCGGCTCGCCGATAGACGCGGCGAAGGCTGCGGCGGCGCTCATCGCACGCCCGGACAGGACGCTTGCGCAGATGGCGGGGCTGTTCCGCGTGCTGCGGCGGCTGCCGGTGCTCGTCGCCGTGCCGACGACTGCCGGCACCGGGTCGGAAACGACGATCGCCGCGGTCATCACCGACGCCGCGACGCACCACAAGTACGCCGTGATGGACATCTGCCTTGTGCCGAAGTACGCGGTGCTAGACCCCGTGCTCACGCGCGATCTGCCGCCCAAATCCACCGCGACCACGGGCATGGACGCGCTGACCCACGCGGTCGAGGCGTATCTGTGCTGGACCAACCGCACAAAAGAGGTTGACCGCGACGCGGAGGAGGCGACCGTCACCATCTTCAAGTACCTTGAGCGCGCCTACCGCGACGGCAGCGACATGGAGGCGCGCGACAATATGCTGATGGCGGCGTTCAAGGCGGGCTTTGCGTTCACGCGCGCGGGCGTGGGAAATGTGCACGCCATCGCGCACACGCTCGGCGGGCTGTACAACGTGCCGCACGGGCTGGCGAACGCCGTCATACTGCCGATAGTGCTGGAGGATTACGGCGCTGCGGTGTATCCGCGGCTTGCCAGACTGGCGGAGCTTACCGGCGTCGGCACGGCGGGCAGCGACGGGGACAAGGCAAAGGCGTTCATCGCCGAGATATACGCCATGAACGCGCGCATGGGCATTCCCCGCACCCTTGACTGCATCCGCGAGGAGGACATACCGCAGATGGTAGAATGGGCGCTGGCGGAGGCGAACCCCACCTATCCCGTGCCCGTTGTTTACACGCCTGAGCACTGCGCGCAGGTGATCAGAAAAATCATGACTTGAGGGCCGAAAATTGCAACTGGATGAACTCAAGCTGGTGTCTGCCAGCAACATAATAAAGCTGCGCACCGGGGCGGGGCTGACGCAGGCGGAGCTTGGCGCGCGGCTGAACTACTCCGACAAGACCATATCAAAATGGGAGCGCGGTGAGGCGATACCTGACGCATACGTCCTCACGCAGCTGGCGGAGATGTTCGGCGTGACGGTGGACTACCTTCTTTCATCGCACGATGCATGGGAAGCGCCGGCGGACGGTGAAGATGGGGACGGGGAGACCGCGGCGGATGACGCGCCCGGCGCGCCGGGCTACAGCGTTGAGGTCATCATGGCGCTGACGGTGGTGTCGATATGGACGGCGTGCATCGTTGCGTTCGTGGTGCTGTGGCTCGCGGCGGACATGATATGGTGGCGCATCTTCGCCATCGCGCTGCCGGTGTCGCTGCTTGTGCTGATGATACTGATGTGCGTTTTCAAAAAGGTGAAGAGCCTGCAATACGTCATCGCGGCGTTTGTGCTCTCCATCTTTGTGATGCTCTACTTTCTCATACCCAACTACAAGCCGTGGCAGCTTTTCATCATCGCCGCTCCCGCTGTTGCCATAGTTTTTCTGGCGTGCAATATCCAGAAAAAGCCCGAAAAACGCAAAAAGTCAAAACAATAACTATATAATTCTACATAGGGTAGAATGCACAGCGCCCGGGTAGAGCCGTGACGGGACGGCTCTACCCGGGCTTTTTTCGCCGTAGAGCGAGGGGAGAGGGCAGTAGCTTGCAGCGCAGGAGCGCATGGGATATAATTCATGCATAAACTGTGATACAAGAGGGGTAAATGCGATGAATAATTATATCCTGAGCTGCTGCTCGACAGCGGACCTGACCCGGGAGGTTTTCACCGCGCGGGACATACACTATGTCTGCTTCCATTTTGCCATCGACGGCAAGGAGTATACCGACGATCTCGGCGAGAGCATGCCTTTTGACGTGTTTTACAAGAAGATCGCCGACGGCGCTGTGACCAAGACCTCGCAGGTCAACATTTCCGAGTATGTCGATTACTTCACGCCGTTTCTTGAAGCGGGGAAGGACATCGTCCACGTCTGCCTATCCTCCGGCATTTCCGGCACGATAAACTCCGCGCGCAACGCCGCCTCCATTCTCAGAGAGCGCTACCCCGAGCGCAAGATATACATCATTGATTCTCTCGGCGCGTCCTCCGGCTATGGGCTGCTGATGGACACTGCCGCGACCAAGCGCGACGAGGGGCTGAGCGCGGACGAGCTTGCCGCGTGGATAGAGGCAAACAAGCTGAGAGTGCACCACTGGTTTTTCTCCACCGACCTGACAAGCTATGTGCGCGGCGGCAGAATATCCAAGACGGCGGCGGTGTTCGGCGGTCTGCTGGAGATCTGCCCGCTGCTGAACATGGATAACCTCGGCCGCCTGATCCCGCGCGCGAAGATCCGCACCAAAAAGCGCGTCATCAAGGAGATCGTTGACAGAATGGAGCAGAACGCGGACGACGGGCTGGACTACTCCGGCAAGTGCTTCATTTCGCAGTCGGCGTGCTATGACGATGCCCGCGCCGTTGCGGATCTGGTCGAGGAGAAGTTTCCCAGGCTCAACGGCAAGGTGCAGATATTCTCCGTCGGCACAACGATAGGCGCGCATACGGGCCCGGGCACGGTCGCGCTGTTTTTCTGGGGCAAGGAGCGCGTTGACTGACGGCAGCCGGCGCGGCATAGCGGCATACAATATAATATGTAATATGACACCCCGCCTGCGGTCTTAATGACCGCAGGCGGGGTTTTGCAGTATGGGTTTAATCAATATGCCCCGTGCGCAGCGTGGCGAACGGATCGCCGCCGTTGCTGACAAGGGAGGTGAAGTTGAGGCTTGCATCCACATGCTCGCTCATCGCCTGACGCGCCAGCGCGGGCATGCGCATGCGTATCGCGGAGACGACGGAAATGTGGTTGTATTTCACGCTCGGCATCCAGGGGTTTGTATCACTGCTGCGGTCGGAGATGAATTGCAGCATTGACGCCTGATACATCGTCAGCTTCGGCAGAAGCTGCTCATAGCACTGGATAATGTATGGGTTGCCGCAGGAGCGGACGATGAGCTGGTGAAAGGGCATGTCCGTGTCGCGCATGCCGTCAATGTCGCGCTTTATCACGCTGTCGCGGAAAGCCTCGGCAAGCCCGGAAAGCTCATGCAGGGTGTCGTCGTCCGCGACGTGCGCGCAGATGGAGGCGGCCTCGCTCTCGATGGCTGTGCGCACGCGGTAGAGACTGAGCATATCGTGCATGCTCAGCTCCAGCACGAAGCTGCCGCTCTGATTCGGGCGCTGCACGACAAAGCCAATCTCCGTCAGCTTGGCGATCGCCTCCGCCACGGGGGTGCGGGATATGCCGAGGGATGCGGCGAGCTGGTTGACGTTGAGCTTTGCGCCCGGATTGATCTTGAGATTGATAATATCGTCGTAAAGAAGCCGAGCCACAAGGTCGCGGAGCTTTGCGTCAGGATTTGCAGCCATGCTCTGCTTCAATCTGAATTGATCCATGGTTATGTTTTTCCTCCAAGCAGTTGAAAGCTATTTGTTTAAATCAATTAAAACGCACTGCCATGAGAATATACACCTATTCTGCGCCAAAGTCAACGCGAAAGAAGAAAAGAAAATGCATAAAATATGCCAAGATGCACGGGATAGACAAGATAAAACCAGCGCATACGCGCGCCGAGCCGCCCGGAATAGAGCAGCACCGGCACGGCGGAGAGCATCGCAGCGAGCGCAAAAAACCAGCTTGACTGCATGAAGAGATATTCGCACACGCACCACAGTGCGATAACGCACGCCTGATAAGCCCGCCGCGAGCGCGCGAGGTAGAGCGAGGCGATGAGCGCAAGCCCCATATAGCCATAGTCTGCGCTTTCTTGCAGCAGCAGCACCGAAGCCGCAGCGGAAAGCAGCAGCATCAGCGCGCGCAGCACGGCATCGCGGCTGCCGCGCGCACGGCGGAGAGCGTCCAGCGCGGCGATGAGCGCAAGACCGTGGGCAAGCGTATAAAAAACGTTGAGCTTGCCGCCGAGCAGCGTAACGCCGCAGACCTCAAGGCGCACATAAGGCAGCATCAGCGCTGCGCACACCCACAGCAGCGACGGCTCGACCCGCCCGCGGCACGCAAAGATGAGATACGCCGCGGCGATGAGCGCTGTCAGCGCCGCCGCGCCGACGCCCTTCTCCCCAAGCGACAGCACAAGACCGCCGCCCCGGAGCGCCTGCGCGCCGTAATTTGCGGCGGTGAACGCGAGACGGTACACCGGCTGGGATATGACGGCGAAAAGCGCGAGACGCGAGAAGTAGCGCCGGACGTCGCGCGTCCGGTCAAAGCCGTTGACGATCATAAAGGCGAAGATGGGGAAGGCAATGCGCCCGACGGCGCGCATGAAGACGTATCCCCCGCCGGCAAACTCCCCGGCGAGGAAGAGCGAGTATGCCGCATGGTCGATGAGCATGGAGACCACGGCGATAAGCTTGAGAACAAAGGCGCTCATGGCTTGTGAAGTCCTTTATCAGATGTGAATGTACGGCAAAAAAGCGGCGTGAGAGCCGCTTTTTTGCCGGTTATTTATATGCGGCGGCGCTTACCGGCGGTAATCGTCGTCACGATCGTCGTAATCATCGTCGTCGTAGTAGCTGCCGCGCGTGCCGGACTTCTTCTTGCCCCCGGCGTTCTTCAGCAGGAAGAACATGCCCACGCCGATAGCCGCCGCAGCGAGCACCATGGCGATGACCGGCAGCAGCACGCTCATCCCGAGACCGCTGCCGCCCTCGTCTTTGACTTCAGGACTGGGGGAGGGAGAGGAGATGGGCGCGGTGTAGGTGACGGAGACGGGGGAAGAGTAGACGACCTTGCTGTCCTCCTTGCCGTCGCTCGTCCACACGCCGACATAGTAATACTTGCTGCCGGAGATGGTGTCGGGCACGTAAGTGGCAGACTCCGCCCCGGGGATCTTCGTGCCGTTGGCGTTGCTGCTGACGTCGCTGCGATACCATTGATAGTGGATGGTCTCGCCCGCAGTGGCGGTGGCAGTGACGGAGAGCGTGGTGGTCTCGCCGTCGGAGAGGACGGCGCTGACCGGCTGCGAGGAGATCGTGGGCGCGGTGAGAGTGCCGCTGCTGTCGCCGGTGTTGGGGATGGAGCTTGCCGAGGGGGAGGCGGAGGGCTTTGCGGTGACGGCGGCGGCGGGGTTATAGGTCGGCTTCGGCGTACTCGCCGAGCCGGAGCCGGAGCCGGAGGACGATGCGCCGCGGACGTGGATGATAGCGCCGGTGGTGCACAGGAAGGTCTTCCCGTCCGCACCGATGAACTTGCACTCAACGCTCCACTCGTTCATGCTTGCGGGAATATTGGAGAGGACGAGCGTGTCGGTGTCCGCGCCGGAGACGGACAGACCTTTGCCAAAGTAGGACGCGGCCTCCTTGGCGGTGACGGTCTTGGTGGTGTCCTTGCTGACGATGCGCCACACGCGGCTGTAGGCGTTGTCCGCGCGAGCCACAAACGTGGCGGAGCCGCCGGCGTCAACAGTCTCGCCGGTGGGGTTCTTTGTGATTTTCAGCGCGCCGCCGTTGATGACGGAGCCGCCGCCGTTATAGCTGATGTACACAACGTTGGAGTATACAGCAGAGCTGAACTGAGCGCCGTTATACGCCTTGACGCCGACAAAATAATACGTCGTGCCGGAGAGCGCGGCGGGGGGCGTGTAGCTGCTGCCGGTCGCGCCGCTTATCTCGACCGCGTTTGCGCCGTTGCTGTTTGAGCTTTTGAACCACTGGTAGTACAGACTCACGCCGTTGCCGAGATTGGGGCAGGCGGCGCTGACGGTGAGCGTGGCGGTCTGCCCGGAGGCGAGATTCACCGAGGAGGGCTGCGCGGTGATGGTGGGCGCGGAAACGCCGGAGGGCGCTGCCGTCGGCGCGACGGTGGGCGCGGCGTTCACAACGACCGCGCATTTCACGGATGTGCCTTCGGCTTTCGTAACGCCGTTGACGGAGGCGGTCGCAACGCAGTAGACGATGCAGCTGCCAGTCGGGGTGAACGTATAAGTGTTGCTGCCGGTGGCGGCGGCGGTGTTGTCGGTGACCCATGTGTAGGTGATCGAAGCGTCCGCAACGTTTCCAAGCACAGCATTGACACTGAGCGTGACCGATTGCCCGGCGGTAACGGTGACGCTGGAATCAAGATTTTTCGTGAAGGTTATCGGCACGCCGGCAGTGCCGTCCGCAAAGGCGGAGGCGGACAGGGAAAAGACCAGCACAATGGCGAGCGCCAGACTCATAATTATCCGCAGATATTTCTTTTTCATAATGATCCTCCATAACTGACTTTCGCGCGGTATTGACGCTATTCATCAGGGTTACATAATATTATACATGATATGTCATGCAAATGCAACAGCGGTTAGCGGAAAAGAGACGCTTTTCCTCAACTGTGACATAAGACGCAGGCGGTGCAAAAAGGTTTCATTATATTGCAAATAAAATCGGGAATAAAAATTTGCGGTCATTCAGACCGCAATGTTTTATGCAATGCTCCAGATAAGACGCGGAACCAGCCGCTCCGCCAAGTGATCGGGTTCCCGGGTTTTCCTTTGAACATATGAACTTGGGCTGAACCGCTTATCGGCAGCGCCTCTATATCTATTATAACACAGTTCTGATTTGTCAATGCTTATAAAATCACCTCTGCGGTATTTGCCGCAGAGGTGAAGCCGTATTATGCGGGGGTATCAGCCCCTGTTGGCTTTGCGGCGCCTGCAGATGACCACTGCCGCGCCCGCGCCCACGGCGCTCACCGCGAGCAGAGCCGCCCACAGACCGAGGTTGGCGTCATCGCCGGTCTTGACGCCGTTGAAGCTGGAAGCCGTGCCCCAGGTGCGGAAGTACCCGGTTGCCGCCGCGGCGCGGCTGTCGCCGACGGTGATGGTGTGGGTGCTGTTCTTGGGATTGTTCTGGTTGACCATGTTGAGCAGGGACGGGGAGAGCGTGAGCCAGATCTCGCCGTCGCTCGAGCCGATGCAGGTGTAGTAAGAGGGGTTAACCATTATGCCGTCTATCCATACATTGCCGTTCCAGTTGTTGATATGGTCATTGACGAGGAAGCTGAGCGCGTCCCTGCCGTTCCAGACGGAGTAGTTGCCGGCGACGATGGAGGGAGCGTAGGCAACCTTTACTTTCAGGTCTTCTGAGTAGGTAACGCCGTCGATGGTGCAGGCGGCGGTTATGGTGTAATCGCCGTTGAAGTTGCCGGTGACAACCGCCGTCCAGGCGTTGTTAATATAGTTACAGTTGGTGAGGTTGATAAGACCGTTGGAAGAAGTGGAGTCAGTAACGCTCCAGGTGACGGCTGAGTTGGCGATGAGACTATTGTCCTTGTAGACCTTTGCGTAAAGCGTCATGCTGCTGCCGCGCGCCGTGATGGTGTTGTTGGCGAGATTGCTGCTGACGTCGATCCTGACGGTGGCAGGCTTTGTGACAGTAACAGTGCAGGTTGCGTACTTGCCGCCGGCGGCGGCGGTAATGGTGGCAGTGCCCTCTTTTACGGCGGTCACTTTGCCGTTAGAGTCAACCGTGGCGACGGTGCTGTCGCTGGATGTCCACTTGACGGTTTTGCCGGTTGCATTGTCAGGCTTGACCGTGGCAGTCAACGTTTCGTTGCTGCCTGCGGCAATGGTAGTGGCGCTCTTGTTCAACGAGACAGATTCAACGGGAACAGAACTGACAGTTATCTGGGCGGTGCCTGTAACGTTGCTCCCATCCTGCGCGGTGGCAGTGACGGTGATGGTGCTGCCAACATCGGCATCAGCTTTCACGGTTACAAGACCGTTAGGATCAACACTTGCTTTGCCAGATGTAATGCTCCAGTTTACACCTTTATTAGTAGCATTAACGGGAGTGACTGCGGCAGACATCTGAACCGTCCCGCTTGGAGCAACATTCGTAGTAGCAGGGCTGACGGTTATGCCGGTGACGGAAACCGCAGCGGCGGGGATGGTTACGATGTATGTGTCGTTCACAGTAGTGTCGAATTTGTCTGTAACAGTGACTGTTATGGTCGCAGTCTGCCCAACGGAGGTATCTTTGCTGGAATACGTAGTTGTTGCGCCTTCGGGATTAGCAAGGGTTACTTTATCGCTGCTAGATGACCAAGAGTATGTCTTTATGTTAGAGCTAACATCTGTGCCATCAGCGGCTTTGGCAGTACAACTTAACGTATTATTATTATTGCAACTTATTTCTACAGAAGAAACGGGAGGTATGACTTTAGCCGTCACAGTATTACTATTCAGAGTTTCTTCATTGCTACTGCCTGTACTGCTATCGGTTGCCTTTGTCGCTGTTGCGGAAATCTCCTGACCGTCTTTAATTTCACCAGCCTTCCAAGTTACATAAGTAGCTCCCTTTTTTGCGGTGTACGGTTTTTGACTGCCATAAGACCATGTTATGGTATAATCATTTGCACTTGTTCCATTCGGAAATATAGCCTTTGCTGAAACTTGGTCGTTTGTAGAAAAAACGTCCTTGTCCAAAGAAATAGTAAACCCAGCAGTGTTGTTTTCACCGCCTGTTCCTGTTGTACTCCCTGCTTCCGTTGCATACGCTCCGGCGGAGCACAGCGCGAAGACCATGCACACCAGAAGCAGCACGGAAATTGCTTTCTTCATAGTTTTCATATTATCTTCCTCCCTGATTGAGGTTATTTGCAGCAGCGTGCTTTTACGCACCAACAATATACCACACTTCTTGCGTAATGGCAACTAAATCATTACAAAAAAGCTGCAATTTTTTATCGGCTTTTTTGTAAGCGCCGCCGTTTGTGCCGCCGCTGTGCCTTTCGGTTGATATGACGCGGGGTTTCCATAAATGTTCCCATGCTCGCGCGGTTTTTTCACAGGAAGTATATGGAGAATGAACCGCGCGCAGAACCGGACAGACAGCCCTGATTTGCAATTGTAAAATTATGTTGCTTTTTTGGCGCGGCGTGTGGTATTCTGGGAACGGTACATATAGTACCCGGAGGACGCTGTATACAAACGCAGCAGGCGGGATGCCACACCACCCGAAAGGGGGTGAGACAATGCCTATCGTCATTACGTTACATATCTTCGGATTTACAGTAACTGTGAGGATAAAGCGAGACCGCCACTTAAGCCACAAGTGACGGTCTTGTTTGGGATAAACCTGAACTCTCCATAGCTAAGGGCTTTCCGCTTGTTGCGGCGTCCTCTGTTTACTCATATTATAGCGCCCGGTTTGGAATCTGTCAAGCCGGGCGTTATGGTTTTTAACAACCCTCATCCGCTCCGGTGTGCGCACCGGAGCACCTTCCCCCACTGGGGGGAGGCTTTGGCTTGCTGAGATACTGGCATGGTAGAATTATGTTGCTTTTTGCCGCACCGCGTGGTATTCTGGGAACGGTACATATAGTACCGGGAGGACGCTGTATACAAACGCAGCAGGCGGGATGCCACACCACCCGAAAGGGGGTGAGACAATGCCTATCGTCATTACGTTACATATCTTCGGATTTACAGTAACTGTGAGGATAAAGCGAGACCGCCACTTAAGCCACAAGTGACGGTCTTGTTTGGGATAAACCTGAACTCTCCATAGCTAAGGGCTTTCCGCTTGTTGCGGCGTCCTCTGTTTACTCATATTATAGCGCCCGGTTTGGAATCTGTCAAGCCGGGCGTTATGGTTTTTAACAACCCTCATCCGCTCCGGTGTGCGCACCGGAGCACCTTCCCCCACTGGGGGGAGGCTTTGGCTTGCTGAGATACTGGCATGGTAGAATTATGTTGCTTTTTGCCGCACCGCGTGGTATTCTGGGAACGGTACATATAGTACCGGGGTGCTGCACAACGGCAGGCGTAAGCGAGCGTCCAAATCTTTGATTTGGTCAACGCGAACTTATACCGCAGAGCGGTAGCTAGTCACATCTCCGTAAAGGAGGTGAGATTATGCGTTTAACGATAACTCTGACATTGCGAAAGCTGATGTTTCAGTTCATCATTAAAAGCAGAAACCGCCACCCTGGCCGGTGACGGTTTCATTTTATGAAACTATAACTTGACTTTGGGCTAACCGCTTGCTGCAGCGCCCTTTCGATTACATTATAGCGCCCGGTTTGGAATCTGTCAAGCCGGGCGTTGTGCTTTTTTACAACCCTCATCCGCTCCGGTGTGCGCACCGGAGCACCTTCCCCCAGGGGGGAAGCTTTGGATCAGTAGGCTACGCCCCAGTAGATCATGCACTTGGCGGGCTTGCCGCAGCAGGCGCATACCTCGCCGAGCTGTTCCTGCTCGAACGGTATGCAGCGGGAGGACATGCCGGCTTTCTCTTTCATGTCCAGCTCGCACTGGAGATCGCCGCACCACATGGTCTTGATGAAGCCACCCTTCTCCTGCTGAAGCCTGCGCGCCTCGTCGAGCGAGTACGCAGGGTAGCTGTGCTCGTCAAGATTCTTCTTCGCCTTGGCATAAAGCCCGTCCTGAACGGCGTCCAGAAGCGCCGGGATGCGCGCTGCAAGCTCGTCGAGCGCAACGCTGACCTTTTCGCCGTTGTCGCGGCGGACGGCCATACAGACGTTGTTTTCAATGTCGCGCGGTCCGATCTCGACGCGCAGAGGCACGCCCTTCATCTCATACTGCGCGCACTTCCAGCCAAGGCTGTTGTCGCTGACGTCTATCTTCGTGCGGATGCCGGCAGCCTTGAGCTGCTCATATATTTCATTCGCCCTTTCAATGACGCCCTCCTTATGCTGCGCGACGGGGACGACCACCACCTGCACGGGCGCGATGCGCGGGGGCAGGACGAGACCGTTGTTGTCGCCATGGGTCATGATGATGCCGCCGATGATGCGCGTGGAAAGCCCCCATGAGGTCTGGTAGGGGTGCTTCTGCTGATTGTCCTTATCCGTGAAGGTGATGCCGAAGTGCTCGGCAAAGCCCTGACCGAAGTAATGACTCGTGCCGGACTGGAGCGCCTTTTTATCATGCATCATGCACTCTATAGTATATGTGTTCACGGCGCCCGCGAACTTTTCCTTGTCGGTCTTGTTGCCGCGGATGACGGGCATGGCAAGATAGTTTTCGCAGAGGTCGGCATAAACCTCCAGCTGGTGGAGCGTCTCCTCGCGGGCCTCCTCCTCCGTGGCGTGGAGCGTGTGCCCCTCCTGCCACAAAAACTCCCTGCCGCGCAGGAACGGACGGGTGGTCTTCTCCCAGCGGAGAACGGAGCACCACTGGTTATATTTCATGGGCAGATCGCGCCAGGAGTGGACAACATGACTCCAATGGTCGCAGAAAAGCGTTTCGGACGTGGGGCGGATGCACAGACGCTCCGGCAGCTCCTCGCTGCCGCCGACGGTGACCCATGCGCATTCAGGCGCAAAGCCCTCCACATGATCCTTCTCCTTCTGCAGCAGGCTCTCGGGGATGAGCAGCGGCATGGAGACGTTCTCATGCCCGTCGCGCTTGAACATACCGTCAAGGATATGCTGGATATTCTCCCAGATCGCATAGCCATAGGGACGCAGGATGAAAAGCCCCTTTACGTTGGAGTAATCGACAAGCTCCGCCTTGATGCACACGTCCGTGAACCACTGGGCAAAATCGACCTCCATATCGGTTATCTGCTCGACCTTCTTTTCTTTTGCCATAGTTTTTTCTCCAATCATTCGCCAGAGCCCTTGCTCCGCCGTATTTCGCGCCGTTAGACACGCTATAATATTCTATATTCCCCATTTTGCTTTGTCAAGAGCGAGAATTTCACGATTATTCTTGACCTCGCGCCCCACAAACTGTATAATACTTATGTTTAGGCAAAAATATATCTGTGATCAATCGGAGGTGACCGATATAAATAAGCAGAAATTTCTGGCGGAGCTCGGCAAGCTGCTGACGTTCATGTATGATGAGGACAGGCAGGACGCGCTCGCCATGTATGAAAGGATGTTTGATTCCGCGCCGGACGAGCAGGTGCTCATCCAGTTCCTCATTTCCCCGACGCGTCAGGCGGTCGTCATAGCCCGCGCCTACAATGCGCGCGAGCGCAAGCTTCAGGTGAACACCACCTCGCGCGACGAGCTGTACGACGAGCAGGAGGGTACGCCGGACTATGTCCGCGCGATCAGCGCGCTCGAGGAGGAGGCGCTCGGCAGGAAAATAATCCTGCCCGATGTGCCGGAGGATCAGTTCACGCTCTTTGCGGACGGGATACATCCTGTTGAGTCGGATGCGGTCGAGGTCGAGGAAGAGACCGGAGTCGAGGTCGTTGTGCCTGACGTGGAGAGCGAAACGGAGGACGCGGGCGGTGAAGAGCCTGCCGATGCCGCCGCAGAGACGGAGCGGGGGACGGATGAGCCCGCCGCCGAGAGCCGGAGCGTGGAGCTTGAGGGCGAGATGGACGGCGTTGACGCATTTTTGTCCGATTTCTCCATCGCCGGGGATGAGCTCGGCGATAACGCCGGCGGCGAGCCGGCGGCGAAAGATGCGCCCATGCCCGTTGTGCCCGACGCAGGCGGGAAAGAGCCGGAATTCGTGTTCGACGCCGGCGACAGGAGAGCCCCGCAGCAGACGCCGCCGCGCCCGAAAAAGCAGAATGTCCAGACGGACAGAACCGCCTCCGCGGTGGAGCTGACGGAGCGGCGGGCGATAGTTCCGCTGCTGATACTGTATATACTCGTCGCCATCCCTGTGGTGGCGCTGTGCGTGCTGGTGCTGCTTGTGCCGACGCTCTTCTTCCTTGCAATGTCCATAGGCGCGGTGGTGCTTGGATGCATGGCGCTCTCGTCTGCGTTCGGCGCATTCACGATCTTTGCGGACGTGATGGTGGTGCTGGGCGCGGCGCTGGTGGTGCTGGCGCTGGGGCTGCTGTTTTTGTGGATATTTGTGTGGTTTGTGGGCGGCGCTATCGCCGGGCTCATCAACGAGATCATAAAGCTCGGCGGCAAGTGGTGCTTTAAGGAGGTGAGCGCGGCATGAAAAGAGGCTGGTACATCGTGCTCGTTGTCGTGCTTGTGGCGCTGCTGCTGGGCGCGGTATGCATGGGCGTTGGGTTCATCACCGGCGCGGACACCGCGCGGATATACTCCGTGCTGGACGACAAGTACAGCATTACGCTCTACCATGACTATATTACGCAGGAGCTTATCCCCGCGCTTAAAGCGGCGGGCGTGTTCTGACAGGACAATACAATATGAATGCTTTCCCCGCATCCTCCGGATGCGGGGCTTTTCTATTCGCTGCGCCAGAGGCGTATTACGCCGCGGTCGTTGAGCTGGCGGAGCGTGACGAAGAGAATGGGGAAGAGGAGCATGCCCCACACGCCCCATACCTGCCAGCCCATATAGATGGCAAGCAGCGACGCCACAGGATCAAGACCTATCTGATCGCCGAGGAGCTTCGCCTGCGTGCAGCTGCGCACAAGATTGACCACTCCCCAGCACACCGCAAGCGCGATGCCGCGGCGTATATCGCCCAACAGCAGGCAGTATGCCGCCCACGGCACAAGCACGATGCCGGTGCCGAACACGGGAAGCGCATCGACGAGCGCGGTGACGGCGGCAAGCCCCACGGCGCTTTTCACGCGCAGCAGAAGAAAGCAGATGAGCAGCTCAAAAAACGTCATGAGCATCAAAATGAGCTGAGCGCGGAGAAAGCCGCCGAAGCTCGCCTTGAGGTTATGCCCGACGCCCTCCAGACGGCGGCGGAAGCTGTCAGGAAGCTGGAGAGCGATAAAGGCGGTGACGCGCGGGAATGAGGCGGAGATGAAGTAGCTGCCGATGGCGGCGGTGACGATGAAAAGGAGCGCATCCGGCGTGGAGTGCGCCGCACGCCCCACAAGGTCGAGCGCGGCGGAGGAGAGCGATGCGGGGAGGGCATATAACCCTGCGCTGACTGAGTCGAGCGCGGTCTTGAGATAGTCGGACACACCGTCGGGCGCGGAGGCGGCGTATGCGAACGCGCGCTTTTCAAGCGCGCGGAGACCCTGACCCGCGCAGTGCATAAGCCCGGGCACTTCGCGGGCAAAGTCCGTCGCGGCCTGTACGCCTTTTACCGTAAGCGTCCACGCGAGATATGCAAGCACTGCAAGACCCGCGACGGTCAGCACTCCCGCCGCCGCGCTGCGCCGCCACCCGCGGCGCACGAGCGCGCGCACCGCCGGCTCCAATAGCGCCGCTGCGGAGAATGCAAGAAGAAACGGCGCTGTCCACGGCAGGAGAAAGCGCGCCGCCAGCCACGCACCGCCGACCGCCGCCGCGGAATATATCAGCGCCTGCAGCCATTTCGCCGCCTTTTGCTGCAACGTTCACCCCTCCAATATGTATTATTCTCATACCAGAGTTGTAGCCAATTTTCGGCGGGGTTAAACAGCACAGAAAAACTTTCGCGCGAGTATAATGGTGCAGGAGGGACGCTTATGCTAATAGTCCAGAAATTCGGCGGCAGCTCCCTCGCCGATGCAGAAAAGCTGCGCCGCGCGGCAAAAACAGTGCTGGACGCGCGGCACAGGGGGCACGACGTCGCCGTGGTGGTTTCCGCCATGGGCGACACGACCGACGAGCTTATCAGGCTTGCACGTGAGTTGAACCCCGCGCCCGACGCGCGGGAGCTTGACGCGCTGATGAGCACGGGGGAAAATCAGTCCGCAGCGCTGCTGTCCGTCGCTCTGGGGAGCATGGGCGCGCGCTCGGTATCCCTTGCGGGCTGGCAGGCGGGAATGTACACCGACGGCAGCCACGGCGGCGCGGCGCTGGCGCTGACGTTCCCAAGCCGCGCGGCGGCAGCGCTGAAAGACGGGGTCATCCCGGTCATAGCCGGGTTTCAGGGCGTGGATATACACGGCGACGTGACCACGCTCGGGCGCGGCGGCTCGGACACGAGCGCCGTTGCGCTTGCCGCGGCGCTGGGTGCGGAGAGGTGCGAGATATACACGGACGTCAACGGCGTTTATACCGCCGACCCGAGGCTCGTGCCGGGGGCGCGGCGTGTTAATGAAATAGACTTCGGCGACATGCTGCTGCTCGCCCGCGCGGGGTCGCAGGTGCTGCATCCCGGGTCTGTGGAGCTGGCAATGAAAAATGATGTGGAGCTGCTGGTGCTCTCCAGCGCGGGAGAGCCGGGGCGCACGGCGGTGCACCGGCTGGATGCAGCGCGCCGCCCGGACTTTGCGGGCGTGACGCGCAGCGCGGAGGACAGTACCGTCACGCTCGTGGGGGCGGCGTGCCGCTCGCACACGCTGCCGGAGATCGCCGCCGCGCTGTCTGCGGCGAATGTCCGCGTGCGCGGCGGGCGCATGGGCGCGGGGTATGCCGGCGTCAAGGTAGACGCGGAGCAGCTGATCCTCGCACTGCAAACGCTGCACCGTTATGTGTTCGAGTAGAGAGAAGCAGAGAGAATATGACAAAGCGCGCCGGCATCAAACCGGCGCGCTTACGGTACGCTTCACATTATTCCGAGGCTTTTGAACAGCACGCTCCAGAGATACAGCGTGACGGAACACAGAGCGCTCGTGGCGATGACGATGTCCCCGGCAAGCTCGCCGTCGCCGCCCATTTGCTGAGCCATGGTGAACGATGCGACCGCCGTTGCCGAGCCGAAAACGCCGATGAGCCCGGCAAACTCCACCCCGCGGAAGCCGAGCGCCACGGCAATGGAAAGAAATATGGCGGGAATGCCGACAAGACGCAGGGCGCACACGCGCACAAGGTCGCGCGCGTGGCGGCGGAGACTGTCAAAGCGGAAAAATGCGCCGAGGAGGAAGAGCATGAGCGGGCTGGCAATCTTGCCAAGGTCGGAGACCGTTTTTGCGACGGGCTTCGGCAGCGTTATATGCAGCGCGGCAAAGAGAATGCCGAGGAGAGAGGCGATGATGAGCGGGTTTTTCATGACGTCGGCGAACAGCGTCAAGGGCTTGAGCTTCCTGCCGCTGAACGTTTCCAGACATATCACGGCCAGCGCATTGAACATTGGCACGACGACCACCATCAGCACCGCGACCGGCGCCATGTCCTGCCCCTCCATCAGCGCCGAGGCGAGCGGCAGCCCGATCACGACGAAGTTGGAGCGATAGATGCCCTGAATGTATACGCTCTGCTTGCTTTTGTCGCGCACGGTGAGGAGCGTGTAGACAACGCTGAGCGCAAAGGCGGCAAGCACGCCGCCGGCGGCGTAGGCAAGCAGGCGAGGACGCACGGCGGAGCTTATATCGGAGGAATATATGTTATAAAAAAGCATTGCCGGCATGAACACCTTGAAAGCGAGGTTGTTCATCATGAGAACGTCGCGGTCTCCAAGCAGCCTGAGACTGCGCGAGGCAAAGCCTGCCGCCATCAGCAGAAATGTCGGCAATACGGCGTTGAGACATACTATAAGAATATTTGTGTTCATTGTGACGAATCTCCTTAAATTCAAAACCGGACGACACTATATCACATTTATAAGGACAATACAACAGCACCCGGAGAGTATCCGGGCGCTGGCTGATGCCATATGTAATTATTTATCTATCACGACGCGGTTGCCGTGGACGGAGAGCTTGCCCGCGCAGTAGAGCGCGACGGCCTGGGAGAGTATCTTCCACTCGCCCTCCTCCATGACGCGCTGACGGAGACTGTCCGGCGTGTCGGCCGGCAAAACCTCCACCGCCTTTTGAAGGATGATGTTGCCAACACGCCCGTCGCCGTCGGCAAAATACGCCGTTGCGCCGGTCATCTTCACGCCGCGCTCAAGCGCCGCGCGGCATACATCGCCCTCAACGTCCTCAAACGCGGGGTACATGGCAGGGTAAGTGCCGATCATGCGGTTTTTGAACTGATAGGGCACAACGCCGAGGGGAAGATTGTACCCCGCGAGAATGACAAGCTCAATATCCATGTCGCGCAGCTTGTTGGCGATCGCCATGCTGTGGCTGGTCATGTTCGGGAACAGCTCCGGATCGACCACATATGCCGGAACGCCGGCGTTGAGCGCACGCTTCATCGCGTAGACGTCCTTTTCCGGCGAGATGACCGCCACAAGCTCAAAATTTTCAATTTCCTTAAAGTACATGGAGTCCAGAATCGCCTGGAGCTTCGCCCCATCTCCGGACACCAATGCCGCCGCTCTGACCATACTCTCTTACCCCCGCGGGTCTCCCGGATCCGCAAAACCCTCCAGCTGTGGAAACTCGGTACTTGTGCGAAGGAGGGTTTAAAGGTATAATAGCCGCATCCGCGAAATTGCAGATTTTGCAGTTATTATATCTTTTCTCTCTATATTCACACATTATACTGTATTCCGCGCACAAGGTCAAGGCATGGAGGCACAAGTTTATGACAGAAATTTTGCTTATACGGCACACCCAGGCGGAGGGAAATCTATACCGCATGATGCAGGGACACTGGGACGGCGACGTGACCGCCCACGGGTGGGAGCAGATCGCCGCGCTGGCCGAGAGGCTGCGCGATGTGCCGATAGATGCGGTGTATTCCAGCGATCTGTACCGCGCGCGTATGACCGCCGGCGCGGTGACAAAGTACCACCCGCTCACGCTCGGCATCGACAAGCGCCTGCGGGAGATCGACGTTGGACCGTGGGAGGCGTGCTTTTTCGGCAATATATTTCACGAATTTCCCGATGAGGCGGAGAAATTTGTCCGCCGCCCGTCACAGTGGCAGGTCGCCGGGGCGGAGACGTTTATGGATGTGCAGCGCCGCGCCTATCCGGCGCTCTGTGACATTGCCGCGCGCCATGACGGCGGGCGCATCGCAGTGGTGAGCCACGGCGTGACCATACGCTGCATCATGTCGAAGATAACCGGCATACCGCTGGACGATGTGGAGACGCTGCCCATATTCTTCAACACCTCCGTCACAACGCTGGAGTATGATAAGGGCGTGTTCAGCGTGAAAACGGAAAACGACTGCGCCCACCTTGACGCGCTCAACAGCCCCGTGTGGCGCAGGCTCAGCGCGCTGCGCGACGCGCCGCTCGACCCGCGCGCGGAGCGGGAGTATTATGCCGCCGCCTATGCCGACGCATGGCGCGCCGCGCACGGCGGTCTTGCGGGGTATGACGAGACCGTGTACCTCGCTGCGGCGCGAAACCACTATGACGCCGACCCCGGCGCGGTGCTGAAAATACTCGACGGGGACGATCCGGTCGGGCTTGTTGATATGGACACGCACCGCGGCGCGGCGGACGGTGCGGGCTGGATCAGCCTTATCTGGCTGCGCGAGGACTATCGCGGCAAGGGCTACGGCATACAGCTGCTCGCGCGGGCGATAAAGGCGTATACAAACATGGGGCGGCGCGAGCTGCGGCTGCACGTTGCGCACGAAAATGAGGACGCGCTGCATTTCTATGAGAGCTGCGGCTTTGAGCGCATCGGCGAAGAGCGGCGCGCGGACGGAACACTTTTACTGATGAGGTGCAGCCTTGGAGAGAAAGCATATGTTTGAGGACAGACCCGCGGTCATAAAGTCCCTCTGCATCCCGGAGGGGCGGCGGATAATCGTGGTGTCGGATATACACGGCAATCTTGAATATCTCAAGGGCGTGCTGAAAAAGGCGGGCTTCGGCGCGGATGATGAGCTTATCATCGACGGAGATTTCCTTGAAAAAGGCGCGGACAGCCTTGGCACGATGAGGTATATAATGGCGCTCAGCCGCGGCGGAAATGTTCATACCGTGTGTGGCAACTGCGACGACTGGTGCACGATATTCAAAAACGACGAGCAGATGGATGAGCATCTCATGCATTACATACTGCATAAAAAGTCAGGCATACTCTGGGATATGCTCAACGCCGCAGGGCTCGACCTTTTTGAGACGGGCAGCTTCACCGCCTGCAAGCGCGGGATCGCCCGCGCGTTCGAGCCGGAATGGCGCTTTCTCGCTTCCCTCCCGCACGCGATAGAGACGGAGAATTTTATCTTCGCCCACGCGGCGGTGGATCCCGCAAAGCCGCTGCGTGAGCATACGGTGGAGGAGCTGACGCGCTGTGATCATTTCATGACGCTCGGTCGCAGCTTTGATAAATGGGTCGTTGTGGGGCACTATCCCGTGCAGCTGTACGGCACGGATAAGGTCTGCGCAAATCCCATCGTTGACCGAGCGCACAAAACGGTCAGCATCGACGGCGCGTGTGTTCTCAAGGACGACGGGCAGCTCAACGCCTTCATCATCCCCGATAAATACAGCGAGGATTTCAGCTTCGTCGCCTACGACTCGTTCCCGGAGCGCGTCGTGCTCGACAATCAGGAGGGTAGCAAAACGTCATACTACATCCGCTGGGGCGACAGCCAGGTGCGCGTGCTGGAGCGGGGAGAGGAATTCTCCCGCTGCCGCCATGTGCGCACTGGGTACGAGATGGACATACTGACAAAATACCTCTTCTCCGACAGCGAGTATACCGACTGCAACGACTGCACGGACTATGTGCTGCCGCTGAAGGCGGGCGACATCGTGCGCGTGGTGGAGGAGACGAGCAGGGGGTACTTCGTCAAGCACGGCGGCTGGTCGGGCTGGTACAGGGGCGGGCTGGGCTATGTCCGCTGATATACTGTGCGCGGCGGGCGACTATGCCGTGATATGGATGATAATAATGAGCGCGGCGCTCTTTATGCTGATGTGCATCGACAAGGGACGCGCAAGGCGCGGCGCAAGGCGAATCCCGGAGCGGCGGCTCTTTGCCGCGGCGCTCGCGGGCGGCGCGTTCGGCGGGTGGCTTGGCATGTATGTATTGCGCCACAAGACGCGCCATTGGTATTTCGCATGGGGCTTCCCCGCGATAGCGCTCGTTGAGGCGGCGCTGGTGTGGTGGTTGAAAACATTGTAACGATCAGGAACGCAGAGAGACTATGGAGACAGACATCGAAAAAGTAAAACAGGAGGAAGAGGGCTTCCTTGAATGCGAGAAGCGCTGGGTGTTCGGCGTGCTGATGCTCGTGGGGGGCTTTTTCGGCGGCTTCACGTACACGATACGCGGCGGGGTGTTCTGCAACGCGCAGACGGCGAACGTCGTGCTCTTCGCCATTGAGCTGGGGCGCATGAACTGGAGCGGCGCGCTGTACTATGTGATACCGATGAGCGCATACCTTCTGGGCGCGCTGCTGTCGGAAAGCGCAGCGTATTATATAAAGCGGCTGCATCTCATCCGCTGGGACACGCTTTTCATCATTGTGGAGATGATCGCCGTGGTCATACTCGCGCTGCTGCCGGAGAGCGCGCCGTACCAGATAACGCAGGTGGCAGTGAACTTCATCTGCTCCATGCAGTTCAATACCTTCCGTCAGGCGCAGGGCATACCCATGGCAACAACATTCTGCACGAACCACTTCCGCCAGGTCGGCATCGCGGCAAGCAAGCTGATGCGCCATCACGGCGGCAAAGCCTATGCCGACAGGATGTTCTTCCATCTGAAAATGCTGGGGCTGTTTGCGCTGGGCGTGATATGCGCGGTGCAGCTGTGCGCGCGCTTTGCCGGGCGGGCGATGTTCTTTGCGCTGCTGCCGCTGGCGGTGGTGCTGGCAGACCTCATGTATGCCGATCTCAAGGTGGAGCACGGCAAATTCGAGCGCAAGCCGCGAGGGCATTGAGGGAAGCAAAAAGAAATAAAAATGAACCGGGTGCGCTGATGTTCAGTCAGCGTGCCCGGTTTTGCTGTTGTTCATATATGTCTCTGACGATTTGCAGAACGTGCTCCGTCTGCTCCGGCGTGAGCTTTTCAAGCTCACAGAGCAGCGTCTTTGACCGCTGCGGCGCGGCGGAATCGGCGTTGAAAAACTCCTGCGGCGTTATGCCGAGGTATTCGCAGATGTAGAAGAAGCCGTTCATCGACGGCAGAGTGCGTCTGTTTTCAATTTTGTTGATATAGCTCTCGCTCTGCCCGAGAGAAAGGCTCATATCCCGCGCGGACACGCCCTTTTGTCCCCTGAGCTGTGAGAGACGATGAGAAAACCATTCCGTATAATCCACATGATCACCTCGTACATATAGTATAATTCCCTGCACTGACAATCATGCGGAATTATATGATTTATTTTTATTGACGCATGGAATTAAAAGATATATAATGGCAATTAGTGCAGAATTTGAAGATTTACACATGGGAGGGGGTGAGACCAAGTGCGGTATTTCTACAATGAAGATACGCATAGGCTTCATATTGACGGCTACTGCAAAGTAAGTAAATCATATCCGTGCAGAGTCAGGTTTTTTGATACCTACGATGAAGCGCTGGCGTATGACGGCCGCGCGGTGAGCCTGTGCAAAAACTGCGCTAAAAAAGAAGTTGAGATAATGATGAGAGAGGAGAAAAAGTAAATGAGTTTGAGTTTATATCGCTGCGCGGTATGCGGCAGCCCAAATGTTGTGACGGACACGCAGACAGCTGGCGTAGGCTATGATTATGGCAAGGGACTGTTTGGCACGCTGCTTTTCGGCTCGGGCGGTGCGGCAGCCGGAGTGAGGAGCAAGCAGCAGAAGGTGTTCAAGTGCCCGGACTGCGGACAGACGCTCACGTATCCCATGGATGAAGAGACAAAACAAGTTATAGATATTGGCGTAATGTATGCAGACGCGAGGAGCGATCTGCGGATTAGGGGTGTGCGCGTATCATGGGATTCTCTGAAGAGCAAGTACAGAAATATAGAATCCGGATTTGCAGACCAGACTATTGCCACACGTAGAGAAGCGGGAAAAGAACTGCTGCAAAGCTATGAAACAGCAACAAAAGAAGAGTTTGAAGAGGCAGCTGATACAATAATCTCATTTAGAGGACGTATGGGAGAATCTCTATATAGCGAAGCGATCGATGAGGAATATTCGCAAAGAAATATGCCAAAGCTTTCAGAATACCGGGCATACTGCAACGCGGTTGATCTATTCATAGAAAATGCCTTCAAGTTCTTTAGCGCGGATGAGTTAAATTCTAGTTATCACAGAGGTAATTACGCTCTGCGTCATGTATTTAATGACAGCATTGCCCCATATCTTTTCAGAAAATATGTGTCAGACCATGGAGAAATGAAACGCTCTGCTATTGACAGCTTTCCAAATAGGATGCCCGGGAATAGTTTTAACCTCATAGATTATATAGTATCCGAACCTTTTATATGGGAGATCATGGCGTCGTGGAGCGATACGACATTGGGTATAAATATAAAAGATTTCCGCAAAAGATCTTATGAAGATTCGGAGGAACTCAATAGAAAGTTCTTAAGGGATTATTTTGGTACTGGTCATGGCAGATTCTTCAGTCGGTTAACATACGATACAGTTATCCCCTTGCTTATGGAAGAAGATGGCGTGTTATATTGGTGGGATGGACCAGATACGTGCTTTAACGAATTGTCAGAGGCAGAGAAAGCATATTACGAAGACAATAAAATATATCCTAGCTGGATAATCCGGGGGTCGAAGAATAGAATCGTTGACACATATTTCAAGCATCATCCGGAGAAAAAAGCCGAATTCGAGAGAGATATAAAAGAGATTGAAAATAAGTCCACTACGCTATTTCCAGCCAGCTCGCAGGTTGTTCTTCTTGCAAAAAAATACGACTATTTTACAGTATGGCATCCGATAGAGGAGTGATACAACAGCAAAAAGAGCTTGGGGCAAGCGAATCGCCCCAAGCTCTTTTCTGCCGATATATAGCTCACATCCCGTCGTCTGTGACGGAGTCGGTGCGGAACAGCAGCGACACGCACCACAGCGCGGACAGACCCACGAGGGTGTAGACGACGCGGCTGACGGTCGCGGTCTGACCGCCGAACAGCCACGCGACGATGTCAAAGCGGAAAAGACCAACGCTGCCCCAGTTGATGCCGCCGATTATCGTCAGTATCAGAGCTATGCGATCCATTACCATGTAAAAAGAACTCCTCTCTTGCGGCGCGGCAATGCGCCGCGCGCCGTATGGTTTCTCCCATAGTCTGCCCTTGCGCAGCGGCTTTATGCAAAAAAATTTGCGTTCGACAAAACTAGTGCCCGTTCGCTCTTTACAATTGCCCGCCGAGGTGCTACATTATACTCACAGCTTATCCAATTGATCTCCCACGGGAGATCAGGCTCATATCTTTATCCCACAACCCTGTTTTTGGCGGACTGAAGCTATTCGGTCCGCCGCTTTTTTATATATTCGGTCTTCGCTTTCGCGGAACGGACACAAACGGTGCGTATATCACCGCCCACACGGCGGCGATGAGCGGGAAGTAGCCGAGGATATAGCCCGGGCGACCGAGAAACGAAAACCACTCCAGCGGCGAGCCGGGGGAGGGATAGTTGAGGAACATATAGTTTGTCTCAGTGAGGCGGTCGAATATGAACACGGGCGCGGCGAGCGCGAGCATCAGCAGCAGGCACGACGGGGCGCGGCGTATATCCGGGACGATGTCCCCGGCGAGCGCCTGCATGACGACATAGGTGACGATGAGAAAGTGCCCGGCAAAGCCCGCAAAGGTCAGAAACGACGCGAGTGGGTAGACGCGCCAATCCGGGAAGAGCAGCGCAAAGAGCGCGCCGGGCATGCAGAAGGCATAGAGAAACTGCCCCGTCAGCTCGCCGCCGCGCAGGGCGTGCCGCGCCGAGACGTACACCGCCATCGCGCACAGGTGCAGCGGCAGCCGGTCAACGCCGTACAGCCCCGCGAGGGCGAGCAGCGCCGCGCGCGAAAGCTCCACCGCCAGCGCGCCGAGCGCCGTACAGCGGCTCAGCCGCCGTCTCGCCGCGGCGGGCGCGGCAAGGTACGCCCTGCACATTATAAGCGCGAAGATCACCCCCGCCGCGAGCCACGCGATATGCCCCAAGGAGAACATCCCGAAGCCGCAGGAGCGGAGGTCGTCACCCCCGACACAAAAGAAATCTGATATAATATCCGACATTTTATATAGTGTATGCACGCCGCGTGCGCCCTATGCGCGCCTTTCGGCGGAATATCCGCGATTTTCCGGGCGAAAGCTGTTGACATTTCGGATATAGGCTGTATAATATCGGCAGTGAACATAGTTAGATAGAGGTGCGGTCGTCAAAAGTAGCTCCATGCAAGGCGCGGAAACGCCGGGGGCGAAAGGGTCTGCCGCCGAAGGGCAGCGCGGTTTCCGGTGCGCTGTGCCTGGGACGCGGGACAATATCCCGCGGACTGTCATCCCGCACGGGGTGGAGTGCTGTCGGACGGTCAAGGAATTTGTATGTCATGAACAGTGTCTGCTCTGTTCATGACATTTTTATTCGGGAGGTACATTTAATGTACGGAACTTTCTGGGCGCTCGTGCCGCCGCTGGTGGCAATAGTGCTGGCGCTTATCATCAAGGAGGCGTACTCCGCGCTCTTCATCGGCGTTATCATCGGCGCGCTGTTCTGCGCAAACTTTGCCCCTGTCGGGACGCTCGACATCGCGCTCAATGACGGGTTCATCACTGCCATTGCGGACAATGCGGGCATCTTCCTTTTCCTTGTGCTGCTGGGCATCATAGTCGCCCTTGTCAACGCCTCCGGCGGCTCCGCCGCGTTCGGGCGCTGGGCGGAGAAGAACATCAAGACCCGCGTGGGCGCGTGCATCGCCACATTCGTGCTGGGCGTTCTCATCTTCATTGACGACTATTTCAATTGCCTGACCGTCGGCTCGGTGATGCGCCCGGTCACGGACGGGCACAGGATCTCGCGCGCAAAGCTCGCCTACCTTATCGACGCGACGGCCGCGCCCGTGTGCATGATCGCGCCCATATCCTCGTGGGCGGCGGCAGTGTCCGGCGTTGCGTCGGATCTTGACATCGGCGTGTCCGGCATTCAGCTTTTTGTCATGGCGATACCGTATAACTTCTATTCGCTGCTCACCTTTGTTTTCATCATCGCCATAACCTGCATGAAGTTTGACTACGGTCCCATGCGCCTGCACGAGATGAACGCCCGGCTCAACGGCGATCTCGGCGCGCTGGAGAGCGGGGAGGACGCGACCGCCGCCAACCCCAGGGGGCGCGTTATCGACCTTATCCTCCCGGTATGCATTCTCATTGTCGCGTGCACCATCGGCATGATCTATGTCGGCGGCTTCTTCGGCGTTGACGCCTGGGGCGGCACGGACTGCGCGGGCGACTTTATCGCCGCGTTCGGCAACACCGACGCATTCGTCGGTCTCCCCTGGGGCGGCATTATTTCACTTGTGCTGATCGTTATCTATATGCTTGCCCGCCGCCTTATGAGCTTCAAGGAGGCGATGGAATGCGTGCCCAAGGGATTTATCGCCATGGTGCCGCCCATCATCATCCTCACAATGGCGGTTTCTCTCAAGACCATGACCTCCAACCTCGGCGCGGCAGAGTATGTGCATGATCTGATGCTCGGCGCATCGCAGAGCCTTTACAACATGCTGCCCGCCGTCATCTTCATCGTCGCGTGCATTCTCGCCTTTGCCTCCGGCACGTCCTGGGGCACGTTCGGCATACTCATCCCCATCGTCACGGCCATCTTCCCCAGCGACAGCACCCTTCTCATCATCGGCATATCCGCCTGCTGCGCGGGCGCTGTCTGCGGCGATCACTGCTCCCCCATCTCCGACACGACCATCATGGCCTCCGCCGGTGCGCAGACCAACCATCTCGATCATGTCACCACGCAGCTGCCGTATGTCATCACAGTTGCGGCGGTAAGCTTTGTGACGTACATCTTCGCGGGCTTTGTGCAGAATGCGGCTATCAGCCTCGCCGTCGGCGCGGCGCTGACTGTGGGCACGCTGTTCGCGATACGCTCGGCTGAGAGCAAAAAAGCCGGCGCCTGATTTTCACACATATATCCGAAAAGCTGCGGGAGCGATTTCCGCAGCTTTTTTGTTGCTTTTTGGCGCGCGATGGCGTAAAATATAGCGGTTTTCTGAAATACAAGGAGAGAAGCCTATGAACGCGGTGCGTAAATTCATGAATGAAGCGCGGCTGTACGCCGTGGCGCTGGGCAAGTGGCTTGCCGTGGCGGCGCTGACGGGGGTGCTGTGCGGGCTTATCGGGTCGGCGTTCGCGCTGAGCGTGGGCTATGTGACGCGCCTGAGGACGGCGAACGGATGGCTTATCTATCTGCTGCCTCTGGCGGGCGCGGTGATCGCATACGTGTACAGGGCGCTTCGCACCGAGGGGCTGGGCACGGACGATATTATAGACGCGGTGCATCTGGGAAAGCCGCTGAACGCAAAGCTTGTGCCGTCGATATTCATCGGCACGGTGCTGACGCATCTTTGCGGCGGCTCTGCCGGGCGCGAGGGCGCAGCGCTGCAGATGGGCGGCACGATAGGCTACTGGTCGTCGCGGGCGCTGCGCCTTGACGACCGCGACACGCGCACGGGGACGCTGTGCGGTATGGCGGCGTTTTTCTCCGCCCTCTTCGGCACGCCTCTTGCCGCGACGATGTTCGCCATCATGGCAATAAGCGTGGGGGAGCTGTACCATGCGGCGTTCATCCCCTGCTTTACCGCCTCGCTCGTCGCCTATGGGCTGTCGATGTGGCTGGGGGTAGCGCCGGTGCGCTTTACGGCGGTCATTCCCACGCTCACCTCAAGCGGGCTTTTGCGCGCGGCGGCGCTCGCGGCGCTGTGCGCGTGGGTGTCGGCGCTGTTCTGCGCGCTGCTGCACTCATCCGCGCGGCACATGAAAAAATATATTCCAAATCCATGGCTTCGCGCCGCTGTGGGCGGGACGATAGTTGTGGCGCTGACGCTTATCTGCGGCACGACGGATTATAACGGCGCGGGCATGGATGTCATCACTGCCGCAATTGAGCAGGGGCGTGTGAAGCCGGAGGCGTTCGCGCTGAAAATGCTGTTCACCGCAGTGACGCTGGCGGCGGGGTTCAAAGGCGGCGAGGTCGTGCCGTGCTTTTTTGTGGGGGCGACATTCGGCTGTGCCGTCGCACCGCTGCTGGGGCTGCCCGCGTCGTTCGGCGCGGCGCTTGGGCTGGTGAGCGTTTTCTGCGGCGCGACGAACTGCCCTGTTGCATCGACATTTCTGTCCATCGAGCTTTTCGGCGGGAGCGGGCTGCTGTATTTCGCGCTTGCCTGCGGCGTGAGCTATATGCTCTCGGGCTACGGCGGGCTGTACTCCAGCCAGACCATACTCTATTCAAAGCTCAAGGCGCAGTATATCAACGTCCACACCAACGCCCACCATGTCGGCGATCCGAACGAAAAGCTGCCGGATGTGAAGGGCAGCCTGAAGGAATAGCGAATAAAAAACCTCACGATCACACCGGTCGTGAGGTTTTGGCGTTATACCCGATTTACACATTGAACATCGTATACTCCACAATGGCGAGGACGGTGCGCGCAAGGAGCAGCACCGTGAGCACGGTAAGTCCGCGCGATACATCGCGCCGCAAATGCACGAGCGAGCCGTGCGAGGCGACGAGCGCGGCGGTGATAACGGGCGTGAAGTACCGCCCCTGAACGCCGACTATTATTTTGTCGGTATTGCGTATCCACGTGAGGAACATCGTGAGCATAAACGTGACCGCGACGGCGAAAACGATGGCGACGAGCACGGCGCGCATACCGCGCGGCAGCATAAACTCCTCCCCGTCGACATTCTGCGCCGAGAGGACGAGCAGCACAATGAGCGTGGGGACGATCCATGTGGGCAGCTCAAGGTTGCAGGTGCTCAGGCTCTGCCCGATGCACTGTGCGACCCATGTTGAAAAGCTGACGTTGAACGTGTTTTTGAAAATGCCGAAGGCGTCGCCGGGGTTCGTGAGGAAGAAGGCGAGAGTATACTTTTCGCCGCCTTGAGCGCCGAAGCTGGGCGGTGTACTGTGCATGATGCGGACGAGCGAGGGAATGGATATGACCGCAAACGCGGCGGCGCACGCCGCGATGAGCAGCGCGAAGCACGCGCCCTTTGTTATCCTGCCCGTGAAGCGCTCGCGCGGGATGAACGGGAAGAGGAGGATGAACGCGATATAGATCCCCTTGGCGGGCGCGAGCAGCACCGCCGAGACGAAGATCATCACAAACGCCAGCCGCTCCGCCGCCTTATCCCCGTCGCTGAGGATGACGCGCAGCATTGCCGCGAACAGCACGAGCGTGAGCGAGGTTATAAAGTTATCGTATGAGAGGGAAACCGCCTGCTGAAGTGCCATCGGCACCAGCCCTGCCAGCCCGAACGTGACCTTGAAGCGCGGGGCAAGACGGATGGCGATGTGCAGACACGCGACATAAAACAGCAGGTTGAAAAACCGACCGAGCATGAACGTTGTGACCCCGTTGAACGCGCACAGCCGCGCCAGCGCGAAGCCGAGCATCTGTGGCAGATACTCCAGCGCGTAGGTCAGCGTCCACATGGTGGAGAGCGTGTTTACGTCATAGACAGAACTGGAAGAATCCGGATTCGGGGGGGCAGATGACCGCCAAGCTCGTTAATGATGCGCAGATACCCTGTGCAGACGTTGTTGTGGTTTGTAAAGCCCGTGAAGTCCGCGATGGAAGCGTCGCACGGTGAGCCGAAGAGCCGATTCGTCAGCTCGACGATCGCCTCAAAATGCGTGACCTCATCCGGGACGGAGATGGGCGTGATGGTGAAAAGGAAGAAGAGACCGAACACTCCGGCAAGCGCGGGGAAAAGCCTCTCCGGGCGCAGCTCGCGCCCGATGAGCAGCGCGAACGTGCCGAACACCACGGCGCTCAGGAGAAGGACGATGCCGGTCTCGTAGTCATAGAGAGGACCCGACACGTCCGGCGAGAAGCCAAGATTATAGAGGAAAAGCAGCATTTGCCCCGGACGCGCGGCGGTGCGTACGGCAAAGAGCACGGCGATGACCGCCGCACCCGCGCCAAGCGTGAGAGCGCGTTTCTTTTTCACATCGAAAGCTTTTAATCTTGCGGGAAAGGTCATTTTGCTTACCTCGTTTCTTCCAAAATACCGCTGCGAAAGCCGCTTGGATTTCAGCATATATCAGGGCGCGGTTTGGTTTTCCAGCAGCAGCTCGTCGCACCCGACGATGCGCCGCGCGGTATAGTCGCGCTTGCTGTATGCGTCCTCAAGCGAGGTGAGCACCACGCCGTAAGCCGAACCCATGGCGTGAATATAATACCCGCTGCCGACATATATCCCGATGTGCCCGACGTATTTGCCGGAGGTGTAGAACGCCAGAAGATCGCCGGGCAAAAGCGCGTCATGCGCGACCTCCACGCCCTGCTTGGCCTGATCGTTTGCCACGCGCTCCAAGTGGTAGCCGAACTGCTCATAGATATAGTACACAAAGCCGGAGCAGTCAAACCCGGTGTCGGGAGACTTGCCGCCGTACTTGTACTTCCATCCGATGTAACCGGCGGCGTACTCCGCGATCTGCTGCCCCAACAGTTCCTCCGCCGTCGGCTGCGGCACGGCGGGTTCGGTCTCTCTATCGGGCGGGGCGAGGAACGAGGGGGTGAAAGCTGCTTCACCCAGCGCGAGACGCAGCGCGCCGCCGGCAGTATCAAGCTTTGCCGTCCGCTCTGCGCCGAGCGTGCAGCCTGGGAAGAAGCGCAGTGTTACTGCGCCGCCTGCCTCTGTCCATTCAAAGGGCACGGAGGCATATGCGCCTGTGCCGTCTGCGCAGAATGTGAGCGCGTGGGCGTCGCCCTCCGCCGACCACTCCGCCAGCGTCAGCAGCCGCCCAACGGCGGAGAGCATGACCGGCGGCGCGGTATTCTTTTTTATAATATGCCCGCTGCAGCTGGCAAGCAGGTATGCCAGCAGTACCGCTGCGAGCAAAATCGACAGCCATCTTTTCATGCCACGCATTATATCACAAAAAATGCAATTGTACATATAAATTTACAAAACTTGACGCAAGGAGCAGACGCGGATATAATTTATTGCAATAAGTATAGACTGATAGAACGGGAGGGCGGATATGCTCACTCTCATAACCGGCAAGGCGGGCACGGGCAAGACCTCCGCCGTGATAGACGAGATAAACGAAGCCGTCGGGCGGCGCGAGGGACAGCGGCTGCTGATAGTCCCGGAGCAGTACAGCCACGAGGCGGAGCGCGAGCTTGGGCGCGTATGCGGCGACAGCGTGTCGCGCTATGCGGAGGTGTTCAGCTTCACGGGGCTTGCCAGAAGACTAAGAAGCGAGCTGGGCGGCGGGGCGGCAAAGCATCTGGACAAGGGCGGGCGGCTTTTGTGCATGGCGCTCGCCGCGGCGAGCGTGGGCAGCCGCCTGCGCGTATATTCCGCCGCCGCGCGCCGCGCGGAGCTGCAGGCGCTGCTGCTCGGTGCGGTGGATGAGCTGAAGGCGTCGTGCATAACGTCTGAGGAGCTTGCCGCCGCGGCGGCGGAGCTGGACGACAGCCTTGGCGATAAGCTTGCCGACCTTGCGCTGATAAGCGAGGCGTATGACGCCGTCGTCGCAAACGGAAACGCCGACCCTGCCGACGCGCTCACGGTGCTGGCGCAGCAGATACCGGAAAGCCGTATAGACGCGGCGTACCATATATATATTGACGGGTTTATAGATTTCACTGCGCAGGAGGCGGCGGTCATCCGCGCGCTATTGAGCCGCGGCGCGGACGTGAGCGTGTGCCTGACGGTCGATTCGCTCGCGGACGGCAGCGAGGTTTTCGCCCTCAGCCGCCGTGCGGGACGCGCGCTTTCCGCAATGGCGGACGAGCTGGGCGTGCAGCAGCGCGAAATAAGGCTCGACGGCGCGTCCGGCAAGTGCGCTTCGCTGCGGTTCTTCGCCGACAATATGTTCTCCTACTCCTCTGCACGCTTTGAGGGCGAGTGCGCGGTCGAGCTTGTGACGGCGGAGAGCGTGAGCGCCGAGTGCGAGCTTGCAGCGGCGAAGGCGCTTGAGCTTGTGCGCGAGCGCGACGCGCGCTGGCGCGACATTGCTGTGGCAGTGCGCGGGTTTGACGATTACCGCGGCACGCTTGAAAGCATCTTCAGGCACTATGGCGTGCCGCTGTTCACGGCGAAAAAGAGCGAGCTTTTATATAAACCGCTGCCGCTGCTGGTGTCGCTGGCGTATGAGATAGTCGGCGGCGGATGGGACATTGACGACGTCATCAGCTATATGCACACTGGCTTGACCGGGCTGACGGCGGAGGAGTGCGACGAGCTTGAGGCATATATCTTCAAATGGCAGCTGCGCGGCGGCGCATGGGCGCGCCCGGACGACTGGCGCCAGCACCCCGACGGCTACGGCGCGGAATATGACAAGGAGACGGACGCTCGGCTGGAGCGGATAAACGCCCTGCGCCGCCGCCTTGCCGCGCCGCTGCTCGATTTTGAGCGGGAGAGCGCCGCAGCGGAGAGCGCGCAGGGGCAGGCGGCGGCACTGGCGATGCTCTTTGCGCGCCTGAAGCTGCCGGAGCTTCTGGAAACGCGCGCGGCGGCGCTGACGGATGAGGGGCGCGGCGCACTGGCACAGGAATATGTGCAGCTGTGGGGCATTATCACTGCTGCGCTTGAGCAGAGCGCCGCCATCCTCGGCGAGAGCGAGATGACGCGCGAGGAGTTCGGGCGGCTCTTCAATCTCATGCTTTCAAAATACGACGTCGGCACGATACCCGTCTCGCTGGACGCGGTGTCCGCAGGCGACTTTGACCGTATGCGCCGCCGCAGCATAAAGCATCTTATCGTCCTTGGCGCGAGCGACGAGCGTCTGCCGCGCGCGGACGATGCTGCGGGCGTGTTCTCCGATGCGGAGCGTGCGCGCCTTTCCGAGCGGGGGATCGACCTCGGCGGGGGAGGGGAGAGCGAGCTGTGGCGCGAGTTTTCGCTTATATATAACTGCCTGACGCTCCCGTCGGAGAGCCTGACGATGTTCTGCCCCATGACGGACAGCGACGGCGAGAGTATCCGACCGGCGTTCGTGTATAACCGCGCGGCGGCGCTCTTCGGCGTTACGCCGCGCCAGGGCAGGCTTGAGGATGCGCGCATGTCCGCGCCTGCTCCAGCTCTGGGGCTTGCCGCGCACGCGGTGCACGGCGGAACTGGCGCGGAGCGCGCGGCGGCGGAGTACTTCACGGAGACCCAGCCGGAGCGGAGCGCCGCCATCGCCCGCGCGGCGGATATGACGCGCGGCAGCCTCAGCCCCGCCGCAGTGCGCAGCCTCTACGGCGAGCGCCTGCGGCTGAGCGCGTCGAGGATAGATAAATTCGCCTCGTGCAGGTATGCGTACTTCTGCCAGTACGGTCTGCGCGCAAAGCCGTATGAGCCGGCGGGCTTCACCCCGCCGGAGATAGGCACGTTCATGCACTTTGTGCTTGAAAAGACCGCGCGCGAGGTCAGGGAGCGCGGCGGCTGGCACGCCGTTGACGATGAAGAGCTGACGGAAATATGCACCCGGCATGTGGACACGTATATACACACCCAGCTCAACGATTTTGAGGAGAAGAGTGCGCGCTTTGTCTACCTTTTCCGCCGCCTGACGCGCGATGTGCGCCAGGTCGTGGCGGACATGGCGGAGGAGCTGCGCCGCTCGGACTTCGAGCCGCTGGATTTTGAGCTGGACTTTTCCCGTGCGGAGAAGCTGCCGCCGATTGAGCTGGACGACGGCGAGGGGAGCGTGACGCTCACCGGCGTTGCCGACAGGGTGGACGGCTGGCTGCACAACGGCAAGCTCTACCTGCGCGTTGTGGACTACAAGACCGGCAAGAAGAAGTTTTCCATGGCGGATGTGTGGTACGGCATGGGGCTGCAGATGCTCTTGTATCTCTTTGCCCTCGGCGAGAATGGGGAGAAGCTCTACGGCACGGAGACCGTGCCCGCGGGGGTGATGTACGTTCCCGCGCGCAGCGCAATGCTCTCGCTCCAGCGCGACGCGGAGGACACGGAGCTTGACAAGAAGCGCGCCGATGCAATACGCCGCAGCGGGCTTGTGCTGGACGACACGGAGCTGATGGAGGCGTGGGAGCGCGGCACGGACAAGCGCTATATCCCGGTGCATTTCAAAAACGGCGCGCCGGCGGCGGACGACGTCGCCACAGCGGCGCGCTTCGGGCTGCTGGCGCGGCACATAAAAAAGCGCCTGACGGAGATGGCGGGAGAGCTCAGGCGCGGGAGCATCGCGGCAGACCCGTACTATCGCGCGCAGCGCGAGAACGCCTGCGTCAACTGCGATTATTTTGACGCCTGTCACTTTGCCGACGGCGAGAACGGCGAAAGCTGCCGTTATCTCGCGCGGCTCAGACCCGACAAGGTGTGGAGCATGCTGGAGGGGGAGGACGACAATGGCTGATTTCAAACCGACGGCGGCGCAGCAGTGCGCCATCGACACGCGCGGCAGCACGGTGCTCGTCTCGGCGGGTGCGGGCAGCGGAAAGACCAAGGTGCTCACGGAGCGCCTGATGGGCTTCGTCACGGATGCGGAGCACCCCGCCGATCTCGACAGCTTTCTTATAATAACATTCACGCGCGCGGCGGCGGGCGAGCTTCGCGGCAGGATAATGGACGAGCTTGCCGCGCGTCTGGCGCAGGATCCCGGCTCACGCCGCTTGCGGCGGCAGAGCGCGCTGTGCCGGAGAGCGCAGATCGGCACGATACACTCATTCTGCGCGTCGCTTTTGCGCGAGAACAGCCACGCTGCGGGCATAAGCCCGGATTTCAAGATAGTGGACGATGAGCGCGCGGCGGGCATGAGGGCGGCGGCGCTGGAGCGCGTGCTGGAAGCGCGCTACGCAAAGAGCGATGATCATCCCGGCTTTCTGCTGCTGGCGGACACCGTGGGCGTCGGGCGCGACGACAGCCGCCTCGGCGCGCTGGTGCTGTCGCTGCACGAAAAAATGCAGTGCCACGCGCGCCCGGAGGCGTGGGCGCGTGAGCAGACGGAGCTTTTGGAGCGCGGCGCACTCGACGCGGGGGACACGCCGTGGGGGCGGGAAATACTCTCCGCCGCCGCGCGCTCTGCGCGCTATTGGAGCGGCGAAATGGATGCGCTGATGCAGGCGATGGCGGCAAATGAGAAGATAAGCGCGGCATATATGCCGAGCGTGAGCGAGACTGCGGACGAAATACGCGAGCTGGCGCGCTGCCTGGAGCTTGGCTGGGACAGGGCGCGCGGATGCTTCCCGATAACTTTTCCGCGCCTCGGCACACTGCGCGCGTCGCCCGACCCCGCGCTCTCCGAGCGTATCAAGGCGCGGCGCACCGCCTGCAAAAAGGCGATGGAGGCGATAGAGGGCGCGCTTGCCGCGCCGTCGGAGAAGCTTCTGGACGATATGCGCTCGACAGCGCCCGCAATGCGCGCACTTTTGGAGCTGACGCTGGACTTTGACGCGCAGTATTCGCGCGCCAAGCGCCGCGCGGGCTTGGTGGATTATTCCGATCTTGAACATATCGCGGCACGGCTGCTGACCAATGAGGACGGCAGCCCGACGGAGCTTGCCGCGCGCATGTCCGCGCGCTTTACCGAGGTCATGGTCGATGAATATCAGGACGTCAGCCAGGTGCAGGACACAATATTCAAAGCGGTGTCCGACGAGGGGCGCAGGCTCTTCCTTGTGGGGGACGTCAAGCAGTCGATATACCGCTTCCGCCTTGCAGACCCGGAGATATTCACGGAAAAATACACGCGCTTTGCGGACGCTGCGGACGCTGCGCCCGGCGAGCCGCGGAGGATAATATTGCAGGAAAATTTCCGTTCGCGCCGGGAGATACTCGATTGCGCGAACGCGGTGTTTTCCCAGTGCATGTCGCGCGAGCTGGGCGACATTGACTATGACGCTGCCGCCCGCCTTCGCGCCGGGGCGGCGTATGAGGGCAGCGTCCCCGTGCCGGAGCTGCTGCTGGTGGATACCCAGGCTGCACCCGACGACGATGACGCCGAGCGCCCGGAAAAGACGGCGCTGGAGGCGCGCTGTGTCGGCGAGGAGATACTGCGCCTGATGCGCTCGGGCATGGAGGTCGGCGGCAGGGCGTTGGATTACGGCGACATTACGATATTGATGCGCTCGGCAAACTCCGTGGGCGCGATATACCGCCGCGAGCTTTCGGCGATGGGCATACCCGTGGCGTCGGGGCAGGGCGGCGGCTTCTTCACATCGGTGGAGGTGTCGGGCGTGATGTCGATGCTGGCGGTGATAGATAACCCGCATCAGGACATCCCGCTCATCGCGGCGCTGCGCTCCCCGGCGTTCGGCTTCACGCCGGAGCAGCTTGCCGCCGTGCGCGCCGCGGACACGAAGGGCGATCTCTATACGGCGCTCACGGCATATGCCGAGAGTGACGGCATGGGCGCGAGATTCATGACAGTGCTCGCGCGCTTTCGCGCGCTGGCGCCCGACCTCACGGCGGCGGAGCTTTTGTGGCAGCTCGTGGATGAGCTGGACATGCTGGCGCTGTGCTCGGCAATGTCGGACGGAGCGCAGCGGCGTGCCAACCTTTTGGAGCTGATAGAGCTTTCCGAGCGCTTTGACGCGACGGGCTACCGCGGGGTGCACCGCTTTGTGCAGTGGCTGCGGCAGCTTGCCGAGCGCGGGCAGGAGCCTGGAACGGGAGCGGAGAGCACGGCGGCTGTGCAGATAATGACGGTGCACAAGTCCAAGGGACTGGAGTTCCCGGTGGTTTTCCTGTGCGACACGGCGCACGCCTTCAACCGCATGGACAGCCGCGACACGGTGCTCGTCCATCCGCAGCTGGGGCTTGGTCCGAAGGTGACGGATCTCACACGGCGCGTGGAATATCCCAGTCTTGCGCGCAACGCCATACGTCTGCGCCTTGAGCGGGAGATGCTTTCGGAGGAGATGCGGCTTTTGTACGTGGCGCTGACGCGCCCGCGCGAGCGGCTTTTCATGACGGCGGCGGTGAAAGATCCGGAAAAACTGATAGAAAAATCGTCAGCCGCGGTGACGAGCCCGATGGCGAGCGAGGTGCTCGCCTCCGTGTCCGCGCCGGTCAACTGGCTTGTCTACGCCGCGCTTGCAGACGGACAGCGGCATCTGAAAATACGCCTATGCCGCGGCGAAGGTGCGGCGGCACGGGAGACGGAGAGCGCGGAGAGCCTCCCCGCCGATCCCGCCACGAGGGCGGAGCTTGAGCGGCGGCTGGCGTTCGTCTACCCGCACCGCGACGCGGAGACGCTGCCCTCAAAGGTCACGGCGACGGAGCTGAAAGGACGGGAGGAGGACGACGGCGAAGCCGCGCCGCTCCTGCCGGAGCGGCACACGGGCTTTCCCATGCCGGACTTCACGCGCGCCGACAAGCCCCTGACGGGGGCGGAGCGCGGCGTTGCGACGCATCTTGCGCTGCAATGCATGGATCTTGAAAAGACCGCCTCAATAGAGACGGTCAGGGAAGAGATCGCGCGGCTTGAGCGCGAGCAGTTTCTCAGTGCGCGCGAGGCGGAGGCGGTGGATGCCGGGGCGATATATAAGCTCTTCGCCTCGCCGCTCGGTCGGCGGATGCGCGCGGCGGACGCACTGCACCGGGAGTTCAAATTCTCGCTTTTGTGCGATGCGAAGGAGCTTTTCGGCACCGCCGAGGGCGAGGAGATCCTTTTGCAGGGCGTTGTGGACTGCTGCCTTGAGGAGCGGGGGACGCTGTGCATCGTTGACTATAAGACCGACCGCGTCCGCACGGACGAGGAGATCGCCCGGCGCAGCGAATTCTATGCGCCTCAGCTTCGCGCCTATGCGGCGGCGCTGCGACGGATATTCGGCATGGAGGTGTCGTCGTGCGTGCTGTATTATCTCTTTGCGGGAAAAATCGTGGAAATCGCGCAAAAGGACTTGCAATAAACGCGGTGATGTGCTATGATTCACCTTGCGTCTTGTAACTATGCGCATCGCCATGTGCACAATCAAGACAGCATACGATGAGGAGTTATTGACCATGAAGGAAGGAATCCATCCGAAATACCAGCAGACCACAATCAAGTGCGCTTGCGGCGCCGTCATTGAGACCGGCTCCACCAAGCCCAACATCACGGTTGAGATCTGCTCCAAGTGCCACCCCTTCTACACCGGCAAGCAGAAGCTGGTTGACACCAGCGGCCGCGTTGACAAGTTCAACAAGAAGTATGGCATCAAGTGATCGGAAGATCGCATAAAAACACCCTCCCGGTATCATCCGGGAGGGTGTTTTTATGCTGCGGGGGAGGGATGGGCATTATCCACGGTAGTAGATGGTGCAATTCGGGAATTCGGCTCCGTTTCCAGTCGCGCCATATATCCAACTCCCAAAAAGATAATAATAGTATTTGGGATACAGCCGACCAACATAATAAGGCTCATTTTCCTTTTCAATTTCTAGCCACTTAAGAAGAGTCTGGTTTGTGCCAAAGTCAAATGGAAGAAAATCAAATTCAAATGCACCGTTTTCAAATGATCGTGCACCGGTTATCATTAACTCGCCCTCTTGGACTATCATTGTTTCTGGATTTGAGAAACGTTCGTCAGTTATATCTACGATGTTTAATCCGGGAAATTCCTGATATCCATCTGCAAAAATCAATTGACCAGACAAAACCGTTGTTTTGTTCCATTTACTATCTACGGCATCTGCTATCATATGGGACATACGTGAGCTGTCAGAATTATCAGACATTAGGAAGGTGAGATATGCACCACGCAAAGACATTATTCCTGTTAGTATCAATATGATGGTACGCTTGAAGTTGTTACTGCAAAAAAGCAGATTGCCTATATAAGCAGACACATATATATCTCCTATGAAAAAGAAAGGATAGAATGAACGCATGGCGAGTGTCGCTACACTGAGATTATACATGAGAAATATCACAACAAGCGCCGGGATCATGCGGTTAAAAAGAATAGAAAGATAATTTGTGTTGTCCACTGTCCTCCATCGTTGGATAAAAGCTATTGTAAGGAAGACAGGCATCATAGGAAATCCGGAATAAAACATGGAATAGGTCAAAACGGACAGCGTGTTTTTCCACAACAAGGCAAGTCTGGAAACCTCAGTTCCCATATAAGCTCCTAATTCGCGTGTTGACGCGCGCCATACATAGGAGAGATCAAATGCTGCTTTTGGGGAGAGAATAGCGAACCCAATATAAAAGGCGAAGAGAAGAATAGCAGCCAAGAGCAGTTTGCTGGTTTTAAATCCTTTTTTGCATAAAGATATTGCACCAAAAACTGTTATAAAGAAAAAAACGATTAGCGGATATTTTACTGCACATAGGCAGCCAGCAACAAAAGCAGAGAAAATGATGAGAGCGAAGGCATGACGGTCACTTGATATGGCGGCAGCAGTGAGAAGAATGACTGCCATAAGCAGAAAAAATGATATTGCATCACCGGTTCCATACCTTGATTGCTCAATATGCATTATAGAGAAAGAGACAATCAGACTATATATGATAAGTGTGTGAGCTCTTGCAGAGAAATAACGTAAAACGATTACAAGACCGAGGATAGCTGCACAAATAAAGTAAAATACTGAGGCGATGCGTCCACTCAGCTGAGGAGAAATACCTGCACCGGTTAGTCGGTTTATTATTGATGTAAGTATATGAAACGGGAGCTGCAGGACGATTGCACCCTCTGGATATTCTTTTTCTTCTTCGTAAATGGGTGACGATCCAGAAAGATACCCTTTAAGGCTCTGCGCGGCGTTATAGAACACATGCTCATCACCGTGCAGATACATATTATGAGAAATTGTGAATGAGCGACTAAAGATTAAAATACCAACCATTAGAAACATGATGAAAATCACTTTTTTTTGCTTGAGGTACTTTCCATATAGCATATCGCTCCCTTAGTTAGTTTTGCTGTGGTAACATCTAATTACGACCTGTAAAACAGAGCTGTGGTGGGGAACTCATAGCAGCCATTTGTACCCATTAACCAGTTGCCCAAAATATAATTCACATATCTAGGATAAAGGCTGCCAATATAATACTCAGAATTTGCGGTTTTAAAATTCTCCCATGTAATACTATCAAGATTGTCGCTGTGGAGAGATGGGAGAAAATTGAAGTAGCAGGAATAGACGGTAAAATCACGTGCGCCGGAAATGAACAACTCGCCCTCCTCCAGCAGAGTAGATTCCTCGTCTGAAAAGCGTTTATCGTCTGAATTCACTACTGTAAGAGAAGGATACTCGTTATACCCGGAAGGCAACACAAGAAAGCCGGACAGAATGGTGGTTTTGTCCCAGTTGTCGTCTACAGCGGAGAGAATCATTTTGTTATATCGGTCGGAAGCATGCTTTTCAGACAGCAAAGCTATATAATAGCACCCCCGCACAACCATGACGGCACTGAAAAAGATTGCTGCGGCGCGCTTTATTCGATTTTTACCGCATAACCAGTGACCGATATAATACGCAGCATAAAGGTCGGTAAGGAAGAAGAACGGGTAAAATGAGCGGGATACCAACAGCCGGACAAAGATGTTGTAGGCAAAAAAAATGAAGATAATAATTGGCAGCACAGTAGAAATAAGCACGTCTGTAGGCTGCATACTGTAGGGAGATTTATGCATTTTGCACACGGCTGCAATGAAGAAAACAGTGACTAATGGGAAGCCGGAATAAAGCGTGGAGAAAGTGAACATAGACATGAAGTGTGTCCATATCCACAAATAGTTGGATGAGCTGGATTCGGACATATAAGCGCCGAGCTCACGTGTTGATGCGCGAACTATATACATGGGATCAAGCGCCGCTTTCGGAGATAAGAGTGCAAAACCGAGGTAGAGAATTGGCAGCGCGGTGAGCAGGAGCAGGTACTTACGCCGGAAATGCTCGGCTCTTAAAATGCGTATAGCACCATACATCGGTATTATCAAAAAGACGATGAGCGGATATTTGACAGCACAAAGCGCCCCGGACATGAAGAAAGCAGCGGCAATATATAAGTATCGGTGAGTATTTTGCTCAAGCGATAGTGCAGTCAAGAGAATGACTGCCATAAGCAGGGGAAAAGTTATGGCATCAGCTGTGCCGTAGCGGGACTGAGTAATATGAATTATCGAGAACACAATGATTGCACTGTATATAGCCAGAGAAGCAATGTTTTTAGTGAAGTACCGATAAAGAACAACACAGCCAAGTACCGCACCGACGGTGAAATAAAACACGGCGGCGATACGCCCACTCAATTGAGGCGATATATATATATATATATATATATCAGTTAATGCGGCGGAAGCACGAGCGATGACTGATGACAATATATGAAATGGAAGCTGCAGAACGATCGCGCCTTCGGGGTATTCCTTTTCTTCCACGTATACCGGAGAAGAGCCGGAAATATAGCCCTTGAGACTTTGTGCTGCGTTAAAAAACACATGCTCGTCGGGATGCAGCTCCATATTATGCGAGATCGTAAGCCCGCGGGTCAGCGCGATCATGAACACCATGATCAACATGATACCTATGAACTGCTTTCTGCTTTTTTCCATGCTCCGCTCGACCCTTCTTTACAGGATATGATTCAGTATACCCCATAAATGGCATAAAGGCAACAAAATTCATGTATTCACACATCGTTTACTTGACTTCCTGCGCGGGATGTAGTAAAGTAAACGAGGATACATTTTTCAGCTCCGTGTTCCCCGGAAGGGAAAGCGGAGCTGTTTTTTGTTTGCAGAGCGGCGGGCGGCGGGATGCCTGCCGGCTGCCCCACGGTATTATTCCTGAGACGGAGGATCAAGATATGAAAAATTATGACGTGATAATCATCGGTGCAGGTCCCGGCGGCATTTTCTCCGCATATGAGCTGGCACAGGCAGACAAGGGACTGAAGATCGCCGTGTTCGAGCTGGGACGCGCGCTGGACAAGCGCCGCTGCCCCATAGACGGCAAGAAGGTGAAGGTCTGCGCGAAGTGCCCGGTGTGCAACATTATGAGCGGTTTCGGCGGCGCGGGCGCATTTTCCGACGGGAAGTACAACATCACAAACCAGTTCGGCGGCACGCTGTACGAGTATGTCGGCAAGCAGGAAGCCATAGATCTGATGAAGTATGTCGATGGGATAAACCTCAGCCACGGCGGCGAGGGGACAAAGCTCTATTCCACCGCGAACACCGCCATCAAGCGCAGGTGCCTTGAAAACGGGCTGCACCTGCTGGACGCGCAGGTGCGCCACCTCGGCACTGACATAAACTATGTCGTGCTCGGCAACATCTACGATGAGCTCAAGAGCAAGGTTGACTTCCATTTCAATTCCCCTGTCACGGGCATAGAGAAGGCTGGAAACGGCTATATCGTGCACGTGGGCGAGGAAAGCTATTCCTGCACTGACTGCGTTGTGTCCGTCGGGCGCAGCGGCAGCAAATGGCTTGAGGGCATATGCGAGAGTCTGGGCATACCCACAAAGTCCAACCGCGTGGACATCGGTGTGCGCGTGGAGCTGCCGGCGGAGATATTCTCACACCTGACGGACGAGCTGTACGAGAGCAAAATTGTCTACCGCACGGAGAAGTTCGAGGATCTGGTGCGCACATTCTGCATGAACCCGAACGGCGTCGTCGTCAACGAGAACACCAACGGCATCGTCACGGTCAACGGACACAGCTATGAGGACAGGTCCAAGCACACGGAAAACACGAACTTTGCCCTGCTTGTCAGCAAGCACTTTTCCGAGCCGTTCAAGGATTCCAACGGCTACGGTGAGAGCATTGCGCGGCTGTCGAACATGCTCGGCGGCGGCGTGATGGTGCAGCGCTTCGGCGACCTTGTGCGCGGGCGGCGCAGCACCGTGCGCAGAATAGAGGAGAACTTCGTCACGCCGACGCTTGCCGCAACGCCTGGCGATCTCAGCCTTGTCATCCCCAAGCGGATACTCGACGGCATTATCGAGATGATCTATGCGCTCGACAAGATAGCGCCGGGCACGGCGAACGACGACACGCTCCTTTACGGCGTGGAGGTCAAATTCTACAACATGGAGGTCGAGCTTGACAGCACGCTTCAAACAAAGGAAAAGGGACTGTACGTCATCGGCGACGGCTCCGGCGTGACCCATTCGC